>ERZ1292625.3-Hain-H41-01um-R1-3-length-680029-cov-12_pt1 | contig 680029 bp, 695 predicted proteins | sample MGYA00564400_ERZ1292625 | MGnify/ENA primary metagenome ERZ1292625 (study PRJEB36523, sample SAMEA6512639) | groundwater metagenome | collected 2019-01-08 | study: AquaDiva: Metagenomics assemblies of 32 groundwater samples | reverse complement strand
AGCTGTTACGCTTTCTTTAAATGATGGCTGCTTCTAAGCCAACATCCTCATTGTCTGAGAAATTCCACCTCCTTAAGTGCACTTAGCATGAATTTAGGGACCTTAAATTGAGATCGACGGCTGTTTCCGTTTTGTACAGTGGAGCTTAGCCCCCACGTACTAACTGCCGAGTTGTAACTTCTAGTATTCGGAGTTTGATAGGTCTTGCGGTATTTCTACCTGTCAAGACCTTCCAGTGCTCTACCCCCCAAAGGTAAATCTGACGCTAGCCCAAAAGCTATTTCGGAGAGAACCAGCTATTACCAGGTTCGATTAGCTTTTCACTCCTTACCACAAGTCATCGCAGAGTATTGTACAGCTCTAGCGTTCGGACCTCCCTCTTGATTTCTCAAGAGTTCATCCTGCTCATGGCAAGCTCACCTGGCTTCGGGTCTGATCAGTACTACAAACGCGCTATTCACACTCGGTTTCCCTACGGCTTCTTGCCTTCCGGCAATTAACCTCGCAGTACAGATCAACTCGTTGGCTCATTCTTCAATAGGCACGCCGTGACGGTCTTACGACCGCTCCGACTCTTTGTAAGCATATGGTTTCAGGTCTATTTCACCGCCCTTACCGGGCTACTTTTCACCTTTCCCTCACGGTACTAGTTCACTATCGATCTTGAAGCGTATTTAGCCTTACCGGTTAGTTCCGGCAGATTCCCTCAAGCTACTCGTGTCTTGAGGTACTCAAGAACGGTGACAAGAAAGACAAATGATTTTCACTTACGGGGCTATTACCCTCTTGGACTCTGCTTCCCAGCAGATTCAGTTAATCACTTGTTTTGTAACTTTCCTCGTATAAATACGACGTCACCGCCTTACAACCCCCAACCTAAATCGCACTGCACGTCTTGCGACGCACCGTACGATTTAGGTTAGGTTTGGGCTCTTTCCTTTTCACTCGCCGCTACTCAGGAAATTCCGATTGGTCTCTCCTCCTCCAGGTACTGAAATGTTTTACTTCCCTGGGTCTGCTCCGTATGTAAATTCATACAGTCTCTACCGAAGTAGAGGGGTTTCCCCATTCGGACATCTACGGATCAAAGGTTGCTAGGCACCTCCCCGTAGCGTATCGCCGCCATGCTGCGTCCTTCATCGCCTCTTCAAGTCTAGGCATCCACCATATGCTCTTGATTTCTTATTAGGAAATCTATAAACCACAATTATTGCTTGTTTTTTCTCTTCTACAGGGGATACGACGCTTTTGGAATCGTATCCCTACCTTTCACCCCTCTCCAGCTGTCGAAAAGACCACGTAAAGTGTCTTGCCGGGAGGGAATTCATATGTCAAATATCGGCGCCCGAACTCTTTCTGAACAAAAAACCCGCTTTTGAGCGGGACCTAAGACAGCACTTATTCAGTGGTATCTCATTCCGCTCTGTTGCTAGGGAGTTTTAACATATTTCAGACGCCTCACGAGTATATATGAAGGCGGTTTCCCTGTCAACAGTTTTGGAGCGAGATACGGGTTTCTTGTGGATAGCCAGTGGATATCGCGAAAATGGCTCTTTTCCAGACTACTTACCGTCGGTCATTTCTCCTCGCAAACGAGCCAAGAACTGACCCGCTGTCGCCTGACCACCAAGACCAAAGGCAAGGCCAGCCGCCAAAGCGAGTGACATAACAATGGCATTGAGGACAGTCTCTGAGAAGACAGAAGTGAGGCCAAACTGGTACAAAGCGACGAGTACCGAGAAGGTCCAGACCGCCCAGCGGCTCGCGTTTCCCAAGAGGTGTGCGCGACCGAGAGAAGCGAGTCGTGCAAGAGCTGAGACGACAGACTCCACCAATTCACCGATCACCAAGCCAGCGAGCAGTACGAGTGCGGCCACGGCCACCTGTGGCAAGTAGCTGAGAACATTGCCCAAGAAGACGGTGACGGTCGAGAGACCGAGCATGGTGAGTGCCTGGAGCAAAAATCCGACGTTCAAAAACCACTTCACCAAGGTACCAAAGAAGGTGCCTGAATGGAGATTCAATCCTGCACGTCGGGTGTAGTGTTCTACCCCGATAGTGCGAAGAAGGTGGTCGAGCTTTACCGCTACGAGAATCTGCGACACTGCCTTGCCAACGAGGTCAGCGATCAATGCGCCGACCACCAACAACAAGAGAGTTAGGATAAAACGCGGAGCAACAGCCGCCACGCCTCCCCAGACACTGGAGAAGGACGCCAGCAGGCTATCGATGAATGTAGTGAACATAAAATAAAAAGGGTTTAATAAATAATGCTACCCCTCCCTTTATTATACGCCTTATATGCCCTTCTTCAATCCAAACTTGTCGAAGATGATCTGATGGGGATAATCCAGGATATCGCGCACCAAACGGTCGCCAATACTAAGGCGATACTGGAAATCCGGGGTTTCGAGGCTGGCATAGCGCAATTCACGGCCTAATTCAAGTTCAATTTTGCGGATCACAGTCTTCAGTGCCCCCTCCTTGATCTTGTCCCCCACCACCAACAAGTCGGCTCGACTATCCCACTCCTGAATAAAGACACCAGCGACGACGATAAGCTTCATCTTCCCTGCTTTGGCAAGACGCTTCACCGTATCACCCTCGTTGAGCAAGACAGTATCGATGATAAGGCTCTGCAATTGCTTCAAGTACATAAAACGTTGATTCAAGGTGTATCCCTTATCTTTCTTCCTTCCAATTGTCGGTATTGGCACCTGGAGTATCAGGCCGATCTTCTGCAAGAGAGCGAGTTCATTCTGTGCCACCTTCTTTGATAGCTTCGTCCAAACAACAACGTCCTTAAACGCATACTGTCGATCGGGGTTCAATAGGAACAAGCGCATCAGCTTTACTCGGGCCTCGCTGCCAAACAGTCGTGATAACGTATCCATGGTGGCCACAGTATATAGCAAAAGAAAAACGCCCGCAAAGGGCGTCTTTCGTGGTCCAATATCTAAGCCAAAATGAAAAGCGAGTGCTTCTTACTTCAACTCTACCTTGGCGCCTGCCTCTTCGAGCTTCTTCTTGATCTCGTCTGCTTCTGCCTTCTTTACCCCCTCCTTGAGGTTTGCAGGAGCTGCGTCGACGAGGTCCTTTGCCTCCTTGAGACCGAGACCGAGGACTTCCTTCACCACCTTGATCACCGCGATCTTAGTACCACCGGCATCCTTGAGGTGAATAGTAACAGTGCTCTTCTCTTCTGCCGCTGGAGCGGCTGCTGGAGCGGCCATAGCCACTGCCGCAGCTGATACTCCAAACTTCTTCTCGAGAGTCTTCACGAGCTCGTGAAGGTCAAGGACAGACAACTTCTCGATAGTCTCGATGAGTGCCTTGAACTTTGCTGGGATTTCTACGTTTTCCATGTGTGTAGTAATAAGAATGAATAATTATGCTGCGACTGGAGCTGCGGACACTGCCTCGGCTACTGGAGCCGCTGGAGCACCTGAGGCGCTCTCCTGTTTCTGTGCGATCTGGTCCAATGCCATAACGAAGCCCTGGATTGGTGAGTTGAGGAGATTCGCAAGCTGAGCGTAGAGGGTCTTGAGAGGAGGGATGGTAGCGATTGCCATCATCTCTTCCTTGCTCTTGTACGCACCCTCGAAGACGCCGCCGATGATAGTGTACTGATCCTTGAATTTCTTCTGGAACGTGTACGCCTCTCGAGCAGGCGCGGTGATATCGGCGCTGTATGCGACCGCAACCTCGCCATCAAGTGCCGGCATGGTGCCGGTGACTCCAGCTTCCGCCAAAGCTTTCTTGATGAGGGTCTTCTTTGCCACCACGTATCCTACGCCGCCGGCTCGAAGGCCGCGTCGCATGAGAGTCGTGTCAGCTACGGTGAGCTTGTGAAAGTTCACGAACACCAATGAGGGATTCTGCTTGATGGACTCTTTGAGTCCGGCAAGGATCTCCTGCTTCTGTGCTTTTGTGGTTGCCATTGTGTAGCTTTGTGCTGAATTGTTAAAAAAGAAAAACGACCTTTTATAGGACGCTGGAGATGCTGTTTCCTTTCTTGAGCCGCGGCGACATGCGTCGTATTGGCTCTTGATCGGAAACGCCTCGGTAGGTCTTTTGCCTCGCTTTCGCTAAGCTGCCTACTGTCTCTGGCCTATATGCGACTATATTACTTGGTTTAGGGAATGTGTCAACTTTCATCGGAGATTTGACAACTGGAGCTGATTTGCTACCATTACCCTACTAGACATGAACGGCATCCTAAATGGGTGCCGTTTGCTTTTATATAAGATCAGCGATTTCCACTTAAGCCTGCAATCTTGGACAACATTGCTTCGACCGCGGAGATATATGACCCTCGCTCTTCCGAAGTATTCAGCAGGTGCTGGCTATCCGGATCGGAAACGATAACCATCTCTCTGATCTGGGCCTGGGCGGCGGGCACTTCGCCTCTTTCAAAGAGGCTGACGTACGCATTCAACCTTGCCAACAATTCGAGGCGAAGCCGCTGACTCATGCAGATCTCACGAATCACCTGACGCACCGAGGAAAGATACTCGACTGGATCAAATGCCTGATCGGGCACGAGCTGGCGGACAGTCGTGGTCGCTGTTGAGGTGGCGGTCGAAGTCGCTGCACTTGTCTGCAGGGAGAACGCCTGAGCAAGAGTGCTGAAACTTTGGAGCGGCAAGGTCACGTCGGCAGAAATATTGGTCAATGGTGTGACGGAGATATCGGAAAAAGATGTTTTGTCTGTCACCGTGTCGCCATCGACATATTCGACATCGATCGTGAGCAGGCCGGCGCCGACAGAGCGTATCTGTACAACACGAGAAGTGGTGGCGACGTGGCCAGTAGCCAGCGGCGCCGGCTCAGAGAACGAGAGGTATTTTGCTTCGCCAAAGTGATAATACTGACTGCCAGGCACAGACTCCTCATACGAAATGGATGGCGAAGATGTGGCACTCAAATCTCCGAAGACGGTAGCGCCTTGGTCGGTCACACCCGTATGATTCCCTGCTTCATCATACAGGTCGAGTGTGACTGGGGAATGTACGCTGATGCGGATTTGTTTGGGCAAAGTAGTGGAGGACGGCGACGAAGTTGCAATATATTCCGGCAGTGCCGCAACGGACTCACCAGAATCGGCTGGGGTGTGCAAAATAGATGCAACAAGTGTTCGCACCTGTGGTACCTCTAACACATCAGCGTGATTTCGAGACACACGGAACCGCTGACCATTGTATCCGGACAGATCTGCGAAATATGTTCGGTCTGGCGAGGGCGACAGTAGCTCAGGCGTCCCCAGCGCGCTCGCCAACACCACCGTCTTGTCGCCAAGCCGCGTCCATGATGGCTCGCGCTGGAGCGTGGTCCGGAGCTCGCACAGCGAAAAGATTTGTTTTGAGAAGGTTGGCACCGCACAACGGCGACGCCCTGAATATTCAATGGCCGACAATGTGTCCAGTCCCCACCCGCCAATGACCGAGACTTCGGCCGGCGGATACTGTAGGCTAAACAGGAGGCTCGAAGACGCCAAGAGAGACCAATCAATCACTGAGGGGATATCGACGTTCACCATATCCGGAGGGGTCCTTTTGTCGATCGTGGCCGACAGGAAATCTGCAAGACGAGAAGCGGAATCGAGATGGTCGCCATATGCCTGAAAGAAATTCATACTCACCAGATCGGTTGTCGAGGAAAAGCGGATGATTGGCGATAATCCGGCAACATCAAAGTATCCCTGTGTTGGCAACAGCCCCAAGGCACCGGGAGAATACTGTGCGAGCCGGCGGCCCACCGACTGCTTCAAAACAAGGCCAGCGGCGAATTGTAGCCCATCCCCATGCAGCACTGAAGCGATCGCCTGGGGTGTGCCGAGCTGCGGTGTGGCGATGAAAATCACTTTGTCGACGATATCCAACTGTCGCTCCGCAAGGCGATTTAAAAGATGCCTCGCCACCATACCGCCATTGCTATGAGCCACGAGACTCACCTTGCCCGTAAAAGAAGTGCTCGCCACGCGCATCAATTCTTCAATCGCCGTTTCGCTCGCTGCAGCTGACGCGGAGAAACGCCAATCGTACGGGAGCGGTGACCATTCGCGCATCTGCCCCTTGGTCACGAAGGAGTCTAGGGATTGGATGAAGCTCTTGTAGATATTCGGCCCAGCCCCGACCGAATTCACGGAATCAATAATCTCGCTCGTATGAACACCGGAAACAAGGGCCTTGCCGGCACTATCGAGATACAGCTTTTCGACATCGGCATTGCGATTTGGCTCCCATAGTTGATTGCCGTCTTTCACCAGACGACTCGCCTGAATGCCGGGAATGAAGACGACACTTGAGTCGCCTTGCTCGCCGGGAGGACGTAGAAGCCACGGGACTACGGAGACTTGGCCGTAGGTAGCATCTTGTGGCCCGGCTTTGCTCCCCCACCAGTTTCGCTCTGCGGAGACGACTGATTGACCACCGTTATACACAGCTTGGTCACCAAAATCGCTGAGCGTGGATTGATGGATCGACACTTGCGATTCACCGCGCTGAGCATCTCCGTACACCTCGACGGCCGAAGCGCGACCATCGGTGAATAAAGACTGTTCAATAGTCGCTGTGCTGTTGTAAATACCGACAGCCGACTGGCGGCCCAACCTCTCCATCCGCACATTCCGTATCGCCAGATGAGAAGCAGAGTTCACTGTGATACCGGCTCGTGAGAGATCGGTGATCGAGGTCGAAGCGATCGTCAACGTACTGTGCTCGTCGATAGAAATAGCGGAGTTGCTCATGCCAAAAAGCCGGCTATTCGACACGGCTAATGTGGAGCTGGAAATGTAAATACCGTCCTGACCGCCGGCAAACTCAGCATCGCTGACCGCCGCCTCGGCAGACTGCAGATATAGCCCTTGCGAGGCATTTTCGAAACGGACGTGCGAAGCGACGAGACTTTTGGTCGATGAAGCCAGCGGACCAATGACATCGAGCGCCCACGAAGAAGAGGTGGCTGAGCCAGTGAAGATAACCGGCTCAGCTTCGGTGCCAACAATTGAAAGCGTGCTCTGCAACACCTGAAGATGAGCGTTGTCGGCAAATACCACACTCACGCCAGGCTCGATCGATAGATTGACGCTCGGCCGCACGGATACGAAGCCGGACACATAGTACGGACTCCCATCCTTGGTCCACGTGGTGTCTTGGTTCAACTCTGAAGGCACTTGTGTCTCAGCGCCAACGCACCTAGGCAACAAGAAAAGCGTCGTCACGGCGACGAAGACAAAGCAACGAAGGCCTGAAAAGAACATTGGCGAGATCGTGGATACTCTCATGGTTGTGGAGGGTTAGACACGCTCACGAGCGGACACGTCTCGTCATCAAAATCTCGACCGGACGCACTGCTGCTACCCCCTCCACTACCAAGCCCGCTGGAGCCTCCTTCTGTGCTGCCGGCTCCACCGCCACCAAAACCTGGCGTGGCAGCAAACGAACCGATGGAAAGCGGAGTCGCGGCAGGATTAGCGATGATGCTCTTCTGGGAGGAAGTGGCTAGAATTGCTGATGCGGCTAGTCCGACCTGCGGTGACGGTACAGCAGATGAGGCCGCAACCCCCAAATGTTCTGAAACTATCGGCATGCCCGGCAAATAGAGCTTTGCCGAACTGCCGCCATGCAATACGGTCACGTCATCCGAAGTTGTCGCGACCGGCGAAGAAGCCGGAGCGAGTAGCGGCGAGTGCGGAACAACAATACTCTTCGTCACTACATGGACACTGTCGCGCCACAACAGTACAGGAAAACAAAGAATCGCGAAGGAAACAGCGAGGAGTGCTTTGTGGGATGACTTCTTTCTCATCCATACATCCTAGCAATCCAGTGATAGAGAAACTGCTAAAAAAGGCTCAAGAAACCCCTAATTTTTGATAAAAAATCAGTGAGGAAATACTCAAGAAATAATGAAATCCTAACGAGTCGATTGTTCCGCAGACCGCTGATGCTCCGCCGGTACTGCCAACTGGCTTTCGCGATATGTCCCAGCCAAAGCGAACAACGCCAAGCTCATCGCCAAAATCCCCACAAAGCTGGAGACGATTTTGAAGAAGGTATGGTCGAAATATTTGAGCATGGTGATAGATAAAGCGGTCGACACGAATTATTTTAGCGTTTGCACGAACTGCTTCAACTCGGCACTGCCTGGATTCTTTGCAAGTCCCTTCTGTGCGATCTCAAGAGCCTTTGCCGGACTCTTCACCACATCTCGGTAAAACTCGGCAGTCTGGAAGTAGAGGAAGACCTGCTCTGGTGCATTCTCGATCGCCTTCAGGTAATTTTTCTCGGCGAGGGGCGCATCTTTCAGGTAGTAGCCATACAAAAAGCCGAGGTTACCGTAAGCAACATGATTTGTCGGAAAGACTCGGCCAAGATACTCCCACACCTCGCGAGCAGTAACATAGTCCCCTGCCGCTTGATAATACTGCGCCAAGCTATTCCAGGTATTGAAATCTTTCGCGTCTTTCCCGAGCTTCTCCTGCAGGTCGGCAATATTTTGCACCATGATGACCTTCGCCTCCGGAATCACCGACACACTAAAGACTGTCGTGTGACGAATATCAGGAACAACGATCGGAGAATCATCGATCCCCTCCAACTCGATCTTTCCTCCTTGCAATTCAATATCATCCGATGCGACCAAGCCAACTAGGCTTTTTATCGAACGGTCACGATTGATGATGAGAAAAATCGTCACAACAATCAACAACAGGGCCCCAACCAAACCGCAGATCTTCTTTGTATTCATGGAGACATTATATGCTGGCTTTCCCAGAAACGCAAAAACCCCGCTCTTGCGAGCGAGGTTTTGCGTAAGCTATCCGTTAGTCAACCGTGAGGCTGACTCGCGAACTAAAGCCGACTTAGATGCTTCGTGACTGTACGATTCCGCTTGAAGGCAAGCCTGGGACGTTGTAACCGTTTGTCCAGTCTGTGTGGTTCAAACCTGAAGTCGTGGTCGCGTTTGGTGACCAGATGAAGTTGTCTGCAGTGTTAGCCTGGTTCTCAATTCCTGTTGATGTTCCCATCAAAGAAGCGAGAGCTGGGTAAGTACTGTCGCCAACGAGAGTCGAAGTGACTGAAGAACCAGTGGTCAAACCAGTGATGCTTGTCGCTCGGACTTCGAAGTATCGAGTAGTACCTGCTGGGACAACCAATGTGGTAGAAGCGTTTGCTGAGGTTTCAGCAAAGAACTCCAACTGCACAGATGACGAGTTAGTTGCAGGAGACTGGTTGCTGTACGCAAGCGCACCGCTTCCCTGAACACCTGAAACTGCCTGTGAGTATGCAGCATCTTCGTATCCGAAGACGTTGATTCCTGATACTGAGACACCTGAGGTAGTAGCAACAGTCAAGGTGAACTTGTTGATGCTTACTGAACCCTTAGAGTCAGCAGTGACCTTGAATCGGAGGAGCTTACCATCAGATACGCCGGTAGCTGAGAGAGTATCCTGTGCGAAGGTTGGGTATGACTTGAACACTCGGACACCGTCGAATGACGTAGAGCCTGAAGCGTTGATAGTCGAACCTGAACCTACACCAGTACCTCGAGTACCACCAACGTCTGTTGAGGCGTTGTTGTCCACTGCAATCATTGCACCTTCAGTACCGTCGCCGGTGCCTGAGCCAGTGTTAGTGATGTCTGCAAGGTTTACCTTGATAGTCAAGATCTTGTCGCTGTTCTTTGGAACAATGACAGTTGATGACAAGGTAGAAGTTGCAACAGTGTTTGAACCGACGAACTGAGCTGTACCAACAGCAGTCGCGCCATCGAACAAGGTTACAGAAACCAAGTTTGAAGGTGAGCTAGATGCTGAGTTGGTCAACTTCAAGCCGACTCGCTCAAGGTTGATAGCGTCGTTGGTAGCGGTGAACTTCAATACACCGACAGTTACGCCGTTTGCACCAGCGGAAGCAATCTTGTATGAAGGAGTTGAAGCATCTGATGCCACAACCAATGCTGCTGAACCAACTGACTGGAGCTGACCGAGGCTAGCGGTACCAGTAGGAGTTACAGAGTTTGAAGAAGTCACACCAGTAACGGTGAGAGCTGCAACGTTAGCATCTGTATTACCCCACTTGTAAGTACCTGAAGCACCTGATCCGACGTTACATGACACTGAGATCGTCTTCACAGTTCCCTTAGGAATAGTGAGGGTAGAGTCGAGTGTGAATGTCTGAGAACCAGTAGCTGAAGGATTCTTTACGTTTGAACCGGTAGTCAAAGAAGTTGAAGCGTCCCAGAGCTTACAGTTGGTAAGATCGGTAGCTGAACCGCTGACAACGGTCAAGGTAACAGGAACAGATGAGAATCGAACATCCTCACCAGACTGACTTGCATCGAACTGGTAGTTTGCGAAGACCACATCCTGTGATCCAGCAACAACAGTCTGAGCAGCTGGGCTGGTAGAGACACCGATAGCAAGAGCTGCTGACTTCACAGTCATCTGATTCATAGAGAAGTTACCCTGTGAAAGAGTGATGGTGTTGCCAGTGATCTGACCGGTGATGTTTGACCAACCTGATGGAGTGGTAGAGAGAGTGTAGATAGTACCATTGTTGATGGTAGAAGCGATCTTACCCTTGATGGTGTAGATCATCTTGCCTACTGGGAAGGTGATAGTGTCAGTGAATGACAATGTTGCACCTGAACCAGAAGCATCTACTGGACCCGCTACGACTGAACCATTCTGATCAACGATAGATACGCTCGTCAAGAGACCGTAGCTACCAGTGACTGATGAAGTAGAAACAGTGATCGAAAGTGACTGTACTGATACAGGCTCACCCTTGAAATCTGTTTCGAATCCGCCGAGTACCTGGTTTGGCACGTTCACCGCAACGTTCTGAGCAACTACAGTGTTTGCCTTTGCAATAGTAGTAGCTGAACCTGCTGAGATCGTAACCAAAGAACCATCGTAGAACGGAGTACCGGTAGTAAATTCAGAGGTAGAGTTTGAAGCTGAACCTGTTGAACTTGGAGAACCGATAATGCCGTATCCGTAGGTCTCACCAGAGATGTACATATCGGTGTTCTTGTAGAGGTCAAACTTTACAGTTCGAGCCGCTGCACCTGAACCAATGATGTCGCCCTTGAGGTAAACCTCCTTTGCGAAGCCCTTGTCGACTACGATTCCTGAACCAAAGGTTGCAGTGAAGTACTTACCATCCGTTGAAATAGTCGTAGGATAGTCAGTGCCATCAACATTGACGACCAAGTTTGCAAGGTCGTTTGCTGATACTGAACCGGTCTGGTTGAATCGAACTGACCACAATCGGATCTTCTCTACTGAACCAGCGGTGACTCGGATGCCAGCAAACTTGTATGCTGAGGTACCGATTTCCTTGGTTGCAGAAGTGTTAGGATCCAATGATGACACAGCCAATGTCGCAGTACCCAAAGAGAGTGATGCGTTGATGGTGTGTGCTGCGCCAGTTACAGGAAGAGAACCTGAAACGGTTCCTGAAGTGTTGATTGAAACAACGTTCAATGCAACAACCTGTCCTGCGTAGTTGGTGAGGCTTGAGCCCATGTTACCAGCTACAGTAAGAGTTCGAGTGGTGCCTGCCTTGACAACGAACGCCTCACCAAGAACTGCCTGGTGGTTTGAGTTCAAAGTCTTAGCAATACCAATCTGGATACCATTCTCATCCAAGAGAACGATGCCAGAGAACACTGCATCCTGTGCAAGTCCTGCTCGCTCTACAGTAACACCTGACACTGAAACGTCAGATGAACCAGCGGTCAAAGTAACCTTAGTGAAAGGTACTCGTGAAGCGCTCTGTGGTGCGAGTGAGTTTGCTGGCTGAGTTGCAGCAGCAACGGTCAATGCCGCTCCGGCTACTGGATTGGTTCCAGGAGTTGGAGGAGTGACGGTGACATTGCCCATGTTATTCAATGCAGCTCGAGTGATAGGTCCAACAAATCCAACAGCAGGAACGATTGAGTTCTTGATCTGGAATTTGATGACCGCAGCTCGGGTCTTTGCACCGAAGTAAGTAGTCTCGCTTCCAGGAGCACCTGCACCTGAAGCTGACACCATGGTGTCTGCACTTGAGTTGAGTACTCGCTGGAGGTTCGCTACATCAGCGCCCTGGCTGCCCAACTTCAAGTTTGAAGAGAAGGTGTATGTCGCTGCCTGAGCTGACATTGCTCCCGCAAAAACGAGAACAAATGCAACAGCTGCACCAAGCACGCTTGCGACGATACTTGTCTTAGTCGTTGAAATCATAATAAATATATTAGTTGTAATACTGTCTTGATAAGTCTTATTAAGCTGTACTGCACTAATTCTGATCGGTCTTTAATGTATCGACACGGACCGAAACAGATTTAGCTTTGAGGGGAAGAAACCGTTTGTCTGTCATGCAACCGTAGAGGAAAAAAGGACTTCCGGAAATCGAAGAAATCGTAACTCTCTTTCGTATATAGAAATGTCAACGGACTGATTCGTGACGGGTCAACGTATAGTATATAGCGTTTGCGACCCGTTTACCAAGGTATTGTGTGGATAACTTTGATAATACGGCTCAAAATGGTGTTTTCACACCACCTGAACTGTACAGATTACCCAGCCTTGGTATCTTCGCATATTTGGTCAAAAGAGTCAATAATATGTCGTTATACTCGTTATACTCGTCCATACTGCCTATACTATAGAGTACCTAGTCCAGCGACGCTCCCCCTGCTTCCTTAGAACCCCTTCTGCAACCATGGCGAGAAGCTCTCTTTGGATTGTCTTCCCACCGACCCCCTTGATACCATTTGCTACGTCATTAACCCCCACCTCACCCTTCTCTCTAATAGTCTTTAGTATGAGAGATCGACGATCGGCACGGTCCTCCGAGGGAACCGAGTGGGTTCCTACTGCAGTACGTATCGGTTTTATAAAGGACATAGACTGTCCTTTATCATGTCCTTTATGAATCGCCGGTGCTGTTTCTGTAAAGAAATCCCTGGTGAGGTACGTCGCGATTTCCGACCGGTCAACCATTTCTTCTGAGATTGTTTTGAAGAGCAGGGTAAATTCCCTCTTGAGAAGAGTGGTATTCATTTCCGATACCTGCTTTGAATAGTGACCCACATCACACAATGTCGAAATCTCGGCAATCAGTGCCAAGGCCCGCAGAGCCGCACTACGACGCTCATCAAAAGAGACTGCCGGTGCGACAAGAAGGCTGTTTGAAACAGCCGACAGAAGATCGAGTGTCTTTGAAAAAAGCGTGCCGGAAAGTGTCGAATTGTCTTTTATAAGGCCGGCCACGAGATTCGTTGCTATTACCAACTTCTCTGTCTTTTTGTATATGAAGGCAGACTGTCCTGAATAGGAAAAAGGTACATTTAAATCAAGGCTATTTTGGAACGGCTCGATCGCAGCCTGCTTTTCATTTTTCTGTCTCTCTTCCATTTGTCTTATATAAATTACGACTCACTTGTCTTATTAAATACCCCTTCGTGTCTTTAAGAAATTCGTTCAAATGTCTTTTTACAGTCCTTTTGGAGCAATCGCTTATGTGTCCATTATATATCGGACACCTCTCCTCTGCAAATCCCACTATTCTGACGATCTCGCGAGGCCACCCAGCGTGATATAATGAACCCGTTATTATATTCATTTTCCCGTAAGAAATGGCACGAAAAAAAGACGGCGGTATATCGAAACATCTCGACGACATCAACCCGATCAAGGACGTGAAGGCTGAGACCTTGCAAGGGGTATTCGCGGTCATTTCCGTAGTTATTGGCATATTCTTCACGCTTGCAGCATTCCACAAGGGTGGCTTGGTTGGAGAGAAATCATACAGCGTCCTGAAATCATTGCTCGGTATCGGCTATTTCCTCCTCCCACTTTTTGCCTTCCTGATGGCCGTCTCTTTTATTAAAGACCTGAAGCAGCATTTTACCTATTCAAAAATAGTCACATCACTCCTCGCCTTTTTTTCTAGTCTCGGTATTGTAGACATCCTCGCCGCTTCATTTGGCTCTAGTGACAAGGGCGGCATCATCGGCTACTACATTTCACATCCGCTCCTCACCGTCTTCGATTTCTGGGCCAGCCTCGTGATCTTGCTCGGCATTCTCGCAATCTCCCTGATCCTTGTCTTCGAGACCCGACTCGACCTCCACTTCATCGCTTTCTGGAAAAAGCTTTTCTCAACGAAGAAAAAGAGCGTAGCTGAAAAAGAGCGACTTCTGCAAGAACGCAAGAACGCTCAGAACGAACCGATGGATGACGATGAGGTGGAAGACCTGATCTCCACCCCTGAAACCGAAGAGCGGATCCTGCCGAAAAAGAAGGGGGGTGCCGCAGGCGGTGCGGCCGGTGCTTTGAGTGCGGCCAACGCCGCTGCGGCAGCCAAACCCGAAGCCAAGCTAAAAATCAGCGAGGGTGAGAAGGAGGACGCCTTCATGGGCCAGACCAACGCTGTAGCTTATCAGCAAGACAACTACATCCCTCTCCCTCTCGACCTCCTCGAGGTGGACAAGGGCAAGCCAGGTGTCGGTGACATCAAGGCGAATGCCAACATTATTAAGCGTAGCCTCCAAAACTTCGGCATCAATGTGGAAATGGATGAGATCTCTATCGGACCGTCTGTCACTCGCTATGCCCTGAAGCCAGCTGAAGGCGTAAAACTTTCGCGTATTGTCGCCCTTCAAAACGACCTCTCCCTCGCCCTCGCGGCCCATCCGATCCGTATTGAAGCACCGATTCCTGGAAAGTCTCTCGTGGGGATCGAAATCCCAAACAGTACCAAGACCACCGTCGGCCTCGGCACACTACTCGCGACCGCTGAGTACCAGGAATCTGACAAGCCGCTCCTCGTGGCACTCGGCAAAGGTGTTTCCGGCAAGTCATACTATGCCAACATAGCGAAGATGCCGCACCTTCTCATCGCAGGTGCGACTGGCTCTGGAAAGTCAGTCACTATCCACACCCTCATCACCTCCCTCCTCTATCGCAACTCACCACAGAATCTCAAATTCATCATGATTGACCCGAAGCGTGTGGAGCTCACTTTGTATAACAAGATCCCGCACCTCCTCACTCCCGTCATCACTGATGCAAAAAAGGCTATTCTCTCACTCAAATGGGCAGCGAAGGAAATGGATCGCCGATACGATGTCCTCGAGGGCGCTTCAGTGCGAGACATTCAGTCGTATCACAAAAACATCGTAGATCCTGCCAAAAAACGCTTCGAGACCGAGCCGCCAAAGGAAGGCGAGAAGGTACCGGAGACTATGCCGTATATCGTAGTGGTCATCGATGAGCTCGCCGACATCATGCAGACCTACCCTCGCGAGCTCGAGTCGGCAATCGTGCGTCTCGCTCAGATGTCTCGCGCTGTCGGTATCCATCTCGTCCTTTCGACTCAGCGGCCTTCGGTAAATGTCATCACCGGCCTCATCAAGGCCAACGTGCCGTCCCGGTTGGCTCTCCAAGTAGCTTCACAGATCGACTCGCGTACCATTCTCGACATGGCAGGTGCGGAAAAGCTCCTCGGTGCCGGCGACATGCTCTACTTGGGCGGCGAGATGGCTCAACCTCAGCGTATCCAATCGGCCTATATCTCTGAGACCGAGCTGAAGCAGGTGGTGAAATTCCTTGCGGAGAATTATGAAGGCACGATGCCGAGCGATATCACTGCCAATGCAGAGAAAGACAAGAATGTTCTCTTTGAATCGAGCTTCCTGGGTGGTTCTAGCGGCGACGATGCTTCACTCGAAGACGATGATGAGCTCTATGAAGATGCTCGTACGGCGGTGATTGAGGCAGGCAAGGCATCAACCTCGTACATCCAGCGCAAGCTCCGCATCGGGTACTCTCGCGCGGCGCGCCTCATGGACATCCTCGAGGAGCGTGGCGTGATCGGCCCAGCCGACGGCTCAAAGCCTCGTTCAGTGATTGGCGCTGAAGATGGCAACAATGATGTGGGTGGAGATATCGCAGGAGTAACCCATGACGACACCGGGGGAACAGAGCTAGCTTCCGACACCCAGAATTCACCTGAAGAACCCATCGTTTAGCCCACACAACCACTCAACACCCTCCCACCATGAACCGAACCCTCTCTTTCTGGATCAGCTTGGTGTCGGTCATCCTGGTGGCGACAGCGATCATCGGCTACGCAGCATACCGCTCGCAATACATTGTCCGCGGACCGATCATCACCATCACCTACCCCACCGAAACGACTTCGATCACCTTGGCGCCAAACCAACCACTCATCATCGAGGGCACTATCCAAAATTCGGTTTCTGTGAACCTCAACGGCCGCAAAATCTACCTCGACGAAAAGGGTGATTTTCGAGAGCAATTGTTGCTTTCCAAGGGGTATGCGATAATTACGGTGAAAGCAGAGGATCGATACCAGCGCGTCTCACAAAAGACGCTCGAATTAATGATTAAATAATATCCCTTTATGAAAAAGAAACGAAAGGAAACGGCTAGTGCGGCAGGCGCGACAGGTGCAGCGAAGTCCGTAAACACAGCGGAAAAAGCGGAGCTTACCGTGGAAGAGGCAGACGCCTCTTCAGCACGCGCGGCGCAAGGCATCGAGGATACCATCAAGCAGATCAAGAATAAGTTTGGCGACGACTCCATCATGAAGCTCGGCGAAAAGCCGCGCGTGGATATCAACGCCATCCCTACCGGATCGATCGGTCTCGACTGGGCCCTCGGTGTCGGCGGCATGCCTCGCGGACGTATCGTGGAGATTTTTGGACCAGAGTCTTCTGGAAAGACCACCCTCACGCTTCATGTTATTGCCGAGGCACAAAAGTTAGGCGGCATTTGCGCCTTCATCGATGCGGAACATGCGATGGATCCACAGTACGCTCAGCGACTCGGCGTGAAGATCGATCAACTCCTCATCTCCCAGCCGGACACCGGCGAACAGGCGCTCGAGATCGTCGAGAGCTTGGTGCGGTCTGGCAAAATGGATGTCATCGTCATCGACTCCGTTGCGGCATTGACCCCGAAGGATGAGATCGAGGGCGATATGGGCGCGCATCATGTCGGCAAGCAAGCTCGACTCATGTCGCAGGCACTGCGCAAGCTCACGGCTATCGTGGCGCGTTCGAAGACCATCGTGATCTTCATCAACCAGATCCGCATGCAGATCGGCGTCATGTTCGGCAATCCTGAGACTACCCCAGGCGGCAAGGCTCTCAAGTTCTACACCTCGGTGCGACTCGATATTCGCCGCATCGCGCAGATCAAGAAGGGTGAAGAGGTCATGGGTGGCCGCTGCCGCGTGAAGGTCGTGAAGAACAAGGTCGCTCCCCCATTCAAGCAGACCGAGTTCGACCTCATGTACAACGAGGGCATCTCTCGTGAAGGCGAAATCATCGCGCTCGGCGAAAAGATGGGCATCATCGGCAAATCTGGCAATTCCTACACCTACGGTGAGGCGAAGCTCGGCCGAGGGTACGACGCCACCCGCCAATTTTTGAAAGAAGACAAAAAGATTTCCGGTGAGATTCTGAAAGAAATCCGCAAGCGCCTCAAGGATGAGGACGGCGGCCTTTCTGCGGGCTCAAAGATGGCAGTGCCGAGTGGAGAATCAAGCGGATCAAGCAGCGAAGAATAGGGTTAACAAAAACCGTTTCAAAAGACTAAAAAAGGCCCTAATTGGGCCTTTTTTCTTGTATTGACTATTTATACATAGTATGATACAATATACTCCAGATTAACCTCGCACCACTAATCTACGGCTTGTAACGACTTTCCTTAGCACGAACGCCCAGGAAAGTAGGGGTCGAAAACCCTACAGCTGATACACCTTGGTGCCGGAGAACATCGAAAATGCAACCGCAGAAAAACACGTCGATCGAACACCTGATCGGCAAGAAAAACAGTTCGGTCAGTCTGATCGCTGTCATCATGCTGTTTCTCTCTGGGAAACTGCCTGACTACCTCATCGCAAACTGGGTAAAGCGAGGTAACCGCCACCCGATCACCGCCCTCTTTCTGGAGGGTCTTGCTAGGGTTGCGGTGATCGGCATCGCCATTGGCCTCATGGCCCTGGGCATCTCATCACTTGATGACAAGAAGACGTTTCCGATAGAGATGATGGTCGCATTACCCCTCTTCGCCCTCATCTTCGTGGCCATCATCGCAGTCTTCGTTGGCTTCCTCGTCGGAGACGACTCAGCCCCATGGTTTGGTGCTTATTGGATCGGCAGCTCTGGTCGGGAATTTTGCAAAGAACTACTGACTGTCTGCCAAAACCTGGAAGGAAACCTTGACGTGATCCCGCCGGTCCAAGACGAGTTGAGCAACTGGACGCGCAACAGCCTCCGACTCATCGCAATCCGTGTCCTAGCTCTTCAGAGAATTGACCATGGTCAATCTCGAGACATCGAGTCAGAGCAGCACGACAAGCTATTTGATGCCGCGAAGGCGCTTGGCTTGATTCCCCAAGACACGGATTTCGAATTCAGTTACGGGGAAGCCAAAAAGCAACCTCGGCGTATCGAGAACTTCACTAAGCTATACCTCCAGTGGTGCAAAGATGGCAATATTTACCTCAGAAGCTGGCGAGGTATCGGCAACTATTGACGCGGTGTCTTTCACGAACCGTGCCGTACTCACACTACGGCCGGTTTTTTATTTACTAACTCGTTCCGTATACTCCCCCGTCTCAGTATTAATCTTGATCGTATCCCCCTGATTCACAAACATCGGCACCTGGATGGTCGCGCCAGTCTCGAGGACGACAGCCTTGGTACCACCCTGCACGGTGTTGCCCTTCACAGCGTCGGCAGCTTCGGTCACTTTCAGCTCCACCTTAATCGGTAGCTTCACGCCGATAATCTGCTCGTCGAACACCATCGCGTCGACAATAGAATTGGTCTTCACGTACTTGATTTGATCACCCAAAATATCCGCAGAGAGCTTGAAACGCTTGCTCGGATCCTTCTCCTCGCAGAACCAGTGTTCATCTTTGTTGAAGTACAGATACTTCACGCCGAGGGTCGAAATGTCGGCCTCTTCAGCCTTGTCGGACTGGTGATAGCTGTGCTCGCGCACCTTGCCGGTGATCATATTCTTTAGCTTGGTCGCATTCTGTGGCTTGCGCTGCTGCATTCGGAAGACATGGGAAGACAGCACCTCGTATGGCTGGCCATCGAGCACCACGTATTTGCGTTCGGTTACTTCGTTATATTCGAGCATTGGGAAATCACCATTAACTTAGATAATGGCCAAGTATAGGGCAAAATGGGTGGAAAGTCTACTCTTCCAGAGACGCGTTTTTTGGTCGCTGACCTTGACACGAAGCATTTTTTAATTAATATTACGAACAGTCTCATTGAAACGGCTTGTCGGGTGTGCCACTTAAACACCCGTGTTGGCTACCGGAAAGACATCATATGGCTACTAAGAAAAAAGCTGCAGTCAAGCGCCGCGGCAAGAAAACCGGAGTCCGCGTGACTCTTCAAGACCTGGAAAGCATCGGGATCTTTGAGCACGAGAAGCCGAAGGAGGGATTCTACATCAAGCCTCTCCGTCTAGCGATCGGCATCGAGGTCTCGTTCAGCGGCCTCGATAACTTCCACGGTCCACTAGACCAGCTCAGCCTCTGTATTAGCCTCGGCGACGAAATGAAACTTGAGGAAACCGACGATGCCGACGCCCTGTTGGCTACCATGAACGAGCGGCATGACCGGTTCAATCTACGCATCCACGTCGCCCAGCTTCTTGCGACGACTTCAGAATGGGCTGGCAACGAGCTCGTTATCGAGCCTTCAACGGATGACCAGGAGAACAGCTTCGTCTCTTTCTCGAAACGGGTCGGGAGCCGCGAAGACATCTTGAAGTTTGTCACCTTTGTCCAGCATTTCCTCCGCTTCACCAACACCGCAGCCTTTGGAGTGGCCCGCGTGGCACTCGGACTTGAGCGGAAGACTCAGTTGAGCAGGTTCACGCTTCACGACCTGAGGTAGGTCATCCACCACTTCTTCAAACACACTCAAAGCCCGGCGCACGACGCGCCGGGCTTTTTCTTTGGACTACTCACTATTCAAATTCACCTAGCCACAAAAGAAAAACAGTCCTGCTTCATGAGACCTCGCGCAGCCACGACGCTGGCGAGCGGAGCCGAAATCCTAGCAAGGATTTACGGCGCGTCTCAGGAAGAGGACTGTTTTTCTTTAATTAGTTCGCCACGTACGGCAACAGCGCCATAAACCGCGCGCGCTTCACGGCCTCGGCGAGCTGTCGCTGAGACTTTGCACACACAGCGGTCTTCTTGCGAGACATGATGCGAGCATGCGGATTCAAGAACTTCTTGAGAAGCTCGGTGTCCTTGTAGTCGACGAAGGTGATATTATTTTTCGAGAAGAAACACTGCTTTTTCATTGGATGTGATTTTTGCTGGGCCAAGTGGCCTAACGAGCGATTAAATGTGGATTAAAATGGAATGTCTTCTGGGTTGATCTCTTCTTCTGGGTAGTCGATAGTGTCGGCAGAACCTGCGACTGGAGCAGCGGCTTCGGCTTTCTTCCCTGCTGCCTTTGGGCTGCCGGATGAGTAGCCTTCCCCGCTGCCGCCCGCACTAGCACCTGCTCCACCTGGACCGCCAGTACGAGGACCGAACTGCACGCGGTCGGCGATGATCTCGGTGCGATACTTCTTCACGCCTTCAGAGTCCCAGCTTCGGGTCTGCATACGACCCTCTACAAGCGCCGTGGCGCCCTTTTTGAGGTACTGAGCGGCTGTCTCAGCCTGTCGGCCGAAAACGACGATATTGTGGAATTCTGACTGCTCCTGGCGTGCGCCGTTCTTGTCTTTGTAGACACGATTGGTAGCAATGCTGAAAGAAGCAACCTGAATCCCCGACGGAAGGGCCTTGATCTCCGGGTCTCGGGTCAGGTTTCCGTATACGATGGCTTTGTTAAGATACATGCTTAGATATTGATTACCGCCTAATAAAGGCCTTCATCACTATTCTACCATCTTTTCGATCGACTTATCGATCTCTGCTGCCGAAAGGGCTGCGGGTACGATAGCCGCTGCCTCTACAGGCTTCTTCGCCGCCGGCTCTGCGCCCTCCTCAGACTGGCCGAGGATCTTGGCGAGATTCGACATGGTGTTTTCTCGGACGGTCTTCACGATCAAGTGTCGGAGAATATAATCCGCGTTGTCGAGCCCCTTCTTTACGGCCCCCGCCGCTTCAGATGGAGCTTCAAACTTGAACCAACCGAAATACGCACTGTGGTATCGCTTGTTGGCACCCGCGGAAGCTTTGACCAGGGTGTATGCGAGCGCCCTGCTCTTTGGAAATTCTTCACTAATAATGGTCCCACCATTGCTCTCGATGAGAGAGCGGATAGCCGCGGTCTTTTCAGCCACGACATCCTCGGAAACGGTAGGAATAATGTGAAAGCCGGCTTCGTAGACCTGCTTTCGTTCTTCCTTTAATTCGTTTTTCTTTTCCATGGGTAAATACAAGGCTAACATAGGAAGTGGCCGAATGCAAGAACGGGGCTGAGAAGAGGCGCCGATAGAGCGCTGAAGCATCGAAAATGGCTAGAAAGTGACAAAAAGCACTCCCCCTAGCCTATCAGACCAGTGATAGAGAAACTGCTAAGAAAGGTTCAAGAAAAGCCCAATTTTTGATAAAGAAGTCCTCAAATATTAGTAAAGATTTCTTTATCTGCTACTTCGTCACACCTACAGAATCTCGGGTCTTAATATACTTCTTCCACAAAGCCTGGAAATCCGTGGAGTTTTTCTTCAATTCCTCAAACGAGCCGGATGCAATGATCTTGCCGCCCTTGAAAAAATAGACTGAGTCGAAGAGTGTGAGCAAGTGGAGTCGGTGAATCGAAGAGATGATCGCCTTTGCCGGAAACGCTTCGAAGATTCGTTTGTAGATCTCGAGCTCGTTGTTGAAGTCCACACTACTGGTCGGCTCATCGAGCAGCACAATATCTTTGTCGGTCGAAGCCAACAAGCCGCGAGCCAGGGCTAAGCGCTGTTTCTCGCCACCGCTTAGATTAACACCCTTCTCGACAATTGAGGACTCAAGGCCCTTCGGGAGACGCTTCACGACATCGGTAAAGCTCGCCATGTCGGTGTAGACACCAATGTGCATTTCCGGATACTCCACGCCGAGGGTGATGTTCTCACGAATGGTCGTTGCAAATATCTCCGGATCCTGGGGCACGAGCGAGATCGAGTCGCTGATCGCTCGAAAACCGTTTGGGATCTCCTTGCCGTCCAGCAAAAACGTGCAAGTTTTCGGATGATACAAATCACGCATAATCTTCAGCAACGTACTCTTTCCACCTCCGCTTTCACCAATGAAAGCAATGCGTGCGCCGTGCGGAATCTTCATGGCAACATCATCCAAATGCAAATCGGCACCTTCGGCCGCATGATACGAGAAGCTGAGATTTCGCACCTCAATCTCCGACCATTTCTTTGGCAAACGCTGTTCCCGAGTTGCGCCGTCTGGAAGAAAGTCTACGGAGAGAAGCTCGGCGTTGGCAACAGAAGAGCGCTGGCGGACAATATCGTTGTATAAATAGGCAAACCGGAAGAATGCATCACGAATCTTATCTGCGTAGCTGTACAGAATAAAAATGGTACCGACGAGGATGCCGCCATCGGCAACGTGCAGGAGAATGTATGCACCAATCACCATAACAGTGGAGATGCGCCCAAGTAGGGCCGCAGTAAACCACTTGAGCTCATTTATTTTTACATTCCTGTTGTATTGAGCATACGGCTTTTGAATAAAGGTTTTGACTACATTCAATACCAAACTCTCGACACGCAAAATAATAACAGTGGTGACATTGCTCAGCACATCAAACACTTTTGCCGAGGTACTGTTCTCTATTGCATTCACCCGAATGTATCCAGGTACAAGCTTTTTGTCGAACAAGAAAATGACGTAGAAGATCGGAATGGAAAGGATCGCGACAAGTATGCCCGCGAATACATCGTAGTAGAGGAGGATTCCGAAGGACATCACGAGACCGATAATACCCTGAATAACCTGGAAAGCGCTCTCGGAAAAACTGAATAGCGCGGTAGTCCCCTTCTCTATCTTATCGATAGTATCTCCAGAGTGGTGATCTGTATGCCATTCTATTGGCATAGCCATAGTACCGGCCAGAAGATATTTTTTATAATTGGCCTTCACGACAAACGCATTCTCGCTCTCAATCACTCTCGCAGGACCATGGAAAGACCAAAAGACAACCTCTTTTAAAAGAAAGAGCGAGAAGAGGCCTAGGATATACACCAGATTCGCATCATGAATTCCCTGAACCTGCACAATATTGAGAACGGTACCAATGAGAAGCGGCTCTAAAGAATCTACGGTATTGGCCACAAAAAAGAGCGCCGTGTAGAGCACGACTTTTGGGCGATTGCTGCCCGAATACTGCCACATCTTCTTCCACAGATACAGCAACGGATTCTGAGCCTTGTAAGAAGCCTGATTTTCCATTTTTTTAGAAAACATCCTAATATCGTAGCATTCTTTGAGAAAGAAGCTATTTCAATCCAAACACTCTCACCGCATTCTCCACCAGCTGGGCGCGCACCTTCTCGAAGTCCTCGCCGCGGATCTCAGCGATCTTTTTGACCACCTCGCGCACATGAGCTGGCTCGTTGCGCTTGCCGCGATACGGCGCCGGCGTGACGTATGGACAGTCCGTCTCGGCATGGATCATCTCGAGCGGCGCTTTCCGCACCACCTCGGCGTATTCCTTGGCAAAGGTGATAACGCCGGTGAAAGAAATAGTGAAGCCGAGCTCGAAAAACTTCTGCGCCTCCTCCCAGGTGCCGGCGAAGAAGTGGACATTGCCTTTTACCTTTGCGTGCTGCTTGAGTAGCTCATATGCGTCGGCGTAGGCGGAGATGGGCGCCGCGGAACCACCGAGCGTGTTCCCCGTTCCCATCTTTGCCCCATCACGAACATGAAGCATCAGCGGCTTGCCAAGCTCGTTGGCCAGCTCAATATGCCTCACAAAGACCTCCTTCTGCGTCTTCAATGACTGTTCATCGAGATGAAAGTAGTCGAGACCGCATTCGCCGATCGCCACCACCTTTGGATCGGCCGCAAGGGCGCGATAGACAGCAGGATCAAATACTTCACCCTTCGTGACAAAGCTTTTGCCCGTTTCCCCGCTGCCGAATTCCTTTTCATCATGATGTGACGCGCAGGTGTGCACTGGGTGAATCGCGACGGTGGCATACACACCTTGCTCATACTGCCCCGCCAATGCAACTGCCGAAGTCGAAGTGTCTTTCTGCGTACCGACATTCATCATCCACACGCCGGCGTCTAGCGCGTGCCGAATCACCGCGTCACGATCGGCATCGTACGCGGCGAAATTGGCGTGGGCATGAACATCAACAAATTGCGGCCGACTATGACTGTCACTAGTGCTAGAGAGCATTGATGTCTGCATCGAGCGCATTCAAGTCCGTACTAGGATCTGCGAGTTCGATAGAGTCAACAGAAGAATTGATTGCTGCCGCAGTGTCGGTCGCGGCTGGGGCCTGCTCCTGATCAACGGCCGGTGCTTTGGCGGTCGATGCAAAATATGCGATCGCACCGAGCACTGCAACGACGATGATGATTGAAAGAGTTTTTTTCATGGGAATGATTAGTTTTGAGTATTAGCTGCTGGGGCCGGTGCAAGCTCACGAGCCACTTTGCGAAGCGCATCCTGGGACGTCTTTACAGTGTCTCGAACGGCCTTAAGGTCGGTCTCGAGGGCTTTCCTGACGGTCGAAACATCCATTTTGAGGTTGGCCTCGGTGGTAATAGCCACACTGTACACCTTGGCTGTCTGAGCGACTACCGCTGCCCGAGCAACAGCGATCGCGACCTGAGCGGAGGCGAGATCCGCCTTCATTGTCGCCACAGAGACAGTGGTCGAAGCTCCTTCAGTCTCAATCTTTGAAATTCGAGACGAAATGTCTGCCGCAATCGAATCCTGCTTGTTCAATACCTCGGTGAAATGCTCGATGCTGTTGGCGTTGATCTTGATGAGATTTTCGTTCAACTTCTCGACGGACGCCTTCTTCTTTTCATCCTTGATCGTCTTTACTTTCTCGGCAAACTGCGCGCGCTTTTCCTCTACCATCTTTTTGGTCTCCTCGCGCTTTACCTCCGCGTCCTTCTTGAACTGCTCTCGGCGGACCTCCATATCGGCACGCATGTCCTCGCGCATGTCGCGAGCCTTGTCCATCATTTCTCGGCGAGTAGTCGAGCTCATGGTCGAGGAGGCATTCTCGCGCATGTCTTCTCGCATATCGCGGACATCTTTTCGAACCTCTTCTCGATTTTCCTTTACATCCTCGCGCTTCTCTTTGCGCATCTCTCCGACTTCCTTTCGGGTGTCGACACGTATTGTCTTCACTTCATCGCGCATTTCTTCGCGCTGCTGATAGAGGGCTGGGCGTGGCTTCATTGGCGGCTCACCTGCCGTAGCGTCATCGCTCATCACGCCGCCCTCCTGAGCGAACACGGCTACGCCCGAAAAGAGAATGCCGAATGAAATGACCCCTGAAATGACCTCTTTTGTATATTTATTCCACATATAGGATTCTGAAAATTAAAATGATAACGGGAAACGTCTAGTGATTATACACCCATACATTCAGCCGTGCCAACCGAGGTGATATTACACCTAGAAATCGAATTATTTTAATCCCTACGCAAAAAGAGTGGCGCGGTGGGTGCCTTGTTAGCCTTGATTGCCTCCTTTATCTTCACCATTGTCTCCGGCATCAGCGGATTGAGCATGCGCGCGACAGAATAGAGCCGTACGACGAGGTCGGAGATCATCTTCTGCCCTGCCGCTTTGTCGGTCTTCACCAATTTGAACGGTTGATTGGCCTGGATAAACTTGTCCATCTCCGCGATCTCGGCCCAAACATAGTCTGCCGCCTTGCTCACTTCGTATTTTTCCAAAAGAGCGAAATATGTCGACATATCTTCCCACTCAGGGATCGTCACGGGTACGTCGAGATTATCCTGAGCCATTTTCATCACACGACTCACGAGATTGCCCAAGCCGTTGGCAAGATTGGCATTGTAGGCATCTTTGATACGTGCCGGGGTCACGTCACTGTCCTCAAAAGGGTGCACTTCGCGTGCCAAAAAGTACCGCAACACATCGGTGCCGTATTCCTTCACCACATCATATGGATTGATGACATTGCCCAAAGACTTGCTCATCTTCTGTCCGCCACTGGTGATGAATCCGTGGATCACCACCTGCTTTGACGGAATAAGCTCTGCCGCACCGCCAGCATGGGCCGACATGAGCATCGCCTGCCACATCGCCGCCTGCATCCGCGTCTGATCTTTGCCGGCAAAATGGATAACGCCACCGCTCTTTGTCCACAAATGCTTGAAATTATCCTGATCTGTCGGCCAGCCTAGCGTGGAAATGTAGCTCACGAGAGCGTCGAACCACACATACATCACTTGCTCCGGCTCACCGGCCGGCTGATCTGGCACTGCGACACCCCACGACATCTTGCTCTTCAGACGCGAAATGCTGAAATCTTCAAGACCGCGAGCAACAAAAGCTTTGATCTCGTTGAAACGAAAATCCGGCACGACAAAATTCGGCCGTGGATTTGGACCCTTTCCCTCATACAATTCCAGCAACGCTGCCTGATACTTCGAAAATCGGAAAAAATAGTTTTCCTCGTCGATATGCTGGATCTCCATATTCGGATGGATCGTACACTTACCATTTTCCAGCTCGGAATCGGTCTTCTCGAGCTCGCAGCCGACGCAATACTTCGTGACGTACTTCTTTTTGTAGATGTCACCAGCCTTCATGCAGTATCGCCAAAAGGCCTGTGCGGCGGCCTTGTGGTTGGCACTCGAAGTACGAATAAAGTGGACATCGTCAAGCAGGCCGAGGGCAGTTTTCAAGCCCCGAAAACTCTCGGCATAGCCATCAACATATGCCTGGGTATCTAGGCCGGCTTTCTTGGCCGCATCAAAGATCTTTTGGCCGTGTTCGTCCGTGCCGGTATTGAAAAAGACCTGCGTGGCGCCGCCATCTTTCTGGCGGTTATATCGAGCGAAAATATCCGCGTGCACAATCTCCAACGCAAAACCGATATGCGGATCAGCATTCACATACGGCAGCGTGGTGGTCAAATAAATCGGTTTCATGGCTACTGTGTCCCGAGTAATTCTTTGTCGTGATACTTTTCACGCTCGACGTCTCTCAGATATTCCATAAGAGTAGTCGAGAGCGGCACGGAAAGCAAGACGCCGAGAAAGCCGGCCAATTTTCCGCCCACCACGAGAGCGAGGATCACCACAATTGGTGAAATACCGACGATTTTCTTCACCACCAGCGGATAGAAAAGGTGGTTTTCGAATTGCTGGATCACGATGTACACGACAGCGATAATCAAGCCGAAAGTAATCCCCTTCTCGCCGACGGCCATGAGAACACCAGGGATCGCCGAGAGGATCGGGCCAAAAACAGGGATAAGCTCGAGCGCGGCCGCGATGATCGCCAGCAACAAGGCATGTTTGATCCCCGCGATCGACATCGCCAAAAACACCATCACGCCGACGGTGAGGCCGAGCAGGAGTTGACCTTGCATCCACAGGCCGATCTTGTTCTGCGAACGCGTCCAGAGATCGATGATGTATTTCTCATGCTTCACCGGCGTAATAATCCGGAGGAAATCACGAATACCGTTTTCCTGCACCGCGAGATAGAAAGAGAGGACGACGATCAAAATGAAGCTGAGCAAGCCGCCGAAGATCAGCTGGACTGTTTGGATGAAGCTCTGGGAAGGGCTGGAGAGCGCCACGCCGGCATCGCTCAGCGCCTTGCTCAAAGAAAAGCTCGTGTTGGAAATGTGCTGGATGGTCGCCGAGCCTTCGAGAAAGTTCGGGTTGTCGAGCGGCAGCCAAGCCTGGGCAATGTTGAGATATTTTGGCAGATTGGCGAGATAGTTCGAAAGCTCGCTGAACATGATCGGCACGAAGTAGAAAATCAGGCCGAAAAAAGCCGAGCCCAAGAGTACGTAGGTAATAATCACTGCGAACAAGCGGCGAAAATGATGTCTCTGGAACCAACGAGTCGCCGGCTCGATCGCCGAAGCAAGCACTACAGCTGCCAACGCAACAAGCACAACGTCGCGTACCTGAAAGAGCAGGACAAAAAGAAAAAGGACAATCACCGATTTAGCGATCGTGGATGTAGAGATATTGATGACGACATTGCGAGAATTCTTCTCCATATCACCATCATATCACGCAGGACAAATGTCCACACACTTAGACTCGAGCCGAAAGATACGCTGCCAATTCGCTGATCTTCACCCGCTCCTGAGCACCGGTATCGCGATGGCGCACGGTCACCTCCTGCTCTGGCTTTTCGACAGTATCAAAATCGACAGTCACACAAAATGGCGTACCGATCTCGTCCTGACGTCGGTAGCGCTTGCCGATGTTGCCGTTGTCGTCGAAGGCGGTGCGGCCGAGCTGCTTTTTGAGGCTGAGGTAGATCTCGCGAGCCCTGTCAACGAGCACAGGTTTGTTTTTCAGCAAAGGAAAGACCGCCACGAGAATCGGTGCCACTTTCGGGGAGAGCTTCAAAAACTCGCGCTTCTCGCCGCCGAGCTCGTCGACGGTGTAGGCATCGGAAAGCAGGGCCAAGGTAAGTCGGTCAACACCGAAAGTCGGCTCGATGCAATGCGGCGTAAAGCGTGTCTTGGTCTCTTCATCGAAATACGAGAGGTCTACCCCGCTCTTGTCAGTGTGCGCCTTGAGGTCGTAGTCGGTGCGATATGCGAGACCGAGCAACTCCTTCTGGCCGAATGGAAAATCAAATTCAGTATCAACACTGCGCTTCGAGTAGTGCGCGCGGTCGGCATCTGGAATCTCCACCTTGTGGATCTTCGAGCTAGCAAGACCGAGGTCTTTCAAAAAAGCGACTTGCTCAGCGTAGAGCGCATCAAAGGTCTCATTCACCTGCTTGGTATCGCGAGGATCAACAAAATATTCGATCTCCATCTGCTCGAGCTCTCGCAAACGGAAGATGAAATCTCGAGGTGCAATCTCGTTGCGGAAGGCTTTGCCGATCTGTGCGAGGCCGAACGGTAATTTCGGATGAAAAGTGTCGACGATATTCTTGAAGTTTACGAACATGCCCTGCGCGGTCTCCGGTCGAAGGTATGAAATAGAGGTGTCGTCTTGGATCGCACCGACATGCGTCTTGAACATCATGTTGAACTGGCGGACTTCACCAAGTGCGTTGCCCTCAGGACTCTTGAGCTTCTGCTCTTTGATCAGCGCATCCATCTGCGCTGGAGTCATACCCTTTGGGTCAATCCCCTTTTCCTCGAGTAAGTGGTCGGCGCGGAAACGCTTCTTGGTCTTGAGATCCTCCACCAACGGGTCGGAGAAACCACCAACATGCCCGCTCGCTTTCCAAACATTCTGATTCATCAAAATAGCAGCGTCGACGCCGTACATGTCTTCGCGGTCATCGACAAAACGCTTCCACCAGAGCTGCTTGATCGTATTGCGGAGGGTCACGCCGAGCGGACCGTAGTCCCAAGTGCCGGCGAGGCCGCCGTAGATCTCGGAACCTTGGTAGATGAAACCGCGGCGCTTGCAGAGCGAGATGATGGATTCCATTGTGGTGTGTGTGTCGGCCATGGGAAGTGATGTATGTGCTTTATCCTATGCGAAATAAGACTTTTGGGCAAACTACTGCACCACTGTCTCCGATCCGTTGACGTAGGTCGGATCGGAATTAATGCGGGTCGTCACTGCCGGGCGACTCACCTGAAGCGGCGTACCAGTATAGCGGTCGGTGCCCTGCACCATTAGGTCATTCACCAGCACAGGCGCGGAACCGACCTGGCTCACGCTCGGCACAAGAGAGACTTGGAATTGTAGCTGCCGCGGCGCTGAAGAGAAACCGACACCAGACTTCACTTCACCGACGCTCCATGTGATCGTACCGGTGGTCGAATCAAAAGCCACATTTTCAGAAGGCGGATTCACGTTGCCAAGCCAGGTGACATACGAAGGGATGGTCGCGACAGCCTGCACGCCGTCGATGGTGTTCGTGGTATTGGTGAGCGACCAAATGATCGTATATGTAGACTGTGTTTCAGCTTTCGGTGGGATCGGACCGGTGTTGGAGAAGACGCCGACCGAGCGAGTGGAGCGAGCGAGGGCGGCCAGGTCCGAAGCGAAGCGTACCTTTTTGGTGACCGGTGTAGCAAGCACCTCTGAAGCATCCACACCGTCGGTACGACTCCCCTGTACACCAACCTCTAGAGAGATCTCAGCGTTCTTAAACTGATCAAGGGCGCCGATATCCTGAGCAATACTTGCAAAAGAGAAAGTGAGTTGCCCAGCGTCGCCCGGACTCATTTCAATAAAGGCTTTCGTATTCTTCTGATCCCAGACAATCGTGTTGTCGACTGAATTATAGAAACCATCCGTGACCTTTACGGAAGACTTGTCGATGAGCATACCGCTAAGCTTTAGGACAACTTTCACATTGCGCACCTTGGTCGGCAAATTATTTGCCCAAGCGATCTCGCCGCGGACAGGGCGACCGGCTGTCGCAGCCAACAATTGCCCACTAGAGCCGTCGAGAGTTAGATCGAGGCTGACAAAAGGCTTTTTGATAGAAACGGTCTGGGCCACCGACAAAAACTCTGGCTGCATCGTCTTTGGATCACCCGCACCCTGAACACCTACCGAAAAATGGAAGGCCCGATCTTCGCCATCCTGCCCCTCAAGACGACCACGCACGCGGATTGAGCGCTTCTCTCCAGGCTGGAGGTCACCAATACGCCACACATTTTGACCGAGGAAGGGCTTTGGATCGGCACCAGTGTAGGTAAAGCCGAAGCCGTAATCCCCACGCACAATGACACCCTTTAGAATCTGTGAAGAATTTGAGACGAGATCGATAGTGAATTCCAGATCTTGCTTTGAATTCACTTCCTTTAGCGAAGAGACAGTGAGACTCACTGGCGATGACGTGACAATGACGTCGAGTGTCTTGTCTTTAGTGAAGATCGCATTAGAACCGGCGACTCGATACTCAACTTCGAACAAGATCTGCTTCTTTTCATTCTGTTGTCCAAACAAGACTGAGCGAACTTGCTTCTTTACCGACTGACCGGCCGCCAAATCACCAATCGGATCGGTCAGACGCTTGAGCTCTTCGCCAAGATTGTCGGCTTTGCGAGTACCCTCCGGAAATACGATGCGGAGGTCCGCAAGCTGAAGATCGATTTTGTTGTTGTTGGAAACAGTGACCTCGAGAGCCAGTTCTTTGCCACCATCGACAGTGATCGGGCCCGAAATTTCGATACCAATATTGTCAGAAGAAATGTTATTGTGGCCGCCAAAGATGAGCGTCGCGGAAATACCGGCCGCGACGATGAAAAAAGCAACTGAGGCTATGAGAATCTTCTTGGGCACGCTGGCGTGTTGTTGCGGAAAGAGTGCCATCGGTGCCACTGGCGAGCCTCCCGCCTGCTGCGTACCCCAATCATGCCTCACACTCAAGGCCTCGTCTTTTGCCAAAGACGGCTCAACTTCTTGAATATCTTGAACCAACCGGGAATCGAGCTTCCTTTTGGCATTTTCGATCCGACCCTTATCAAAAGACGGCTTCATAGAGATATATCATACCACAGACTACATTTGGCTCTCTCGAAGTGAGGTGTTGATCTGCGCAATAATCTTCGTACGTAGCGGTGCAGCCGATCGGACCAGGTCACGGCTCCATTGCACGTCGCCGACAAAAGGCTGAAAAGCGGATTCGTCTTGCAGATACCCGAGTTCGTGGAGAATAGAGAGTACAAGAATACATTCGGCATTCGCGAGCTCTTCCTCTGATAAGGTTTCGGCAGAAAGAAAGTGGAGTGCTGTACTCACCGTGTCAAAAAGATGGTCATTTTTCTCCTCGCCGGCCACGAGGCGCTGCAACAAGCTCGAGATACGAGCGGCGACGAGGAGTGAAGATGAGCCAGGGCCATAGGTATCAGAAAAATTGCCTTCGAGCACGGCACTCGTGATCTTCCACCCCTGCTTGCCGCGCACCAGTGACAATTCCGAAAGCGAAAAGTCACGCAACGAAAATCGCAGCTTCGACTTCACCTCCCGGACAGCCTGCGCAGAGGCCTCAATCATGCCGAGCTCACGAGTGAAAATGCTGAACAGCGAATTGGCCTCGCCCACTCCGCGAGAGCTCAGCACCAACCCCGGCGTGTGATACATGTGGTGAGCCATATAGATGCAGCGATGAAATCGTGCGTTACAGCTTCAAACCAAACCTCAATCCGTCGAACTCCAAATGAACTCCTTGCTGTACGATCTCCCATCGCACCTGCTTCACGCCGGTCACTTTGCACAAGACCCCCTGGTACTTCTCGAGGAAGCGCTTGCCTGCCTCATCGGTATCAACAAAGAGATCCACTCGATCGTTTGGATTGAGACCAGACTGCTTGCGAAGATCTTGCACCGATCGAATCATGTCGCGAACAATACCCTCTTCCTTGAGCTCCGGAGTAAGTACGGTATCGAGAAGTACTGCGCCGTCTATCGACACACTCTCATCGACCTTCTTTACATTCACTTCATCTTTCACGAGTTCGATGAGTTCCGCCGCATCGACACCCTTTGGCAATTTCTTCACCGACAATCGCGCAAGCGGCTGTCGAACATTGATCTTCGCTTGCATACGTGCCTCGAGACCAAGAGAAACTGTCGAGCGAACATCGGCCATGTCGGCCACAATCTGTGCCTGCGCCTTTGTCGATTGCTTACAAACCTCAGCGACTGACGGCCAGCTCTCGAGATGCACACTCAGGAGAGAAATATCATCGACACAACCAGTAGCCTTCAAAGACTGATACAGCGACTCTGCATAGAACGGCATGATAGGCGCGAGGACTTTGGCCACTTCTCGCAATACAAAACGAGTGGTCTCGAGTGCAGCTTTTTTGTCGGCCACGGCCTCCGGAGCAGCAGCGCCATCGGTATTTTTGAAACGATCGCGAGATCGGCGCAGATACCAAGTCGACAGATCATCGACAAAACCATTGAATGGTCGGCAAGCCTTGTCGAGCTCGTACCCTTCAAACGCATCAGTGACTTCGCTGACCAGCCCTGCGAGACGTGCGAGGATCCAGCGGTCGAGGACGTTTGTTGAATTTCGAGAAGCGACGACAGAAGCATCGGCGTAGAGCTCATAGAAAGAACGGACATTGTCGAGACGACCAAGGAGCTTTTTTGCCACTTCATCGACCCCTTTCTCCGAGAAGCAGAGATCTTGGCCGCGCACTACCGGCGAGTTGAGCAAATAAAAACGCAGGGCGTCGGCACCATACGCATCGACAACCTTCATCGGATCGGGATAATTCTTCAGGCTCTTCGACATCTTGCGACCATCTTCCGCGAGGATGAGACCGTTCACCACCACCTGCTTGTATGGCGACTTGCCGAACAGAGCGACACCGAGCACGAGCATCGAGTAGAACCAGCCGCGGGTCTGGTCGAGACCTTCGGCAATAAAATCAGCTGGATATCTTTTCACGCGGCCAGTGAATCGGCCAAACCATCGATCAAACACGTTTCGCGCCGGTCGGAAACCATTCTTTTGCTCCGCCGGATAACGCGCTTCGCCATATGGCATTGAGCCGGACTCAAACCAGCAATCAAACACTTCCGCCACGCGTTTCATGTCGCCGCCGCAGGCGCACAACAAAGCGACACCGTCGATAAACGGTCGATGCAGATCCACTTTACGCTCGGCATTGCAAGATAGCGCCGCGAAAGGCAGCGGTCGCACTTCGGCATTCTTTAGGAAAAATGGTGTTGTGCCGCGGAGCGTGTTTGCCTGCTCACTGTTCATCGCCTCAGCTTCAGCAGACAAGAACCACGCTGGTGAATCGTGCGTCACGACCAAGATATTTTTCCCTTCATATCGTGCATCGATGTCGTAGAGAAACTCCGCGACGCGCGCCCGAACATCGGTGTAGTTTTCGCCGCCTTGTGGACGCTTCACGTAGCGTGCGTATTCTCCCGTGCCGAAAAAGCCATGGTACTCGCCCACCGGCCGACCGTTGAATACGCCGGCACGAATCTCTCCAATACGTGGATCCTTCACAATCTTCTTGTGATCAAAGCCAATCACCTCGCAAACCTCCTTCATGGTCTCCTGTGTGCGCAAAAAAGGTGAGGCAAAAATGACGTCGATCTTTTTGTCCTTCAAAACCTCGCCGGCCTCAAGCGCCTGTCGCCGACCCTTCTCCGTGAGATGATGACAGTCTGCCAGATCAGTGCTCATGATGCGCTGAACATTGTGTTCCGCCTCGCCATGGCGCATCACGTAGTAGGTATTGCGCGGCTTCAATGCCTTCTTGAGTTCCGCAGTGCTGCCAAATACCTTCACCTGCTCACAAGACTGACACTTCCACACCGGCAGCGGCGCTCCCCAGAATCGCGAACGTGAGATCGCCCAATCGCGAGCATTTTCGAGCCAATCGCCAAAACGGTTTTCGCCCACCTCTCGTGGCACCCACTTCACCTTTTTGTTTTCCGCGACGAGCTTGTCTTTGAAATCGGTCACGCGTACAAACCACGACGAAGACGCGTAGTTGAGCAGCGGTGTCTCGCAACGCCAACAATGTGGATACGAGTGAATGATCTTTTCCTTCGCAAACAGTGTGCCCTTCTGTGCCAGATATTTGATGATCTCGATGTCTGTCTTCTGATGCGCGTCTTTTTCGGTCTCGCTTGACTTCGGCTTCACCTGTTGGCCGGCAAAATCCGCCACCTCTTTTTTGAACGCGCCATTCATGCCGACATGCTGAATAAATGGCAGCTGCATCTTTAGACTGAGCTGGTAGTCATCTTCGCCGAACGCCGGCGCGATATGCACGATGCCAGTGCCCTTTTCGAGGGTCACGAAATCTGCCGCGTATACTTTCCAGGCGTTCTGCACATTTTTCAACTTTTCGTCGCTAATATAGTATGAAAATACCGGCGTGTATTCTTTGCCGACCAATTCCGCGCCCTTCATCTCAGCAAGCACTTCGTACGGCACATCCTTCATCACGGCTACAAGCTTTTCCTTCGCCACGATCACTCGCGAAACCGCGCCAGTCTTTGCGTCGGTCACTTTCACCTTCGCATACATAATCTCCGGACCAACAGCGAGGGCAACATTGCCCGGCAAGGTCCACGGTGTCGTCGTCCACGCAACAAAAAATGTTCCCGGCTCGCTTTTCAATTCAAACTTTGCGTACACTGAAATATCGGTGACGTCCTTGTACCCGAGATTCACTTCGAAATTCGACAAGGTCGTCTCACAGCGCGGACACAGGTGCATGCTTTTGAAACCCTCGTACACCAGACCCTTTTCATGAAGCTGTTTAAACACCCACCAGACGGATTCGGTGTATGAAGTATCCATGGTGCGATACTCGTTCTTCATATCCACCCAGCGACCAAGACGTGGCACCTGCTCTTCCCACACGTGCGCATAACGGAGCACGGTGTCGCGGGCCGCTTGATTGAAACGGTCGATACCGTAGTCGAGAATATCTTTTTTCGACTTCAAACCAATCTCTTTTTCGACAATATTTTCGACAGGCAAACCGTGGCAATCCCAGCCCCAACGGCGCGGCACGTGGAAGCCTTGCATCGTCTTGTATCGCGGGATCGCGTCCTTAATCGTACCTGCCAAAATGTGGCCATAATGAAGCAGACCGGTGGCAAATGGCGGGCCGTCATAGAAGACAAATTCACCCTTTGGCGAGGCCTTTTCGAGGCTTTTAGCAAAGATTTGTTCTTGCGCCCACAAACACAGCACCTTCTCCTCGCGCTCAGCGTGGGGGCTTTTTGGGCTTGCGGGAGGGGTTTTAGGAGTCTCGTTCATAAAATCTCGGAAATTGGGCCGAATGTGGCTATTCTAGCACCAATAAACATACTGATACAATTCCATACAGCAAGCCACTGTGCTTGCATCCAATGATCAATCATGTATTATACTAGTATCACCATGAAGAAGGCCCTTATGCAGATTCGTCTGCATCGGGGGCTTTTTCTTTTATAAAGGGGTTGAGAACTTGTGATAATGTTCGTTGAGGAAAGTAATTTCAATATTTTTATTCTTAAGCAAAATTGAGCACTTTTTCCTATCTGGAGCGATTATGCCACCCAATGCCGAATTACCCGCTAGAAATTCAACCACGCAACCAAAGTCACCATCGCCCGTTACAAGCATACATTTATCGAACGCTTTCGTATAAAAATCTGAAATAGTCTTGAGTACTAATTCCGCGTCGCAATTACCCTTCACTACCCCTCCCACAGAAACAGTCTGCTTAAAAATCAAGATGAAACCACATTCCTGCAAGTATTCGTAGAATTTTACCCTATCAGGAACAAGACCGATGATATAGATAAACGCTCGTTGGATTATATTTTTGGCGAAGCCAACCTCTGAACTTTTTATAATCAATAGTGAAACCAAGTTCTTTTGCGCCACGATAGAGGTTATTCCCATCAATGTAGATGTGTACTTTGCTAGCAAGAGCTGTTATCTCTTTCACATCACTCAAATCAGTACTCCTTGCAACATGAGTCTTATACCGGACTAACTGCCCCTTATCGAGTACCCTGAAAGCAATCCCTTCAAAGGTATGTTTTGATGCATTTTTAATGTCATTCATTACTAAAATCTTTGTCCCATCCTTCCCTATCGCGTAACTTTCTTCTGCTTGGCTTACATCAACAGTAACGCCATCAATCTTGAGCGTGAATTCGTAAAGATCAAATGATTCATTCTGCTCATGTACAAAATCAGAAACGACATGCTTCCTGAAAAGTTCCTGTGCTTTAGGAATATCTTTTTTGTACACATCTATATCAATATCGTAGAGTGATCTAGAAGATCCGTAGACGTTAGCCGCCAATCCGCTTGTAGCTTGGAATAAAATTCCGGCATTATCGAACGTATCTACAAGATATTTTAAAACTTTTTTGTGTTTCTCAGATAAAACTGACATGCATTTATTATAAATTACATCCTCTCCACCGCCGGAATGGCGAGTAGGTTGAGGCCGTTCTTCATCACGGTCGTAAAAGCACGAGCAAGGCGGAGGCGGTATGCCGAGGTGGTGGCATCTTCGGGGTTGATGATCTGATTGTTCGCATAGAAGGCATTGAAGGCGCCGGCGAGCTGCGTGAGGTAGTCGGTGACAAAATGCGGTTCAAACGAGCCGGCGGCACGGTCCACCACTTCCGGAAAACGGTAGAGAAGTTTTTCGAGTTGACCGATCTCGGTACCCGTCGCAATGTCTGAAGTGCTGTTTTTTAACAACGCCACCGCTTCCGGCTTGCGGAGCACCGACAGAGCGCGAGCATATGAATATTGGAGATACGGACCAGAATCGCCGTCAAAAGAAACAGCTTTTTCTGGGTCGTACACGATGTCGCTGCCGGCGGCGGACTTCAAGACTGAATACTTTACCGCACCAACAGCAACCTTCTCCATCACCTCGGCCGCGGTCGGCGCATCGAAACCGCGATCCTTGATCTTCTCCGCCACCATTGCTTCAGCATCAGCGAGCAACGCCTCCCCCGCCACCACATTGCCCTTTCGCGACGACATCTTCCCGCTCGCAAAACGCATCATGCCGTGGCTGACATGCTTGGTGCGCTCCGCGATCTCCGGACGCAACAAAAACAAAGCTCGCATGAACACTTTGTAATATTCACTCTGCTCATTCGCCGTCACCACAATCGACAAATCTGGTTTGATCAATTCAAATTTCTGCTTGGCCAATCCAAGCTCTTTCGCATCATACGTCGGCAAGCCACGAGAAGTGATGAACACGCGTGTATGCAAGCCATGTTCCTCACCCTTGAATACAATCGCACCCTCGCTTTCCACAAACACACTCTTCCCGAGTCCACCACGAACCATCTCCAGCCCATCCTGCGCCACTTCGCTCTCGAAAAAGTAATGGTCGAATTTTGTGCCAAGTTTTTTGTAGATCAATTCAAAATGATCTAGGGTCACTTTCCTCCCCCAATCGTATAGTATATTTACCTCCGCAGTTTTCCGATCGAAAACAGCCTGATTGATGAGCTGAATCTCTGCTTCAGCCGATTTGTCGGCCTCATATTGCTCCGAACCGTGTACATACGCTTTGCCAATGAACGCCACCTGCTCGGCTGCCGGAAGCTGCTTCAATTGAGCGAGCTTCGCCGTCGCATTCAGGGATTGCATCCCCCACACCGCCTTCGCCACGTGGAGCCCGACATCACCCTGATAGTTCGCGCGGACGGTCTTTGCGCCGCTCGCCGCCATCAAGCGCGCGACCGATTCGCCGACCGCATTCGACATCAAGTGCCCAATATGAAACACCTTGAACGGATTCGGGTCGGTGTATTCCACTAGCACCTTCTGCCCTTTCAGACGTGCATTCGTACCAAAAGTCTCGCCCTGCTTTTCAATGGTCGCCAAAGCCTCGGCAAAAAACTGCTTCGACAAGTGGATATTGATGAACCCTGGACCGGCAATGTCGATCTTCTCTACCAGCGGTCCGAGCTTTAGAGCGCCGACGATCTTCTCCGCGAGATCGCGTGGCTTCATGCCAAGTTGTTTCGCATATGCGAGCGCAACACCAGTGGCGTAGTCGCCGTGCGCGATCACCTCAGGATGCTCAAAAGATGCCTTCGGCGCAGAGACGCCAAGGTCGGTGAGGACAGAAGCAAAAGCTTTTTCGAGTCGGACTTTCATAAAAAGCATTCTAGCATTTTCGACGTATTTTAGGAAAAAGAAAGGACCGCAGCCTGGGGGGCTGCGGTCTTGAAGAACGCGAGGTCGGAACTATTCAGCGGCGGGGAGCGTGATGGCACGAACCGCGGCAGTCCAAGTCGCCACATCCTCCATGAGGTTGACGTCTTCGGCCGATTCGCTGCCCAACTCCTCCGCCGTCATACCGGCGGCGGCGAGCGCATTGGTGAGGGCCTCCCCCGTGTGGTCGTAGGTGGCCACCACCAGTTCCAAGGTGATGCGCGCACTGCGGGTAGGTGGCTTCTCGGCGGCCCAGTTGGCGTAGGCATCGTAGCTGGGAGCGTCGGCGAAGAATTCGTCGGCCTCGTCAGCCGTGCGGTTGATGGCCGCAAGGAAGACCGCGGCGAAGCCCTTGCCGTGAACGCCAGTGTAGCCTTCGGCGAGGTATCCTTCCGACTCAAGCCGGGCAACCTCGTAGAAGCGCTCGGCGACCAGCAGGCCGGTAAAGGGACAGCGCTTGTTGGCGGGCGTCAGGGGGATGCCGTAAACAGCGATCGGCGCGCCACCTTGACCGAGACTGAAGCGGGTCCGCATGTCACCAAGGCTGTTCAGGATATCGGCCGTGGCCGTCCCCGCAGATTCAGCCGTCATGCCGGCATCCGCCAAGGCTTCTTCGAGGGCAGATCCGCGATGCTGGTAGGTCCTGACCAGGATCCCGAATTTGCGGATCGCCAGCTTGGACACGCTACCGGCCTGCAAACGCTGCCGGAGCCACTGCGCGTAAGCCAGGTAGCTGGGCTGGGATGCGAAGAAGTCTTGCACCTCCTGTGCCGTGGCACCGATGAGTTTCAGGAAGGCGGCGGCATAGCCCTGGCCGTGGATGCCGGTGTAGCCGGCGGCGAGGACGCCTTTCGTCTCGGCCACCATGGTGAGGTAGAACCGGAGCGCGAAGGGCAATCCAGTGAGTGGGCACGGCATTGATGCGGCGATGTTGGGAACAACTTGGTGTGTCATTTGTGCGTGGTGTTTTTTAAGAGTGGTCTTCTCTCTACCGACAACCGACATGATCGACTGATTGGAAAAGCTCTCGATCGGAGCTCGGCAAATACACCCCCTATGGGAGTCGCGTCGGCCAAGGAGGGTTCAAAGGACGTCCATTGAATACTCATCGGCCGACATGACTCACAACACAAAAAACGCCCAACTAACTGGCTTTTTGCTGAATATTTCGAAAAAACAGTCTGGACGGAATACTACACATCTTGATAGTACTTGTCAATTTTTGCGCGGTTGGGGGGCCTGCAGCTCCCGAGGTATTTTAGGGAAAATAAAAGCGGGACGCCCACGAAGAGCGTCCCTACTTTGATCGAAACTTGCAACCATCGCGGCCGGAGCAGTCGCTACGCCGGAAGCGGATAACCGGCAGCCTCGAAGAGGTGCTTGATCCGGCGAGCCACCGCTGCGCCAGGAGCGCACTGCCGATACACCTCGGCGTATTTTTCGGCATTCGCCACGAGCCAGCTGAAGGTGGCGACAAAACGCTTGCGAATCTCGACCACGAAGAGGCGGAATTCCATGGCGGCATCCCAAGCATGGATGACGGCCCGGATGATCGCTGGGCCGGCGGCCACATTGATGCAGAATGCGAAGATCTGTCGGAACTGCCCGCCGTCACTGATCTGGCCCAGCAACGATTCGAGCTGCTTGGCGAACTGACCCCGTTGTTGCCGCCACGTTTTTGCCAACTTGGAAAAAAGGCGACGAAACGCTGTCGCCGTGAGACGAGGAATGACTTTCATAACGATTGCTTCCACCCAAACCAGCTCGGTTTTGGTTGAATGACCGAACGGCAGCAGCCGCCCAGTCGTGTTGCATTTACTGTGTTTTAGAGCTGATTTGACCGAGGTGAATAGTACTACTTTCTGAGAATCTTGTCTATCTTTTGGGCCAACGCGCGGAAGTCTTTTTCTTTCTTGCCACGAGTAGTTTCAGCAGCACTTCCGAGGCGAATACCTGATGGATCCATCGGTGGTCGCGTGTCGAATGGAATCGCATTCTTGTTCACGATGATGCCGGCTTTTTCCAATCGCTCGCTCGCCTCTTCGCCGGTGATACCGCCCATCTTGCCGTCGGCACCTCCCTTTTTTCCGCCCATCCACGTATCGATCAACACAAGGTGCGAATCGGTACCACCGGAGATCACGCGCCAGCCGAGCGAGGAGAGTTCATTGGCGAGGGCTTTGGCATTCTGCACCACTTGGGCAGCATATTTTTGGAATGCGGGAGTAGCGGCTTCTTTCAGTGCGACGGCCACCGCGGCAATCTGGTTGAGATGTGGACCGCCCTGCAAGCCTGGGAACACCGCCTTGTCGATGAGATCGGCAAAAGAGACGGACTCGCCTTTAGGATTGAGCCCGCTTTTGTCCTTGCGTACAAAAATGAGCGCCGCACGCGGACCGCGGAGCGTCTTGTGCGTGGTGGTTGTCACGACATCAGCGTATGCAAACGGACTCGGGTACACAGCACCTGCCACGAGGCCAGCGAAATGCGACATGTCCACCATGAGGATGGCACCACAGGCATCAGCGACAGCGCGAAACTGTTTGAAATCAACAATGCGCGGATACGCCGTGAAGCCCGCCACAATAATTGCCGGTTTTTCAGCAATAGCCTGTGCTTTGAGCGCAGCGTAGTCGATGAGCTCGGTCTTTTGATCAACACCAAAATGTACGGGCGTCCACATCTTTCCTGTGATCGAAACCTTCTGCCCATGAGTGAGGTGGCCACCATGCGCGAGGGACATGCCCATGATTTTGCCGCCCGGAGGCACCAGTCCGAGAAACACCGCCAAGTTGGCCGGCGAGCCGGAAAGCGGCTGCACATTCACATGCCACTTTCTCGCCTGCGTACCAACAGAACCTGCATCAAGACCAAAAAGCTTCAGTGCGCGTTCCTTGCAAAGCGTCTCGATCTGGTCGACATATTCATTGCCGCCATAATAACGCTTCCCTGGATAGCCCTCAGCATATTTATTGGTGAGCTCGGAGCCGAGCGCCTTCAAAACGTCGCTGGAAACATAATTTTCAGAAGCAATCAAGTTCACCACCTTCTTTTGGCGGGTTTTCTCGGCTTTCAGCAACTTTTTGATCTCGGTGTCTTTCAAATGTCGTGTGTACAATGTCACTTATTCACCCCTGTCTGTCAAGTTGCCCCCTCCAAGTGAAAAAGCTATAGTGTGAGCACATGCATAGCCTCAAACTCGAAAAAATCATCCCATTCAAAGAGTTGGAAAAAATGATGCAAAACATCGTCTTTCGAGGTCTCTACGCTTCGAATGGCGAGAAAGTGAAGCCGTATCGGAATGCGACGTTTCGCCTCGCCACCGTCTATCCGCCAAAGCACATCGGTATGCCGGCCGAGATTCAAGTCGGCAAGGGACGTGAGCCACTCTTCACCCCTCAGCCCACTATCTACCAAAACCAAATCGAGATTATGGCCGAAGTGGATCGATTCCTGAAAAAGCAAAAGATGTCGATTACCAATCTGAAGGGAGCAGTCGAGTACACCTGGAAAGATCGCGGTGTCTACCACGTGCTCCCGCCGATTATTGAGAGACACACGTACGATCTGCAAAATGGCTTCATCGACCTTGAGAAACTTTCAAAACGCTTCAGTGGCACCTACGCACGCGACGCGCAGAGCAACATGCACCACCTCGGCAACATGGAGCTGCACAATTTCTATATCGATGAAGTGAGCAAGATCACTCACCTGCCAACCTTCAACTCCAACGCACCGATCATCAACTACGGCCTCCCTTACACTGGTCCGCATTCTTTTCATATTATTTGCGATGGTGCACATCGTCTCGACTATGCCCTCGAAACCCTCAACAAGCCGATCACGGTGATCGTCGTCGAAGCCAAAGACAAGCGTCAGCCACTCATCCCCTACTACGCCTTTCCGACGCCGCTGCGCCCGACCATCCGCCTCTCGAGCAAGAAAGCTGAAAAAATGTTCTATCGACTTGAACGCGACAAGATTCACCTTTTGAACGATTTCCTCAAGAAGATCCTCCATTACGATTGGGAGACTGTCGGCCTCATGGTCAGCAAGCTCCGAAGCAATGTCGAAATCTATTAACAAACCTGCCGCAGCAAACAAGCTTGCGAAGTCGCTCCACGAGGCGCTCTTCCTTTCGGTCACCAAAAAGGCGCGCACGGATGGTAATGGCAATGCCGCATCGGTCGCGATCTCGAAGAGCGGCAAGAGCTACTTCGGCGGAAAGGCTGAGTCGGACACCAACCTCCTAGATGTCACTTCGGAACAGACGGCTCTGCTCATCGCGGTGCAGCATCGCGATTTCCAGATCGTCGAAGTGGCCACTCTCATCGACTCAACCAAGCCGATCATTTCGCCGCTCGCACTCAAAGTCATGGCCGATTTCGCCAACCGCACTGGCACCAAGATCGCCTACAGCGTCCTCGATGCCGAAGGTACGACTGTCTTCAAGGTGAAAAATGTCCTCGATGCCATCCCCTTCTACCACCCGGAGCCAAGCGATTTGAAATTGAAAAAAGTCGCACCGAAAGCCAATTGGGCAAAGGTTGCCAAGAATAGCAAAAACACCGATGAGGCCGCCATCGCGCAGGCACTGAAAAAATACGCTCTGAAAGGTCTCGAGCTTGCCTTCACCACCTACCAAGGTGCTAGCTCATATGGCGCAGCCGTTCTCACCGAAAGCGGCAAAATCTTCTATTCCGGCCAATATTCCTCGCCGGACAAACGCCTCATGGTGCACGCCGAGATGGGCGCTATCCTCGCCGCATTGATGGCCAAAGAAGAAAAGCTCACTCATCTCGCCGTCGTCTCCGACAAATTCGAGGCCGAACCCTGCCAAACCTGCGGCCCGTGCCGACAATTTATCACCGAACTTTCAAAGCGCTACGGCTGGAAGCTCCAAGTGTATTGCTTCGCCAAAAAGCAGCCCGTGTATAATACGTATTCGATAGAAACCCTCCTGCCAAACAGCTGGGGCAGCAAAAAATGGTAACCAAACCCGCCACAACTCAATTCCCGATTGTCGACGCGATCCTCGTGACCCCAGGCGAAGGCGCTGAGGGACAGATCGGCATTTGCACCAACACCTCCGCACCCGGACAGGTGTTCAACGAGATCGAAGAGAAAAATCGTGCGCACGTCTCGGCACTAGGGGCTTTGATTGTGAGCCGCGACGGCACGGAGCGCATGGTGTTGAATTGTCTCGCCCATCCGACCATCCGTTTCCTCGTACTCTTCTCCGAAGAGTCACTCACCTTCTCGCCGAGCACCAACCTCCTTCTCGCAATCCAGAATGGTGTCGATGCGCAAAAGCCCGGCAACTATATTGTCGGTGGCAAGGCGGCTTCGGCTCATTTTCCCAATTTATCGAAGAAGATCATCGATGCCTTCCGCGAAAATATCATTGTGCTGCCGCTTTTCATGTATCGAAATGATTATTCAAAGCAAGTCGTTACTGACTATCTGGAATGGCTAAAGCCAAAAGTAAGTGCTGAGGTACATACGTTTCTGAAGACAGCTTCTGAGAAGAAATCCATCTACTACGACACCCTCAACCAGCTCATCTCCCTGCTCGCCAAAGAGCCAAGCAAGAAAAAAGGGCTCATTGACCTCGACCCAAAGGAGTTCCAACACCTGCAGCCGCCAAAGATCGCGCTCGGCGAGGCAACTGTTTCTGAAAAAATGCCTTTCTGCGTGAGTGCGGAGAAGGGGCAGATTCGTGTCGACCTCGAAGTGGGTGGCAAGACATTTTTCGTGGTCGGAGCCGATGAATTCCGCCTCGAATACTCGATCATGCGTTTTCTCGGCGCCGACAAGCGCCTGTTGAGCCCACTTCAACAGCTCGTGCTCGGCGCCGAGATCGCGCGCGTCGACACCGAAATCAAAAACCGCATCTCCCTCAAATCGAGCTTCCAGACCGCGAAAATCATCAGCAAAAAGCAGATCCCGATCGAGTCCAACATGTCGCTGGTCACGGACAAGAAATATTATTACAAAATGAGCGTGCGCGATGGCGGCGTCTCAGTGATGTGTCTCGCCTTCGATGTTTGCGAGGAGGTGTTCGACCTGCGCTCGAAGTCGATCGGCGCGATTTTCACCTGGCTCGCCGAGAAAAACCGTTTTGAGGACTACGAGATGGACTTCCTCCACCGTGTGGATGTCGGCGGACAGATCGGTCGCGCCACACTCGCCGCAAAGCTCAACTACGCCTTCATCCAGGACTTTTCAGGCATCTTCCGAATCAACAAGACCGACCTCCCTCTTTTGGTATCCGACGGCGACTCATTCCTCGGCGTGCACAAAAACATCCTCATGAAGATCTACACCGAAGGTCTCACCCACGAACACGGAGACAGGCAGAAAGGTACCGCGCGCAGCGGTGTCGCTCTGGCGATCTATCGCAATTCTGCAAAATCCCTCACCACCCTCCCCGCTTTCTACAAACAAGGCGACCAGTCTACCGCGGAGATGCGCGCCAACTACAAAAAACAGCTGCTCCGCTTCGACCACGATGGCGATTATAGCTACGGTGAGCGCACCCGCCAGCACTTTGGCGTGGATCAGCTATTGGAAACCAAAAAGACGCTCAAGAAAAACCCGCGAAAGGCCTCGATCATCGCCCGCTTCGACCCGACCGTTGACATGGGCAGCTACATCGACCCAGGCAGTGGGAAACGCAAATACACCCACGACCCGTGTCTCGTGTATGACATTTTCATTCCCAAGAAGGGCAAAATGCATTCCTTCCACATCGCCCGTGCTCACAACATGGTCAACGCCTACCCGGAAAACATCTTTGGCCTACACGACGCCTATGTCACCGCGATTCGCACAGCCCTGAAGCTGAAGTCCGGCGACATGTACATGCTTTCCAATCGCGGCAACATTCTCCTTTTGACCGAAGAACAGCGCACCAAGAAGATCCTCATGGAGCCTTCGAAGCCGACCGACGACCTCGACACCAAAAGCGGGCCATATAGTCTTGGCGAAGCAAAAAATACGGGCAAAACAAAAACGGCCGTAACAAAACCCGACATGACCAGCGGCGTGGTCGCGTACAGCTATTCCCCTATCAAGCCCGTCGCCAAGCGACCAAAAAAGTCTTTCCTCGACCGACTCTATGACTTCGAAGGCGTCGACACCGTTGCCCGCGCCATCGACTACTACAAGCAGAAGGGCGTGATGCACAACAACCCCGTCCTTTCCGAATACCAAGCCGGCAAAAGCGACCCCCAAGCCGATCAGCTCGCCTTCTTCCAGGCCAACGTCCTTGGCAACAAGCTCCATGCCACGGCGGTCTTCATGAATCGCGCGCTCGCCAAGCAGAAAGCGGACACCGAAGCACTCAACTACCTCTGCGGCCAATTTTCAAAGCAGCTCAAGGCGAAGACTGGCAACCTCACGGTGTTTTATGTCGGGTATACTAAATAGCATGAAAGGCGAAATGAGAAAAGACTACTCAAAAATCAAAGTCATCGGCTTCGACCTCGACCAGACCCTCTACCCCAAGTCGAGCTTTATCGACGAGGCGATTCAGATCTATATTTACCACAAGATCAGCGAACACAAGGGCGTCTCACTCACCGAAGCGGAGAAAATGTTCAAAGACCTGTACAAAGAAGGTCGCGGCCTCGGCGGCTCAACAACACTGAAAATGCTTGGGGTTCCTAATCACCAAGACATCGTTCAGGAAGCCCTCGAGCGCGCCGATATCGACGACTATCTCGTGCCGGATCAAGAAACCCTCAATATCTTGAAGCGTCTGAAAGCAAAATACCAAAACATCGACATCCTCACAGGATCAAACCGTACCAACGCCAACAAAAAGCTCGGCAAGCTCGACATGAGCCACGGCCTATTCGGGCACATCCTTACCAACGACGACGGCTCAAAGCCAAACGGCGACCTCTACAAACAATGGATGGCCCTCTACCCCGACCTCTCGCCAGAGAATTTCCTCTACATCGGTGATCGCCCGCGCTCCGACTACGAGGTGCCGAAGTCTCTGGGTATCGATTCTATACTTGTGTATTGCAAAGCGCAGGACGCCAACATCGACTGTCCGCAACTTACCTCGTTCAAAGATATCGATTCGGTGTTATAAAAAGAAGACCGCGTCCATTTAAGGGCGCGGCTTGTTGAAAAACTACTGACGATGTCGCGTAGCTCAAGGCATCGAGCCGACACGTTCGCGCACCTTCGCGGTGAATGCGCCGTGATCACTGAGACCGAACACCTGCTCGACATCATAAACCTCATACCCGACGACGCCCACAAAGATGTGGTCAATCATCGCTTTCACCTTCCCATTCAGCTTGTGAAGTTCTGGATCGAGGGTATTGTCGAACCTGGCCGGCACTGCGGCGTGCAGACTCGTCAAGGCAAGCAGCTTCTGATAGATCTCGCCGCCGCGGGGAAAGTTGAAGTCCCCACAAAAAACGAACTCTCCCAGGCCGTTCAAGATCTGCGCCATCCGCCAAACATCAGCACGCTGAAAGTCGCTTGGCTCCCCTTTCGGCACCCAAGTGAAATGCGTAGTGGCGAGGCGATAACCGATACTCCCTATCGCGATGTCGCAAACAGCGACGACGCGACTCTTTGTCGCATCGATGCGCTCAAGCGAGGTGTCGTCGAGATGCTGAAGCCGGCCGTATTCGCCGACATAATAGTGGGCGGCAACGGAAGTCATCGGCAGGTTGGTGTAGATGCCGACACCCGAGGTAGTCCAGCGGCCCTGGGTTTCACTGATACCGTCCCAGACCTTCGTCATTGGAACAAAGTATGCGTTCCGAAAGTCCCGAGCAAGCTGGATCTGGTTGTGCTCAACGACCTCCTGGAGGAGGAATGCGTCGAACTTGTCGCGATTGGCTTTGATGAACTCCATCGCCTGCGGGTGTTTCCCGCGGCAGATGTTGAGTTGGACGATCTTAAGATGATTTTCTTCCGACATAATGAGCCTCCTGTGTTGAAACCGAGGTGGAGCCGACCGAACACCACTGACCCGTGGCAAGGAGCATTCCCGAAGGGAATCTGTCTATCTTACTATCACGAATATCATAAAAAGTCAACTATGCGAGAGATGCGTGGTGTGAAGATAAATATGGAAAAACAAAGCACCCTTTCTTGGGGACTGCGGAGCGCGACTGGCGCGAGCCGGAGCAAAATCCTAGTGAGGATTTATGCGTACCCCAAGAAAGGGTGCTTTGTTTTTCTTTTACTTCACGTCCACCCCCATCGATCGTGCAGATCCCTCAATAATCTTCATCGCTGCCTCAATAGTATTCGCATTCAAATCAACCATCTTCTTCTCAGCGATTTCGCGAACCTTCGCTTTGCTGATAGTACCTGCCTTCTCTGTCGGTGCCTTGCCTGAACCCTTCTCCTTGCCGATCGCCTTCAAAATGAGGCTCGAAGCCGGAGACGTCTTGAAGACAAGCTCGAAAGACTTGTCATCGTAGGTGTTGATAATCGTCGGGACGAGGTCGCCCATTCGGTCCTTGGTGCCCGCGTTGAAACGAGTCACGAATTCGCCGATGTTCACCTTGGCCTGACCAAGCGCAGGGCCAATAGGGGGAGCTGGGGTTGCCTTCCCTGCTGGAATGACCAATTTGAGTGATTTTACGAGTTTTTTAGCCATGGTGTTTTATAGAAATTACAGGTTACCTTAAATCTTCTTTACTTGCAAGAAATCGAGCTCTACCGGGGTTTCGCGGCCGAACATCGACACGAGTACCTTCACCTTGCCTCGAGACGCATCCACTTCGCTCACCTTACCTTCGAAGTCCTTGAACGGACCGTCGGCAATGATGACCGCATCTTCGAGTGCGAGGTCGATGTTGTGCATCACATTGTCGGAATTCATGCGCTTGAAGATTGTTTCCACTTCTGCCTTCTCCAATGGTACCGGGTACACGCCAGAGCCGACGAAGCCGGTCACGCGAGGAGTGTTTCGGACCACGTACCATGAGTCGTCGGTGACGATCATATCCACGAGGATGTATCCAGGATAGATCTTCTCTTCCTCCTCGACACGTTTCCCCGCCTTCACCTTGATCATCTTCTCGGTCGGCACGAGCACGTTGAAAATCTTGTTCTCCATACCGAGAGACTCAATACGCTGTTTGAGATTTCGTGCCACGGCATTCTCATACCCTGCGTAGGTGTGGATGGCGTACCAATTTCGCACTTCTTCGAGTTTTTGTTTTGACATAGATGTGGTTGGGGGGATTTACTGGAGCAAGAACGATTTCATGGCGAGAGCGAATCCGGAATCAAAGAGACCGAGCAAAAGACCGGTCACGAGAGAAATCACGATCACGACGACCGTGTAGATCACGGCCTGTCGGCGGGTTGGCCAGCTGACATGGGCCATTTCTGAACGAGTTTCTTTGATGTATTCAACGATGTTCATAATGATGCGTTGTTCGCTTAGTAAAAAAGGCCCCCTCGGCCTCATTTATTATAATACTCCTTTTGGGCTTTAGCGTCAACCGACGGGCCAAAACGGCCTATCTGTTAGTTGATTTCGTAGGTTATCGTGACCTGGCTAGTGGTCTTGTTCTCGCCTGCTGGAAGCTCAGGCGCCGGTGCTCCGCCCATTCCGCCAGCGTCCGAACTCATTGCCATTTCCTTGCTGTAGTACATTGGATAGTAGCCGTTGCCTGATTCAGAGAAACTACTGATCTTGCCGAGAGAAACACCGAGATCTTTCGCGAGTATTTCTGCCTTGCGCTGTGCATCCTCGATCGCATTCTTGCGAGCCAGTGCCTTGGTCGCATCTTCATTTTCAACAGTGAAAGAGAGACCGCTCAAGTTGGTCACCTTTCGGTTACCAATCTCCGCGAGTATCTTTCCTGCATCCTCCACCTTGCGAATCTTCACGAGGAAGGAGCTGGTGACGTTGTAGCCAATAAAGTATCGGCTGTCCTTTGGCTGACAGCTCGCAGCGTCGTAACAAACCACCGGTCGATTGCTGTATTCGTAGTGCGGATAGATCTGATAGTTGGTGGTCTTCACATCCACATCCTCGATACCTGCCTCCTTGAGGTACGCGAGGATGTCATTTGCACGCTTCGTGACATTTTCCTGAGCTTCGGAGACGGTCTTGGCTTCATGGCTCACATCATATGAGACGGTCGCGATATCTGGGATAGCATACGCGTCACCTTTGCCAGTGACAGAGATCTGGCTCTGGACTGGTGTCTTGCCGATGTTCGCCGAGGTCTTCACCTCAGTGATCACTCGGGCCAAAAGATAGAGAGAGCCGACGATAAGGAGCACGTGGAAGGCCTGAAAAAGGCGCTTTGATTGGGTTTCGGTGAGTGAAGAAAACATATGTGTGGTTGGTTAGGACTAAAGCGTTTAATAAATAAAGGGTATCCCTAATAATGGACCTCTAGTATACCATTGCCGTCTGTCGGTCGTCACTATTACAGCGTGCGGCACACTCGCCTACTCGTACCGCAATGCCTCCATCGGGCTTTTGCGCGCGGCTTGTTTTGCCGGATAAATACCGAACACGAGGCCGATCACGCCAGACACCACAATACCGAGGAAGGCGCCAAAGAATGGAAATTGGAAGCTCCAATCGAGACCGACAAAATTGGTGAGGATGAGGGCGCATATCACGGAGAGCGTGCCGCCGATGATGATGCCCGCTACCCCACCTGTGCCGGTGAGTAGCACTGCTTCGAGCAAGAATTGCATCAGAATATCGCGGTCTGTTGCGCCGATAGACTTTCGCAGGCCGATCTCGCGAGTACGTTCGGTCACCGACACGAGCATGATGTTCATGATGCCGATACCGCCCACCACTAGAGAGATGGCAGCGACGGCCGCGAGGAACAGGGTGAGGACTTGGGTAATGAGGCCCAAACGAGCGGCGAGATCCTCCTGCGTTTGCACAAAGAAGTCATCTTTGTCCGGGTCTGTGATCTTGTGGCTCTCACGCAAGGTGGCTTTAATATCCGTCACCGTCTGCGCGATCAAGTCCTGCGAAGTAGCCTCAGCGATGAATCGATGAAAATATTTAATACCAAGCACATACTGCTGCGCCGTGGTATATGGCACAATCACCGCTTCGTCAAAATTGAAAAATGACACCTGCCCTTTCGACGGCATGATACCGATCACGCGGAAATTGCGGTCCTTGATCTTGATCTTCTCACCGAGGGCGGGACTGTCACCAAAGAGTTGCTCCTTCACCTTTGAGCCGATCACCACCACATCCGCCCGCGCACGCACATCGTCATTACTAAAAAATTCGCCTTCGGAAACATCGAGATCAAAAATCTGTTGAATAAGCGGCGAGACACCAAAGATCGTCGGACGATACGTCTCGCTGCCATACGAAGCACTCACGCCAGTGAAAAGGAGGGGCATGACGCTGCCGAGTGTCGGCACATTTTCTTTGTTCTGAAGGAGCTCGAGGTCGCGGATTTTTAGGGAATCGCTAAACACTTGCGCTGCATCCGACGGACCTTTCGGCTCGCGACCGGGGATGACCACGATCGTTTTCGAACCCATGCCCTGCACTTGATTGAGGATCAGCTGCTGCGCCCCCTGCCCCAAAGACATGATGAGAATGATTGCCGCAATACCAATAACAATGCCGAGGATCGTCAAAAGTGAACGAGAGCGATTCGTCTTGAGTCCAGTGACGGCAGTTTTGAGGCTGTAGGAAAAAATCATGATAAATATTATTCCAATCTCTTTTTACCTGACTGCAGATAATTCTCACCTGTCACAACTTTTTTACCCGTTTTTTCTTCGAGCGCAATTCTGGCATCTTTTGCAATCTTCCCGCCGCGTTTTGCTGGTACTTTATTTTCTTCAAGTCCTTTTGTCTCCATACTCTCTGCGATTTGTCTGGTAGAAAGTTCTGCGAGAGCCGTAAAGATCAATTCGGCTTCAGACATGTGGTCACGCAAATTTGTACCTTTTCCCAACCCTTTTACTTTTTTATGATCCTGCACACCAAGATCGCTCCATTCCTGGTGAATGATATTGGTTAAGATAGCATATTCTTTACCCTCTTCTACACCTGATTCTTTCCAGTAATCCGTAAGCTTGTTGCGGGTCTCCTGCCCCATCATTCTTTGCTGTATCCACTTTTCACTTCTACCATGCTTCTGCCAATATTCTCTCGAGCGATTGAGTGCAATCTCAGGATTCATCATTTCACTAATCCGCTCTTGTCCTACCTTCGCAAGCCACTGCTTGAAAGGTTCTGCTTTGGGTGATGAGATCGATTGAATAATGCGAAAAATTCCCTGCAGACTCGCACAGTTCATCTTCTGAACACCACCTTTCGTCGGCACGTCAAGGGTGTGGACAATTTGTACCCACCCTTGACTGAGATGGATATCACGTTGTTTCATTTTTTGAATGTACTGTTTTGTGTTTTCAGAATCAATGAGTACCTGCACTGTGTCTTCGACGACAAAATACCACTGCTCATCGTGCCAAACGCGGCGAACCTCTTTTGCCTCAAAAATCGCCGGCATCATATCTTTTTGTGATCGTAGTTTTTTCATATCCTATTTGATTTGTCTGACTGATATTATTTCGCATACCCCTCGTCCGCGCGGCGCTGGTGCGCGACCTTGGTATCGCTCTCGATACTGCCGTCCATGACGCGAATAATGCGCTGGGCATGTTCAGCCGTGCTCGTCTCGTGGGTGATGAGGATGATCGTGTGACCGTGCTTCTCATTGAGATCTTGAATGGTCTTGATCACCATTCTTCCGGATTTTGAGTCGAGGTTGCCGGTCGGTTCGTCGGCAAAAATGACCGACGGCTCCAAGACGAGCGCGCGGGCGATAGCCACGCGCTGCTTTTCGCCGCCGGAAAGCTGGGCCGGCTCGTGTTCTAAGCGATGCAGCATCCCAACCGACTCCAGGGCCTTTTTCGCCAGTGCATCCCAACTTTCCGGCGGCACATCAGAATACAGTAACGGCAATTTCACATTCTCGAGCACGGTGGTACGTGGCAATAAATTGAACGCCTGAAAAATAAAACCCATCCGACCATTGCGAATTTTCGAAACCTCTTCCGGAGCATACGACTTTACATTCTTGCCCTCGAAATGATATTCACCGCCAGTGTGTTCATCGAGAAAACCTAAGATGTGCAGTAACGTTGACTTGCCAGAGCCCGACGGACCCATGATCGCCACGAATTCGCCTTTCTTCACGCCGAATGAGACGCCGCGCAACGCCGGCGTCTCTACACCTTCGTTGGTGTATATCTTCGTAACATTTTTTACTTCAATCAGAGACATTGGCTCATTATTGCACCGACGATGTGACCACCACATCCCCCTCATTCACTCCGGAGACGATTTGTGTGTTCCCTTCGCCATCTTTAATACCTACCTCCACAGCTCGCTCGACAACTACACCGTCCGCGCCGTTCACCTTCACATAGCGCTTACCGTCCTTGCTATACAAAGAACGTGACGGTACCAAAATAGCCCCTTTCACCTCGGCGGTGATGATGTCAGTGTTTGCGGTCATGCCAGATCGGATCCGCTCGTCCTTCTTCACAAAATTGAGTGTCACTTTGTATGTCGGCACGCCCTCAATGATCACTTCTGCAGGATCGACGGCCGTCACCACGGCATCAAAGTGTGCATCTTGATATGCATCGAGAGTGACATCGGCTTTGTTGCCGACACGAACATTGGCGATATCCGACTCAGCAACACTCGCTTCGATTTTGTACACACCTCGAGACATCACGGACACCGCTGCAGTATTCGCCGGCACAATCTCCCCCACCTCGATATTCTTCGCAGTCACAACGCCGACGATAGGTGAGCGCAAGATCGTCTTTTCGAGCGCCGCGTATGCCGCAGCTTCGCTTGCTGAAGCGGACTCTACATTGGCCTCCTGCGCGCGAATGTCTTCAGAGCGCGCAGGAGCTTTAGCCTGATCATATTGAGACTGCTTCAAGGCGAGCGTCGCCTCGGCCGCGCGGAGTGCCTGTTCCGCGCTTGTGATCGCCGCCTGCTGGGTCAAAATAGCGGTGCGGGCAGCCAGAATAGCCGCTTTGTATGTATCGATAGTCGTCTGAGTCAGGCCGGTGCCGGAGGAGAGGGCATTTACTGCTTCGGCGATGTAGTCTACAAGCATTTTAAGCGTCGACAGACGGGTCTTTGCATCGGTAAAGTATGTTGGAAAGGCCACTTTCTCAAGATCGACCGACATCTGCGACAAAAGAGATTTCCAAGCGATCAGAGCATCGTCCTGCCCCACTCGCGCGCCCTGGATCGATGTGCGCAATTGACCGTCGGTTTGAGGATTGAATTGCGGGGTCGAAGTCCGAGGATTACTGAAGAATGCGTCGACTTTATTGTGCAGAGCATCGTCGGCATTGGTCTGCGCCGCCGTCAGAGCATCGACGGCGGCGCGACGAGTATCCTCGAGAGCTGCTTTCGCATTGATGACATATATCTCGGCAATGCGAATATCCGACGCGGCACTGCCCGCCTTCAGTGCATCGAGCTTGGCCTGTTGCACCTTCACAGCAGCTTGCGTCTGCTGAAGCTGGGCATACAAATCGGCATTTTCCAGAGACACCAAAGCATCGCCAGGCTTTACCTCAGCGCCCACTTCGTGATACACGCGACTCACACGGCCGGATTTTTCAAAAGCCAACGCAACATCGGACACCGACTTCACGCGACCAGTGACGCTCACTTTCTGAGCGATATCGCGCTTCACCACGGTGAGTGTACCGCTAAAAAGCGGGGTCTTTTCGCCGGACAACCCCCAACCCGCTAACACGAGCAACACAATGGCCGCTGAAATATAGCCCTTAGGCGTTTTAAAGACAGAAAAATACTTCGTCATGTGTTTCATACTGGTAGTATACCGCACTTCACCCCACCCTATCGAGCGAGGGCTTTTTCGACCTGTTTGCTCAACTCTTCAAAATTTCCGTTGTTCATAAACACAACGTCGGCCATGGCGATGCAAGCTGATAGGTTCCCTTTGGTTGGATCATCAGGATTAATCTCCGCTTTTTCCTGAGCGGCAAACCGCTCAAAGGTGATCTGATCGAGTTCGGATTTTCGGGACTGAACACGTTCATAGCGAATCTTTGGATCGGCATCCACGGCGAAGACCTTGCTGCCGGGAATAGCACGGATGAATTCAATCTCGCCAATACTGCGAAGCGACTCCACCACAGCATTCTTGCCTTGCTTCTGGACCTCGGCCGCGCGGCGGCACAGCTCTTTGGCAATGTAGTCTGGGCCGAACGCCGCGCGGAGATCATTGGCGACCAGCGTCGTATTTTCTCGTATCACTTCCAATCCGCGCTTTTTCACTTCTTCCAAAATAAGCGCCCGCGCAGAAAAATGTACGAACCCTTTCTTCTGCACCAGATACTCCACTACCGTGCCCTTGCCAGCACCAATTGTTCCTGTAATACCGATGATCATCGCGTGTCAAAAAGATCCGCCTTGTCGAATCGAACTTTCGGCTTCAGTACCTCACTCGCAGCACGCTTCCCCACAGCCAGCATGACACACGGATAGAGGTGAGCCGGTAAGGCGAGGATCTGCTTCATTTGCACAGGATCGAAACCTTCCATCGGACACGAATCGATCTGCAACTCGGCACAAGCCGCCAAGCCAAAGCCGAGAGCGATGTAGGCCTGCTTGCTCGCCCACTCCTGCACCGCCGCGTCGGTCATGTCTGTTGAAAATTCTTTCAAAATACCCTCAAAACCGGCAAGCTTCGCGCGAATCTCTGGATTGCCGCCGGCAGTATTCATGAGATGGGCTTCGATGCGATCCTTCAGGTCGGTGCGTGCGGAAAATACCAACACATGCGAAGACGAGGTGAGCTGTGGCTGATCCCACGATGCTTTTTTCATTTGTTCACGGAGAGCCGCGTCGGAGACGACAGTCACATGGAATGGCTGCAGGCCATACGAAGTCGGTGCGAAGCGAACTGCATCCAAGATCGCCTCGAGCTGCTTGTCTGAGAGTTTTGAACCATCAAAGTTTTTGGTCGCGTAGCGCCACTGCAGATTCGAAAGAAATGTGGAGTCATTCATACGTTGAGAGTATTTTATATATGCTATCTTAACACGCTGGTACCAATGCAAAACGTGCGCCTTCCCTTTTTCGACAAAGAGGAGGCGGATGCCAATCAACTCGAGGCCGACAAAGAACAAAATGCCCCACGGAGTAAGCGGTGTGAGAATACTGAAGATGCCGGCAACAATACAAAAGGCACCGGCCGCCCAGCGGAGCGGCTTGGGGATCTTCTGCAAAAACGTTCTGACCTTGCCCACAAAGGAAGTATAACAGACGAGGTACGCGGCGGAACACTTCCGCCCTACGACTTTTTCTGCTTTGGTACCAGACCTTTCAGAGCGCGGGCGAGGCGGATCTCGACGTACGAGATATTGGCGCCAAGCTTCTTTTTGGCCGGCGCAAGGAAAATACCGTCACACTTTTCATCGGCCAACATCTCTTCGAATACTTTATCGATCTTCAACCAATGGGTCCTTGAAATATCTTTTTTGAGATACGCAATGTCGGTGCCATAGTCCTCTTCGATGAGCTTCTCAATATGATCGACAATCGTCTCCGTGGTGAGGCCGCGCTCGCGGGCGATCTCGGCGAGCGTTTTTTTCTTGTCGATGAGCGCGGCGGTGATCTCGTGCGTTGGTATTTTCGGAGCTTTCTTCCCCGCCGCACGCTCCGGCACACAATATTCCATGAAATCTTTTTGTTCAGCCGCAAGCTGGGCCGGTGACATACCCCCCAACTTCTCTTCAGCGCGGACCGACGCTTCCCGAAGCTGCCCATCGAATTCCAACACCTCCTGGTTCACTTCGAGTGCCTTAGCGTTCAAACCTAAAATGCGTAACCCCGCCAAGCTCCGCACGCGGGACAATGCCACATATCCCATACCCGGCTCGAAAGACTTCGACAGATCCATCTCTGCCGCATCGAGGCTCATGCCCTGACTCTTGTGCACGGTGATCGCCCATGCCAACCGCAGCGGATACTGAAGCAGCTCGGCCTTCGTATTCCCATCCTCCTCGATCTTCCACGAAGCCTTGCCGATACTCACCCGTTTACCGCTCGACAACCTCACCACCGGATCTTCATTGAAGCTGCATGACACCACCACCCCAAGCGTGCCGTTTACATACCCCTCTTCAAAATTGTTCTTAATACACATCACCCGCGCACCGACCTTCAGCCTCAGGTTCGGCTGCGCCAAGCAAGACTTTTTGAGCGCTTCGACAATAAAAGGCTTCCCTCTTTCCTCCATCGCATATTCCGCTGAGGCCGCCTCGACGAGCTTCGCCAATTCGCGCTCGTTGATCGCATCGACATCTTCATTGTGCGTATAGAGGCGCGTCGGCTCGGTGATGAGCACTTTTTTGTGCGGATGCGAATGTTTTTCGAGCAACGCATGTGTCTTTGCCGACACCTCACCGGAACGGATCTCGTTGAGCAGACCGATGGCTTCGGGATCATTTTGGCGGAATTGTTCGTCGAGATAACAGACGCAGAAATCACCATTTTTCCATGCTTCGGAGTGATACACAAAATGCGCCGGCTGTTCGCCAAAGCGCGATACCGGCGGGAGCTGGAAAAAGTCACCACACAACACCACCTGCACTCCACCGAAAGGATCATCGACTTTTTTCATTGTCCGCAAAATCTGGTCCACCAAGTCGAGGCGAAAATGATGAAGCATCGAAACTTCGTCGATGATCAGCACCTTCACCCGTTCGAAACGCTTCGCCAGATACGGCTTCTCACGCATCCCTTCGATGTCGTATTCGGAAAGAAACGCGTGGATCCCCATGCCCGACCACGAATGAATCGTAACCCCGCCCATGTGTGTCGCGGCGATACCGGTGGAGGCGGTGATGCCCATATCCACTCCACGCTCACGCAAATACGAAATGTACGAATTCACCAGGTGCGTCTTGCCACTGCCGGCCGCGCCAGTGATGAAGACATTTCTGCCGGTTTTGAGTAGTTCGAGCGCCTGGGCTTGTTTCATAAAAATATGAGATACTGTGTATGTATGAGGATACACCAGATCCGCAAAAGAGCCGAGGAGTCTTTCTGGAGAATCCTGACCGATTTTTGGACGCTCGTGTTCTTCTCCGCCATCGTCTACGACTATCTTCACGAGAATATCCTTGACCACCACGAAATCATCCTCATCATCGCCGTGCTGTACGGTGCCTCACTCGCCATCTACAGTGCGGAAAAAGAATTCAAGCGTTGGCACGACAAGCATGAAACCATTCATCCAGGCGAATTGTATGTTATTGCCTGGACGCTCTTGATCTTCGGCCTGATCATCGCCGGTTTCATCAACCGAGAACACTACGAGATGCCCGCTGAGGTGCGCGCGACCTACGTGGTAGTAGTCGGCATTCTCGCTCTCACGAGAGAATCGAAATATCTGTACGGAAAAGACAAAAAAGAGAAGCGCAAGAAGTAGTGGCGAGAAAAAATACGCCAACTATGCCGAAGGTTTTGTCTTGATCGGTAACGACATCGAGAAAGTGGCCCCTCTCCCTTCGCCATCCGAATGTACGGAGACTTCGCCGCCATGTTTTCGGACCACTTCGCGGGCCATGAAGAGATCAATGCCCAAACCCTCCGTATCGGCGCGCATCGCCTTTGGGGTGCGGAAAAATTTGTTGAACATTCTACCAAGATCCTCCTTAGCGATTCCCATCCCGGTATCAGCTACGGACACTTTCACGACACGCCCGTCGTGATAAAAAGAAATAGCAACCGCGCCGCCAGCAGGCGTGTATTTGATGGCGTTGTCAATGAAAATCTCCAGGGCGTAGGCGATCTTTGCACGATTCACCGATACGGTAGGAAATGTCGTACCAGGAAGTAGCCCTTCGAAAGTCACAACGAGTTTTTTCTCTTTGACGCGGCGGTCATATTCTTCAAACACTTCTCGCGCCAAAACATCGAGGCGCACCGGCTCCACAGCCGCCGCGTCACGATCTGTATTCGCGTCGGAAAGGTTCACCAGCAAATTGGTGAGATCCACGAGTCGCTGCACTGCCGTCTGAATAGTCTTCACGTTTTCTCGCTGCTCAGGCGGCAGACTAACGCCACCAAGACTATCGGCCGACCATTTGATATGCGTGAGCGGGGTGCGAAACTTGTGCGTGACCACATTGATAAACCCGTATTTCAAAAAATCCGTCTCGCGGAGCTTGCTCCAAATAAAGAGACCGATCGACACACCGACCAGCGATGAACCAAGCGGAAAAGCCCATACCGGAAAACCTGGAACGACTTCGACAATCTGGTTGTTGGCATAATTGAGAATACTGATGAGCACGCTGACTCCTCCCACCACCACCGCATAGATAAAAGCTTGCTTTCCGATCACGCGGATATCCATGAGTTCGTACTTCAAAACAGCGTAGGCAAAAGGCAGGGTGAAAAACGGGATAAAGAGGATTGACCAGATGGGATTGACCGCAACACCAAACACCAAGGGCACCGCTGTGACGCCAAATGAATACCCGAGAAAGAGTGCTGCAAACATGTACTTGAGACGATTGCGCATCACTGGGTCAGCGGCGGGATAAGCCTGCATCATACGAAACAAAAAGTATGCCGGGATGAGGCCATTGGAAATCAGCTCCATCAGCCAATACAGCGAGCCGGCGACGTAGTAGTTCGGGAAATAGAGTTTTGGTTCGGAAGGCAGGAGAAAAGAGTCTGGAAAGATCACGAATACAGCGAGCAAGATAAGTGAGGTGAGGTATGCGATCGCAAGGGGGACACGTTCTTTGTCCGCTCGGCCGATGAGTGCAAAGACACAATGCGCGAAGAACGGTGAGATGAGCAGGACGGAGCTGGTGAACATCAGCGCGAGACGAGAAAGGTGCGGGTCAGCGATATTCACACCAATCACATGAGCGATGGTGAACACCACCACCGCGAAAAAAGCGGCAATAATCTTCCGATTCGCCAGCGTCTTGTGATCCTTTACGTAGACAGAGACGATTAGGCCGGTCATAAGGATCGACGAGAGAACATATCCGGCGTTGTGGATGAAGAGAGATACGGCAGGCATCCCCTGTATTATACCGCACGTCGAGAAAAGCGTCGGATACCGTACCTGATCGCTTTATAGAGCACGTAGGCTGATACGAGATAGATAAGTGTTTTGTGGTCGAGGATGAACGTGAGGAAGTGGAGCAGGTAGGAATACAGGGTGTGAAACGGCGTGTCGAGAGAAGATATGGCGGCAGAGACAGAGGCGAGGCCTGTTTTTCCTCCAACACTCGTGGTGGGTGATGCTACACGCTCGTCGACTCTCCCCTTTTCTTTTTCGAGACTCGCTTGCAGTGTATTGAGCACACTATCCGTAGCAGACAGCGCCGACACCGCTCCGTGGACGCCTACGCCCACAATAGTCGAGGTAGCAAAGAGTGGTCCGCTAGAGATCTTTCCCAAAAGAATACCTGCGGCACTCTGTTCGGGACTTTTCGGCGGCGGTGGTAATGCTTCTAGTACAAAAACGCCAATCGGTGCCGGGCTCTCAATATCCGGAAGATCCTCCTCTCTCCCATCGGGATAGGTGGCATGAATCGAAACAATCTTGGCTCGAAATCGGTGCTCGCCAGAAGCTGCCAGCCAACGCACCCAGACGATCTGCGAGCCGCCAGAAAGGACGGAGAATTGCGTCGTACCGAGCAACGTTTGGTCGTCGTAAAATTCTACCGAACCGCGCGTGTCCGCCGTGCCACCATTGAGCACGCTGGTATAGATCTTCACCTGCTCCCCCGCCCTGAAGGGCTGTTTGGAAAACCAAATCTGATTGCGGACGAAGTCGACAGACGAGGTTGAGGCGGCGAAGACATGCGTCGGACAGAATAAAAAGAGGAGACTCAGCAGACCTATTCGCAAAAAATCCTCTATCTCCTTGAAAGATGAGAGCGTCACGACCTTGTGTTTGTGAGGCTCGATAAATTCTTGGTGGGTCATCTTACCTTTCTTGTATCCAAGACTGTATCGCTTGTAAAAAACGTGCTTCATCAGGAAAAGTGTCTGCTTTATTCTTTCATTTTCTCTCGACAGGCCACGTCTCAACAAAGTGCCCCACTGCGATAGTATGTTTTTGTATCGCAGATACAGAATAATATCCGCGGATGCCATGCCCGGCTCCAAAAGCCAAGCTGTTGTACCCTCAACGATCCATTTCTCCTGCTTAAACGTCTCTGAGATCTGTTCCAAAGCCTGTTGTCGATCTCTCGGTTTCGAAAATTTTACTTCGTAAAAATAGTCATCGGTAGAGTGGCTCGGTATTCCAAACTTTCTCGAAAGTTCCGCCGCGAGGGTGGATTTCCCTCTTCCTGCATCTCCGGTGATGATTATTCTTTTATAGATCATGACAAACGCTTTTGACAAACTTCTTGGGGTCTCTATCGGGGTTCGAACCCGAGCTTAACCCTCCACAGGGGTCCGTGCTACCACTACACCATAGAGACCATAACACGTCAATATTTTCTAGTGTTTTCTTGACGACATACCTAGACTATCATGATGTGCCAGATAATGGCAATTGTGGCAAAGCCACCTTAGATTACCGAGCACGTTATTTTTTCTGTTTTGGTCAACATGATGTACGGCCAAAATCCGTACGTCCGTTACATGACAACCTGCACACTTCTGCACCCTGTTACTCCTGAGCAATATCTCTCGGTATCGTGAAGACCCGTCTTTCCAACCCTTGTGCCGAACACCTGAGAACTCCTGATTTCTCCAGATCGTCTGGCAAGATTTTGTACAAAAGAATTTACCGCTTTTCGAGCGCGACACTCGGCTTGGTAGTCGCTCGATCTTTTTCTTGCAAACAGCGCAATCGAATTGGATCGAAATTTCACTTGCTCGACCTTTGCACTTGATAGAACAAAATCTGCCCTGCCCCTTCCGTAAGTGATAGGGTTTTGCATAAAATTCGCCTCGACACTGTGCACAGTTAGTAATTGGCATGTTGGTCTTACTTATTCAAAATTCCTGCGAGGCGTTTTTTCTCGACCGGATAATGGTGTACGAGAAAATGGCAGTTGTGGCAAAGCCAGGCGAGGTTTTCTAGCACGTTATTTTTTCTATTCTGATCAATGTGGTGTACCGCCAAAACAGAAGGATTCTTTATATCACAAAGTAGGCACGCTCGTTTTCTGGCAGTCTCTCGAGATAACCTTGCCTTGTAAGAATATTCTCCTGTGATCCAATTCGGGTGATTTTCACCTAAGGATCTTTTGCCCTTGGCAATATTACTGCATTTTAGGCTGCAAAAGTATTCTTTGTATTTCGATACTTTCAACGATTTGACTGTTTTATATGCAGCTTTTCCGCAGAGTCTGCATGAGATTTGCCGGCCAGACTTCCTCGCTTGATGCTGGCATTGAGCGGAGCAATATGAAACTAGTGACCTCTTGATCTGAGATCTCTTTTTGGAGAATCGTTTTTTACAATAACTACAGACAACAGATTCCATCTGCTTAGTATAAATCAGGGGTGCCCGTATGTAAATAGAAAGTATTGTGGTGCTACTTATACGCCGGCGGCTCCTCCTTTATACCAGACAAGTGATTAGAAAGTCTAGCAAGAGCGTAGAGGAGGCTGGAGAGACGGTTGAGGTACGCGAGGGTTTCCGGAGACACTTTCACCGCTCCCCCCTCCGCCACATCTTCAGCGACAGCCACTACCCGCCGCTCGGCGCGGCGGGCCAGAGTGCGCGCCACATCAAAACTTGCAGCCAATTCTGTCCCGCCGGAAATGAAAAATGTCTTGATCGGCGGAAGGAGTTTTTCTGCAGCATCGGTCAACGCTTCCGCCTCCACTACTTTCGCGCCGGTCATCTGCATCGGGAAGCCGGCGACTTCTGCCTGGACCATGAACAGTGTTTGCTGGATCCCATGCACAATCTCGCCAAAGCTGCACTTTTCCAATTGGAATTTCTCCCCCGCTGTGAACGACCGTACCTTCACGACACCGAGAAACGAATTCACTTCATCGAGCGAGCCGAGCGCTTCGGCTACAGCCGAGCCTTTCGAGATGCGTTGGTCGCAGCCGTATGTTTTGGTCGTGCCTTTATCGCCTTTTCGGGTATACAACATGGAGATTCATTATACCATTTCGATTTTACGACTCTCTAGAGTGCCCGCGCAGCCAAGCCGATCAGGACGATACCGATGAAATTGCAGACAAACGAAATCGGCACGAACCGGCGCATCTTCAAATGCGACATGCCCAAGAGGCCAATCCCAAGCTCATCCGGCAAGGGCGAAGCGATGATCATGCCCCCGACAAAGAAAGTGAAAAGGCGGAATGAGCGACGACGAAAGATGGCACCGACACGCTTGGTGGTAGTGTTGTGTGACACCACTTCCAGCAAATGCTCCGAGAAACGATCGCGAATGAAGCGGAACATGATGACATCGCCAATCGTAGAGCCGATGGCGCCGAAAAAAGCGGTGAGAATGATGGTGTTCAGCGCGGCAATTTGTCCGAGTGCGACGATGGCTGGTGCCGTAGTGAATACTGACGTGAAAAATAGTCCTGCGACAAAACTACCAAGATACTGGCCGTGACCCGTGGAGATGAGTAGTTGTGAGAGCACTCCGGTCTTCACCAAGAGAACCGCAAGGATGATACTCACAGCCAAGATCAAAAAGTCGTGAAAGAAGAGCTTGTTTTTCATGGTGGTTATTAGTGCCAATTATACATCATCGGGCTTGGCCACGCGTAAAATTGCTTCACAATTTCCGCTCCGCAGGTATACAAAAAGGCCCGCAAAAGCGGGCCTTTTTGTATACTGTGCGCGGGAGAGGACTTGAACCTCCACGCCTTACGGCATACGCACCTCAAGCGTACATGTTTACCAATTACACCACCCGCGCATGCAACAACCGACACTATACCCGAAAACTTCCAGCTTATCAACTACTTCCCCTCCGTCATTTTCTGCAACAAATCCGCGCGCTGCGCATCTGTGAGGGTCACGCTTGGCTCCGCTGCAACTGAAGTCTTCACAGTGGTGGTCTTGCCATTCACCACTTTCACACTTGTTGTTTCGATTGGTCCAGGATTCGCCATTGCATTCATCAATGACTGCTTCTCGGTATTAGTGAGCGACACCGCCGGACGCTCCGCCATCTTTCTCAACAACTCCTCTTTGTTCGGCAAAAGCGACGAGGTCGACGTCTGGTTGCGCGTCATCGCAAACCAACCGATCAGCGCTGAAGCCAGGAGCAATACGACAACCACCTCGAACACGACTTTCCAGCCCTTGCGACCAACGCCCGGCTCCGAAGGCAGGGTTGGTACAGAAAACTGTGTCCCGAGATTGAGAGCATCTACCATCCTTGTATTATATAACAAAAACTCCCCTGTCGGGGAGTGTCTGTGCACATCGTAGCCAGCAGTCGAGCGGGCCGCGGGAATTGTGACGAATTACGCCTTTGCTTCCACGACTGGAGCGGCCTTTTCGGCCTTCGGCGCATTCTTTGAAGCGGTCTCTGCGAGTGCTTCGTCGTTTGAAGATCGAACCTTTCGCATCTGCTTGTTGATCTCCTTGGTCGCCTTGTGTCGGATGTGATAGAGCTTGGCTCGTCGGACATTGGCTCGTTTGGTCACTTCGAGACTGTCGATGTTTGGAGAATAGAGAGGAAACACTCGCTCAACGCCGACACCACTGGCAGTCTTTCGTACGGTGAAAGTCGCGCCTGAATCGGAGCCGTGCTTTCGAGCGAGAACGATGCCCTCAAAGACCTGAAGTCGGACCTTGCCCTTTTCCTTGATCTTCTGAGTCACTTTTACAGTGTCGCCACCGCGCATGTCCCAGGTCTTTCGCTGAGCCATATCAACCGGTGAAACGGTAATTCCTTTGATTTCCATAGTAGGGCTTAATCTAACACAGGCCTCATTTTTTGGCAAATATCGCCTCCGCCTGGCGAAAATCTTCCGGTAGTGGCGCGGATACCGACAGCTTTTTGCCATTCATATCAGCAAATTCGAGCTGGCAGGCGTGGAGCGCGAGGCGCTGAAAGCCGAGCGCATGCGGAAATTTCTTCACCAAATTTTCGGTGTAGAGGCCGTCTTCGACAAGCGGATGATTGATCGCCTTCATGTGCACGCGGATCTGATGTGTACGGCCAGTGAGCGGGCGTACTTCAATATAGGTAAAATCTCCGAGTGGAATTTCCGGACCAACACCCGCTACTCCGCGCGCTCGGCCGAGTACGCGATATCGGGTGGACGCCTCGCGCATCTCCCCTCGTACGCCACGCTGTGCTGTCCATCGACGGAAGTCACTGCGAGAACGGCCGATCGGACGGTCGATCTGTCCAACATCCTCCTTCACCAAGCCGAAGACGAAAGCGCGATAGATCTTCTTGGTGGTGCGATTCTGAAATTGCTCTTTCGCGTGCAAGAAAGCCTCCTGAGTTTTGGCGAGCAGGAGCACGCCGGTGGTGTCACGATCGAGACGATGCACAATGCCTGGACGGAGCAATTCTGTGCCGTCGGCGAGCTGAATCGGTTCCCCCACTTTCTTCATTTTTGGGTACTTTTTGAGGATCCAATCCACCAACGTCGGCTCTTCGGTGCGGCCATCCGCATGCACGACAAGGCCGGCCGGCTTGTTGATGACCAGGTACTGCTTGTCTTCGTGGAGGATTTCTATTTTCATTATATTTAGAGCCCTATTACTAGACTTGCGAGCTTTTCTGTCAGTCCCTGAATCCTCAGGAAAAGCTTGGTATCGCAAATACAGACCTCCAGCGTACCATAAGGTAGAGAATCTTTCTTGTTTTTGCTCGCAATACTCGGCCGTGAATATGTTTTGAAAAATTGTTTCAAAGGGATGCCAGTGACATCGGACCAGTATTCTTCTGCTCTTTTTGCATTCAAATGCGAGTGGGTATGGATGTGTCCTCTGAACTTTTCTTCAGGAACGGCGCACTCTTTTCGAAAAAATTCCATCATCACCTTAATAATGAGAGGATTGCTGTTGGTGAATCGAACCATCCCCCGATTGGTCTTCGCCCCTTCTGCCCAATAAAGCATCGTGCCGATGATCTTTAAATCTTTTTTTGAAATAGAATCAACTTCGTCGCGGCCGCCTTCAATGAACACCTCCCGCTTGTTCTGTTCGTTCTGAAGCCTCGATTGACGTCGCTTTTCAATAGCTTCCCTTTTGAAACCCTTCTTAGCCAACCTTTTTTGCTGCTTGTCCGACAAAACAACGTCTCGAACCCAAAGACTGACACTGCTTTTCGAGACAGCAAGCTCGCGCGAGATGTCCTTCATGGACATTCCAGCTTTTCGTAGTTGTGTCGCTTTTTGTTTCTCTGTGAGCTTCATATTGAGAACGTATTGTATGTGGAGTATACTTCTACAAGGACGTGAAATCAAGCTTGATAAAAAACAAAAAACAAGCTATTGTGTTCCAGGTAGCAAGGAAAAACATGCGCCCTTAGCTCAGTTGGTAGAGCGGCGAATTTACACTTCGAAGGTCGGGGGTTCGAGTCCCTCAGGGCGCACAATACATGACATTTATTGTATCTTCAAAAGGGGTGAACAACACTGAGGGAACAACGGCAAAATTTGGCAGTGGAGGCACTGTTACAATTGGTGGAGATTTTCAGAATACGGGTAGTGTTGAGATCGACCTCAAGGCAAACCTGAAAGTGCTTGGTAGCGTTGTGAACGCTGGAACATTTAGCGTAAAAGATTACGTCGCGGAGAACCAGTACCCGTTATTTGAGGAAGCGATAAGATCTCTGCAGGGTAGCGCGAAAGAATACCTTCAGTACTCTTATCGGGACATGCGCAATGGTGATCTAGCGGCTGCAGATGGATGGTTTAAGAAATTTATTTACTACACAAAAGATCACCCTGAACTTGTAACATCGTCTGCTCAGGTTTTACTACAAATTTTTTACAGATAGCTTCGTGACAAAACGTTCAGTTCTCATGTCAGACAAACTGAAGAGATGTCTTGATTTAGAAAGTTAAACTTACTATACAACCTTCACCCCCTCCAAACACAAAAACATCGGGATCTCCTTGCGGATACGATTCTCCTCTGCCCCGCGCGGACCAGGCTGGCTCTCCTTGTGCGAATTCCACTCCTCGAGACGCGACACCGCAAACCCCGCCTTCTGCAATTTCTTGAAATAGAGTTGGAGCGGTCGGTGGAACGAAACAGTCTTCGCCGCCGGCGCCACACCTGCCGCCTCCTTCCCCGGATTCATCACGATCTCCTCCTTCGACTCCGATAGATACGCATCCACGCGTCGGTACTGCGACTTTGTCGCATCATCCCAACCCCAACCGGAACGCTTCGGCACACGAAACGCCGGATGATTCATCACGATGAAGAGCTTGCCGCCCGGCTTCAGCACGCGGGCACATTCGTCAAATGTCCCCTGCAAATTTTCGATATTTTGAATGGCCAAAGAAATGAGAACGACATCGAACGTCGCGCCATCCACTCTCGGCAAATGATCCGCTGGCGACACTGCAAAGCTCGGCACGCCCGATTTGGAGACCGGACTCTTTGAGCGAGCGATATCGATGAGCTCGGGAGAAATATCGACACCCGTCACCTTGGCGCCAGACGCAGCAAGGGCGCGTGAAAAGAATCCTTGTCCACAAGCCAGGTCGAGAACATGCATGCCTGCCTTCGGCGCCATGAGCCTGAGCAGGTTCGGCAAAATCACCTCTTTCTGATACGTGTCCTCCTCGCCAAGCAGGCCGTCATACCAATCCGCCACCCCGCCCCATGATGTTGGTGCGCCCGGCGTGCCGGTTTTTGGTACGATCTTGGCAGTAGGCTTTGCGGTCGCGTTTGGTTGTACTTTTTTGTGTTCCATGAGTTTATTTTTCGTCTCTGGGCGTGTACTCAAAACTTTCGCCGATCTTCCAAACACCTTTCTCTCTGAAAGCCGGAATATTCTGTCGACGAGCGGCGTTCGTCATCGCTGAAGCAGACTTAGCGTGACTTTTCGTATATTCAGAGAGTCGAATAATTTTGTCTCCCTTGAGATACGTAATACGCTTGTGCAGCGACTCCATCAGGCCAAGATAGATCACCTTTTCAAGCGTCTTGGTCTTTTTACCATCGCGGTAGTCACCAAAGGATTTGTAGTATTCTTTTTTCTCACGGTCCCGAATGATAATGATCGGGAAGCCAAGACGTTGGAGTTGGTAAGAAATCAACACGCGACCAATACGGCCATTGCCATCGCAGAACGGATGGGTAGTTTCAAAATCCAAGTGGAACTTGGCGATCTTGTCCAAAAAATAAGCAGACATGTCGCTCGTGTATTCAGTGATACTGGAGGCAATCAACTTCTCAACTTTTTCAGGAGCGGGAGCAATATGCGTACCGACTCGGACATATTCGCCCGAGCCACGAAAGCGGCCAGCGATCTTGTCGTCAATGCCGCCGATCAGCATTTGATGCAAAGGCAAAATAAGCTCGCGATTTACTTCTGTCTCTTTCGATTTGTTACGGATGTATTCGATGACTCGAGCAAGATTTTTTGCCTCAAAGACTTCGCGCAAAGAAACATCTCGAGCGACTTCCATATCCAAAAGAATCTTCTCTGTTTCCTTGAGCGTGAGTGTCGAATTTTCGATGGCATTAGAGTTGTAGACGCTTTCCGGCACTTCGGCATCGTCGATCATAGCCAAAAGCGAGTCCTTACCTTTGCGGAGGACGTCATATTCGGCCTTGAGAGCCTGAATGCGATCTTTGATTGGTTTGGTTATAGACATAGGTGTATATAATGCTTTATAGTGACAGTATAGTCTATTTACCTATAAAAGTCAATCTTTAGTGAATAGTACCCATAAAGTGCCTCCTATTCACTGTTTTATCACCCAAAATCGTGAAAAAACGTCTTTTTTCATCTATTTTCACGATTTTGCTCTCTATGTGCTCCCGGCAAGAATCGAACTTGCATCAGCGGCTTAGAAGTCCGCAGTTTTATCCATTAAACTACAGGAGCGTGCTTTTTGCGCGGCACCAGCGCCGCTCTTCCCGACTGCGTTTCCCCATACTACCCGTTTACTCGGCTGGGTCAACCGAGACGGGCGCGCTGTAGCGGACTCTGTCGAATTCGCTCGCGCGTTCGAGAAATTGTCGATTGGTCTTGTCGAGTACTTTGCCGTCCAGGACATCACTCGTAGACACGGTGCCGACATTGCCTTCGATAGGGTCCGGCTGGCTCACTGTCGAGTGAAACCAGTACGCCCACGCAAACACCGAGACGGCCAAAAGGCTCGTGATGCCGAGCACCAGGTACCAGTCGCGCGATGGGTTGTGTGAGGGGTGTTTCATGTATGTTTGTGGCGCGCTCGTGCGCGACGCTTTTATTGCTTGTATTTTACCACCCGCAATGTCACCACGGCTGTCCACGGAGCATTGCTGAGCACCTTGCCCGCATCTTCCGAAGCGCCCTTGGTATACGCGACGCTGTCGATCGCCGAAACATACGGCAGACGCTCGAGGAGGCGGATCGAGTTGGTCACCGCCGACCACGATCCCGCCACGCTCAAAGTGGCGACGAGATTTTCCGTACCAAACACCGCATCGCCATTTTGGCTGGTGGTGTAGCTAGTGATCTTGGCCGTCGCACCAACAGAAGACGCAAGCTTTTCGAGATAGCTCGCAAACGAAGCGACCTCCGTGCTCTTCAAAAATGCCTTGTCCAAGCGCAGGCGCTCATCCACCGTGGTTGAAGCCAATTTTTTCAACGCTTGAAAATGATCGACTTTGTGCTGCTCTTGCTTGATCTGTTCGGAGAGCTGCGTGATCGTCCCGGTCTTCTGCCCTACTTCATACAAGCCGTACCACAATACGGCGGCAGCCACGACACAAAGAACGGCGGAGATGGTGAGAGCGAGTTTTAGCGTAGCGGTTCGCATGGGATTACATCAATGAAATAAACGAGATGCTAAAGTCGATGTTGGTCGGTTTCTGGAAATCCGGTACCGGCAACACGACCAATTTGAATTTCTTCTCGGCCTGGAGGCTTTGATAGAAATGGAGGAGGGAGAGCCGGTCTGCTGCGCGACCGGCAATCGTGATCTTCCTCGCCCGAACCCCTTCCGCGACCTCGTCGGCCCCGAAGCGGAAGGCGGTGAGGGCGATCCCGGCAGTCTGATGCTCCACCACCCGCGACACCATCTCGCTCGCCGCCGAAGTCTCGAGATATGGTTGGGAGAGATCGAGCTTGGCCTTCGTCGCACCAAGCAGCTTGGCCATGGAATCATCCACCTTCTGCCCCGCCACCTCATGCACCGAATCATATTGTGCCTGAAACAACTTCGCCTGGTTGATCGAGGAAACATAGGCCGGGATCAGCGACACTCCCGCCAAAAACACCAATACCGCCAATGCAATAATACAGGCCGAAGCGACGCGGAAGCGATATTCGTTGGAGACCGATTTTTGTGAAGCGAGTGGGAGAAGATTAAACATGGGATTGGGGAGAATTGAACGACGCCAAAGCCGAACCGATCGCCGAAGCGTAGCTCAAGGCGTCTGGCCGCGTGATGTGCGGAATAGCATCTTCGAAGGCAAATGCATTCTGCCAGACATTGCCGACCTCGGTCTCGATCTTCATGGTGGTAGAAATATATTCATCGAAACCGGACAGGTGCGCCCCGCTGCCGCAGAGATAGATCTTCTGGATCGGTTTGCCCACTGCCCCGCTCTTGTCTTTATGACTCTGCCAATACGACACGATGCGATTCATTTCGTCGCGCAAAGCCGAAGCAGTGTTCGCGAGCGAGTAGAAGAGATCCACTGCCTCGCGATTCTTCATCATCACTTCCCCACGCTTGATCTTCAGGGCCTCTTCATGAGTCACCGAAAGATGTTTTTCGATGGCTTTGGTGAGTGACTCTCCGCCAAAAGACAGGGTGGCGGTAAATTGTACTGCCCCCTCACTCACCACATAGATACCGGTGGTCTTCGTACCGATATTGGTAATAAGATACGTCCCCATGTCACCCTCTCGCACAATCGAACGCGCAATGGCATCGGCATTCATATAGAACGCCGTAGGTACCAAGCCAACAGAGCGAAACAGTTCGACATAACCTTCGATAAACTTTTTTGGGAAGACAGCAACGACGACATCAATCGTTGTCGCATTCGGTGCAGATGTAGCCAATTTTGAAGATGGGGGCAAAATAACAAAATCAAACACCGCTTCGGCCGGCAAAAGTGGGACATTCTCTTCGAGCTGAAATTCGATCGCCTGTCGGGCCTGTGCAGCTGGCATCTGTGGCAAGCTGGTTCGGAAAATATAGGCTTTGTCCTCTGGAAGAGTCACGCGAACGAAAGATAGGCCGAGCTCTTTCTTGGCCGCAATGAGCGCGTCCTTCAGCTCTTTGTTCGATTGCACTTCGTCGCCATAAATAGCGCCGCCCGGAATGCTCCGAGTGATGGCTTTGTCGAGGGCGAGGCCTTTGTGCGATCGACTAAACGTAATTACGCGCATCGAGTGATACGAAAGATCCACGCCAGCGGCGGGCATCGTGAGGAAGGTCGGCGGCGGAAAATACCGGCCAAGAAATGAGGATCGAGAAAAGGACAACATGCACTACTAGTATACCGCCGTGTCTCGCGAGCGTCGAGAGGACTATTGGGAGTTCCGTCGAGAGCGGAGGTACTCGCGAATGATGGGGATGAAGGAGATGGCGATGATGCCAAGCACGATCGGCAGGAGGTAACGGTCGATCGATGGGATCAAGCCGCCGAGGAAGTAGCCGAGGGAAGTGAGGCCGAGCGACCACGCGAGGCCTCCGATGATGTTGTACGAGAGGAAGGTGCGATAGTCCATCTTCCCCACCCCGGCGAGGATTGGGGCGAAGGTGCGGACAATCGGGATGAATCGCGCGAGGATGATGGTCTTCTTGCCGTGGAGTTCATAAAATCGCTGCGCCCGCTCAACATGCTTCTTGTGAAAAAATAGCGAATCCTCGCGCGAAAAGATCGCCGGCCCCGTCTTTTTGCCAAACCAATACCCAACAGAGTCACCGAGGATCGCCGCGATCGCCGTCCCGATGAGCAACCAGCCGATCGGCAACAATCCCTGCGAAGAGAGCAGTCCGGCTGTGAAGAGGAGCGAATCGCCAGGAAAAAAGAAGCCGAAAAACAGACCGGATTCAGCAAATACAATAGCAATCACGCCCGCCAAGCCAGCAGTCTTCACCAGAAATGTCGGATCGAGGAGGAAAAGAAATGATTCCATGGGTAGATAAATGTTTAAGTGAACGCAAAAAACGACGGCCCTTATTTCGCAATAGTGCCTGGCGGAATATCGCCGTTTGGCTCAAGAAGAGAAAACTTTCCATCAGCCGTCGACACCGCAAACAACATGCCGTTGCTCTGAAAACCGCGGATTGTGCGCGGCTCGAGATTGGCAACAAACATACATGTCTTCCCCACGAGCACGGCCGGGTCGGGAAAGTATGTGGAAATACCTGAGACGATCTGTCGTGGTGCCGCTTCAGCAAAGTCCACCGAAAGTTTCAAAAGTTTGTCGGTCTCTGGAATCTTTTCTGCGCTCAAAATCTTGCCGGAGCGGATTTCGATCTTTTTGAAATCATCGAAGGTGGCGAAAACGGGTTTTGGCGCTACTGCTGCAGGGGTCGGTACGGGAGTTGTGGCCGCGGTCGATGTGATTGGTTTTGGATCCATAGTAGTGAATATTATACCCGATTAGCCCCGATGCTTTTCTAGGTAGCTTTTCAGGATGAGAGCAGCGGCCGAAGCGTCGAGCATCGCATTTTTCCCTTGGAGATGCTCCGCTTCGGCCGAGGTCATGAATTCCGGCTCCAGATGCACCGGCAAGCCAGTCGCCTTTTCCAACTCGGCCTTGAACACCAGCGCCGCCTTCATGATTGGATTGGCCACCTGCTTGAAATCCTTCGACTCCCCCATCACAATCGTCCCAACAGACTGCTCGGCACACAAGGCCTTCAATTGCTCGACGAGGTGCGCATCGTTGGCCAGCACACTATGCGGCAAAGCAAAATTGCCTGCCTCGTCCGAAAGGGCCACCCCCACTCGCTTTTTGCCGAAATCGATACCTAGGTGACGCATGCGACCATTCTACTCCATCCTGATGATTTTGGTATAATAGGATGCATGGCTGATATATCTAATATACAGAAGAGGTTTGTCGCAAAAGCTTTGGCTGAATTTAAAGGCAGTCTGTTCGAATTCGCACACCGACTCGGTGTCCATCCACGAACACTGGGAGAATACCGCGAAGGCCGCTACCCACTATATGCAGCTAGAGCAAAACAAATCGAAATAGTGAGTGGTGTAGCTGCGCCAAAAGGGCTTCCCTCCTTCGACCAAAAGAAACATCTAGCGAGCATTTCAAGCAAAGGCGGAGAAGGCTTGATCGCCAAGTACTCCCGCGTACCGGTGAGCGAGACCGTTCGAAAACAAGCGTGGGTGGACTGGTGGCAAAGAAAGGGTCGGCACGAAAAGCGTTTCAAACACACCATGAAGACTCCCGAGCATAGCACCCGTCTTGCCGAACTCGCAGGAATCATCCTGGGTGACGGCGGCATAAACCCGTATCAGATCACTATTACCCTTTCAAAAGAGGAACGAGCTTATGCAAAATATGTTCAAACGCTATCCAAAGATCTTTTCGGAATCCCTGTCAGCCTGCACGATCGAGAAAATCACGGCGCTTGCGACGTCCGAATATCGAGCCGAGAATGCGTACTCTTTTTCATGAAAGAATGTGGTTTTTCGGTAGGAAGTAAAATAACATCTGATGCGCGAATTCCGGAATGGATTATGGCGAATCAAGAGTATCGAAAAGCTTGCCTGCGGGGTGCCCTGGACACCGACGGATGCATCTTTTTGGAGACTCATTCTTCGTACAAAAACAGGAAGTATTCTTACGCGAGATTAAACATCACCATTTATATACCCGGGCTCATCGAGCAGCTTTACGAAATACTTTCCTCTCTCGATTTACATCCAAAGATCCGGAGGGGCGGCAAGGCCGTACAGCTTGAAAATCTCAATGAAATATGCAAGTATATGGAGGTTGTCGGGAGTTCAAATCCACAACGACATAGGCAGCACAAGCGTATCAGGGAGGGGTGTCAGAGTGGTCTAACGTACCGCACTTGAAATGCGGCATGCCGAAAGGCATCGTGAGTTCGAATCTCACCCCCTCCGCACAGTGCCTTCACAGGCTTCGAGAAACCCCGCCAAACGGCGGGGTTTCTATTTTCTGCTTCAATCGAAATGTATTTCCATGCTTCAGCATTCCCAAGTAGGACATTCTTGACTCGGGTCCAGCGGCTTTCAACTTCTTGAACATCCGCTTCTTCGTGGCCGTTCGCAGCACTCGATGATCGGGGAAATGCACCCAGCCGAGAAAATCGACACCCGAGGCAAACGTGCTGATACTGATTTTGTCAGGATGGAGAGTGAGTGCCAATTTTTCTCGCAAGAAATGTTCGGTTTCTTCCAGCACCCAATGAAGCCGCTCCTTGTCGGTGTCCATGACCACAAAGTCATCCGCGTATCGGATGTAGTATTTCCCTTTCAATCCCTGTTTCATGAACTTGTCGAATGCGTTCATGTACACATTCACCAATAGCTGCGACGTGAGATTTCCGAGTGGCAACCCCTTCCCCGGAGCAGTGCTTTGAAAACTCTCGACCACCCTTCCGATGAGCCAGATAACATTTTTATCAGGAAGATACTGCCGCAAAGTGTCGAGAAGTATTTTTTGATCGATAGAGGCGAAGAATTTCCGCACATCACATTTCAACATCCAAAGAGTTTTCGTGTTATTTTTGCTTGCCTGCCAGGCAAAACGCCTGAATCTTTCTAGCGCTCGATGGGTACCCCGCAACTTGCGGCACGAATACGAATCATGGATGAATGTCGGATCGAAAAATGGGTAAAGCTGACGATAGACAGCATGATGCAACAGTCGATCTCTCACGCTCGCCTTGTGAATATTTCTCGGCTTCGGATCGGAAATGTTAAACGCATGGTATCCACCGTGGACATAGGTCTTGTTTTTGAGTTCGAGATGAAGTGCGAAAATATTATCTGAGAGCCTGTATTGAAAATCCTGCACGTCTTTCTTGCGACGCTTCCCTTTTAGAAACTCCTTCCACGCTTCGAGCAAATTTTCGATAGAAATGATATGGTTGTACACGTTTATCTATTTTAATTCAAAAACCAAAATGCAACCTGTTAAGACCCCCCCCCTCATCTCCAAGATTGATCCCGGTCGTACTGAAGCTCAAGGATGTTTATAGTATCTGGCAAGAATATCTCACCCATTTCCCGAAAGCCAACCGCTTCACCATCGGCTCGAAGATAGACATACTATTTCTCGAAGCGATCGAGTACACCTTCATGGCAAGCTACACCCACACGACGGAAAAACAGGCCCTGTTGAACAGGGGTATCTCCAAGGTTGACCTCATCAAGCTGCTAATGCAATTGGCCTGGGAAATAAAGGCTCTGGACAACAAAAAATACGCTGTGCTCGCTGAGAAGTTCGCCGAGATCGGCAAGATGCTCGGCGGCTGGAAACGGCAGCTGTTACAAAAAACTCCCGAGATAGTTTCTCAGGAGAAATCGTGAAAGTAGCGAACCGCTAGGAAACGGTAGTTGGCATTCCAGTCGTTGTCGAACCATTTGAGGTTGAGGTTGCGCTTGGAACCGTCCTTGTTGAGATACGGCACGTTGCGGTTGCCATTGACCTTCGCGACGGAGCCTTGTGCGAGAGACCATCTGTGGCACTGTCCCCCGATAGCTTCGCAGGGACTGTATCGAATTCGTGACATTATTCTATCACCCAGTTTCTCGCACCAACTGTCTCTAATTTTTTAAGGACACACCGCAAGGCACTCTTCGGACAGCCGTGACCACCCGAACTCTCGCCCCGCGGGTTGCGGACAAATTACCCAAAGCCGTAACCTTAGATTTTTCACTTGTCGCTGGATAGTATATACGAAAGTCGAAAAAGAAAAAACCGTGCGTAGCTCTGAAGCACACGCACGGGATGAAACTGACTGTCCGGGGCCGAAGGGTCCAAGATTCCAAGGGGCCAAGGGCCTGAAGCGCAAGCGCTTGCCGAGGGATCAAGAAACCGAGGTCCGAGACTTTTTGCGAACCGCTAGGAAACGGTCGTTGGCACCCCAGCCGCCGTCGAACCATCCGAGGTCGAGGCTGCGCACGGAACCGTCCCCGCCGAGATACGGCACGCGGCGGCCGCCACGGACCTCCGCGACGGAGCCGAGCGCGATTATCGGGAACTTCCGCTGCTCCTCGGGGTTCTTGGCCCCGTAAGCGAGGATGTTTTCGATCTTGGCTGGCTCCCAGGGATTGGCCGGGTCGGCGGCGCAGATCTGCGCGATCGCAGCCGCCGAGGAGACGTCCTTGTCGAAGTGGAAGAGGGCGTCTTCGAATTCAACCTTGCCTTCGCCAACGATCGGGAAGCACTTGGGCGTGATGCCGTCGTTCGTCCAGTCGTAGTTGCCAGCCGCGACCATGACCTCGAGCGCCTGGCTGTAGTCCACGATGTGGGAGCCGGGTTCTGAGGGCAGCGGACCGAGGCCGAGCGCTGCACGGACCGCGAGGCGCTTGGTGAGGTCCGCGCGAGGGTCGAGGAGATCGGCCAGAATGCCGCATTCCAGGCGGAGCTGGAAGGTGACGGGCACGATACCCTTCTGCTGCAGAAGGAGTTCGAATTTCTCGCGCTGTTCGGTGGTGTAAGCTGCTGTTGCGGGGACTGTGGTGTCGTTGCTATTCACGTGGATATCTCCAGTATGAATGCCGCTCTTTCGAGGGCACGCTTGTTTTTGTTGGCTGCACGTTAGAGGGCTACCTTATCGCCATAGCGTTCGCAAAAAGCCTGTAAATGAGCGCTTCTTAGCTGGATGTATTATACACCACTTGATACCATTTTGTCAAGCGCGTCATGCACTGCTATAATCCCCTCATGAAACAAGAACAAAACTACACGATCTGGCTCTGGGTGTTTGTCGGCGTCGTTCTCGTCGGCGTCGTAGCGGCCATGGTGAAGCTCGCGTCGGTCACCAATTCCGGCACGCCAAACCCTGTGCAGACAGTGAACATCCTCCCCTCTGTCAGCTCGTCCGATTGGATTCGCGGCAATCCAAACGCCTCCACCACCCTCATTGAATACGGCGACTTCCAGTGCCCGGCCTGCGCCACCTTTCACACGGTCGTACTTTCGATCGAAAAAGAGCTGGGCGACAATCTCCGCGTAATCTTCCGACACTTCCCGCTCCAACAGCATGCCAATGCTCGCATCGCTGCACAGGCGGCCGAAGCTGCTGGCAAGCAGGACAAGTTTTGGGAGATGCACGACATGATCTACGAACATCAGCGTGATTGGTCTGAAAAGTCGAAGACCGACGCGATCGCCATCTTTGCCGGCTACGCACAGAAGCTCAAGCTCAACATTGACACCTTCGGCAAGGATATCAACGACAACGCGATCATCGACAAGATCGAGGACAGCTTCGACCAGGGCGTCGGCTTCGGTGTGGATTCCACCCCGAGCTTCTTCCTCAACAACACCAAGCTTTCGCCCCGCAGCTACGGCGAATTCCGCGATGCGATCTTTGCCGCGGCTGGCATGAGCACGAGCACCGCTGCGACAAAATAATCCGCCAACCGACCAATAGTACCTTTCATCCCATGCTTTCCCCTTCTCTCAAAAAATATGTCTGGGCGCTCATCATCGTGGCCATCCTCGGCTTTCTCGATGCGAGCTATCTCACCGTCGCCCACTATCTAAAAACGCCAATCCCGTGCGGCCTGGTAGAGGGTTGTGATGTCGTGACCACCAGCACCTATTCCGAGATCGCCGGCGTACCCGTGGCCCTTCTTGGCGCACTCTACTACCTCGCCATCCTCATCCTCTCGATCGTCTCCATCGAAAAAGCGGACCGACGGCTGCTTCGATACACGAGCTACCTCACCTGGTCCGGCTTCCTCGCTTCCCTCTACTTCGTCGGCATCCAACTTTTCGTGCTCAAAGCAATCTGCCTGTGGTGCATGGGTTCAGCCATCACTTCGACCGCTTTGTTTGTGCTCGGACTTTTTGTGATAAAATTGCTCAATGCAGACAGCCAGCCACACAGCCAACTCCCTGCCTAGCTACGCCCCGCAAACGCTCCGCTGGCAAGCCTATGAGTATTCATACCAGCCCAAAACGACTGATTGGTATTGGGCGTTGTGGATTATTATCGTAGCGATCGCGGCCACCTCGGTGTTGCTCGACAACACCATGCTCGCCATCCTCATGGTGATCGCCGGCGCGTCTCTCACGATTCTCTCGAAACGACCGCCGCGTATTGTGGAATTTGAGATCAATGAAAAAGGCGTGGTGAGCCACGGCAGCCTGTATCTGCACAATTCCCTCGAATCTTTTTGGGTGCAACAGATCGGCGAAGGCGAACCTCGACTGCTGATCAAATCTCTCAAGACCCTGATGCCGCTCATCGTGATTCCTCTCGGCGATGTCACCATCGACGAAGCGCGCCAGGCCATGCTCCAGCACGTGCAAGAAGAACAGCTCTCCGAGTCTTTGACGCAGATGATCTTGGAGTATTTGGGGTTCTAGAGAAAATGCCCTGCCTCTTGTCCTCTCGCTAGGAATCGAACCTAGATTTTAAGTTCCGCAAACTTATGTCCTATCCATTGAACGACGAAAGGATGTTTTTGCCACGCCACCGGCTGTGCACGCGGCTACCGACTCCGACCGGATTACTCTAGCATACTTTGCGGAAAAATCGATAGGTTGAACATCACCAGCAATCTCCACCGAATCTTCTCGTTTGGGAAAATGATATCTAACCTCTCATTCGTTTTAACTTTCTATACACGTCACCGTCATTTCTCTTCCCTATTAACGTCACATGCAAACATTCTTTAGACCAGCGATAAATGATTCTGTACTCGCCAATATCTGCACGATAATATTCTTCATATCCGCGCAAAAGGCTCGTATCCGATGCCTGCGGATTTTCGGCAAGAGTATACACTTTCTCAGCCACTTGGCGACGCTGCTTGGGCGGCAGTTTTTTTAGAAACTTTTCAGAAACTTTTGAGAGATCAATCTCGAGCATGGAGAGCCTCTTTTAAAAGCTTGGCGCTCTTAGCCGTTCCAATATACCCCTTCTTGTGTGCACGCACAGAAAGCTCGCCCCAATAGATGTCTCTTCGAGTCTCAAATTCGCGGTATTCCTCGGTTGACATGACCACAGCCACCTGTCGACCGTTTTTAAGAACGGCCACAGGAGACTGCCGTGCTTCCTCTAAAAGCCGTCCGAAGTTGTTCTTCGCATCCTTTGCGGTGAAAAATGATGTGATCATAATGAGCTATTATAGCCAAAGTGGCTCTTTTGTCAAACGTATGAATCTCAGCTTTTACACTCCATCAATTGCCCATCCTTCGGTACACGTTTTTACTGACCAGACTAAAAGCCCCTTTCGGGGCTTTTAGTCTGGTCTCCGCTAGGAACGCTTACTTCGCCGCCTTCGCTCGGACAATCATTGCTGACAATCGAGACTTCTTGCGAGCACCGGCATTGGCCTTGAGGAAGTTGGTCTTCACGGCCTTGTCGATCGCCTGGTATGCAGAAGAGAGAGCGGTCTGCGCCTCTTTTACCTTCTTGTCGGCCACGAGCTTCTTGACCTGCTTGATAGCGGCCTTCATTGCCTCGTCGCGGCGGGTGTTGAACACCGCCTTTTTCTCCGATGCGCGGAGCGCTTTCTTTGCTGATGATGTGATTGCCATGCGAGAGATACTACACGACAGGAGGGAGAGTGTCAACTTTTAGCGGCCAAAGACGGGCGTTTTCTTTGACAAGCCTTGTCGGAATCATATATCATTCAGGAGCAGCGTACTTTCTATCTCCGGTATTGTTTCACTTGATGATTCAATAATTTTTTACCCTCCGGAGAGGTGGTGGACGCGCTGATACTGGTGAGGAAAAACCGCTCTTAACGAGCGGTTTTTCCTTTGCACTTTTCTGGCCGTTTCCAGCCTACTTCCCCAAATGCTTCCAATACCCGGTCATTTCGGAGACGAAGTCGGCGACATCTGAAGGGTCGAGCTTCTTGGCTTTCTGATACCCGGCCGCCACCTTTTTCACAATCCCTGCGTATGCCTCCTCGCTCACCTCAGTGAGTCCTTCGAGCTGCTCGAGGACTTCCCCCTTTGCCTTTAAAGACCAACTCTTGATCTGCTTGCGGGTCTTGGCACCTTTCTCGGTACCGTAGAGGAAATATGCCCCAGCAGCGGCGGCAATGAGTGTCGCTGCACCGACGGCCATACCGGTCTTTGAAACACCGCTCTTCTTGCTCTGCTTATTCTGCTTGCCGGCGTGTGATGTTTTTTTCACTTGATTGTGGTTATGGATATATGAATAATCGAGAGACTGTGCCAAAAGTACTGCCGGATTGTTGCGAGAATTATTACAAGAAGTGTGCTGCATTATTCCACCTTGCTGTGTCCAGACTTTCGAGTGCCGCCCCGTAGCTTTTGCCGGCGAGTGAACAATTCGAGAAAGAGGTCTAGCACGGTTTTGATCTTCGTCCCCTCCTCTTTCGCCTTTTCGCGGAGCGTTCCCACATCTTCGATGATCCTGTCGCCTTCTGCACGCATGGTCTGCGAGATGTGTTTGAGGTCGGCGAGAATCCGGACGAAATATACCGTGAAGATGATGAAGCCGATCGTGAAAAATACGACAGCAATGGTGGTAATGAAGAAAAAGATGTCTGCGTGGATGAGGGTGGACATGGGGTAAGTATAGCGCAGTCCGATAACAGTGGGTAGTCTCACAAGCCTTTGAAAAATAGACTAGAAACCCTATAATTATGGTAGAGGAAATAAGGTCGAACCTCTTTTTAATGAAAATTCGTGAACTCTTACATGAAAAAGCTCCTAGAGAAAGCTCTCAGATCACCGAAAGTGAGCTTGGCCCTGGCATCAGGACCAAACTCGAAAATGATGACCCCTTGGGATAATTAGTCAAAATGGGTTGCTGACATTTTCCGCAACCCATTTTGGCATAACTATTTTGGAACATGAATCGAACGAGAAAACGTAGCGAGATAGAGTTATGCTGTAGAGTTTCAGCTATTTTGAAGGATCGGGCGGGATTTCTTAGAAAAAGCGGCTCGCATATTTTTGATAGCGTCTCTGTGCCCAGAAAAAAGACCCCCCACCAAGTAGATCATGTTTACCGTACAACGTTTTCCGTTTCAATAATATTAGGTGTAATTAATAAAATACTAGACAACATCAGACCAACAGAGCCTTACACGAAGGTACTGCGGAGAGTCCGGAATGAGGCTGCGGAGATACTTCTTTCTGAAAAAAGCCCTAGATGGACTTGGAACTACTGGCGAAAAGATTCTCTCGAACACACTCAGCTCCCCTACCCAGATGACCTGGACGACACGAGCTGTGCACTGTTTGGATTAGTAGGCTATTTTAGAGCAGAAGGAATGACGAAAAAAGAGGGAGAGGGATTGGCTCATTTCGTAAATACACTCAATGAACAAAAGATTGGCCAAAATGGACCTTATAGAACATGGGTCATGGAAGAATCGAGGAGATCCTCTGCATGGAGAGATGTCGATATCGCCGTACAGTCGAACATTGCGAATTTACTTAACCAACATGATCTGAAGATAAAATCCTTAGAGAAGATTTTTGAAGAAAAAATCCAAAATAACAATTTCAGTTCAAAATACTACCCTAGCGAGGCGACGACAGTGTACTTCATGTCGCGGCACTATAGTGGAGAATTTTTAATCAAGTTTGGGAATCAAATACTGGAGAGGTTAAAAAATGTTCAACATGGTCTAGACTGCAGTCTTCTTGTCTGCGCCCTATTAAACTGCGTAAACAATCTCACCAAAAAAGGAGCGGTTGGAGTACCGTTAGATGACTGGGAAAGTTGGCTTAGACTATACTTTCAAAAAATAACAAGGTCTTTGCCCCTCAAGAACCCTGAACCGCAAGCGTTTTGTAATGACCCAAAACGCAACGGTATTCCCTACTGTAATCAATCTAGTGCCGTGACATGCATAATTGAAATGGAGGCCTTGAGTAGCTTTTTGAATTTACGAAATCGTAAATATCAAGGGTCTATCGAGAGCTTCCACTTGCGCCTGGTCAAGAAGGAGATCGCGCGTTTTATAGAAAAACAGATACCGCAGGTACGCGAACAAATTAGTAATATTTGCGGAAGAATACTAAACGGGAAAAATCAAAGAGAGATCTGGCTTTTACCGTTTTGGTGGAGCAATAATGTAACTAACAAAAAAGCTGTTGATCTGTCCTATGCGAACATTCTTGGTTGGGCTGCTTACCGAATCTATGATGATTGCCTAGATAAGGCCGATATGAAATCGGTTAGGCGATTACCTATTGCTAACCTTTGCATTTACGAAGCTTTCGCAACTTTTCTAAACAATTCAAAAGGCATTGATGAGTCTATAAAAACCACCTTACAGCTCATGGAATCAGCCATTGCAAGAGAGATGATTAGCAAAAAAGCTGATAATTTACAAGAAAAGTCAATTGCTCACTCCATTGGTCCAATGATAATCTCTGGGGCAGGCGAAAATCGACCTAAAGTTAACAAGACAGTTTTGAAATTTTTTAAGTACTATCTGACCGCGCGCCAACTTGGAGATGATATCCGGGATAAACAAGACGACAATGACCGAAACTTCCGAAATCTTGCATCAGGAAGAAGCAACGCCGAAGTGACGCGCAGGATGCGTACTCTCACTGAAAAAGCAGCGATGGTGCTTCGCCGTATGGAAAAAGATTCTAAGATTTTTAAAAATGAGGTGCGCGAGATGTTGTGTAGACCAGAAAAAGAACTTGATCTCATGCTGAGAAGCTACAGCATCGAAAGATCTTTTGTGAGATTCACGAAAAAATTACAAGGGGGATTAATGAAAGAATCGAGACCCTCCAACAAAGGGATTTAGTCTCTCTATTTTCAAAACTACAGGCGGGGATGATGTCCCGAAGTTTGAACCGAAAGCGTGGCTCAGATTCAAGGATCTTGATAAGAGCATGTGCGAATTACGAGCTATGTTCAAGCAACACCCACAATGGTTTGAGGTGCCAAAACCTAAGTCAGATAAGAGACAAAACGCAGTGAGTTACTTAATCCAATAAAAATTTAAAACTGGGGTTAATCTCAGCTCCTAAAACGATCTGATTTATAACCTGATCTATTTCTGCTTGTATTTTCTTAGACATTTCATCTATTTGAATTACTCCTGCCTTTTGATTCCACTTATCATCAAGTTCTAAAAATGATGTGATCTCATCAACGGCTACACTTTCATAGTCAACATTATTGCAATATAACTTTGCAATTTCCTTTCGTTTTGTTGGTGGGAAAATAGGAATCTGTACATCTTTCCAATATCGCATAGCAAGACTACCTCCTTGTCCACCCACAGAAATATATTCAAAAAATCCCCACTGCTTGAGGAATCGAAGAAAACAAGCAACATATGAACTTTCCTCTACGTTGTGATCTTTTTTGTTAAGGACTATTCCGTGAATATTTGTTATAGCCTTATCACTTGGATTTACAAATAATACACATTTACCGACTGTGCCTTCGCCTGAAAAAACGATATCTCCTGGCTCAAGAACGGAAAGCTGATTAGAATTACCTAAGTAACTATAATAAGAAATTGTACCGAAATCAGAAAAATTTGTCGGTCTGATAACTTTATAGAATCCTGTTTTAGCGGTATCTGATTCTAGTATCTTTCCTATAGCACTTTCTTGTAAATTCTGTCCTCGTTTAATTTCGTATCCCCACCCCTCCTTACCCTCAATTGGTTTTGCAGAATAAATATAATTCTTTAGTAAAAACTGTTTGTGCTTATAAGATTCGCAATAGTAACCAGCATCAAATCTGATTGATTTTTCTAGTTCCTTAATATCAGGTTGTGTATAAACAAATTTTTCTTTTTCTTGATTGCCTAAAAGCTCCTTCTCAATTATTTCTAAGATCGAAGCGTGTTTCCTCTTAAGCTCCTCTTGCTTATTAATCAAAGCTCGTTGCAAGACAGTTAAATAATCTAGTTGGTTTTTTGTTGGTAATGGAATATATACAGAATCGATCGTTTCTCCATCTAAACGTGGGTACATGCCTCTATTTTGAAAAGACAAGATTTGCTCTACAAAAAAATCGCTTCTTAAAACAGCTAACAAGTATTCTGGAGTTAAACCTTTTTTAAGCTGATGAAAAACCAAAAAAGCAGACGTTGAGACTATATTACTTGCTGAGGAATTTACGTATCCGATACCTTTCCTGTAAGTCCTAACTGTGGAGACCAAAATATCACCTTTTGAGATTTTTAGTGGCCTTTTGTTTGGAACAAAAATACCAAAAACTTCCTTGTAATCAATACTCCCTGTATTTGTATCGACATCTCCAATTTCAACATATCTGTACTTTAAATCACTACTTACAACTTCTCTTTCATTCTTTACGTCTACTAACTTTGCAAGAATTTCGAATCGAGACTTATCTTTAGGGTAAAAAGCTGAATATTTAGACGGAGCATAATAATAATGATTCCCCATCAACTCACTAGCAGTTATTGATTGTGGAACTTTTACGTATTTCATCATCGGTCTTTTACGAAGAGATCTTGAAGCGTCTTCTCTTGACTAAGACACCATTTTTTAAATTCAGTGACTGTATCAGTAAATTCTTCATCTAGTAGAGGACGCCCTTCTTTGTCTTGCTCAATATCGAATGTTTCCTCGTTGATTTTGTAGATTTGATGAAAAAACTTTACTCGTTTTAGAGTCCTAATTTCATATCCGACTTTTTTAATATCTTTTACAAAAATATTGTAATTTCCTTTTTGAAGTTCTTTAAGTTCTTCCTCGGGAGGTTTATATGCAACGACAATGGTTACATTTACACCAGTATCAGCAAAAACATTCGCGGGAAGATCAAATAAAGCAACTATTCTCATTTTCTCAAATAACCACTTCCTAGCATCTTCCCATCGATCAATAGAAGCAAGAGAATTTGAAAGTACAATGCCCATGCGTCCGTTATCCTTAAGAATACGGTAGGCATTTTCAAGAAATACTAAACCAAGATCAATCCAGTTACTACTACGAGCCTTATTCCACAACTCGTACATCTCAATAATTTCCTTATCTTTTTGTGTTGAAGGCTCATACTTCCTATCTTCACCAAAAGGAGGGTTAGTCAAAACGACATCAAATTTTTTTAATTTTGTTTCATCGTCCCAATGATCCCACTTTCCGTCCTTGTGTATTTTTGGATTAAGTTCTACTAACTCATCCCTATCATCAAATTTCCAGGTAATAGACCCCTTGTCAGCTTTATATCTCAAAATGGCATTCCCATCCCCATTAAGTAGCATATTCAACTGAGCCAGCATGATCATTTTATCGTCATTATCTAGACCATATATATTTTTATCATCTAATTTGCTATTCGAATTTACATAAGAAACGGAAAGAAAATCAGCGATACCCGAAGTAGGATCTATGATTTTTTCCGTGCTTCTAGGATTTACTATACGAACCAAAAAATCAATTAAAGGGATAGGAGTGATGAATTGCCCCTTGTCTGTTTTAGAGAACTCGTTAGCAAATTTATAGAAAACAATCTGATAAAGATCAGTCTTGTGTGATTTAACAAAACTATAATCTTGAAATTGCTCAACAATTTCACTGATGATGCGTATATGATCGGGCTTTTTCCACGCAATAGTCTCTGTATCATCTCTGTTTAATATAAAATGGTATTCTTGCGACGCTTCATTATAGAGATCCCGCATCCTTTTTATAAAGGATTGTATTTCTTTATCACTTAAAGAGGAAAAATTTCTCTCTTTCTCTGTTATATAAAATAACAAATCCAATTTTTCTTTTTCCTCATCTTTTTTGTAGAAATCAAGGAATGAATTTACTTTTGCGCTTCTCTTTTCATCAAAGATCTTGAGGGCCATGATTTGAATAAGTATTTCGTACCCCCGGCGATCCTTCATACTTACCTTGTCCATCACCCTAAGGATGCTGGATACACCATCTTTTAGTTGAGCATTATAAATACCTGTAATTACATCCAGATCATCGATAGTTCTCTTTGACCGATCAACTTTTATATTTAAAATCCTTTTCTTAAGTTGTTCGAAAGATGGTAATTTATTATATGCATCTGGTAGATGGAGAGATAAATCTTTTGTTGTACTTTGCTCCCCGCGAAGGTTATAGCCCTCATCTAATCTGAGAAACTTTCCATCTCTTTTTTGAAATAGATACATCCTTTCAGTGTCATACAGAATTCCCAAACAGAAATTATTTTCTGTTTCTTTCATGGCAGATTTTAGTTGTTGATTGTATACAGTTTCTACATCTCTCGAGTTTTCATTTTTGAATTCAATTGTTCCAATTATATGCGCCCTGAGCCAGTCTAAGGCTTCCTGATTTTTATCTATGCGCCATTTTCCGTACCAATCTAACCAATCAGGCTCGTCAAAAATGACACCGTCAATTTTAATTGGTGCCGAACTTTTATTTCCTTTGGGAAGGTATATTTCTGCGCCTACAAAATCTTTTGCACATAAACCACTATTGATAAGAGCATGGAAAAATTGCCATTTGTAGTATTCTTCGTTTCCTAATCCCTTTTTCCCCTTAAGAGAAATATTTTCAATATATTTACCATCAACAGTAATTGGTGATTTCTCGAGAAAAAGTTTGATTTGATACTTCTCATCAAACTCATTTTTTGATTCTAAAAAAGATGTCATACCATAATATTAACAATTTGTGAAAATTTTCACAAGGGTGAGTTTTCAACAGGGTGTTTTTAGGCAAAACAACCTGATTTTACCCAGGTTCAAACTTGGACATCTGGCGGAGATGAAGGGGTTCGAACCCTTGGGATAACTCGTTCGGGGTACTTTGATAATTGTAAGCTACTTACTAATACGCGGTAATACTCGACAAAAAACAAACACCCGACCTTTCAGCCGGGTGTGAGAGTCTAGCGAGAGCGTCCTAGGACGCTACGCCGCGAGTGCTGCCTGAGGCTCCAGCGAGGCCGCCACATTGCGCGGCTCGATGTGCTGCAGTAGTCGGCCATGCACCGCCCAGAGCACGATCTGCGCTTCTTCGTCGGTGCCGAGCAGCTGCACTCGCCGATCCAGCTCGAGTTCGGCCAGGCCTTTGTTGTGCTTGAGATCTGCCTTGAGAGCCCTGACCACACCAGCGAAGTCTGTCTGAACTAAGTCCAGCCAGACCTGAATCGAACCTGCTTTGCGGGACTCGTTTCCGAGCATCCCGTTTACAGAATCCTCGACCTGCCAGGCCAAGAATTCCTCGTCCCGTTCCCCGACACCAACAGGAGCATGATTTGTCATAGAGTTGACCTTTCCTAGACCCTATTGAAGCAAAATTCGGGGCGGGTGTCAAAAGCGCGGAGCCAAACAAAAACCCCGATATTCGATCGGGGCCTTTGAGCATTCCGCAAAAAATACGCCTACTCCACAAACGTCAATGCCTTGCCGGTGTTGCCACCGCGGCCGGTACGACCGATGCGGTGCACGTAGTCGTCGTAGGTGGCGGGGATGTCGAAGTTGATCACGTGAGTGACGCCGACAATGTCCAAGCCTCGAGCAGCCACGTCGGTGGCAGTGAGCACCTGGACGGCACCCGCCTTGAAGCCCGCCAACGCGCGCTGTCGCTGAGACTGGCTCTTGTTGCCGTGGATAGAATCGCTCTTGAAGCCACGCTCCACAAGCACGTGCGAGAGCTTCTCCACACCATGCTTGGTCTTGCCGAAGATGAGCACCTTTTTGAACTCCGCTTTGTTGAGGAGGTCGTGAAGTACGTCGATCTTGGTCATGCCATGTTGGATGCGGATAATATCCTGGTCGATATTTTTTGCGGTCTCCTGTGTCTTCACAGAAACCATCACCGGTTCATGCAAAAATTCTTTGATCAAGCCTTCGATCTCCTTCGACAAGGTCGCGGAGAAGAAAAGGGTGTGTCGAGGCTTTGGCATACGAGCCATCATCCAACGCATGTCAGCGATGAAACCCATGTCCAACATACGGTCGGCCTCGTCGAGCACCACGGTGTGGAATTCTGCGAGGTTGATGTATTTCTGTTCGATGAGGTCCTTCAATCGGCCCGGAGTACCGATGACAAAGTCGTTGTGGTATCGGAGCGAAGAGATCTGTCGGCCCATTGGGGAACCTCCAACACAGCATACGGAATACAGCTTGAGGCCCTTGAGGAAGCCGTGGATCTCGCCTTCGATCTGTTGCGCGAGCTCGCGGGTGGGCACCATGATGAGGGTCTTTGGGTGTGCCTTGGACTTTGGCTCGCCTGCAAGGAGCGCTTTGTTGATGAGTGGAATGAGGAAGGCTGCGGTCTTGCCGGTACCGGTGTTCGCAATACCCACGACGTCACTTCCCTTCAAAATATATGGAATGACGCGATCCTGAATTGGGGTTGGGAGCTTGTATCCCTTTGAGACAATGTTCGCCTTGAGTCGCGCGTCGACAGCAAAGTCCACGAACTGATGTTCTGGTACGAATACTGCTTTCTCTTCAGTGACTACGGCTTTGTTGATGAAACGAGAAATATCGATGTGTTGGCTACGTCCACCACCGCGATGGCTAAAGCCGCCACCTGATCGGGTGCCACGATGCCCGCCGCGACCGCTGTGTGAGCTGCTAAAGCGGGAGCCAGAAGATGAGCCGCCGCCATATGAGCGACCACCGGAAGATGAGCCACCACGAGAAAAACCGCCGGACGAACGTCCTGCGCCGCCTCGTGAGAAGCCGCCAGATCGTGCACTAGAGCCGCCTGCGCGAGACGCTGGCTGCGCGACATGGCTGCTGGTACGAAAACCGCCTGCTTTTGGGGCATGTGAAGAATGTTCCATAAATATAGATGATTACTGCGTTATTGTTACAACCGATAGCAGGGCTGGGTGCGCGTTTGGGCGCTGATGCCGCTAAATACCCTTGCTGGCAACCGTCTCCGAGCGCTGTAACAATATATGTTGAGATATAAGGACAAAACCGAGAGATGAAATTGTACCTGTATAATAGCAAATTATCGAGGAAAAGTCAATGAAAAAGGAAAACCGGCCCTCTGTTGAGCCGGTTTCTTGAAACTGCAGATCCCCCGTTCGGGATTCTCATTGGGCACTTGAAACGCCACGGAAAGAAAATGGGATGAGCCCCTGGAGAGCCTCGATTCCCTTCTCGATGAGCTCGTAAATCTTCGACCCGCTCACACCGAAGCGTCTGGCGATCTCCGTGACCGGCCAATCCTCGAGGAAGCGGAGTTCGAAGATCTGCCGGATCCGATCTTCCAGCGTGTCGAGCGCGGCGCGAAGAATCTCGAACACATCAACCAGCTCTGCGCGAAGCGAAGGCGAAAGCGTGGCGGTGTCAGGAAACACGTCAATCAGTGTGGTTTCCTCATCATACCCAGTCGGGTCGATGGGCGCATTGAATGGAATTATTCTCGCCTGGAACAAGCGGCGCGAATGGTTCAGACGACGGATTTCATCCTGGAGATGGTGCTGGATCGTAGCCGAGACATGGTTTGGCAGACTTGCCCCACCCGAACGGTATTCGACGATAGCCTTGAAAGCAGCCATGCGGGCCAGTGAGTGAAAGTCGCCCTCATCAAAGGTTTGCTCTACCGCACTGCCTGCCTGCGAATACGCTCCATCTGCCACACTGACGATGAAAGACTCCATCCTCGCCAACGTCTGATGATGTTCGGGGGTGGCGCGATCGAACACAGAGCGGAGCGACGAGAAACCCGAGATGTTTGTTGTGGAGATCATACCGACTTTACCTTTCCGTTAGTCGCTTGCGCGACGGTTGATGGTTGATGTCAAAAACTCCTTCATTTTTAGCACAGGGTGGTGCAAAAGTCACCTCTCTCAAGCTGCCCCTACACCCTCGTAATATCCCGCGGCGAAAAAAGGTTGATCGTCCACTCGAAGACAATCTTGCAGCGCTTGCGCCAGGACAAAAATTTCGAGAGATACGCGGTGCGCCACAGCCACCACATGAGCGGGCCGGAGAGGTGGAAGCCGTAGATGTCGCCAACAGCTTGCCACTGCCCCAGCGAAAGGAGCATGCCTTTCAGTGTGAGTTTGTATGGGAAAAGTGAGGCGGGGCGGCCGGAGATGCGAGATTCGATGAGGGATTTTATATTGGCCGCGACCACCTCGGCCTCCTGCTCGGCTACCTGAGCGAGCATTGGGAGCGGCCGGCCGTCTAGCGAAGCGAGATGCGTGGCAGAGTCACCAAGCGCAAAGACCTGTTCGTACCCGGGCAATTGCAATTGCTCGCTCACGACCAATCGACCTGAAGGATGTACCACGACCGGAGCAACACCGGACCTCTCCACCAGCGACACTGGCGTACCCTTCACCCCTGCCACCCACACCACGGTGCCAGCAGAGAGCATGCTCGGCTCAGTCGTGCCGCATTTTGCGAGCACGCCTTGCTCAGTCACTTCACAGACAGCCATATTCAAAAGTACCGTCACTTTTTTGGCGGTCAAAATATCGAGCGCCTTTTTCCGCAACGTTGGCACAAACTGCGTGATAATGTCCGGACCGGAGCTGATGAGCGACACTGAAATGTCGGCAAGTGAGAGATTTTTGGAATAATAGTCGCCAACCAATTCTTCGAGGAATTCGATCATTTCGGAGACGAGCTCGACTCCAGTCGGACCGGCACCCACCACCGCAAAAGAGAGGAGTGACTTTCGCTTCACCACATCTGTCGTCGCCGACGCCTCCTCCACCGCCTGAATAATGCGATTTCTGATCGCCACTGCATCCGCCAGCGTCTTCAGGGCATACGCATGCTCAGCCACGCCTTTGATGCCATATGCATTCGTCTCAGCACCCGAAGCGATCACGAGATAGTCGTACGAGACACGCTCCGGCGTGCCGCGACAGGCACCGATCACGGCCTGCTCAGCGAGGTCCACCTTCCCCACCTCCATTTCCAAACAGCGGATATTCGAATGGCGGAACACTTCGTGCAACGGCTCCACTACGCTCGTCGGGCTCAAGCCTCCCGTAGCCACCTCATGCAACAGCGGCGTGAACAAAAAATGATTCGCTCGCCCGATGATCGTGATCTCGGCCAATCCGCGTTCCACGAGCGACTGCAAATGTCGCGCGGTGTATACCCCACCGAAGCCGTTGCCCACTATCACGATGCGAATGCGTTGTTCCATAGACAAATGAGTGATTATTGAACCGCCCCTGCGGCCGCGCGGCGCATCAGAAAGGCCTCGAGCGTCCAACGATCCACCTCAGCCAAAGCAATGGAGAGAGTCGCGACCGCCAGGCCAAAGTCACGCACGCCGATAGCACTGTAGCCGACGACGAACACTAGGTGAAATAGATGGAGCGAAAGTAGCGCGGCAGCGAGGCGAGTATAGAAGCCGACGAGTAGCGCGAGACCAAACACCGCTTCGAAGACGCCGTTGAACAACACAAGAGTCTCGGCAGACAAGCCGGAAAGCGAGACGGCGAGATCTGGTACGAAGCCGGTCCACGCATCGGTATTGGTCAATTGCTGAAAGGCGAACCACAGAAAGACCAGCGAAATACCGACGCGCAACACGGTCGGCGCGTATTGCGGAAGTAAATTGATTGAGAATTTCATGTTACGTGTCGATTATTTCGCCAACACGCCGATCTCCAAGCCGGCCAATTGGTTTTCTTGCTTCGCCTGGCCGCCATGTTGATCTGTGAAGAGCTTCGTACCGTCGATACCGCAGACCTTTAAAATATCTTCGCCGCCAGGATGCTTGCCGACAAAGGGCGTGAGGTCGTACACGTTGCCGTTCACGGTCGTCCAGCAATCCTTTGGAGACCCGTGCTTCGCGACATCAGCAAATGTGTATACCGGCAACCCCTCGCCCACGGCGATGGAGGCCGGAGTCGATGACGAGGTACCAGCAGCAGAGGTGGTGGCTTGGGTTTGGGTCGAAATAGGCGCCGTGCTTGGAGCCTTTCTCAAACCAAGGACAGCGAAGATGATTACGCCGGCGACGACAAGGAAAATAATGATTGAAATGGGTTTTTGGGTCATTGGATATGCTGCGTTATTTGATGATTACGCTCTATTATACCTCAAAGTGCTATACTATATTTCATGATCGCAGAATTGGAAGGTGTCATTTCGTGGCGCAACGACCAATATATGGTGGTGATGGCTGGCGGCGTCGGCTACAAGGTGCGCGTCACCCCTGAGACCCTCGACAAGCTCGCCAGCGTGGGGGTAGACGACAAGGTGCGTCTGTGCACCTATTTGGCCGTGCGCGATGACGCTTTGGATTTGTATGGCTTTTTGGATCGCGAGGCTCTCGAGCTTTTTGAACACCTTATTAGCGTCAACGGCATCGGCCCAAAGACCGCTATCGGCATCCTCGCTCTCGCCTCTGTCTCTACCCTTCGAGGCGCCATTGCTACGGGAGAGCCGGGACATTTGACGAAGATCTCCGGCATTGGCAAGAAGAATGCCGAGAAGATCGTGATGGAATTGAAGGACAAGTTTTCCGACGAACGTTTCAAGAACGATGTGTATCAAGATGAATCCGATGCCGTGGAGGCACTCAAGAGTCTTGGCTATTCGGAGCGCGAATCTCGCGAGGCTTTGAAGAAGATCGACAAAAAGGTGGCGGCGAGTGGCTCGACGAGTGACAAACTCAAGGCGGCTTTGAAATTGCTCGGCAAATAGCGTATCGTTGACGCATGCCCGAACTCCCCGAGGTACATACTACGGCCACCATGCTCGGCAAGCTCGTCGTCGGACGGACGATCGCTGATGTTTGGACCGACTACAATAGCCCCCACTACGCCGGCAAGGACAATATCAAAAATCCGGAGTTTTTCGCGACTTTCCGCAAGACTTTGATTGGTGCGCGCATCACCAAGACGCACCGTCGCGGGAAAAATGTACTAATCAATATCGAAGGCGGCGGTGCGGGAAAGAAAACCGGCAGCCGAGGTGTCGAAAGACACACCATCATCGTACACATGAAGATGACTGGGCATTTGCTGTATGGGAAATACAGACAAATCGGCACTGGCAAAAAAGTGTCGTGGGAAGCCCTCTCGCCTGAAGCTCTGAAAGATCCTTTTAGCCGTTTCGTGCATATGATGATTTCGTTTGCAGATGGAACGCATCTCGCGCTGGCCGATGTCCGAAAGTTTGCGAAAGTCACCGTCGTACCGACGGCCAGCGCGCATGAAAGCGAGCATCTCTCTGATATCGGTCCCGAACCGCTCGACTCCACCTTCATCTTCCATCTCTTCCACGAACGCCTCCTCACTCGGCTAACGGGCAAGATCAAACTCGTGCTGATGGATCCAGCCGTGCTCGCCGGCATCGGCAACATTTATTCCGACGAGATCCTGTGGGCCGCGAGTGTTCACCCTGCGAGCACCGTGAGCAAAGTGCCACTGGCAAAGATGAAGGAAATATACAGAAAGTCTAAAGAAATTCTCAAGAAAGGTATTAGCTTCGGCGGCGACTCTACTTCTGACTATCGCAACCCCATGGGTGAGCGCGGTGCATTTCATTACCACCATCACGCATATCGCAACACCAGCAAACCCTGTGAGCGCCGCGGTTGCAAAGGTACGATTCGCCGCCTAGCCATGGGTGGCCGCGGCGCGCATTTCTGCGATACACATCAAAAACTGTTCAGGTAAGATCGGTAGATTTTGTAATGAAAATCCCCCGCCAGCGCAAGCGCTGGCGGGGGAAAATGTCGAGCGACCTTCTAGGCGATCGTCGGTGCCTTGTTAGTTGCTGTCGGGATACCAGAAGAGCGGTGGCTGTTCGTTTGGCTTCAGTCCAGCGAGCATCTTGACGAATTTCTCACGAACTTTGTCTACGCAGCAGATTTCTGCCCGTTGGAAGAACCGAACATAGGTGTAATTAGGATCAACCACACCGAGCTCTTTGCCAACATCGAGGAGCTTGCCGAGGTCCTCGTTGGCAAAGTTGGACAGTATTCGCGCACTGCCAGGAACCTTCCTTTCATGCTCCAAGAAGACGGTCTTGCAAGCAGCGAGATTGACCAACGCATTCTCCACCGATACGTAGAGTTCACGTTTAGTGACCAAGTCCGCCGGCGTGAACTGCGGGCGCGGCGAGCGGATGAGGCGTTCGATCACCTGATCGAAACGTTTCGTCTTCTCAAGCATGCGATCTTCGAGCAGGCCCCTCATGAGGAAGCAACCGGCCGCGATAGCGGAGTAGAAGATAATGACAACCATGGGCGCGATCAGGTCAGCAATGCCCACATTACCCATTGTGTTTCTCGCCGTATTGAGCACGAAGGCGACCAACGCAGTGCAGCACAACACGATGAGCAAGCAGACGGCATTGACGATGGTCATCAGCCGATACTCCTTGCGAGGGTCCTCGTAGCCGACGGAGACCAACCGGTCGATGACCCACTTGGGAATCTCCCCGGTGGCGACGAGTTGGCGGGTGGTGCGGCCTTGGAATCCGCACGAGTTCTGACTTTGAATTTTCATACTGTCAAACAACCACTTCTTTGCCGAGTTTTTATCACATTCGAGAGGGCGTACGTGCCCCAGCTTACTTGCGGCTTCCGGCCAACAAGGGCTGCCCAATAAAGGGCTAAGAATATGCTAGCGATATCGACAAGGTATCACTGCTAGTATTATACCACCTTATACCCACATTTGTCAATATCCTGCGCTTGCCCCCATTTCCCCCTTGCAAATAGCCCTTTTTCGGCAGATTTTGCTATACTTTCCCCATGTCTATTCTTGAACACGACGCGGTCAAAGATTTCATGCAATTTGTCGGCATTCTGCTCTTGCTCGGAGTGGTCTGGTTCTTCAACGGCGGCAAAGAAAAAGCGCTCGAACAGCGGACGAATGTCACTGTCACCGACAGCTCCGGAAAAGTCATCTCGAACACCAATCAGACAAATGAAGGATCGGGCGGGGGTGCGAACGGCGGCACGAAGCTCACCCCATCTGGTATTGTGACTGCCCAAACCAACCCGTACAGTAGCGATGAACAGTACAAAGACATTGAAAACAAATCGCGACTTTTCAAAGTGATCCGTATTAATCGCCCTTCCGGCGCCGCGAGTACTGACGTGAAGCAGGAACACATCACCATCGACTATCGAAAAACTAGCTCGTTCATCTCCACCGAATCAGTAAATATCACTGGCTGGATGCTCCGCAGCACGAAGAGCGGCCACCAGGCATCGATCGGCAAGGCAGTGCTCCTCCCCTCTTCATACGCCTCGACTGCAGTGAAAGGCGAAGATGAAATCAGTCTCCGACCGGGCGACAAAGCCATCGTCTCCACCGCGCGTTCCCCGATCGGCAACTCCTTCCTCATCAACAAATGCATGGGGCATTTCAATCAATTCCAAACCTTCAACCCAAGCATCAGCGAGTATTGTCCACTGCTTCGAGACGAAAAAATGCCGCTCGCACCAAACGCGCTCAACGACAAGTGTCTCGACTATATCAATCGATGGCCGACCTGTGGCAATCAGATCAAAAATTTGCCGGAGTATCTCTCTCATGAATGCCAAGTGTGGATCGCGGATCACGCCACATACAACTCCTGCGTCAGTCTCCACCAACCCGACACCGACTTCTTCTCGAAAGAGTGGCGAGTCTTTTTGAACCGCACCGAGCCGCTTTGGAAAACCCAGCGCGAGATCATCCAACTCCTCGATGCCGACGGCAAAGTCGTGGACCAGGTGTCGTACTAAATCCAGCTGCACCTAAATTCCAAGCAATCGAAACAGCGCGATACCAAACGACACCGCCACATTGAGTGACTCCTTCTTCCCCGCCATCGGAATCTCGGCCACACTGTCGCATAGCGCCAAAATGTTTTTTGAAACGCCGTCGACTTCATTGCCGAAGATGAGCAGCAATTTTGCATTTTTGTTGGTGATGGCCAGATCAGCTGCGACAACCTTGTAGTCCACCGCGCGAGCATCTTGCTCCACTGCGATCACCGTAAATCCGTCTTTCTTGAGCTGCTTGATGAGTGCGGTCGGAGTCTCGCCTTGCACGAGCGCCGTCCACGAGATATTTTTCTCTGCCCCGAGTGCTACCTTCGCCAAGTCTTTGCGGGGACGTTTAAAACGATCCACCGGCGTCGGCGTATACCCCGAAAGATACAAGTGCGACACTCCCGCGGCATCCGAGGTGCGAAACATTGAACCGACATTGTGCACGCTGCGAATATCGTGCAGCAACACGCGGATGTCTCGATGCGTTTTTGTCGGCGAAGCGGCACTGGTTTTCATCGCCCCACTATACGCCAAATCCTCGACATTTCAAGGTTTTCTGGTATATTTTGACTCACGCGCCGTATGTCCATGCGCCCGCATGTACATACGGGCGCTGCGTTCGAAACCAAAGCTCGAGCGAGCTCGATCTTTGTTTCTCACTTGCGCCCGTAGCTCAGTCGGTAGAGCACCTGCCTTTTAAGCAGAGGGTCGTTGGTTCGATTCCAACCGGGCGCACAAGACGAAAAAATCCGGACTGCTCCGGATTTTTTCGTACAGGTGTGAGCCGGAGGCATGTTTTGCCACCAGGCAAAACAGCCGAGGCAGGTGAGCAGTAGCGAATGCCGGGAGGCTTCGAAGAAATTTCTGAGCGACGGCGAAGAAATTATCCGTGACCACACAGTAGATTACCGATACAGCTCTGCATGCGACCCGATCGCCACGAAATACGCAACATCCTCTTCCACCATCTCATACACGGCTCGAATATCCGCAGTAATATTGATACTCCGACAATTCGCCCACACCCCATTCAGCTGATGATTGTTTAGGATCGGAGCAAAAGGATCCTTTGTAAAAATCGTGACGCGCTCGACAGCCTTCAACTTTAGCCCTTTTGGCAATTTTGAAAACTGCTTATCAAATTTTTTTGAGCTCAAATACCGCATTGGAAACTAAAGCTTCTTCAGATGCTCAATAAACTCATCTCCCGTAAAAGGCCCGTTCGCCTCTCCTCTGGCATACTCCGCCCGCGATTCCTTAATGATGTCCGCAAGATACTTGGTCGGCTGATACGTGAGATCGAGATTTACTTCCTTCGTCCGCACAAACTGCCGCAGAAAGGCATTCATCAGCGTGCCGAGCGGAATACCAAAATCCGCGGCGGTTTTCTGTGCCTGCACTTTCAACGCCTTATCGACCTTCAGGTTGAGTACGGTCTTCATAAACCAAAGTATATACTTTGGTTTATGAATGTCAAACATACAAAATCGCTCGCACGTTCCCCTTTCTGCTTGTGATATAATTCAATCCATTAATATACTAATCATCTCAGCATGAACAGTAGCAACATTTCAGCGGCGATTTCGGAATTACAAAGACAAATTCAAAAGGGGGTATCCGAACTCCAACAAAAAGAAACCGAACTTAGAGGTGCCAAGGCTAGTCTGACACAGAAACAATCTGAGATTGCCAAACTAGAAGGAGAGGTCCGAAAAATCGACGGAGATGTCAGGAAACTCGAATCTGAGACCTTAAAACTAAGGCAGGAAAAAGGGCGCAGTGACCAGGAACTTTCCAAACTTCAAAAAGAACTTCAGATGGCTGCAAAAAGTTGATACGTCTCTATCTAAGCTTCGTGTACAAAAACCACCGCTGAGAATGCGGTGGTTTTTGCGATTTGGCGTATTTTTCGTTTCGACTATTTTCGACTACCGTGTCTGGAAGCTGCTCTGTCGGGTGACAGAAACGTTCCCCGAAAGATCGGTCGCCTGTACGAGGTAGTAGTAGATGGTGTTCGATGACAAGTTGGTCAGAGAGATACTCTGTGAGGTACCAAATGCACCGGACTCTACAGAAAGTCCGCTGACCGATGGAGCAGTGAAGCTGTACGAAGCCTCCTGAACCTGCAAGGGTTGTGTGCTGTAGAAAACCTTCGCGCGAACATTCGAGTCGCTGTTCAAGCTCAAAGTGGTGCTGAAGCTATTGGTCTGTACGGTGAGATTTGAGATCGATGGTGCATCGATGTCGAGGCCCTGACCGGCATTCATCACTGCGTTCATGCGTGCCATGGTCGCAGGTCCGACTCGTCCTACCTGAGAAATGTCATAGTTGGCCTGGAACTGCAAGACCGCTGCCTGAGTCATCGGTCCGAAGTAGCCAGTGACGAGACCGGCTGGGTACACCTTGGTGTTGAGCGCCAAAAACTGTTGGAGCTGGGTGACTTGTGCACCGCTTGAACCAAGCTGGAGCTGGCTGACGATAGCCGCATCCGCCTTCTCCGCTGCAAATGAAGCGGTGAGAATAAGCGCTGCGACGAAGATGCCGATAGTGGAGACGTTGGCGTTGCGAAGTGTGGTTGTGTTGATCATAAAGATGGTGATTAATTGTTATTGTATAAAGGTATTGTATAAATATGAGTGATTGATGCGTATTAGTCTCGATCACTTACTAAGCCGCCGTCCGTCGTAATACATTACAAAATGACTTTCCGGGATGGCGCGGCCGACACAGTTGACACCCCCTACCTCTGGGAGTACGCTAGTCACTGAATCGGTCGAGCAGGATATTGAAAGTGAGCTCTCGCAAGGGAGCGACGAAAGGGTCGTAAAGCGACAAGTTGAAAGACGAATCGCGTTTGTGCCAGTTCTAGCCGAGCCGCCCGAGCAATGCGCCCGGACAATATCGGAGTTGGACTGCCTTACAAATAGACCCAGAGAGGAATGATAAGTGCGCACGGGAGCAAGACAGACCGTGAGTAATTAGGGGACACGAAGCGTGTCACTCGCATAACGAAGCACCTTCCATCATCGCCTAGCTAGTCACTGGGGGATCTCAAAAAGATTTCTCATGCAGCGAAACTAAATAGGAGTCCGTCCCAACCGGACAACAGCTTGGGGTGTACTCCCCGACTGTGATGGGGTAGATATCACCTCGTCCCGATTCATCAACCAGTTAGACGCAAGTCGAAACTGGTTTTTTCTTTGCGATTTTTCTTTTCCTTTTTGCCGTGCTACGCTCTACTCGACACTCCAATGCCCGCCCTCTCCCCCATCCAAAACCACATTCTCACCAAGCTAAAAAACGCGAAACTCCTCCGCTACAGCGAACTCGCGCCAGAAAAGATCCCGAACGACCTCTTCAATTATCACCTGCAATTCCTCGTGAAAAAAGGCCTGGTTGAGCGCAGCGATGACGGATACTCTCTCGCACAGAGCGGCATCAAACATGTCGCCGATCCGCACCTCGTGGACGAGCAAGAAAAGATTGCGAGTCTGTTCAAAGTGAATGTCATCACCATTGTGTCGCGCGTCCGAGACGGCAAGCTTGAGATCCTCAACCAGCTCCGCCAGAGCCACCCCTCTTTTGGGAAAATCGGCGTGATGGGTGGCATCGTGCGCAAAGCAGAGCCGGTTGAAAAGGCAGCCGCGCGAAAACTGAAAACCGAAACCGGACTCGACGCGGACTTCAGGATCGTCGGCATCCAGCGCCGCATGCTGTATGTGAAAGATGAGTTGTTTTCAGATGTCTTCTTCCCCATCGCGTATGCGAGCAGCCACTCGGGCGAATTGATCGACACCGAATTCGGCAAAAACATGTGGGTGCCAATCGACCAAGCTATCCAAAATGAATCCGCAGAGTTCGACTCGCTCAAAGCCATCGCCAAGGTGCTCGTCGCGATCAGCAACAGCAAAATCGACTCACTGCCCTTCTTCTACGAGGAAGATGAGCAGGTTGGTGAGAAGATGTAAATTACCGAGGACTCCCTCGCTTTTTTGTTTTTCGCGGCTTTGTATACTTTGGACATGAAACATCCAATCAAAGACATCGAAAATCTAGCTACAACCGGTTTTGTATCAATGAAGTACCCGCCGCAGCTGCGCGCGGCGGTCGAAAAAGCTGTCGCTTCGTGGCAAGAGTTCTGTGCGTTGCCGACCGAAGTGAAGCGCGGTCTCCCCTACAGCAACAATGCTGATGGAGTTGGATACGAATTGAAAGACGGTGTTGGAAACAAGGCAGATCACAAGGAAAATTTCGATGTCACTACCGGCAGCAAGCGCTGGCTCACGGAAAACGCCGGCAAGGTGAAGAACGCCGTCGCCCTGTGCTTCATCGAAGACGCTTCGGCGCTAGTGGCGCTGACCAAGCCGCTCATCGTGGAATTTGCGCGACAGGCGGAAGAGGCTTTTGCTCTACCAGATTTCACAAAGGAGGTCGAGCAGGGCGAGGATGCGTATTTCATCCGCTTTATTCATTATTTTGGCGATCGGACCGTCGGCGAAGAGATCGCCAGTGCCCACGCGGATCAAAGCGGCTTCACTCCCCACTTGTACGAGAGCGCGGCGGGGTTGCAGTGCCTCACTCGCGAGAAGCAATGGATCGACATGCCTGTTTCGGCTGACGAAACCGTGATCATCCCCTCGATGCAAATGCAGCTACGCTCCAGCGGACAGCTGAAAGCCACCTGCCATCGGGTGGTCGCCACCGCGCAGACCGCAAAGGAGGGCCGGTATTCAGCCGTGTGTTTTGTGCAATTGAAGAAGACGCCGAAATATGACAAAGAACGCTGCGGGCGATTGCAGGAGAAAGCGCCAGGGTTTAATTACGAGATGCCGAAGGAGGACTTTGAAGGGTTGTTTAGGAGGTAGCGGCGCCACCTTGACACTATCCTTGATTTAGTGTACTTTGCTAGCAAATAGCACTGGACGGGAATTCACCTAAAAGAGTCGGCTCGTTGCCGATTCCCCGCCCTGTTTGACACAAACTGCAGCAACTCACACGCTTATGAACCTCACCCTCAGACACTTCGTCGGTGGCTTCGCTGGTGGCGCGACTGGCATCCTCGCCTTTCACTTCGCTGGCTTCTGGCCGATGTTCGCGGCCTGTCTCCTCGGCTTCATCATCGGCTTCTGGGCCCCCGAGATCTGGAAGAAATTGCACGAACCACGGACTGCGCCCAGCAAGGTCAGCAACACATGGCCCCGAGCGGCGGCCTGGCTCAGCGATCTGAACCAACGCGGCCCAAACAACTGGAGGCGACTTGGCGACGGACTCGGCCGCGTCTTATCTCTCCTGCCCCGCTCTTGTCGGTGGCTTCGACAGTCAACAGAAAATCGTTTGCGGACCACTGACTGGATCATCGGGTTGGCTTGGGTTGGATTTGTCCTTATCTCAACATATCACCGCCTGCATCAACCCGACCAAGATATGTCCTTGCTGATTCTCGGGCTCTGGATCATGGCTATTCTTGCCGCCTCCCTAGGCTTCATTATAGGGATTAGTTTGGACACCGAAAAAAGCAAGCTCGGTCGGCTGTGGTCACGAAGCGTGCTGCTGTTTGTGGCAACCAAGACCTTCATAGTCACCTACGTGGGCACCATTTTTACCTTGGCACTGAGCACTTTCGGGGTCATTTGGCTGGTTAGCTTCGTGCTTACACCAGTCCTGTCGATGGTAGCCACCATCGGTCAAGCACTCACTCGGCTCCCTCTGCTTATCGCAAGGATGTCGGGGAAAGAAGCCCATTGGATGGGGGCACTGGTAACGTTGCTTGTCACTTCGACAACCGCATTGCTCACCAAGGGTAAAATGGGCGAGCAGACAGTGCTCCTCATCGCGCTTGCGAACGGGCTTGCCAGCGGTTTGCTCTCAGCGGGAGCATACCGGCTAAGTTTGCGAATCGCCGCAAGCGACCGTATTCACCGCTTTGTGAAAAGAAACTTGGACCCGGAGAATATCTGGAATCTGTTCAATCCAACCGGAAAACGTCTCATGGACACAGTGATCAAACGGCTGGCCTGGCCCGTCAATGCGATGACTGGAGAAATCGCCGTCAAGTAAGCTCAGCTTCTTCGCCAACATCCAGTCTCTCTGAGGAGAGACTGGATGTTTTTGCAACTTTTTGTGCGCATTTTACACCCCCAACACAAACCGCTCCAGCTCGATATCAAAATCGGTCTTGCCGCGGTGCGCGTCGTGAGACATTCGGACGAGGCGTGCGCCCATGGTGGCGAGCTCGTTGGCGCTGAAATTCTTGGCAAAGCCCGAGCTTTTTTGGAAGACGTAGGGGTTAATGCCGGCTTCGGCGGCATCTTTCGAGGCGGCGGCCAGGGCCATGGATTTCCAAGCCCAGAACAAAATGCCGTGGATCTCTTCGGCTGGAATGTTGCGCAGTGCTGCCTTGCTAAACAAAAACCACAGTTCTTTTTTGTCGCGGCGGCCGAATGCGTCACCGAGCGAGAAAATGTTGAATTCGCTGATTGAAAACTGTCCGCCGGTCTCCCCCACGGCGAATTGGCGGCCCTTGCCTCCAGCCCCACCGCCAAAACCACCGCTCGAACCACCGGCGCCACCTACCTCAAACACCTGCGCCTTCGCAGCAACCTTCTCGAGTTTGGTGAGTGCAGCCTTGTCGACCTTGCCCTCCAGCAGAATGAAAATGTGTGGCGATTCTGCGAGCTCTTTGCGCGAGCCGATTAGCTGCTCCTTCGCTTCTTTGTTTTCGAAGACGCGATCAAGTAGAACGATGTATTTGCTTTCAAAAAGCCCTTGCGAATTGATCAGCTCATCAAGCTTTTCTGCGGAAAATTGCGCTGCTTCTATTTTGAAAAAAGAGGCGTCCGGTTTTTTCGCGCGCAGCGAATCCACCAACTCGTGCGCTTTGGTGCGAGCCTTTTCGGTGTCTTCGCCGTGAAGAAGGTAGATCATGATAAATAAATCGCAGGCTGGGTGTCGCTCGCTTACAAAAGCTCAACTTCGCCCCAATTTGGACCGATGGAGGCGTTGGCGCAGATCGGCACACCGTCGGTTTCTTTCTGGGTGATGACGCCCTCCATGAGAGTACGGATCTCTGCGCCGACCTTCTTCGCAATCGATTCGCGCACTTCATACACGAGCTCGTCATGCACCTGAAGGATGAGGCGGACGTCGTCGGCGAGGCCTTTTTCGTTCAAATAGGCGTCGATCTTCCCCATGGCGAGCTTGATCAGGTCGGCCTGGGTGCCTTGCATCGGCGCGTTCACCGCCATGCGCTCGGCGGCGGCGCGGATGTATGGGATAGGCGATTTGATGCCTTCGAAGTTGCGGCGGCGGCCAAAGAACGTCTCTACGTACCCTTGTCGTGCCGCCGCCGCTTTCGTCGCATCAATATACTTCGCGAGCTCGCTAAACGTCTCAAAATACGCATCGTGAAATGCCTGTGCTTCTTTGCGGTCGGTGCCGAGGTTGGTGCGCAGCGCGTTGATGCCCATGCCATACAAAATACCGAAGTTGATCACTTTGGCACGACGGCGCATTTCTTTGTCGACCTTTTCGAGCGGCACCTTGAACACCTGCGCGGCCACGGCGGTATGGACGTCCTCTCCCCGCTTGAAAATGCCTTTCAGCTTTTCGTCGCCCGACAAAAACGCGGCGATGCGCAATTCGATCTGAGAATAGTCCAGGTCAAGCAACGCAAAACCTTTTTCAGCGACAAAAGCCTTGCGAATATTGCGACCGAGCTCGGTCTTGATCGGAATATTCTGCAGGTTCGGACTATTCGAAGACATGCGTCCTGTCGCCGCACCTGCCTGCAAAAAAGTGGCGTGCAAGCGGCTGTTGTCGTCGAGCATACCGGGAATGTTGTCGATGTAGGTGGAGAGAAGCTTCTGAAATTCGCGATACTCGAGGATCTTGCTGATGATCGGGTGCAATTCGCGCAACTTTTCGAGCTCCGACTCGCGAGTAGACGGCACGCCGCCTTCAGTCTTCTTCATATTCTTGCCGACCAGGCCCATCTTCACAAACAGGATCTCGCCAAGCTGCTTCGGTGAATTGATATTGAACTCCTCGCCGCCCGACATTTCCCAAATAGATTTTTCGAGCTTGTTGAGCTCCTTGTGATATCGCACCGACAGCTCTTTCAGATACGTTTTGTCGACCTTCACGCCGAGCTGTTCCATTTTTTCGACGACGGGCACGATCGGCATTTCGATATCGCGCAACACCTTTTCGCCGCCACGCTTTCTCAATTCGTCGAGAATGATCGTCCGTGCCTTCGCAAAATCGCGGGTCTTCGCAAATTGCAAGATCTCCTCGAGGCCGGGGTTGCTGAGGTTGGAATTCACGAGATACAGCGCGATGGAGGTTTCTTTGAGTTGGGCTGGGTCGATATTTTGGGCCGATTCTGCCGCAGAGCCTTCATTTTTTTCTTCGCCATTTGGGCCAACCGTCGGAGCGAGATCGAGCAAGCTTCCCTGCAACGAAAACGCCTCCTTCACACGCGAACCAAGAGCACGGAATTCCAAAGCACTGAACAGGTCGAGGATGGCCTGAGTTTCGATCCCCTCTTTCCACCCCTTTTCCGGGATCGTATAGGTCACCGGTGCGTCGCGGCGAATCGAGGCGAGCATCTTCGAAAAATTCGCCTCCTCTTCGCCTTGCTTGAGCAATTCGGCCATGCGCGGGGTCACCACACCCTCGAAAGCATCGGGGTCTTTCTTTAGCGCCTTGTACATGCTCTCGATCGAGCCGAATTTTTGGATCAAAATCGTGGCGGTTTTTTCGCCAATACCTTTGATACCAATGATATTGTCGGACGGATCGCCGCGCAGACCTTTGTAGTCGGGCAACAGTTCAGGACCAAAGCTGAAGCGCTCTTTCACGCCAGCTTCGTCGTATATCACAGTGTCTTTAATCCCCTTTTTCAACGTGTACACCTGCACGCGGTCGCCCTTCACAAGCTGGAGCGTGTCCATGTCGCCGGAAGCGATCACCACATCAAAGTTGGCGAGGTCTTTGCGCGTGAGCACCTGCTCCACAATGGTACCGAGCATGTCGTCGGCCTCAAAGCCCGCCATTTCGTACACTGGAATATTGAACGCTGTGAAAATATCTTTCGAACGAATGATCTGCGCGACGAGGGCTTCGTCGGTCTTTGAGCGTCCAGCTTTGTAGTCTTTGTATGCCTCGTGGCGATACGTCGGGCCCGGAAGGTCGTAGCAAGCGGCGATGTAGTCGGGGTGCAGCTCGCCCACTATTTTGATGATCATGGTGCAGAGGCCATACAACGCGCCGGTCGGCTCACCTTTGCTTGAGGCAAATTCTGGCAACGCGTGGTATGCCCGATGCAAGATCGCATGTACATCGAGTAGCACGAGGCGCTTTGGCACGGTGGATACTCGCTTTTTGCTCGGTTCGTCGGAGCCCTTTTTCATGAGGCTATTGTATCACTTCGGGCGCGGCGTTATGAAAAGGAAATCTCCCTGGTGTTTTCGTCAATGAAGTGGAATTTTAGCTCGCGGGCGTTGTCAAAATGAGACAGGCCAACAACATTTTCCGGCCACTCGAGGCAAATGAGATTTCGTGGATTCGTCGCAATCTCTGCCCAACCAAGCCGCTCAAGCTCACTCGACTTTTCGAGGCGGTAGGCGTCGATGTGGATGAGGCGGTCGAAAATTGCACCTTTCGGCAGTGTGTAAATCTGCTCAATGACAAACGTTGGGCTGGTAATGGTTTCTTTGATCCCGAGCGCCGAGGCGAGAGCTTTTACAAAAGCCGTCTTCCCGGAGCCGAGGTCGCCGGAGAGAGCGAGGATGGTCGCAGTCGTCGAATGGGGTTGGAGGCTCAAAACGATCTGCTTAGCGAACTCTGCTGTATCGCTGAGTGCTTTGCTCACAAAGAGAGCGGCGGGAGTATTGGGGGAAGGGTTCATTTCGCCAAGTATAGTAAAAGCCGGACACTCGCGCAAACATGTTGCGTTGCGAGTGTCCGGCTGAGATGATGTACGACCGTAGCCGACATCAACGAAACCATCCGAGACCGAATCCGCTACTGCGAACTTGGGCAGGTGGCTGAGGTGGCGGGAGAATGAATTCTTCCCGCTTGACGATCCAGACTTTCGTCTCTGGGATCACCGGTCCAAAGTCCTGCCCGTAGACTCGGTCGTTGTGGCGGGCGTTTTGAAATATGAACGCCCGCTTAGCGAGAGTCCTTCCTGGCGTGTTGTCGTCAAGAATCCGGGCAAAGAGCACGGCGACATACCCCTGCTGGTAGTAGTCGAGCTGCACATGGACAGTCCTGAAACTTTTCGGTGGAATAAGGACGACGTTTTTGTCTTCGCGAACGAAAACCTCGATTGTCCCCTTTTCCAGAGTGTTTTCCACCCTCACCGTCGCTGCCGACGGGAAACGCTGTTCGCCGGTAGGATCGTAGAACTTCCCATCGGCCGCCTGTGTGAGGCTGTAGAACCGCTCCTGGCGAAGGCCAGCACAGCCGACCCCGAGGAGCAGAGAGAGTCCTGCGACCAAAAGCGGCAGGAACGACCGAACCGACCGAGTGTTGGTTTTCATAAAGTGACTAGGTTGCGTCGGATCCATACGGATTCGCGACAATGTCAGTGTTCTGACCTGAGTGTATTATACCACACTTAGTATCAAAAAGTCAATAATCCGGCTGGAAATCCCCTATTTTCCCTCGATTTCAGGCTCGGACACAGGTATACTGGTGGGATGATCCAGTTTGACGAAGACAAGCAAAATAAGAAGATCAAGGACCTCTACTCCACCGAGGAAGAGGAGCTGGCCCAGATGCTCGCCGCACGCTATGGCTTGCTCTATGTGAATTTCTCGCAGATCCCCATCAATAGCGATGCGCTGCGTGTAATCGAAGAATCAAAAGCGCGTGCGGCGAAATGTGTGGCATACAACCGCGTCGACAAGCGCCTCGAGATCGCCGTACTCTCGCCAAAAAATGATGCGACCATCGCTTTGATTGGCGAGCTTGAGCAGAAAGGATACAAAGTGTCGCAGGCGATGGCATCGATCAACAGTCTCACTCGTGCTTGGGAGATGTACAAGGATCTTTCCTTCGCTTCGGAGACCAAGGCTGGTTCGCTCGAGGTGTCGAGTGAGGAGATCGCGGAAATGCTCGCCAAAGTGCAGACGGTCGAGGACGTGAAGAAGATGGTCGCGGACATTTTATCTCAAAATAAAGGTTTCCGTATCTCGAAAATCTTCGAAATCATCCTTGCTGGTGCATTGGCCACCGGCGCTTCCGACGTCCACCTCGAGCCGGAAGAAAATGCTGTGCGTCTGCGCTTGCGTCTCGATGGCGTACTCCACAATGTACTCTCTCTCGATCATGAGACATACCACCTCCTCCTCTCTCGCGTAAAGCTGTTGTCGGGCATGAAGCTCAATATCAAAACCGACGCGCAAGACGGTCGTCTCAGCGTGAAGCTCAACGAAAGTGAGATCGAAATCCGCGTATCAATCCTGCCCGGCTCGTACAGCGAGTCTATCGTAATGCGTATTTTGAATCCAAAAAATATTGCGGTGCCGCTCGAAGACATGGGCATCGACCCGAAGCTCTTCGCGGTGTTGCAGAAAGAGATCGACCGACCAGAGGGCATGATCCTCACCACTGGCCCGACCGGATCTGGAAAAACCACGACGCTATATGCCTTTTTGAGGAAAGTGAGCAAGCCGGAGATCAAGATTATCACCATCGAAGACCCGATCGAATATCATCTGCCTGGCATCGTGCAGACGCAGGTCGAGTCGGAAAAAGGGTATGATTTTTTGAACGGATTGCGCGCTGCTTTGCGACAGGACCCTGATGTGATCATGGTGGGTGAAATTCGCGACAATGAAACCGCGCAAATTGCGATCAACTCCGCACAGACTGGCCACCTTGTATTCTCCACACTGCACACCAATAGCGCTGCTGGCACCTTCCCCCGCCTCATCGACCTCGGTGTAAATCCAAAGACGCTTACCTCGGCCGTGAATATCGCTCTGGCACAGCGACTTGTACGCGTATTGTGTCCATCGTGCAAAAAACAAGCGCCACTAGATCCGGAAAATGCTGCGCTCGTAGCCAAGACCCTCGCCGCGATTGCCGATCCGTCATATCGAGATGCCCTGACAAAAGAATCTGTCGACGCCACGAAACAATGGCTCCCTGTCGGCTGTGATAAATGCAATCTGACCGGATACAAGGGCCGAATCGGTATCTATGAAGCTATCCTGCGCAGCGAAGCAATAGAACAAGCGGTGATCGGCAATCCGAGCGAGCGCGAGATCAAAAAGGCCGCGCTCGCTCAAGGTATCCTCGACATGCGTCAAGATGGCGTGTTGAAAATGCTCCGTGGTGTCACTTCCCTCGATGAACTGAGTCGTGTGATTGACCTCTTCGACGAATTCTAGAAAAATTCGTCAGAACAAAAACCGCAACACGTTTTTTCTGAAACGGAAGTTGCAGGAATGTATCGGTACGATAAGATGGTGGCAGAAAAAGACAAAATGCCCCGAAGGGCGTCTTAAAAAGAGGTTCGAGCGCAGTAATCTCTAAGCAATGCTTTTAATACTAGACTAAAAGCCAAGTTAAGCGACTAAGGATACTCACAGCCGAAGCCAGGACGTCCTTGTTGAGAAACTACTAAACCCTTGCAGGTGTATTGCTTAGAGATTACTATGCTGGAAATGCGTGAAAAAATGGCCTATTATGGCCGTTTTTCGTTCCTTTCTCTTTCAAATTGATTTGTCGATACGCTCGACTTCTGACCGATTCATTGACTATCTTAGCATTATTTAAGCTAAATGTCAAGTCACCTCCTGCCCTCTTCGCGAGACCCTCCTGACCAACGCGGCCTGTAACAGTACCAAAGTTCGGCTAAAAGTAAAGGGCTGTCGCCTCACGAAAAGGAGTATAATGGGCGCATGTCGCAGAGCGATTCAAAAAAAGACCTGCAAAAAGGTGCCGGAAAGGTGCCTTCAGTAGGAACCGATGTTGGTGGTGCACCTGCCGACGAGAATTTCCTCGATCAAACACTGCGCCCGTCGCAGTGGGATGATTATATTGGCCAGAAAAATATCAAGGAGAACCTCAGTATCCTGCTCACTGCCGCACGCGAACGCAACCATCCACCTGAACACATTCTCTTCTACGGCCCACCAGGTCTCGGCAAAACCACTCTCGCCCATCTCATTTCCAAAGAAATGAACGCACAGATGAAGGTGACCTCCGGCCCGGCGATCGAGAAAGTCGGCGACTTGGCCTCGATTTTAACCAATCTTTCGGCTGGTGACATTTTGTTTGTCGATGAGATACATCGTCTGAACCGCTCCATTGAAGAGATCCTTTACCCTGCCATGGAGTCGGGCTCGCTAGACATCATCATTGGCAAAGGACCTTCGGCGCGCACTATTCAGCTTGAGCTGCCCGCGTTTACTTTGATCGCCGCTACCACGCGCATTGCCATGCTGTCCTCGCCGCTTCGTTCACGCTTCAGTGGCGGCACCTTCCGTCTCGAATTTTATTCCCAACCCGAGATCGAAGAGATCGTGAAGCGTTCAGCGAAGATTCTCGGGGTGGAGATTGAAACTGCCGCGATTGCCGAGATCGCCAAGCGCAGCCGCTTCACGCCGCGTACTGCCAACTATCTGCTCAAGCGCTGCCGCGACTTTGCCCAAGTGAAAAAAGGCAAGCTCGATGCCGACGTTGTGAAGAAAGCGCTCGACCTCCTTGGCGTCGACCACATTGGCCTGTTGCCTTCAGACCGTGCCGTACTTACAACTCTTATCGAAAAATTCAGTGGCGGCCCTGTAGGCCTAAACACTCTGGCGGCCGCGCTCTCCGAGGAAGAAGCGACCATCGAAGAGGTACACGAACCATACTTACTCCAGCTCGGTTTCCTCGAACGCACCCCGCGCGGCCGCATCGCCACCGGCAAGGCGCACGAACACCTTGGATTGAAAGCTTCGGGAAAGTTTCTGTAACGTCTAGTAATCAGTAATAGATATCATGATCGCCAATATCGTAAAAACGAACAGTGTTTTTGTCAGCAAAATCAAAAATGATACGGTGCTCTGCAGTAAGCGAGAACGCGTAGAACCCTTCGAGCACTCCATGTAATTTGTGGGTTTTTAGACCTCTATCGAATGGATCTTGTCTGAATACAGTCTCTTTCTTCTCGGCGAGATTTTTTATATGCATCGACATCTTTTTATAGTGTCTTGCGAACCGTGCAGAATAAAGGATGTGGAGCTGCATGGCAACGCAGGAGATTATCGCAAAGAAGCTAGGGAGCGAAGCACTTTACCTTTCCCCTTTTCAAAATCAACCTTGTCATGCCTGAGCTGGAGCGCAAGCTTCTCCGTGTTCCAAAGGCGAATAAGGTGGCGAATAAACTCGCTAGTAGAAGCGAAGCTGCCAGATTTTACCTCTCGACGAACTTCTTTCGCCAAGTCAGTTGGCAATGATATATTTAGTACGGTTCGCATGTAATATAATGTGTATATTTTGTAATACAGTTTAAGTATAATTCGACTAGCTCTCATTGTCAATACAAACAAAAACCGCACACTCTGTGGCGGTTTTTGTTTCTCGAGGGCAATTCCCTCTCGAGGTTAGCGTCGCTTTGAAGTCTTCTTCGCAGTCTTTCGCTTTGCGGTTCGCTTGACCGCCTTCTTTACTGAACGCTTCTTTGTCTTCTTTGCCATGTGAGTATAAATATCAGAAATATATTGCTTCGTAATAAAAGTATATAAATTATTTTTTCGACTTAGACGCTTGCGCGCAAAAATATATTTACATTGACTGTATTCATTATGCGCTCAATCTACGAAAGCACAATGAAAAAAAGTGCCAGTGTGTGGACAACTTTTTCTTGTGACGCGTAAAATAAAAAATCTTTTATTACATTCGCAGCAAAATAATGCGTCGAGTAAACTGGCATAAAATATCTAATGTGAGTAGAATGGGCACATGTCCGGCCACAACAAATGGAAGCAGATTAAGGAAAAGAAGGGTAAGACCGATGCTCAGAAGAGCCGTGCGTTCACGAAGTACGCCCGCCTGCTGACAGTGGAGGCAAAGAAGGCGGGCGGGCGGAAAGACGCCCCGAATGTAAAAGCGGTGATCGAACGTGCCCGAGCCGCCAACATGCCAAACGACAATATCGAACGCGCCATCAAAAAAGCCACTGAAGCTGGTGGCGGTGCAATGGAACATATTATCTACGAGGCATACGGACCCGGCGGCTGTGCGATGATCATTGAAACTCTCACAGACAACCGCAACAAAGCAGCGCAGGAAGTGAAGCATATTCTTTCCGACCACGGCTTTGAGCTTGCCGGCATCGGCTCGGCAAGTTGGGCTTTTGAAAAAACTCGTACTGAGGACGGCTGTGAGGTCTGGAACCCAACCACCACCATTCCCCTCTCCGAAGAAGATGGTGCTCAGCTCATGACACTCACCGAAGCCCTCGAGGAAAATGATGAGGTGCAAGAAGTATTCACCAATGCTGAATAACACGAGCATGTCCGCCACCAAAAAAACTGCGATAACAAAACCTCTTCGCGTTCTCGCCATCGACCCGGGATACGAGCGACTTGGCATTGCCGTAGCTGAGCGAGTGACAGAAGGTACGATGCGCGGCAAAGACATTCTCCTTTTCTCAGAATGCTTCCAAACCTCGGCCAAGGCCGCCTTCCCTGTCCGTCTCCGCGCACTTGGAGAAGAACTCGCACGAGTGATCGAAGAATTCGATCCGACCATCATGGCGATCGAGACGCTCTTTTTCACTAACAACCAAAAGACGGCGATGAATGTGGCTGAGGCTCGCGGCGTCATCGTATACGAAGCCGCTCGCCACGGCCTCCCGATCGCTGAGTATGGCCCTGGGCAGATCAAAAATGCCACCACCGGCTACGGCAAGAGCGACAAACGACAGGTCATCAGCATGATCCCTAAGCTCATCAAGATCACAAAAGACATCGAACACGACGACGAATACGACGCGATCGCCTGCGCCATTACCTGCCTGGCTTCATATCGGCAATAGGTGTCAGCGCCGCTAGCTTGCAACGCCTATTTCAATATCCACAGGGCTTTCTTGGCAAACTACTTGCAAAAATATATATTTCGAGGATACTAGCCTGAATCATATTCTGAGTTATCCATTAAGCACACCAGCATGGCGAAGAAATCGAGTAAAACATTGGTAAAGAAAAAGCTTGCATCGAAAGCGGTAAAGGGTGCCACCAAACCGTTGGAAAAAACGGTAGAAAAAGAGGAAGAGAAGGATGAGCATGCACCGATCAGCAAGGAAGTGGAGAAGGCACTTGAAGAAGTTGATGAAAAGATCGATGATCCAGAGGTTCCTGCCATCGAGGAAATACCAGACGTGATGACCGAGGAGGATTTTTCTCCGGACATCGATGACGCGGACGAAAAAGAAGAATGGTAGCAAAAAGTGAAATGTTTTTTGGACACGCATAAATCCTTGCTAGGATTTTGCTCCGGCTCGCGCCGCCGCGCTCCGCAGTTCCAAAAAACATTTCACTTTTGCTTATTTAGTACGGATCTTCGCGAAACGGCGAGCGCCAATCTTCAGATCAATGTCGGTAGAGACAGCAAAGTGGTAGTCAGTGATCTTGTCCTTCGGACCGTCAGCACCCACGATATGCACTCCGCCACCATCTACGAGGCGACGCCAATCGGACTTTGAAGAAACAATTTTTTCGGCAACTAGAACATCAGCGAGCACGGCGCCCTTCGCAACAGACACTGTCGGCGCGTCATCAGGCATCGCACCTGAAGCAAATACATTATTAAAACGCTGCTCAGCGGCATCGGCCGCCCCTTGGTCGTGATAGAGAGCAACAATAGCCTTAGCGAGTTGCACTTTTCGGTCACGTGGATTGGCGCCGGTGGCAATGGCCGCCTCCCCCGCTGTAATCTCGCTCTCCGAGAGGTCGGTGCAAAGCAAGAAATATTTCGAAACTAATTCGTCGCGTACGGACATTAGCTTGCCGAACATCTCATCGGCACTGTCCACAATCGCAATGACATTCCCCCAACTCGAAGACATCTTTCGGCCATCGGTACCCTCGAGCATCGCGGTAGTAAGCACGTCCTGCTCCGGCTGACCGTAGTGCTTCTGGATAACACGCCCCGCTTTCAAATTAAATAGTTGATCAAATCCACCAAGCTCGATATCGGCTTTCACCGCCACAGAGTCGTACCCTTGCATGAGTGGGTACAAAAGCTCTCGGAGCGAAATCTCCTCACCCTTATCGAGTCGGTCTTTGAAGTTGCGTCGTGCGGTCATCTGTTGCACGGAGAAGCTTTCGGCGAGCGTGGCAATCTCGGCGAAACCGAGTTTCGAGAGCCATTTACTGTTGAACACAAATTCCGTACGGTTGACGTCGATGATCTTGCCAATCTGCTTTTTGTAATCGCGGAGATTTTCGCGGATCTTTTCCGGCGTGAGCATCGGGCGCTTGTCGAGCTTGTCTGAAGGATCACCAACAAGCGCAGTGAAGTCTCCAACAATGAGCACTATCTGATGCCCGAGGTCCTGAAATGCCTTGAGCTTTCGCAAGGTAATAGCACGGCCGAGATGAATCTTTGCACTTGTAGGGTCAATACCAAGCTTCACGCGTAGCTGCTTGCCAGAAAGAAGTTTTTTCTCCAGTGACTCCTTTACAAATACATCTTCGACACCGCGAGTGAGAATATCGGCCACTTTTTTAGGGTCAACGTTGATATTCGGCTGTTTTCTGAGGAAAGAAAAGAGGGGGTTCATAGAAATAATCTACCATGTCGGCGGTTTTTCTGCTATTGTATGAGCAATGAAACGCATATCTTCGGCAGACCTCGCCCTCGCGCGTAAAAGGGCGCGGAAGGCGGCCCAGCAGGGCGCTCATTACGCCCACAAGATCGCCCGACACACAGTCCGCCATGCGCACCACTGGCTGAAACATCGCTCCACGCTCCTCAAGGAAGTGGTGCTGGTTGGCATTTCCCTCTGCTTTATCATCGGCGGCTTCATGACCTTCTGGGTATCCACCTTCCAGCTACCCGACTTGGCCTCTTTTGAGGACCGAAAATTGAGTGAATCGACCAAAATCTACGACCGCACAGGCAAAATCCTCCTCTACGATGTACATAACAATATCAAGCGCAAAAATGTCGCATTTGAAGAGATCTCTCGGAATGTGAAGAATGCGACTGTAGCCATCGAGGATACTGAATTTTACGAACACTCTGGCATCAAGCCGACAGCGATCTTGCGAGCAATCATCACCGACATCTTTACTTTACAGCTCGCACAGGGTGGCTCAACAATCACGCAGCAGGTTGTAAAAAACTCGCTCCTCACCACCGACAAAACCATCACTCGAAAGCTGAAGGAGTGGGTGTTGGCTCTGAAACTCGAACGGGTGCTCACCAAGGACCAAATTTTGGGGATCTATCTCAATGAGGCACCGTACGGCGGCACTATTTACGGCGTAGAACAAGCGTCTGAGGAGTTTTTTGGGGTTCATGCTAGCGATTTGACCTTGGCTCAATCTGCATATCTCGCCGCCTTGCCCCAAGCACCTTCTTTCTTCTCCCCTTTTGGCAACCATGTTGACCGCCTCGAGGTACGCAAAAACGTCGTGCTACAACAAATGCTTGAGCATGCTTTCATTACACAAAAAGAATATGATGCCGCTAGAAAAGAAACTGTCACTTTCAACAAACCGGAAAATCGCGGCATCAAAGCCCCGCATTTTGTCTTCTATATTCGTGAGTATATTACAGAGAAGTATGGTGAGCAGGTCGTGTCTGAGGGTGGACTAAAGGTGATCACCACCCTCGACTACGAACTCCAGCAAAAAGGCGAAGAAATTGTGAAGCGTTTTGCGATCGACAACAAAAAGACCATCGATGCGGAAAACGCTGCCCTCGTCGCGCTCGATCCAAAGACCGGCCAGATCCTCACCATGATCGGCTCGCGCGACTACTTCGACACGGAGATCAATGGCAACTTCAACGTCACTCTCGCCCGCCGACAGCCCGGATCTTCATTCAAACCATTCGTGTACGCTGAGGCTTTCATCAAGGGGTACTCTCCGGAGACCGTGCTTTTCGACCTCCCAACCGAGTTTTCGAGCGACTGCACCCCAAACATCACTGTCAGCGCCACTAGCACCCAGCTGATCGTGGCCTCAAGCACACCAAATCGCCCGGATGCCGTCTGCTACTCCCCGCGCAACTATGACGGTGGCTTCCGTGGGCCGATAACACTGCGCGACGCACTCGCCCAGTCGATCAACATCCCAGCGATCAAGACTTTGTACCTTGCGGGCATCCACGACTCCCTCACACTAGCGAAAGAGATGGGTATTAGTGGTCTCGCAGATGCCGACCGATACGGCCTCACTTTGGTGCTTGGTGGTGGCGAAGTGACCCCTCTCGATATGACTAGCGCATATTCAGTATTTGCCAACCAAGGAGTGCGCAATCCAGAAACAGGCATCTTGAAGATCACGGATCGCGACGGCAACGTCCTAGAGCAGTTTCAGGCTCGCCCCGTACCGGTACTAGATCCAAATATCGCCCTCACCATCTCGGATGTGCTTTCAGACAATGAAGCTCGTGCGCCAATCTTTGGCAACAACTCGGCACTTCGCTTCCCTGGATATGACGTGGCGGTAAAGACGGGAACCACCAATGAGTTCAAGGATATGTGGGTGGTGGGCTACACACCCAACATCGCGGTGGGTGCCTGGGCCGGCAACAACGACGGCCGCCCGATCGCTAAAGAGAATTCCGCCCGCCAGGTGATCGCCCCCCTCTGGAATGCCTTCATGTATGAAACGTTTAAAAAATACCCAGCCGAAAACTTCCCGAAGCCGACGCCGCTCCAGGATGAGACAGTCAAGCCGGTACTCCGAGGCTTCTGGCAAGGTAACCAATCGTACTCTGTCGACAAGATCACCGGCAAGCTCGCCACCGAATACACGCCGCCCGAGCTCAGAGAAGAGCGCGTCATCCGAAGCGCACACTCCATCCTCTACTGGATCGACAAAAATGACCCGAACGGACCTCAACCGCTGATGCCGAGCAGTGACCCGTCATTTGCAAATTGGGAGTACTCGGTCCAAAAGTGGGCGGAGCTGAACCGACTCATTGACGAAGGTACGGGGGTGATCCCGACACAGAAAGACGACGTGCACGTGCCGGAATTCTTCCCATCCCTCACCTTCACCACTCCCGCACCAAACGCCTCCCTCTCCAAGACAGACACCGTCAGTGTATCTGTCGGCATCCGCAGCCACTTCCCACTCAACCGAATCGATTACTATCTCAACAATGCGTACCTCGGCACCACCGAGCAGTCCCCTTGGATATTTTCCTTCCATCTATCAGATACTGACTCAGCAAACCTCTCGGGTCCAAACGTACTCAAAGCTGTGGCGAAAGACAGTGTCGGCAACAAAACCGAGGCGACGACGTCATTTAATGTCCTTTAGGGCAACGCCTTTCTGTCGTAGCACCTCAAGAATGGCCTCTTTCTTGATGTGCAGAACGTTTTTGATCATCGAGTGCGCCTGCACGCGAGCAACACCTTCCTTCACCTCCACTTGTGTGCCCAAAAGCGTAATGCCTGCCACGTCTTGTGCCACTTGAATAAAAGCGTCGCGGACAACAAAGGCATTGTTTCGCAGATTCGAGAACTTGGCGAGAAAGTTCGATATGTTGAACATAGAAAAAGGCGACGTGTTGCCGTACTAGCGATTCATTGGCATCACCAAGTACAAGAATGTTTTGTCGGACACACCACGGAGCACTACCGGACGACTAGGGCCGTTGAAATGGAGGGTAATGCTGTCTGAATCGATTGACTGGAAGCAATCGGTGACGTATTTATGATTGAAATTCATATCAATGTCCTCACCGGTGAGATTGGCCTTGAGCTTGTTTACATTCTCCCCCACTTCGGCGTTCTTGGTCTTCATTTCAAAGGCCTTTTTCGATGGTGTGACAGACAAGGAGACCTGATTGAATTTGTCGGAAAAAATATGCGCCATTTTCAACGAATTAACGAGGTCTTCCTTGAGTAGGGTCGCCTCAGTTTTGTGTTCTTTTGGAATAATCTGTTTGTAATCAGGGAAAGAGCCGTCGATGAGACGTGAGGTGAGGTACACATTGCTCGAGGAGAAGGCAATCTGGTTTTTGTCGAAGGAAATTTCGACATCTTCATCGATCTCTTCAAGAATACGCATAATTTCAGTGACGTTTTTGAACGGAATGAGCACGTGAGAGAAGTCTTGTGCCTTTTTCACCCGCACTCGCTTCTCAGCAAGACGGAAAGAGTCGGTGGCTACAAAGACCAATTCGTCCTGATCTGCGAACACATATACACTGGAGAGTTCCGGCTTCACCTGGGAGGTTCCAGAGGCATACCAGACGGCTTTAAGGCCGCGCACAAACTCTTTTGGAGCCAAGGTGAGGCTGTTCTCCTTCATGAACACTGGTACGGTTGGAAAATCGTCGTGCGGCAATGCCTTGATGAGGGTTGAGTTGTTCTGGGTTGATACTGAGAGGTTGCCGTCGATGGTTTCAAGGATGATGTTCTTGTCATTGCGCACCTGCTGGAGGAAGCTTGAGAGTACGGCGCCCGGGATGGCGACTGAACCAGGAATTTCCACTTTCACAGGCAGGTTGATCTCAATGCCGAGGTCAAGATTGGTTGCCCGGATGAGCAAGTTGCCACGCTCTGCTTTCAGGTAGAGGCACTTTAATACCGGAAGGGTCAGATTCTTTCCAGTTACTCGTTCGGCCTTTTGGACTGCTGCCGCAAATTTTTCTCGTACGCATTCTATCCTCATGTGTTTTTACTATATTCTATATAAAGAGTTATTACTATTATTAAGACTGTGGATATGTGTATAAGTCTGGGAGTCGCTCAACCGGGCCGTGGCTGGCGATTTCTTCTCCCCACCCCTGTTGGGGAGACTCTGGATAGGTGGGGACGACGGTGGAGAACTTCCCCAAAATACCCCGACTTCTACACACCGCTTCCCCGTCCGCCCCACACCCTCTCCCCAGATCCATCCACAGAGTTCAGGCACTTATCATACCCTTATCCACAGAATTATCCCCAATTTAAAGAAGAGCTCGAATCTGATTCAATTCCTGCATCAGGGTCGTGTCGGTCTTAATCTCGTGTTTGATCTTCTCGCACGAGTGGATGACGGTCGTGTGGTCTCGCCCGCCGAGCTTTTGGCCGATCGAAGGGTACGAGACACTACAATCCTCTCGCAAAATGTACATAACCATCTGTCGAGGGCGCACCACCTCCTTTCGGCGGGTCTTGTCGTAGATGCTTGCCTCGTCGATGTTGTAGTAGTCGGCGATAATTTTGATAATATCCTTCGCGGCAATCGTTTTCTTTGGCTTCGCACTGTTTTTTACCAAGTTTTTGATCTCCAACATGCTGAGGTCCTTCCCTTTTAGCTGGGCCTGGCAAATGATTGAGTTGAGCGCACCCTCAAGCTCGCGAATATTACCCTCAACAGAAGATGCAAGATACTCGGCGGTCTCATCATTGAGCGTAAAGCCGCTCTGTGATGCCTTGGCCTTCAAAATGGCTGTACGAGACTCGAGATCCGGGTATGGCAGCTCCACCAGCATGCCTGAGCTGAAGCGTGAGCGGAGGCGGTCTTCGACATTGGCGATGAAGTTGGGGTGCTTGTCGGCCGAGAAAATGATCTGGCGGTTGTTGTCGAAGAAGAAATTGAACAAATGGAAAAGCTCCTCCTGGATCTTGTCTTTGTTGGAGAAGAATTGCACATCATCCATGATGATGACATCGTACTTGCGATACTTCTCCTTGAAGAGATTCATTTTGTTGGTCTGAAGGGCATTGATGCACTCCTGGCCAAACTTTTCTGAGGTGAGGTAGTACACTTTTTTCCCAGCGTAGTGGGTTTTGATGTAGTTCCCTATCGACTGCACGAGGTGGGTCTTGCCGTGACCGGTGTTGCCATAGATGAAGAAGGGGTTGTATGCCTGCCCGGGCTTCTTGATGATGGCTTGTGAGGCGGCGTGGGCGAGTTCGTTGAAGCTACCGACGATGAGCGTGTCGAAGGTGTAGCGCGGGTTGAGGTTGTCGTCCTTGTTGATCTGAACGTCGCTGAGCGGCAGTTGGGTGGTGGGATTAAACGGTGCCTTCGGTGGCTCCTCTACCTTCTTGCGCGTGCCGTCCTCTTTGGCAATGACGTAGGCCATCGCCCTGATGGTCTCGTTCTGCCCTCGGAGGTTCTTCAGGATCTGTTTGTGATACTTGTTGCTGATCCAATCTTTCGCGAAGACGTTTGGGACATGGAGGTGGACGGTGCCATCGTCGATCTTTTGGATGTGGGTGTTGGAGAACCAAGTGATGAATGTAGCCTTTGAGATAGCAAGCTCAATCTCAACCAATACTTTATCCCACATTTGCTTGTAGTCCATAAGTGAAACGTATTATATAAGCTGGGGAGAAAATGCAACACTTGTGGAGGGTGGAGAAACATGTTGATAAGTTGTGGATAGAGGGGAGGAGAGATGAAATGTAAGGGCACGCGTAAAAGTCTGCTGACTTTTCGCTCCGACTCGCGCCGACGCGCTCCGTAGTCCCTCACATTTCATCTCTCCTCCCCTACTAGACACACCTTCAACATACTTATTAACCAAAGTTGACTGATTCGTGCTGAAAGGACTATACTTTCTTTGGCGCCAGAGTTCTGCAGGCTTCGGTCTGTTGCGAGTAATGCGTGAATTACCAACTCAATGAGCAACCTGCCGATCAGCTACGCGGCAAAAGATTCATTGAGGGGTTCGCGTCCTATCAGCTAGTTGGTGGGGTAACGGCCAACACCAAGGCTAAGACGGGTAGCTATTCCCAGAGGCGGAGTAGCCGGAAGAGACACAATCAAACGCGCCATGGCGGCCACCCCAGTATTCTAGATGAGGGTGGTCGCTTTTCTTTTCATAAATATTGAACATTTTCGCACTCTGTGTTACGCTATTCCCCATGTCATTCACATATCATCCAAAGAAGCGAAAGCGCGCGAAGACCCACGGCTTCCTCGTACGAGGCCGAACTTCGGGCGGCAAGCGTGTGCTCGCTCGACGACGACTCAAGGGACGCAAGAAGCTCTCCGTGAAGAAGAGCGGAAAGGCTTAAAGACACGCCCTGTTCGATGCTCCCAAAGACTCAACGAGTCACAAAAACGCTCTTCCCCGAATTGCTCGGAAAGGGTGTTTTTTGTTCCTCAGCGACCTTTTCAGCACGTCTTTTGCCGTCCCCTACCTTGAAATGCTCCGTCGTAGTCTCAAAGAAGGCGGCTGGCACAGCTGTGCTGCGCAATCGGATCAAGCGACGCTTCGCCGCCGCGCTGGAGAATGTGCTGGCAGAAGTGCGAAAAAATGGCTCACTAAAGGCTCCTTTTAGCGGCGCCTTCTTTGTGAGAGTGCCTGGTGGCAAGGGTGTGGGAGGTGCGACCAAGGCTGCAAAAGAGCTGCCTTTGCCTGAAATCGAGGCCGAGATTCGCCTGCTTCTCAAAAAAGTGAAATTAGTCTAGAATAGCCTGATGAGTTACCTCTACCATACGTTTTTCTACGACCCGTTGTACAACGGGCTTATTTTTCTCATCAACACCCTTCCACAGTGGGCAGATTTCGGTGTGGCTATTGTGGTATTTACGGTGATTGTGAAGCTCATCCTCTTTCCCCTCTCTCGCAAGGCGGTTTTGAGCCAAATGAAGATGAAGGAGCTTGAGCCGCGGATCAATGAGCTCAAGGCGAAATACAAAGATCCAGCTGAGCAGTCGATGCAGACCATGAAGCTCTACAAAGAGTCGGGTATCAACCCGTTTTCGAGCATCCTGCTTATTTTTATCCAAATCCCGATCATCCTCGCGCTCTACCAGATCTTCTATAGCGGCGGCTTGCCAAAGATCGACGCCTCCCTGCTCTATTCATTCATCCACTCCCCTGAGTTGGTCACCATGAAGCTTTGGTTCATCGATATTACAAAGAAAAGTTGGGAACTCGCCCTCTTGGCGGCGATCACACAGTTTTTTCAGATCAAATATTCAATGCCAGTCACCAAAAAAGATCCAAACGTAGCGCCGTCTTTTGGTACAGACCTGGCGCATGCCATGAGTACGCAGATGAAGTATGTCCTCCCTGTCATCGTCTTCTTTGCCTCATACAGTATCAATGCTGGTATCGCTATTTATTGGACCACGAGCAACGTCTTCGCTATTGGTCAGGAGCTATTTATTCGTCGGAAGAAGTAGGTTCCAGAAAGCGCCATCACGCTTGTTGGTGAAGAAGAGGTATTTTTCTTGCGGATCGAGGAATGGTCGGATCACGTCGATTTCTTCTTTTGAGACTGCGGCGAGACTGGCGAGGAGCTTTGTGGAGCCGGTCGAAGCGTCGATTCTCCAGAGATCGTCGGTGAAGCTGACAACGCCTTGATACCAACCGTCGGGGTAGAGCCCACTTGGAAGGTACTGTGGTACGGCACAATACACGACCGCGACTTGTTTCTTGCTCCAGACACATTTTTCCGGCAATACGGTGAATGAGAATTGCTCGAGCAGACCAGTCTTGGTATTGAAAAGTCGTGTGGTGAAGCCATCATCTCTGGAGTTCGAGTAGATCACATATTTTTGGTCGGCGCTCGCAAGAGTGGTGAGGCCACGGATGTTGCCGAGCACGCGGTCGAGCTTCTGGGTGTCGGTGTTGAGGAAGTACAGGAAGCCATCTGAGAAAGTTGAGGCTTTTGTGGTGATGGCGAACAAATTCGAGGCGAGCCACTGACTGGTCCACTCGGTGATTGGTGAGTTGAGCACCTCTACCCTTTTAGTATCGTCCTTGCTCGAGATGATACCTTGCAGGTCCGCACCTTTTGGCAAGGTGTAGAAAATAGTGCCGAGGGTAAATGGTGAAGGTAGGACTTCTTTGAGATTGCGAGTGAGATAGTTGCCGCGCACCTCTTGTGGAAGGAAGCTGATGTCACTTGGGAGTGCCGCCTGTGAAGAGGACGCGGTCTTCGAAGGTACGAGTTTAGCGAGATATGTCTCGATGGTGTATGGGTTGGCGTCGGTGACATATCGGATGTACACACTAGCGCCGTCTTTTGCCCAAAACGCCTCGCGAATCTTCTGAATCGAAGCACTGGCAATCTTCTGGGTGTCCAAAACGTCGGTACGGGTTTCGTGGATCGCGCCATTGATGCGGTCGATGAAGCGGATGTGGGTCTCCGTCACACTCACCTTGCCTGTTTTGATGGTTGTGTCGTAGGCAATGCCTCCAGCTATCGGTCCAGTCGATATCTTTCGAAGTTTTGGTGGTTCCGGTCGCTCCCCCGTAGTGGTGGCTATTGGAGTTTTTGGTTCGACAGGAGTTACTGGCTCAGTGTCGTCAACCGTGCCATCGAAACCGCCTCGGTCTGCCTTCCCTTCGTTGTTGACGTCCGGACCAGGATCTACCACCCCCGGTGTTCTCAGAAAGACAAAATACAACACGCCCAGCGCGACAATGACGATACCGATGATGATTCCTAGGATTGTGTATGCGGTACTTTTTTTCATGTTAATAACAGGGTGTTATATTTGGTGCGGCACCTCCCACACTACCTCCTGAAACAGCTTGGACGTTATAGTCTGAGTAAGGACAGCGTACACGATGCTCTATTTTGGCATTCATATCAGCAATAACTTTATTTGATTCAGCGAGCACCGCCGCAGCATCCTCCCCTCGCCCTTTTGCGATCAAATCTGCCACACGCGCTTGGGTCTCATTTTTTACCGTGGCAATCTGCAGCTTTGCAAGATTTCTCATTTGGGCAATATCCGCCAAACGGTCATCGGTTTTTTCGATCGGCTTCACCAGCTGATTGAATTGTGTGTCGCCGAGAGTCTGGATAATATTAATTGCCGCCTGCTTATCGGTGGAAATTTCGGCAACCTTAATCTGATCTTCCAACTCTTGTATTCTCCCAGCATTTCCCAAGAGACACTCAGCCTCTGTTTCGGCTGGTTCATTTTCACACTCTGCTTTAAGTGCCGCAAGCTCTGTTCGAAGTGGTGTCACTGCTGCGCTGAATGCCTCATTGGCAACTCTCGAAGCTTCAGAGCGTGCCGCGAAGGCCGCCTGCTCGCGTTCATTTACCAGAGCCTGACTCAACCCATCCTGCAGAAAAGCTGACGAACCGGTAAGTCCCGCATCGGAAATCTTGTCGACATAAAAGTTAATTTTCGTGAGCTGCGGATTGATCGTGTTCAAAATGAGATATGAACCAAGGACGAGGCCGAGACCAATAAGGGCCTGTTCGATCCGTTCTTTAGCCGTCTCGCGAGCACCTTCGCTCGTAGAGATGGCCAACTTGAAGCCCTCGAAGGTGATCACAAGTACGGCAATAATCGATGAAAGTGAGATCACGAGGCGGAAAAAACCTTTGAGATACGTAACAAAATCCGTTGTGCAGTTTATGGTACCCGCGCCGTTGCCACTAAAAGCGCCGCCGGCGTTGTAGGTATTGATCGTACCTGCCGCGCAACTTCCCTCGTTGTATGTTCCGGGAATCGGTGCCAAAAGGACATAGTCTTTTTCGCCCGCAAAAGCCGCAAAGACACTCATCGGGGCTACAGTGCTGGCAAGTAGAAGGAATGCACTCGCAAGTACCAAGACATTCCTTATTCTGTTGAGAGTACTCATAGTCATGGATTAAAAGAGTGATTTGCTGGCACTGCCGGGACTCACAAAATTGATAATAAGAGCGGTGGCATTGGTCTGGAAGACTTTGGTCGGCTGACGGAGCTCGACATTCACCTGAGCACTTCCCTTCTCGGTGTCAGGTACTTTAAAAACGATACTGCTACGGGTGACATCGGGAACATTTTTGCCATTCAGTGACCAGGAATAGTACAGATTGTTACTATCACGGCTCTTCACAGAGAAAAAGTATGGTTCGATCACCAACTTCATTTCGGAATCAGCGAGGTTCAGGCTGCTTGGCAGGGCGCGTTCATACGAAATGCCGGTGAGCGGGGTGTCTTGGTACAAGACCGGTGCAGTGCCAACACTATGTAGGAAGATTTGCCCAACTGTCTTTACGCTCGTGTCTGCCGTTGATACCTCGACACTTATCTGCTTCTCATTTACCGGTATTCCATCTCTGAAAGTAACAATATTTTTGCCGACGCCCGATGCGGCTGCGACAAACTCCTTGTCGAGCTTCCATCGGTAGATGAGCTTTGAGCTCGGGATCAACACGCCATCTTTGGTAAAGATGTTTGGTACGGCCACAACCTTAATGCCGCTCTGGTGAGAGAAAAGAGCCTTACCTTTGTAGAAAGGTGGGACGTAAGAATCAGATTGCCAGAGCAGGTCGACGGTGGCAGGAGTGATGCTGAGATTTTGCGTGCTCGTGATGCCGTTTGCGAGGATCGACACAGTGAGTGTGGTGTAGCTACCATTCTTCCCGGCTTTGAAGCGGAAATTTTTGGCACCAATACCCTTTTGTAGCACTTTGCCATTGAGCGACCAGGTGATCGTACTGCGATCCATATCTGCAGAGTAGCTGTCGACACTCGCCACGACATCTTGGAAGGCTGCTGGATATTCCGGATTCAAGACGACATTGAGTGGTGCTTTTTTAAACTCTTCGGGCAACTCAGGAATGTCCGCTTCCGTGGGTGGCTTGGCATTTTTCAGATAGTCCGGAATGCTCGAAGTGGCAGTGAGCTGTTTTAGCAGGGCGTCAAGCGCATCCTCCTGGGGGGTGGAGCTTGCTGATGAGGCCGAGGTTGTTGCTGTTCCGGCCCCTGAGCCAGCTGCTTGGGCGTCTGCGGTGGCGATTGAGATAGTGCCGATCCCCCATAGAGAAATGACACATAGGCAAAAAGATGCAATGGCATAGGTGAGAACATTGGGAGATCTCATTGCTCTATTTTATCACAAAGGTCCGGCGGTCGGAGTGAATAACTTTCGTAATATTAGGCTTTTCCGGATGGTCGAAGGTCTACGGTGTTGGTCGGGAGGTGTTCGGGGGTTGATAAGGGTAATTTTGATTCAGTTCCTCCGGAGAGGGCTCCTTGCTCATCGGTAAACAGCTCTTTACCGTCAGCTTTCTTTGCAGCTTTCAGAGCCATCACTGCCACCTTTCCTGCCACCCCTGCTTTCTCGGCGACTTCCTGGCCCTTGATGCTTGCGCAAATATACACGACATCTAATGTCCACATGGGGAGAGCGTCCAGAGCTGGAATTTCTTCGCCGACAAAAGCCGCGGCGATGCTGGCGTATTGCGCCGGCGTGAGAGGAATGTCTTTTAGGTGAAAAATAAGGAGGAGGGCAAAAGCAAACCCCACATCGATGATACGATTTGCGATGACACCGGCACCAAAAGCTAGGTCTAGCACGATCTGCAAAATGTCGACAAAAATGGTAAAGGCAATAAGGAAAAACCAGCCGAGATTGGTGATGGGTTCAGGTTTTTTGGCTGCCATGGTAGTGGTATGCGCCCGTGCGCAGGATTATTTCGCCGCTCCCCCGCCCTCTCTCCCGTCGGTGCTCGCAGAAAGTTCGGCCTTGGCCTTCTGGATGGCCAAAATCTGCGATGGGTCGGAAGTGATGATCTGGTCCTCGGTGTATGAGGCAATAATCTTGATCGCGACATGTTTTAGGCCCACGAAGAAGAGACCTTCGCCGACACTGGATTCGAGGAGCAAGAATTTTTCCTCGTCGGTGAGGTTGAAGGTCGCTTGGAGCTTGTCGATCGAGGTCGGCGACTGTTTCAAGAGGATCTGAATGGAAGAGTTGGTGATAATCGGCAAGCCGTACGGAGACTTCAAAAAGTCGTCCACGTCCTGGGTGATGGTAGCGAGTCCGAGATAGTATTTTCGGCCTCGTTTTGCCAAACTAAGCAGGAATGAAGCCGTATCTTCGGACTTCATCATCCACCATGCCTCGTCGATCACGAGCAGGCGCTTGCGGAGATTTTTGCGCACCGCGTTCCAAATGAAGTGTGTGACAATGTACATCGCTACCGGCTTGAGCTCCTCTTCCATGTCGCGGAGGGAGAAGACGATGAATTTGTTGTTGATGTCAACGTTGGTTGGCTTGTTGAGGAAGCCCGACCAAGTGCCGCGGGTGTATTTGGTGAGGCGTTGCACGAGTGACTCCGCTCCCTGCATGCCGGCGAGCACGAGCTCAAAGTCGGACATGAGCGGCGCCTCGACTTTGGTGAGGTCGGCATCGGGGGTGATGTCTTTGAGTGCGTAGGTTTCAGTGATGGCGCGGTCGATGATCGCGTCCTCCTCCGGAGTGAGGCCACTAAGCATGATACGGAAAATACCCACCAGGTTGATGATGTTTGAGCGGAGCACGTCTGCCGCGGATTCATCCTCGCGCGGTGTCGGCAGGTCGAAAGGGTTAATGTGGTGCGGCGAATTGAGCGAGATGTTGAAGTACTTTCCTCCCGTGGCCTGGGCCATGTACTCGTATTCTTTTTCTGGGTCGATGACGATCACCTCGGTGTCAAACATCAGTGTTCGAAGAATTTCGAGCTTCGTACAGTATGATTTTCCAGAACCGGACTTCGCGAAGGTAATGGAGTTGTAGTTTTCGAGGGAGAAACGGTCGAAAAGCACGAGTGAAGAGTTGTGGCGGTTGATGCCATACAAAATGCCTTTGTCAGAAGTGAGGTCGAAAGAGGTGAACGGGAAAAGGCTGGAGAGCGGCGATGAATTGAGTTTCGAAAGCACGTTCAGCTCGTCGGTTGCGATTGGTAATACGCTACGCAAGCCCTGCTCTTGCTGGAAGAGTGCTGGGCGGAGGTAGATAAGTTTCGCTTCGAGGATCGACTTGATTTCGCTCTCGATCTTGTCGAGATCTTGCTCCGTGTCGCCGTAGATAGAGATATAGAGACCGACATCAAAGAGTTTTTCTTGGGCTTGCATGAGATTGTCACGAAGCGATTCGAGGTCTTGGTATGCGGTGTCGAGCATTGGGTCGCGGACGAGACCTTTGCGCTCGCGGCCGTGAATCTGGCTCGATACCTCAGCCACCTTTTTCTGGAATTGGCGGAGTACTTGCGCGGTGTCGATTGGGTGAATAAAAATAGAAATATCGAAGATCTTGTCGAGGTTGATGATCGGCGAAAACCAACCTTCGGAGAGGTATCGAGGGTACGAAATGACAAAGAACGTGCGGACGAGCTTTTCGCCGAGGTTGAGCGAACGAGGGCTCACCTTGAGCGCAGAAGGAGCGATGACATCTTTCAGGTCGAGGGCAGCAGCATTGTAGATATCCTGCGGCAAAATCGACGCCTTCATCTCGGCATCCCCGCCCCCCTTCTTGTTGAATATGTTTGAGAAAAGTCCCATGGGATTGATTATAGCTGAATCGGCTTGTCCGTTTCACCGGGATTAAAGATCTTGTAGAAGAGCTCGATGATCTCTTCGGTTCCCAGCTGTGCCACGCGAATACCGACGCGCGTGAGCCCCTGCTCCACCACGCTCACACGCTGTTGGATCTGCGATTTCGCCTCCTCGAAAGCCTCACTTTTCTGAGCCGTTTCTTTTTGCTTATCTTTTTTGCTGAATAGGCCAGAAGCACTGTTTTTGTTGAGTACGGCCGAACCGTACGGCACGACGACGAAGAAGCTTTTCGTCATGATATTGGCCGACTCGGTGAATTTCTTGATGAATTCAATGTATTCGCGGGTCTGGAGGCGCAGCAGCTCCCCTGTTTGTTCCTTGTAGCGGTTTTCAAGGAGGGCAATGTATGGGCGAATGTCGAGGCGGCGTGAAGACACGAAGATCTGCACGGTGAAGTCGAGCGAATTGAGAAAGTTTTGGAATTGGTAGATGATCGCTTCCTGACTCTCCGCGGATTTAAGTGCGAAGTTGAGCGATGAGGTGAGAAGAAGTGCGCGCATCGAGCCGTCTTTCAGAATAGCAATGCCATCCCTCACCTCTTTGAGAGGGACAAATTGTTGGCTTGGTGCGGATTTGGTGAGGGCCATGGTACTTTGCTCTATTATACCCGATTATACTTGTTTGTTGTTCTTCGTGACGGGGTTGGCGAGCTCCTTGGTCTTTACATCCAGGCTCCAGGTCATGTCTTTCAGCTTGCTGTCGGCGAGGCGGGGTACGTAGAGATTATCGAGATCACTACTCGCCTCGCGCTCCTCGGTTGTCCTAGCTACCGGCTTCTTGTCCTGCTTCTTCCAGATATAGAGTTTTTTGCCAACGAAATATTTGAAGACGTTTTCGACGAAAAGAATGAAGGTTTGGCGTTCGTTTGGGTGGTAGAAAGCGAGGGCGAGGGCAAAGGCACCCACCGGGAGGGCTGCCATGATGCCGAAGAGCAGTCCAAGGTAACGGATGAGCACAAAGCACATACCTGCCCCACCGGCGATGTAGATGAATTGCTTGATGGTCAGCGGACCAATGATTTTGTCCTCCACCTCGATGAATTGTGGAACTTGAAATCGCATGTAGATATTATACCGCAGCCTTGAGAAATGCCGACGCACCTGCGCAGCGACGACCTAAGCGATCGGCTCGCGGTACGGGTCCGGCTCGTTGCTGGTGCGAGAAATTTGGGGCGGCAGGCTGGTCGGACGGCTCATCTTCTGTTCCGCGAGGGTTTTGGGAGCGACCTGTGTCGCTGGTGGGCGCATGGGTGATGTTTGTTGCACGACTGGTGCTACTTTGGCTGCCGCTGGCTTCGCGAGCGCGATCATGCTCGGTGCATGGATTTCGAGGAGGTGTTCGAAGTGCGGCTCTACTGCGGGGATCTGCGCCTGTTCGTTGGGCGGGATCTCGTGGATCTTGATGAGTGACTGTCGGACCGGCCGGAAGATGTTTTCGTTGATCTCGTTGGCGATTTTTTGAGCAACTGATGTCGGAATGTTCGCAGCTTGGGCGATTCGTCCAACAAATCCTTTGATCGGCTGAATAGCCATCAAGGTAGATGTGGTTAAGTCTATCAATACCTTGCCAACATTCCCCACGCCACTCTCCTTGCAATATTGGGTAATTTCCTTGTCCAGGCGTTCATCCGTCAACACATCACGGATATCAGAAGGAAGGCTATCAAAATAGCTTTTCATTTCTGCGACAGTTTGTATTGATTTTTTTGCCATGATGTAATCGTGCTACTTCTTCTCCTCTTTCTTGCCTCCCCCACCGTCTTCATCTTTCTTACTGGTCTTTTCTTTCACATCCCCGAGATCTTTTCCGAGTGAATCGAGTTTTTCTTCCTGAAGTATTTGATTTTCTCGAGTGATCACCTGTTCACGCTTTGTGGCAGCCTCACTTCTACGCGACTCAGCGGTTCTTAAGTGACCCGTACGCTTTTCAGGGTTTCGTTCCATGGCTCTCACCGACCGAGTTGCTGCTACCAATTCTCCCTGCAACCTTAAGATATTTGCTTCGGTGGTCGGCTTCTCTTTTGTGCGCTTTTCTTCGTCTAGACCCTTAAGCTCAATCTCGATAGCCTTCATGCGGGCTTCTTTTTCGGCAATTTCCGCTTCCTCCTGCGCAGCCTTGCTGTTTTCGAGAGCCTTCATTCCGTCGAGAACATTTTTGACCGCCTGTTTATTCTCCCTGATCTTTTCGGCTCTCACTGCGTCGTCGGTGATGTCATCAAACTTCTCCTTCAATAGTGAGGTAAGGCGGGCTGTTGCTGTCTCGTGCGCAGCCTTGCTTGTTTGATAGTCGAGCTTTCGATTTGTGAACACGGCATCAGTCTCACCAGCTTCCTGGGTCGGCGCCACTGGGGCCGCAGCCTCTGCGTACGCTCTGTAGGATTCAAGCATCCCCTCCTCTGCTTCTGCTTGTTCAGCCTTGATGCGTTCTAGGTCCGCTTTTGCCTTTTCGGTCTTTTGCTTTTTCTTGTCATTTTCTTTAATATCCTTGTCAATCGCTTCTAACGCTGCCTGATTTTCCGCAAAGATCGGCTTGTCTGAGTCTCGGTTCTTCTGGAAGAGAGATGTCTTTTCGTAATTTCCACGGAATTGCTTCTGACGGGCCTCAGCATTTTCCTTCTGTTTTTCCTCGAAGGTTTCTTTTCGGGAGGTATAATCTACATTCGCTTCCTCGTACTCTTTTACCTTTTCATCATAGACACTTCTCCTGTTTATGAAAGAAGTATTGGTCTCGCCCTCCTTTCGAGTCGGTTCATCCGGCTTGATCGGTGCACGCTCCCTGAACTCCGCTTTCTCTCCTACTCGTGTGTATCCTTCCTTCGCATATTTTGCCTCTGCCTTCACTGCCGCATCAAAGCCACCTTTTGCTCCGCCGAATCCGGCACCGGAAACATCCTTTAGGCTACCGGTGATTGCCTTGCTCGTAGCAGAGCCAATGATTGGTACAGATTCCAATTTTCGCAACGCCTGACCGACAGAACTATTTTTGTCCTGCGCCCATGCAGCGGCGCGACCAGCAGTATTTCGGCCCACAACACCGGCCAATTGCCCACGCTTCTTCTTGAGGAAGTCGTTGAACACTTCGCCACCCTCCACGCCGACTTTTCCAGCACTCTTGAGCGCGTAGACCATCATGGCGATCACGACGATAAAGCGGAAGACGATGTTCACGGTGGTACCGCTCAGAGTCGAGAAGAGTCCAGAGAAGCCGTCAACGCCAGGAGCGACTGTTTGGAAGCCCGGGCTCTGGAGGATCTTGAAGGTGATCCACATCATCGCCATGTACACCGGTGGGAACAGCATGTTTGCCTTCAGCTCCTTCCACCAGTTGCTTTGATATTCATCTAGCTGTGGGAGGACGAGGCCGGCAAAAGCGATCGGCGAACGGATCATGAGGAAGATAATATCGATGAATCGCTTGAGGAAGAGCCAGCATGCTGCGACCATCACCACAATAGTGACGCAGATGAAAATGCTGCCCATGACGGTGGAGAGGATGTAGGCGAAGGCAGTCACTGGACTATTGGCGGTATCTCCCTGTACTGTTCCGGTGTAGTTTGGTTTGTAGATCGTTTCCAATTTCAGGGACTGCATGATGCTATTGGAAATACCGCCGGCATGCGATTGGTTCTGAGTCGGGTTGGTCGACACTACCCCTACCCCTGGAAGTTGGCTATAGAAGCCGATAGTGACAATGTTGGAAAGGTCGAGAGCGGCTTTGGTAATGAAAAGGCTGAAGTTGATCAGGAGCGCTGCCAACACCAAGTTGCCAACGGTTTTTTTCCAATCCACTTTGTCTAGGCCGAGTATCGTACCTACCGCGGCGTACAGCAATGCGAAAATGAAGAAGAGGTTGATGAAATCTCGGATCACTTTCCAAATGTCGGTGATGACACCGAGGCTATCGATGGTCGTCTTTAGATTGACGATCGTTTTATCGATGATGAAGTTGAAGATCAGGCCAACCAAGCCGAGCACCCAACCAAAAAGCATGAGGATTGTATTGCCGAGTATTCGCATTCCTGCAGGAATAAAATAGTATGGATTCAGCATTCGCCACGCGAAAGCTGTTTCCTTGTCCCCGCTTCCACCAGCCTGCTTTGGATCGGTTGGATTCTGACTCGCACTATTTGCCGAAGTATTTCCAGAGCTCTGCTCAAACGCATCGGTGGCCGCGTTAGGGTTTTGGTTCGAGAGGGGGTTGGTATTCGATGTCTGCTCGAGTGAGTCGGTATCGGCGTTTGGATTAGCTGGGGGCGCCGGCGGCGCTGTTTCGTCCGTGCCCTCTTCCGGTTGTGTCGCTGGTGCTACCGGCGGCGCTGTCTCGTTGGTACCCTCTGTCTGTGCGGAGACGACGCCCGCAAATACTGAACAGGTCAAAAGCAGTACCATGATTCCGCCCGCTAACCATTTGTATGCAAAGTGTGATTTCATCTTATTTTTTCAGCCCGCCACTCATGATCTGGCTGATACCTAGGTTAGCTAAGGCGATCACGATGTCATCGAATTCTCGAGCAAGGTTGAGGTAGTCAAGCTCGTTCCCTGTTGCCTTGCTGAGCTGGTCGTTGATCAGCGAACCAGGGGTCTTGATCGTGCCGTCGCTCGACAGCAATGATTTAAAACCCTTGCCCCAATCGAGCGAAACCTTTGCCGTATTTTGTCGACTGGTGATCTTTGCGGCAACAATTTCTTCAGCCATGAGCTGCGAGCCGAACGGATTGTTCTGCGCCTGGCTGGTCATGGAGATCCAACCTGGCCAACCGCCCTGGCTAAAGTCGCCACCCACGAAGCCTTGGAAATTCTGCACGATGCTCGTGATGCTGCATCGGGACGGTGACACGTTGCGATTGCGTTGCTGAAGGAATGAGAGCTGAAGTTGGAGGCGGAACGGGTCGCAGACGAAGCCGAGTGCCGAACCGTCGATCATGCGGCCAATTTCCTGGTCGGCAATATTGCCGAAGAAGCCCGCGGGATCAGTGACGAAAGTCGGTCCCCCTTCGAAGCCGCGATTGATCCAATCGATGATGGAAGAGACGAGTGCATGGACGACGGCTTTTGCGAGCGTTTTGACTATGAAGTCGAGATAGCATTTTCGATCAGTGATGCTGCCGGTGTTCAGTGCTGCCTGTGCGTTCACCGTAAATAGTCCAAGATTAATGATTGGTACCGCAGGTATAGCGTTTGCGCCAGCAGCACTGGTCACCACTCCTGAGGATAGTCCAGGTGGGCATCCAAAGAAGAACGCCTCAGCTTTTCGTGGGGCAACAAGGGGTAAGTCGCTCGGTACGAGGGTAACAAGGAGAATGGCAGTCAGGAGAAAAAAGCATATCGCGTTTTTTCCCGCATTTGCAATGCGAAATCGCTTCACCTCACAATTTTATCTCACTGCCCGAGAAGGGTAAAGGCATAACCAGGCTCTTTTGTGGAGAATACAACGCCCTTTTTTGCGAAGTAGGCGCCAAAAGATTTCAGTACGGTATTGAGGTCGGTAACATTTTGGTCATATGCCGAAACATGCGCGATGGAGGTTACTGGGTCGGTCTCGAATACGGTAAAGTTGGCGATATTGACGCCGATCCGTCCGGCGACGTTGGCAAGGGCGACTTGGAGAGGTTTTGCATCGCTTGGGATGGTCATTTTCACTAATTTCTGCCCCACTGTCGTATATGCCGTAGAAATCGCCTTGAGTTGAGCGAGATTTTCTGAATTCGCCCCGCTTTCCGCCATAGTAGCAAGCAAAGTGAGCTCGTTCTGCGAGCTATCTTTTGGTGAATTTTCGATGACCAGAGTGATCAATGCGTTGCCGTAGGTTTTGAGCTGCTCAGTTGTTGGTGCTGAAATAAGTCCAAGATTAGCCCCCGTATAGGTAATGTACTCGATCTTTTGGGTATTTTCCTCAATGACGTTCTTCACCAGCGACTCCTGCACCTCAGGGGTGATTTCCTGCCCATTGTTCTTGAGGAAGAGATACTTTGCGAAGAGGTCGATAGAGATGCGGTCGGTGAGATTGCGCTGCTCGAAGCTCTTTTCAGCCTCAGAAACCTTGGATTCGGTCGTTGAAATGCCGTTTTCGGTGCCCGAAGTGTTGAAAGTGTCCTTGAACAGGTCGGAATTGCTGCTGGAGACCGCCTGAATTTGCACGCCACCGCTGACCTCCCCATTCTCGGTGCCATTTCCGAGGTCAATACTTTTGCTAGTGTAGCCAAGCATTACTGTCCCCGCCACGGCAGCGAGTACGACGACACCAACGATGATTTTTTTGTATGTAGGGTTCATGGTACTTTCGTGTAGAGACTAGAGCGAGGTGCCTGCAAACATAATTGTACCAAAAGGCTGTAATGCATAGGGTACACACCCAGCTTTTCCGGCAAACATCAAGCAGGCGCCGCCGGGGGCAAAGAGGCCAAGCGTCCACACACCTGGTCGAGGGAGCTGGTACCATGCAAATTGTGGAGTGCCCGGAAAGTAGAGATAGTTGCCCGGAATCGGTGTGGCGATGGTGATGAGGAAGGCGTTGGTACAGGTGCAGTACACCGTGGACACGATCAATCCGCCGAATGGCAAGCCGACAGTCGCGCCGGCTCTGTATACGAAAGTCCCCGCAATCAAACAGGCTGCCAAAATGATGGCGATGGAGAGGCGGTATTTTTGAAAAAAGGCGCACATTTAGATTTTGATCGTAAACTTCCCCGGCTTTTCTTTGTTGCTTACACCATTCTCGTTCACAACGTAGAATGTCATCGCTGCTTCGATGCCCCTCTTCAAGTCGACTCCGACTTGTAGTTGCGGGATCTCGGGGAATGGCGCGACAGAGAACGTGAGTGTTGTTCCATCCGGAGAAGGAACTTCTTTTATTATATGATAGTTTGTCAAAATCTCATTCCCCTTCGGTGCGAAGTTCTTGCCGTGGACGGTCACTTGTTGTCCATAGAGGCCGCTTTCAGGGCTGACGCTGGTGATCGTCGGTGGCGCAGATCCTTCTTTCGTCACGACGTAGAAGCTCGTGTTGAGGGTCTTGCCGTTGGCATTTTCCACCCAAATGACGTGTTTGCCATATGGTGCGTCATTGGGAATCGTCGCGGTGAGACTCGCTCCGCCGCTCGACGGTATGTTTGAAATACTGAAATTAGGGCCAAGATAAAGGGTATTTCCTGTCTTGGTGAAGCCGTTGCCGGCGAGTGTGAGTTTGGAACCTCGTGGTCCGTAGTAGCTCGAGGGGAAGGTGATATACAGGTCGGTTTTTTCGACAGGCGTTGTCGCAGAGGTTGTCGGTGCGGGTGCCGTGTTCGTTACTGGCGTGGTGAGAACCGGAGTTTTTGTTTGAGCAAACACTTCATTCAAGACTCGTCTGGTCGCTTCCCCCACTACTCCTGTACCGCTACTCAATCCGAGCGGTGCCAGTATCTTCTCGGCATTTTTTTCTTGAAAACGGATCACGGCTGCCTGTGTCCGCATACCAAACAGCGCCGTCTCTTGTCCCGGAGATCCAGGACCATCTTCCGCGACACGTGTTTCGCTGTCAGTGTTTAATTTCTGTTGCAATAGCTGTACATCTGCACCAAAATCACCGATCCGTAGTGTCCGAGTGAAGACCGGATCGTTGGCGAGGGTTATTCTGGGCAAAAGAAAAAGCACGACAGCGGCAAGCAAAAAGTGTTTTGCAGAAAATCTAGCCATTGAGTGACTGCATTATATCACTCTGCTCGTGCAAAAGTGCGTTACAATTATACGATGTTGTTTTTACTCCCTATTTTGTCAGCCGCACTGTTACTCGCTGCTTTCCCGCCGCTCGAGCTCAGCTGGTGTGTGTATATTGCGATCATTCCGCTTCTCGTCTTCATCGATCGCGCCAAAAATACGCGGACGATATGCATCGGTGCCGGCGTGACAGGTTTTTTGTACGGTATCTTCACGCTGTTTCCGTTGGCGAGCACGAACGCATGGTGGTGGCTGGAGCAAAGCAGTCTGCTCTTTCAACACAAAGAGCTCGCTCTCTATGGATTTCTCGCTCTTCTCGCGTTGATTGGCGACGTGCCGTTCTTTATTTTATTTTCACTTGCATACAAACGCATCTTTGCCAAAGACTCCCCTATTCGCCACTGGTTCGTGCAGATTTTGTTCGTCGCGGCGTGTTGGACGATCCTCGAATATGCGCGGTCGTTTGTCCCGGGCGGCATCGCCTGGCAAGAGCTCGGTATTAGTCTGGCACCGCAGGAATATATTCGACAATTCGCGCACCTCGTCGGTATCTACGGACTCGGATTTTTTGCGGTGGCGATGAATATCTGCTTGTATCGATGGAGCTTGGAATGGCGCCGACCGCGCCACTTTATGGCCAGCCTACTCGCTTTTTTGGCGATATGGTCCTATGGGTATTATCGAATCAATGCTGAGCCGCTCGGTGATCCCGTTCGGGTGGCAGCTATCCATTCTACACTCACTACACAAGAAGAAAGTGTGGGCTTGGTCGGGTTTCGTTACTATGAAAAAGCCGTAGAAACCGCTTTGGCGGCAGGGGCGAATCTTGTCGTGCTTCCGGAAAATGCTGTTTCGTTTGTTGTCATTGATGAAAACACGATGCTCCCTCTCGGATACGAACTGCCAAGCTCGACAATAAAAGCGGTATACGACAAAATACTTGGCTGGTCGACTGCTCATCCGAAAAAAGTGTTTCTGATCGGTCTGCACAGCAAAAAAGATGAACACTTGTTCAATTCAGTGGCGTATATCGAAGCCGGACAGCTTCGACAGCTCTATCACAAGCGCCACCTCCTGCCTCTCTCTGAAGGAGACTTTAGTTCCGCATCGGTCGGTGGTGGTCAGGTGGACTCCTTTGTGTTTGAGACAGGTTTGGGACGCATTTCCCCGCTGATTTGTTCGGAGGTCTTGTATTCGGATGCTACTTCGCGACGCGCCAGTGCAGATCTCGTGACGATCAGTGGCAATGATGCTATTTTTGGTTCCGACATTGTGGCGCGTCGCGGCCGACAGGTCACTCTTCTGCGTGCGGTTCAGTCTGGCAAGTACTTTATTGTGTCTACGAAGGGTTTGGAGTCTGCGATCATTGATCCTCTCGGAGAATTCATCAACACATCGACCGATCCGAGCGTGGTGATGGCGGATATCCGTATTAGGCGTTAGTCTGTACGAAATATTTTTGCGAGTGCAGCCCACTGCTCTATCGCGACTTCCTCAGCCCGTACCTTTTCTTCGAGGCCGATTGCTGAAAGCGTCTGAACACGTTGGTCGCTGGGGATTTCTAAATTGCTCGCGAGAATTTTGCGCTTGTGTGAAAATCCGAGCTTCACTGTTTCAAAAAAAGCCGATTCGCTGAGCTGATTTTTGCTGAAAAATTGTTTCGAGATGGCATCGATGAGCAGAATCGCCGAATCCACCGCCGGCTCTGGAGAAAAATATTTTGCCGGTACTTTGGCGACATATTTTGGTGTGCCATATGCTTTCACGCTGATCGAGAGGATGCTTTCTTTGCCGTCGCGTGCCACGATGCGTTGCGCCACTTCTTTTTGCAGCATCAGCACCATCTTGCTTGGCTGGTATGCCGACTCGAGGAACATGCGGAGGAGCTGTCCGGTGATGTAGTACGGAATGTTGGCGATGATTTTGTACTGCCCTTCGCGTAGGCCGCACTCAGCGAGCTTTTCGACGGTCATTTCCAAGATATCGCCGTGGATGAGGATGAGCTTGCCCGAAGCGAGTGAGCCAGCGAAGGCTTCGCGCAAGAGCGGGATCATGCGATCGTCTTTTTCGATGGCGATGAGGCGGCCACCGGTGGAGAGTTTCGCGAGTAATGCCTCGGTCAAAACGCCCTTTCCAGGGCCAATTTCAAGGATATTATCGCCAGGCTGAATATCGGCGGCGGACACGATGTCACGCACCGCCTCTTTAGACTTGAGGAAGTTTTGGCCGAGCGACTTTTTAGCGGGAAGATGCATGATTTTTGTGGTGCGCCGCGAGCGCGACCGTCGTCCCTTTACCCTACCCGAAACTAGTCGAAATAGAAAGAGCGTCCGGTACGTGCGGGTCGCTGATATTCGTATGAGGCTGCTTCGACATTGTGGTCGGCGATGTCGCCGAGAAATTCGGAAGGTACATTCATGCGCTTACTGCCAAAGATGGTGCGCACGCCGGCAAAGGTAAGATAGAGTCGTTTCTTCGCGCGGGTGAGAGCGACGTAGAAAAGGCGACGTTCTTCTTCTGATTCCGATTCGCTCATAGATTGCTCGCTGAGTTTCAAGTGCGGGAAAAGGTCTTGTTCGAGACCGGTGATGAAGACGTGTTCAAACTCGAGACCTTTCGACGCGTGAACAGTCATCAGCTTCACGGCGTTCTTCGCTTCCTTCATTTCGTCTTGGTCGGACTGCAGCGCGGCTTCCTCAATCAGTTTTTCGAGGCCGGAAGCCGCGCTGGTTTCTGTGTCAAGCGTCACTGGCGGCAAATGGTCGTACTTGGTCGAGAGTGTCACGAGTTCCTGCAAGTTCTCGAGTCGTTCAAGGTCCTCCTCCGTACCCTTTTTGTACTCAGCTTCGAGGCCGCTCGCCGAAATCACGAAGCGCATCACTGAAGATGGCTTCTCACGGGTCGCGAGATCGCGAATTTGAGCCAACACATTGCGGAAGCTCTGGATCTTGTCGCGCACTGCCCCGCTCAGGCTATCTTCTTGTCCGCTAAATATTTTCAGCAAAGTCACTTTGCCGATGCCGCGCGGTGGTTCGTTGATGATGCGCTTCAGGTCGGCCAAACCTTGCGGATTGAGTGCGGCACGCAGGTACGACAATGCATCTTTGATCTCCTTGCGCTCAAAAAACTTCGTACCGAGCAGTTGATACGGCACGCTGTGCGCCAAAAAAGCCTCTTCGAGAATGCGCGATTGGAAATTGGCACGAAACAGTACGGCGATCTCGTTTGGCTCTACTCCGCCACGGATTAGCTCATTGGACTTCTCAGCGATGAAGTGCGCCTCCTCCACTTCGTCGTATCCTTCAAACATTACGATCTTCTCCCCCGCTCCCTGGCGCGTAAAGAGATTTTTCTCGCGGCGCTTCTTGTTTTTCTTGATTACTGCATTCGCGGTATCCAAAATGGTCTTGGTGGAGCGATAGTTTTCTTCGAGCGTGACGACTTTTGCCTCAGGATAATCCTTTTCGAAATCCATGATGTTCTTGATGTCTGCGCCGCGCCAGCTGTAGATGTTTTGGTCGATGTCACCTACCACGCAGAGGTTTCGTGTCTTGCTGGCGAGTAGCTTGGCGATCATGTACTGCACTTTGTTGGTGTCCTGGTACTCATCGATGTGAATATACTTCCAAATACTCTGGTAGCGCTCGAGCACTTCCTTGTGGTCGCGTAGAAGGATCGCGCTTTTGAGAAGAAGATCGTCGAAATCGAGTGCCTGCTCCTTCTTCAAGTGCTCCTCGTACTTTTTCCAGACCGTTGCGACGATATTCGAGAAGTATTCATTGCTGGTGAGGCGCGTGAACGCCTCGACGGTGGTGAGATTGCCCTTCTCGCGGGAGATAACGCGCAGGATTTTGGCCGGTTCGAATTGCTTCGGGTCGAGACCGGCTTCAATGACTGCAGCTTTCACTGCGCTCGTCGCGTCGGTCTTGTCGAAGATAGTGAAATGGCGGTTCAAGTCAATGAGTCGGCTGTTTTCTTTCAAAATATGCACCCCGAGCGCGTGGAAAGTGCTCACAAAGGGTTTTTCCTCGAAGCTTACGGGCATGTTGAGACTTTCGTCTTCGCGGATCAGCTTCAGCACGCGCTCGCGCATCTCTTTCGCTGCTTTGTTGGTGAAAGTGATGGCCAGCACCTGATGCGGCGCGATTCCCTGCTTCACGATATGCAAAATACGATGTGTGACGGTCTTGGTCTTGCCAGCTCCGGCGCCAGCGAGGATCAAAAGCGGTCCTTCAATCTGCAAAACGGCCGATTTTTGTTCGGAATTGAGACTCTCGAGGTGTTTCACCCGAATACTATACCACGGGACAATGGGGACAGCGCCATTGACTTCCCAGGGGTATCCGATAGACTTTAATTGACGATACTAACCCTTGCAGGGTAGGTCTACAGGAATACCGAATATGGCTTAATAGAGCCATATAATGACAGAAACGCACGTTTAGTCCCTAATTTGAAGCGTATTTTTAAAAACTCCCAAAAAACGGCTCTATTTAGGCTTTTTTCTATAAAAGCTAGCTTCGCTGTACCTATCGGGGTTTTTCTCGTCGGGATCGCTGTGTTTCCACAGCCATTGCTTGCCAAAGCCTTCTCCATCTTTACTGACCTATTTGCGGCGGAAAAACTCACCCCCAGAACCATTTTTCAGACTCGAAACTCTCAAAACATGGCCTTGTTGAGCGCTGAGGTGAGTCCTGACCCGACATTTGCTCGTGGCGGTGGCGACATCACGATCGTCAGCGGTAATGCCTTGGTCGCTGAAAGTGGGCCTCTGGGTACTATGGGCAATATCGACGATTTCCCTCTCTATCAACGCATCAGTCTCTATACTGTTCGCGAGGGTGACACCCTCACTCAGATTGCAAAAATGTATGGCGTGTCAGTGAATACGATTGTTTGGTCTAACAATCTCAGTGGAAAATCGATCCAGCTCGGTCAAACCCTCACTATTTTGCCGATCTCCGGCATCGCTCATACGGCCAAGAAGGGCGATACTCTAAAGAGTATTGCGAAGAAATACAAAACAGACGTTTCAGAGCTCGCATTGTTTAATGATTTGAATGAGAACGATATCATCGCTGATGGAGTAATCATCACTATTCCTGAGGGAGAGACTGTAGTAGTGCCTTCTGCTGCTGGGAAGATCCCTGAGAAGACGTTTAAAACCACCTTGGCTCACGATACCAACGGTCCAGAATTTCCGGGATACTATCTACGTCCGACCAGCGGTATGAGGACACAGGGCTTGCACGGATACAATGGTATTGACCTCGGGTCCCCAAGCGGTACTCCGATCTACGCTGCGGCAGCTGGTGATGTGATTATTTCTCGAAATAGCGGTTGGAATGGTGGATATGGCAACTATGTCGTGGTCAGTCACTCGAATGGTACCCAGACTCTCTATGGACACATGAAAGAGGTCATTGTCGTTGCAGGAGATCAGGTCTACCAAGGTCAAATTATTGGATATGTTGGAAACACGGGGCGATCGACCGGCCCCCATCTTCACTTTGAGATTCGAGGTGCACGCAATCCGTTTTAGTCGAAGAGGTCTTGTAGTGTAAGATACACATATGCATTCCGAAGGAGGATCACGCGGTGAATACACGATTGAATATTTACCTGATACTGTCACATTTGACCCGCTTTCTTTGTGTGCGGAGACACTGTTTACACAGTCGGATCTGTATTATCGATGGCAGCTTGCTGCAGGGAAAATAGCAAAGCGTTTTTTAGTGAAGGATGGTTCCCAAACAGTGGCCTACGCTCAATGTTTTTTCACCCCGGTCCGTTTTCTCGGCGGTCGAGGGTATTGGTATGCGCCATATGGCCCAGTGTGTGTCGCTGAAGCAGATCATGTGCAGGTCAGAATGGCAATCTCGAAAGCTTTTAGCCTACTCGGTCTTGTCACCAACACAGCACCCGCCGCTTTTTTTCGTCTCGATCTTTTCCCTGTTGTGACAAGTGCAGCCGCATCGAGTCTGAACACCGGCTCCTCATGCCCACGTTTTTTGATAGACGGTTCGCTTCAGCCACGCTCCGAGTGGGTGTTGCCACTTGCGAAGAGTGAGGCAGAATTGCTTGCCGGTATGCATCAAAAGGCTCGCTACTCGATTCAGTATGCTCAACGGAAAGGGGTGACAATCCAGCTTGTGGGAGAGCATTTTTTTCCGCACCTCGATGCGTTTTGTCGCCTGATGCAACAGACTGCTTCACGAGACGGCTTCGTACCCCACCCAGATGGATACTACAAAGCGTTGTTCGCTGAGCTTGAGAATACGAAGTCGGCCTTCCTAGTGCTCGCTTCGTATGGCGGTGAGGTAGTGTCGATCGCTGTGGTGATCGGATATGGACAGACCGCCACCTACGTCTTTGGTGCATCTTCTGACACCCATCGAAATGTGTCTGCGTCCGCGTTGGTACAATGGACGGCACTGCTTGAGGCCAAGCGACGCGGCTACGCCGAATACAACTTTGGAGGAGTCTCTTCCGAACGTTTTCCGGTGAAGACCTGGAAGGGCATTACTACTTTCAAGCAGCGTTTCGGCGGGCATGGGCAGACACATTCGCCTATTGAAGATGTTGTCTTCCAGCCATTCTGGTACGGTGTCTTTGTTGTCAGAAAATGGGCAAAGCGATATCTCCATATATAATTCAACCATGAAAGATGTACTGAAACGTGTCGTCCCGCAGCAGATTTTCTCAGCGTATTATTGGCTGTTTTCCGTACTCGGGGCGTTTCTGTATGGCTTCCCTTCTCGCAAGATGATTGTCATCGGTATTACCGGTACCAAAGGCAAGACTTCTACGGCCAATTTTGTCTGGTCATGTGCGATGGCGGCTGGTATGAAGGCTGGGATTATTACTACCGCCAATATTCGTATTGGAGAAGAAGAGTCAATGAACCACTATCATATGACCATGCCTGGTCGTTTCGCTATTCAGAGGACGATGCGCGAGATGGTGAAAAAGGGTTGCAAGGTATGTGTTGTTGAAACCACTTCAGAGGGTTTGAAGCAGTGGCGACACGCCGGCATCGACTATGATGTCGCTATTTTTACCAACCTCACTCCTGAACACCTTCCTTCTCACGGCGGTAGTTTTGAAGCCTACAAAAAGGCCAAGGGAGCTTTATTCAGCTCGCTTCACTCTGCTCGACAGAAAGTACTCGATGGCGTTGCTGTGCGTAAGATTGTTTTGGCAAACAATGACAGCGAACATGCGCCGTATTACCTGAGTCTTGCTTCAGGGATCGCCCAAACGTTCTCCTTGCACTCGGTGTCTGACATAAAGGCCGAACAAATCCAGGAAAGCCACACAGGTGTGACTTTTGCGGTGTGTGGTCCAGGGAACCGCAACTGCGTTCCGTATCAACTTTCTGTTCTCGGAGCTTTCAATGTCTACAATGCTCTTCCGGCTATTGCCCTGATGAGACTCTGGGGTGTTTCAGAGGAGAACATTCAGACTGGATTGAGGACCCTCACATTGATCCCCGGCCGAATGGAGGTGGTCACTCGAGATGGTGCTTTTCCTGCGACGGTGATTGTTGACTACGCTCATGAAGGACAGAGTATGAGCGTTGCGACAGATGCTGCACGAAAGATGCTCGGTGCCAACGGCAAATTGATCGTGATGTTGGGTGCCGAGGGCGGTGGTCGCGACAAGGCGAAGCGCAAGACTATGGGCGAGATTGTCGCGAGGAGGGCTGATGTGGTGATTGTGAGCGATGTTGATCCATACGAAGACGATCCCATTGAGATCTGTGAGGATATCGCGAAGACGGTTGAAGCTGGAGGGAAAAAACGCGGTGAAAATGTGTTTGTGATCGGTGACCGTCGTGCGGGTATTGCCAAGGCCTTGTCACTTGCTGGAGCTGGGGATGTCATATTGATCACTGGCAAAGGAGCGGAACAGTCTATGGTGGTGAAGGGTGGTTCAATTGCCTGGGATGACCGTACTGTTGTACGAGAAGAGGTGGCGAAGTTGGTCTAAAGCGGCGGCCGCCGATATTGCAACGCCTCGAGAATATGCCTCCCCTCAACTTGTTTGGATTGTTCCAAGTCAGCAATAGTTCTTGCAACCCGTAGAGTCCGATGAAACCCTCGCGTCGAAATACCTTCGGCGTTTGCCCGCTTTGCAAGCAAGCTGATTGCCTGATCTGTTGCGTTTAGATACACACCGTCAACGCCTGGGTCATGATCGCGCCTTTTTTGTATTGTGCGAATTTTGGCAATTGAATTTTTGATTAATTCGATTTGTGTAGTGTCCGAACTCGCATCGCACCCGCCCACTTTCTTTTTCTGTATGAATAGATGATCCGTTTGTTCCACGCGTACCCACATATCGATGCGATCGATGATCGGACCGGAGATCTTGTCCGCATATCTGCGTAACATTGTTTGGCTGCAGGTGCAGGTACGTCTCGATGATCCGCGATACCCGCACGGACACGGGTTCATAGCGAGGATAGTGATGCAGCGGGCTGGTAGCTCGTGGTGACGTTCGGCTCTGGCGATACGGACCACACCTTCTTCCATTGGTTGTCGCAAAGCCTCGATCACGCGTCGGTCGAATTCCGGGAATTCATCGAGGAACAAAACCCCTCTGTGTGCTAAAGTGATCTCGCCAATCGGCTGCTTTCCAGCGCCGCCAATCATGGCGGCGTATGAAGCGCTGTGGTGTGGCGCACGGAACGGTGGCCGGGATGTGCGGTATTCGGTGGAGTGTGCGGATGAGTGGATTGTCATGACCTCAACCTGCTCGAGCTCAGTGAGATCTGGAGTGATGGAGCGCGCACTACGTGCTAGTAATGTTTTTCCCGTGCCCGGTGGGCCGACAAGGGCGATTGAATGCTGCCCAGCCAGAGCGATCCGCAATGCGCGTTTTGCCACTTCCTGTCCATCGATATCACAGAAGGAGACTTCCGAGTCGCTTCCACCCGCCACCACTTCCTTGGTCGGTGTTGATATTTTCGGTAGCAGTTTCGATACCGGTATGAAATGTTTCCCTTCCATGTGCAGGATCACCTCTCGAAGGGTCGCTGCTCCATACACGGAAATACCAGACACTAGACAAGCCTCTTCTGCATTTTCTCTCGGAACAAACAGACAGGAAATCCCCTGCGCTTCGGCACTTTTGATGATGGATAACACACCGCGCACTCCACGAAGGTTGCCGTCGAGGGCTAGTTCGCCGATAAGTAACATTTTCTCGGCGAGTTCACAGGCCTCTGGGTTCGGCCGCAAATCTTGGGTGGCAATGAGGTAGCCGATAGCCATGGCCAGGTCGAAGCCAGTCCCCTCCTTCGGTAGCTGGGCGGGCGCGAGCGAGATGACCACCTTTTCGTTGCGACTTTTTGGAGATTTGTAGCCTGAATGTTTGATGGCCGAGGCGATCCGATCTTTCGCCTCGGCCACAGCTTTATCGGCCATGCCGACAATAGAAAAAGCATGCAGACCTCGAGAAATATCGACCTCTACTTGGATAATCTGACCGTCTAAACAATCGTTTTGTGCGCTGAGCACTTTTGCAATTTTCATGCAGAAAGTATTGCACAACAGCGATAGAGAAACTGCTAAGAAAGGTTCAAGAAATCACTAATTTTCGATAAAGAATATTTCATATCCTTTGATATGAGAAGACCTTATTTCATATGCGCCACACAAGTCGACGCGGCTGAATTTGCCACCAAACGACCCTCCTCGATTGGCTTCTGACAAACTTCACATTTGCCATACGAACCATTTTTCACCCGTTCGAGGGCATGTCTGAGGTCGTGAAGACGCATCTCAAGCTTTTCGGCGATAGCCTCATGACCCTCCATTTCCTCAAGATCTTCAGCTGTTTCTAGCTCGTCGGCCTTGTCAGTATCGAGATTCTCGCGTTTCGCGATCCACTCACCTGGGCGCGCAGGATCAGGCTGAGCAACGGTCTTTAATTCACCTTCCACGACAGTAATCTCCTTCTCGATCAGTATTTTTGGGTCGGTTTTCATATCTTGATTATCTCACGAACTGCGCCTTTATCAAGCGTGCCGTCATATCTTTCAAAGTAGCTTCATCACTGGTGATGATGACTGTTTTTGTGTCGAGGAATGTATAGAGGAGTACGACATTCCCCTTTGAGTCTCGCACTGCTCGAATCTCCTTGTTTTGTAGGATAGCGTCTTCAAACTTGTAGCTGATGCTACTTGTGCCAATGGTGTAGAGCGGTGGCGAGACGCGGTCTGACGGTCGTAAAAAGATACTTTGTAAATCTCGGATCATCATTGGTTCCCAGCGGAACATGCCAGAAAGAGCCACGTCAAAAGAATTGGTCTTCAAGATCAGGAATGGTTGGTTGCCGTGTACCGCATTGAGGCCGAAATAGAAGCTTGGGTCTAGTGAGCGAAGCAGGGTTTCCGGTAGATTGGCGTTGATCTGTCGGAAGAATTGCTCGGTACTCAATGGTATTGTTTTTTCGCTACCATCAGCGAGTGTCAAGGTTTCTTTTGAAATTGGCACCAAACGTTCTATGGAATTGAGTGGTGCATTGGAGTTCTGTACACTTGAATACAGCTGTACGGCCAAGGCGTTTGGACCTGTCTTCGGTGCTAGCTCTGTGATTTTTTCAGCTTGGACAGGATCACGTTGTTTTTGTTCAATGACTACTTGTTTTTTCTCCCTGTATGTCGAATACACATACCAGCTGCCAATGCCGCCTATCAGAAGCAGTGAGATACTGATCGCGATAATCACCACATTCTTTGAGGTCTCACCTGTCTCGCTGTCTCCGCTAGGCTGTGAGGTGCGCCGGGCATTTTCAGCGGCCGCAATCGATGCGATCGACGCCCCGCCCTTTACACTCGAAGCAATGTCTTCTTTGTAGGTATGAATCGAGCGGATGAGTGGCGAGGCTGTTTTCTCTTTCTCTGGTATGACGATCACTGGCTCAGGAATTGCCTCGACGGCGGGAGCTTCGACAGTGGAGTCGATGCGTCGATATACTGCCTGCTCGATCACTTCACGGTTTGCTCCGGCATATGGGTTGATCGTCGGACGGACCGGGGCAAATTGTTCTAGGCCGGTAACCTCGCGTGGCTCAGAGAGAATGTGCTGCTCAAGAGGATTTTTGGCTCGCGAGATGGCTTCGTACGGCTTGCCTTGCGCCCGAGCGGCATCCTGCTGAAAGGTGCGGATAGGATTGAAGGCATTGCCGCTCGGGCGTGGCGAAGAAGGCGCGCTCGCTGCTGCATTCATAGCATTTTGTGCAGAAAGAGACGCCGAGGCGCGCTTTTCGTCGTTGGCCTTTTTAACTGCCTCAAGATCAATGATGCCTGGATGCGGCGCTTCCATATTGAGCTATTATAGCAAAGAATTCTTAACGCAGGACCGACAAAATGAGGGCTTTCGCTTTTTCTGTAGAACCATTTTCGCCGACAAGAACTACTTCCCCGTTGTCGGAAACGTCAATGTTCTGGAGGCCGGATTGTTTTTTGATACCGTTGATGGTTTTGCCACCAGGGCCGATGAGGATGCCAATATGTCGTTGATCGATCATCATCTTCTCGATGCGCGGTGCGTACGGCGAGAGGCGGGTACGGGGTGCCGCAATCGCCTTCTCCATGGTTTTCAGAATCTGCAACCGCGCTACACGAGCCCGTTCTAGCGCTTCCACGAGCAGTGCCACTGGCATACCCTCAGTCTTGATGTCCATTTGCACTGCGGTGATACCTGCGATAGTGCCCGCCACCTTGAAATCCATATCCCCGTAATGATCCTCCGGTCCCTGGATGTCGGTGAGCAGAACATATTTGAGAAAAGTCTGGCCATGAGCGTCTTTCTCGACACGTGTCATTGCGCCGCAGGAAATACCAGCCACCGGTCGAGTGATCGGTACGCCGCCGTCCATCAATGCAAGGGTCGAAGCACAAACGGAAGCCATGGAGGTCGAGCCGTTGGAAGAAAATGCTTCGGAGACGAGGCGGATAGTGTAAGGAAACAGTGTTTTGGCAGGCAGCACGGCGGCGAAAGACTTTTCCACGAGCGCGCCATGGCCAATCATGCGGCGATTGGTACCGCCGAGCTTGCCTGTCTCGCCGGTGGAGAATGGCGGAAAGTTGTAGTGATGAATAAATTGCTTGCCCTCGTCGTTAGGGCTGTGTTCGCCTTCAGTGATCTGACCTTCATGTGGTCCACCGAGGGTGAGAGCGGTGAAAATATGTGTCTGACCGCGGTAGAAAAGTCCGGAGCCGTGGAGGCGCGGCGAGATACCGCCCGCTTCAGCAAAGAGTGGTCGAATGTCGGTGAGTTTGCGTCCGTCGGTGCGTCTGCCACGCTCGATGGCTTCTGTGTGGAGCGCTTCATTCACGGCTTCTTCGAAAAGTGCGCCAGCCAAGGAGCGAATATTGGAAAATTTTGTACCGACACTGTTGGCGACAACGCTTTCTGCCGTCGCGAGCCATTCACTCCGCAGTGCCTCCATCTGCGCATCGCCAGCCGCCCTAGTGAAGAGTCGTTGGACGAGTTTTAGGGCAATTTCACTATCAAAAGTAGAGCGAAGGACGGGTGGTATCGAAAGCGCATTGACTACGCGTTTCTCCACACCCATCTCTCGGACAATGTCTGCTTGGAACGCCTCGATACGATCGACTTCTTTTTGTGCCGAAGCAAGCGCTGCGGCGACTTCTTTCTCGCTGAGCTCGCTTGGCGCCGCCGTTGTGCCGGTCGTACCTGTCGCCGCGCCTTTTGTGCCGCACTCCACCATATTTAACGTGCCACCCTTTCCGCAGGCGACCAGCTTGAGGCGATCCGTTTCAACAAGCGCTGTTCCGACTGGCCCATTCCAGGGAATATTCGAAGTGCTCAGCGCCAACGAGGCGGCAATCACGGCGAGGCAGGGCATCCGCGCCGCATCTGCGGGATCGATGGCGAGCGTGGTGATCACCACCTGTATTTCGTTGCGAATGTGAGCAGCAAACAGCGGACGAATGGTCCTGTCGACCACGCGTCCGCATAATATTGCCGCGTCGGAAGGCTTCCCTTCGCGTCGCTGGTATCGATTGCCGAGAATTTTCCCGATTGCATAATATCGTTCTTGATACTCCACCGTGAGCGGCAGAAAATCCGCCGATTCTTTTTTATTTTCCGACATTACGGCCGTCGCAAGAAGTGCGGTGGTGCCGTAGCGGAGGATCACCGAGCCATTCGCTCGCTCAGCGAGCGTGGTGAATGAGGCAGTGAGCGTCTTGTTTTCGATGGAAAGAGAAAACTCCCTCGGGTTCATCCCCTTATTGTATCACTGGTCCGTCGTTTTCTGCTCGGGAATGTTCCGGAGAAGGTGTGGTTGCTGTGGCGTTGTCCAAAATAGTGTTGTTCACGTCTGAGTGAGTGCGATTGAGGTGCGGTCGGCCATCGCTTACTGCCCCACCTCGTCCTCGTCCGCCGCGGATGCCGCGACCACCACCTCGTGCAGCAATGCCTGCGCCGATGAGGTACTTGCGCGCGTTGGTATCGAGATCGATGAATTCATCCACGGCTTCTTTGAGCTTGAGTGAGCTTGAGCGGCCGAAGGAAACGACTTCCACCTGACATCCTTCGTTCATCTGGAGGTATTCGACGAGGGGTACGAAGTCGCCATCACCGGTCACGAGGATCACGGTGTCGAGCTTCGGCGCCATTTTGATTGCATCTACCGCGAGTCCCACGTCCCAATCGGCTTTCTTGCTGCCGCCGGCGAAAATCTGGAGGTCTTTGGTCTTGGCCTCGATGCCCATTTTAGTGAGCGCTTCGAAAAAGGCCGACTCTTCGCCGCTCTCCGTGGTGATCACGTAGGCGATGGCGCGAATGAGAGCACGGCCCGCGAGCGCATCCTTTACTACCTGTCCGAAATTGACTCGAGCATGGTACAGGTTTTTGGCTGAGTGATAGAGATTCTGTGCGTCGATGAAAATACCGACACGCTGTTCTTTGTGTTTAATGACTGTCATAAAAATATATTAACTACTACTAAGTATACCGTATATCGGCACACATGACTGCTGATGATTACTGAGAAAAAAGCGAAAATGGGGCGAATGCCACCGAAAAGTATGAAAATGGTCGAGAAAACGAGAAGAGACGAAGGTATTAGGCCTTCTTGGTCTGCTTGAGGTCGAGCTTCTTCATCAAGCTGTTGTATCGCTTGGTGTCCTTCTTCTGGAGGTACTTCATGTGGTTCTGTCGATCAGCGACCATCTGAAGGAGACCTCGTCGAGAGTGTCGGTCCTTGGCGTGCTTCTTCAAGTGACCAGCCAATTCCTCAATTCGCTTGGTCAAAATGGAAATCTGCGCCTCAGGAGAGCCAGTATCCGTGTCGTGGAGCTGGACTGCTTTGAGAATCCGTGCCTTTTTCGTTGAAGTAATCATCCCATATAGGGTATCATGAAAGGCTTTAAAATGCAAGGATTTAGGGCGGAAATGGCTTAAGTTAGCCAAAAAATGGCTTAGTTATCAAGAATGTATTAAAAAGAAGACCCGAGGCGATTTCTCGCGACGGGCTTGGGGGAAATGAGTAATCTAAATTGTGTGATCAGGCCTGTTTCGTGAGAGTCCAGTGGCCGCTACGTTTGATGATGGAGACCTTGACCCCATTGTGCTTTGTTGCAACGAGTCCAGTGGCCTTTTTGTTAACGTCTACCCGCTTGATCCATTTTTCGGTGAGATCGATGGCGTTATTAGCCCAACCAGCCGGAACCATGACACCAGAATCTGTGGTGTCAGGAACAGATCCTCCTTGACCAAAAGCTCCTTCCCGGATCCAGTTTGTCTGAATCTCACCTTTGAAATGGTAATTGAGCTCCCCAAATGCTTCGAAGATTGCGCGGGGATGCCCGAATTCCATCATCCTCTTCTCCCTTCTTGCATCGTTCAGACACCTGAAGAGTTCTTCGAGATCTACCCAACCCCAACGTTCGCACTGACTTACTGTTTCCTCATTCATCATCGAACGTTCTTCATCGGTGAGTTCAATGCTGTGTATCGCTGGTCGAATCCTCCGTATTCTCATTTGTATTCTCCTTGCCGCCTTGAGGCGGCTGTGTAGGAACAACTCAGGCAGACCATCGTGAGATGATAAACACTGCTGAGTCCACTAAAAACAGTACGCCTCTAGTCGGTATATGTCAACAAAAAATCCGACAACACTTGCGTGCCATCGGATTGAGCCAGATGGTCCTATTCGGGCCGCGGGCTACTCGACGGAAACCCATTCCGCTTTGCTCTCGATGAGACTGCTTCCCGTGACTGGATGCTTGCCGTCCAGGTAGATGACCACGAACAACTGGACCAGCTTTTCGGTGCCAGCTAGATCCTTGCAAGTCACAATCTCATGCTTGTAGAGGGCCACCAAGGCTTCCAGAGCGCGAGTGAAATCGTTGTTTGAACGCTCGTTGTTGAGAGATACCCCGCTCAGGCCAACGTGGACAAAGAATTCGTGGGTAGCGGCATCAGCCAGGTCGGATTGCTGAACGAAGAACTCTGCCGGCCCGATCTTGAGAGAGACTTTCAGGTGAGGAGCCAAGACCCCCCTCACCACTTTAGGGCGGATTTCATTGAGGGCATTTAACAGGCTTTCGGGTAGGCCTGCATGAGCGGTGGCTTTCAGTTTCATAGGGTTCCTTCGATGTGTATGTGCTCTTCCGCTGTTTTTTCGAAGCCTTTTTCGAGGCGTCGAGGCGGGTAATTAGGGTATTACTAACACATTTGAGATGAGAAAGTCAATTATTTTTGGGCTTAAAGCAAAAGTGGAAATATTGTGCGACACGCCTGCCCGTTCCCTGATATAATGGCTACATGTCCGACCTCCATCAGCTCAAGCGCGAGTTTCTCGAGTATACCGAGATCGAAAAGGGTCGTAGTTTGAAGACGGTGGGCAACTATGAGCGGTATTTAGATCGTTTTTTGGCATACAGCAAGCTGAAGGATCCGGCGGGTGTGACCGATGATGTGCTGCGTGAGTATCGACTATGGCTCAATAGGCAGGCGGCGACGAAAACCCGCGACGGGCGCGTGGCAACGACGCTGAAAAAGAAGAGTCAAAACTATTATCTGATCGCACTACGCTCGTTTTTGAAATACTGCGCCCGTCGCGGGGTGAAGTCCTTGGCTCCGGACCGTATTGAGCTCGCCAAGGTGGCCGAACGCTCGCTAGACTTAATCAGCGTCGATGAACTCAAACGCTTGATGCACGCCGCCGATGAGGCTGCCAACAAAGGTGACTTGAAGGGCTTGCGGGACAAGGCCATGATGGAGTTGCTCTTCTCTACCGGCCTCCGTGTGTCCGAGCTCTGTTCCCTCTCGCGGGATCTCGACCTACGGGCCGATGAATTTTCTGTGCGGGGCAAGGGCGAAAAGGTGCGCGTCGTCTTTTTGTCCGAGTCGGCGCGCCAGGCGGTGAAAAAATACCTCGACAAGCGCGCCGACATGGACGACGCGCTATTTGTCCAAGCTGCCGGACCAATTGGTCTGAAAAAATGGAAAGAAGAAAAGAGTGTAAAAGATAAAAAGGCCGGCAAAAAGGATTTCAGTACCAGCACCACCCGCCTTACGGCCCGCTCGGTGGAACGCATCGTCAAACATTACGGTGTGAAGTCTGGTATATCGAAGAAGGTCACGCCTCACGTCATCCGCCACAGCTTCGCCACCGACCTCCTCCAAAACGGTGCCGACCTCCGCTCCGTGCAGATGCTGCTCGGCCATGCCAATATCGGAACCACCCAGATCTACACCCACGTCACCGACAAGCAGCTTCGCGAGGTGCACAAGAAGTTTCATAATCGGAAGTAGCGGACAGTCGCCCGTCGCGCTATACTTTGGATACGTTATTACATTACATACATAATCCACGAACATCATGGCAACCGAAGGAAAAGGTTTTGAACAGAGCGATGTGACATCTCTCGATGCGATTCGCACAGAGGTCGCGGGTAAGTTTGAAGATAACCCAGAGGGCGCATATCAGACTCTCAAAGGTTATCTCGACGCCGCTGTGGACAAGCGAAGAACTGCGCTCAAGCAAGACCTTCTTGCAGACCCTGAGATTTCTGCAGACGATTCTCTTGCTTTTACCGATTTGTTAAATGAAGCACTCCGCCGTGCGTGCGCCGATGATGTTGAAATTCAGGGCATCACCAATGACATGCGCTCCATTCGCGAGGAGCAGGCCGCTCAGGCTGCTGCTGAGGAGCGCAAGCGTGACAGGGCACTCGAAGAGTCGAATATGGCATCCGCGATCGCGAAGCTCCAGGATTTTCGAGACAATCTCGAACGCCTCGGTCTCGATACGACCAAGGAGGATGCCGCACTCGCTTCTTTGGAGCGAATGAAATAGGCGCTGCGAGCAGGGCGACTTTCTCTCGGCTCCGGACTAGCTATACAGACGATCCATCAATGCCCCGACTTCTGCGATTGCTGCATTTTTTATCCGCACATCGCTATCTTCGCAGGCATTGAGGTATTTTTCGACGATTTGCATCGTCAATTTCACATCTTCCGGAGTGGAAACTTTTGCCACGAAGTTCTCGAAAGAACCTTCAATCTTGCCGCTGTTGAATATTTCGTCTAGGGCCGCGGTAGTTTTTGGCAAGTCAGAGAGCTTTTCTTGAAGCGCTGATTTTGGTTGGTCGCCGACTGATTCATGTGTGTTCATGTGAGAATTATGACAAATATCGAACATTGGCGCAATGAGGCATAGTGAAAACCTTGTGCGAGTGTTTCATGCTATCATTTGCCCCATGAAAATCATCTCTTGGAATGTGAACGGTATCCGCGCGGTGCACAAAAAGGGCTTGTTTGTGCCGTTTGTCGAAAAATATCAGCCGGATATTTTGTGTTTGCAAGAAACCAAGGCTCAGGAGAGCCAGTCGGAGGTGGACCTGGCCGAATATAGCGAATATTGGAACTCCGCTGAGAAAAAAGGCTACTCTGGCACGGCGATCTTCACCAAAGAGAAGCCGCTCGCTGTTTTGAACGGCCTGCCTGAAGCGATCGTGAAGAAGCACGGGCTTTGCGCTGATGAGTATGGCGACCCGCTCACTGAGGGCCGCGTCATTGCTGCCGAATACCCCGATTTTTATGTCGTCACAGTTTATACGCCGAACGCCAAGGACGATCTGAGCCGCGTTCCTTTGCGCCACAAGCAGTGGGACCCCGCTTTTCTCGCATATTGCAAGCAGCTCGAGAAGAAAAAGCCCGTGATCTTCTGCGGCGATCTCAATGTCGCCCACACTCCAGAAGATTTGGCGCGACCAAAGGAGAATGTCGGCTTGAAAGGCTTCACTGATGAAGAGCGGGCCGGCTTCCAGGCTTTCATCGACGCTGGTCTCATTGATACCTTCCGCGTCTTCCACAAAGGCAACGGCTTCTACACCTGGTGGTCTCATTTTGCCAACGCCCGCGAGAGAAATGTCGGTTGGCGTATTGACTACGTACTCATCTCCCCTGCTCTATTGCCGCGCCTGAAGTCTGCTGCGATCCTCCCAGAAGTGATGGGCTCGGATCATTGCCCAGTGATGGTGGAAGTGGAGTAGGTGTTTCGCAAAAAGAAAATAAAATAGTTTTTACAAAAACAAAGCGGCGTCCATGGGGCGCCGCTTTCGTTTCGTCTGGGCAGGGGTTTCTAGTCCCTGCAATGAATGGGTGCGCGCGACGGTTCGAGAGAACCGACTCGCAGAGCGCTTGCCCATAGTGGACTCCGAGGGATGCACAGCAATCTTCTCGCTGGCTTCCTCACATTTACAGATCTTTTCGCCATAATTGTCCTCCAGGATTGACCGACTGATAGTAATTGTACGCCTGATAAAGGACATCACAAGTAAGTTATCCACACCATGTCCTTTACAGCATTTTATAAAGGACATACAATCACTCCAGGCCAGAAATTGATCGGGACAAAATAGATTGGGAACCAAGGTCCGAATCTTACCCACAACTGGCAACTGCTCTTCTACAATCACACGAGTAACAACGCTCGTAATCTAGAAGGCCAAACGGAACTTTCCGGTGGACATTTTGGAGTCGTCAATGTAGTAAAAGTATTCCTTCACAAACCTTTTAAGTCCTTTACGGACTATTTTAACCCAAGAAGGCAATCACTTTCGCAGCAGATCAACTTCACTCGTCGTCCTACCCATTGTTCGTAGCGGTCTTCGAACCGCTCGCAGTACTCTCGCTGTGGCGGTTTTTTGTTGGTTGAATTCCCTATTCCACCCAGTGTTTCTTGCGTATTTCAGCTACAAGCTCTTCGTCCGCCTTCATTTTTGAATCTTTTCCAGCGGCACCAAGCTTTTGTAGGTCGGCTTCAGGCAAAAGAGCGAGCTTTTGGGCCTTTTCTTTTAAATATTCTGCAGTGTTCAGCTTCGGATCTTCGAGTACTTCCTCGAGTAGGGCATGCAAGATGAAGCCAATCTTCGGTCCGGGCGCTAAATCGAGCTCTTTTATGAGAATGCCGCCATTTATCTTCAGCATCCCGACAGAAATCGGATCGCGCAAGGCTTCTTCGATCATGGCGTGATACTTCCGCAGTCGATACGGGTTCTCTTTTGGTCGCCCAGTGCCGATACGGTCGCAAATACGGACGTTCATGAGGTTCCAGATGTCTTCCTGACCAACGTTATTCACCATACGACGCACTGCAGACAGGCTGATCTGCTCGGTGTCACTGAAAAACATGTGCCAGCGTACCAATTTGGTGACTTTTTCGATGATATCGTTGGAATACTTGAGTCGTTCAAGGATTTTCTTGGTTACACGTGAACCAACCACCTCGTGGCCATAGAAAGTCCACTCCCCTTTTGGGCCTTTGCGGCGCGTCTCCGGTTTAGAAATATCATGGAATAGAGCCGCGATACGGATTTCCAGCGGCCATTTCTTGTCGGCAGCGTGCTGCATGGATCGCAAGAGATGTTCCCAGACGGTATAGGCGTGTGCCTGATTCTGCTCTACGCCGATGGCAAGCTCAAGTTCCGAAGCGATATATTTCAAAATACCCAAGCTTTGAGCCATTACGAGACCCTTCATCGGTTCCGAAGACATCAAAATACGATTGAATTCGTCGCGGATACGCTCCTGGGAGATATTCTTCAGCATATGGACATCAGCACGGATCGCATTCTCCGTGTCCTTTACGATGCTAAAATCGTGCTCAGTCGCAATTCGCACTGCTCGCAGGATGCGGAGTGCATCCTCCTTGAAACGTTCGTCTGCGTTGCCCACAGCGCGAATGGTGCGAGCTTTGAGATCGTCCTGTCCTTTAAAAAGATCCACAATCTCCCCTTTCGAGCTGAGCGCGATAGCGTTGAAGGTGAAATCGCGGCGCTTGAGGTCGTCTTTGATATTTTTGCTGAAGGTGACGTGGTCTGGGCGGCGACCATCGGAGTAGTCGGCTTCGAGGCGGAACGGTGTCACTTCGATTACCTTGAGAGTCTCATCAATCCCCTCTTCTTTGTTCACTACCCCCACGGTGCCATAGGTATTTTCGTAGAAAGTGTCAGGGAAAAGCGCAATGATCTGCTCCGGAGTCGCGTCTGTGGTCACATCCCAATCTTTCGGTTTTTTTCCGCTGAGCAGGTCACGCACGCAACCACCCACCAAAAAAGCCTTTAAATTAGCCTTTTCTAGCGTTTCGGTGACACGTGAAACTTCTTTTGGTATTGAGAATGACGCTTTTTTCATGTTACTTGAGAGGATTGTTCGTCGCTATATTTTAGTACAGCTTTTGTGTTTTAGCTAATTTTAGAGTATGATGCATTTGTTTGCACCTATAGTGAAACGGATATCACAACGGTCTTCGGAACCGTTAGTTCAGGTTCGAGTCCTGATGGGTGCACCTGTAGCGCGTCGACCATGTCCCCTTTTGCAGGAGATATGTGCTCGACGCACACGGACTTGTTGAATTTTTCTGCAAGTGAGGTAAAATAGTCGCACTGCGGTCATGGTTTAGTGGTAGAACACGACCTTGCCAAGGTTGAGATGAGAGTTCGATTCTCTCTGACCGCACAAAGCAAAAGACTTAGTAAAGACTACAGGGTGGTGTAGGAAATGTCCCTTAGATGGCTGATGGAAGGCCGGTGGGTAGGTAGTAGATCGTCGGCGAATTCCGAGTCTGTTCCTCAAAAATGTCCAATCAAAACAAAGGGTATTCAATCTGCCCCTATTGACGTAACTGTGGATAACTATGTGCACAGTGTGTATAAAGGACAGTCTTTTTGAGGTCAAAATATGGCTATAAAAGTCCGATAAGGCACACATTTTTATGCTTAATTTCTCAGAAATATGGCTAGTATAAAGGATAATTACAGAGCTTAAGAGCATGTCCGAGAGTAAAAATGAAAACGTTTCACGTGAAACCAAATATGCAAATACCACAAAAAAAGAAAAATACCTCAGAAACAGGGCAATTAGGTGAGAAAATCGCCAAAATGTTCCTTGTGAAACGTGGTTTTAGTCGTTTTGAGGCTAACTTTCGTCAAAAGTGTGGGGAAATTGACATTGTTGCACATGAAACATCCACCGGCACCCTCTGGTTCTTTGAAGTGAAGACTTTATCCGTGGGATCCTTTCCTTGTGCTGAGTGGGGTAATGAACTTGGTTCTGGAGGATTTCGCCCAGAAGAACAGGTGGATCGAAGAAAGTTGGCGAAGCTCTATAGGACAATCACCATATACCTGGACCAGAAGGGTGTTTCACAAGAAACACCTTGGCGACTAGGAGTGATCTCTGTGCTGCTAAATAGCGAAACACGGCTCGCGAGGGTTTCTTTTATCCCAGTACTGTAGATTTGTTCTTAGTATGCGTGGCTGCGTCCCGAATTCACGCAATTCCATTGAAGTTGCTAGACTCCTGTGCTAGTATGGTGAAGCTCGGCAGTAAAAAAGAAATATCGGGGCGTGGTGTAACGGCTAACATTCCTGTTTTGGGAACAGGCGACTCAGGGTTCGAATCCCTGCGCCCCGACAGATAACAAATGCGACCAGTGCGACCAAAAAGCATATCGCAGAAGCAGATTCAGCAATTCCAGAAGGAGATTTGGCAGTATTACGCTCGAAACAAGCGGGATTTTCCATGGCGTCGTCCGGAACATTACGGAGATCCATACAAAATTCTCGTTTCCGAGCTGATGCTTCAGCAGACGCAGGCGAGCTGGGTGGTGGGGAAGTATCAAGAGTTTATCGAGAAGTTTCCGACATTCGAGACGCTCGACAGGGCTTCAGTCGCAGAGGTGATCGCTGTTTGGCGGGGTCTCGGCTACAATCGTCGTGCGCTCGCGCTGAAAAAGATTGCGGCACTAGCCGGGGAGAAATGGCACTACACCCTACCGAAACTTTCAGTGGAAGAGCTTGATGCACTGCCGCACATCGGCTATGCCACAGCTTGTTCGATTTCCGCCTTCGCTTGGAATGTTCGCGTGTCTTTTATCGAGACAAATATTCGACGAGTCTTCATCCACCGCTTTTTTAAAGGTCAAACGAAAGTGTCTGATATGGACATTCTCGCTTTGGTAGAGAGGATGTTACCAGAGTCGGATAGGGGACGGGTGCAAAATACTTCTCGAAGTGGCCCGCGAGAATGGTATTACGCCCTTATGGACTACGGCTCTATGTTGAAGGGTGTTGTAGAGAATCCCAATCGCCAGGGCAAGGGGTATAAAAGACAATCAGCATTTGTCGGTTCGAATCGGCAGGTGAGAGGAGCGATCTTGGCTGTCCTTGCCAGGCCCGAATATGTGAATGGTTGCACAAAGAAAGTCCTTTTGAATGGTGTGCGAAAAAATATCTTGACACCAAAATCCCCGAAGACTCTCAAGGTCACTCAAAGAGACATTGATACAAATATCACAACGCTCGCACAAGAAGGCTTCCTGCATATTCTCGGCGCGACCGTTTCCTTGGCGAAAAAATAGAGCGAAGTGGCAAAAAAGTTGAGAAAAAAGTCTGACTAGCGTATGCTCGCTGTATGGCAAAAATCTTTATCCGAAAGATCGAAGACTTCACCTGTGAACATTGTGGCGCGGCAGTGAAAGGGAATGGCTACACCAATCACTGCCCAGCATGTCTTTGGGCGAAGCACGTCGATATTCAGCCTGGCGATCGGGCGAATCCGTGTCTCGGCATGATGAAGCCAGCACGCATTGAAACGCAAAAAAGCGAGTACGTCCTCTATCATGTCTGTACTCGCTGCGGCACCGAGCGCCGCAATCGCACCTCTTCGAACGATTCTTTTGACGAAATTCTCCGGATTCAAAAGCAATTTGTGGACTCGCAGAAAAAATAGCCGGCACGATTTCGTCCTACACTTCGCGGGCTTTTGCTAGTACCTCGCCGGTGTGTCGCTGCCAATTGATTTTAACAGGACGTTAACCAGTGTCGGTGCGATGAGCGAGTTGAATTGCGCGGCTTTTTCTGTGAGGTTGGTATTCAAAAATGATGGGATGTCCGAGCCGGATTGTTTCAACAAACTGTCATTGATGTGCGAAAGGCCGATGCTGCCAAGCTCGCGCGTGTCTGTCTGCGTGCCAGAAGACACAGTGCTGATCACTCCCACCAGCGCGCCCTTGCTGTCTACCACCGCGCCACCGGAAGAGCCGCGTTGCGCCACGGCATTGCCGTTGATATTGAGATAGTCGAGGGTGCTGCCGCTGTAGCTGAGCATCTCCTTCACTGTCGCGATCGCAGAGATGCCGTATAAGTTGCGCTGGATTTCTTCACCGCCCAAAAAGCCCGCTCCGTATCCGGCCACTAGTACCGACTCGTTGGCGTAGTCATGTTCGATGCTATCAATGGGGAGGTAGGGGAAGGAGGAGGGAAGTTTCTGCTCGGCATTGAGACCTCGGTCGATGATGAGGAAAGCAAAATCGTCCTCGCCGGTGCCCTTGGCCTCCTGCCGCTTGATGTTGTCAGAATTGTTTTTCACCCAGCGCGGCGAAATGTACAAAAGGGTGGCTTTGTATTTCGGCACTGCCGGATTGCCGGTGCGGATATTGCAAGAGACGTAGTCTTTCATTCCATAATCTTTCAGTAAAAAATACTGCGCAATGTGCGCGTTGGTGAGGATCACACCGCGCGGGTCGATGATGACACCGGAGCCGGTGATCGGACTGATCGGTCCGCTCGTTTGCGTGTAGCAGAGAATATTTACGAGCGCCTCGCGGGTGAGGGTGTTGATGTCGTCGAAGGTGAGTGGGCCAGCTTTCAGCGAAGTGGTGGCGAGGGCGGTTATTGCCGAATCGGTGAGAGCGGTGTTTTTTGGTGGAGTCGCTACGACTGCAGGCGTTACTACTGGTGTCGGCTTCGGCGGTGTTGCAGGTTTCGCCGCAGGTTTTGGAGCTGTGGGCGCAGGAACAACGACAGTCTCGTGAGTTTTTGGGACGATGGTTTCTGTCGATGTCGCGACAGGTTCGGCGATCTCGACAATTTCGACAACAGTGTCGGCTTTCACGACGGTCGTCGTGGTCGCCTTCTCCATTTCCTTCACCACCGCAGCCGGCGTCTTTGGTTGGTAGGGGGGATGAGTGCTGGTTGCCATCGGTAACGTCGTTTGGACAAATGTAACCACACCGAAGACGAGAGACATGATCACTTTGGCCGCCTGATCGATAAAAGCTTCCATTGGGACATTATATCCTACCTCCTTTTCATGCGCCTCTTTTTTTGCTAGTATCAGGGTCGGTTCGCGATTCGTTTAGAAAGCACGCAGTATATGCGGGATTAGTTTAGTGGTAAAACTACAGTTTTCCAAACTGTTGTCGGGAGTTCGATTCCCCCATCCCGCACCACTCACAGCAGTAGATGTTTCCAAAGTCTAGTATGTGCGCTAATATTGATGTATGGACAAGAAACGCATTTTTCTCTGGTCTCTCTACGATTTCGCAAATTCCATCGTCTTGATGGCGTTCCTCTTCTATTTCTCGCAATGGCTCGTGATTGATCAAGGGAAACCTGCGTGGTGGTACAACTTATCCCTCGCGCTTTCTTCAGGGCTTTTTATTCTCACAGCACCGGTCATCAGCAGGGCGATTGATGCGACCAAGGTTAAAATAAAGGGCCTTCGATGGTGGACAGCACTTTCTTTTGCAGGCTTCATCGTTGTTTCTTTGCTAACGATGCTCACCGATGGTCGAGAACTTCTAGCCACCGTCTTGTATACACTCGCGAACTATGCCTACATGGTCTGCTTTTCCTACTTCACACCGATGCTAAATGACCTTTCGAATGAAGGGAACCGTTCGCAGGTATCTGGTATCGGCCAGGGAGCCAACTCGATTGGTCTAGTGGTCGGAGTGCTCGTAACCCTTCCTTTCGTGAACGGTCTGACGCTCTTTGGTGACCCTGGCCGTGCTCAGGCGCTGTTTCCGGCGACTATCCTCTTCGGCTTGCTTGCACTGCCGATGTTGTTTCTGTATCGAGAGGAAAAAGAGACTTCTCAAGTATCTCCAGCCACGGATCAGGCTAGACCACAACCAAGTATCCTCTCCTTGTGCAAGGAGGTGTTCAGCTACAAGCCGCTTATGTTCCTTCTGCTCGCTTACTTCCTCTTCAGTGATGCGATGCTGACCTTTGCCAATAATTTTCCTCTATATCTGGAAATGGTTCATGGCGCTAGCGACACGACAAAATCTCTCCTCACAGCAAGTATCCTCATTCTCGCTGCTATTGGTGCAGTTGTCTTCGGCAGGATCGCTGACAAGAAAGGAAAGCTCAAGGTATTGAAATGGATCCTCGTCATTTGGTGTTTTATTTTCTTAGCAATGGCCCTCATCACGAGTTTCAAGGCTCTGATCCCAGTCTTTTTGTTTGCCGGAATATTGTATGGACCAGTGTGGGGCATCAGTCGCGCCTTGGTGGGGGAGCTTGCGCCGACGCATCTTGTGGCGTCTTCTTTTAGTTACTATGTGGTCGCTGAACGTTTTGCGACTTTCGTCGGTCCTGCAGTGTGGAGCATCGCTCTCATCACTATGGGCGAAGGCGCGCGCGGCTATCAAACAGGAATGCTTTCTCTCATGGTTCTTATCGTCATCGGCCTTGTGATATTAAGAAAGATTAAAACCTCCTAGCTCTTCTCCGCCGTATGATTCCATACGTAGTCAAATAGAGTTTGCATCGTCTGATATATGTAGGCACTCTCGATGACTACCGTGATAAACTCCTCCTTGAAGTTTGTTATGGCTACTTTGTTTTCATACATGATGATCTGCGCAGGGATATTTAATTTTTCTGCCGAGACCTTTTTGCGTTCCACGAGGAGCTTCGCGTCATCTTCTGGGGAGTGGGATAGCTCATGTTCATGACCAATGGGGGTGATGGCTCGTGTTCGGATGTTTTGAGCCACCTGTTTTTTGATCTGCTCGCGGATCAAATGCAGCGTCTCTCCCTTGTCTGAAGCAGAACTGATCACGCTGATGTCTTTATTTGTCTCGAGAATATCAGCGTACACTTTTTTGATGCCGTCATGACCCTCAAAGAACTGAACATTCGGTTTCCCTAGCAGAAGGTTGAAGTCAGAGGTCAATTCACCAAAAACCTGACCCAAAGTGTCCGAAGCTCGATCTAGCTCGGCCTTTTTGCTGTGAAGTAGCTCCTTTATCACCTTGGGGTGCTTTGGGAAGAACTTCGATATCTTGCCAATATCATCTCGTTTCTCTACTAAATTTAGGTCAACGAGTTGTTTGAGGACTTTATAGGTCAATGCCCGCCCGATTCCCGCCTTTTGAGCCAGATGTTTGGCGGTTGAAAAACCGGTTTCCAGAAGGTAGAGATAAACGACAGACTGTTCATTTGTAAGACCAGCATCTGATAGTATATTTTTTGATATCATGTTTGTCACACTATCGTAACATATTTAGCTATAAAATCAAGCCTACTTTAGAATATCCTTACAAATAGGTGATTTTCTAAGGGTATTTACCGCATTTTGATTGACAAACAGATTTACTGTGCTATGATTACAAACAGGACAGCAGGGCAAGTGACCTTACTGTCAGTCTTTGAAACGGCTTAGGTAGGTGTGCCAAAACCATACACCCCAGAAAACCATCCAGTTATGAGCAAAACGTATTTCGGTTTCGGAATCGCCCCGAGCATGTTCCCGGACTTCTGTAACATCTGTAAGCGTCAGCTTACGCTGGAGCAGGTCCGTGGGATGCTCGCGGCGGGTGTGGTGTCCTGCCTCAATCCGTCCCACACGGCCACAATCGCGGTGATGGAGTCACGGTTCGGGTTGAAGGTGGAAATTCCCGCCAAGGCACCGACTGTCTCACTCGAAGGTGGTGATGATCTGATCGTCCTTGCGGTGAGTGGCTTGCCGCGGCTCGAAGGTCGCCACGAATATACCCAGGCCGAAATTGACGGTGCGAAGTTCAGCTTTGCGCTGTTCTCGGTCACGGTGTGAATCGTGAGGTTGGAAGACCATTAAAAACTTCCCTCTGCCCAGTGAGTGACTGGGTCTGTTGCGAAGTGTGTGCTTCGCCTGATGAGTCGGAAACGACGAAACAGAATGCTTTGGATTTGAGTTTGGTTGTATCTGAAAACAACCCGTTTGATTCTTGTTTCGTAACAAGGGCTCCCAAACCCAAAAGAATCGTCTTGTGGAGGTTGATATCTCTACGGACCTTGGTCGTATCCCTGGTATGACACGGAGAAAAAGATAAGCAAAAGATTACCTAATTGCTTCGCATAGGGGGTGGTACCGTGGACGGTACTGTTAAAATCTTCTTATCCACTTCTCCGTGTCGTCCAGGTCTCTGTCTCGAGATTAAATCTCGACTGATGAGTCCCTCGAATGCTGTGTGGCGATCGGGTGAAGGATGAAACAGAATGCTTTTTGACAAGCCGGAATAACCGGTAGAAAGATACACAATGAAAACTCTCGCATGTTGGAGCGGCTCGGTTTCGACACCTCGTGGTCGTGCTCGTTTCGATGAGGGTGTGCGTAGCTCGAGCAGTCACGACCACTTCATCCATAGTGGCGAACTCGAGCGGGTTTACCGTTCTAGCGGCATTGCTGGTGTGATGAACCTCGTCGGCTTCGGGAAGAGCCAGGCCTATGCTCTCGTGGCTAGGGCAGGAATCAATCGAGTGGTTGCCAAAGAGGTGCTCGAGAAACGCACTGCTCTGAAGAAGGTATCTTCTGAAGCTAAAAACCTCGCACACTGTGCCGGGGTGTATGGCTGGATGCCGGGTCAAGAGAGCTGCAGGATCAAGGCTCGCCGCTGGCAGTATGGTGGGGTCGTGCAATTTGGCGGCAGGGTCATTCCTGCAAACACCCCGTTTCTCATGGGGAGTCTGCCTGGCCGGGAGGTTATTGAGTTCATGCGGGAACGCGGGCTCAAAAACTTTCTCGTTGGGGAAAAGATTATTCCTTGCGGGGATTTGCTCGGCTGCAAACACGCCATCCTCTACCTGTGATTCATGAACCCTAATATCGTCGAGAAAATCTTGGAAGTGCACGCAGCAGATATGAAGCCGGGGGAGAAGAAACTCCAAGCTCTCCGGCGGCTCATTCTCGAAGGCAAGGTGACCTTTGCAGAAATTAAAGCCTGTCGAGGTGTTGGATCCCAGCAGGTCCGGTGGATCAGGGAGATCCTAGACATTCCTGACGGGGCTATTGCCTCAAGTGAATCGAGGTGGTTTTAGTCAACTAGTGGAGGCTAGTAAAATACTCAACCGAGCGCCTCACCAGCGCTTTTTTTAATGCTTCAAATTTTATAGCAAAGCAAAAACCGCCCTTGGGCGGTTTTTGCTTCTCGAGAAGAGATGTCTGTACTTGTGGAGGGTACCGACGACTTGGGCTGAGGCGGATTATCTCACCGCGTCCTTCAGCGCCTTTGCGGCTCGGAACTTTGGAACCTTCATCGCCGGGACCTTGATAGTCTCGCCGGTTCGAGGGTTTCGTGCGTCTCGCGCTGCTCGCGCCTTCACTGAGAATATGCCGATGCCTGCGATAGATACTTCGTTGCCACCCTTCATGGTGTTCACGATGGATTCCACCACGACATCCATAGCTTGCTCAGCCTGGACCTTGGTGCCTCCAATCTTCGCGTGAATCGCGTCGACAATTGATGCTTTATTCATAGGAATGAAAATTACAAATAAAAAACATTCTCCGAACTTCTGCTGTCGCTGCTTTTATTCTCAACTTATTTTCCAACTCGCTTTCACAAGGAATTGGTTTAACCTAAGATAATTATATAGTAGGCCATTTTTTACGCAACCCGCAGATGTTTACAACGAAAAAGCATTAGCATGTCAAATCCTGGGCGGCCATATCCTTGCCAAGAGGCCAGTTTACTAGTTTTTACAATTACTTTACAATTATATTTGGGAAGTTTACAATCACTTGACAATTAATTGTAGTGGGTTTACAATTGATATGTAATCAAATTATGTCAAATAAAAACCTTATTTTAAGCCATATCAGGGATAAAAAACAGTTTAAAACGGCTGATATCGCTACGCTGTTGGCTGTTTCGAGGCAAACTGCCTTTCTGTTGGTTAAAGACTTATTGAAGCAGGGTGTTTTGGTTAAAATTGGATCTACGAAGAAGGCGTCCTATATCTTGACGGAGTATGCTCAGGATCATTCCGAGGTGTACCCGACTTTTTTTAAGAAAGTCTATAAAAATAAAGACCTAGAGGAGGGTTCGGTCTTGGATGAGATCGAGCAAAAACTTCCGAGGATAAAAACCCTGCCAAAGAATATTTTGCAGATATTGCGCTACGGTTTCTTGGAAATGATGAACAATGCCATTGAGCACTCGCAGACTGATTCAATCGAGGTGATGGTTTCCGTTGCGGATGGAGAGCTTCGATTTGTTATTTCCGACGCTGGCGTAGGAGTTTTTCGTAATGTCATGAAAGTAAAGAAGCTAAACTCTGAGTTGGAGGCAATTCAGGATATTTTGAAGGGAAAAACCACGACAGCTCCGGAAAATCATTCTGGGCAAGGCATTTTCTTTACTTCGAAAATGGGAGACATTTTTAATTTAGAGAGTTTTTCTCAACAGCTCATCGTAAACAACAAGATCGACGATATTTTCCTAAAAAAGCCCAAGAGAAGTAAAAGTGGGACAAGGGTAAGCTTCTCTGTTTCGCTAGATTCAAAAAAAGAAACTATCGATGTGTTCAAGAAGTATTCGGATATGGGGGAGAGTAGTGATTTTGGATTCGACAAGACTGATGTAAAGGTAAAGCTGTACACGAGAGAGGGGATCTATATCTCAAGGTCACAAGCCAGAAGGATACTTGTCGGCCTGGATAATTTCCGTTCGATTACTCTTGACTTCACAAAGGTGGAGACAATCGGCCAGGCATTTGCGGACGAAATCTTCCGAGTGTTCCGAAAAAAGCATCCAGAGATCTCAATTATTCCCGTCGACATGAACGAGAACGTGAAATTCATGATCGACAGAGTCGATAGGTAGAGTAGACAGAACCGAGGGTGTTGCTTTTTAGCCCTAGCGCGCCACTTCGATCACTCTCGTCTCACGAATCACGGTAATTTTGATCTCGCCAGGGTAGCGAAGCTCTTTTTCGATGCGCAAAGCGATCTCGCGGGCGATCCGCTTGGCTTCGAGGTCGTTGATATCGGCTGGAGTCACAAAAACCCTTATTTCTCGGCCCGCCTGGAGGGCGTACGCCTTCTCCACGCCCTTAAATGACGTCGCAATCGCCTCCAAATCGCCCAATCGCTTCAAATAATTCTCGATACTGTCACGTCGCGCGCCTGGTCGGCCGCCGGAAATAGCGTCTGCCGTCTGCACAATGCGCGATTCCACGGTTTCATACGGATATTCCTCGTGATGCGCCTCCATTGCCTTTACGATCTGCTCGCTCACGCCGAATTTCTGCAAAATTCGGCGGCCAATCTCCACGTGGGTGCCTTCCACCTCGTGGTCGAGGGCCTTGCCGATGTCATGGAGGAGGGCACCAGCCTTGGCTACAGCCACATTAGCGCCGATTTCCTCAGCGATCATGCCGGCGACATGTGCCATTTCCACCGAGTGGGCCAGCACATTCTGTCCGTAGCTGGTGCGGAAGTGCAAACGGCCCAATATCTGGAGCACTCGAGGGTCGATATTGATCACGCCCACCTCCTGAGCCGCTTCCACGCCCTTATCCTTAATAATCTTGTTCAATTCGCTCTGCACCTGCTCCACCTCCTTTTCGATCTTTGCCGGCTGAATACGGCCGTCGGCCACGAGGCGTTCGAGGGCGATTTTGGCCACTTGGCGGCGCACTGGGTCGAAAGACGAGACGATGATCGCTCCTGGGGCATCATCCACAATGAGTTCCACACCAGTGATTCGCTCAAAAGCCTTGATATTGCGGCCTTCTTTGCCGATGATCTTGCCCTTCACCTCGTCGGATGGGATGGTGACGGTGGTGGACATCATGTCGACTGGTACAGCACCGGCGAGTCGCTGGATACAGGCGCCGAGGATCTCCTTGGCCTTGTCCTCGAGCTTTTCTTCGCCAAATTGCTCAAGCTTGCGCATGCGGCTCATCAAGTCATCTTCATTGGCCTTCTCCACACTCGAAATGATCTGATTTCGCGCATCTTCGCTACTCAATTTCGCGATTTTCTCCAATTCCGAGAGTTTTTGCTTCTCCATCACCTCCACTTTGTCCTTCATAGTGCGAACTTCAACAATTTTTTGCTTGATCGACTCGACTTCCTTGTCGAGGTCGCCCTGTCGGCGGTCTAGCAAGTCTTCCTTCTTGTTGAGACGCTCCTCGGTCTTTTTGAGGGACTCCTCCTTCTCTTTCGATGAAGCGCGGACGTCTCGAAGAATGTCGGCAGCCTTGGCTTCGGCATCGCCAAGTACTTTCTGCGACTTTTCCTCAGCTTCGAGGTGGAGCTGCTTGAGCTGGAGCTCCACAGAGCCCTTTTTGCCAAGTGAAATGAGCACTCGGAGATAGTATCCAAGCGCAATACTGATCAAGCTGGCCATGCTAGCGGCCAGGGCGGCGAGTTTTAATGACATATTTTAGCGGCTTTTCCGAACAGTGTCTGCGATGGAGGTGAGGTGACTTTTATCGAATGGTGGGGTTCAGGAAATGGGTGTGCGAAGCGTGTCTGGAGAGCGGGAAGTCGGTCGTGTCTATCGTGTCGGCTGTCCGAAGGAAGCGAATTAACAATTAAAAGGGAACGAGGTCATAGTATAACACTATTCTTTCGCTGGCAAGACTTTGTCGACGATGCCGTACTTTTTTGCTTCCTCGGCTGACATAAAGAAATCGCGATCGACATCCTTTTCGATCTGAGCCAAAGACTGGCCAGTGTTTTTGGAAAGCATTTTGTTGAGGTTCTCTCGGGTCTTCAAAATATGCTTCGCGGAAATCTCGATGTCCGAAGCCATACCCTCGGTGCCGCCCGATGGCTGATGGATCATCACTTCGGCGTTTGGCAGGATCATACGCTTGCCTTTTTTGCCGCAAGAGAGGATCATTGCGCCCATAGAAGCCGCGATGCCGACGCCGACAGTCGAGATGTCCGGCTTGATGTGTCGCATCGTGTCGATGATCGCGAGGCCGGCCGACACAGAGCCGCCCGGAGAGTTTACGTAGAGAAAAATATCCTTCTTGGCATCCTCAGATTCGAGGAAAAGGAGTTGGGCGATGATGATGTTGGCCATGTGGTCGTCCACTGGGCCGCCGAGGAAGATGATGCGATCACGAAGCAGGCGCGAATAGATATCATACGCTCGCTCGCCAAACTGCGACTTTTCGATAACGGTTGGGATTAACATGTGCCTACTATAATGAAAACGGGGATATTTCGCAACTTTCGGGCGGCGCTTTCTTTTTCACGCGCTTTGCCATACACTAAACACGAAACATCCAACACCCATGAAACTCCAGCGTTTTTTCATCCACAAGTTGCTGAATGAGCCGATCGGCGACCGCCGCGAGGTACACCTACACGACGAGGCTCTCGTTCACCAGCTCAAGCGCGTCTTTCGCCTGCATGCGGGTGATTCGGTGATGCTGCTCGACAATACTGGCTTTCAATACACGGCAGAAATCGTTTCTCTTGAGAAAACCGAGGGGGTGTTCCGCGTGCTCGAGAAACACGAGCCACAGAAAGTCAAAGAAGCGGCACGCCAGATGCCCGTGACCCTCTTTCAATCGCTTCCAAAAAAAGATAAATTCGAATATGTGCTTGAAAAGGGGACCGAGATCGGTGTGAGCGGTTTTGTGCCCGTGCTGTCGGACCGTTCGGAGAAGCTGGCGATCAACGAAGAGCGCTGCCAGAAGATTCTTGTCGAGGCTTCCGAGCAATCGGAGCGCACTACGGTGCCGACGCTTGCGGCGATCTGTCCGATTGATGAATTGTTTGAAAAATACAGCGCCGATACAGAATTTGTCGCTTTTCATCTCACGGGTAAGCAGTGGTCAGTGGAGTTGCGAGGCGAGCTTTTCGGCCAAGCGGCAAAAGCAGGGAAGCGTGGAGGCCTCGGTATTCTTGTTGGTCCCGAAGGCGGCTGGACCGATCGAGAGCTCGGGTTGTTTCGCGAGAAAGGTGCGCAGATTGTGACCGTCGGCTCGCAGGTGCTGCGCACAGAGACAGCAGCAATCGTGGCGGCAGCGTTAGTGGTGATGGGGTAGGTGCAAAGTGCTCTCGGTAGCGGCTAGCTATTTAGTTTTTCGCATGACAAACAGATACCAAGCTAGAAAAATGATGATAGATAGTATCGTGCCAAATACATACCAAGCTAGAATAATGATAACGGGCAGGCTGGAAAAAAATAACACCTTCTTTGGTTTTCTGTCATGCTCAGCGATAACACCCTCACCTATTTTCTGTTCCATATCTGAGGACGGGGTACCTTGTGGATTTCTATGAGCGATAAAAAACCCAATAACACCACCTATTATTGGCGATAGCCATAGCATTATCAAGGTGGCCAGATTGACTACATTTGGGCAACCGCCTCCTAGTCCGCACGACATAAATAATAATCCTAAAGGAAAATCCGTCGCGACACCCAAAAGAATGCCAGACAAGATGTAGTAAGTAGTTCGTTTCATGTCGTCATTATACAACAAAAAGTATAGTTACTTCTGCTCCTCCAAAAAGCGAAACGCCTTTTCGTTGCCCAGGACCATTTCCACGTAGGCGCGAGCGCGTTCGGCGTCGGCATCTTTGTGTTCGGCGAGAATCTTTTCAACTTCCGTAGTCACTTCGGCGTCGCTTGGCAAGAGCTTTTCTTCACTGACGATGCGGTTGAGGGCGATCTGCAGGCTCACGCGCTTCTCCGCGTCCTTTCGCCACTCTTTGTTGAGTTCCTCGCGAGTCTTTTTGATATGTTTCAAATAATCCTCGATCTTCAGACCCATGCGGGAGATGTTGTGTTCAAATTCGCCCCACATCTTTGCGAGCTCGCTTGAGACGAGCACTTCCGGCAGCTCCGCCTTCATTTCTGCGACGATATTTTCGCCGATTTGGAGACGCTTCTTTTCCTTTGCTCGATACTCCTTCTCCTTGAGCATATTTTCCTTCACTTTTTTCTTGAAATCAGCGAGGTCTTTGAAATCGCCGAGAGTCTGCACGAGTGCGTTATCGAGCGGGGCGAGAGCAGCGTCTTTCGCGTCCCCTTCTGCACCCTCCTTCTTTCCGTATGTCTTGTGGATCTCGTCGATCGCGCCGTCGAATTCCTTGTCGGTGATCTCGATCTTCTCCTCCTTTTTCATCTCGGTCTTTGCGATCTTCTTGTAGTCTGGCATCTTCACCTCGGGGAAGACAGCAACCGTGATCTTAAATTCCAGCGGCGCATCCTTCGCGATCTTGGTGAGCTCGATCTGTGGGCGGCTGATCGCTTCGATTTTGTGGTCGACGACAATATGCATGTATTCATGCGACAACACACCCTCGGCAGCATGCTCGAGCACGGCCATCTCGCCCATTTTATTCAAAATGACATCCTCAGGAACATGACCTTTTCGAAAGCCGGGTACAGAAGCCTGTTCAGAAAACGCCTTCAACGATTCTTTAAAAGCGCGCTTCATCTCCGCGGCACTGATCTCTCCGGTGATCTCTACTTGAGACCCAGCAATCTTCTTGGTCTTGATGTTCGAGTAATGTCGCGGATGCTCCCCGTGGCTGTGGCCATGGGTGTGGGTGGTGTTGCTCATTGAAAAAAGAAAAAATGAATTAAATTGAATCGGCACTGCTCGACGCTGCGCTGCTTACCGCGCCTCCTTGCGAACCTTCAAAGAAAAGTCGCGAACCTTGGTCTTCGCTGTCGCCACTGTTTGGCTGGCAGTGCGGACGCTTTCGTCTGCGGCCTTCAGGGTGATACGAATGTCTTCGTTGGTTGACTGTTCGTCTTCCGCGATCGTCACCATAGCTGATGCGGCGATCTTGATATCGTACCCGGCCACTGCCAATTTGTCCTGGGCGAGGTCAGTAAACACCTTTACCTTCGAAGTGTCAAAGCCTCGCGCGGTAAAATCGTCCACCTGCTTGCTGAGTTGGTCTGCTACCGTCTTCAAATCGTCGTGTTTGTCTTGGAGTCGGTTGAGGATGTTCTGGCCGTGGCGAATGTTTTTGAGAGGATCTTCGTCTGGGTCTGTTGCTGCAGGGGCAATGAAGACGCTTGGGGTAGGGGCTGGAGCCGGTGACATGTTCCTTTTGAGCTGGCTGAACCAAGAGGAAAATCCCTCAAAAAGAGCTAATTTGTTGGAAAAAGGCTGATTTTGGGCCGTAGTAGCAGATGCTGAGGTGCTCTGCGCAAAAGCAGTGGTAGCCGAAAGGAGAAGGGTGAGCGCAATCCCGGCAGAAACTACTTTGGCGGCAGTTGTTGTTGGTTTTGTGTTCATATGGGTAGGTAGATACTATAGCATATTTCGGGCAGAAAATCGAGCTTTTGGAGGGTTTTAGCGGCCAAAAAGCACGAAAAAAGCCATCAACAGGGCCATTTTCGCTTCAAACCGACTTATCCACCTCCGACACGCCTAAGCACCCTTTTAAGCTTTCTTGGCCTTCGGGGTCCCAAACTTGGCGTTGTAGATCTCAATACCTCGCGCAAACGCCTTCTCCGCGTCGCTTCGGCCCTTGAAACCGAGGACTTTCACCTCTTTCTTCTGGAGCTGCTTGTAGGTCGAGTAGAAATGCTCGATCTCTTTGAGGGTGTGAGGGTTCACATCCTTCAGATCCTTCACATTGGCCCAGCGTGGGTCGTCTACCGGGACAGCGATGAGTTTCGCGTCTGAGTCGCCGCCATCGATCATTTCCATCACTGCTACCGGCCGCACTCGGACCAAAAGGCCGGGGAACAGAGGGTGGGTCGTGAGGACGATCACGTCGAGCGCGTCGCCGTCTTCCCACAGGGTGCGAGGGACGAAGCCATAGTCGAAAGGAAAGTCCTGCGCAGTGTGAGAGACGCGGTCGAGGGCGATGAGGCCAGTCGCTTTGTCGATCTCATATTTATTTTTCGAACCGCGGTTGATCTCGACGATCGTGTTGATCGACTCGACGCTGCCCGGCTCGATGTCATGCCACAAATTCATGCTCATGGGTTTGTGATTATTGTTTTTTAATAATTACTTCTCCTCCGCAACTGCTGCGCCTTCACCTTCCGCTGGCTTCGCCGGACCGTCTGACTGAATGTCGATCTTCCAGCCAGTGAGCTTTGCAGCGAGTCGGACATTTTGTCCGCCCTTGCCGATCGCTAATGACTGCTGATCCTCCGCTACCTTCACGACAGCCTTGGTGTCGCGCTCGTCTAGAGTGACACTCACCACCTTGGCAGGAGAGAGGGCATCCTCAATAAACTTCTTCGCTTCTGCTGACCATTCAATAATATCAATTTTCTCACCGCCGAGCTCGCTGGTGACAGTGTTCACTCGCACACCTCGCTGGCCCACCATTGAACCGATAGGGTCGATGTGACTGTCGTGAGACATGACCGCAACCTTCGAACGAGAACCCGCTTCACGGGCAATCGCCTTGATTTCTACAGTGCCGGAAGCAATTTCAGGCGCTTCCACCGCAAACAACTTCTCGAGGAATTTTGGATGCGCTCGAGACATTCGCAAAAAGACACCCTTTGCGCCGTCCTCTACCGAGGCGAGATAGCCTCGCACGCGCTCTCCCTGCTTGTATCGCTCTCCCGGAATCTGCTCTTCGTATGGCAAGATCGCCACTGTTCGTCCCAAATCAACAAAGATATTGCCTCGTTCAATACGCTGCACGGTGCCGGAGATCACTTCTCCCTGGCGCTTGCCGTATTCTCGGAGCACAGACTCTTTTTCTGCCTCGCGGATCTTCTGGATGATCACCTGCTTCGCTGTTTGAGCAGCGATGCGGCCGTAGTCATCCTTTGCATCAAGAGGGAAGACCACTTCATCATCGAGGGCGACACCCTTGCGCATCTTCTGCGCGTCTTCGATCATGATGTGGTGCTCCGGGTTGAATCGGGCACGCTCATCCACTACGCCGTCGGTGGTCTCGTCAATGTCTGCGGCATTCTCGGTCGTCGCAGGATCTTCGATAATCACACGTGTATCGTCCACCACCACCTTCACCTGAGAGAACTCAGTTTTGCCGGTGTTGAGGTCGAATTTCGCTCGGACGATCTGGCCTTTCTTGCCGTACTCTTTTTTGTACGCAGTCGCGAGGGCCATTTCGATGGCCTCGATGATCTTTTCCTTCGGAATGCCGCGCTCTTCTTCGAGCTGGGCGAGGACCGAGTTGATTACTTTTAAGTCGAACATATCTTTGTTGTTGGGCGAATAATGGTGCGGAAAGGCCGTGTCTTGTCGGCGCTGCCGCGCTGTTAAAAAATAAAGCCCGCCGGGAGGCGAACTTAGACCCCTATACTATAGCGGAAATGGGGAGGGAGGTCAATGTGCTGGTCAATCACACGATTTCTTGAAGCTATTGCCGATGAGAACCCTCATTGTGCAGGTAGTCTAAGACCATCTTCGAATTTTTAAATGGGCCGGCGACACCTTCTCCTTTTTTCACCTGACGGATGGTGCGTAGAAGTTCACCAATTTCTTTCTTGCTGAACTGCAATCCCTCCCCAACCTTAGATTGAATGTTTTTTAACATATGCAAAGTATATACTAAGTCGATTTTATCTGATTTCGTGTGGATATGCACCACGCCCGTCGATGATATAATACACAGCAATGTTCATCGAACCGAAACAGCTCAAGGAGCTTATTCTCGACTCCGGATTGGTGTCTAAAAAGGATTTTGAGGTTGCGGAGACCGAGGGCGCTGAGAAAGGCGTCAGCGTCGGCCAGCTTTTGGTGACCGCGGGCAAGCTTTCTGAAGACGATTTGCGCCGAATGCAGGCATATGTGCTCGGTATTCCTTTCGTCGACCTAAAAGGCCAGAAGATTGACTTCGAAGTGCTGTCGATGATTCCGGAGCCGATCGCTCGCAATCACAATGTGATCGCCTTCAAGAAGAGCGAGGACTCGCTCGAGGTGGCGATGACCGATATCGACGACCTCGGGGCGATCGATTTCATCAAAAAGAAGACGAAATTGAAGATTTTGGCGCGTCTCACGGATGCGGACTCGATAAAGTCGGGCGTGTTGCAGTACCAAAAGAGCTTGAAGGCCGAATTCGGCGATATTATCCAAAAAGACACCGCAAGTTTGAAGACGTTGGCCGACCAAGTGGGTGGCGACGCGGCTTCGGAAGGGGATTTGAAAAAGATGGCGGAGGAATTGCCAGTGGTGCGTATCGTCGAGACCCTTTTGAAGCACGCGATCTTGCAGAATGCATCCGATATTCACATTGAGCCGATGGAAGAGCAGATGCTCGTGCGCTATCGCATCGACGGCATGCTCCACGACGCCATGGTGCTGCCGAAAAATGCCATTAGCAGTGTGACGGCGCGTCTCAAAGTGCTTGCCAATCTAAAGCTCGACGAGAAGCGTCTGCCACAGGACGGCCGTTTCAAGGTGGATATCAATAACGAGCGGGTGTCTTTCCGTGTGTCCATGCTCCCAACCTACTACGGCGAAAAGACCGTAATGCGACTCCTCCGAGAGAGCGTTTCCGGCTTTACCCTCGAGGGAATGGGCTTCCATGGTCGCGGCTTGGAGTTTGTGCACCAGGCGCTCAAGCAGACAACAGGCATGATCCTCACTTCTGGTCCGACTGGTTCCGGAAAGACGACGACACTCTATACCATGCTCGACATTGTGAACACTGCCGACGTGAATATTTCGACGATTGAGGATCCGATCGAATATCAGATGAAGCGCATCAACCAGACCCAGGTGCGACCGGAGATCGGCTTCACTTTTTCGAGCGGGCTGCGTACCTTGGTGCGACAAGATCCGGATATCATCATGGTTGGTGAAATTCGCGACAACGAAACGGCTTCTTTGGCGATCAACGCTTCGCTCACTGGACACTTGGTGCTCTCTACGCTGCACACCAATAGCGCTTCTGGCGCCATTCCACGATTGCTCGATATGAAGGTCGAGCCATTCCTCGTGGTGTCGACCGTGAATGTCATCATTGGCCAACGCCTCATCCGCAAACTCACCGAGGCGAAGGAAAAATACTTTTTGACCAAGGCCCAGCTCGATTCGCTCGGCAAAAAGGTGGACCTTGATCATGTGTTGGCGTTGCTGAAGGAGGAAAAGATTATCGACAAAGCCGCGACGTGGGAAAAGATCCCTTTCTACAAGCCAAAGGCCTCGAAGGAATCGGAAGACGGTTTCCATGGTCGTCTTGGCATCCATGAGGTGCTCAAAGTGACGAACACCATCCGCGAATTGGTGATGCAGGAGAAGAGCGCGTCCGAGATCGAAGCTCAAGCGCGCAAAGAGGGCATGATGACCATGCTTGAAGACGGTATTTTCAAAGCGGTGGAGGGAATGACGACGATCGAAGAGGTCTTGCGAGTGATTTCGGAGTAGTCGCAGATAGGTTTTGCTGTAAAAAACACCATGCCACTTTTTTCATACAAAGCGATCGATGTGAATGGAGTCACTACCACCGGTACCAATGACGCGCCGGACCGTTTTGTCGTCTCCCGCAATCTGAAGGACCGCGGACTCATGTTGGTGAGCGCCGAGGAGACCTTGGAGAAGCACTCGGTGATCGACGAGAAGGTGCGACAGCTCTTTGGCCGCATCAGCATGCGTGAGAAGATCATGTTTGCTCGCAATATGGGCTCGATGCTCGAAGCCGGACTCACTCTCTCACGTATTTTGTCGGTGATCGATCGTCAGTCGAGAAATGACAAGTTTAAAAAGACTGTTTCGACGATCAACAACGAAATTCGAGCTGGAAAAACACTCAATGAGGCGATGGCCGCATTCCCAAAGGCGTTTTCGCCACTCTTTATCGCCATGGTACGTTCCGGCGAAGAATCCGGCAATCTCGCGGGCTCGTTGAAGACCCTCAGCGGCCAAATGGAGAAGAGCTATTTGCTGCAAAAGCGCTTGCGCGGTGCTCTTATCTATCCGGCGATCGTAATCTGTCTCATCGCGGTGATCGGTGTGCTGATGTTTATCTACGTGGTGCCGACGCTGACTAATACGTTTAAGGAGCTGAATGTGGAATTGCCGTGGAGTACGCAACTCATCGTCTCAACCAGTGACTTTTTGCGATATCATACGTTCGCATTTGTCGCTGCGATCGTCGCTGTGGTGTCCGGACTGATTTTGTTCAAGCGCAGTGTTGTTGGAAAGAAGATGATCGAGCGAACCATGTTGAAATTGCCGATCATTGGTGTGTTGGTGAAAGAGGCCAACTCGGCGCGCACCGCTCGAACACTTTCCTCGCTGCTGTCTGCTGGTGTTTCTTTTTTGGCAGCGATGGAGATCACTCGTGATGTGGTGCAGAATGGATTTTACAAAGAAGTGCTCGAGAAGGCGCGTTTGAATGTGCAGAAAGGGGATCCGATCTCCAGTGTGTTTATCGAAAATGAACATTTGTATCCCGCTTTTGTGGGGGAAATGACCAGCGTGGGGGAAGAGACGGGTCAATTGGCCGAAATGATGCTCGGTATTGCCACTTTCTACGAAGGCGAGGTGGAACAGAAGACCAAGGATATGTCGACGATTATTGAGCCACTGCTCATGGTGATGATTGGTTGTGCGGTGGGGTTTTTTGCGGTTTCGATGATTAGTCCAACATACTCTTTGTTGGATAATATATAGAGGACGAGGCGGGGGAAAGAAAAAGGGTACGCATAAAAGCCTGGTGGCTTTTTGCTCCGACTCGCGCCGTCGCGCTCCGTAGTCCCTTTTTCTTTCCCCCGCCTAGTCCTACACACTATCTAACAACGCACGCGGTGAAATGATATACTGTCGGGATGAAAAAGAAGCGAATGATGCCACTGATTGTTGGAAACTGGAAGATGCATCCGGATACGTTGGCGGAGGCGAAAGATATTGCGAAGAAGATAAAGAAGGGAGCGAGGGGCCTTTCGAAGACGAAAATGGTTGTTTGTCCTCCTTTTTTGTATGTGCCAGAGGTTAAGACAATCATTGGCCGGACGAATATCGCGATCGGTGTGCAGAATATCTCTAGTGAGGAAGCCGGTTCGCATACTGGCGATATATCAGCAGTGCAGGCAGCCTCTTGTGGCGCTGAATATGCTGTCGTTGGCCACTCCGAACGCAGAAAAATAGGGGAAACCGACGAAATTGTCGCCAAAAAAGCACTTTTAGCGATTCGCAATGGCCTCGTGGCGATTGTGTGTGTTGGTGAAGCAGAACGAGACGCACATGGAAAGTATCTCGCCTTCCTGAAAGATCAGCTCGCACGTTCTTTGGCCACTGTTTCGGCAGCAGAGCTGAAAAAGCTGGTTATTGCCTACGAGCCGGTGTGGGAGATTGGCGCTAGCGCCGCAATGTCTCCAGGACAGATTCATGAAACCAGTATCTATATCCGAAAAGTACTTTCCGATCTCTACACTCCAGAATTGGTTTCCAAAATGCCGATTTTGTATGGCGGTTCGGTGAATGTATCGAATGCGCAGGCTATTTTAAAGGATGGAGAGGTCGATGGTCTGCTTATCGGCCGAGAAAGTCTTGTTCCTGCGGACTTTATTGCTATTGCCAAGATTGCCAATGAGCTCAAATAGCTACAAAACACTCGACCAAGCCGGTCCGCTTGCGGGGAAGCGAGTTCTGTTGCGCGTCGATCTCAATGTGCCGATCGTGAAGGGGGAGGCGGGGCGGTTGGAGGTGCGAGATGATTTTCGCATCGAGAAGCTGTTGCCGACTATTGAGTGGCTCAAAAAGGCTGGCGCAAAGACCATCGTGCTCGCGCATATCGAAAGTGTGGAGACGCAGTCGCTCCGCGCCGTGGCGGAATATGTGAATGCGAAGACGCCGGTGACTTTTGTCGAATCTTTCGACACTCTTTCCGTACATGTTGCACAGATGAGGGACGGTGATGTGGCAATCTTAGAGAACCTACGCTCGCTCGACGCCGGTGAGAAGGAAAATTCTCCGGATTTTGCAAAAAAAGTGGCGCAATTGGGTGATGTATACGTGAACGAAGCGTTTTCTGTGTCGCATCGACCGCATGCTTCCATCGTCGGCCTGCCAAAACTCCTTCCGCATTTTGCCGGGCCGTTGTTTGATAGCGAAGTGAAGCATCTTTCTCAAGCCTTCCAGCCGCTCCACCCTTTCATTTTCATCCTTGGCGGTGCGAAGTTCGAGACGAAGCTTCCGCTCGTGCAGAAGTTTCTCACTAAAGCTGACCTTGTATTTGTTGGTGGGGCCTTAGCCAATGATATGTTTGCTCAGCGTGGCCTCGAAGTGGGAAAGTCGCTTCGGGCGAAGGGCAGTATCGACCTCTCAGCCCTCGCTGCGCATCCGCGCTGCGCTACACCGATCGATGTATTAGTGAATACGCCTGATTCGTACCCAAAACTCCCGACCGAAGTGTCCGCGACTGATCGGATCCTCGATTGCGGCCCCGAAACTGTCGATTATTTGAGCCGCACGTTACAGACAGCAAAGTTTGTGTTGTGGAATGGGCCGCTCGGCGATTATGAAAAAGGTTTTGAGCAGTCGACGATCGATTTGGCGAAAGCGCTCCTCGCTAGCCCGACCAAGGCGGTGCTCGGCGGAGGAGATACCATCGCCGTGCTCTCGAAGGCAGGTCTGCTTGATGCATGTTTGAATAACGAACATATTTTCGTCTCTACTGGCGGCGGTGCGATGCTCGACTTTTTGGCGAACGGTACGCTGGTGGGGATTGAGGCACTTGCGTAAAATCGAGGGCGGGTATATATTCAGAAGCGGGAAGAGTATGCACCTGGTGTTGGTCCACGCGAGCGGGATTCATCCCGTCGTACGCGTGTGAAGTGCTAACATTCAAGGCAGTGGCAACTCTTCGACAACAAGTGGAAGGACCAAAACGATGAAAGTTCAGCAGCTCCGCCTCCGCAATCAAACCATCGGCCCGCCGGCGAAGTAGCCCCTCCCGCTCCATGAAACAAAAGCCCTTTTTCTAGCGACGCCCCTGTGGTGTCGGCTAATTTCACTTCTGACGGCCCATGTCACCTGTAAGGGACTCTTCAGGAACATCGGTCAGTCTTGCAAGCCCACAGAGCAATCTGGAGGGTCTTTTTTTACCAGCAGATATTTGACATATAGGCACCACTTGTTATATAATACGAAAGGCCTAAATACGAACTTTTCCATTCAGTCTCAACCCGAATACCCCTAGGAGTCAACTATGAAGCCCCACGTTCCGTCGCTCGGTTTCTTGCAGCGTTTCCTCAATCTACTGGTCGACCTTTGGAAGGTCGAAAGCCTCCCAGGTGACCACTTGGGAAGTCCAGATTTGCGACTCGTTATTTCGACCTCATATGTCACACGTCGTGATCGTCTCACGGATGCCACACAAGAGACACTGAGGGTTGGTCTTGAATACCTCAAGCGGTTTCCACAAGCGTGGCTGGCTTTCAGTCCCTGCCGCTACCCATTCCCCGGAGCCGAAGAGGTCGAACTCGTTTTGCGTGTTGCCCAGATCTCTGATGGCTGCAAATACTTCTCTGCTGGTTCCATGGACAACACGGTTCAGGAAGCGCAGCAGATCAGAGCGGCTCTCGATTCTCGCGCTAGTGTCGCAGGGATCAGAAAGGGTTCACCCTACTCGATTCTGGTAGTGACCGGCGAGATGCATTCACGCAGCGCCCGGCTTATTTGGGAACACTACTTCCCGGAGGCGACAGTCTTCATCTGCTGTATCCCGCATCATTTCGAATACCAGCCAGACCACCCTGTCGACATGCAGAGGGGTCCGTGGAAATGGGCGTTTGCGAATCTCGCCAGACATTTCCTACTCCTCACCATTGGGGTTGAACGGACGGGGAAGTTCAAACACAACGCTCGCCAAGCCAAGTAATCGAGCCCCTCCTCTCCAGGATCACAAGCCGCCACGCTCGACGTGTGCGGTTTTCTTTATAAAATCTGCGAACGCAACTTCGCTGCATTTCCGACAATGTCACTCTTTTTAAATTTTGCACTAGCTGCGTTATCGGGGTATATCCAGATGTGGGCATGTGGAACCTCTTCGCCAACAATCTTTGAGAGTACCATCTCCACCTCGAAGGCTTTTTTCTGCGCGTTCGCCACCTTTTTCGCCACTTCAAAATATGCCCCGGCATTCGGCACGTCCCAGACCCAGCGATAGTGCTGCTTCGGGATCACTAGGGCATGGCCAGGCGAGAGTGGGCGGATGTCCAGAAAGGCGAGAAAATCAGCGTCTTCATACACTATCTCCGCAGGCACTTCTTTGGCGACGATTTTGCAGAAAATACAAGCACTCATGCGAAAAAGTATACCATTTTTATTCTTGGTGTGCGGCGTTGAGTGCTAAATGTGCGTGATATACTTTCCGCTATGACTGCCAGGACCGCTTCCGCCACAAAGGCGAAATACGCTCTCCGATCGGCCGTGCCCGCGGAGGCGAAAAAGGCGCTCGCGGCATATCCCGACTTTCTACAACATTTGATGTTCCATCGAGGCATTACGGACGTGGTATCGGCCGAAGCCTTTCTCAATCCCAGCTACGAAACGCATACTCACGATCCATTTTTGCTGAAAGACATGGCAAAGGCGGTGAAGCGAGTGCTCGGGGCGGTGGAAAAAGGCGAAAAGATCGTCATTTTTAGTGATTATGATGCCGATGGTATCCCTGGCGGTGTCGTATTGCACGATTTCTTCAAGAAGATCGGTTATGCAAACTTTTCAAACTACATTCCACATCGTCACGACGAAGGTTTTGGTCTCAACATGGAGGCGGTCGAGGGTTTTGCGAAGGATGGAGCAAAATTGGTGATCACGATCGATTGCGGCATTGCCGATATTGCCGAGGTGAAGCGTGGTCAGGAGCTTGGAATGGATATGATCGTCACGGATCACCACCTGCCGATTACGGAAAAGAACAAAAAGGGCCAGGAAGTGCCGGTATTGCCGCCTGCTTTTGCTATTTTGAACCCAAAACAAGCCGATTGTGCGTATCCGGAGAAGATGCTCTGTGGTTCAGGGGTGATTTTCAAGCTGGTGCAGGCACTGGTGTCAAAAAAGCCGGAAATAAAGGATGGATGGGAAAAATGGCTGCTCGACATGGTGGGGATGGCAACATTGTCCGACATGGTACCCCTCACCGGCGAAAACCGCGTATTTGCCTACTATGGCCTCAAGGTATTGCGCAAATCGCCTCGAGTGGGCCTCATGAAGCTCCTGCGGAAGATCAAGACGGACCAGCGTAATCTCACCGAAGATGACATCGGCTTCACGATTTCGCCTCGTATCAACGCCGCTTCGCGCATGGGGGTGCCGCACGACGCCTTTCGCTTGCTCTCTACGACCGATGAGACTGAGGCCGACCAGCTCAGTGACCATTTGAATCGCATAAATGACGAGCGCAAGGGTATTGTGGCCGCCATGGTGAAGGAAATGAAGCATGCGCTTGAGGCGCGGTGGGCGAACCAGACAGAAAAACCCAAACTCATCGTCCTCGGCAATCCAAAATGGAAGCCCGCACTGCTTGGTTTGGCGGCCAATACCCTCATGGAGGCCTATTCTTGCCCTGTTTTTCTCTGGGGACGCGACGGTGAGGATGTTCTGAAGGGTTCGTGCCGTTCCAATGGGATGAGCTTGCAGGCTTTGATGTGCAAGGTGCCCGGTGCGACTCTGTCGGCATACGGTGGCCACACGCTGGCCGGCGGTTTTGCCGTGACGAATGAAGAAGTGCACAAGCTCGAGGCGGATCTGATGGCCGCGTATGAGGTGGCCTCGGATTCGGCTGCGACGGAATCTGCGGGTGGTGATAGTGGGGGCGAGGCAGGGGAAGGTCTTTTTGTCGATGCCTCGATCACCCTTGATGATGTCAACTGGCAGACGTACGGCATGCTCGAAAAGCTGGCGCCATTTGGCACGGGAAATCCTAAACCTTTGTTTTTGTTTGAGCATGCATTGCTGCGTGAGGTGAAAGCGTTTGGTAAAGAGCGAAATCACATCGAACTCGGCTTCGGCAAGACGAATGGCAGCAAGGTTTCCGCTATCGGTTTTTTCAGCACGCCCGAAGATTGGCAGGCCCAGCTTGGGGCAGGGCGAAAGTTGGCCGTCGGAGAAAAAGTGCATCTGGTGGCAACACTGGAAAAGTCCACCTTTCGCAACTTTCCCGAATTGAGATTGAGGATTGTGGATATATTTTGAAGCAGTATAATCTTTTGATGAGCACCACTATTTTTACCGACGGAGCATCGCGAGGCAATCCTGGTCCAGGAGGCTGGGCTTTTGTGGCTGTGTATGAAATGCAAGGTTCAGGAGAGCGGCGCGTAAAAGAGGGTGGCGGTGCCGAACGAACAGCGACGAACAATCAAATGGAGCTGCTTGCGGCCTTGCGAGCGTTGGAATATGTGTCGGCACAAAAGATTTCCGGTGACATTCTCGTTCACTCTGATTCGAGCTATATGATCAACGGGATTACTAAATGGGTTGCTGGCTGGAAGAAGAAGGGCTGGATCACTTCCACTAAAACTCCCGTAGAAAATCGCGAATTGTGGGAGGGTTTAGACATGGTGATTACACATTTGAATGCAGATGGAATGCAGGTTCGATGGCAGTATGTTGGTGGACATATCGGTGTGAAGGGGAACGAGCGCTGCGATGTGATCGCAACAGCTTTGGCGACTGGAGGTGTGTTGCGTCCGCCGTTGTTTGACGGCAAATTTTCTGCATATTTTATTTCTGATGTCCTTGATATCTCTCACAGCTTGGAAAAGAAAAAGGACAAGGGTGCCGATCGGTCGCGCAGTAAGGCCGTGGCATATTCATATGTAAGTGCGGTGAAGGGTGTGGTGCAAGTACATAAGACATGGAAAGAGTGCGAAGCGCGCGTTAAAGGACAGCGCGGTGCACGGTTCAGGAAGGCATTGTCCGCAGCCGAAGAGTCGATTATTTCTGGCGAATTTTCTGCGTAAAACGGTGCCTTTTTCGTCTTCATTTTTTCTTTAGAATTTCTTTATTCTAATTTTATCTTTTCTTCATAATTTCTTTATCAAAAAAGAGTGGTTTCTTTACCCTTTCTTAGCAGTTTCTCTATTACTGTTTCGGTATACTTTTTGGATGGAGTTGAAGCTACGCAGTTGCCTCTTCGGTTTTTTCCTAGGGGTGGCGGTTCGCTCATTGGTCTTCACTCCATGGTGGCTTGGACTACTTGGTCTGTTTGTTTTTGGCTGCGTGATTCTGGTTATTCGAAACCATCCAACGACCCCAACCAGTGCCCGCATGCTTTGGGTCGCGATGGTATTGGTCGGGGGGTCGCTTGGAGTGATCCGCTGTGACGTCGCGGATCTCCGCGCACCAAAAACAGAATTAGACCAATACCTAGGCCGTTCAGTGCAGTTTGTCGGCACGGTAATACAGCCGCCACAAGAACGCGGGCAGGTTTGGCGTACCCTGTTTCATCCGGATGGGGGACGGTCGAATATCAGTGTGTCGGTTCCGTTGTATCCGCCGGTGCGATACGGTGACCGTCTCCGTATTTCTGGAGTTCTCGTGAAGCCAGAAGCGTTCCTTTCCGACAATGGTCGGATGTTCGACTACCCAAGCTACCTCGCTCTCGACAATGTCTATTACCAATTAAAGAACGTTCGATCTACGATCGTCGGACACGGTAGCGGTGGCTGGCTAAAGGACAAGCTCTTCACCTTTCGCGAGCTGTTTCTGCGGCGGATTGGCGAGCGTTTTGCGGTGCCGGAAAGTGCGTTGCTGGCGGGCCTTTTGCTTGGCGAAAAAAGTTCACTTGGAAAGCCACTTGAAGACGCCTTTCGGAAGGCGGGCGTGATTCATATTGTCGTATTGTCTGGGTTCAATATCACGATCATTGGCGTGGCCGTAATGTATCTCTTGTCTGGCTTGCCGCGACGGATCAGTATCGTTTCCGGAATCGTGTTCATTGCTCTGTTTTCGATCATGACCGGCGCGGCAGCCACCGTCGTGCGTTCGGCAATCATGGCCGTCATCGCGCTCCTCGCCGCGTTATTCTATCGAACCTATGACGTACCTCGCGCACTCTTTCTTGCCGCTTTTCTGATGGTACTGTTTCAGCCGGGTGTGCTCATCTTCGATCCATCTTTCCAACTCTCGTTTCTTGCGACGGCTGGCCTGATCTATCTCTCTCCAATGATCGAACGCCGACTTATGTGGTGTCATGAGACGTTACGTACAATACTTGTCGCGACACTCTCAACGCAGCTCTTCGTGCTACCGTACTTGTTGTACAGCATGGGTGATATTTCGTTGGTCTCGATCTTCACCAACCTCGCCATTTTGCCGACAATTCCATTTGCGATGCTATCTGGATTCGTGGCGACTATCTTGCCGCTCGGCATCGCTGTCATCCCGGCGGCTATCGCCCATGCACTGCTCGCATATATTTTTCTGATTGTTCGATTCTTCGCGGAACTGTCTTTTGCCACGGTGGCCATTCCATACTTTCCGGCTTGGCTGATGGTAGGATGGTACGGTATCACCGGCGGATTATTGTGGTGGAAATATGGAAGAGAAGCATAACATAATCAATTGGAAAAAGTGGGCGACAGGCGCGCTCGGTGTCGCCACTGTTTTTGCTGTTGCTTTCTTTGCGCTGTCGTTCGTGTTTCGAGCCGTACCGTCAACAGCACTGAATGCACCGAATCTTGCAAACGGTGGGGAGTTTGGTGGTGACGTTGAGGACACGCTGATGATTGCTTTTCTGGATATCGGCCAAGGCGACGCTATCTTAGTGCGTGGACCGAACGGAACCACAGTGTTGTTTGATGGCGGCCCCGATCGCACACTCCTCGTGCGCCTGGGCGAAGTCCTGCCATTTTGGCAACACTCTATCGATATGATCGTGATCACAAACCCAGACAAAGACCACATCGGCGGCTTCATTCCGCTGCTACAAACCATGAAAGTTGGTCTAGTGCTCGAGCCCGGCACCTCGTCTGTCTCGGCAACATACCGCACGCTGAAAGAAGAAATAGCAAAATCACAAAAAGAACATGGCACGCGGACGGTCATCGCCCGAAAGGGAATGCGTTTCCCGATTGGCGCCGGAGCAGAAATCGATATTCTGTTTCCGGATCGCGACGTATCTGATTGGAAAACGAACGACGGTTCCATTATTGCTCGAGTGGTGTTCGCGAGCACCTCCGTGTTGCTCACGGGAGATTCGACGAAGAAGACCGAGTCACTGCTTGGTCGCGTCGAACCCACCGACATCCTGAAGGTTGGCCATCATGGCTCCCGCACTTCCACTGGTGAGGCTCTGGTCTCAATGTTGCGGCCAAAGTGGGCTGTGATTTCTGCCGGTTTCAAAAACAAATACGGTCATCCGCATGAAGAAACGCTGAATACACTCAAAAAATTCGACGTAACCACGCTCATCACCTACGAAAAAGGCACGATCGTCTTCACCTCGGACGGCCGCGCCTTTTCGGAGCCCACGTTTCCGCACTAGTTTTACATGGTTATGAATATAGGGGTATACTCTTATACATGGAAGAAATCTCTGAACACGAAACTCCTCAGGAAAGACAGGAAAGGATAAAGTTCCGAGTCTCTCGTTTCATAGAAGATAAATTAATTCAGGCTGTTCGCCTCAGGTGGGAAGCTGTGCAGAGTGGTAATGATATCGATATTGTCCAATGCCTACAGAATGTTTGGCCAGAAAATGACGGTGCTGCATGGCAACGGAAACCTCGTTTCACCGTATCGCATCTCGATGAAGTTTTTTCCGTTCGCTTTGAGGGTGAGAGCAATGAATATGATAGCGCTGCACGCCTGATGACTATTGCTGTTGGTAATCTTCGTCGGGCCACCACACTTGAAGAATCGGAAGGTGTGCTTCTTGGTGTGATTGAGGCTGTTTATCATGAGGCGGAACATATCTATAATCCTGGTTCTGGACTGGAGCCCGTCGATATTCCAGAGACAATTGAGTACTTGGGGAATCCAGGTGAGATCGAGGCCCATGGAAGACAGTTTGCTTACCGGTACCGCAGAGAATTCCCAGGTGAACCTTTTGATGTACAGAAGATGGCCAAACTTTCTGAGAAAATAAAAAACAGTGGGAAGGGTAATAGATACTACAATTATTTTGTAGCCTTCGCTGACCCTATCAAGCAACAGTCTTACAAAGACTTCGGCGATGTTCAGTGTATTTACGAGAAAATAGTTGAAGCCACTAAAAGACATCTACAAATTCTTTCTGCCCATGCAGAAGAAAAGTAAATCTTTTCGTTACTTCGCCGCTTTCTGGAAATTCTCCTCGATCACTTCCCAATTCAGGTTTGCAAAGAAATCTTCAACATACTGCTTTTTGCCGCTCGGCTGATAGTCGGCGACGAAAGAGTGTTCCCACATATCAAGTGCTAGAACAGGGGAGAGGCCGGTGAGGTGTCCGAGATGCTGCTCATCCACCCATGCATTCAAAAGACGCTTGGTGACAGGGTCGTAATACATCATTGCCCAGCCAATGCCTCGAGTGAGAGCGATTGCTTTGAATCGTGCGAGCCAGCCGTCCCAAGACCCCCACTCTTCCTCGACGGCCTTTTTTAAAGAACTGGCGCCGGCCGCAGAGTCGATTGCCTTTGCCCCGCCTTCAAAAGACCGGAAATAATATTCGTGATTGCGCATGCCATCGAACTCAAAGCCAAAACGCCGCTGGAGCTCGCCCAGAGCATAGGCATTCTTTTCCGCATCCTTCGAGAGCTCGTCGATTTTTTCGAGGATGAGATTGCTGAACTTCACATAGCCGGCATAGAGCTTCAAGTGTTCCTCGATCGTCTTTGCCGAAATACCCCTCAGAGCGGGGATATTGAATTTTGTTTCTTCAAATTTTTTCATACGATGATTGTATCATTATTGGAGAGAGAAATAAAAAAGATGGCTCGCGCAAGGCGGGCCATCGTGGTGGGGGTTCGGCGAGCGAGTCACGGAGCCCACGTGATCAGTCCCGATTCCGGCGAATCTCGGTGGCGTAGGCGATCCATTGTTGCACCTCGGATTCGTAGGCTTCATCCGGGAATTCATCGAGGTGTTTGTCCAGCGCCGCTGAGAATTCATCGAAAATCTCTACCGCCTCAACGTGGCCCCAGCTTTTGAAAGCATTTTCTTTCTTCCAGGCTTGGACGCCTTGGTAGAGCTGCCGACAAAAATTGCGGGAGAACTCCGTCGAATTGGAAGCGCTCCTGGCAGCCGAAGGTCTCGGACTGTTGTGATACACCTCACGGGTTTTTTTCGGTTTCAGAGATGGCGTCGTTTCTGGGGGAAGTGCGAGCTTGCTAAAACAATAGGCCAGTGTGATCCAAAGGGAGCCGATGATCCAGCGAGGGAACAACCCCCCGTTGTCAGTAAACACCGCAAGGATCATTAGGCAGACAGAGCCGCCCACCACGTAGTAAGTTCTCATACGTTGTTTTCTCCTGTGAAGTTTTGCCTTCGTTGACCGTCTGGAGACTATCCTAATCCTGCGGGCCGATTAAATCAACCCCGCTTTCTTCAGTGTTGCGTACGCACCGTTCTTATTGATGGTCTTGATTGCCTTGGTAGAAATGGTGAGTCGAATCGACTTCTTCAATTCAGGGATGTAAATAGTCTTCTTCTGGAGGTTTGGGTACTTTCGCACCATACCGGTAGGGTTGTATTGAGTAGCTCGAGTACGGTTTGAATAGCCGCCAGCGACGATTGAGGTTTTCTTGGTGATTGGGCAGATTTTCGCCATGGGGGTGATTTAGTTCAGTTATGCTATCATACATTGACAAAAGCGCAAGTTTCCAAGGCTTTATAGCGCCAATTTCATGCTAAACCTCTTTTCTCTGGCCGTCCTCATACTATCTGTCGTAATCCACGAGGTATCTCATGGCTATATGGCGCTGCGTTTGGGTGACCCAACAGCGAAATATGCTGGCCGCCTCACGCTGAATCCAATCAAACACCTCGATCCAATCGGTTCAGTCATTATCCCCATCATCACGACGCTCATGGGGGTGTCTTTTGGGTGGGCGAAGCCAGTGCCGTTCAATCCGGATAACTTCCGCAAAAGTGCCTTTAATGTTCGCTGGGGTGAGGCTCTCGTGGCACTGGCCGGGCCAATGTCGAACTTTATTGTGGCCGCGGTCTTTGGTGTTGCGGCGCATTTTGTGGCCAATCAGGCAGCTTTCTCCTTGTTTGGGCTGATCGTGCTGGTGAATATCACGCTCGGCATTTTCAATCTCGCTCCTGTGCCACCACTCGATGGTTCAAAGCTGTTGTTCGCCCTGATCCCGCAGCGATACAGCCATGTTCGAGTGCAATTGGAGCGTCACTCGCTCATGCTGGCACTCTTTTTCATCTTTTTCCTCTGGCAATTTTTTGAGCCGATCGTGTTCAAGCTCTTCGCTCTATTGATGGGTGTGCCACTGACACTTTAATTTTCGTTGCTTCTCGCATTGACTATTCCGCCCGACGGTCTAGTATGGGATTGGAGCACTCTCTATTATGCAATATGAATTTACCCAACCGCTGAACAAACCGCTCATTCTCGACGGCAAGGCCTGCGCCCAGCACATCCGTGCCGAGATAGCCGACGGCGTGCGTACCCTTGGCTTCAAGCCCGGGCTGGCCGTGATCTTGCTTGGTAATGACGCTGCCAGCCGAATGTATGTGAAGAGTAAGGGCGAAGCTGCTCGCAACGCCGGTTTCCACAGCGTCGTGGATATTCGTCCCGCGACCACCACGCAAGCTGAGTTACTCAAGCTCATCGCGCAATACAATGCCGACCCAAAGATCCACGGCTACATCGTTCAGTTGCCCCTGCCGGCGCACATTGATGTCGAGGCGGTGGTCGCCGCTATCGATCCGCTGAAGGATGTTGACGGCTTCCATCCGGAGAATCAAGGCTTGCTCTTGAGAGGCACGCCGCGCTTTGTTCCGGCCACGCCGCGAGGGATTATCGAATTGCTCCGCCGCAACGGCATCACCGCGAAAGGGAAGCGTGTGGTCATCGTCGGTCGCAGCTCCATTGTCGGCAAGCCGCTCGCCGCAGCGTTTCTCATGAAGGGCGAGATGGGTGATGCGACGGTCACTGTGGCGCACTCGCAGACACCTGACCTAGCGACTGTGTGCAAGGAGGCCGATATTTTGGTCACCGCTCTTGGCAAGTCGGGTTTCGTGAAGCTTGGGTTTGTGAAGCCTGGCGCGGTGGTCGTTGATGTTGGGATCAGTCGCGTCGACGGCGTAACATCGGGAGATGTGGACTTCGGTCCTGTCTGCTTGATCGCTTCGGCCATTACTCCGGTCCCTGGTGGAGTCGGTCCGATGACTATTGCCATGCTTCTTCAGAACACGTTGGACGCCGCTATGGCGAAGTAGGTTTGGTAGCGAAAGCTCGCCGCAGGTGCAACATCCTGCGGCTTTCATTTTGGAGGGGGGTGGTGGAGTGAAAAAGAGTACCTGCGGATTTTTCATACTTTGTATGAATGTGTATGAGAAAGTATGAAAAATCCGCACCTACTCAAAAACACCGCGCGCCTCCTCGCGTAACGCTCTTGCCGTGTTTCAGGGGGGTTCAAGGCGTTATATTTGCGCAAAACCCCTCTCTATAGTAGAGTACGGGGACGCTTTTCTCGGAGCAAAGCGCGGCCCAACAGGTTCGCCTGAGCTCGCCAAGCTCCAAAAAGCTTCATAATTCAGCCACAACCATCAGGAATCTGTGAGTAATCCTCGGAAGCAAAGGGTGAAGCCACACAGATCTCCGCGCGGCGAAGCAGAATTTAATCATCGTCATTATTAAAATCGGTTTATTTATTTGCATTTCACTATGCCAACCATCAATCAATTGGTGCGCCGCAAGCGAGTCAAGCTCTACCGAAAGTCAAAGGCGATCGCCTTGACCAAGAGCTTCAATACGCTCAAGAACAAGCCTCGATTCTTCTACTCGCCATTTAAGCGAGGAGTATGCGTCAAGGTTACGACCAAGACTCCAAAGAAGCCAAACTCAGCGATCCGCAAGATCGCCCGAGTGCGACTTACCAACGGTATGGAAGTCACCGCATACATCCCAGGTATCGGCCACAACCTCCAGGAACACTCAGTGGTACTTCTCCGAGGCGGACGAGTAAAGGATGTCGGTCTCCGATACACTATTGTTCGAGGCGTGCTCGACTCAGGTGGTGTAGAAACACGACGAAAGGGTCGAAGCCAATACGGTATGAAGAAGCCAAAAGCCGCTAAATAATCCATACTCCAATGAGACGAAAAGCCAAAAATCGTAATATCGTATCCCCTGACAGCGTGTACAGCTCCCAGAAAGTAGGGAAGTTGATCAACTATTGTATGGAGCGAGGTAAGAAGAATGCCGCTCGAAAGATTGTGTACGGAGCATTCGACACTATCAAGGAGACTGCTAAGGTAGAAAATCCTTTGGAGTATTTTGAGAACGCGCTGAAGAACACTGCACCGATGGTGGAGGTGAAATCTCGTCGTGTGGGAGGCGCCAACTATCAGGTACCAATCGAAGTCCGACCAGACCGACGACAGGCGCTCTCGATCAAGTGGATTGTTGATGCTGCTCGAGCGAAGAAGGGCAAGCCAATGCACTTGAAGCTCGCGGAAGAGATCATGCTCGCCATGAAGAACGAAGGCGAGGCCGTGAAGAAGCGTGAGAACACTCACAAGATGGCAGAGGCCAACAAGGCGTTTGCGCACTTCGCTTGGTAGCGCTACAAGGAGTTTTTCAAAGGGTACGCATAAATTTCTGGTGAAATTTTGCTCCGGCTCGCGCCAGTCGCGCTCCGCAGTCCCTTTGAAAAAGCTCCTCTCCGCGATTAGAAAAAACCGCTGGGAAGCGGTTTTTTCTTTGTTGACAGATACTATACCTAGGTATATACTTTGGTATATGAATACTACTACGCTTATGACAACAAAAGTAGATAAAAGATTGAAGGTAGCTGCTCAAAAAACAGCTGAGGAGCTCGGTTTTCAGCTTGGTACGATCGTAAATGCGTATTTGAGGCAATTTGTGCGCACGAAGGAGGTGTCTTTCTCGATGAATCTTCGACCGACACGAAGACTTCTTCGGTCTATCGAGATTGCGGAAAAGGAGCTCGCTTCAGGAAAGTTGAAGAAGTTCACCGATATCGAAGACCTTTTGGCTGATCTTAACTCCTAATTCTGTTCTTTCGAAATGGCAGTTACTATTATTAGATCATCGGAATTCGAACGGCACTTCAGAAAACTGCCACTCAAGATCCGGGAGAAGGTCTCGGATCGGCTCAGAATTTTCGTGCAAGATGAATTCAGTCCGATTCTCAACAATCATAAATTATTAGGCAGAAACAAGGATTGTCGCAGTATCAACGCAACTGGCGACTATCGAATACTATACAGGGAGATTGAAAACTCCTTCTACTTGCTTGTCGACGTGGGTACGCATAGCGACTTGTGGGGCTAGTTGTCAGAAATTTTGACAAATCGGCGCTGAAAGGCCAAGATTGAGTGGGTTGCAAGATGGCAAGGGAGAAAAAGGCCACAACCTTTGGTTGTGATGTGGCCGACGTGGCGGAATATCTTCCGAGGCCTTGTACACCTATAGGCAGGTCGGACCTGATGCTTTTGCGCTCGGGCGACGACTTGAGAGTTAACAGAAAAAAGGAACCCGACGAAACCAACCCTACTGTTTCTTCTTTCTTCTAACCGACGGACACCTGCGTATCCCCACATTACGCCGAAAGGTGTCCGTTTTTCTTTCCATTGCCAATTTCCGGGTACCGACGTACAATTTCCTTTATGAAAACCATTCAAAATATCGCTTCGGGAATCTTTATTGGAGCCGTGAGTGTCCTGTCCCTCATTTCTATTCTTGGGGTTTGGGACGTTTTTAACAAAGAGGTTATTTCGAAATCATTTGCGACCCTCGGTATTTTGGCCGTTGTTGCAGTGGTAGTGATGGTGGCCGGGCGTTTTGTTGGCGGCGGAGAGGCGGTAGATCCTCTGAACCCTCCTGTTCCCGCGGTGCCAAATCCGACCTTCAGGATTGTGCGCATTGCCACTCTCGGCGCTCTCATCGTTTCGGCCGTTCTTCTCGCATTTCTCGGGGTCTGTAGCATTTGGGAGATTATTACCGATAAAGCAATTCTCTATAAATCACTCAGCTCTCTCGCGGTCATCGCATTCTCTTCATTTGTAATCGTACTCACTTGCCTCGAGCGTGAGAACAGCCCACTTTTGAAGCGCGGCGGCCGACTTTCTCCAGGGGTGATCATCCTCTGCGTCATTTTGTTTATGTGGATGATGATGGCAATGTTCAGTGGGTTCTAGTTTTTTGCTGCTAGCGAGATATCCGTTCCGCATTTTGCAGTAGCGCGGTAGAATAGGGAAGTATGACAAGAGTCGCCCTCTTTCTTTTGGTTGTGCTGTCTATCCTTTCGTCTGGCTCGATTTCTGTGCACGCCTCAGACACCAACGGCATCATTGAGCCAGGAAATTTCTATGCCAAGGCCGTTGATACCAATTTCGGTACGTTCAATTTCGGCACGACGGAAGGAGATGTGCACGTCACCGACAGCGCGATGACCGGCTACGTGTGGAGCGACTACTATGGCTGGATCAACCTTAATCCGACTGGCTACGGGGTGGTAAATGACGGTAGCGGCAATCTTTCCGGCTACGCTTGGGGCCAAAACACTGGCTGGATTAATTTCCATCCATCCGCCAGCGGTGTTCGAGTCGTGATCAGCTCTTCGGGAGTCTTTTCCGGCTACGCTTGGGGTCAAAACACTGGCTGGATCGTGTTTAATTGCAGCACAAACAGCACCTGCGGCTCGGGTTCATTTAATGTGGCCACAGATTGGCGCCCTGCGAGCGTTCGCGGTGCTTCTTCAGGTGGCGGCGGTGGTGGTGGCGGCGGAGGGGGTGGTGGTTCCGGATCAGGTTCGAGTTCAAGCTCGAGCAGTAGCGGAGAATCTAGTAGCTCTTCTTCAGAGTCGTCTGCGCCAGCGGCGGAGTCCTCACCGGCACCATCTGAAGCTCCGGCAGAGTCTCCGGCGCCAGCTCCCGATGTGGCGCCACCAGAAGATACTCCATCTGAAGCCCCTCCGGCCGAGGCAGAAACTCCATCGGTGGTTGAGTCGGCCGTCGAGTCCGTGGCCGCGACTGTCGATAGTGTCTTTTCGAGCATCGCCAACTTTTTTGGTGGTGATAGCGGTAGTAGCGGCTCTTCAGGTTCAGGCTCCGGTTCGAGTGGCGGTGGCGGCGGAGGAGGTGCGGTCACGCAAATCGTCTCCGGTGCTGTCGAGCAGGTAAAGCAAAGCTATGAATTCGCCCAAGAGACGGTAAAGGTTGTGGCGGAGGAGACAAAAGAAGTGATCCAGAGTCCAACTGGCTCGGTGGTGACCAAGACGGTGTCGACGGCGGGCGTGGTCGGCGCGGGTGCGGCCAGCGTTTCATCGCTTTTCTTGAACCCGCTGTCATTTTCCGAGCTGTTTCTCATCCCACTCCGATTGTGGGGAATCTTGCTCGGGGCTTTTGGCCTGAAAAAACGTTCTCGTCCGTGGGGTACTGTGTATGACAGCGTTACCAAGCAGCCGCTCGACCCCGCGTACGTGGTCTTGCAAGATGAGAAGGGGAACGAGGTCAATACGTCGATTACCGACCTCGATGGCCGCTATGGCTTCTTGCTCGCGTCCGGCACATACACCATGGTCGCCAACAAGACCAACTACACATTTCCCTCGAAGAAATTGGCCGGAAAGATGGCGGATGAGCTCTACTCAGACCTTTATTTCGGTGAACCGATCACTGCCTTGGAAGCGGGCGGAGTACTCATCAAAAACATCCCGCTGGACCCCGTGAATTTCGATTGGAATGAATTTGCTAAATCACAACAGCAGATTTCGCGTTTTTACTCGAAGCGCGACCTCATCAAAAAGCGCATCACCGACGCTTCCTTCTCCGTCGGCTTTTTCGTGGCCGTCCTTGCATTCTGGGCAGCACCGGCTCCATACAACATCGCCATCTTCGCTCTCTATGTTTGCCTACTCCTCTTGAGAATCTTTGGTGCCAAGAAAAAGGCATTTGCCAGCGTGATGGATAGCTCCACGGATTTGCCAATTGCCTTTGCGATCATCCGCGTATATATTGCCGGCCCAAACCAAGAGTTACTACACAAAGTGACAGACCGTCTCGGCCATTTCTATGCCTTGGTGCCGCCGGGCGAGTACTACCTCACGGTGGAGAAGAAAAATCCCGACGAGACATATACTCTTGTCCACACATCGCCCGTATTTTTGGCAAAAAACGGCGTGATCGAAGAAAAGGTCGTGCTATAATTAACCGCATCCATGAGACGCTTTCTTTTCACAAGCGCGTTTGTTTGTTTCAGTGCATCTGTTTCTTTTTTCGCCCTCCCATCGAGCGTTTCCGCCTCATTTGCGCCGGGCGAAACACTGGATCCAGGCTGTGCGCCGACTAATGCTAGTTGTATTGTGCTCCAGGTGAATGCTTCAACTGCGTCTGGGAATTTCGGTGTCTCTACCACCTCGCCGTGGGGTTTGTTTTCTATCAATCCGAGTGGCATCAGCGGGCCATCTTTTGCGATTGGATCTTCCACGCAGACCGATTTCATTGTTAATTCCGGTGGATACGTCGGTATCGGTACCACCACGCCTGGGAGCATTCTTTCCATCGGGAGCTTGGCTAATTTTACTACTGCTACCACGACTTTTTACGGAACTGGCGGCATTAATCTGGCTGCCGGTTGCTTCGCTGTGGGAGGTACTTGTATTTCCGGAAGCGGTGGGTCTGGGACGGTGAATTCAGGCACCCAAGGTCAGTTTCCTTTCTACAACGGCTCGGGGACGACGCTGACGGCGACTTCGAGTCTGTTTGTGAGTCAGGCGGGAAATATTGGCATTGGCACCACCTCTCCCTACGCGAAGCTCTCTGTGATAGGCGAGGGAGTTTTCCGCAATTTAAGCGCCACTTCAACTACCGCTACTTCCACGTTATCGGGAGGTCTCTCTGTTGGCGGCGGATCCTTTCAGTATGATTTTTCGAGCGGCGTCACCTCGGTGGACGATCTTCAGGTTGGTCCAATGACCTTTGATACCAACGCCGGGATTGTTGCCTGGATCGATATGCCCATCACTGCCACTGCCGCTTCCAGCACGGTCGAGAGTTACTCGGCTAGGATCGACGGCAACTCGCTTTTCACCGTGTATGCAGAGTCAGATGGCGCCGGCGCGGTGCCGTCCTGGAGCCGAAGAGTGGGCGTTGCCAGCACTTCTCCTTGGAAGACACTTTCAGTGGTGGGGTCGATGGCCGTAGATGGCTTGACTCTAGCAAGTGCGACTTCGGACGCGGTCTGTATTAATGCGTCGACAAAGGAAATTTTAGTGAACACGGGTGCCACCAATTGCACTGTTTCTTCTGCTCGCTTCAAACACAACATAGAGACGTTTGATGGTCCAGCTCTTACTCTCATCGGCCAGCTGCGGCCGATCACGTTTAATTCAAATAGCAACAATGAGTCCCGCTTCGGTTTCATTGCGGAAGAGGTGGCACGCGTCGATTCAAGACTGATATTTACTGAAATTGACGGCATTACCCCTCGAGGTGTTCGGTATGAAGAATTAACCCCAGTTCTCGTAAGGGCAATCCAAGAGCAGCAAGCGCAGATCAATTCGATCCGAAACAACACCCTATCTTCCGTCTCTGTCCCAACTTCCGATACACTTCGTGTCAGCCAGCGTCTATGTGTCGATGATGTGTGCATAGAGAAAGAGCAGCTCAAGGCACTTCTCCGAAGCTATGGCGGTACGAGTATCTCCTCGACCTCTCCTGCTGTAGTTGACGCTCCTGCGCTGGTCTTGGCACCCGATATTGAGCCCCCGACAATCACCATCCAAGGAAACAATCCAGCCAACCTTCTGGTCGGTGCAGTGTATTCCGATCTTGGTGCACTCGTGGCCGACAATCGGGACAACAATCTCTCCGTTGTTGTTTCGGGTGATCAAATCGACACCGCCGCCGTCGGAAACTACATCATTACCTACGTAGCGACTGATCTATCTGGCAATGCCGCAACCTCGACGCGCACGGTAATCGTCGCGAATCCTTTCAGCCCTTCTGATCCACAACAATAGCTATGAAGTACCACTCCGCGATCAGCGTCCTTCTTCTCAGTCTCTCTTGCTGGTTTCTGCCGATTACGGTAGAGGCTAGCTGGACGTTCCTTTCTAATTCGTGGACATCGAAGGTGATGGCTTCCCTGACCCGATTGAAAGTGAATACTACCCCTGACGCGACCCTTAGAGGTGGATTGACGGGATACTGGTCTTTCAATGGCCCGGACATGATTGGCGGGACGGTGTACGATCGCAGTGGTATTGGTAATAATCTCTTTATGATCGATATGCCGACCACTACCGCACTAGTGCCTGGAAGGATCGGACAAGGTCTCAACTTTGAAGACGGCGCAATTGATTATTTAGAAGGAGAGAATGTTTCTTCCTACGATTTCGGCACAGGTCCATTTTCAGTCTCAGTTTGGTTCAAAACGACCTTTGCTGGTGGCGGCGTGCGTCTTGTTTCTGTTCGCGATGTCTGCCTCAATGATAGTTTCTGGGAGGTCGATATTGCAGCCGGTACATTTTCGGCCTGCATAGATGATGCTCTAGGTAATTTGACCTGCGTAGCAAGTAATGCCGTCGTAAATGACGGGGAGTGGCATCATGGAGTGGCTGTCCGGGATGGTGTAACGCTCAGCGCCTATGTTGATGGCGTGTTCGACAATAGTGCATCAGGTGTGGATATCCTCGATCTCGTCAATGCGGCGCCATTGCGCATCGGTGACAGTGTTTGTAACAATGACTACTTGGGTGAAATTGATGAGGTCCGGATCTATAATCGCACTCTCTCCTCAGCCGAGGTTAAGCGCCTTTATACTATGGGGAAATAAGGGCCCCAATCGCCCGATAGCGTTGCATTTTTCGCCCTTTTCCTGTAGTCTAACGCCTATCACTAAACATATATGAACAGAGACTATCCACTCGAAAAAGTACGTAATTTCGGCATTATCGCGCACATTGATGCGGGAAAAACCACCACATCAGAGCGAATCCTGTACTACACAGGTATGATCCACAAGATCGGCGAGGTGCACGAGGGCGAGACCACTACCGACTGGATGGAGCAGGAGCGAGAGCGAGGTATTACTATTACCGCCGCGGCGATCACCTGTTTCTGGAACCCTACCTACATGCCAAAGGAGGATGTTTCAAAGAAGGTGCGTTTCAACATCATTGACACTCCAGGGCACATCGACTTTACCGTAGAAGTGAAGCGTTCTCTCAGAGTACTCGACGGTGCTGTGGTGGTATTCGACGGCGTGGCGGGAGTAGAGCCACAGTCTGAGACCAACTGGCGCTATGCCGACGAAAGCAATGTTCCTCGACTTTGCTTCATCAACAAAATGGACCGAACCGGCGCGTCTTTTGAGCGCTCATATGCCTCTATTCTCGAGCGATTGAACAAAAATGCGATCCGATTCCAGCTGCCTATTGGCTTGGAGGGTGATCATCGTGGTGTTGTCGACCTCGTGAAGATGAAGGCCTACACCTTCGAAGGTGAGAAGGGTATTAAGATTATTGAACAGGAGATTCCTGCAGACATGCTCGAAGATGCAAAGAAGTATCGAGCTGAACTCATTGACCGAGTGGCAGAATACGATGAGGCGACCATGTCGGCATATTTGGAAGGGAAGGAGATCTCGATCGATGAGATCAAGCGAGTGGTCCGAAAGGCGGTGCTTGCTGGAAAGATCTTCCCAGTGTTTACTGGTTCTGCGCTCAAGAATGTGGGTGTGCAGCTCGTATTGGACGCCGTCGTTGATTATCTTCCATCTCCCCTTGACCTTCCCCCGGTACGAGGCATTGATCCAAACACGGGTGACCACATCTTCCGCAAGCCTTCAGATGAGGAACCTTTCTGTGCCTTGGCCTTCAAACTCCAGAACGATCCTTTTGTTGGGCAACTGACTTTCTTCCGCGTGTACTCGGGTACTGTGGAGTCTGGTACGTATTTGTATAACTCAACCACCGGCAAGCGCGAGCGATTGGGTCGTATCGTGCGCCTCCAGGCCAACGAGCGCGAGGAAGTGAAGAAAGTGTACGCCGGAGAGATTGCCGCTGCGGTGGGTCTCAAAGACGCCCTTACTTCGCACACCTTTTGTGACGAAGAAAATCCAGTTATCCTCGAAGCGATCAAGTTCATGGAGCCAGTGGTGTCGTTGCGCGTCGAGCCAAAGACCAAGGCCGACCAGGAAAAGATGGGCGTGGCTTTGAAGAAGCTCGCAAATGAAGATCCGACTTTCAAGATCAGTTCCAACTCTGAAACAGGCGAGACGATCATCTCAGGTATGGGTGAACTTCACTTGGAAATCATGGTGGATCGTATGAAGCGAGAATTCGGTGTCGAGGCCAACGTCGGCAAGCCTCAGGTGGCATATCGAGAGACGATTCAGGGCGAGGCAGAGGCGGAAGAGAAGTACATCAAGCAGACCGGAGGAAAGGGTCAGTACGGTCACGTTATCATCACTCTCCGACCGATGAAGCCGTTGGAAGAAGGCGAGAAGGTGAAGAAGAATGTCAGCCGATTTGCCGACTTCGAATTCATTAACTCTATCAAGGGCGGTGCGATCCCTGGCGAATTCATCCCTGCAGTGGAGAAGGGTGTGCACGAAGCGATGGACCGAGGTGTTATCGCCGGATACCGCATGGTGAACGTGTCTTGTGAATTGACGTTCGGTAGCTACCACGATGTCGACTCATCTGAAATCGCGTACAAGATCGCCGGTTCATTGGCCTTCCAGAGCGCCTCAAAGCGTGCGAAGCCGGTTATTTTGGAACCAATCATGAAGGTGGAGGTATTGTTCCCAGAGAAGTTTATGGGTGATATCACCGGCAGCATTTCTTCAAAGCGAGGTACGATCGAAGAAATGACCGAGCGCGGTCAGGCCAAGGTAATGCACGCAAAGGTGCCGTTGTCCGAAATGTTCGGTTACACTACTCAGCTCCGATCTATGACTTCAGGACAGGGTTCAGCGACGATGGAATTCGACCATTACGCGCCGGTGCCGAAGTTTGTGGAGCAGCAGATTATTGAAGCGAGGAAGTAGAGAAAACAAAAACACCTTCGTCGAAGACACGCCATAAATCCTTGCTAGGATTTTGGCTCCTCTCGCCACCGACGTGGCTGCGAGAGGTCTTCACCGAAGGTGTTTTTGTTTTCTTTACATATCTCGGTCAATATCGAGCCGTTGCAGTTGCGCGAGGTCTTCGCCAACAGGCGGTTTTGCCTTTCCTGAATTACGAAACTGCAAAAGAAAACCCCGCGGCTGAGCTGCGGGGCGATAAAACTCCATGTATCAGGCCGTGTAAACGGCTCTATTTATGGTCCGGTCGAAGCCGGCGAGAAGGTAGATATCTGGAGTAGTCAGGACAAACAGTCCACTTCCGTCGTCCATGATGCCGCCCTCAATCACACGGCCTTCGTATGGTGGCCAGCCGCTGATGACGTGGGCTCCGAAGCAGAAGTGGTCAGGAGTGCCAATCAGAACTCGAACCGCAAAGACAAGCACCTTTATATCTGTGTCGTCTGGGATATTTTCCGAAGCACCGCGATAGTGAGTGCTGGCCATTCTGAGGCGGAAGGGAGTTTTTTCGTCTTTGAAGTCCAACATTTTTTCTATCACTGGCCCCCAAACAAAGCGGTAGTAGGGAATCTCGGGGTAGAGATCGTTCTCGATTCCTCGAATATTCAGATACATAGTTTCGGCCTCCTTTCTGGATTCAAAACAGTGCAGATTCAAATCCGCCTTAAAGCCTATTCTTTTAAGAGATGGGTGTCAATGAGGGCTATGGTTTCAGGCGTAGGTCGGCGTCAAGCCGTTTTGCTTCGGCCCAGGCGAGTTCGTAGATTTTGCGCATGGCATCGGCGATCTCGTGGCTCTCGATGATGATACCGAGCTTCTCGCGCCATGAGGCGATCCTGATCGATACCCAGACTGGTTCAGACGGTGCTCGTCTGGCTGAACAGGCTCGAACACTCGGTATCAAGTCTCAGTTCTACACAGCATATTTCTCAGGTCCTGAGTTTGTGAAGACAGGCATGGCTGTGGAAGGTGCGTATATTGTGGATGCTCCGGCACTTGGCTCTGAAAACTCCCGAGCCAACGCTTTCTTGCAGGAAAGTAAGAAGCGTTACAGCTCTGAACCAACCTATCCGTTCTTTTCTGCAAACGCTTATGACGAGGTCTATCTCCTAGCGACCATCTTTGAAAAAGTAGGGGCTAGTGATACTGAAAAGATCAAGCAGGCTCTCTATGCTACTAAAGATTTTCCAGGGATTACTGGAACTTTTGGATTCGATGAGAATGGTGACGTTACCGGTATCGGTATGCGAATGATGCAGGTCAAGGATGGTGCACTTGTTGACGCGAAGTAATTTTTCCTCAATGAGCAAAAAACCGCTCCCTCCGAGCGGTTTTTTGCTATACTATTGAGACATGGACATCCTCCCACAACTCATCCTGAACAGCATCATTGCCGGCGCGATCTATTCGCTGCTGGCGCTCGGATTCAATATCATCTTCGGGACGGTGAAGTTCTTCGATCTCGGCTATGGTGCGCTCACTGCGGTGGGCGGCTACGCGGTGTTCTATTTCTACAAAATGCTTGGCCTCGATCTGTGGCTGGCGGTGCTGCTTGGCGTGGTCATTGCGGCGGCGGTGGGCGGACTCATCAATCACTTTGTTTATCGTCCCCTCCGTGCTCGCAAATCCTCCAGCATGGTGCTCATGGTGGCTTCGCTCGGGGCTTTCACTGCAGTGCAGGCCATTATCGCCATCCTCTTCACCAGCCAATTCCAGACGCTCTCGCAAAACTCCTCAGCGCAGCGGGTGTATGACATCTTCGGGGGAGTGATTACGGAGATCCAGCTCGTCATCCTCGTGACGGGACTGGTCATCATGAGCGGATTGGCGCTGGTGCTCAAAAAAGACAATGTTCGGCCGCGCGGTACGAGCTGTGGGCGACGATGAAGATGTTTCCAAGATTGTCGGCATCAACACTGACAAAGTCATCGGCAAGGTGTTTCTCATCGGTTCGGCGATCGCTGGCCTCGCCGGCATTCTCATCGGCTTCGATACGGGCATTGAGCCGACCATGGGCATGTCGCTACTCCTCAAAGGCGTGATCGCCTGTATCATCGGCGGCATCGGCAACATCTACGGCGGCGTACTCGGCGCTTTTTTCCTCGGCTTTGTCGAAAACTTCGGTATTTGGCACATCTCCGGCGAGTGGAAGGATGCGATTGCCTTCACTGTGCTTATCCTGTTCCTGCTCTTCCGGCCGCAGGGGATTTTGAAGAAGTAAATTGACACTTCAATTCAGTTTTGCGATACTTAGAGTGTTAGATGTTACCACCCGCCAGCAATGGCGGGTGGGTCTTTTTATGCCTCTACATTATCTTCCCAACTAGAAGCTTCAAGGGGCTCCCGTTTCCGGAAGCCCCTGAGGTACCACAGTTAGTATGTTAGCAAAATCGAAAATATGAGTCAAGCGCCTTTTTTGGTATGATTAAAGGCGCACAAGCGCCTGCATATCATGGACTACCTCATTCACCTCCTCATTCTCATCGGCATCTACGGGATCTTGGGTTTGTCGCTCAACTTGGTGGTGGGGTATACCGGCCTACTCTCGGTGACACACGCGGCCTTCTACGGCCTCGGTGCCTATGCGACAGGCATCCTGCTCACGACCACGGGGATGAATTTCTTCCTGTCACTGCTCGTCGGGGCGCTGGTCACGGCGGCGGCGAGCTTCCTTATTGGTGCAGTGTTGTCGAAGTTTGCGGGTGACTACTTCGCGCTCGTACCATCGGCGGCTTCGAAGACGCTCTATGAAGCGAGCGGGGGTAACCTCTACAACGTGCAGTATTCTCTGGAAGACGAATCAAAGTTCATTGCGGAAGAGCTTACCCGTCGCGGCTACAAGCGGGTTGCTCTCGTCTCCTATCAAAATGCCTTCTCGAAGACGCACGTCGATAGTTTCCGAGCTCATTTTAAGGGTGACATCGTCTATCATGTTGCGATTGGTGCTGATACTGGCGACATTTCCACTGAAGTGGCGAAGATCAAGGCTTCGAGGCCCGATGTGATCTACTCACCAGATATTTCATTCTTCTTTGCTGGCGGGGTCGCGAAGCTCAGGCAGTTTGGTGTCGTCGCACCCGTCTTCTCTACTTACGTAGCTGAGCTTCCCGTTGTCCGTACTTTGGTTCCGGACGTTTTTTATTCTTTCCCGAAAGATATTGCTGAGGGAGAAGGAGCCGTGTTCGGTCTTTCTGAGCAAGCAGCAGAGATTCTCTCTTCAGCAGTGGATGAATGTAAAGCAGATACTATCTGTGTCCAATCCAGCCTCTCAAAATCCGGTCTCTTTGATGAGAACGGTGTGGCGAAGCGGGAAATGATCTTGAAGCAAGTCAAGAATGGTCAACCTGTGGCTGTGAATTAACGCTCGGTGTTTAGTAGCTCGCCCTCATCCTCCCGCGATGATAGAATTGAAGGCGTAATGGCCGATAATGTAAAAAGAGAGATCCTTCTCGAAACCCGCGACCTACACGTCCATTACGGTGGCGTGAAGGCTCTTGATGGTGCCTCGGTGTCTATAGATGAAGGCGAGATCGTGGCGCTCATGGGTCCAAACGGTGCCGGCAAGTCAACGGTACTCAAGGCGATCTTCGGCTTGGCGCCGATCAGCTCTGGATCGGTCTCTTGGGAAGGGCAGACCTTCTTGCCGGTGTCGCATGAGGTGATCCATCGAGGGATTTCATTTGTCCCTCAAGGCCGCCGCGTGTTTAAACATCTGAGCGTCCGTGAGAATATCGAACTCGGCGGCTGGACCGTCGCTTCTGCAAAGATTCGTGCCGAGCGTCTCGAGCAGGTGCTTGATCTGTTCCCGGCACTACGTAGCCGACTCTCGGAAAAATCCTCCAATCTCTCCGGCGGCCAACAGCAAATGCTCGCGATCGCCCGCGGCCTCATGACCGACCCAAAGATCCTCCTGCTCGATGAGCCGTCGCTCGGTCTTGCTCCGAAGATCGTGAAGGAAATGTTCGCCAAGATCCTCGAGATCAACCAGCGCCGCAAGATGGCTGTCGTGGTGGTGGAGCACAATATCAAATCTCTTCTCGAAGTTGCTCATCGTGCCTATGTACTCGACAAGGGTAGGGTAGTGGCTGCCGGTCCTGCTGCCGAGATTATCAAGGGCGATACGCTCAGCAAAGTGTTTTTGGGCGGTGTTGCAGCGGAGTAGCCCCTAGACTTTCTTTGTTGAATCTTTATCAAAAATTAGCTTTTTCTTGAACATTTCTTAGCAGTTTCTTTATCGCCACTCTGATATGCTTTCTTTGTCTGTTTTGTCGACGGCAGGCTTGGTTGACACAAGTTTATCTTAAGATAAACTTGTGCTATGAAAACCAATATTATCGGCCTAAAAGAGCTGCGAGAGAACATGGAAAAATATATTTCTGAAGTAGAAAAAGGGCGGTCTTTCGTCGTGGTGAAAAAGTCGAAACCGGCATTCAAAATGGTGCCCGTCGACGAGTGGGGAGACGAAGGGGTGTGGAAGACATTGGTGGATTTTACTCAAATTGATCCAAAGGGGGTGCATATCGATGAAGTGCTTGCCTCCCTGAAGCGTCTCGATGCACAAAATTGATAAATTCCTCGCCAAGCTGGAAGAAAAGCAAAGAGGACGGATCCTGCTGATCATTGCTCAAATCAAATCGCGCAACTTCGTTGGTCTCGACCTGAAAAAGCTCAAAGGAGGCCTTGATATCTATAGAGTGCGTTCCGGTCAATACAGAATACTCTTTCACCTCACCAACGACGACATCTTTCTACTCGATGTCACCAATCGCGACGACACCACCTACCACCTCTAAGACAATCGGGTCTAGCAACAAATGTCTATCAAACCAACCTTGGCGCACTGGCTGACGAAGACCTCTCGCAGGCGCGACGGCGCCGAGAGGAGCCGAAATTTCAGGAGAAATTTACGGCGTGTCTGAGGCGGCCAGTGCGCCAAGGTTGACTTTATCGGCCAATTTGTTACTATACCCATTGTCGCATTTTTTGCGTCTTTGGCCGTTTCGAATCAAAAGAAACGTCCTGGTATTAACACGATTTATTATCATTAATTTTTGTTCTTAAGTTACAAGGCTCAGCCACTCTCGCGCGTTGAGCTTTGAGAATTAGGGACTCATTAAATATATGGCAGAAGCATTTGATCGATCAAAGCCTCACGTAAACGTCGGTACTATTGGACACGTCGACCACGGCAAGACTACTCTTACCGCGGCTCTTACTGTTGTTCAGTCAAAGAAAGGTCTTGCAAATCCTATTGCATACGACCAGGTAGCGAAGGCATCTGAAAAGGACGGCCGACGCGACCCTTCAAAGATTATTACCATTGCGATTTCACACGTTGAGTATTCAACTGTGGCTCGACACTACGCTCACGTCGACTGTCCAGGTCACGCTGACTACGTCAAGAACATGATCACTGGTGCCGCTCAGATGGACGGCGCTATCCTCGTGGTATCTGCGGTAGACGGTCCAATGCCACAGACTCGAGAGCACATTCTCCTCGCAAAGCAGGTGGGTGTTCCAAAGATCGTGGTCTTCTTGAACAAGTGCGACATGGTGGATGACAAGGACATGCTCGACCTCGTTGAGGCAGAAATCCGAGACCTTCTCGAGAAGTATGGTTTCGACGGAAAGGGTACTCCAGTGATTCGAGGTTCAGCTTTGAAGGCGATCGAAGGCGATGCAGCATGGGTTGCAAAGATCGATGAGCTTTTGAACTCACTCGACACCTATATCCCTATGCCAGTGCGTGAGATCGACAAGCCATTCTTGATGCCAATCGAAGACATCTTCTCTATTGAAGGACGAGGTACTGTGGTTACTGGCCGAATCGAGCGAGGAATCGCAAAGGTTGGCGAGGAAGTTGAGATCATTGGTCTCAAGCCGACTGCAAAGTCTACCATCACTGGTATCGAAATGTTCAACAAGCAGCTCAGCGAAGGTATGGCAGGTGACAACGCGGGTGTTCTCCTCCGAGGTACTCGAAAGGAAGACGTTACCCGAGGTCAGGTACTTGCAAAGCCAGGTACTACCACTCCTCACACCGACTTCGAGGGTGAAATCTACGTTCTCAAGAAGGAAGAAGGTGGCCGACACACTCCATTCTTCAATGGGTACAAGCCACAGTTCTACATCCGAACCACAGACGTCACCGGTGAGGTAACCCTCGCTGCGGGCACTGAAATGGTTATGCCAGGAGACACCGTGAAGTTCATCGTCAAGCTCGTAGCGCCGATTGCACTCGAGGAAAAGATGCGATTTGCTGTGCGAGAAGGCGGACGAACCGTCGGTGCAGGAGTGGTCACCAAGATCACTAAGTAAATCGCCGGCTCCGCGACCAATTCAAGAGGAGCCACATACTCAACATGACCACAAAAGAAACAAAGACGGCCGATAAGGCCAAGGGCAAGACGAAAGTCGCCAAGGCTACGGTAAAGGGCCAGGAGGTGAGCCACAAGCTCCGCATTCGTGTGCGAGCGTACGAACACAAGATCCTCGATGCTTCCGTGAAGCAGATCATGGACACTGCGCTTCGATACGATGCCACTATCCTCGGACCGATTCCGCTCCCTACAGAGATCAAGAAGTACACCGTAAACCGAGCTGCCTTTGTCTACAAAGACGCGCGAGAGCAGTTTGAGATGCGAGTGCACAAGCGATTGATTGACATTGTGAACCCAAATCCAAAGACAATTGAGGCACTCACCAACCTGAGCCTGCCTTCAGGAGTCAACATCGACGTCAAGATGATCTAACCACCAGTATTCACCCCACTAACCGCCTCACCTAACCCACATGAAATTCATTATCGGAACAAAACTGAATATGACCCAGGTCTTCGACCAAGAGGGAAATGTTCACCCAGTGACCGTCCTCAAGGCCGGTCCGGTGACTGTAACCCAGGTTAAAGAGTCCGGAAAGGATGGCTATTCAGCTGTTCAGATTGGATTTGGCGAGATTCGCGAGAAGCTCGTCTCGAAGCCTCAAAAGGGACACACCAAGGCGCTCGGTCTTTTCCGAACCCTCAAGGAGTTCCGCGTGGCCGCTCCTACCCAGAAGCTGGGAGACAAATTCGACGTCTCTGTCTTCAAGGAAGGCGATGAGATCGAAGTGTCTTCGATCAGCAAGGGCAAGGGTTTCCAGGGTGCAGTGAAGCGACACGGCTTCAAGGGAGGTTCCCGAACCCACGGTCAGAAGCACTCTGAGCGAGAAGTCGGTACCATCTCTGGTGCAGGACGAGCCGGCGGCCGTGTGGCTCCCGGTATGCGAATGGCTGGACGAATGGGTGGTGATCGTGTTACTGTCAAGAACCTCAAGGTCGTGCAGATCAACGCCACAGAGAACCTTCTTCTTGTTTCTGGAGCAATTCCAGGCCGACGAGGTACTTTGGTAGAAGTGATCGCACAGTAATCCTGAAATAACCCTGAACCCATGAATACTCTAGAAGCAAAAATCTACACTCAGGACGGCAAGGCTGCTGGCGCTTTCGAGCTCCCAGAGAATGTCTTTGGTTTGAACTGGAACGCCGACTTGGTACACCAGGTCATGACCTCAATGATGACTTCAAAGCGCAATCCAGTCGCTCACACTCAGACTCGAGGTGATGTACGAGGAGGCGGTAAGAAGCCATGGCAGCAGAAGGGTACTGGTCGTGCCCGACACGGTTCTATCCGATCACCGTTGTGGCCAGGTGGAGGTGTGTCTCATGGTCCTCGAAATGACAAGAACTTCGACCGAAAGGTCAACCAGAAGATGAAGGCGAAGGCGCTTTTCACCCTGCTCTCAAAGAAGATGCGAGACGGCGAAGTGTTGTTTGTTGAGTCTATTGCTCTCAAGGAGGCCAAGACCAAGCACGCAAAGTCTCTCATCGCTGCACTCGCTGGCGTAAAGGGCTACGAGATGCTCGCTACCAAGAAGAACAACGCCGCTTTCATTGCGATGTCTGCAAAGAGCGCTTCAGCAGACCGAAGCTTCGGCAACATGAGCAATATCTCGGTCAACGAAGTACGAAATCTCAACGTCCTCGACCTCATGAAGTACAAGTACGTCGTGATCGAGAATCCAAAGGTGAGTGTCGCATCTCTTGCAAGCCGACTTCCGGCGCGAACCGCAGCGAGTGAGCCAAAGAAAGTAGCTAAGACTGCAAAGAAATAACATGACTACCATTACCGTAAAACACGACCCAGTATCTGTCATCCTCGGCCCACGCATCACCGAGAAGGCCGCTCGCTTGGCCGAGAAGAAGGTCTACACCTTCAACGTGACCCAGAGTGCCAACGTGGCATCTATCAAGGCTGCGATCAAGACCTTGTACAAGGTGACTCCGATCGACGTAAAGATCCTCGCGGTACCTTCAAAGCGATCTTTTGTCCGAGGCAAGGCAGGCGTAAAGCAGGGAGGCAAGAAGGCCTACGTCACCCTCGGCAAGAAGGAGACCATTGAATTTGTATAATCGTCGCACCACCAAATACTCCAATGAAACACTATAAACCATTCACCAAATCTCGCCGAGGTATGACCACTGTGTCATACAGCGAGCACTTGACCACTGACACTCCTCATAAGGCGCTCGTCTCTGGTTTCAAGCATCGAGTCGGGCGCAACTCCGACGGCCGCATCACTGTGCGACATAAGGGCGGTGGACACAAGCGACTCTATCGACACGTTGACTTTGTTTTCGATAAGAAAGATATTCCTGCTGTAGTGCAGACCATTGAGTACGATCCAAACCGCACCGGTTTCATTGCGCTCGTGTGTTACAAGGATGGCGAGAAGCGCTACATCCTTTCTCCAAAGGATCTCAAGGTGGGGGACAGCATTATTGTCTCAGAAAAGGCGGAGCTCAAGACTGGCAACCGAACTCTTTTGAAGAACATTCCTGTTGGCGCCTTTGTGCACAGCGTGTCTATCCAGCCAAGTGGCGTCGCACAGCTCGGACGATCAGCCGGCAACTTTATCCAGGTGATCGCACAGGATGCTGGCATGACTCACCTCAAGATGCCTTCTACCGAAGTACGAAAGGTGCTCGACACCGCTTGGGGTTCTATCGGTACTGTTTCAAATGATGAAAATTGGCTCGTGAACATTGGCAAGGCAGGACGATCTCGATGGATGGGTATTCGACCGACTGTCCGAGGTATGGTGATGAACCCAGTAGACCACCCATACGGAGGAGGAGAAGGTAAGCAGGGCCGAGGTCTCCGCCGAGCGAAGACCATGTGGGGTAAGCCTTCAGGTAAGGGTCAGAAGACTCGAACTCCAAAGCGATACTCAAATCAGTTTATCGTCTCTCGACGAAAGGTTGGGAAGAAGAAGGAGGCTTAGTAGCCAAAAGAAAAATCCCCGAGAGGGGATTTTTCTTTTGGCTACACAGCCCTGGCGTTAACACTTTGTGATACGATTAGTGCAAATAAAAGAGAAATATATGAAAGAAGTCGTTGATCAAATTACCAAGAAGGTCTTCGGGGTGCTACCCTCATCGATCGAGGAGATTAGGGGTAAGGGGGTGGTGAATCTTGTCTGCAAGGTTACTGTAAATGGTGTGGATTATATCTTGCGGATGCAGAAAGGTGGAAAGGCCCTCAAAACCTACCAAAGAGAGAAGTGGTGCATGGATGAGGTTTCCAAGATAAATATTCCGACCCCGAAGTGTATTGCGATAGGGGAGGAGGTAGGGCACTCATTCTCGTTCCAAGAATTCATTGAGGGTGTTGATGGTAGGGATTTGCCAAAGGAGGCAGGGAGAATTTGGCTTACTTTAGGTCAGTATGCCAAGAAATTCAATGCCATCCCAGCACCGGATTGCAAGTTTGATCTTGATTATGTTGACGACAAGCTTTTTGGAGACAACTTTTTCCAAAGTGCAGGCGTGTTTTCCAGTGAGAAACTCTTGAGTATTAAAAAGAGGGTGAATGAAGTCCGCTCTTGGCAATATGCCCCAACATTGTGTCATGGCAATCTTCATTTGAGTAATGTTGTTGTGCATCCTTCAGGAGCCATTTATCTTGTGGATTGGGGAACTTCTTGTGGGCACCGGGCGCCTCATGGGGAACTTACGGATCTATTTACTTGGAATACCGGCAAAGAGAACATCGCCATTTTTCTTAAGGGATATGAGTATGGCGAAAGTGAGTTGGCCGGGGCCATGCGTGATATCCAGACCCTCGTGCTAATCAGACTTCTTGTCTCCCTACGCTGGAAGATGGAAGGACATTCGAGAAAAGATGAGACGGAGTTTGTCCGGTCTACATCGAAGGCAGTAAATGAGATAGCAGATTTCGACTCAAAGATCCTTTTTTCAAAGAATATCTAACGTATTGACAAAGTAGTGACATTGTCTATACTAGAGTGATGAACACCACTATTCAACTTCGTATCGATAAGGCGACCAAAGTAAGCGCTCAAAAGGTGCTTGCCGAGCTTGGTTTGGACATGTCTTCCGCGATGAAGTTGTTTCTTCGTACGGTATCTCGCACCAAGTCGATTCCTTTTGAGATCAGGACTGTTAATGGTTTTACTCCTGGCCAGGAAGCGCGAATGATCAAGGAGACCGAATGGGCGGAGAAGCATGGGAAGCGGTACAAGAATGCTGAGGAATTAACAAAACACCTACTTTCCTAATCGCGACACTTGACCGCTCGGCTACTTTTGGTATATGCCTTAGGTATAGAAAAGCGAATTGAAATAGCCCAAGTATCTACTTCTAAAGGTCAGAAAATCCCCGTCCACTGCGGTTTCTCGAAAGGGAAACGATGAGAGTATCTCTGGCGAAAGTCGGAATAGGGGTCTCTCTGGGGGTAGATACTTGGGCTACTTCATCGCCTTGACTCCTTTCTTGAGTTTGATAGAATTATCAATATCACGAATGGAAAAGATCACCCTTCAAGGTTCCGTCCTTGCGGGGCCTTTTCTTTTATTTTTTCTCAAGCTTGTTTTGCAGGTCGTTTATGAAACGGAGGTAGGGCTTAATGTCTTTGAATCTCAAGAGAGCAGAGTATTTGTATTTGTTCGGTACAATGATCGCTTCACATTTTCTATTCGAAATAAGGTGTCGTGCCAGGCAGTAGAAGTCACCGTCCCCAGAAACGACCACTGCTTTGTCGAAATTTGGAAGCTCAATCATGGTGTTCAGTACGAGTTCGGCGTCGACATTGCCTTTCACTGCCCCATCAGGTAATTCCAGGGTGGGTTTAAAAATACAAATATAGCCAGATTTTTGGAGGTAAGAGTACAACCTCTCATTCCCGGGTACGTATCCTATAAAAATAAAGGCACTAGACACATCATACTTATCTTTCAGATAGACTCGAAAGCGCGAAAAATCAAGCCTCCAACCAAGACCAAGTACACCCAAATTCAGATTCTGGCTATCTATAAAAGCATAGTTATTTGCGGGTTTCTTCATCATCTAGCACCCGTAACTATATATAACCAGTACGGCTACTTACAAGCAAAATCTTCATAACAATTTCATTCCGCTCTCGGTAAAACGACACTAATTGTTGCACAATGAACAACCCGCCGCCTCGCTCCCTGAGGGTCTCTCGGAAGGCGACGGCCTGAGAGTGAGTGCAAAACTCAGCAGAGTTTTGACGCGTGCCCGAAGGGAGCGGGGCGGCGGGTTGACATTATATATGCTTCTGCTAAGATACTAAGCCATGGCTCAGGTGAGCTGTTTTCATTCATTCATGACCCGATCACTCGCAAAAGGACCATATGTAGCGGAGATTCTTCTCAAGAAGATCGCCGGCAAGAAGCCAGAACAAGCTGGGGTTATTAAGACCTGGGCTCGAGACAGCCAGATTTCACCGGAAATGGTGGGATATAAGTTTGGCGTCCACAATGGCAAAGATCATATTGAAGTGCTTGTCACCGAGGAAATGGTAGGTCACCGCCTCGGTGAATTTGCGCTTACCCGAAAGTTTGTACGACACGGAGGTAAGATGCAGAAGGAGCTTGAGGCCAAGAAGAAGGAGGCTGAGATCGCAGCTGCCCAGACCGCTAAGGCCACCGTGGCAGAAAAGAAATAATCCAGCATAATCATCCTTCATTTTATCAATACTCCAATGGTTACCGCATCACTCAACGATTATCGACAGGCTCCGCGAAAGGTTCGTCTCGTGGCGAATCTCGTAAAGGGCAAGAAAGTAGGCGATGCGATGACCATGCTTGATTTCCTCGTGAAGGAAGCTTCTGGTCCAATGAAGAAGCTCATTGCTTCTGCTGTGGCCAACGCGAAGACCAACTTCAATCTCTCTGCAGAGAACCTTTTCATCAAAAACGTGCAGGTCAATGGCGGCACCATCATGAAGCGCAGCATGCCTCGAGCTCGTGGTAGCGCTTTCCCGATCCACAAGCACTCAAGCCACGTCACTTTGGTCTTGGATGTCGTGGCAGAGAAGCCAAAAAAGGTGACAAAGGCCGCGAAGACAGCGAGCGCGGTAAAAGCGGCTCCAAAAACTAACAAAGATAGCAAATAATCACATGTCACACGTCGTCCATCCATATGCACATCGATTGGGAATCATCCGAGACTGGAAGTCTCGCTGGTTCGGCGCGGACAAGACAAAGTACGTATCGTACCTCAAGTGCGACGTCACTCTTCGTGAATATTTGGACAAGAAACTCCGTGGTTTTTATACTGCTGGCGTAGATATCGAGCGAAATTCTAAAAACCTTCGCGTGGTCATCAAGACTTCTCGACCAGGTATGCTCATCGGCAAGAGTGGAGAAGGTGCCACCGCGTTGCGAAACGACATCCTCAATTTCATCAAGAAGAACAAGCTTGCAATGCCTCCAGAGCTCAAGCTCGACATCGAAGAGGTCCGATCTCCTGAGTCTAATGCAGCCATCGTTGCCTACACTGTGGCAGAAGGCCTCGAGAAGCGCCTCCCATTCCGACGCGTCATGAAGCAGACCATTGAGAAGGTGATGGCAAACCGAGACGTCTTGGGAGTGAAGATCTATCTCACTGGCCGACTTGGCGGTGCCGATATGGCCCGACAGGAAGAGCTCAAGCGTGGCCGAGTTCCTCTCCAGACCTTGCGAGCCGATGTAGATTTCAAGCGTGAAAAGGCGCACATGACCTATGGCGACATCGGCATCAAGGTGTGGATCTACCGAGGTGAGATCTTTGCTGAGAAGGCAAAGGCGGCGAAGCCTAACCACAATCAGAACTAACCAACACTCCCATGTTACTCCCAAAGAAAGTAAAACATCGCAAGTGGCACCGAATGCGCCGAAACTACGCTAAGCCTTTCATCGAGACTCGAGGCATTGCTTTGGCATTTGGATCATTTGGCCTCAAGGCGATGACCCCTGCGCGAGTAACCTCAAACCAGATCGAAGCAGCACGAAAGGTGATCTCTCGATTTGCTGGAAAGTCAGGAAAGGTGTGGATTCGCATTTTCCCAGACATGCCATATACCGCAAAGGCCGCTGAAGTGCCGATGGGTTCCGGAAAGGGTGAGCCACAGGGATACTGTGCAGAAGTGAAGGCAGGTCGTATCATCTTTGAGGTGGACGGTGTTGTCGACACCGAAGCAAAGGAGGCTCTTCGAAAGGCAGGCACCAAGCTCCCATTGAAGTCTAAGGTCATTTCACGATAACTCCCATGAAAGAAATCAAGAAAATCAGCGACAAAGAAATTTTGAAGACCATCGATGAGAAGCGAGTGGCTTTGAAGGAGTTTCGACTTGGCTCTTCTGGTAGCAAGCTCAAGGATGTGAAGGCTGGCCGAAATCTCCGAAAGGACATTGCTCGACTTCTCACCGAGGTCTCTGCGCGAAACAATGCTACGCCTGTCGTCCCAGTTGCTCCAAAGGCAGTTGCTGCGTCAAAGAAGGCGGCGAAGGCCAAGGTTGCTAAAGTTACCGTTAAATAATTTTCATGGAAAAGAACACTAAAATCAAAGCAACCAAAGTCTCCCAGGGCACCGCTCCTGCGGCTGCGGTTGTATCGAAGCCGAAGACTCTCACCGGCAAGGTCGTGTCTGACAAAATGAAGGACACTATTGTCGTCGCTGTCGATACCTTCAACAAAATGCCAAAGTACGGCAAGTACATGAAGAGCACCAAGCGATTCCAGGCACACGATGCAGGCAACACCAAGAAGATCGGCGATACTGTCACTATCATCGAGACTCGACCGATCTCGAAGAATAAGCATTTCCGCGTTATTTAATACACTTCCATGATCCAACCACGCTCAATCGTAACTATTGCAGACAACACCGGCGCGAAGATCGGCCGTATCTTCAAAGTGCTCGGCAGCGCGGGGAAGCGATACGCCCAGATCGGTGAGCTCGTGATCCTCTCTGTGCAGAAGGCAGAGCCTCGAAAGGCGATCAAGAAGAAGGATGTTCTTCGAGCAGTGGTCGTGCGACAGCGCAACCCATTCCGACGCAAGGACGGTTCATACATCCGATTCGATGAGAACGCTGTGGTGATCATCGAGCGAGAAAAGATGGAGCCAATCGGCGGCCGTGTCTTCGGTCCTATCCCTCGAGAAATCGCGGAAAAGGGTTTCCAGAAGATCGCTTCTTTGGCCCCAGAAATCGTATAACGAGACCATAACCATACTCCAATGCACGTAAAAAAAGACGAAAACGTAATAGTGATTGCCGGCAAGGACAAGGGCAAGAAAGGCAAGATCCTCAAGGCGATGCCAAAGGAGAATTTGGTATTGGTTGACGGCGTCAATGTCCACAAGCGACACATCAAGGCTCAGCGAAATGGCAAAAAGGGTGAAATTGTCGAGAAGGCGATGCCGATTCACGTCTCAAACGTTAAGCTCGTCGAAGCTCGTAAGAAATAATCATAACTATCATGAACGGAGTAAAAGAAAAGCAGAATAAGACATTCGAGACCCTCAAGGGAGCTCTTGGTATTACGAATATCATGGAAACACCAAAGCTCGTAAAGGTGGTGCTTTCGTCTGGCATTGGTTCTGTAAAGGACAAGAAGAAGATCGAGCTCATCGCCGACCGCATGAACCGCATCGCGGGCCAGAAAGTAGTGGTGAAGACAGCGAAAAAGTCGATCGCGACCTTCAAGTCTCGACAGGGCGACCCAGCCGGCTACCAGGTGACCCTCCGAGGCGATCGAATGGTGAACTTCCTCAACAAGCTCATCAACATCGCCCTCCCTCGAACCAAGGACTTCCGTGGTATTGCGCGCAAGGCCATCGATGAGATGGGTAACATCAACATCGGTATCCGCGAGCACACCATCTTCCCTGAGACTTCAGACGAAGAGCTCAAGGACGTCTTCGGCTTCGCGGCGACCATCGTCACCACGGCGAAGGATGCAAAGTCGGCGGAGATCTTCTTCGAATACCTCGGCATCCCTTTCATGAAGCCGGAGGAGGAGAAGAAGCTGGCCGCGAAGGGTCGGAAAGCCAAGGAATAATCAAGCAGGGAAGCGTGGTTTGACATCGGCAGTCCGTATTGCTAGTATGTCTCCACGCTCCCAAAGAGCCTCATTTTTTTAATTATCAATCCACAATGGCGAAAACATCAGTCATCGCACGATCTCAGAAGAAACCGAAGTTTTCTACTCGGATTGTTCGACGCTGTTTCCGCTGTGGTCGAAAGCGAGGCTTTATGCGAGATTTCGGTCTCTGCCGTATCTGCTTCCGAGAGTTCGCGAACGAAGGCATGATCCCAGGCATTAAAAAATCATCATGGTAAAGGATACTCTCAGCGACTACATTTCAAATATCAAAAACGCAGCTGCTTCACAGAAAGAGCTCGTCACTTTGCCATACTCAAATCTTTTGATGGCCGTCACTGACCTCCTCGAGAAGGAAGGCTACGTGAAGAATGCCACGAAGAAAGGCAAGAAAGGAATCAGGAGTGTCGAGATCAAGCTCGTCTACACAGGCAACCTCGCTCGAATGCACGGTGCTGAGCGGATCTCAAAGCCTTCTAAGCGCATCTATGCTGGTGCCACCGACCTGCCTCGAGTGAAGAATGGCTTCGGTACTCTCGTTGTCTCTACCTCAAAGGGAGTCATGACCGACGTGCAAGCTCGAAAGGACGGCCTTGGCGGCGAGCTTCTCTTTAAGATCTGGTAATTATTTAATCATACTCACATGTCACGAATCGGCAAAAAACCTCTCGCTATCCCAGAAAATACCACTGTTACTGTGGCTGGCCGAGTCGTGACCGTAAAGGGTCCTCTTGGTGAGCTTGCTCGTGAGATACACTCTTTGATCAACGTTGCTGTGGCCGATGGTCATGTGAATGTTTCTGCACAAAACACCACTGCTGAAGCAAAAATGCTTTGGGGCACTTGGTCTTCACATATCATGAACATGATGGAAGGCGTCACCAAGGGCTACACCAAGAAGCTCATTGTCGAAGGCATTGGTTACAAGTCTGATGTAAAGGGGGACACTCTCGCAATGTCTCTCGGCTTTTCTCATCCGGTGAACATGAAGCTCCCAAAGGGCCTCAAGGTCACTGCCGAGAAAAACCTCATCACTATCACCGGCCAGGACAAAGAGCTCGTCGGCCAGTTTGCCGCGCAGGTCCGCGCCAACAAGGTTCCTGAGCCATACAAGGGCAAAGGTATCCGATATGACGACGAGACCATCCGACGCAAGGAAGGCAAGAAGACTGCATAATCCCTTCATATTCACACTCACATGGCTACTACCAAAACACAACTTGCACAGATCACCCGAGCACGACGCCAGAAGCGAATTCGCGCGAAGATTTCTGGCACCGCATCATGCCCTCGTCTCGCTGTGTATCGATCAAACAAGTACGTGTATGCTCAGCTCATCAACGATGAGGCAGGGAAGACCCTCGCGGCCGCTACCTCTCTCAAGATGAAGGGCAAGATGATGGAGAAGGCCGTCATGGTAGGCAAGGAGATCGCGGAGAAGGCAAAGGCCTTGAAGATCGCTAAGGCAGTCTTCGATCGAGGTGGCTTTATTTACACTGGCAAGATCAAGGCTATTGCCGATGCGGCTCGAGCCGGCGGCCTCACATTCTAATACTCATATGGATACCAACCCAACACAATCAGCTCCAGCGACTCCGGCACCAGAAGCAAAGCCAGTACCATTGGCAGGAACTGCGCCAACTCAGCAGATTGCCCAGGCAGATGCCAAGCGTCCAGCACCAGCACGAAGCGGTTTCGGTGGCTTTGCTGGACGAGGTGGTGCTCGCGGTGGCGCCGGTGGCGACCGACCTCGACGTGGTCCCGCTCGAGAGCCTCGCGCAAAGCCTGAATTTGATCAGAAGATCATCAGTATCCGACGTGTGACTCGAGTGGCTGCCGGCGGACGACGCTTCACTTTCTCTGTGGCTATCGCTGCAGGAAACCGAAAGGGTTGGGTGGGTGTTGGTACTGGCAAAGCTGGAGACACCGCTATTGCGATCGACAAGGCAATGCGCAGCGCAAAGAAGCACATGATCAAGCTCGCACTCACCAAGGACATGTCTGTTCCTTATGACGTTGATGCAAAATACTGCAGTGCACGAGTGTCTATTCGACCAAACCGAGCCAAGGGCCTCGTGGCGGGTAGCTCGGTGCGAAATGTGCTCGAGCTTGCAGGCGTGAAGAATGTCACCGCCAAGCTCTTCTCGGGTACCAAGGACCATTTGAATAACGCACGAGCAGCCATCCTCGCTCTCTCAGAATTTGATCCAAAGAACTCACACAAGCGATTGGTGCGACCAGCTCGAGCCGCTCATACTGCTAGCGCCGCAAAAGCGTAATCCAACCCCCCATGCAATCACACGAAATCAAGCGAATCCATAAGAACAAGATCAGCCGCCAGGTAGCGCGCGGTGGCAAGCGTGGCAAGACCGCGGGCCGAGGTACCAAGGGGCAGAACTCACGATCAGGACGCAAGAAGCGACCAGAGATGCGAGACATCATCAAGAAGATTCCAAAGCTCCGAGGCCGAGGCCGAAACAGCTTCCTTGGTTTCCAAGTAGCGATGGTGCCGGTCAACTTTGAAGCAATCGAAAAGCACTTCGCGGCAGGTGATGAGGTCAATCCAGAAACTCTCGTTGCAAAAGGCCTCATTGAAATGTACAAGGGCGGTTTTCCTCCAGTGAAGATCCTCGCGGAAGGCGAGCTCACCAAGAAGATTACCGTCTCAGGGTGTGCGGTATCTGCTCCAGCGAAGGCGAAGATCGAGAAGGCGGGCGGTATGGTAAAATAATCGTGGGGCGTAGCCCCGTAACCTAAACGGCACCTCTATGGTAACGCTTACCGAAAAAATAAAACTCATCTTCACCGACAAGATCCTTCGCAAGAAGGTGCTCTTTGTGCTGGTCGGACTAGTATTGTTCCGACTCCTCGCTACTATCCCAGTGCCGGGCGTCGATGTCCTCCGACTCGAAGCTTTTTTCCGAACCAATGAATTTTTGAGCCTCATCAACATCTTTTCTGGTAGCGGTCTTTCCAATCTTTCTGTTGTGATGCTCGGTGTCGGTCCATACATCACGGCATCGATCATCATGCAGCTTTTGACTATGATGTCGCCAAAGCTCAAGGCGATGTACCAGGAGGAGGGAGATGCTGGACGCATTAAATTTTCTCAATATTCTCGACGCCTGAGCATCCCTCTCGCAATGGTACAGGCCTACGGCTTTTTGCTCCTTTTGTCGAAGCAGGGCTTACTCGGCGATCTTAGCGGCACCAGTCTTTTTGTGAACATCATCGTCATCACGGCTGGCTCAGCCCTGCTCATGTGGATCGGCGAGCTCATCACTGAATATGGCATTGGTAACGGCCTCTCAATGATTATCTTTGCTGGTATCGTGTCGCAGCTTCCTCCGGTATTGGGTCAATTCCGCGATATTTTGGCCGCAGACCCATCGAAGCTTCCGTTTTACATCGCCTTCGCTCTCATTGCGTGTGTGGTGATCTGGGCAGTGGTCATTATCACCGAAGCAGAGCGTTCTATCCCCGTCACCTATGCCAAGCAGGTGCATGGTGGCGGCAGCACCAACGGCGGCTCGACCTACCTTCCGTTGCGAGTGAACCAAGCCGGCGTGATTCCAATCATTTTCGCGCTTTCCATTCTGCTTTTGCCGCAGATGGTCTTCAATTTTGTGAAGGAATTGAGCACTAACCCAACTCTCATTGATATTTCACAAAAGGCGCTCGCTTTCTTGAACAACAACTGGGTTCATGCGATCGCGTATTTCGTGCTCGTCTTCCTCTTTACCTACTTCTACACTGCGGTCACCTTCGATCCTCAGCAGATCGCAACCAATCTTCAGAAGGGTGGGGCATTTATCCCAGGTGTTCGCCCAGGCGATTCCACCGCTCTATATCTCTCGAAGGTAGTCACACGCATCACTCTTGTCGGCGCCGTCTTCTTGTCAGCGATTGCGGTGCTTCCTCTCATCTTGCAGAACACAACCGGCAACACTTCGTTTGCGATCGGTGGAACAGCGCTTTTGATCGTTGTTTCTGTGGTGATTGATTTGGTGAAGAAGGTTGAAGGACAGGTTTCGATGCGGTCGTACTAGCAAAGAACCCGCAATGAATATGTGGGGTACGCATAAAAGCCTGGTGGCTTTTTGCTCCGGCTCGCGCCAGTCGCGCTCCGCAGTCCCCACATATTCATTGCGGGTTCTTTTCCATTAATACCTTCTCGAATACTATCGCGGCGTTTGAGTTTCGTGGGGCGGGCTAGGGGGGTGGCGGCTGAAAAGAGCACCTGCGGATTTTTCATACTTCCTCATACTTTGTATGAAAAATCCGCACCTACTCAAAAACACTGACAGACAGGCCTCCAAATGATATTATGGCCCTATGAATCCACAGACGTTTATCTTCATTGGGCGATCGGGTGCGGGGAAGGGTACACAGGCGGTTCTATTGCAGGCGTACCTGGAAAAAGGTGCAGGTGCTGCTGCCGGTGCCCCCGGTGCTGACGGTGCGCCAGCCTTGCCGGTGAAGTACCTCCAAACGGGTGCAGAATTCCGCTCGTTTTTGCAGGGGGATTCGTACACACAGAAGACCGCGAAGGCGTTGTCAGCGAAGGGCGCCCTGCAGCCAGCTTTCTTGGCGATCTATATGTGGGCGAAGTTTTTCACTGAGAAGCTTACGGGCGGGGAGCATTTGATTATCGACGGTACACCGCGTAAGCGAGATGAAGCGCAAGTGCTCGACAGCGTTTTTGGTTTCTATGGTCGCTCAAAGCCAATCGTGCTTTTTATGAATATTTCGGAAGCAGAGGCGGCTCGCCGACTCGCCGCCCGCCAGCGCCTCGACGACAACAGTGCTGAAATCCGCGGCCGTCTCGCTTGGTATAAGACCGATGTTGAGCTAGCAGTGGAATGGTATCGCACCAATCCGAATTATCGTTTCGTGGAGGTGAGTGGCGAGCAATCGGAGGCGAAGATTCACACGGACATTATCGCTGCAGTTGCGGCCACTCCCTCTAAATAACATGCCTTTAATTAAAACCGCGGCCGACATCGTATTGTTGAGAGAGGCGGGGAAACGCCACGCGCGGATTTTGCGTATTGCAGCAGAAATGACGAAGCCTGGTGTCGAGACCCGCGCCATAGACGACCGCATTTACATGCTCATCACCCAAGGTGACCCGAAGCTCGGTGTGCCTGGCGGCGATCAGCCTTCACTTTTGAATTTTCAACCGGACTTTGCTGACCGTCCGTTTCCCGCATCATCTTGTATTTCCGTGAACGAAGAGGTGGTGCATGGTATTCCGAATGAAAACAATCGTGTGCTCAAAGTGGGGGATATTGTGAGTATCGACTTCGGCCTGCTTCACAAGGGAGTCTATACCGATGCAGCGGTGACGGTGCCGGTAGTGGATGCGGAGGGTACCGGTATTTCTCCTGCAGTCCAAAAGTTGCTTGACGCCACAAAGGAAGCTCTCGTTGCTGGAATCAAAGTGGCGAAGGGTGGTGCTCGAGTTGGCGACATTGGTTACGCCATAGAGCAAGTGTGCAAAAAGCACAAGCTCGGTCTAGTGGAGGAGCTCTGTGGTCATGGGGTGGGAAATGCTGCTCACGAGGAGCCGTATGTCCCGAATTTTGGCAAGCGCGGCGACGGCATGCTCCTGAAGCCCGGCATGGTGCTCGCTATCGAGCCGATGTTTAATCTCGGTACGGCCAATATTGTCCTCATGCCCGACGGCTATACCTTCCGCACGGCTGATATGAAGCCGAGTGCCCATTTTGAGCATACCGTGCTAATCCGCGAAGGGGATGCTGAGGTTTTGACGGTTTTGTAGTATACTTTATTTTATGTCAGACAGACGCGATGAAAATTTCCCGAGCCCATTTGACGGAATTGAGCTTCCGGGCGGTGGTGGGGGTACGAGTAAAAAAAGTGATAAAGACCAGCGCGAGGATGTTCCTGAGGCTGGAGAAAAGACCCCAACACTTTCAAGGAAGCAAATCCGGGCAATTAAAAATGAGGTCACCCGCGCAGAAGCATCGCTCACCGGGTATCTTGCGGAAGTGACACAAAAAGAACTTTCCCCTGAGGGTGTTGAGGAGGTTCTTGTAAGACTCGGAAAATACTGCGAAGGTGCTCAGAAAGATTTGGAACCAATAAAAGAAGATGAGCTTGCACTAAAGTGGGATGATAGAAGAAAAAAGCTCGAAGATCACGCTGCTGGCATTCGCGCTGCGATAGCGGCAGGAGAGCTTGGACAAGCTTTGGAGATCCTTGCACCTCTCATTGCATTTTTCTCTGGTCTAGCACCTCTTGAAGATCAAACAAAACCTGCGCTAGCAGAGGGGGTTCCTACCCCTACACCACCGGATACCCATACTGTTGTCGCCAACGCAGAAACCCCTACCGCCGAAGCGCCTCCTCAGCAGGGCGGAGCTTCTACGAAAGAAGACATATTTCGATTGATCGAAGAGGCTAAAGGTCTCACTCTTTTTGAGAAGGTAAACGAAGAGACTGAAAAGAAGACCAAGCTCGGCGTTGGTCCGGCAAAACAGATGGCCGAGCAGATATTCGCTGAATTTGAGGATCCTCGTTTCAAACAGCGAAATCCCTCAGTTGAGAAGCGTCGTCGGATCATCGACCGTCGTCTAAAAGATCTTGGTGTCAAGAAAGGATTTGGAGAGGATGTGATGGCGGTACTCAGTAATCTTGGAGTCTTTGCTGAGATGCCAGCGCCGTCCGAAACTGATGCATCGACAAGGGCTGAGAGGCTTCCGACCGGTGTTGAATTTAATTTTAATACAGCAAAGACCCTCGAAGAGGTCTATCAGATGCTTGAAAAAGATGGGGAGGAGCTCATTGCTATGCCAGCCCCACAGGGCTCCGTGCGTAAAAACAATATGGTGCAAGCAAAGGTTGTGGCCGGTATTCTTCGTGCCGAAGTCCCAAAAATTTTGAGTGAGTTATCAGGATTGCCTGTAGACGAGCAGAGGACGACTCTCGATAGATTTTCGAAGATGATTTCTGGTCGAGGCTACCTTAATGATGCCATGGGTCGACTTCTCCGAAACGCCCTTCGTGAGGCAGGTGCTTCGCCTGAAGTTGAGTCAAAGGACGCATTGGATTTTGATGAGGCAGGCACCCTCACTGACGTGTACACAATGCTTGAAAAGATGGGTGATGCCTATTTTACTGTACGATCAAGAAAAGAGGGGGTTCCTGCTGCGCGTTTGATCTCCGCAAAGACGGTACTCGCGACGTTACGAAAAGATATCCCAAAAATGCTGAATGAGTTGCGCCGTGCTGAAATTGCTGATCGACAAGAGAAGCTCGACGAGTTTTTCAAAACCATTCCTGCGCAATATAATCTGCGAAGTGCGGTAAAGGTATTTATCAGAGGGTATTTGAGAGATGAAAAGATTGTGCTGAAGGAGGCAACTCAAGAGCCAGGTGAGGTTGTTCCCCCAGAGGCGGCACAACCAGGTGTGGCGCCAGAAGTGGTCAGGCCGACGAGAACTCGAAGGGAAAAACTACGCACTCTACATGAGCTTGGCTGGCCCGACTCTGCGATCAGGAAGCTTGGTGAGGATGGTGTGAAATCTGCTCTCACTACGCAGCAACGATACCCTGCTTCAGCTGTTAAAACTCCCGCAAGTGTGCCCGGTGCTCCCACGGTAACGGGTACTCCCACAGCTTCTGTTCCACCTACATTGACGACTCCACTAGTACCGCCGACTCCAACTTTCGCTCCAGCCAATCTCGGCAAATTGATGCCAAAGACACCTGAGGCTTCAGCAGCGGCAACTGCAGCGGCCGCCGTCACCGGCTCCGAGACTCTCGTGGGTATTCTTGATGACAACCCAGAATTCCGCGCCTTCTTTGCAAAGGTGGCGAATGCTGAGCAACTTCTTGAAGACCAAAACACACTTGAGATTGAGAAGTATCGAAAAGCTTTTGCGATAAAGGATAAGCTGGCCACCGATCTGTACGAATTGGCAAATGGGGCGATCAAGGGCGACTTCCTCCTCGATTTTGATAATCCAGATTCGAATTTGCCAAAAAATGGTAAAGAGGCGAGGAAGACATTTCAAGAATATGTCGACGCTGAGGCGTTGGAACGTCCAGAACAGCTGTTGAATCTCGCGACCCAGCTCGAGACTCGAGGGGTACTGGAAAAGAATATCGCTACCGCAAAAGCCGAAGTCGATCGCCTTGGGGGGAAGGATTTTTTTAATCAAGCCGAGCAGGATGCACTTGACCTGAAGAAGCACCTAGAGCGTGTCCATGAGAGTACCCGTCGAGATTCTGTATCTGGGTGGATACCAAATTTTGTCGAGTCGAGGATGCTGAAGACGATGTACTGGATGAGTGAAAAGGCGGGTTGGAAGGAGCAAACCGAAGCGACAATTGCCGCAGATTTCAGTGTGAAGCGAGATGGGGTTTTGAAAGGCCGCACAGTGGATGCCTTGGATGTTTGGGAAAAGCTTGCTTTGGACAAAGTGAATATGGCAGAGAAGGCTAAACTCGCTGGCCTGAAGCGTCACCAAGCCCTAGGGGAACGGATGGTGGAGGCTTCTCAGCAAGGGGTATCACGTGCTGCGCTGGAGGGGAGCAAGATCAATCTTGGTTTAGGGAGTCTTCTCACCTACAATCCTTTTTGGAAACACCACCCTGAAGTGGCACAGAAGCTACTCGATGTTGAGGCAACGTTGGCAGAGATTCGACAAAAGAAACAGACGATCGAGCAGGCTGAACAGTCTTTTGCTCAAGTCACCCAGCAGTTTGAGAGCCTGCGAACTGCCACCTATACAGAGCTGCCGCCGACCATCGCTTTGGTGAGATATGCTCAGGCACAGATCAAAAATACCCTCACGTCATTTACTGCCGATACTGCCGTGGAGGATTTGCAAAGAATTTATGAATACATGCTACTCCTCGATGGTAATCGCGGTACAGAAACAGGTGCGGACCCATTCCAGGAAATAGCAAATATTGCCGAGATGGCCGACAAGCTCCACGAGGCTATCGTTGCTCAATGGGGGAATCGAGTATTTGCGGTGTTTGAAAAGACAGCGATCAATAAAAAAGGGGCAATTGCCGATATGGAGAAGATGATACAGAATATTTTGAAGCAAGAGGCGATCGGTGGGATGGGTGCTGAGTCGCAAAAGGCTAAAATCATGAAGGGACTACTTGCGGAAGCCTTCAAGAAGATCGACCCAACCAAAGGTGATGGCAGGGAGCGGCGCATGGCACTCATGGGTGTGATGATTAATTGCGACTTGTTGAAAAAAGGCGAGAAAATAACTACATAATATGGCTCCAAAAAACAACAATTCAAGCATTCCGTCGAAAGTGCGCGCAAAGACTAACAAGGCCGACTTTTCGAAGCTTTCCGAGCTGATTGACAAGCGTGATATGGTTGGAGCGCAGTCGCTGATAGACGAGTTGATGAAAAAGAAGCTCACCGAGGCCGAAAAAGCACGGATCCACATGGATATGCTCTCGACGTATCTCGAAGTGTCCAATGAGCTCAACAAGCATTATCTCGCCGAGCTAGAAGATGTCGTGGCTTTCATGAAAGCGTTGAAGAAGGAGGAAAGGGTCATCTCGGAAGAGCTTTCCTTAGCAAAGGTGCGCGCAAAACTGCTATAATACAGCAATGAATCCTGGTCCAGAAGTCTTGCACACCCCAGAGCAGGAACTCGCTTTCTTGCGTGAGCAGGTGTCGCAGAAGGAGCGCGAGCTTCGCGAGCGCGGGGAGGCGCAGCCCCTGCAAGAGCGGGTGATGAAGGAGAAGTTGGTCGAATATCAGGGGCTTCCGACAGAAAAAGTGCTGGCGTCGGACCATCGCTTGTCGCCACAGGCTTCCGAAGCGATCGTCTTGAACATTGCCCCAGAAGCGCACGACGAAAAGATGGCAGAGCTCCTCGCGGTGCTCCAAAAGCACGGTTTGAAAAATGCACTCGATGTTGTTGAAAAGCTCAAAAACCCGCACCTTGAGGACGATTTTCATCGTTTTGTCATCCAATACCTCAAGGCCGGCCATCGCGTCGACCAAATGAATCCAAAAGAGGCCATTTCCAAGGCGCTGAAGATGACACTGTACGAGATCGCGTTGCCAGAGAGGGACGGCGAGGCGCCGGAGAAGTCACTCAAGGATTTGGTATCCTCAATGGAGCAATTTTACTCCGGCATGTCCTCGGTGTCTGATGACGACGACACCTCTGCGCACTATTTCACGATTGAGCTCGCGGTGTCGAACCACAGCAACGAATTTGTATTTTATATGGCGGTGCCAGACACCAAGCGCGACCTTTTTGAGAAGCAGATTTTGGGTATTTTCCACAACGCACGCATCACCGAAAAGAACGACGACTACAACATTTTCTCTGAGAAAGGTGTGGTGGCTGGTACTTCAATTGGCCTGATGAAGAAGTCGGCCTTGCCGATCAAGCTGTATGATGAATTCGACCACGATCCGCTGAACGTCATTCTGAATACGTTTTCAAAGATCCAGCGCGATGGCGAGGGTGCGGCGCTGCAGATCGTCTGCCAGCCGGCGAAGAGCGACCTACAGTTGAAGCGATACCAGAAGGCGATCGAGCGCATTCGAAAGGGGGTCAAAACTAGCGAAGCAATTGATTTTCCTGACACCTTCTACGAGCATTTTACGAATGTATTCAAGACCGCCAAGGCGCCAAAGAAACCAAAAGACGGTGAGGATCGTTCTATACCACATATTGACGAAGCGGCCATCGAACAGATCCAACGCAAGATCGAGAGCCCAATCATTTACACCAACATCCGTCTCATGGTCTCGGCACACGATGACACCGCCGCAGAGCGCATTTTGAGCGATATGGAGTCGGCATTCAACCAATTCCAGAACACGCAGGGTAATCGTTTCGTGTTTGATCGACAGAAGAAGGGTGCGTTGCAGAAGTTTGTTGATGCGTTTGCGTATCGCTTGTACGATGAAGACGCAAAATTGGCCTTGAGTCTGCGCGAGCTCACCACCGTGATGCATCTGCCAGCGACGGTCCTAAAGTCGGCACCGCAGCTCAAAATTTCCAAGGCAGGTACTGCGCCAGCACCGCTCGATTTGCCGCACAACGGCATCTTGCTCGGCGTGAATGAATTCCGCAACATGAAGACGGAGATTCACATGACACCGGAAGATCGCCTTCGACACTTCTATGTGATTGGCCAGACCGGTACCGGAAAGACCAGCCTGCTGAAGAATATGATCGTGCAGGATATCAAAAATGGCGACGGTGTCTGCTTTATCGACCCGCACGGTAGCGATATCCAGGATATTCTTGCGAAGATTCCGAAGGAGCGCTACGAAGATGTTATTTATTTCGATCCAGCATACACCGAGCGGCCGATGGGCTTGAACATGCTCCAATACGACCCACGCTTTCCGGAACAGAAGACCTTCGTGGTGAACGAAATGCTGTCTATCTTCAACAAGCTTTTCGATATGAAAACAGCAGGTGGTCCGATGTTCGAGCAGTATTTCCGCAATGCGGTACTTTTGACCATCGACGATCCATCTTCTGGTGGCACCTTGCTCGACGTATCGCGTGTGCTGTCTTCGAAGATTTTCCGCGAACAGAAATTGCTGAAATGCACCAATCCGGTGGTGACCCAATTCTGGAGAGAAGTGGCGGAGAAGGCGGGCGGGGAGTCGTCATTGGCAAACATTGTGCCGTACGTGGTGAGCAAGTTCGATACATTCCTAAGTAACGACATCATGCGGCCGGTGATCGCACAGGAAAAGTCGACCTTCAATTTCCGTGAGATCATGGATACGAAGAAGATTTTGCTGGTCAATTTGTCGAAAGGTCGCCTCGGCGATATCAATGCCAATTTGATTGGTCTTATCTTGGTGGGGAAGATCCTGATGGCTGCTTTGTCACGCGCCGATTCGCTGAATGGTCAGGTTGGAGCGCCGCAGATGCCACCTTTTTATTTGTATATCGACGAGTTCCAGAACGTAACCACGGACTCTATCTCAGTGATTTTGTCCGAGGCTCGAAAGTACAAGCTTAGCCTGAATATCGCGCACCAATTTATCGCGCAGCTCCAGGAGGGGATCAAGAATTCCGTGTTTGGCAACGTCGGTTCGATTGCGGCGTTTCGTGTCGGCGCGGAGGATGCGGAGTATTTGGAGAAGCAGTTTGCGCCGGTCTTCACTGCGAAAGATAGTATGAATGTCGACAACTACAACGCGTACGTGAAGTTGTTGGCTGGCGGCCGGCCGGTGAAGCCGTTCAGCATGCGCCTCACTCCGCCGGAACCCGGCCGGCCGGACCAGATCGAAAACCTCAAGCAGCTTTCATACATGAAATTCGGCCGCAACAAGGCCGACGTCGAGGCGGAGATTTTGCTCAAGTATCAGAAAAAGAACGCATAGTACACAAAATTTATCCAGATAATCAGAAGTCTCAACCTATGCCACACACCAACATTCAGAAATACAAATACGAACGCACGCTCGTGGTCATCAAGCCAGACGGTATCCAGCGTGCCCTCATTGGTGAGATTATTCAGCGCTACGAGCGCACCGGTTTGAAAATGATCGGCCTCAAGATGCTCGTGCCGAAGCCAGATTTTATCGAGAAACATTACACCCTCGACCCTGAGTGGCGCCGTGTGACAGGAGAGAAGAATATTAAAGGATACGAGGCGAAAGGGTTAGTGCATCCGCACAAGGATGATCCGTTGAAAGTGACGGAAATTATTCTCCAGAAGCTCAAGAAGTACTTGTCGAGTGGGCCGGTGATTGCAATGGTGTGGCAGGGTGCGCACGCCGTGCAGGTGGTGCGCAAGCTCACGGGTAGCACTGAGCCGCTCATGTCGGATGTCGGTACGATCCGCGGCGACTTCGTGCTCGATTCGTATAAAATTTCCGACGACGACACGCGTGCGGTACGCAACCTCGTCCATTCGTCCGGCTCGGTGAAAGAGGCGGAAGACGAGATCGCTCATTGGTTCTCTCCGGAAGAGATCATTCGCTACAACACGGTGCAAGAAAAAATCCTCTACAACGTCGATCTGGACGGCATCTTCGACTAGTTCACAGCTTACGCACAGGTTGCACACACCTTGTGCACAGCTTGTACCCGTTTCAGGCACTTTTGTTGTTGACGCTTCTGTGTATAGGTCTACTATGGTAGATAGGATTGTGTTTATAGCTCGCATTGCTAATCAAAACAAGGAGCTCGATGTGCGAAGACTCCGGTTGAGTGCGTTCACACGCGTTCCGACGAGTCTCTCCCTCGGGCACCGATCATTATTTTTGCAAATCGTGAGCGATCATAATCCTCCGTCTAGAAGAGAACCCTGTTATGAGTGGGGTTTTCTTCCGGAAAATTTTCATACTGTGTCGTAATGTTTTTCCACAATTGCGCTCAAAAATAGGAAGCATATAATTACAGTAGGGTTATTTCCAGTATTAACTCTATAACACATATTAAGGGAGATTTAATTGTTGGACCTCGATGAGCGCTTCGGCGTTCTGACCGCTCCATCTGCGATCACCCACCTGGCTTAGGCTGGGTAAATACTGACTAATAACCCTATGAAGGACCCGTCCTTGGCACGATGCCGAGAGACGGATTTTTCATGTCCAGAATGGCGCCGGATGGCTATTTGGGATAGGATAGCGGGGTGAAAACGCCGGTCCAAAACAGCCTATTGTGTGTCCTGATTCCATTGGCGATTGGCCTCAGTTTGTTTGTGGTAAACCCATTTTTGCCCCTAGAGGCCCCGCAAAATAGCCCAGATGATGTTTCAGCGCTAGTTACCCAAAACCCCGGTACGTTGCCTGTAGACTACTCAGGGATGCCTTTACAGCTCCGAATCCCGAGGATCGAGGTGGATGCGCCCTTTGAGCCAGTAGGAGTATTGGCCGACGGTAGCATGGGTGTGCCTAAACAAGCCGAGCGAGTGGGATGGTATGCCTTTGGTCCACGGCCAGGTGAGCGCGGGCGTGCCGTGGTGGCGGGACATCGTGGGTGGAAAAATGGCATGGCCGTGTTTGATCGGTTGAGCGAGCTCCGCGTTGGCGACACGATTTTAGTGGCCGATGCGGACAATATTTGGCGCACGTTCATTGTGCGTGGCAGCAAGGTGTTTGGGCCAACAGACAATACGGAAGAAGTGTTCGGACGCGGTGCTGTGTCACGAAAAAATGGCGTCTTTCTCAACCTCATCACCTGCGAGGGTGAGTGGGATCGTTCGGCTGGACAATTCACGAAGCGGCTCGTGGTGTTTGCGGAGGGGGTGTAAAATTCATCGTAAGTTTATCGTTTCTTCACGAATTCTTTAGGGTTTCTTTGCGGTTTCTCTATCAGTGGTTTGCTAGAGTGGTTAGGTGCCACCACAAAGAGAAAATAACTACGCTTTTATAGATACCCAGAACCTCATTTGTGGCGTAGAGAGGCTTGGCTGGCTAGTGGATTTTGAAAAGTTGCACCGCTACCTTGCCGATAAATATCGAGTAACGAAGGCATTTTTGTTCATTGGCTACGTTGAAAAGTTTTCAAACTCTTACGCATTCCTAGAGAAGATAGGCTACGATGTTTGCTTCAAACCAGTCGTTATTGATGAATTTGGGAAACCGAAAGCAAATATTGATGCTGACCTAGTCCTGAAGACTGTCCTAGAGAAGGGAAATTATACAAAAGCAGTCATTGTGACTGGTGATGGAGATTTCTACTCACTCGTTGAACACTTATTGCAGGAAGAGAAGTTGGAGGTCGTCCTTTGTCCAAATATGCAGATATGCTCGAGCTTGCTGAAACGGTCGGTACCCGGCCGCATTACCGACCTCTCTAGTGCGAGGACTCAAATATCGCAAGTTCCCCGTAAATGAAAAAGCACCGCGTGGACACGCAGTACTCACGAAGGGCTTTTTCCTAGTTTCTGACATTTACAATCATATCAGCGCTGGGAAAAAGGTCAATACTGACCACAGTCCTCTGTAAAAGTTTGCTATACTTATCTCCATGAACGACCAAGCGAACAAGCCGCGCCTCACATTTTACGGCGGGGTGGGGGTGGTGACGGGTGCGAATTTTTTGCTCGAAACGTTGGAAAGTAAGCGCATTCTCGTGGATTGCGGCCTCGAGCAGGGCTCGCCGGAGTCGTCGCGCCGCAATCGCAAGGCTTTTGAATATGACCCGGCTGGCATCGACTACCTCTTTATCACGCACGCACATCTCGATCATGTTGGTCGTATTGGTAAGTTGGTGAAAGACGGTTTCCAGGGCGTCATTTATTCGACGCCGGAGACTAAGGCACTGGCAGAATTGATCATGGAAGACGCGGTTGGACTGCTCGCTCGAGAAGCGCAGCGTGATGGCGTGTTGCCGCTGTATGAAGCGAAAGATGTCGGCGCTGCGATCGGCTTGTGGAAGACAGTCGAATACCACACACAATTTCAAGTCTGCGAGGGTGTGTCCGTGTACCTGCGCGATGCCGGGCATATTTTGGGGTCGGCAATGATTGAGTTTACGATCAAAAGTGCAAGCACCGGAAAGGGTGTGGCGGGCGAGCCACGAAAAATCCTCTTCACCGGCGACCTTGGCAATTCGCCGACGCCGTTGCTGAAGGATACTGAATCGATCGCGGGTTCTGACGCCGACTACATGGTGATGGAAAGCGTGTATGGCGACCGCAACCACGAGCCGACGAGCGAGCGAAAAGAGAAGTTGAAGCGTGTGATCAACGAAACCGTCGCACGCCGCGGCGTGGTAGTGATTCCGGCGTTTTCTGTGGAGCGTACGCAGGTGATCTTGTATGAGCTCAACAACATGGTGGATTGTGGGCAGATCCCGCAGGTGCCAGTGTATGTCGATTCGCCCCTTGCGATAAAAGTCACCGATATTTACAAAAAGTCGACGCGCTTTTTCAACCAAGCCGCACAGTCCGATGCGGGGGAGGGGGATCATCAGCTCTTCAATTTTCCGCGCCTCAAATATGTGCCGACCAATGAAGGGTCACGCGCCATCGAAAATATGCCGGGTCCGAAGATCATCATTGCCGGTTCAGGGATGTCGGCTGGCGGGCGCGTGATCCATCATGAGGCGGAATATTTGCCGGACGAGAAGAACACGATTTTGCTGGTCGGATATCAGAGTATCGGCACGCTCGGACGTCAGCTCCTCGATGGTCATAAGACGGTGCGGATCAACGAACGCGATATTCGCGTGAAGGCGCACATCGAAACCATCTACGGCTATTCGTCACACAAGGATTCGGATCATTTGGTGGAATTTGTCGGTGAAGCTGCGCCGTCGCTAAAGAAGGTGTTTGTGGCAATGGGGGAGCCGAAGGCGTCACTCTTTTTGGTGCAGAAGTTGCGGGATAATGTGGGGGTTGATGCGGAGATGCCGGAGAGGGCGGTGGCGTACGAGATTAAATAGGTAAACAAAAAAACCGCCATCAGGCGGTTTTTTTGTTTCTTTCGTCTTCCTTATTTAACCTGCGCCACTACTCGCTTGAAAGTCTCCGGATGGAACTCCGCGAGGTGCGCCATGATCTTTCGGTCGACTTCGATGTTCTGCTTCTTCATTGCGCCGATGAACTTGCTGTATGAAAGGCCCATAGGGTCGAGTGCGGCGTTCATCTTCACGATCCACAAGCGTCGCATTACACCCTTTTTGTCGCGTCGGTGAGCGAAGGCGTAGGCACCAGCGTGAGAGATGGCCTCGTATGCCATGCGCTCCTTGGTGCTTCGGCCAAATCGATAACCCTTGACCTGCTTGAGGACATTTTTGCGGGTCTTGAGGGCATTTGTTGCTTTCTTTACGCGTACCATTGGGGTGTTGTTATGCTTGTGGGGATTTTAATAAAAGTTGATCGTTTCTTTATCTCGCTTTGCTCGCTATCGTCCGAGAGCGGCGTTACCTCCGAGGAAGCGCGCGCGGGTCTTGTTGGTCATGATGACGGCGCCCATGCGATTCTTCTTCATCTGGGAGCGGCGTCGCTCCTTGGCGTTGAAGTGGTTGTGGCCTTTGCCTCGAGCGAGCACTTTGCCCGACTTGGTGACTTTGAGGCGCTTGGTGTATGACTTGTTGGGTCGCATGGGATTGATATTAAAATTCGATGTTATTGTTTACGTTGTTTTTATTTCGGCGTGTCTGCTATTTCTTCTCGATGATAACGGTGAGGCCCTTCAGAGCCTTCTTCGGCGCTTCGGCGATCGTGTACTCCTCGGTGATGAGCTTGAGGATGCGTTCGAGTCGCTCTTTCAGGAAGTTGAACTCCATGTACTTCGAGCGGCCGGTGAGGAAGAGGTCGATTTTGATTCGATGTCCCTCCTTCAGCCATTCCGATGCCTTTTTCGCTTTCAATGCAAGATCGTGTTCGCCGGTGCCGATCTTCACTTGGACATTCTTCACTTCGATGACGTGGGCTTTCGCCTTGGCCGCCTTGAGCTTTTTGTTCTGATCGTACTGAAACTTTCCGTAGTCCATGATCTTCGCGATCGGCGGGACGGCGTTCGGAGAGATTTCGATGAGATCAAGACCCGCTGCCAGGGCTTTGTCGAGGGCGTCCTTGAGGGAAATGACCCCGAAGTTCTCCCCGACAGGACCGATGACGCGAAGCTCCGCGACTCGAATTTGATGATTTATCCTGTGATTTACGGTGCTCACGATGTATGAAGTAACCCAGCATTTATAGCACAATAGGCCTTTTTGTGCAATGTTTGGGCCGTTTCGTTACTTTGTGGCCAATTCAAGCCATTTCATGAGGATGCCGAAGTCCTTCTCGCGATTGTCGGAGCCGAGGAGGATAAAGACGACGCTGCGGGAGCTTTTTTGGATAGGGAGTTGGAACAGTGAAATGAGCGTTTCGCCTGCCGCAGGGGTGAAGCCGGTCTTGCCGCCGAGGAAGCGTGGGTCATTGGCGAAGAGGTTGATGTTTTGGAGGTCGCGGTAGGTGGGGGCATCTATCGCGGTATAGACGGAGGCGGCTTGGTTGCGGTATGGGTCGCTTCGTTCGCTATCCAACATCACAGTCTTCTCGTGCGTTTTGGTGATGGCGAGAATGTCTGGCGCGAGGTCTTTGATGCTTTTGGCGAGGAGCAGGAGGTCGTATGCGGTGGATTGATTTTCTGCGGATAGGCCGGAAGGGTCGGCGAAGTACGTGTGGGTCATGTCGAGGAGGGCGGCCTGGCGATTCATTTGCGAGACAAAGTAGCCAACATTGCCGAGGCCGTCGTAGACGCCAGCGATTTGGTCGGCTGCGACGTTGCTCGACTCCATGAGGAGTGGATAGAAGAGCTCTTGCACGGGTGATGGTGCACCATACCGATGTGCAGTGAGCGCGGTCACGAGCTTGGTGAGCGAGGCGATGGGGAGGGAGAGGGCGGGTTGGCGACTGATCAGCACTTGGCCGGTGTCGGCATCGGCGATGAGGAAGGCGGTGGCGGAGATGTTTTGTGGACGGGCGATTTTGGCGCTGAGCCTGATCGTCGGCTTTTCGAGCCAGGCGAGCTTGGGTTTAGCGGCGGAGTCGATGACGGAGAGGGGGGTGCGGGAGGTGTTGCCGGCGCGTCCACTCGCGAGGCGGTCGCGGATATTTTTGGTTTCTTCGGCCGTCTGCGCGTTTCGAGCATTTCGTGAATCGGTGCTCGGCGAGAAATGCGCGTAGGTGGAGCGGCCGATGAGAATGGTGATCAAAAGGAGGCCGCCCCATTTGAGAGTGAAGGCGAAGCCTTGGGTGTCGAAGGTGCGAGGGGGGACGTAGAGCGGGTCCATGGGGAGAATGATAGCATGGGGAACATCGGCAAGTCGCAACCATTGACTTATGCTCCAATAATATGGTAATACAGAGTCATAGATCGGTGCACCTGCATTGATCGTGTGCACTTTAACAATTCAAATCGAAAGGACATCCCATGCTCAGTATCCTCACGCGGATTCGGAATTGGTTTGAGCAGTCGCTCGGCCAGGGTCTGCAGTCGCTGAAGGAGGGTTTCCTTGTGTGCACTGCAGATCAGAAACAAGGGCCGATGCTGAAAAAGCTGGTCCTAGAAGTGAAGCCGGGCCGCTTCATGGGCATCTTGCCTGTGTTCGGATTCCGGCAAGTCGGCTCGATCTCGTTTTCCGATGCGATCAAGGCTCCTATTCGAACGGCCCTTGAAGCATTCGGGCGCGAATTGAAACAAGCCCCTAAAAACGTCTGCATATTAGCAGGCCGGGGACTCAAAACCGATGCCGAAAAACCGATCGGCCAAGCACAAGCTAAAGTAAATACGGAAGCAGAAAGACTCATGCGGAAATTCGATGAGCAGCACCTTTCCGGAATGGTAAAAGCCGATCGGAATGGTTTCCGTCAGAAGCTCTTGGAGGAGCTCGGCAAGCAAGCATCGCAGATCTTTGCTGTTGCCGTAAAAAAGCACCTTGTCGAGCTCGTCTTGCGAATTCGGCAAGAGGCTGTCCAGGACGATCCGTCGGATTCAGCTGATAATGGCGTGAATTCGCTTGCGCTGCCTACGGGCACGCGTTTCGTCGTTAGGAAAGGCAAGATGACGACATTCGTCATCGAACAGCCGCCACAAAAACGCACACTGAAGATTATGTATCAAGGCGGAGACCGGTCAAACATGTTTCAGTTGGCTTTGCCTTACGTCGTGTTCTTCATCGTGTTGCGCGGGCGCAAGTCCGATGGGGCATACGTGCTGTTTCGGAAGGCTCCATTGCGAGATCTGAACGACGAACTGTTCTGTCCGGCTCTTCCGAACACATTTGGAGACTTCAAGGTCTGTTTCGCGCCGTCGGCGGCTAAGGAATCCTTGGCCGTGATGGCGGAAGAATCGATCGCCAGTTTTTGGGGCGGCAGATTCATCGAAACCGAGCTAGTCACGGAAGCACATCGTCAGCTTAGTATCGATGCTTGGGCGGGCGCTTCGAGAAAGGACTCACTATTCGGCTTGTCCTACCCTTGGATTCCGGCCAAACAAACCGTCGCGAGCATGCTGAAAAAGATCAGCGCTGATTTCGCTGCTGATACGGCTGGACAGAGAAGGGAACGGACTGGCAAGGATGTCATGTCAGCGCTCGATACCGCTGTTGCTCAATTGGCAGCAAGGGTCGAGAATGAGATGAAAGAAGCTTGCTTCAAGCTCGTGCCTACCTGGCAAGTTGAACCGGCACTCCTGGCTCAGATTGCCACGGAATTCAAGCGAGCTGTCGGCGAATTGTGCGGCTTTGCAAAAACCCAGCTCGGCGACCAGATCGACGAAGTGTTATCGGACGAGGCTTTGCAAAAAGCTCTCGAAGCGGCAGTGCAACAGACAATGGTTTCGATGAAAGCAGATGCGGAGAGGTCGATAGCGGCCGCTCACGAAGCTTTCGTCGCAACCCTCAAGCCAGAGGAGGCAAAATGATACCGATCCATCTCAAGAAAGTGAAAGGTGCCGCAGCGGCGCCTGAGACGACCCACTACGTCGTGGCCAGAAATGGCCTCTTCGTTAGTAAGAAGATGGGGTGGGTAGATGCAACGGTGCCTGTGGCCGAAGCGTGCGCGCTCAGGGTGCAATACCCTTCAGCAAAATTACTCTTGCCGAAGCTGCCTGGGGAGATCATTGCGAAAGCTCTAAAGCTGGCGAAAGCCGTCTACGATGTCTCCGAAAGCGAGGTTTGTCTGCTCCTGCATCACGGAGAAAAAACAGGCTACCAGCTCACGGTCCCTGAACAACAAGTGACCCTAGTGACGGCTGACTACGACGCCTCCGGACGGCTCCCTGGAGCGCTTTGTATCGGAACGATTCATTCGCACGGCCGGCTTCACGCCTTCCATTCTGAAACTGACCACACTGACGAAGACACTGCGGATGGGGTCCATATTACCCTTGGTAACGTGGACCGGTATCCAAAGTTTTCTCTGTCGGCGGAATTAGCGATCAATGGAAACAGGTTTCCCGTAGAGACCGGCTGGTTCGAGGGTGTTACCCCAGAACGAGAAGGTTTGTATCGGATCGCTTGGCCGGACATTGATAGTTGGGAGGTTCCCAAAGAGTGGCTCGACCTCGTCAAACACAGAAAGGGATTCCTATGACCATGAAAGTGATCGGACTCGGCGGTATTGGTAGCAACCTGATATCACCCTTGTGCCGGTATCTCGATTCGCTCGCTGACCGCAACATCCAGGTCGTCGTCATTGACGGCGACTCTTACGAAGCCAGAAACGCCGACCGCCAAGAATTCTTGGATGTCGGAAACAAAGCAGAGGTCACGGCCGCGAGAATGAGGCGGGATTTCCCCGGCCTCGCTATCGAAGCAAAATCGGAATACGTGACCGAAGAAAATATCTTCTTCATGATCAACAACGGCGACACCGTGTTCCTGGGGGTGGATAACCATGCCACCCGCAAACTGGTGTCCGACCGCTGTCGGGAATTGGAGGAGGTCACACTGATCTCGGGTGGAAATGAGCTGACCGACGGAAATGTTCAGATCTATCTCCGTAACGGAGGAAAGGATCTGACGCCGCCGATCACGCATCTCCACCCCGAGATCGCGCAGCCGCAGGATCGGAATCCGGCGGAAATGAGCTGCGAAGAGCTCGCTGCGAGCGGAGTGCCTCAACTGATCTTTACCAACCTGGCCGCGGCCGTTCATATGCTCTCCGCATTTTGGATGGTCTCCGCGGTCTTGGCAGGAAAGCAAAAGTTGGTATACTCCGAGCAGTTCTTCGATGTGAGAACCGGCAACACCCAAGCCTTCCTGCGCAAGCCGGAGGGCAACCAAAGAAAGGCAACATGACAGACGACTCGACAACAGCAACTGCAACAGCAGAACCACCTGTGATCCCGAGCGCCCCTGCGGTGCAGATCCAGTGCGGTGCCAACAGCCAGAGCATCAACCTCGGCGATGGCGAGACCCTGACGGTGGGGAATGTGCGCAATCGCCTCAGCGACGTGCTCAATATCGCCCCAACCATGCTCGCCGTGATCGGCGATGAAACGGTGGACGACGAACGCGTCCTCAAGACCGGCGAGACGCTCCAGTTCATCAAGCAGTCCGGGACGAAGGGTTGACTCGTTCGCCCAAGTTCCGTGATGCAGACGAATGCAGATTCGAAAACGCGACCCGGCTCCTTTTGCAGGGAGCCGGGTTTTTTATTGGGCGATCAAAAGAAGGAAAATAAAAAACAGCAGCCAGCCACGATGTGTTGTGGGGCTGCCGTTCGTCGGCGCTTATTCAGCGCCTTTTCCGGCGGGGTTTTCGATGGGGTCGCCTGGGAAGGGTTTGGTCTCGCGCAGCTTCCAGCAGAAGATGCTTGCTTGTTCGGCACGAAATGCACGAACAGCCTGAGACCCCATCTCCCCCTTCACAATGGGCATGATTTCCTTCCTTACACGGTCGACACTCTTCTGGGTGCATGAGTAGCCTTTCTTGTGGGGTTGAACCAGGTTCGGTCTTCAGAGGATCATCCGATAACTGTTTGTCTCGCGGAGCGTGAAGCCCAATTTTTTGTAGAGAGCGTTCGCCGCGACGCGAGCTGGATTCGAGGTGAGGTCGAGATGTGCCAACGAGCCAGGATAGCGTCGGGCTTTTTCGATCAGATGATTCATCAATTCTTTTCCGATCTTTTGTCCGCGATATGCATCGTCGACGACCACGCTTTCGATCGTGCCAGAGCTATACAGCGCGGTGTGTCGATACACAAGCAATGCCATGCCGACGATCTTGCCCGAGCTGTCTGTGTCGCGAGCGACGCAAAGCGAGCCGAACATCATGGCTCGACGAAGCTGGCTCGGCGAAAATTGCCTTTGGGGTGAGAGCTGGGAGAGTAATGAGGCTATTTGCCCCGTGTCGTCCTCCTGGAGCTCGCTGAATGTTTCGATGAAGGAGTAGGTGATTTGCATAAGAAAGAGCTTTTTGTGGAGGGTGAGGCTCGCGTTTCGAGCCGCTGTATTCAAGGTACATTTTAAATGGGAGAGAGTCAATTGATGTGGAAAATAAAAAACCCGCCGACGGTGAGGTCGGGGGCATGGAGACTGTTTCGTTCGGGCTTTGGTTACACCAGCCCTTCGACCTGGGTGCGTTCGAGCTTGCTTCCGTCGGCGGGGAAGAGAATTACTGTTTCGCCGATCATAGAGCACTGAATGCAGAGGCGACTGCCTCCGCCGACTTCGCCTTCACTCGGACCGATGTCACTCACCGAGCTGATGTCGAGACTGAGCGCGTAGGTTCTTTGTTCGTCGAGAACCCATTTCTTTGGGATCGGCGGGAAGCCCTCGCCTTTGGCCATCCAGTTGAATTCCACGACGAGTTCGTTGTGCACCACCGTTAGTTTTTTGATTTCACCACGGTAGATGTAACGTTCGTTAGTGTTCTGGACTTCCAGTTGGCCGCCGATGAACGGAGTGAGGAGTTCGGTTGTGAGTTGCATAGTTTGACTGATGTGTGTGATGTTGGAAGCGATCCAACGTTTTGGAGCTGAAATTACGCTAGCATGATTAAACTGCTATGTCAATGTTCGATGAGGAATTGGTCACTGATAATTTCCTCGCCGACGCTCGGAAATTTCTGCGACCCCGCCTCGCGGTTCGGCCTGCTGGCCTCACATCCGCTCCGGCTTTCAATTCCTCCCATCTCTTCCGATAGACAAAAGAAAAATGCCAACAATGTGTTGGCATTTTTCTTTTGTTGTGGAGATGTCACGAAAGACATTGAACCGAGTAAAATCCTACCTTTCTCGGTTTTGGAGCTATTACAATTCAAGCCTAACACTGCAAAATGCCCTTGAGAATGCTTGATCTTATAGTCGGAGAGGGGACACAAGTGACGTATTGCATCCTTTGTTTGAATAGTGACCCACTCGAAATACCTCTGTGGGAGTATTTCAGAATTGATATTCGTTGATAAATAAGGCTATTTCCGTAAATTTAGGGTTTGAAATACTAAATATTATCGCATTTCGCCTCATTTTGTGATAGACTTATCGTCATGAAAATTAGAAATATTGAGATTAAGAACTTTAGGAATATTAGTAAGGCCGATATCTCCTTCGGCGATCTTAATGTTTTTACGGGCAGAAATTCAAGTGGTAAATCCAATTTTCTGTTGGCAATTAGTTCTGCACTGAAAATTAAAACTGACTACACTCAAGAGTTTGGCGGCAATAATGTTACTATCGGTCAAGGGCTTCGAACTACTTCGTTGAAGACCTCAATAGAGAATAAGAGTGCAAGAACTTGTTTTGTTGGCGGAAATCAGGTGGACGAACAGACTGATTTTTTTTGTGTCGAGACCGAGGCGATGATATTCGAAAAAGTTTTAGATAAAAATAGCTTCTCGACCTTACACAAACTCTTTTTTACTGGTAAGCAATACGTAAATAGGGATCGTGAGATAAAATGGTCAGCCTTTGCAAAAGATAACTCTCTTTTTGAAAAAGGTGCAGTAACGATGAAGGATACCCTTGTTTACGAAAAGAATTTTTCGAAGACAGAAAACATAGGTGATACTAATATCATCCAGTCGAATCCGATAAAAAACCCGCAGGGCGACAATTATTTTGCCATATTTGAACATTTACAAAACAGCGTTGTTTCCCAGTTTAGACCGAAGTTTCTTAGTGTCGATATGGGTAACATAACGACCGCTTTGTCACTTCATAAATATGTAACGGACAAAGGGAATGAGCAGATTTATCAGGAAGCTTTGAGACGACTCAAGGATGGAGGTGTTCCTTCTAACAAAACCAGCCTTGAAAACTCTGAGTTTATTTTCTTGATAAGCGATATAGAAAAAAATAAAATAATAAAAGAAAAATTTGCTAATGATCTGAACCTTTACACCAAGGGAATAGTTCGAGGAGTGTCGATTAATTCAAAGGGGTCTTTGTCTGTCTCGTCGCCAAACGGTCCTGATGGTATATGGACAATCTCCAACGGAACATCCGTTTTGGTGTTTTTTATTACCTTACTTAACTGGATTAATCTGAGATCCTTGGAAAGGAGCTATCAATTACCTCACGTCCTTCTCCTGGACGAGACTGATTCGATCGTTCATCCGACTATTCTCATAGAGTTTATTGAGGTTTTAAGAGCATTGTCGAGAAGGGTTCAAATCTTCATAACAACACACTCCCCTTATTTTTTGGATGGTTTTTCTACCGAGGAGATATTCTATATAAAGGACGCGGCTTCTATTGCCGGAGACGTTGTGGTAGAGGGTGCAAATAGATGTAATATTTATAATTACAAGACAATCATCGAAAATTTGTCACCGAAGGAGCAGAAGTACATTTCCGATAAGAAAAATTCGGAATTATTTTGCCAGGGGACAATCGAAGGAATTTTTCCAGTAAAAGAAGTATGAAAAAGGTCTGCTTGCTAATCGGAGAGGGGGATAGTGAAAGATACTTTTTGCCGAGATTGTTGGAAAGAAGGTCTTTTGAATCAAAGCTCCTTAAGGATGGCAATTCTTCGATATACAGTAAGGATGAAGTCTTTTGGTTTTTTCCTTTCCCGCCCCAGCTTGGTAGTAAGGTTGCTGGAAAGGAAAGATTAAAGAAGCCCGATACATATCAAATTGCTTCTCTTTTCATCAAGAATCACACCTATCTTTTTGGTAATGATTTTGAACTCTATCTAGTTGTCCTTTTTGATATTGACCAGAGTCAGAGTGGCGTCAGGAAAAAGTTAATTGAGGAGGCCGTGGCCAGTTCCTCCGTATCATTCAAGGAGGTCCTTATTTGTCCAGTTGAGGTGGAGATTGAAAGTTGGTATTTTGCTGGATTAGAATCGAACTTTCCAGATTTTAAAGATCAACATGATAGTGAGCTGAATAGACTGTTGTCTAGTACTACATCGAGTTGTCACTGTAAAGAGAAATTTAATTCTTTTGTTGACCTAAATAAGACGGTTGGTGCAAAAGACATCTCACAATCTGTAGGAAGCCATTTTAACGAAGAAAAAGCCATTCGCCACTCTAGTACTTACAAGGATTTTGTCGCTCTGATCAAGCGCTATGGTCTTTACTACTGAGTATCTTTTTGATCACGGATTATTTCGAATATTTGTTGGATCAGCATGTCTTGCTCCATCCTTGTGCTGAATCTAATAGTAAGCCTATCTTTTTCCATGCTCGGTATCACTCTGATGTTTTTGGGCCTGTCGATTATAAAATAGTAGTGGCAACCCGTAATGATAAATTTGCAGATTTTTATTCCGTCTGTTTCGACGCAGACTGGTGACATCGTAGGCAAGTGGGCTATGTTAAAGCCATGATGTCCCTCAGAGCTTTCCGTTACTGGCGGTAAGTGTATAAAGCAGGGGTATTCGTCCGGTTTGCCCGCATCGCCATCCTTGATCATTAGTCTTAAGATTTCTTTAGTGTCAGGCGATAGTTTCACTGCCCTAAAGAAGGGGTGGGAAGATACGCTGCTGCGCCACAGAATCGAAAGTAAGAACAGCTTAAATTTGGTGTAGTCATAGTTTGGGTCGTCTTCGAAAACGAGGCATTTTTCTCCGTCTACATACCTTGTCTGCGGTGTACTCTTGTTGGGAAATTTAGCGTGTAAGAATTTTGCCCCGTAGTCATCCAGTTTCCCAATGATTCCACCATCACAGTCTGCGCATAAAATATATTTATCGTAAGCACTGTTGTATTTAAGCTCAGGTCGCTTGGAGTTCAGGAAGACCAAAAGGCCATTTTTCCCGGCTAGGAGCTTATACAAAGATTTAGGAATAATATGCGATTCCTTGAGGAGGTCCTTGTTTTTAAGACACATTTTGCAGATCCCTTTCTTCATAACATTAGACCCAGCCTACAGATTTCGGGTAGTTATTGCAATGCGGGGAGGCGTGGCTGAAAATCAGGCACTTCCAGTGTTATAATTGCACTAATTGATGTTTCTCGTGAGGTTGGCTTGAAGTCCGTTTTATCAAAGTAATTAATTTTAAGATGACCAGCATAAACGCCAAAAGCGTAGCAGGAGAAGTGATGGAAAACCTCGGAAAAGGTCGGAAATTGAATATGGGCAAAATCCTCAAAAAGCACGGATATTCTGAGTCTGTGTCTAAAACACCGAAGATTGTCACCGGTACAAAGGCCTACAAAGAGGCAATAAGGCCCCTTGTTGAGGAGTTGGAGATACAACGTACTCTTGCCATCAAACATATGACTAAGACCGTCAGGAAGGCTAAATATCGCGATCTTGTAGATGCTTTGGATAAGCTCACGAAAAATATCCAACTCCTTAATGGAGGTGATACGGAACGAGATAGCCGCCATGATGAGACAATCAGGAATCTCAATGAAACCCTTGCTAGGCTAAAGAATCAGTCTGTTTAATTCCAAGTACTCTCGGCAGGAATTGAACCCGCATCTTGGCGTTAGAACGGCCTTGTTTTTCCGTTAAACTACGAGAGCAATATTCTCCAAAGTTGTTCGAATTGATTCCAGATGAAGATGATGAGGATCCAGATTAGAGCCACGATGACACCCTCAGCAACCTTTCTTAACTTCACGTATTTCACTATGCTTTGTCGCTTTATCTTCGGACCGTTATTTCTGAGTGCCCAGTCGTCGTAATCTTTGCGGAGTTCCGAGACAAACTTCCAAAGCTCTACTCTTGAAACCTCTAGTGTCAGGGCGGGAATAAAGCCACCGTAGGCGACATCATTTTCTTCAGGTTGCTTGATCTTACTTTCGTTGATAAGGAAGGTAAACCTAAAAAACTGGTGCGGTAATTTCTTGCCCTCAATCCTTACATCAGGCTCTAGCGGTTCGTATCTCGACTGCACTTCGTCTTCCAAGAAGCTTTCAAAGAAGGGGATCAAAGACTCTTTGCCTTCTTCATAGAAAGTGACGGGGTTTTCGGTAAGTGATTCTGGATTTAGAAAGGATTTCTTGCTGTGGAGGAACGATAAGGAATACCGAATATACCCATTGGGATAATCAATGAATTTTATCTCCACTGTAGCCCCGTTGTTACTCATTCGTGGCATGTTATCTTTTGCCTCACTCAGGACCTTTCTTAGGTTGCGTTCATATTCAGCATTTCTTTCATCGGCCTCCGCCATTGCTAAATTGGCCGCCCTTATAAACCGATCTTTTTTGGCAGCTTTTTGGTCCTCTAATTCCTCTCTCATGGCAGCAATGAGTAGCTCTTGAAGTTTCTCTTTTGATGTTGTTTTAAGATTCATTTTTTCGGTCGGTGAGCGATCCCAGTTACCTTTAGATTGTTTAGGCCAACACCCAGGAAAATTAAGGTTGCTGTTATGACAATTTCAACAAGGCCGTGCCACGAGAACATTTCGTAAAATTGGCCCAGTAAGGATCCATAGTAGGGTATGTAGGAAAACCAAATCGGCGGTGTGGGTATAGGTAGTCCGAGTAAGTCAAAATGACTTACGCCATCACTCGTAATGATGAGCATGTTCAGAAATATGAAAGCTATTCCCGAAATAATAAGCACTATACCAATTAGGTGTACTGCCAAAAATAAATGATAGCGGAGTCCGGTTTTGGTCATTGAGATGTTACTGGTCTAACTTCTAACCAAGTGTTGGGTAGCAAAAAGCCCACCACATGGGTGAGAGCTTACGCCCTCCATACAAGTTTCCCTGTACGGCCAGTAACGACAACCCCATATGATGGGTTTTTTGGTCGTTACTGGGCTTTTCGCCATGCCAACAATTGCTTGTGTGGTTTAGGCTACTCAAAACAATTCAATTGTGCTTATATACTAGCATATAATCACTTTCTTTCTACTGATGGACCCACGAAGGCTAAAATTACCAGATCTCATCCCCAGTATTTTAGATGCTGACCTGTCAGAGGGGATTGGTAAGTTGTTCGAACGGGGGATTACAATAACTGCCCATACCAACCAAGGTGTTGCCATGTCTCATGGGAAGAACAACCCCTTCTATTACCACGATGTTAGGAAAATGTATCTTCGATGGAAGGCAGCTGTTAGAAAATTTCTTGATAGGGACAAGGAGGCTTTTGAGGATGAAAGAGAGATATTTTCCGAGACGGATTCGGTTTGCTCATTCCCACTCACCTACGAAGAACCAAATTTCCCTAACTTGGAGGGGGATAAGGAGCTTTTTAATATCAACAAGGAGACCAGAGCAAAGCTAAAGGTTCTTAGGTCGGTGAGGAAGAAGATCGTGGAGCGCGACTCTTGCGATACTGGAATCGCTCCAAATGGCATCTTTTTCGACCCAGAAAAATCACTCTTGTATATAAAAGGGAACACAATTAAAATTCGCAAGTTTTCCAATCAGTATCATGTTCTAAGGGTTATCTTTGAGGATACGAAAGAGGTTGGTGAAGAATGGTTTTTCTCAGAGATCGCTGAGCGACTTGGTGGTGGAAAACAAGATGAAAAGAGGTGTTACAACGCGATTTATCAAATTAAGATAAAGTTGCTCAAATATAGCCTAGATTGGGCATTTATTACCACTAGACAGTCAGTGAGAATTCCTAAAAAGCTTTTGTCTTAGATTCGTCTTAAGTCAATCTAAATCGGTCATCGAATAACCTAAGGGCCTAACCCTCAGGTTATTTTTATGAGCCAAGAAAACAGGTGCTATGATAATAAGGAGACTACGGTCTCCACCCATGTCTACCGCGACCTTCTTGGTGATTGGGTAATTTCTGACGACAAGATATTGAAGAGGTTGCGGTATCTCGAGATGCTTTGTCGAAAGGCCGTGCGAGAGGAGATTGAAAAAAATGTTAAAAAACAAAAAGATACAACAACAAAAAAGTGTTTACGAGGACAGGGAGGGTCTCGTTTACGCACGCGTCTCAAGTAAGAGACAGGAGATTGAGGGGACAGGCTTAGTAAGTCAGGAGGGGAGATGTGTAAAAGAACTATCGACATTAGGTATTCCACACACAAAGACTTTTCCCGATAGTTATACAGGCGGAGGTGATTTTATGAATCGTCCGGCTATGCGAAAGCTCCTTGCTTACATAGACGCAAATCCCGACAAGAGATATGTTGTTGTGTTCGACGATCTCAAGCGTTTTGCTCGCGACGTGGAATTTCATTTGAAATTAAGAGCTGCTTTCAAGGTACGTAATATCGTATTAAGGTGTTTGAACTATAATTTTGATGAAAGTCCAGAGGGACGCTTCTCAGAATTAATTATGGCGGGACAAGCAGAACTTGAGAGGCACCAAAATCACAGGCAGGTTACTCAAAAGCAACGAGCGAGATTGGAATTGGGTTACTGGGCCTATGGTAGCAAGAGGGGCTATAAAATGACTAAGGATCATGCGCACGGAATGTTGTCTCTGCCCACAAAAGACGGCTTGGAACTGCTCAAGCCGGCACGCGAGCAGTTCGCTAAAGGCTTCTTGAGGAGTAGGGTCGATGTATGTCGGTTTTTGCTTAAAAAGGGATTTTGGAAAGGTAGTAATCCTGATAAGTATATAAGCCGTATCAGTGCTGTAATGAAGGATCCGTTTTATGCAGGCTATATTGAATATCCGAAGCGGGGAGTTGAAAGAAGGCTCGGTAAACACGAGGGGATAATATCAATCGAGACCTTTGAACTAATTCAGAAAAGATTGCGCAAGGAAGATTCGGGTATTCGCGTGCGATTGGACGTAAGAGACGACTTTCCGCTAAGGGGTCTTCTTTTGTGTAATGAATGCGGAAGTCATCTTACTTCCGGTTGGTCGAAAGGGCGAAACAAGAAGCATCCTTACTATCTTTGTCAAAAGAAAGATTGTTCCTTTTACAGAAAATCTCTAAAAAAGAAGGATGTTGAAGATCGTTTCAAGATTCTTCTTAAAAAGTGCGTTCTTAAGAAAGAAGTCGACGCATTATTAAAGGTTGTGTTTGATGGGGTGTGGCAAGACGAAGTCGGTAAACTCAAGAAAGAGGAAGCTGAGCGAAACACCAAGAAAAAGTCGATAGAGGAGGACATTGGAAAACTAGCAATTTCTTCGTCGAAGACAGGTGTAGAAGCCGCTAAGAGAGCTTATGAGGATCAAATTGAAATTCTTTCAACGGAGCTTGAGAATCTCGGGTCGGGTTCAGTAGGCGAGATCGATCTGACAATTCCTTATCGAACCGCTCTGGATAAAGTATCCACACTGCTTAAAAGCCCATACAAGATATGGACTTCCTTGGATGCGCGAGAAAAACAGGAGACGTTCTTCTTCATTTTCAATGAGAAATTGCATTACGACAAAAACACCGGTTATCGAACCGATAAAATACCAGCAGCCGTAAGGCTTTTTGAGGACTTTGTGGCTTCAAACTCTATGGATGTGGAGATGGGAGGAATTGAACCCCCGTGCAGAAGAGTCTAGTGAATGGGTCTACGAAGGGTAGGGCGCTTCTATGCCTTGCGGCAATTCGCGCGTGCCGTTATGAAACGACCGAAAAGCGGTACGCACTATTCCCATGATCTCGAATCGGCGGCGGGACTCCGCTGATCCTATTCCACAAATATAGCGTCAGGACCGAACGGTGTGGAAACCATCCGGCTGGCGTCGCTTAGGCTTTAGCGTAAGCGAATGCAAGGTCAGCCGCACCGAAGTACGGAGACTTTACAGATCCAAGTTTTGCACTTAGAATTTTCAGCCTTTTTAAGAGTTACTGAAGCTCTCCTTCGCACATTCAAGAGATATTCTTCCGTCGATGCCTGGCATCCCCGTATAAAAAATCTTGCGTGCTCAATTGTCAACGATCTCGGTACTCGCGAGCGACGTCGCGCGCGGACTGCTTCTTTTTCATGGATTCGCGCTTGTCGTGCTTCTTTTTGCCTTTTACGACTGCGATCTCCACCTTCAACTTTCGGCCCTTATTATACACCGAAACAGGTACTATTGTCAAACCTTGTTTCGCCTCGAGATTGGCCAATTCCTGAAGCTCTTTTTTACTCAACAGGAGCTTGCGAATACGAGCCTGGTCGAAGTCTTTTGGCGCGTTGAGGGGCTGGAAAGGCGGGATCTCGGTGTTCATGAGGAAAGCCTCGCCGCCGCGGATGGTGACGTAGCCGCCCTCGAGCTTGCCGAGCTTGGCGCGGACCGACTTCACCTCGGTGCCGAGTAGCTCAACGCCAGCCTCGTACTTCTCGAGGATTTCGTAGTCGAGACCGATTTTTTTGTGCTGCAATAGCGCCATGGGTATCATCATAGCATGGGGGAATGTGGTCGAACCCGCTTTACTTTTTACCCAAAAATGGTACAGTGTAGTTCGCTCAGTAATAGATAAAAACTCAATAAATAAACAAGGAAAAAGAAAGGGAAACCCATGAAACTGTTCCTCGCCTCCGCGTCAGTCATTTTCCTCGTCGCCACCCTCGTTGGCACGATCCTCTATCGCTTGCACAAGCGCAGGATTCGCCTCTGCAAGTGTTGTGGTCAAAGCCCGCAGCGTATCGGTCAGGTCTGGGGCCTCGCGGATCCCAACAAGGGAACCGGCAACTTGAACGAGGGAGTGAAATGGCTCGCGCTCGTGCTCACCGTCTGTCCCACCACGGGCACGGTCCACCTCGTCAAAGACGAGCAGAAATACTTCAATTGGTTCACACGGCAATGGAAGCACCAATTCGAGAAGGATGCTTTCTGGCCAGATTTTGAACTCTTGGTCCGCGCAGAAGAGACGATGCGAGTGGCACAACTGCTCGAAGTCATCGTGCTCACGAGTGGACAGCCAGGAACCGTGCTTCTCGGTGGATTGAGGCCGGACCCGGCGATTGCGGCGCATAGCCGAAAGGTGATCGAACTTCTCGAGCGGCGCCAGCGAGCTCGAGAAGGGAAGTCGCTTGTGCCCGTCCCCACCTTGCCACTTCGCTCGGTCACTGCCAGAGCGTAGGCCCGAGACTTCATTGCCCCGCCATCAATCTCTCGCGAACGCGTCTCCGTCATTGTACGGGGCCGCGTTTTTTCTTCCTTTCTCCTCGAAAATCTGTATAATCAGCGCATGAATCAGATTCCATCCAATGACCAAAAAGAGGCCATGAAGCCGGTGAAAACTCCTAAGGTGCCCAAGCTAAAGATGCCAAAAGGCGCAAAAGAGCCAAATAGCTTCCTGTCGAACCTTCTCACGGTGCTCGTGGTGCTGTTCTTGCTCACCGGCCTGTTTTCCGGACTGGTATCTTCGGGTGTGAAAAGCGAGACGATTGCACTTTCCGAATTGGCGCAAGATGTGAACAATCAGAAAGTGGCGAGTATTAGCGTGAGTGGCAGCGATTTGACGATTGAATACCAAAAGTTAAAGCCGGCTCCAGGCGCGACATCGACTGAGGAGGTTGCTGCCGTTGTAAAGAAATCGAAAAAAGAAACCGACTCTTCACTCACCGACACTCTCGCACGATACGGTGCGACGGCAGAAAAATTGAAGGTGGTGAAAATTGAGATCAAAGACCCGAGTGGCGCCCTGTATTGGATGGGGAAGTTGTTGCCAGTGATCATTCCGTTACTTGGCTTGCTCATCATTATCTGGTTCTTGTCACGACAGATGCGCGGTGCAGGCATGCAGGCGATGTCTTTCGGTCAATCGAAGGCGCGTATGATTTTGCCGACCGATGAGAAGCAGCGCGTGAAGTTCAAGGACGTGGCGGGTGCAAAAGAGGCGAAGCAGGAGCTTGCCGAGATTGTGGACTTTTTGAAAAACCCAAAGAAATTTTTTGAGATCGGCGCCGTGATTCCAAAGGGTATCATGCTGATGGGGGCCCCGGGCACCGGGAAAACGATGCTTGCCCGTGCAGTCGCGGGGGAAGCTGGCGTCGCTTTTTTCTCGATCTCCGGATCGGAATTTGTCGAAATGTTCGTCGGTGTTGGTGCATCTCGTGTGCGCGACCTCTTCAAGGTGGCGAAGGACGCTTCTCCGTCGATCATTTTCGTGGATGAGATTGACGCTGTCGGCCGTGTCCGAGGCACCGGTGTGGGCGGCGGCAACGATGAGCGTGAGCAGACCCTGAACCAGATCCTTGTGGAGATGGACGGCTTCGAGCCAACAGAAAAGGTGATTGTCATGGCGGCCACCAATCGTCCAGATGTCCTCGACCCCGCATTGCTTCGACCAGGCCGATTTGACCGACGAGTGACTATCGACTTGCCAGACCGTGGCGACCGCGAAGAGATTTTGAAGATCCATTCGGTGAAAAAGCCGTTTGCGGAAGATGTGAATTTGAAGGTGATCGCGGAACGTACCCCAGGCTTTTCGGGTGCCGACCTGTATTCACTCATGAATGAAGGTGCGATTTTGGCCGCTCGCGAAGAGCGTAAGAAAGTGGCGCAATTCGACTTGATCCGCGCGATCGAAAAGGTGATGCTTGGTCCGGAGCGCCGCAGCCATTTGCTGTCGAAGAAAGAAAAGGAGGTGACGGCGTATCACGAGGCGGGACACGCGCTCATTTCGTCAATCCTGCCGCATGCCGATCCGGTGCACAAGATCTCGATCATCTCTCGTGGTCGCGCGGCGGGATACACCCTGCATTTGCCGCTCGAAGATCGCAAGATGCAATCGAAGAAAGAATTTTTGGATGATATTGCGGTGTCGCTCGGCGGCTACGTAGTGGAGAAGATGGTGTTCGGCGATATTACCACTGGCCCGTCCAATGACCTGCAGGTCTCGACCGCTTTGGCGCGCGATATGGTGACAAAGTACGGCATGTCCGACAAGCTTGGTCCGATCGCTCTCGAAGGCAGCGGCGGCCGTGCGTTGTTTGGTCGTGGAGTAGAGGACAAGGAATATTCCGAACGAGTGAGCGCCGAGATTGATGCTGAGGTGGCACGCATCATGAGCGAGGCTCGAGCAAAGGCGGAGGAAGTGGTGACGAAGTATCGTGCTGCTCTTGACGCGATCGCGGCGCGACTTGTGGAAGTGGAGACAATCGAACGAGAGGAGTATGAGAAGCTCGTGTTGGCATTCGGGATCGTAGCGAAGAAAAAAGATATCATTACGCCGACAGCGTAGCTTGTGGTCGTGACGCTGCCTTGTTTTGTTTGAGTATGTACGCTATAATGTACATATGAATATTCCGCGCATCATTTCGATCACCGAGGCTCGCAAGAACATTTTTGCTATTGCTGAAAAGACGCAGACACCCGGCGTTCATTTTACCTTGACCGAGAATGGTCGGGCCCGAGCGGTGGTCATGTCTGCTGATGAGTTTGAGTCGTGGGCCGAGACGCTCAACGTGCTCTCCGAAGATCCGAACATCGAGAAGAAAGTATATATGGCACGCGCCCAGGCAAAGCGCGGCCGGGTCGTATCTCTCGATTCACTAAAGAAAAAGCATGGCATATCAAGTGCTGCTCGTACGAAGATCCGAGCGGGAGTTCGATAGTTTGTCCGTGTCAGTGCGACTAAAGGTGCTCAAGGTACTTGAGCTTCTTCAGACTGATCCGTTTCAGGGAAAAGCACTGAAAGGTCCGCTGCTGGGCTGTTGGACCATCCGTGCCTGGCCGTTTCGTGTCGTGTACGAGGTAGACCAAAAGAAGCGCATGGTCTATATCGTCACGATTACTCATCGGAAGGATGCCTATCGACACGTCTCGAAATAATTGCTTTGTGGGTGTTTTTGTTGTATAAAGTTCGGAGCAAAGACCTGCCTCTGTTGGCGGGCACAGCACCACAATCATATGAAGACGAAGAAGACGAGGAGACCGCCGAGGAAGAACCCCTACGGAGCGTGGGGAACCGATCAAGTGATGGATGAGGTGGAACGTCTGACGCGCCAGACTCCTAAAAGCCGGGCTGAACGCTGGCAGCAGACTTATCGCCTTCGGTTGCTTGCCGATCGCAGGTCTGAACTGCCTGAAGATGCGCGTTTCAGGCGGAGTTCGTCTTTGGCCGCCAGATCCAATCCGATGCGAGCTGGAATGGAGCCGACGCCCGAACTCGAAGGGAGGCGGGCATGAGTTTTCTTCCGAGAACGAATCCATATTTTGATTGGCCTGAGGCGCGAGTCCGTGATGAGATCGGCCGATTGAATGTTCCGCCGAAGCTGCTCAAAGCCTGGTCGGCAGGCGCCAAGCAGCGGCGCACCATCCAGCTCAAGGGTTTGAATCAGCGTCTGGAAGAGATCCTGCAAGCTTCAGCGGAAACCGCGGTTGCCCATCGGTAGCAGCTAAGGTTGCTGTCCGACATGTCTTCGCTCAAAACCCGCCGTTGCAAGACGGCGCGGTTTTTTCTTTTGTTCATGATGGTTTGCGGATAGTCCCGCGTTCCTTTATGATACGTCTAGTAGACTCGTTCGTTATTTCTCACTTGCGCCCGTATACTATACGGACGCTGCACTCGAAGCGAAAGCTCGAGCGAGCTCGATCTTTTCTTCTCACTTGCGCCCGTAGCTCAGTTGGTAGAGCAGGTGTCTTATACACACCTGGCCGGGGGTTCGACTCCCTCCGGGCGCACATCAGCATCATTTCAGAATAGGTGAGAGTGTATTACTCGCAAGGCATTTTTCCATGCCATTTTATCGCCTAGGGTTTTTGATGAGTTACTTATTTTTTCTAGAAACGTAGGCAGATCATCGACGGAATAAAGTCCATCTGGAAAACCAGAAATGATACCGCCGAAATCTGAACCAATCGCGATCGAATTTTCTCCGGCAATGTGCACGAAGTGATCAATGTGTGCTCCAACGGTCTTCATCGTCGCTCGCTTTTCACCGGACAGAAATTTCTTTGAGAAAAAGATACCGATCACCCCATTGGTCTTGGCGATATGCTCAAGTTGTCGGTCGCTATAATTTCGAACATGATCGAGCACCGCTCGGGAGTTGCCGTGGCTCACCATGATGGGCTTCGTGGTTATTTTCACCGCATCCCAGAAGGTCTTTTCGTTCATATGGGCACAGTCGAAAATGACTCCTCTTTTTTCGCACCAAGCGATGAGTTTCTTGCCAAGCGCCGTGAGCCCTCTTTCTCGGTCGAGAGTGCCGCCGCCAAAGGGATTGTTGATATTCCACATCGGGCCGATGGAGCGGAGGCCGAGGGCGTAGAAGTGCTCGAGCATTTTCCAACCGTTCTTCGCATCGAATACGTTGAGGCCTTCTATATGAAGGACGAGGCCGTACAGTCCATAGGTTGCCAGAACTTTTTTCAAATCTTTTCGATCTTTGATGATTATAAATTCAGGATGTTCCGCGCAATAGGCCGCATAAGCCTGCAAACTTTTCTCCATAAGCGTGTTTGCTGAAGGATCGAGATAATTTTCCTTTTTGGGCACGACAAATACCGAAGCGACCACTACCTTGAGACCGTTTTTCTTGATCTGCTCGAAGCTGGTTTGTTTGTGCTTGTCTTTGTATAGTTCAGGACGAGAAACATACAGCATCAGGTCCTGGTGCATGTCGATTATTTTCATTTGTTTTTTTATCATATCACTTCGTCATCTTTCCGGATTCGATTGGATATCTTCAGTCAAATCCAGGAAAATGACGGCGAGTGTGAGCTCGCCGCACCCTTGCTACACCGAAAGGATCAAGGTGTCCTCTGCTTCTGTTCGAACAATTTCCGATAGAGCTGGCGCTCCTTCTCCGGCATGGTCGCCAAGAGCGTTCTCATCGTGCTAAACGGCACGTCGAGATACCCGTCGCAGATCTGCATCTCTCCGCCCATGGCCGCGAGGTCATGTTGGGAGAAGAAGGCGTCCTTGCTCGGATCGTGGAACAGGTCCCACTTTTTTCCGTGCTCTCGGACGATTGGCAAGATGCCTCGAATCGCCGCGTCGCAGGCATCATGAATGTCTTGTGTCCCAAGACTCTTTCTTTTCACTGCCTGTATGTCACGAATCGCTTCGTGCGCGGACATCACCGCCCTGGATATTTCGCATTGTTGCGGGTATCCGAAACGGAAGAGTGTCACCGGCACGATTTTTGCCTCGATCCTTTTGGGGACCAAGTCGGGTGCATGCTTTCCGATCAGCTCCAGCACTTTCTGAATGCTCTGGATGAAGGGTGGCTTCGTGGCGTATCCGATCATGTCGGGACCGGAGAGTTCGTAGATGGTCTTGTCGCCAAACTGCCAGTGAGCCCAAAGATAGAAGCTCGCCACCACCAACTCGAAGGTGTAGAGCGTGCCGCCTTTCGGCTCGTATCCGTGCGAATCCCAAACGAGCTTTTCGAGCTCAGCCAGAGTGCCCATTGCCGAAGCGGCGAGCTCCTTCCGATTCACCCGTGCTTCATTGTGAGCACATTTTGCGGTGAAGAATGCGCCGTGGTTTTCCAGCTTCACCATGCATCCGCAGGGCAGGACATAGCGACCGAGGAGTTCTGGACGATGCGTTTGCACAATCTCGAAGACTCGTGCCAACTTGTCGCTGTGCTCGAGCAAGGCTCGGGATTGAGTGGTGACAAGATCGCCATACAACTTCTTCAGCGGAGCGACGTGGAACTGCGAGAGGGTTTGCCTCTCGCCATTCTCGCCGGTCCAATGATACGGTGTCAGGTATTTGGTCGTGTCTTCGGCACGCAGCGGGCCCAGTTGTGGAAGAAGCGGCCACTTTTCTCCACCCAACAGGCGGTGCTGAGGCTGATTGTTCACATCGCGGTGAACGCAGGTGACATCCCAGATGCAGTCAGGCAATCCGACTTGAGACATCAGGAGCTTGTAAAGGCTCCAGTTGCCGGCATGGGAGGAACGTCGCACGCAGTGGCCGGCCTGCTCAAGGGCGACGAGTTCCCGGACGGTGATATTTTCGCAGGGGACAACAGACAGATGTTCGAACATACTGATTTCCTTTCGTGTAGAGGGTTTTTAAAGAACAAAAGCAGCCTTCACTCGAAGGCTGCTGTGTATTTTGGAAACCGATGGGGGAGACTAGGAGTTCATACTTGATCCAACACACAAAGCAGCTCTCGAATGAGCCTGGGTATATCGCTTCCAGAGATGCTTTGATGTGAATGTAAGTATCACGTTGGATAGTATATGGCGAAACTGTTTCGTTTGTCAACTTTGTGGCTACTCAAAGTGAATCTTCTCTCCCGCCGTAGCGCGTTTGGCAAGCTGCGAGCGGAGGAGGGGGAAGTTGGCGAGGGAGTCGTCGGTGTCGATGAGCCGCGCGGCCTCGGCGCGCGCGGCTTCGACCATCTTGAGATTTTGCAATGCTTCCATGGCGACATCGGTGATGCCCCATTGGCGATGTCCGTACAGTTGGCCCGAACCGCGAAACTTCAGATCGTATTCGGCCAATTCAAAACCGTTCTTGGCGGTTTTCAGTGCATTGAGGCGATCCACGGTTTTCTCCGATTTGCTTTCAGCGAATACATAACAGTACGCCTGATGATTGCTGCGGATGACGCGGCCGCGTAGCTGGTGGAGTTGTGCTAGGCCAAAGCGCTCGCCGCCTTCAATGATGATTGACGTCGCATTTGGCACATTCACACCGACTTCCACCACCGAAGTGGCGCAGAGAATGTCGATCCTCTGCGCTTTGAAATCGAGCATCACTTCGTCTTTCGCTTTCGGTGTCATCTTGCTGTGCAAAATGCCGAGCGTGTATTCGCGGAACACTTTTTCTTTCAATCGCCTGGCTTCCTCTGTCACGGATTTGGCATTCACCGCAGCTTCTTTGTCGGGATCGGGTTCGTTGATACGTGGGCAGATCACATATGCTTGCCGGCCAGCTTGCAGATCGGTGCGGATTTTTTCGTACACGGCCGCGCGGCCATTCGGCAATACGATTTCAGTGATGATCGGCTTGCGGCCCATTGGCATTTGGTCGAGCAGGGTGAGGTCGAGGTCGCCATACAAAGTGAGGGCGAGCGTTCGAGGGATTGGCGTCGCGGTCATCGAGAGAAGATGTGGAGCGATGGCCGCGGCCGGTGCTGTCAGCGCGCCAATCTTGCTGACTTTGGCCGGCGCCGTCACCGCAGCGTCATTTTTCAGCGCCAATTTTTGTCGCTGAGAGGTGCCGAAGCGATGCTGTTCGTCGATGATGACGTACGCCAAATGTTTGAACTTCACCGCCTTTTGAATGAGTGCGTGTGTGCCGATGAGGATTGGGATCTCACCGCTCTCGACCCATTTCAGGAGTTGGGTGCGGGAAATGTCAGTCCAGTTTTGTCGGCCCTTGGCCTCGGCGAGGCGCGAGTTCGAAGCGACCTTCGATGGAAATTTTCGACAACCCGAGCCAGTGATGAGGCCGACTTGCAGGCCGAGGTGGGTGAAATAGTTGATGAACGACTCGAAGTGTTGTGTGGCGAGGATTTCAGTGGGGCACATGTAGGCGACCTGGAGATTGCCGAACGTTTGCAGGATGCGTTTGCCGCCTTTCAGCATGCTGGGGCGGGAGGTGACGATGGCGTAGGCGGTCGCGGCTGCCACGGCGGTTTTGCCGGAACCCACATCGCCCTCCAACAGCCGCGACATGGGTTTGCCGCTTTTGAAATCGGTGAGGATGGTCTGGATCGCGCCGTGCTGCGCCTCGGTGGCTTTGAAAGGGAAGCGGCCGATGAAGTCGGCGAGTTCAGCCTCGGTTTTTTCGATGACAAAACCGTTGAGCTTCTGATACTGCTTGCGGTCACGCTGCTTTTGGAGTTGGATGAAAAAGATCTCTTCAAACGCGAAACGTTTGCGCGCAGCAAGCGCGTCGCTCTCTTTCTGTGGCGCGTGGATCCAGATGAGCGCGGTGCGGAGCGAGGGCAGATTATATTTTTCGAGGATGACTGTCGGCAGCGGGTCGATGAGCGTTTCCAAAATGCCGGATTTGAAAATGCGTTGGATCGCATGATACATCCAATTGGATGTGATACCGCGCGATTCGGGATATACCGGATACAAAGTGTGCGCCTCACCGTCGGATCCAAAAAGGGAATCGCCGACCGCGATAGGGACTTTCGCGACCACCTCAATTTTGGGATTGCTGAGATAGAGACTTTCGCGCCGCTCGCTCACCTTTCCCTCGACGCGCACAAAAGCACCTTCGGCAGTCATCTTTGCGAGATATGGCTGGTTAAACCATACGGCTTTGATGCGGCCGGTGTCGTCCTCGATCATCCCTTCGGCCATGGCGATGTGACTGTGAAATCCTTTGCTCGTTTTGAGTCCGGTGATGCGGCCGAAGATCACCGCAGTCTCACCTTTGGCAAGATTGGCGATCGGGCGCATCTCGGACACGTCGCCGTACCGTGCGGGGAAGTGGTAGAGGAGGTCTTCGGCGGTGCGGAGGCCAAGCTTCGCGAGCGCGCGCCTTTGCGGCTCTAGTAGGCGCTGGAATTCGTTGATAGGGGTCTGCAAAAACATCCCTGTATTGTATCCGACTCCGCTGCCGGCCGCTGATTGACTTTTTACCCAAAATATGCTAGGATATGGGCCGTTTCGCTCTGATCTATTTCAGGGCATCTTGCACAAAAGTCAAAACTCCATATGTCAAAAAACCTATCCGCTCACAAGCGGCGCCGTTCCTACACGCACCAGAAGCCGCTGCTCATCGCGCTCACGATCCAGCCGGCCAGCCAAGAACTGCTTGCGATTGACAATACCGCCGTCGCGGTGGTCGCGGCCGAAGTGCTGTGTCCGAAATCACGCCCCGACTCCGCTCTGTTCTATCACTACACGACCAACGACAGCGGCTCGGCTGAGGAGGTGAGCAAGATGCTTTTGGAGTGGCTGTCTCGCCACACGCAAAGCCCCACCTGCGTCGTGGTGGATCTCGGGAAATTCGCACTTGCGAAAGCGCTCTTCCAGATCCACTTCGCTAGCAGTAGTGTCCGGTTCATCGACCTGCCGTCAATGGTCGCTGGTGGCATGCTGAATCTCAAGATGGTCAACGACGCACTCGACACCGCACATCATGCGCTGATCGGAGCCGATGGCACCCATCTCAGCGCCGAAAAGGAAGTCGAATTCATTGTTGCGGAGTTGACCACCCGTTTTCCGGCAATGCTCCCGCTGTCGTTGCGGCCGGATCGCCGTAAACAACTCAACGAACTGCAGCGACGTCAGTCCGCTGCCAACTAATTGCCGGTTTTCAGCAGATTTCGCACGCCGCCCGCGCCTTCACAGGCCGGGCGGCTTTTTCTTTGGTGACACGCTATACTATCCATATGGAAGCATCGGTTGTGCGGATAGAACCTTCGTGGAAGAGGGTGTTGGCAGGCGAATTCGCTAAGCCGTACTTCGAGACGCTTTCGCATTTTGTGCGAGAGGAATATTTGCAAAAAAAGGGCGCAATTTTTCCGCCACCGAAAGATGTGTTCCGCGCTTTCGACCTGTGTCCGTTCGGCCAAGTGAAGGTCGTGATCCTCGGACAGGATCCGTACCATGGTGCGGGGCAGGCGAATGGCTTGTGTTTTGCTGTGCACAAAGGGGTGGTGGTGCCGCCATCGTTGAAAAATGTATACAAGGAGATCCTGGCCGATCTTGGTGCTGCCACCGCGCCGGAGCTGGGTGCCTGCGGTGATATTTCTCGTTGGGCGAAGCAGGGCGTGCTATTGCTCAACGCGACACTCACTGTCCGTGCCAACACTCCTGGTTCGCATCAGGGAAAAGGTTGGGAAGAATTCACTGATGCTGCGGTGGCGGCGCTATCGCGCGAACGCGAAGGTCTGGTGTTTATGTTGTGGGGCAACTATGCCAAGAAAAAGGGTGCGGTAATCGACCGTTCGAAACATTTAGTACTCGAAGCGGCACATCCGTCGCCATTTTCCGCGTACGATGGCTTCTTCGGTTGCAAGCACTTCAGCAAAGCTAATGTGTACTTGAAGTCAAGAGGCTTGAAGGAGATTGATTGGCGCTAGAGTGGACAAAAGGAAAACCGCTTGCCGGCGAAGACCTCGCGCAGCCGTGTCGACGGCGAGCGGAGCCGAAATTTCAGAAGAAATTTACGGCGTGTCTGAGACGGAAGCGGTTTTCCTTTTGTTTATTTAGTGACGACAATCAACCCCTTTGCTGAAGGATTGTTCTTGTTGAAATACTGGTAGGTACCTGGGGTCACAAAAGTGAAGTTGTATACGCCGCCCTTGCCGACAGTGCGCTCCTGATTGAAAGACGGATATTCGCTGTGGTAAGTGTCCGGACCCGACATCACCCACATCGAGAGGGTACTATTGTTGACAAACTTTACCGACTCGCCAGCTTTAATATTGAGGGTCATCGGACTAAAAGCTCCGCCTGCATATGAGACCGTGTTCTTCGCGACTGGGACTGCGGCCTTCGCAGCCGGTTTCGAAGTCGGTGTCGCAGGAGCGGATTCAGTCGGTGGAGTGTAGGCAGATTGAGACTGTTGCTGAGTGTTCTGCTGGGTCGGTGCCTGCGCGTCATTGAAATAAAAGAAGAGGCCGACCACGACGATGACTGCGACAAGTGCGATCGATTGGTTTTTGTCCATATTGTTTATCTAGTGAGTATGGGTTTAAGTATACTCCTGGCCGATTTGTCGCGCGAGGGATATACTATACTCCTCAGACCATGTTCGTCATTATTGTAGAAATTCTCCTTTCGGCAATCAGTCTCTATCTGATAGGGAAGAATGTCTTTCACTATTTTCATTTCACCAAAAAAGCATTCTTGCTCACAATGCTTTTTTCCGTACTGTATTTTGCGGTGATTTATTTGCTGAAGGATACCTATTTGGGCCACGAAGCTTTCGGGCGGTTTATCCAAGGAAGTATCGCCCGCCCATCCATGTTGACACTCGCTCTGTACCCGATCATCATCGCTTTTTCTGAAGAACTATTCTTCCGCCTTTGTCTGAGCGAGAAAACCAACATGTGCTTGGCCGCGCTCGTCTTCACTGCGATGCATTGGCGGCCGGGTGGTTTTCCATTTCTCATGTTCCCGATATTGTTTGTTTTCGCACTTGCACAGTGGTTCCTGTTAAAAGAGTCGAAGAGTCTCTGGCCGCTGGTCATCAGTCATCTGGTTGCGACCTATGCGCTTTTAATGATCTATGCATAATATGAATCAAAAAAAGCATGTTTATGTACACGTGCTAAGAAATCTGCTCTTCTCGGTCTGGTCGGCTGCGTTGATTACCATTCTCTACACCTATTTTTTCCAGCCGGACTTCTTTCAGCACCATTTGGCGACGGTGCTTGCCGCTGGAGCTGTGAGCTATCTGAGCTACTTTACCCTCTGTTGCCTGCGTGGCTTCACATTGATCCCGGCCACCTACCTCACCATCGCTGGCATGCTCTTTTTTCCACCGCTCCCTCTTTTTATTCTCACTCTGTTGGGTATCTTATTTTCTGCGCTGTGCATCTATCATTTTTCGGACTCGTTTCATCTGTACACGTTTTTCGAACAGCGGCACAAAAAAGGTATCCAGAGGATCAAGCAGGCGGTAGACAAAAACGAATTGTTTATCGTCATCTTGTGGAATATATTGGCGATTGTTCCTGCTGACCTTATCTCCTATGTGTGCGGAATATTGAAGACGGACAGGGATCGATTTATATTGGGAACTTTGATCGGCCAAGGTGCCTACTCGGCTGTGCTGATATTTTTGCCGTCGTATGTGATGAAGTTGTTTGCGTAGTGAGTGGGGCGGAAAGTTGCCGAATGTGGCATAGTGAGTGGACGGCAGAGAATTTTGATATAATTTAGGAGTGGAGTCGACAAAAATATCACTATTCGAAGGGAAAAAGGTACGAAGGGTCATTCATGGCGATGAGTGGTGGTTTTCTGTTGTCGATGTGGTGGAGGCTTTGACTGATTCGAGTAACCCGCGTGTCTATTGGGCCGTTATGAAGGAGCGGCTCGAGAAAGATGAGAAAATTCAGTTGTTTACATTTTGTAAACAACTGAAACTGGAGTCTTCTGATGGTAAAAAATATGAGACTGATTGTGCGAACACAGAAGGCGTGTTTCGCTTGGTTCAATCCATTCCCTCGCCCAAGGCTGAGCCGTTTAAGCGCTGGTTGGCGCGTGTTGGGTACGAGCGAATTCAGGAGATTGAAAATCCTGAATTGGCACAAGATAGAATGAAAATTTTGTATGAAAAGAAAGGATATCCAAAAGGGTGGATCGATAAACGCATCCGGGGAATAGCGATTCGTCAGAATCTGACCGATGAATGGAAAGATCGAGGTGTTTCTAGTGAAAGGGATTTCGCTATTCTGACTGCGGAAATATCTACGGCGACATTTGGTATGACGCCGGCCGAATATAGGGATTTCAAACGGCTGGGGAAGGAAAATTTGCGCGATCACATGACGGACATGGAGCTCATCTTCACGATGCTTGGCGAGCGGGTGACAACTGAGATCTCTGAGATTGAGAAGCCGGAAACGTTTGATAAAAATCGGCATGTGGCTAGGCGCGGCGGTAGGGTTGCGGGGAATGCGCGGAAGCAAACAGAAAAAGAGATCGGAAAGAGTGTTGTCTCGAAGCAGAATTTTTGGGGGAAGGGTAGTGGGAAAGATCCGGGACGACTTGGTTGCTAGTTTTTAGAGCGGGCCACTCGGGTCTAGTACCAAGACATCGAGACACCATAATGGCCGTTTAGGATAATCTCAGAGGTTAAGCCGATGCTTGTGGGTCGGGTAGATATTTTAAATATGCACTATCCCAGCTCAGAATTGTTAAGCGAACTTTCAATCATGGCAATCATCCCTTTTTCTTGCTCTGAATCTTTTTCCTCTGATAAAACCGTATAAGTCACGGCGGCAATTATTTTTTCATCGCCAGTCGGGTTGATTAATTTCCAAGTGACGAGAGTAATATTTATACCACTCTCAGTGGTATCGCTATAAGTAGGCTTGGTTAAGAGATACCCTTTGAGCGTAGTCGTGCAAGACTGGTTACCAGTTAGAGATTTTATATTTTCTTCCGAAGTCTTATCTTTTGGAGGAACAGCTTTCATCACATGAAGTCGCAATGTGCTTTGGGATTTTAAATCAAAGCAAGCTTCCAGATCTCCTTTTTCGAGTTCATATTTCCAATTTGCGGGAAGTGGAATAACCAAATTTTTATATTGATGTTCGACTAGTTCAACTTGTTGTTTTTTGAATAGATTAAACATGCTTTAATTTTAGCTTAAAATGACCTTTTTGGGCACTCGGGTCTCCCGATACATTTTTCTTACTGCGGAAAGAGTGGGATTCGAACCCACGGTCCGTGTAACGGGACGACGGTTTAGTAAACCGTTGATTTAAACCACTCATCCATCTTTCCGTTTCTATGATTCGGTCCCTCACCTTCATCGAAACGATTCGGTCCCTACGGGACCTGTACAGCTTTCGCGTCGTGCTCGCTTCGCTCCGCGCGACAGGCTCAAGCTTTTCGAATCCCCCACGAAAAGTCCGAAGGGACTTTTCTCCCTTCCTTACTCAAAATCGCAAGCGATTTTTCGGTGCGGAAGGGGGGGGATTCGAACCCCCGAGGGTTGTTTAGACCCTGCCTCTTTAGCAAAGAGGTACATTCGACCGCTCTGACACCCCTCCGTGGATACTCGGCGATGATAGCATATTTTTCGGCATTTGCGCCAGTCTTTCAGTTTGTCTGGCGGAGGGATTTAGTGTGCTAGAGCAAGGCCCAGTACCTCTTTGGCACCAGCTTTCAAAAGTACCTCACGAGCCCGTCGAAGGGTGCTACCGGTAGTCATAACGTCGTCGACAATAACAACATTTTTGCCAACCACCCTTTGCGGATCCGTGACTTCGAAGCAATCATCCAAATTCTTCAAACGCTCCGCTCTCGAGAGTTTCGTCTGTGGAACAGTGTGGTGTTTACGGTGCAAAAGATCCAACTCGATGTTCCAGCGATTGCCGGCAGGTAGCTGCTCAAGAATCAATTCGATCTGGTTGTATCCGCGCTCGCGTCGCCGCTTTTCTGAGAGAGGAATTGGTATAACAAGAGAATCCCCAGCATACTTTGCCAATTCTTGGACTAGTAGCTCACCAAAAATGCTCGCTATTTTGGCACTCTTCCGATATTTCAGTTCCCACACTGCTGTTCGGACATACCGGTCGCGATAGGTGAGGATCGCACGACACCACTCCGCACATTCGGGTGGGTAGTGACCGTGAAAAAGGCGGTCTACCCCGTGCCCACCGCTGCCGTTGGCAAATTCTACAGCGGACATCTTCTCGAGCTCCTGCACCATCAAATTCTTTGGGAACAAGAGGTCGAGGAAAGTGTCTAAAAGCCGGTATGATTTTATCTGCACCCGCACGAGCCATTTCGCAAAACGTTTCATGGTACAATTATATCGCTTTCCATGGACAATCCGTTTAAAAAACTTGCCGGTCTCTTCAAAAAAGGGGAATCGAGCGTCATTGGCGTGGATATTGGACCGTCGTCGATCAAAGTGGTGCAGCTGAAAAAGCAGAATGGCAAAGCGGTGCTCGAAACATACGGCGCACTTGCACTCGGACCGTATGCAGGGATTGAAGTTGGTCGTGCGACCCGCTTGCCGCCGCAGAAGCTCGCCGAAGCGCTGCTAGACCTATTGCGTGAGGCGAGCGTCACTACGAAGAATGCTGGCCTCTCCATTCCCATGTCTTCGAGCTTGGTAAACGTCATCCAGGTCCCGGAGGTGGATCAAAAGCAGCTCGCTCAGATGATTCCGATCGAGGCGCGAAAGTATATCCCCATCTCGATCAGTGAAGTCTCGCTCGATTGGTGGGTGATCCCGAAGGACGAGACGCAGGAAAAAGACGGGAAACTCGACGTACTTTTGGTGGTGATTCATAATGACGCTTTGCAGCAAGCACGCGATGTCATAAAACTCTCGGCTCTCGATACCTCGTTTTTTGAAATCGAGATCTTCAGCACCATCCGTGCGGTGCTTGAGCATGAACCCGATCCGGCCATGATCGTAGACCTCGGTGCGGGATCGACCAAGCTATATATTGTTGACCGAGGCATTCTCCGTGTGTCACACATCGTCACTCGCGGTTCTCAGGATTTCACCATAGCACTTTCACAATCCCTAGGCATCACCATCGAGGAGGCGGAGGTGATGAAGCGCGAGAAGGGCCTGCTTGCAGGAGCTGAAAATAGCGAATTGGCTGGCGTGATGACCTCGAGTATTAACATGATCTTCTCTGAGGCCAATCGCGTGCTCCTCAACTACCAGAAGAAATTCCATAAAAATGTCGCCAAAGTGGTGCTCACTGGCGGCGGTGCGATGTTGAAAGGCTTTGCCGAGCTCGCGCAGAAGGAACTCCAGACCTCCGTGGTCTCCGCAGACCCATTCACCAAGATCCAATCACCCGCTTTCCTTGAGAAGGTGTTGAAAGACGCTGGGCCCGAATTCGCTGTGGCTGTTGGCCTCGCTTTGCGAAAGCTGCAGGAGTTCGACTAATCGTTCGTTTCGGATATACACAGTGTGCGGCAAGCGCTGGGCCGTATTTCGTACTATAATAGGGCAATGGATCCGAAGATGCAGTCCTCCTTCATTCCCAAAACGCCGATTGCGACCGACCGCGGGGTGCATTCCTCGAATACGGTCAACCTCTTTTTCCTCATTTCTGTACTGGTGCTCATTGTCACTCTCGCCATCGGCGGTTTCCTCTTTTTCTACAACGCCAATCAGCAGAAGCAGATCGATACTATTACCGCCAGCCTGATCGCTTCGGAAAAGAAGGATTTTTCCGACACCGATGTCAATGCTTGGAGCGCCCTCGACAAACGCACTCAGGCCGCGAGCGAGGTGTTGCAGCGCCACTATGCGGTTTCAAGCTTGTTCCGCCTTTTGCAAGAGCTCACCGTAAAAAATATCCGGTTCACTCGTTTTGACTTCTCGCTCAAAGATGACGGTGTAGAAAAGACTAGTCTCGACCTTTCGCTTTCCGGCGAGGGTCGCAGCTACAACGCGGTGTCATACCAATCGGATGTCATGAAGTCTTCCGAGAGTCTAGATAATGCACTGTTTTCCGATATTCGCCTGGACGAAAAGGGAAATATTCTTTTCTCAATGAAGGCTTCTGTCGATCCTGCCCTCACTTCTTACAAAAACCTTTTTCTTGCACAATAACATGTCACCAAACATCACGGCTCTCATATTGTTGATCGCCTCTGCCGGAGCGGTGTTTGGCCTGATTAACCCACAATACGCAAAATATCAGGTGCTTTCCGAAAGCAAGGCGCAGTACCAGACCGCAGCCGATCAGGCAAAGAAAGTGCGAGAAGTGCGAGAGAAGCTTATTTCGAGTGCGAGTAATATTTCCAGCTTGGAGAAGGATCGCTTGACCCGCATGCTGCCCGACACGGTAGACACAGTCCGATTGACCACAGATATTACCAGTATCGCCTCAAAATACGGTATCTTGATCAAGAGAATTGACGCCAAGCCAGAAGACAAAAAGGCTAATTCACCACTGCTCGCTGCCTCGCCCTTCGCTACCGCTCAGAAGGTTCAGAATTTCAGCGCTCTACCGATCTCCTTCATCCTTACTACCAGCTATGAGAGCTTTAGTCGTTTTCTTGTCGACCTCGAGAAGAGTCTCCGCATCATTGACGTAGTTTCCATTTCCGTGACACCGAATGCTGTCGGTCAGTATGATTTTTCTGTAGCTGCGCGGACGTATGCCTTTGTCTCGGATACCGCGCTGACACCAGCGAATCAATCTACGGGCCGTACTTCGGCGAAGGTGGGTAAAGAGGATCCGAAGGCGAAAGTCGTGGAGATGCTCAGTCGACTTTCTTCGCTCAAGCTCGAGCGGGCCTTCTTCGACAGTCCTCTGTTCAAAACACTTCAGGATTTCGGTGTTGAGGTGGTCGTGGAGCCAAAAGGTCGACCAAATCCATTTGCGCCGATCGGTCAATAGCCTATGGACATTATCGACCTCTTGGTACAAAGAAAAATCGTACATCCTGACGATGCTCAGGCTGTTCGTAGTGAGGTAAAAAAAGTGGGGAACATCAATGATGTCCTGCGCCGTCGCGGCATTGATCCAGAAGAAATCTTGAAAAGCAAGGCGGAGTATTTCAATGTGCCGACCAAGACGCTCGGCAAAAACAAAGTGCCGTTTGAGGTGCTCAAATACATTCCCGAGGAATCCGCCACCTATTATCAGTTTGTTCCAGTCGGCCTCACCGACGGTGTGCTTGAAGTGGGTATGCTCAACCCCGACAACATCGAGGCTCGAGACGCTCTCAACTTTATTTCCACCAAAGCCAATCTCCCATACAAGATTTTCCTCATCTCTCAGGAGGATTTTGATGCAATTTTGCAATCGTACAAAGGGATTGGTGGCGAGGTGGGGAAGGCGCTCACTGAATTGGGAACCGAGGACAATGGTTCGGCAAGTAGCTTGAGTTTGAACAGCGAAGAAGGTGCGCTCGGCGGCGGCGCCTTCGATGGTGATACACATATAAAAGAAGATGCACCGGTGACAAAAATCGTCACCACGATTCTGCATTACGCCACCGAGGGGAATGCCTCCGATATTCATATCGAGGCGATGGAGGATGCGGTGCGCGTGCGTTTCCGTGTGGACGGTTCGCTCGTGACCAGTCTCACTTTGCCTGGCAAGGTGCATTCCGCACTCGTAGCTCGCATCAAGATCCTCTGCAACATGAAGATCGACGAAAAACGCAAGCCGCAGGACGGTCGCTTCAGCCAGATGATCGACGGCAAGAAGATTGACTACCGTGTTTCCACTTTTCCCGCATATTACGGCGAAAAGGTGGTGATGCGAATCCTCGACTCGGCCAAAGGGGTGCGTCCGCTCGACCAGATGGGTCTCAGTGAACGCAACCTCAAGACGATCCGTGAAGCGATTGAGCGCCCGTATGGTTTGATTCTCATTTCCGGTCCGACCGGTTCCGGAAAGTCGACCACTCTGTATTCGATGCTCAACTCGCTCGACAAGGAGACACGCAATGTACTCTCACTTGAAGATCCGGTGGAGTACAACATCCCTGGCATGAGCCAGTCGCAGGTCCGTCCAGAAATTGGCTACACCTTTGCGACTGGTCTGCGCACCACGTTGCGACAAGACCCAGACATTATCATGGTGGGAGAAATTCGCGACAAAGAGACGGCCCAATTGGCTGTGCAGGCGGCACTTACAGGGCACTTGGTATTGTCCACCATTCACACCAACAATGCAGCTGGCGTGATCCCGCGCCTCATCGACATGGGTGTCGACCCATTCCTCATCGGCCCGACCTTGATCTGCGCGATCGCGCAACGCTTGGTCCGTACCCTTTGCGAGGGCGGTGGCAAGGAAGTGCCGGTGGAGGGCCATATTAAAGACCTCATCGATGGCGAATTCAAAGATCTGCCAGCCGAATTTCAAAAGGAGATTCCGAAAGGCAAGATGGTGTACGAAGCCATGGTCACCGACGATTGCCCTAAAGGCACATTGGGTCGCGCGGCGGTGATGGAGGTGCTCACGATCGACAAAGACATCGAAAAAGTCATCCTCAACAGCCCGACCGAATTGGCCCTGATGAAAGTGGCCCGCGCCAAGGGGATGCTCACGATGAAAGAGGATGCTATTATTAAGGCATTCGAGCGGAAGATCCCTTTTGAGGAAGTCACGAGTTTGTAGCAGCGATGACGGCCGTTTGTAAATAACACCAATATGGAAAACACCAACAAAAAGAAAATCCTCATCGTAGACGACGACAAGTTCCTCGTGAACATGTATTCGATCAAATTCAAGGCTGCTGGCTTTGATGTCTGTTCAGCTTTCGATGGGCAAGAAACACTCAATAAATTAAAAGATGGTCTGGTGCCCGACGTGGTGATGCTCGATATGATCATGCCGTCAATGGATGGTGTGGAGATCCTCGCGCGCATCCGCAAGGAGAATCTCGTACCGAAGGCTAAGGTGGTTATTTTGTCGAACCAAAACCAGCCGTCGGATATCGAGCGGGCGAAGGCGCTGGGTATCAGTGGCTACATCGTGAAAGCCACCACCATCCCGTCGGAAGTGGTGTCCGAGATCCAGCAGATCTTAAAGGAGTCGTTGCAATAAGATGCAAAACCAATATCAAGCACAACTCGAATCGCTGCTCGCCACGGTCCTCGCCGAAAGCGCATCTGACCTACATTTGTCGGAGGGTCGCAATCCGGTGATTCGTATCGCCGGCCAACTGCTCCCGATGGTGAAAGCGGAGTCACTCACCCCCGAGATGATCAGCGGTTTTGCCTCGGTGTTCATGACCCCGGAACGCAAGCAGCTTTTCCTGGCCAATCACGAAGTGGATTTTGCCTACGACTTTCAAGGTAAGGCGCGCTTCCGCGTGAACGGCTTTTTTCAGCAGGGGAAGATGGGATTCGCGTTGCGCTTGATCCCAAATCAGATCCGCTCTATTGAAGAGCTTGGTTTGCCGCCGATTTTGAATACCTTTACCGAAAAGCCGCAAGGCTTCTTTCTGGTGGTAGGTCCGGTCGGGCAGGGCAAATCGACGACGTTGGCAGGCATGATCGAATACATCAATCGCCAGCGCGCGGCGCACATTCTGACGATCGAGGATCCGATCGAGTATATCTATGAAGCGAAGCGCTCGATTATTAATCAGCGGGAGGTTGGGGTGGATACCAAGACATTTGCCGGCGCGCTGGCAGCGATGTTTCGCGAGGACATCAATGTTGCGCTCGTAGGGGAAATGCGCGATGCTGATACGATCTCTACGGCCGTGACCGCCGCGGAGACTGGACACTTGGTGTTGTCGACTTTGCATACCAACAACGCTGCACAGACGATCAACCGCATCATCGATAGCTTCCCGGCGAGCCAGCAGGATCAGATCCGCTCGCAGCTCGCCGCTAGCCTCACCGGTATCTTTTCGCAGCGCCTCATTCCTCGAGTGTCTGGCGGCTTGGTGCCGGCATACGAACTGCTCATCAACAATACCGCCGTCGGCAATCTCATCCGCGAGAAGCGTGTGCATGAGATCAACACTGTACTCGAGACCAGCTCCGAACAGGGGATGATCAGCATGGATCGTTCTCTCGCTGAGCTGGTGCGGGCAGGCGAAATCACGGTGGAGAACGCGTATTTGCATTCGACCAACACGAAGATCTTGGAGCGCCTTTTGTAATACGTTGCAGCTATGATATTCAACTACACCACAATCGACGCGGCAGGCACCAAAGCACAAGGCACTATTGATGCCGTGAGTGTGGATGTGGCGATCAGCTCGCTGCAGCGCCGCGGACTCACTATTGTCACGATCAAGGGAGAGCAGAAGGAGTCGGCTCTCGAAAAGCTGACATTCTTTGGCCGTGTCACCAACAAAGACGTGGTGATCCTGTCGCGCCAGATGTCGACGTTGTTTTCCGCGCAGATCTCGGCGCTCCGCGTATTTCGTCTGTTGGGTTCCGAGACGGAAAAGCCTCAGCTACGAGCCGTGCTCAACAGTGTCGCAGATGATCTTCAAGGAGGTACACAGATCTCCAAGGCGCTCTCGAAGCATCCCGAGGTCTTTTCAGATTTTTATGTCAACATGGTGCGTTCCGGTGAAGAGTCTGGCAAGCTCGACCAGATTCTGCTCTATCTCGCGGACTACCTCGACCGTTCGTTCGAAGTGACCTCAAAGGCGAAGAACGCGCTCATCTATCCAGCATTCGTGATCGCCACCTTCGTGGTGGTGATGACCCTGATGCTCACGATGGTGATCCCGAATATCAGCTCGATTTTGAAGGATTCTGGGCAGGAGGTACCGATCTACACCAAAATTGTGCTGGGCATCAGCGATATTGCGGTGAATTATGGCCTGTACGCTTTCATCATCCTCGTGGTCGGCGGCTTTTTCTTCTATCGTTTCGCTCGAACGGCTGACGGTGGCATGACGCTCAATCGCTTCCAGCTCTCGGTGCCGTATATCGGCACGTTGTACAAAAAGCTGTATCTTTCGCGCATTTCCGACAACCTCAATACGATGCTTCTGTCCGCGATTCCGATTGTAAAGTCGCTGGAAGTCACCGGCTCGGTGGTGGGTAGTGCGGTGTACCAGCAAGTGCTTGGGAAGATCCTCGAAGAGGTGAAGACCGGCAGCTCTTTGGCTGAAGCCTTTGGCCGCTACCCGGAGATCCCGACGATCATGGTGCAAATGGTGAAGGTGGGCGAGGAGACCGGTGAATTGGGCAATATTTTGCAGAATCTCTCGAAGTTTTACACTCGCGAGGTGACGAATGCCGTAGATACCTTGGTGGGCCTGATCGAGCCAGCGATGATTGTTACGCTGGGTGTGGGCGTGGCAGTGTTGCTCGCTTCGGTGCTAATTCCGATCTACAACATCTCGGCAGGGGCTTAGAGATGCCTAGAAACAGCTGTTTTTAGCCATTTTTTGATAATTATCCACAAATAAGGCTATTTTTGTTGACAATACTCCACAAATACACTAGTATTTAGAGACTATGTACAAAAGAACGCTTCTAGAAAATATCGTAAAAAGCCAAAGGGAGGGCTTCGTTACTTTGATCTACGGCGCTCGTCGAGTGGGGAAAACGATCCTGCTCCAACAGATCCGTGAGACATTTCGGAAAGAAGACGGAGAGGCAAAGATCCTCCATTTCAATGGTGATACCGAGGAGTCCGTGAAGGCCCTTTCGACCAACTCGGAAGTGGCGCTTACTCAGCTTGTGAAGAATCACGATGTGATTTTCGTCGATGAGGCGCAACGTATCCCGGGGGTCACGTTGGCTCTGAAGATTGTCACTGATCTGTTTCCCCAAAAGAGGATCTTTGTGACAGGCTCTTCATCTCTCCAGCTTTCCAGCGGGGCGAAGGAACATCTTACGGGACGAAACAATGCTTTTTCCCTGTACCCATTGAGTACGCGAGAACTTGCGCAGGACTTGTCTGAGTACAAGATCTCCGGACTGCTCGATAATCAGCTTTTGTACGGTGGATATCCATATGTGTATGCCCTCGCGACTCACGACGAGAAAAAAAGATACCTCACCCAGATTGTTGAGGACTATCTTTTCAAGGATGTGCTCATGCTCGAAAGGTTGGACTACCCAGATGTATTTCGGAAAGTTGCAACGCTCATTGCGTTTCAGATCGGCAAGGAGGTGTCGTTGAATGAGATCGCCAACTCACTCAATGTGAGCGTAAAGACGGTGGCCCGCTATCTGGATCTGTTGGAAAAGAGCTTTGTGATCTTTCATTTGGATGCTTTTTCTCGCAATCCACGGAAAGAGATCACGCAGAGCAAGAAATACTACTTCTACGATCTAGGAATACGAAATGCCCTCATTGAGCAATTTCAGCCGGCAGCAGAGCGGCCTGATATCGGCCAATTGTGGGAGAATTTCGTGGTGGTGGAGCGGATGAAAGCGAGTGAGTACAAGGGAGAGATCGTACAAAGGTTCTTCTGGAGGAGCCGAGGCGGTACGGAGATCGACCTGATTGAAGTGGTGGATGGCCGCATAGAGGCTTTTGAGTGCAAATGGAGCAAGGGAGGTGGAAAGACACCATCACAATTTGTAGCGACTTATGGCAAAGAAGTGCAGGTGGTGAATAGGGAGAACTATCCCAACTTCATATAAGCTGGCTGTGGATAACAAAAGACCCGCGCCGTACGGCGCGGGTCTTTTGTTATCCACAGCCCCATTTCCATGGCCAATCAACAGGAGTATAATAAAGGGCAAGGTTTGTATACGACCTTCAGCAACGAAGGCGGTCGAGGGGAAAACCGAAAATATTCATTCAATTACATTATTACACATTAGAAATTAATCGATTTATAATATGAAGAATTCACGAGGTTTTACACTCATCGAATTGTTGGTGGTCATCGCAATCATCGGTATCTTGTCTTCAGTCGTATTGGCGAGCTTGAACAGTGCTCGAAGCAAGGGTGCGGACGCAAATATCAAGTCAAACTTGAATAATCTTCGAACCCAGGCCGCTCTCTACTACGATACAAACAACCACTATGGTATGTCGTCTGGATCTACTACAGACACCACTGCTTGTGCAACTGGTCTCTTTGCTGATCCTACTGTCGGTCAGATGATTGCATCTATCAAGTCTACTGGCGTTGCCTTGAGCTGTGTAAGTGGACAGTACGGATATGTGGTGTCTGCGGCTCTCAAGAGTAGTGGCAACTGGTGTGTTGACTACACAGGTAGCGCAACGAGTACTACCGCCAATCTTACAAACGGAAAGTGTAACTAATTCGGTTTTTGCCGATTTACAAAAAATCCCCACGAGGGGATTTTTTGCTATGGTTTTATTAAACCAAGGGTGTATAATGTCTTCATATCACATTAGTATTTTTTTAGATGAAACATATAATAAATAAGAACGGTTTTACCTTGATGGAATTGATGGTCGTGATCGCAATAATAGGCCTACTTGTCAGTGTTGTGACGGTGAGTATTCGTTCGAGTAGGACGAAAGGTAATGATACTGGGGTAAAGCGAGGTCTTTCCGAGTTGCAGAAACAAGCAGAGATCTTTTTCTACGCAAATGACAATTCATACTTAGGCATTTGTACGGACGATAAAATAAGTGTTCAGTTGTCTAATACCGCACGAGTCAATAAAATTTCCGCGATCCAGAATAATGGAACAAATGGTAGTTGGGATAAGGCGACTTGTCACGATAGTGTAAAAGAATGGGCTGTCGAAGTTCCGCTGGCTGAATCTTCCGATTCGACTCCGATGATGTGGTGTGTCGACGGAATTGGCCGATCTGCTAAAACGACCACCTTGCTGGATATTGCGGCCACAACATGTACTGTCACTGAATAATCCATGAATCATCAAAGAAAAGGCTTCACCCTCGTCGAGCTCCTCGTTGTCATTGCAATCATCGGTATCTTGTCTTCAGTCGTATTGGCGAGCTTGAACAGTGCTCGAGCAAAGGCCCGAGATGCTCGACGTATCGCTGAGGTTGCTCAGATGGTGAAGGGAATTCAGGTCATTGATATTGACCCCGCTCCGGTTCTTGCCGGCTGCACAGGTGCATATGCTGATGCATCAACCTGTACCACGCCAAACTTCTCTCTGTATCATGATGTGTCGGGCGCAACCACTCCATGTGCCGGCGCAAGCGCTGCAAGCTGTCAGTATTCGATCTCAAAGGAAGATGGCACTGCAGGTGCAACCGCTCAGAACTTTCAGGTCTGCAGCTACTTGGAGAATGGTGCCGGCACTTTGTCTGCAGGCCCATTCAGCGCTCGAAGCAATTCCGGCGGTGGCGTGGTGGCTGGTTGCAACTAATCATGAATTCTATTCAACATAAAAATCAGCAGAAAAGCGTAGGACAGAAAGCCTTCACCCTCATCGAATTGTTGGTGGTCATTGCAATCATCGGCATTCTGTCTTCGGTAGTACTTGCCAGCTTGAATACGGCCCGTGCAAAGGGAAGAGATGCACGACGTGTCTCTGATATCAAGCAGATCCAATTGGCACTCGAACTCTATGCGGACCAGAATTTGGGGAGGTACCCGACCACGCTCTGCACTGGCACTGGCTGTGTTGCGCCGACCTATATTTCGACTTTACCAACAGATCCAAGTGCTGGGGCGAGCTACGCCTATGCTGCACTTGGTGCTACTAGTTGCACAGGCTATCATCTTGGTGCGATCCTGGAGCAGAATAATCCGACCTTGACCGGTGATGCCGATGGTGTTTCTACCACCGGTGTTTGTCCTAGCGGCGGCACCAACTTTGCTGGCCTCTCCTCAGCGTGTACTACCGCCTCGGCCGTCGCTGACAATGCAAACGATCGCTGCTTCGACGTCGTAAATCAATAACATGTTGGCGACTGCGCTTTTGATTCCGACTCCGTTTATCGTTGCTGTCTTTGTCCTCGGCATGTTGGTGGGGAGCTTTCTGAATGTAGTGGTGCTGCGGTACAACACCGGCCGCCTCCGTCAGGCGCTTTTTGGCGGCGGCCGGTCGCATTGTTTTTCTTGCGATAAAACGCTCGCGTGGTACGAGTTGGTCCCTGTGGCGAGCTTTCTCGCTCAAGGCGGACGATGCCGCGGCTGCAAGTGCCGGCTTTCATGGCAGTACCCGCTCGTCGAATTACTCACCGGCCTATTATTTGTCGTGGCATTTCTACATGAAGCAGTCGGTGCGCATTCTTTTGGACTTTTACTCGCGCTCATCATTCTCTCGCTTCTCGTGGTGATCGGCGTGTATGACCTGCGACACAAGATCATTCCCGATGCTCTGGCGTACGCCTTCGCCGCATTCGCTCTGGTGTACAGCCTGGGTCGTCTTTTCTCAGCTCCCTCCAGCCTCGAATACACCAACACGTTATTTCAAGCCATTCCTTGGCTACTCGCCGCTGGCCCGCTCCTGTTCCTGCCATTCTATTTGCTCTGGAAGGTGTCTGGGGGCCGCTGGATTGGCCTTGGCGATGGAAAGCTGGCTTTGGGCATGGGCTGGTTTCTCGGCCTTTCTGGTGGCGTTTCGGCCGTCGTTTTGGCCTTTTGGCTGGGGGCGTTGGTAGCCGTGGTCATGCTTGCGGTCCAACGTTTTGGTCAGCGCTTTGGCCAACTCTTGGGGCCAGCTCTCGGCGCTCGATTGCATATGAAAAGCGAGATCCCGTTTGCACCATTTCTCATCATCGGCACGGTGCTCGTATATGCGACGGGCGTAATGCCGACCGACATTGTCCTCTTCATTCAGAACCTTTTTTGACATACAATACAGGGATGAATCGCGGGTTCACCCTCTTTGAAATGCTCGTGTCTTTGGGCATTTTCATGCTTCTCACCACCACCTTGTTGGTGAAGAATTCTCAATTCAAAGGCAACGTCGTGATCGGCAACACGGCATACCAGCTCGCCCTCACTTTTCGCGAGGCACAGGCGTATGGCGTGAATGTGCGTGGTGTGGATCCGTCGCAATCGGGCGCGTATATCTACGTCACCCCGTATGGTGTGCATTTTGATACGGCGACGCCGACCTCGTACTTGCTCTTTGGTGATAGCTATCCGCCGGCGTCGGGTGGGTCGGCGGCGGTGGGCGATCGGCAATTTACGAGCACGCCCGCAAGCGCCGCCGACGCGTTGGTCCGCACGTATCAGATCGGCTCCGGCACCGAAGTGGTGATGTTCTGCACGATCCGCTCGGGACTCTCGCCGGTGTGCAGCAATTCCGGCACTGGCCCGCTCACGTGGCTCGACGTGAGCTTTCTCCGTCCACAGCTGAGTGCGGCGATTCGTGACTCTTCGCAGACCGATCCAACTTCAAGTATTTTGTTCGCGACCTCTGCGGTGGTGGTGGTGAAGAACGTGCAAGGTATCTGCAAGGCCGTGAAGGTGACGAGTGCTGGCCAGGTCGGAGTGGTTGAAAATCCGAAGATAGATACTGGTGATGGGTATGGTGCCGCGGTCGTTGCTGCGAATGTGTGCCCATAGCAAATACATCGAATGAAACTTTTTTTTAAAAAACGAACAAGCCAGATGAATGCCGCGCGGCGAAGCGCGCGCGGCTTCACACTCATCGAGATGATCGTATCGCTATCACTTTTCATCTCCGTAATGACGGTAGCGGCGAGCTCAATGCTGTCGATCATCGATGCTAATCGAAAATCCCAAGCCACCAACACGGCCGTCGATAATCTCAATTTCGTGATCGACGACATGTCGCGCTCCTTGCGTACGGGGAAGGCGTGGGCCGTGACGCCACTTGCTGATAATAATTCGAGGATCACGTTTGTACCTCAAGGCAAGACGGCTGCCAACAGTACCTCGTACTTTGTTGAAAATAAGCAGATAAAGATGCAGGTCGGTAGCGGCCCAATCGAAACGCTTACCGATCCGGCGCTGATCGTCGACAAGTTGTATTTTTATCTTGATCCGCAGACCGCGCTCGGCCAGCCCTCTGCACAGCCATATCTGCACTTGCTGCTGAAGGCGCATGTAAGCGACAAGACAAAATATCGTAGCAATGTGAATATTTCCACCACTATCAGCCAGCGAACATTAAATCGATGAGTATGAAACCGATATCGACACAGATCAAAAATGGATTCACTCTACTTGAGACGCTCGTCGCGGTGTCGTTGCTCATGCTGTCGATCGTCGGCCCACTTACGATCGCGCAGAAAAGTGTGAAGACTTCGACGTACACAAAGAACCGTACCACGGCGTACTATCTCGCCCAGGATGCCATGGAATTTTTGCGAAATGTGCGCGATACGAATTCACTCCAGGGCGGGACCTGGAACACGCTTGGTAACGTCTACGCTCTGTGTATTGTCGGGAAGTGCGATGTTGATACGCAATATAGTCCGAGCGAGGCAATCTCGAATACCGTGACGCGAGCTGTGACAATACTCCCGTGTTCTGTGAACTGCGATCCGCTCACTTTTCTTTCTTCCCCCCTCCTGCCTTTTAGTGGCTATTTCGGACACGCTCCGATCAGTGACGGCATCATCGAAAGCCAATTTCGCCGAGAGATCACCATTTCGCCGTTAAATGTATCGCCTGATAGCCGAGAATTGCTGATTCGTGTTGATGTGATCTGGTATGAGGGCATCCTCGGTGGGGAAAAGAAAATTTCATTATATGATGAAGTATATGATTGGCAATAACCGAAAACAAAATACACGCGGCGGTTTCACGATCCTGTATTCGCTATTGATCATTAGCTTGCTCATCTCGATCAGTCTCGGTATTTTTGATATTGCACTGCGCGACTTTGCCTTGGCGCAGTCTGCGGCGGAGTCGCAAATCGCGTTGTTTGCTGCCGACGCGGGCATGGAGTGCGCCTTGTATTATGATTTGAAATTCCGCGGCGGCAGCATCGCCTTTGCGACGAGTACGATGAATCCGCAGGTCGCGCTCAGCCCGCAATTCTTGTACGCGTGCGGCGTTCCGACGATGCCGGTCGCGACGCCTCTGTACTATGCTTCGAGCGACACGGCAATCACGACACTCACCGTGTATCTCACTGCTCGCAGCGGCGCCTCAGGGACGAATGTTGCGGACACTGACGGTCCTTGTGCGATCGTGACAGTGAGCAAGTCTACCAGGAGCGGGGATATTTTCACCAATACCGACTCTCGCGGCTACAATATTTGTACCAATTCCACCGCCTCTACTAAGCGTGTCGAGCGAGGATTGCGCGCGACCTACTAGGCTATTATTTGGCCCATTTTTCGGTATAATACGGCCATGGCAAAAGAGGCTCCAAAAGCTATCATTGAGCGCTTGGCGAAGCTAAAGGCGTCTATTGAGCGGCATCGATACAACTATCACGTCCTCGACAAGGAGGAGATTTCGGCTGAGGCGTTGGATTCGCTGAAGCGCGAGTTGTCGCAGATCGAGGAACAGTATCCCGAGCTCGTGACGCCGGATTCGCCGTCGCAGCGTGTAGCCGGCAAGCCGCTCGATGGGTTCAAGAAGGTGCAGCACAAGGTGACTCAATGGTCTTTCAATGACGCATTCACTGAGGAGGATATGGTGAAGTTTGACGAACGCGTGAAGCGTTTTTTGGCGGCTGATGCCACGGCAAAAACGCCCGCAGTATCTACGTCGCCGTCATATATTTGCGAATTGAAAATTGACGGCTTGAAATTGGTACTCGAATACGAAAAAGGCTTGCTCAAGACCGCGGCAACTCGCGGCGACGGCAAGGTGGGAGAAGATGTCACCGAAAATGTGAAGATGATCGAGTCGGTGCCGCTTCGACTAAATGAGCCCGTCGATTGTATTGTGGAAGGCGAGGTCTGGATGGCGAAAAGCACGCTCGCGGACCTGAACAAACAGCGCGAGAAGGTGGGCGAAGAGCCGTTTGCGAATCCGCGCAACCTCGCGGCAGGTTCGATGCGCCAGCTCGATCCGCAAATGGTGAAGGATCGACGGCTCAATACGTTTATCTACGACATTTCATCTTTCGGTGAAAAAATGCCCGCGCGCCAAGTCGATGAATTGCGTCGACTGCAAACCCTCGGCTTCAAAGTGAACCCGCATTTTGCGCCGTGCAAGAATATCGCCGAAGTCGTGGCCTTCTGGAAAAAGTGGCAGAAGCAGGCGCCGAAGCAGGACTATCTTATCGACGGCGTGGTGGTGAAGGTGGATGAGCGAGCGCTGCAGGAACAGCTAGGATACACCGGCAAAGCGCCGCGCTGGGGGATCGCTTTCAAGTTTCCGGCCGAGCAGGTGACGACGGTGGTGGAGGATATTGTGTTGCAGGTGGGCCGCACGGGTGTGGTGACGCCGGTAGCGCATTTGAAGGCGGTGTTGGTGGCGGGCTCTACTGTCGCGCGCGCGACGTTGCACAATGAAGACGAGATCCGACGTTTGGATGTGCGAGTTGGCGACACGGTGATCCTGCAGAAGGCCGGTGATGTGATCCCTGATATTGTGAAGGTGCTCGTCGAAATGCGCACCGGCAAAGAAAAGCCGTACGTGTTTCCAAAGTTTGTGGAAGCCTGCGGCGGCGATGGTCGCATCGAGCGGATCCCAGGCCAAGTGGCGTATCGCTGCGTGAATCCGGATTCCGACGCCCAGCTGAAGCGCAAGCTGTATCATTTTGTCGGAAAGCACGCTTTTGATATTGAGCACATGGGGCCGAAGGTGGTGGACGCGTTGCTGGAGGCCGACCTGATCTCTAGCTCCGCCGATATTTTTGATTTAAAGAAAGAAGACTTGCTCTCGCTTGAGCGTTTTGGCGAGAAATCTGCCGAACGGGTATACGAGGCGATCCAAGGTGCGCGGAAAGTGACGCTCGCTCGGTTCATTATCTCTCTGAGTATTCCACAGGTTGGTGAGGAGACCGCGCACGATATCGCGAAGCATTTTGGCACGTTAGAAAAAGTGATGGCCGCCGACGTACCGGCGCTCGAAGCGATCGAGGGAGTTGGGCCGATCGTGTCCCAGGCTGTTGTTGAGTGGTTTGGTGCGGAGAAAAGTCAATCTCTGGTCGCGCATTTGTTGAAGAATGTGGAGGTGGAGAAAGTCGCTGTTGTTGCGGTGCCAAAGGTCGCGGGTGGAAACGGTATTGGAACTAATGGTGCGGCGAACGCGCTCGCTGGCAAAACGTTCGTACTTACCGGCACCATGGCCGCGATGGATCGTGATGAGGCCAAAGACATTATCCGCTCACTTGGCGGGGACGTGTCTGGTTCAGTGTCCGCAAAAACCTCGTATGTCGTGGCCGGTGAAAATGCTGGTTCCAAACTTGCCAAGGCCGAAGATTTGGGCGTGAAAGTGCTTTCCGAGGAGGAGTTTTTGAAGATGGTGGGGAGGTAGTATTGGGGAGTAGAGAAATAAAAAGCCCGAGCACTCGCGTGCCCGGGGTTGTATCTGATGTTCAGCTCATTTCAAGTTAGTCCGCCAAGGTCGTGGTCCCAGACCGCAATGGTCCCCTTTGTGTCATCCTTTCTCGCTGAGTTGTATATGAACTTGTGTGGGTATTTTGAATCTTCTACGGGCGTGAAAGTGAGTGTTCCGCCCGTTGCTTCTGGTGTCTTTGGTTCATGCCAAGCCCCACCAACGATCGCTCCGCTTGATTCTTGGGGCTTGAAACTGCTGCGCTCGTTCATCAGAAGGTCGGTGATGAGTGCTTCGACCCAGATCGCTGCCGAGGCAGGATGATGTCGAACCTTCGCTTCCCGGTGCACCTCCCAATGCTCTTCAGGACTCAGATCCGTGGCGTTCAGGTTGAGTAGATAGTAACCAGGCTTCGGAGAACCTCCCACGAGCATGTTCTGCCAGTAGCGAAAGCATCCAGCGATGTGTGAATGGTAGAACTTTCGCATAGGGTGCCCTTCTGGCGAGCGGCCAAGGTCATTGAGGCGCACCTCCATTGCATACGGCGAGAGTCCTTGGATGTAGAACAGTCTCCAGTCGGCACCAGGCTCCCTTGTCGGGTGTGACTCTCGAAGCATGTGGCTTGAGTAGAAGAGGGCGCGATGTTTCCAGACAACATCTTCTTGAATGGCCGCGCCGCTACGATTCCAGACCTGAATCACTTCCGGTGCCAGATACATCCGGTCTTCTCCGAGAAGGTCGAAGGCCTCGCTTTCTCCGAGTGTCAACGACCATCCGCCTGAACGAAACGCTCGAGCCATCCGTAGGGCGAATTGTCGGTCTCGACCCAGTCGGGTGAAGTGGTCGACGTTTACACCGTCATCACTCAGCCGTTGAATGGCCGGGTGGAGGTAGTTTGCACCGATATTGCTCAACGGACAGTCGGCCGTTTCCGATTGATTTGGAGGTTGCCTGCGCATAGCATTAGACCTGATTTCTTTCTTGGATCCCCGCTGAACGTAGCGGTTCGCCAGTTGTTGTGTTGTATCCTTTGTCCAAAGATTGCAAAGACTAAAGAACCGTTCTGCTTCGGATACTACGCTTCTGGCTGATGATGTCAATCTGCTCGAAGGAAGAGAGCAAATAAAGAAGCGCCGCCTCAGGGGAGGCGGCGCGGTAAGAGAATTGCGGTGTGAGACTTAGCCGAGGCCGAGCTGGGCACAGGCCTTGAGGGCCTGACCAAAACCGCCGAAAAAGGGGTCCTTGTGACGGTGCTCGTCAGGGTGGGAGGTCTTCTTTTCCACGGACCGGGCTGGTGCAGCTTCTGCTGTAAGGGCCAGGATGCCCGTGACGATTCGCCAGTGGCGACGGTGGGTCGTCAACCGGCCTTTGGCTGCTGCGGTGTCGGCGTGTGCGATGTGCTTTTTTGCGCTCATGCGTGTTTCGCGATGGATTTTCGAGTTGCCCTCGGCAAACTATGCCGGGAGCGGTGCAATGGCACTAGGGTAGGATACTACAATACTTATGTACAAAGTGCAAGTCGAGGCGCCTGTGGATGGAGGCTCCAGTTAGGGCGTCGGCGAAAGAGATATGCTATGATACCCGAATATGGTGGAAATCAAGGATATCGAGAAGTTGGCGGCGCTCTCGCGCATCTCGCTGACGGAGGCGGAAAAGGCTCAAATGCGCACAGAAATCGAGGCGATTTTGGGCTATGTGGCTCAGATCCAGAAGGTCTCCGGTACCCCGAAGACAGCCGAGGAGCGTTCGCGTGAGAAGAAAGACGAAGTGCGAAATGTGCTTCGCGAGGATGGTGTTCGCATGCACACCCCTGGCGAATACTCCGAGGCATTGCTCACGAATGCGCCGAAGCGCGATGGTCGTTTTGTGAAAGTGAAGAAAATTTTGTCGTAAAAGAGTATGAAGATCGATCTCAAAACCATCACGATTCGCAGTGCGCACGACGCTTTTGTAAAAGGTGACTTTACCGCTGTGCAATTGGCGCAGGCGTATCTCGACGAAATCGCTGCGAAAAACGCCAAAATCAATGCGTACCTCGAAGTATTCAGCGATGTGCTCGATCAGGCCAAGGCGGCCGATGTGCTGATCAAAGAAGGAAAGGGCAGTTTGCTCACCGGCATTCCGATCGCGGTGAAGGACAATATTTTGATCAAGGGTCGACGTGCGGGTGCAGCGTCGAAGATTCTCGAGGGGTATGTCGCGCCGTATGATGCGACCGCAATCGCGCGTCTCAAAAAAGAAGGCGTGGTGTTTATTGGCCGCACCAACATGGATGAATTCGCGATGGGCGGCTCCAACGAAAACTCGGCATACGGTCCGGTGCACAATCCGCACGATGAGTCTCGTGTGTCCGGCGGCTCTTCTGGTGGTTCAGCGGCGGCAGTGGCGATGTTCGGGGCGCTCGCCGCTTTGGGTTCGGATACCGGCGGTTCGGTGCGCCAGCCGGCGAGCCTCTGCGGGGTGGTTGGTTTCAAACCGACCTACGGTGCGATCTCTCGATATGGTCTGATGGCGATGGGTTCGTCGCTCGATCAGATTGGTACTATCGCGAAAAATGCCGACGATGCGCAAATCCTTTTTGATGCGATGGCAGGACATGATGAGCATGACAGTACGACATTGCCTGAGAGTGCGTTCAATGGGATAAAAAGCACCGCTGTTTCTTCGGCGAAAAAACGCATTGGGATTCCCCGACATTTTATGAAGGAGGGTATCGACGCCGAGGTGTTGGCGAATTTTGAGGCAGCGGTTGCGCAATACAAAAAGCTTGGATATGAGATCGTCGAGATCGAACTGCCAAATATTGAATATTCGCTTGCGGTGTACTACGTGATCATGCCGGCCGAAGCCTCATCGAACCTCTCACGCTTCGATGGCATGAAGTACGGAGCTTTGAAAGAGGGTAACGACCTGCTCGCTGACTATCTTCGCACTCGCACGGAAGGCTTTGGCAAAGAGGTACGTCGCCGCATCATGATGGGCAACTACATCCTCTCTTCCGGCTACTACGATGCGTATTATGCGAAGGCCAATCTCGTGCGCGATATGATCAGGGTTGATTTTGCGGAAGCGTTCAAAAAAGTTGATTTTATTTTGACGCCGACTTCACCTGTACCCGCTTTCAAAATCGGCGAAAAGTCGGCTGACCCGCTACAGATGTACCTAGCCGACATTTTCACCGTCACAGCTAACCTCGTGGGCGTGCCAGCGATCTCGATTCCATCAGGCTTTGTCGAGAAAGAGGAGAAGCAGTTGCCACTTGGCATCCAGCTCATGGCACCGCACAAAGCCGACGCGACACTTTTCCACTGCGCCAAAGATTTCCTCGCCTAGGTTTGATACAATAGAGAGGAAATGAACCCTCTGTTTTCTTTTTTACAAGCCGCGGCAAGCTCGGCGAACACTGCGAGCAGCACAGACCAAATCCCAAGACTCCCGTCTCTGTCGTTTGAAGATATCTTCATTTGGATCATCAATTTCTTTTTTGATATTGCCGGTGCGGATTATCAACAAACGCTTGAGACCGCACTATTTGCGGCACGGTTTTTCTCCATCTTCCTGTCCCTCCTCTTTATTGTCGGTACCATCTATGCCAGAATGCAAGCGAAGCAGATTGAAATCCGCCGGCATCATCGGGCTGCACCGAGGAAGAAGCATGGGGCAGCCGAGGGTGCTGCGGCGCACGGTGCGAGTGCAAATCATGGCGGGCCGGCCAATTTGCCGACCGGGGTTCCCGTTGGATTGCCGATCTTTGACGAGTCTGCCGAGATTGAAAAGAAGGCACGTAATGCCGAGCGTTGGGCTGCCGTCGTGGAAAACGTCAGTTCAGCAAGCGAATCCGATTGGCGCTTGGCGATCCTCGAGGCAGATATTATTTTGGATGACATGCTAAAGGGGATGGGGACGTTTGGTGACACTGTGGCGGATCGTCTGAAGTCGGTGAATGAGCACACGATTCCGAGCGTGCAGAAAGCGTGGGAAGCGCATTTGGTGCGCAACAGGATCGCACATGATGGTGCAAATTTTGCACTGTCTCAGCATGAGGCACGGAGAATTATCGGGCTGTTTGAGACGGTGTTGAAGGAGGGGCGGTTTCTTTAGGGGTTCTTCATAATTTCTTAGACATTTCTTGATTGCGCCTTCATTCCGTGGTATGCTATCTTTTGTCCAAAGAAAATCATCGGAAGTGATTTGGATACATATCGCGGGGTAGAGAAGCAGTAACTCGCAAGGCTCAATTTTTAGGGCTCACTATCGAGTAATCGGTATTGATAACTTGTCAAATTCGGTGAAACCTCGTCTTCTCAACTTTGGGGAGGGGTGGCAATACCGAGCCAAGCCGAGCAAAATCTCGGAAGGTGTAGAGACTAGATGGCAGGCTTCCGTAACGAGACAAGAGTATCTTTCGGAAGAAGGTATAGTCCAGACCACGAAGCCAAGTCGGTGCGGCGAAAGCCGAAGTGGTAAGCATAACCTTGAGGCCCGCGTGCAATTCGCGGCCCCGCAACAAGGAAAACGAAAAACAGACGCTCGGAATGGCGCCTGTTTTTCGTTTCAAAAGCATTCTTCTTAACGGCATCATAAAAATAATATATAATATGATGACTATGCCATATCGTGATCCAGAAAAACATCGTCAAAACCACAAGAGATATATGAGAGAGGTGTGGTATCCAAAAAATAAGAAAAAGCACATTTCGTATGTAAACAGGTTGAAGCAGAAAATACTCGAGTATATTTGTGAATATAAAAAAATGAGAAGTTGTATCGATTGTGGTTTCTGCGGAGGAGAATACCCTCAGGTTTTAGAATTTGACCATGTTGGGAAGAAAAGCTTTAATTTGGCAGACTTTAAGCGGAAAACCTCAAGTTTGAACAGAATAAAGACCGAAATATCTAGATGTGAGCTTGTTTGTGCTAACTGTCACCGAATTAGGACTGTAAAAAGAACAAAAAAGATTTAATTGTCCAAAACGATATTTGTGCTATATTCTTTAGTGATGCCGGAGTAGCTCAGGTGGCTAGAGCATCTCACTCATAAAGAGAAGGTCACAGGTTCGAGTCCTGTCTCCGGCACAAAGAGTGGTGCAGCATTACAACACGTCAAAAATACGCCTCAACGAGGCCTTTTTTGCTTTTCGCGCACCATCCGATATTGCAGATTTTGCCGGCAGGTATACACTTATTCATTAGGAAAAACGAGGTCGGTTGTAGCTCGTTTCGATCCCTGAAATGTCGGTAATGCATGGTCCATGTGGTCTGTCTCGTCGGAGGAACGCCTATGAAAAAACTCGAGTCGGTCATTGTCGGGCTGACGGCCATTTGGCTGGTCGGCGTGTCGGGTGCGCGAGTGCAGGCAGAGGAGAAGCCTGGCAGCACTCTCGGAGGCTATGTGCAGTATGCCAAGCTCGACCCCGTCGCGACCAAACCGACGGTGCGGGTTGGCCCGTTCAGCTTGCCGGCAAATGCACCAGAACGGTTGCCGTATCCGGTGAAGTTGGCTTTGGCTCAGCCGAAGGTTTCGACCGCACAAACCGCCGTCGAACACTTTGGCGAAGTAATCACGGTCTTCGGCGAACGGATCGTCCCGCCGCCCAACGTGAGCAGCCTAATCCACATCCAAGAACCTACTGCTCGTTCGGCTGCCGATGCCTATCAGTGGACATTCTGGAAATTTCGCGGAGCATCCGGCAAGCCGCTTTTTGGCACGGATCTCATCGTTCAATATCGTTATCCCACCGAAGGTTCGGCGCCGCGGGGATTCCGGAGCGGGGACCTCATCGTCGGCCTCGCCTTGAACATTCCGTTGGGACGATCCCATCCTTCGACTTCAGGCACCGTATTCGCCATACGATGAGGTCTGACCTGTGTCGGCGTCGAGCACACTCCGTGGCTCGTTGGGTAGTTTTCGAGAGGGCGGTACTGCGGTGCCGCTCTTTTCTTATTGCCTCAAATATGTATAATGGGTTCCTATGCGGCCATAGCTTAGCTGGATAAAGCGCCTCCCTGTCACGGAGGAGACCGCCGGTTCGAGTCCGGTTGGCCGCGCAGATCGGTTTTCGTCAATATTCGCTGGTCGCCGCGCCCATTTTAGCCCCCATGTCTCATCATCAAGATTTTTGGAATAAGGAATACAAGAGCCCGAAGCATCTGGCGCTTTCGGAGCAGCCTTCGGAGGACCTGGAGAAGTTTGCTCGATGGGTGGCGCGTGCCTGGGAGAAGGAGCCGCAGGCGATCCTCGGCATCGATGCGAATTCCTTGGTGGTAGATATGGGCTGTGGCAACGGGCGCAACATGGTGTATTTTGCGAAGACATTTGGATGTCGGGCGATTGGCTATGATATTTCCGGCGAGGCGATTCGTCAGGCCAAATCGGTGGCGGAGAAGGTGGATGCTGAGTCGAAAGCTGAAGATGGCAATGCTTCTGTTGCCATCGCCCCGCTCCTCACTTTTGAGGCGCGTTCGATTGAGGGCACGTTTCCAGAGCTCGCTGATGAGTCGGTGGATGTGGTGCTCGACATGATGTCTTCACACTTTTTGAATGAGGCCCAGCGTGTGGTGTTTCGAGACGAGGTCGCACGGATTTTGAAGCCAGGCGGGTGGTTCTTTTTCAAGACCTTTTGTGCCGATGGTGATTTACATACCAAGCGTTTACTTCGTGACAATCCGGCAGGGGAAGCAGGCTCGTATATTCATCCGAAATTTGGCTTGGCCGAGCATGTGTGGACGGAGGAGGAGATTGATGCATTTTTTGGTGAACAATTTGAGATCAAGAAGCTCGAAAAATCTCATCGCCATATTTTGAATGGTCGTGCCTTCAAGCGCCGCACGGTGACCGCGTATTTGGAGAGGAAGTGGTAGGGTGAAAGTGATAGTTGATTAAAGAAGGTAAATATATTACTCTACCTTGGTAGCTCAGTTGCCGTTGTAGCTCAGTTGGTAGAGCACGTCATTGGTGGGTCGTCACCCCTGCCCACGATGGAAGCAATTCCGTCGCGAATCCCGAATAACGGTTAATATCCAAATACTGGACAAGACCGTGGCGCCGAACAGTTCGACGCCCGAACGACTGACAAGGGTCTCCACTTCTGGCAGGAATGCGGAAGCGGAGAAAGATACAGTCTAGTCCTCTCGCAAGATGAGGTGTAAACGAATGACGAGGTCATCAGTTCAATCCTGATCAACGGCTCATTTTTTTGACTCCAGTGCCTTCGGTGAAATAATAGAAAAGAAAAAACCGGCGGGACCTGGGGTCCCGCCGGTTCGACGTTGTGCAAATTCGACACTTACTTCGCCACCGTCAGCTTCCGGTGCCGCGCCACTCCGAGCATCCGAAGGAATTTCGCGTCCATCCGGAGGCACTTCTTGCCGTCCGTCTTGGTGGTGCAGATCGTTCCGAGCCCGAACGTCTTGATGATGAGGTCATGGAAGGTCTCGACGCCCATCACGCAGCCCTTTGGCAGGAGGTGTAGGTTCTGTGCCCAGAGGCGCATGTCGATGCCTTCTTTCAGGCGAAGCGGATGCCTGCCTATATTGGCCCACTCGAAATAGCCGGTTAGCGCAGAGAGATCGGCGAATGCGTCCATGCTCATCCCTTGCATTGCCCAGTGGCCGATATCGAGATGAAGGCCGAGATTTTCGAGCTTGCCAGTCTTAATTGCCCAAGCGATGGCGGAAAAAGGCGACCAAGTTCCGTCCTCGGTCATGTTGAGCGCTTCGCAAAGAATCTTGATGCCGAGCTTTTTCGCGAGAGCGTCGAGCTTCTTCATCCAGGGAAGAAAGGCGGTTTCGATCAGGTTGTCCGTGCCCCAGTTCGGTCGCATCGTCATGTGGCGCGTGTGCACTGGGCCACAGAGGATTGGATCGCCGACTTTGGCCTTCACCAAGGCGAGTGTGTATTGAGCCTGTCGCTCGAGTTCGAGGAGGCAGGCGTCGGCGCCTCCCATAAACGGGTCGGGGCCGGTGTTGCCGAGAAAGCCGCAAATCAAGCCGCGCATCTTCTCCCGCTTGAAGATCTGCGCCATCCGCTTCGGTGTGAGGGATTCGTGCACAAGGACAGCGACGACCACGAGGCCGTGCAGTCCGCACTCATCGCGGCAGTAGCGGAGCATCTTGACGAGCTCGGCTTCCGTGATGCTGAGGCATGGGAAGGCGAGGCAGTGACCAAAGAGTTTGGTCGGCAGACGGAGGGTTGATTTCATACGGTTCGACTGGTGTGTTTGCTTGCGTTTATGTCGGTGTGCACTCGGTATCAGGGGTCTTTTTATTCCCTAAATCGAGCTTTGGACTGGGGTGGATACTAAAGTAAAAATACTTGAATGTCAACAGAACTTTTTCTCTGTGGTTGTTTCGACGTCACATTTTTGCTACCATTCACCCACGCCAAAGTAGCTCAGTTGGTAGAGCACTACTTTCGTAAAGTAGGGGTCCCCGGTTCGATCCCGGGCTTTGGCTCCAATTGCATTTCTCACCGTATTGTCATATAGTTTCTGACGGTGTCGGTGTTGGTAAGGTTGTGATACGCTTTGCGTCTCGAATGTCCCCCGCAAGGAGCTTCGGTCTTAACAGGCCGGAGACCCGCGCGTAATCCTCTGGACAGTGTTTCAATTCATAGAGATCCTCTGCCTGTTTGGCAGTGCGCAGTGAACTTCGTCTGCAGAACGCCCACTTCCAAGTGGCCGCACCGCTCGCTGGGTGGCACCATCATCCTTCGAACCTTCGTCGGTGTTCGTCTCTGCTCCACTGCACGTATCACACCTCCTCGGTCTTTGTGCCGCCCTTTGCAGGGTTGTTTGTATCCGCGTTGTCTCGCTCTGTAATTCGTCCCTCCTGACGCGAGATGGATCCAAGCAGCCTTTCTCTGGGCGGCTTTTTCTTTTGTACAATCGACCTGGAATCGGTATACTGTGACGCATGGACGCGTCTGAACAAAAAGCCTCAAAGCCTCAAAATGCCCAAGAGGCCAAAGTGGAAGCGCGAATCGCTGAGATCGAAGCCGCGATGCTCGAGGGTGATTTTTGGGCTGACAAGACAAAGGCGCAGATGATGATGAAGGAATTGGGTGAACTGAAAGACGAGTTGAAAAGCGGCGGCCCAGGTGGAAAATATGACAAGGGCGAAGCCGTGATCACGATTTTTTCAGGTGCTGGCGGCGATGATGCGGAGGATTTTTCAGCGATGTTGTTCCGGATGTATCGAAAATATGTTGAGACAAAAGGTTGGTCGCTTGGAGTGCTGGACGACAATGAAAATAGTCATGGCGGGTACCGCAACATTACCTTCGAGATCACTGGTAAGCCGACCGGCAGCAATGGCGTGTATGGCACGCTCAAAAACGAGTCGGGCGTACATCGCTTGGTGCGTCTGTCACCGTTTAATTCAAAGCAGCTGCGCCAAACCTCTTTTTCAATGGTGGAAGTGGTGCCAAAATTTGATGCTTCGCTCTCTTCGGCGGCGCGCCTCGATATTCCGGAAAGCGATTTGGATATCTCCACCGCCCGCGCCGGAGGCGCGGGCGGTCAGAATGTCAATCGCCGCGAAACCGCAGTACGCATTGTACATATCCCGACCGGCCTCTCAGTAAACATCTCCTGCGAGCGCTCGCAACATCAAAACCGAGAGAAAGCACTCGAGATCCTCAAAGGCAAGCTGTACAAACGTATGGAGGAAGAGCGCAAGGCGAAAGAGCGCGGCATGGCGATCTCCAAAACAACGAGTATTGAATGGGGCAACCAAATTCGCTCGTACGTCATCCACCCATACAAGATGGTGAAGGATCACCGAACTGATATCGAATCGAGCAATCCCGATGCGGTACTCGAAGGCGATCTGGAGAAGTTCATCGAAGCTGAGAAAATGCTATAATAGGCGGACATGATTCATTTCGATAAGGTGTTTAAGCGGTATGCCGACCAGACTCACGCGCTGGACGATGTGTCTTTTTCCATCCAACCAAAGGAGTTTGTGTCAATTGTGGGCCATTCTGGTGCAGGAAAAACCACGTTATTGAAGATGATTCTCGCTGAGGAGCGACCTTCTGGAGGGAAGGTCTTTTTTGAGTCGGTCAATATTCACAAGCTCAACCGCAAAGAGCTCACCAAATTTCGCCAAAAGATCGGCGCAGTGTTTCAGGATTTCCGTCTCCTCCCACAGAAGACTGCCTATGAAAATATCTCTTTTGCGATGGAGGTGGCCGGTCGTACCGACGAAGATATCGCTGCGGACGTGCCGCACGTGCTCAACCTCGTAGATTTGGCCGACAAAATGCACAACTTTCCACACGAGCTATCCGGCGGGGAAAAACAACGTGTGGCTATCGCCCGAGCGATCGTAAATAATCCCGACATTATTATTGCCGATGAGCCGACTGGCAATCTAGACCCAATTAACACCTACGAAATCGTACAAATTTTGAAAAAGATCAACGACTTGGGTACGACAGTGATCCTCACGACTCACAACAAAGGGGTCGTGGATTCTGTGGGAAAGCGAGTGATCACGATGGAAAGGGGCAAGGTCGTGCGGGACGATAAATCGGGGAAGTATATTTTGTAATATAATACAGTCACACATACACACATGTTCTGGACGAATACAAAACGAGTGGTAAAAGCAGGATCGGTGTACTTTTGGCGCAACGCGTTTGTGTCGTTTTCGTCGGTGTTGGTGATGATCGTGACCTTGTCCTTCCTCACCGGTCTCATTTTTGGCAATGCCGCTCTGCAGGCGACGCTCGCGTCTTTGAAAGAGAAGGTGGACATGAATGTCTATTTTGTGCCGAACGCTGACCCGCAAGATATTTTGGCTCTGAAGGCAATTTTGGAAAAGAAGGTCGAGGTAACCTCCGTGACTTACACTTCTCGCGAGGAGGCTCTCGAGGCACTCAAGAGTCGTCATCCCGACGATGGTACCGTGGAAGCCATCAATGAGCTTGGCGACAACCCGCTCGGCGCTGTCTTGAATGTGCAGACGAAAGATCCGTCGCACTATGAGGCGCTCGCACGTTTTCTGAAGACTGACAATGCCGTGTCGCCAAACGGCGTCTCGATCATCCGCAAGGTGAATTTCTACGACCACGAGACGGCGATCAACGCGCTTTCCCGCATTATCAACGCCACCAATCGCCTCGGCTTCGTTTTGACGATTGTCTTTGTGCTGATCTCGTTGATCATTGCGTTCAACACGATCCGGCTTACGATCTACAATTCACGCGAAGAGATTTCCGTGATGAAATTGGTAGGGGCAACCAACAAATATGTTCGCGGGCCATTTATGGTGAGCGGGGTGATGTGCGGTGCGGTGGCTTCATTGCTCACGCTCATTCTCTTTTTCTTCCTCATCTATTACAGCCGTAGCTTCGCGCAGAATTTTTTCATCGGCATTGATTTCCTGAGCTACTACGTCACAAATTTTGGACAAATCTTCGGAATCGTTGTCGGCTCTGGTGTGCTCATTGGTGCCATCTCGAGCTATCTTGCGGTGCGCAGGTATCTAAAGGTATGATGAGGGTACGATAGAGAAATTATAAAAAACACTTCAACCCCGCCAACACTTCAATGGACACCCCGAACGCTCAGAAACATCCGAAACGCAAGAATCCCAAGTATGTCTTTGTCATCGGCGGTGTAATGTCTGGCGTCGGCAAAGGTATCGCCACCTCATCCATCGGAACCCTTCTCCAAGCGAAGGGTTTTTCCGTAAATTTAATGAAGGTGGATCCGTATCTCAACGTGGATGCGGGTACGATGAATCCGACGGAGCACGGGGAAGTATTCGTGCTCGACAGCGGCCTAGAGACCGACCAGGACATGGGCAACTATGAGCGCTTTTTGAATCGCAGCATGACGCATGACGACTATCTCACCAGTGGTATGGTGTACAAACATGTCATCGAGAAAGAGCGTAATCTTGGCTATCGTGGTCGCTGCGTGGAGGCGATCCCGGATATTCGCGATGAGATTGTGCATCGGTTCCGACGTGCCGCCGAAAAAAGCGGAGCGGAAGTATTGGTGGTGGAGATCGGCGGCACGGTTGGCGACTATCAGAACATCATGTTCATCGAGGCGGCGCGTGTTTTGAAGATTAGGCATCCGGAGGACGTGGCGTTTGTGATGGTGAGTTATTTGCCAATCCCAAGCAAGCTCGGCGAGATGAAGTCACGCCCGACGCAAAATGCTATCCGCCAGCTTCAGTCATACGGCGTGCAAACGGATATCATCATTGGCCGCAGCGAAGTGGCGATTGACAAGAAGCGCAAGGAGAAGATTGCGATCTCCTGCAATGTCCCCGCGGAAAACGTCATCTCCGCTCCCGACATCGAAAGCATCTATGACGTGCCGATCAATTTTGAACGCGACAAGCTCAGCAAGGTGTTGCTGAAGGTTTTACATGCGCGACCAAAGGTGAAGGAGGACGGTTTGAGCAAGTGGCGCGCGTTTGTGCATAGCATCAAGGCGGCCAAAGATGGCGACGGAGCCGGCAAGACGGGCGGAAATTCCGGTGCCAATGTCGTGAACATTGCGATCGTTGGGAAGTATTTCAATACTGGCGACTTCGTGCTCACCGATTCGTACGTCTCGATCTTGGAGGCGATCAAGTATTCGGCATACAAACTCGGTCTCAAGCCGGTGATTCATACAGTGAATGCCCTGGATTTTGAAAAGAAAAAGCCGAATTTTAAAGTGTTGCAGAAGTTTGACGGCATCCTGGTGCCAGGCGGCTTCGGCGAGACCGGTATCGAGGGGAAGCTGGCCGTGATCCGCTACGCGCGTGAGCAGGGGATTCCGTATTTTGGCATTTGCTATGGCATGCAACTCATGGTCATCGAGTACGCCCGTAATGTTTTGGGCTGGAAGGATGCTAATACTGCCGAGATCAATCCAGCAGCCTCGAAAGTCGTCATCGACATCATGCCCGACCAGAAGAAGAAGCTTGCAGAAGGACAGTACGGCGCCTCGATGCGTCTCGGCGCCTACCCGGCGCATTTGGTGAAGGGGACGATTGCACACGAGGCATACGGCGCTGAAGTGATCTCCGAGCGCCACCGACATCGATATGAGGTGAATCCAGCCTATATTGCTGATATTGTTTCGAGTGTCGCGGTGTCGAGAGGCAAGGGCCACGCGCCACTCGTTTTTTCCGGCACTTCGCCCGATGGCCGGCTGATGGAGATCGCCGAGCTGCCTCGCGCTGCGCACCCATTTTTCCTCGGCACCCAATTCCATCCAGAGTTTCTTGCGCGACCGCTTGCACCGCACCCTTTGTTCACCGAGTTTTTGAAGGCAGCGGGGAAGAGGCGGGGGAGGTAAAAAGATTGGCGGGAGATAAAGAAAACTTTATCGGAAATTAGGCATTTCTTGATACTTTCTTAGCAGTTTCTTGATCGGTGGTTTGGTATGGTTGCGTGATGTCTTCGTCAGATCATGCAAAATTCCGTCTTTCGCCAATTTCTCTCGAAAAATTAACCGACTCCCAAATCAAAAGGTTGGTCGCTTCTAGTGAGATCACTTTATTTGAGGTGCTTGGACGCTACATTATGGCGGAGACGATTGAGGAGGGCACTCGCATCGTGTCGGGATTGAAAGACAGGGTATTTTACAGCAAATCCATCAATGACCATTTTAGTATCGACGAGATAACCCTCACTCATTTATTCGGAAAGATAAGGCTCGATAAGGATTATCTTAGGCGAGCTCGTTTGTTGGCGAGCGGTATTGAAATAGCAGAAGATTCTATGAATCTTGTCGTTGTGGATGCAAAAACTGATGCCGACAAGGGAATCGTGTATTACGAAATATTAGGCAGTGACCGAGTTCGCTTTCCTGAGAAAATTATCAGAGTGAAGATTTCCGAGATGAAACCGTCAGGAAAGAAACTTTGGACCGTTGTTGACATTTCTGTCCTAAAAAACAACACCCCACCGCAGGGGTGAGATGTTGTTTTGGTTGGAGGGGCGCCGATCCCTCATCGCTCTATGGCAGCAGTGGGGCGTCTTTCTGACTTTCAACCCTTTATCTATGGAGGGCGGCGGGTCCTCATCCATCACCTCGTGAGAGGGTGTGCCAGCGAGCCTTTCTGGCGTCAAAGATGCATAAAGTGTAGCAGGATTGAATTGGACGGTCAACTTTTTGTATCGGTCCGCCACTTTTGTGTTAGACTATTTCCATGCAAGTCCCAGCGGCAAAAAAGCCAGATAATATCGAGATCGAAGCGAAATTCCTCGACATCGACCCCAAACAGATCGAGGTGAAACTGGTAGCGGCAGGCGCTCGCAAGCTTGGCGATTTTTTGTATCGCTCGAAAGCCTTCGACTTTCCCGGATTTCCACTTGATGCTCAAGTGGCCTGGGTTCGTCTGCGCGATGAGGGCGACCAAGTGATGCTCGCGTTCAAAAAACGTCTCGGCGCCGCTACACATGACGGCTCGACTTCCGACACAGGTATGCAGGAGATTGAGGTGAAAGTGAGCGATTATGACAAGACCGCACTCCTGCTTCAGAGTATTGGCATGATGGTGAAATTTGCTCAGGAGAAAAAACGTACTCGCTGGCTACTCGGCGATATTCAATTTGACCTCGATGAATGGCCACGCTTGAAGCCGTATCTGGAGATCGAATCGACGAGTTGGGAAAAGGTGGATGAAGGGGCGCGATTGGTTGGTCTAAATCCTGCCGACAAAAAGCTGTTTTCGACGACGCAAGTCTACGCGCTCAACGGCATTCGTGACAAGGACTATATCAGTATGACATTTGGCGAGTGGGTGAGGCGGGATTAGCGGAACAGGGTAGTATTCCTTGGAGAACCTGTCTGCTTGAAAAAAAGCCTGTTTTAGGGTATTTTATGGTTTCGGTAAGGGTATTGTGGGTTGTCCTTGTGTTCAGTTAAATATTGCCGATTCGTCTAATGGTAGGACACATCCCTCTGGAGGATGGTATTGGGGTTCGAGTCCCTGATCGGCAGCAATAAAGTCTTTTCCAGCAGATTTGATAAAATAATACGATGACCGAGAAAAAGATGCTTAGCGGTGTGGTGCACACGATGCCGGAAGATTTTCGGAAAGCGCTTCTCGCGGTACCTGCTGCACAAGTGACGTGGGAAGATATTACGTCGCTCGCCCGCAATGAGTGGATCTGCTGGGTGATATCAGGCAAGAAAGCGGAGACGAGAAACATCCGTATCAAGAAGGGAATCTCGAAGCTTAAAGGTGGAATGCGCCGGCCTTGTTGTTGGGCCGGTTGTACCCATCGTTTAGCGGCGAGCGCGGTATTGAAGTAAATCTGGTATACTCATTTTATATGTCAATCTACCAAAAAGAACTTGAGACAGCTGTGACTATCGCACGAGAGGCGGGGGTAATCATGCTCAAGTATTTTGATGGGGATCAGCAAGTCGAGATCAAGCAGGATAACACTCAAGTGACAATCGCTGATAAGCTCGCCAACTCTCTGGTCATCGAACGTCTATCGAAAGTATTTCCGGAGGACGGCATCATCGGCGAGGAAGAGAGTACTGCTCAGTATGGAATGGGGAGGAAGTGGCTGTGTGATCCAATCGACGGTACCGCCGCGTATGTTTGGGGTGTGCCGACCGCCATGTTCTCGTTGGCTCTCGTCGTAGATGGGAAGCCTGTCGTCGGGGTTGCTTTTGATCCTTTTCTAAACAAGATGTACACGGGTATAGTCGGAGAGAAAAGTTTGTGCAACGGGATTCCGCTCTCCGTATCCGACGCCGATTTAAAAACAGGTACGGTGGCAGTTTCAAGCAGCGTAAAAACATTCTTCTCAAGAAGCCATCTTCCTAAGATGGCGAATGATCAGATTCGCCTAGCATCTTTGAATGGCGCAGTCTATAAGAGTTGTCTCGTGGCAAGGGGAAAGTTTGTTGGATATGTTGAGCATGGGGTCAACCCTCATGACATGGCCGCGGTGCACGTTATTGTTGAATGTGCAGGAGGGAAGCTAACCTCACTTACCGGAGAGGAGTTGAACTATTCTCAGCCATTTAAGGGTGCAATTGTCTCGAATGGCATTGTGCATGAGGAGTTGGTCAGGTATTGTGCCTAATCTGAATTTTGTCCTATACTTACCCCATGACCAAAAACCCCCTCTACAACGCACTGCTCGCTTCGGGATACGTCGTGCTTGTCATCTCTTGCATTTTCGGCGCTTCTCAGCTCGTTGGCAATGAGGCGGAAAGCTTGCTATTTCCGATCGCCGGACTGTCTGTCTTTGTCCTTTCGGCAGCGGTGATGGCGTACCTTTTCTTCTATCAGCCGGTACTCATGCTCATCGACGGCGCGCGGCCTGCAGCCATGAAGCTGTTTCTCCAGACCGTGGGAATATTTGCTGCGATCACGGCGGTCATCTTTCTTGTTTCGGTCATCGTGACGAGGTAGTGTCTGGTGTTGGAGTGCTATAATTCCCTCATGCGCAAAATCATCACCACCACCTTCGTCACATTGGACGGCGTCATGCAGGCGCCGGGCGGGCCGGAGGAGGACACTTCGAACGGTTTCAAGCACGGCGGCTGGCAAGCGGCGGTGCCCATGGACGAGATGATGGATTCGGCTCTCTCGGCGGCCATGAACGCTCCGTTTGAACTCCTTCTCGGCAAGACCACCTATGACATCTTTGCCGCGTACTGGCCGACCGCGAAGGTGGACAACAAAGTGGCGGCGCCGTTTAACAGCACGAGAAAATACGTCGTGTCGCACTCGTCCTTCAAGCCTGCCTGGAACAACTCGGTCTGCATCACAGGCGACGTGGTGGCGCAGCTCGAGAAGCTCAAAAAAGAAGATGGTCCGAACTTGTGGGTCTGGGGCAGTGGCGACCTCATTCAGACATTGCTCAAGCACCACCTGATTGACCAAATGCAGGTGTGGATTTATCCGCTCACCATCGGCAGTGGCAAACGGCTTTTTGCCAACGGAACGCAGCCCGAGAAATTCACCCTCGTCGAATCCAAGATCTCCAGCACCGGCGTCATCCTCGCTACTTACGAGTCGGCGGGAGGTTTCAAGACGGGGAGGGTGGATGGGTAGCCGGACCAAAGAAACCCTCATGAAAAAACACCGCATCTACACAATGATTTTTGCTAGCGTCTATCCTTTTTATGTTGCCAAGGCAGAGAGGAAGGGTCGCACGAAAGCGGAAGTCGATGAGATCATTCGCTGGCTCACGGGGTATAGCCAGAAAAAGCTCGAAGCGCAGATGAAAAAGCAGATAACCATCGAGACCTTCATCGCCGAAGCGCCGCAACTGAATCCTTTGCGAAGGTTGGTCAAAGGGGTGGTCTGCGGCGTGCGATTGGAAGAAATCACCGATCCGCTTATGCGCGAGGTTCGCTACTTGGACAAAATGATCGACGAATTGGCAAAGGGCTGGGCGATGGAGAAGATTTTGCGGAAATAAAGACTATCACATGAACATTTTTTATAAAATTGGATCTGCTGTAATTTTCGGCATCATTATCGTCACTTCAGCTCTTTATTTTTATCAGACCAAGGAGAGCGCGTATTCAGACGTCAGACCAAATGTCCCTGAAGTGCCCGACTTGATCAAATTGCGCATCAACTCCATGACACTCGATCAAAAAGTGGGCCAGATGTTTTTGGTGGGCATATACACAGACAATAGTGTCGAGATGCTAAAGGAATTGATAACTCAAAAGTATATCGGTTCGGTTATTCTTATGGGATCAACGATAAAAAACAGGAGCGTAAGGGATGTTACTGATGAATTGCAGAACGTCGCGAGCTCTACTGGCCAGCTTCCTCTACTCGTAGGTGTCGACCAGGAGGGTGGTGTAGTTTCACGAATTCAGGATGCCGACTCAGATCTTACGGGCCAGCCGGCGATACACGACGTCGACCAGGCTTATAACGTCGCTTTCGCCCGAGGCAAAGAGCTTTCGATGAAAGGTGTGAATGTGAATTTTTCTCCAGTACTCGAATACATTACAGATCCCACATCTTTTCTCTATGCAAGAGTATTTAGAGGATCAAAGGAAGATGTCGTGTCTTTCGGCGCTCAAATGGTTCGAGGCTATCAAGATGCCGGAATAGCTTCTACAATAAAACATTTTCCAGGGCATGAAAATATTTCAGTAAATTCGCACACTGATCTGCCCATCTCAGCAATCGATAGGGAAAATTTCGCCGATCATGCTGATGTTTTCAAACAAGTTATTGAAAAAGGAGATCCTATGCTTGTTATGACCGCTCATGTGTTTTTTCCAAAGATCGATTCAACATATCCTGCGACGTTATCGCCGACATTCATTGAAATATTGCGTACTCAGGATAATTTCGAAGGCGTTATTATTACCGACGACATGAACATGGGAGCAATAACCAAAAAATTTGGTGTCGAAGAAGCCGCGGTCCAGGCAGTAAAAGCCGGAAACGACATACTGTTGTATGTTGCTCCAAGCGACACAATCAATCGTGCGTATAGCGCCGTCCTGTCCTCAGTGCGGAACGGAGATATTTCAGAACAAAGAATATATGAGAGTGTATATAGAATTTTGAAAACAAAAAGCCGCCTAGGTGAGTAGGGCGGGTTGAAGAGATCAGGGGAAGACGGCACTCCAGTGTGTTTTCTGGTATTATTATGCTATGAAACACACCAGCATCACCATCGCCGCCATTGTCGTGGCCGTAGCCTGTGTCGCCGCATTTTTTGTGCTGACGTATCGCGATGAACCCATCATGCCGATTGGGTCGACTGATTCGACTATGCCAAAACCCGCTGCAACTCCTCAAACTACCGCGTATCAGATAGAGGGTCGTTGGGTGTCGATCGGTGACACTCTCCGCTACTTCGGCAACGAGCTGGCTCTCGATCTCGATGGCGACGGCCGTGAAGATTCCGTATTCTTTGTCACGCAGCAGACCGGCGGTAGCGGCACTTTCTACTACGTCGTGGCGGCGGTGCAGACGGACGGCGGATATGTCGGATCGAACGGCATCTTTGTGGGCGATCGCATTGCGCCCCAGACGATTAACCTTGGCATCCACGCCGATCCGGCCAGTGCCGACGCCGCGCGGCCGATCATTGCCGTGAACTATGCTGACCGGAAGCCGGGCGAGAGCTTTGCTGCGCGGCCGTCTGTCGGGCAGACGCTCTGGCTGCGCTTTGATCCGGCGTCGGGTGAGTTGGTGAAGGCTGCGCCGGCACCTGAGACTACTCGAGCAAATAGTGTCATTCTCACTTCCAAAAAGTGGACATGGATGAGCACCACCTACAACGACGGCACCAAGATTGTGCCAAAAAAAGCGGGAGTATTTGTCGTCACCTTCGGCAAGAATGGTGCTTTTTCTGCGAGCACCGACTGCAACTCGATGGGCGGCCAATACGATGCCACGGAACACTTGATCACGTTCAAAAATATCATTTCGACCCTGATGTATTGCGAAGCTTCGCAAGAGGGCGATTTTCAAAAGACTCTCGGCCAAGCCGCCAGCTATTTCTTTTCGCCGAGCGGCGAGTTGGTGCTTGATCTAAAGTATGACAGTGGTTCGGCGGTGTTTAGATAAATAGAAAGAATGAAGATTGTTTCCGTAAATACGTGGGGCGGCAGAGTGATGGAGGGGTTCAGAGATTTTTTGCGACGCCACGCCGATACAGACGTCTTTTGTTTTCAAGAGGTGTATCACGAGGCTCATGGCAAAGACACTATTTGGCTCGATGGATCGAATTTTAATTTTCTCAATGACATCAAAGCGGCACTGCCGAATTACGATTGTTACTATCGGCCACATTTAGATGATTGGTGGGGGTTGGCGATGTTTGTGAAGAAGGGCATGAAGGTTATAGAAGAAGGGGAATGGTATGTGCATAAATACAAGGGCCATAACCCAGCTGTTGAGGTGCATGGTTACACGGCAAAGAATGTCCAATTTCTCAAGGTTGAGCTAAGGGGTGCGCCCTTCCACGTACTCAATTTCCATGGATTGTAGAATGGGAAAGGGAAGAGCGATACGGAAGAGCGTTTGAACCAGTCTCAGAAAATGATTGAGCGCATTCGTGCACTAAAGGCAGAATATGTGTTGCTCGGAGATTTTAACCTCACCCCTGACACGATAAGTCTGCAAATGTTTGAGAAAGAGTTGGGATGTCGTGATTTGATAAAAGAATACGGGATCACGTCGACCCGCACTCATCTGTATCCAAAGGAAAATAAGTTTGCTGACTACGCTTTTGTTTCAAGAGGGGTGAGTCTGAAAAAGTTTGAGGTGATGCCCGATGTCATTTCCGATCATTCGCCGCTTTTGGTGGAGTTGGAGTAGGATGCTGCAGCATTCCCCGCCACGAAGCCGGTCGTCCAACACAGCTGAAGGCTGTAGCCACCGGAAGGGCGGTCGATGTTGAGGATGTCGCCGACGAGGAAGAGGTTAGGGAAGCGGCGCGAGTGCATGGTTTTGAAATCCACTTCGTCGAGTAGGACACCGCCCGAGGTGACGATGGCTTTGTCGACGCCAAGTAGACCCTCCACTTCGGCTGGCAGAGCTTTGAGGATTTGCACCAGCGCGAGGCGCTGTTCGCGGGAGACTTTGTTGCACCAGATATCAGGGTCGAAGCTGCAGAGCTCAAGCACGATTGGCGACAGGGCTGCGGGGACGAGCTCGTCCAGCGTATTTTTGAGCTTCTTCTTGCCGTTTGCATCGAGCAATTCCTGGAGCTTGGCGTTGAGCTGGCCGTAGTCGTATTGAGGGAGGGTGTCGATCGAAATAGTGACCTCACCGTATTTGAGGAGTTCACTCACATCGCGGCTCATATTGAGAATGGTTGGCCCAGAGAGGCCGAAGTGGGTGAAAAGCAGGCGGCCGGATGCGGAATTTTGCTTTACGCCGTTTTGGAAGAGGGATATTTTGGCTTCCGGGAGCGTGATGCCTTGCAAGCGCTTCACCCAACCAGACGAATCCTTTACCGCGATTGGCACCAGTGAGGCGCTTGGTTCGATGACAGTGTGGCCGAGTTCCTTGAGCCAGATAAACCCATCGCCGGTCGAACCTGTCTCTGGACGCGACTTGCCGCCGGTGGCGAGGACGAAGGCGTTGGCGCGGATAGTTTTTCCCTCTATTTTTACACCCGTGATACGTCCGTCGCCGGTCTCGAAGCCAAGTACCGGCGTGTTCGACAGTACGGTGACATTGCCCTGCTTGAGATATTCGACGAGGACATCCCACACCGACTGCGCGGTATTGCTGGCAGGGAAGACGCGTTGAAGTGCTTCGACTTTGGTCGGCATCGCACGGCCATGGAAGAAGTCGAGCGTTTCCTGGACGCTCCATTGAGAGAAGGCCGAGAAGAGGTACTTGTCGCTGTCTTTGAATTTGGCCAAGAGTGCGCGGGTGTCGAGCTCGGCATTGGTGACATTGCAACGTCCGCCGCCGGTGATGAGGAGTTTTTTGCCCAGAGAGTCGTTTTTCTCGATGAGCAAGACTGGCGCGCCCAGCCGCCATCATGCCCGCCGGCCCGCCGCCGATGACGACAAGATCCCAAGTCGCCGTCTCATTCGCAATGTTTTTAGCGTCTTTTGCTGCAGGTGTGTCCATGAGGGATATCCTAGCACATTGTTTCTGTTCCGAGTCAATCTAGTCTTTTTTGGGCGGGTGATAAAATAGGGGGGAATGAACGCATCAGACGCAGAGAAAAATATCCCGGAAACCACCAGTATTGCGCTTTTCCACGGTAACCGGATCAGAAAGACGCTCCACAATGGTGAGTGGTGGTTTTCCGTCATCGATGTTATTGAGGCACTTACCGGAAGTGAGAGGTCGAGCGCCTATTGGACGGCAATGAAGGCTCGAGTGCATAGCGAGGATGGATTTCAACTGTCTACAATTTGTAGACAGTTGAAACTAGAGGCTCCAGACGGCAAGATGCGCGAAACCGACTGCGCCGATGTCGAGGGAATGTTTCGCGTCATCCAGTCGATTCCTTCACCGAAAGCCGAGCCGTTTAAGCGTTGGTTGGCCAGAGTGGTGAGCGAAAGAAGAGATTGAAGTAAGTGTTCGATATTATTTTATTTCGACACATGGAAAAAGATCAAACAAAAGAAAAAGTACCTGAACTCGCTTTCGCACATTTGGCGCCGGAAGTTTGGGATACCCTTGGGAAGCTATCTCGGACGGGCTGGGTCAATCGAGGAGTTGAAAACCCAGAGACGGTGCAGGAACACACTCTTGCCCTTGTTGAGCTCGCCACCTCATTTGATACTTTGTCGAATGAAGAGAGAGACGGTCTCGCGAAAATGCTCGAAATCCACGATTGGCCGGAGGCGATCCATGGCGACGAGGTGATTTTGACCATGGATGCCGGAAAAGAAAGGTCACTCAAGGCGATGAAATTTGAAAATGAACAAAAAGCTTTGGCTGGAATGTGTGAAAAATTGGGTGAAGTGGGGAAAGAGATAATGAGCTTGTGGCTCCGCTTCGAGACCTCTAAAGATCCGGCGGCTTCATTTGCTCGGCAGCTTGATAAGTATCAAGCGATAGAAAAATCGCTCGAATATGAGAGAGCGCAAGGTATTCCAATGTATGCAGAATTCCGCGATTACTCGAAATCGAAAGGAGAGATTACCCACCCGTTACTTCTGGCTAAGTTGTTACAGTTGGAGCTAGAGTGGAAAGGTGATAAGGTGTGACGATGTCTCGCGAAGAAACCGTACTCCGATTTGAGGAAGTATCCTTTGAATACGGCCACAACAAGCCCATTTTGAATGAGGTGAGTTTTTCGCTGCGCAAGGGTACCAAGACCACGATTATGGGCCAAAACGGGGCCGGCAAGAGCACACTCTTCCAGCTCATCACTGGCGCGCTTCAGCCGGAGGAGGGTATTGTCCATATTGGCCGAGGTACCAGTATCGCACTGTCTCGCCAGGTGATCCCGCGCGATGAGCTCGACCTCACAGTTCGCGCTTTCTTCGAGAAGCGTTTCGCGACCAAAATCTACAACATCGACCCGCGTATCGACGAGGTGCTCGAAGTGGTCAATCTCAAGGGTCACGAAAAGCTCCACGACCGCATCGTGAAGAGTTTCTCTGGTGGTCAGCAGGCGCGCTTGCTTTTGGCCTCGGCACTTATCCAGAATCCCGACGTGCTCCTCCTCGATGAGCCTACCAACAATCTCGACAAGGCCGGCATTGCGCATCTCACCGACTTTTTGAAGAAGTATGAAAAGACCTGCTTGGTGATCTCTCACGACGCGGAGTTTTTGAACTCCTTCACTGACGGCGTGCTCTATCTTGATGTGTTTACGAAAAAGATTGAGCAGTATGTCGGCAACTACCTCGACTTGCTGGAGGAGATTTCCGCGCGAATTGAAAAAGAAAATCGCAAGAACGCGCTCCTCTCGAAAGAGATCCAGGCCAACAAGGATCAGGCCAATGTGTTTGCCAACAAGGGCGGCAACATGCGCCTCGTCGCCAAGCGTATGCGCCAGAAAGCCGAGGCGCTCGAAGAAGAGAAGGTAGACGTGCGTCGCGAGGACAAGACGATCCGTAATTTTACCATCCCTTCGCAGCCGGATTTGTTGGGAGAGATCATTTCAGTTACTTCTTTTTCGATCATCAATCCCAAGACACACAAGCCCGTCGCTCGCAAAGTGAAGTTGGTGTTGAAACGTAATCAGCACTTGCTCCTGAAAGGTCCGAACGGCATCGGCAAAAGTACCCTGCTCGAGTCTTTGGCCAGCGGCACTTCCGCGGGAGCGACGATCCAGGATGGTGTGCGTGTTGGCTACTATCGCCAGGATTTTTCTACACTCAATTTTGAAGATACAGTGTACGACTCTCTCGCCAGCGTGATGGACAAGCATATTGTCGAGACCTTGCGCGCTACCGCGGCGGGCTTTTTGATCACCGAAGAAATGATTCATTCGAAAATCGGCAGCCTTTCCGAAGGTCAGAAGGGTTTGGTGGCTTTCGCTCGCCTCGTGCTCCAGCGTCCGGGTCTTTTGATCCTCGACGAGCCGACCAACCACATCAACTTCCGCCATTTACCTGTGATTGCGAAAGCGCTTCACGACTACCAAGGTGCGATGATTCTCGTGAGCCACGTGCCGGAGTTTGTCGAGCAGGTGCGGATTGATGAGACGTTGGATTTGGAGAAGTAGTCCTGTCCTGTCGCTCGTCTTTGGCGCGTCTGCCACGTGTTACAATTGAGGCATCATGATCGGTGTCATTCTCGCCAGCGCCTCGGCTTTGATGGACGAAGTTTCAGCCTCTACGGGCAAGTGGGAGATGCAACATAAGCGGGAGGGCGTGTACACGTATGGTTTTCTAAATTGTTTCTGGATCCTCGTGGTGCTTGTCGTGATTGCACTCGTGAAGGGGAGCTTTGTCTTCTCGTTGGCATCGCTACCGCTCTTTGCTCTGGCGGCGGTATTGGAAATGGCCCAGGTGTATTCGTCGATTCATGCCATCGTTGAGGCGGAGCGCAGTACGCTCGGTTTCCTCATGATTCTTACGATTCCGCTCCTCTTGGTGGCAGACTTCTTGCTTGGTTACCAGCTCACGACCTCGGCGCTCTTCGGCATCGGTCTCATTGTGGTGGCCCTGATTTTCCTCCTCATCAATCATGGCCTCGATAAGAAGGGGATCGGTTACGTGCTTTTTAGCGCAGTGAATGCGGTAGCGACTATTTCGATCTACAAGTATTTAATCACGCATTACAATTCGGTTGAAGGCCAGCAGATTCCGATGTTCGTGATTATTTTGGTGTTTCTCTATATCATGGCGCGTCGACGGACAAAACAGAATCCGTTCAAGTATTTGCTTAAGCGAGAATTTCTCGCGCAATCCGTCTCGCGCGGCTTGAGCGGGGCCTTTATTAGCTTTGCTTATCTCTACGCCCCTGCTTCGGTGATCACCAGTGCCAAGCGTGGCTTGGCCGTATTGCTGTCGATCATTTCCGGTCGAGCATATTTCCATGAGAAGCATGTGTTGATAAAAATCATGGCGTCGGCATTCGTTTTGGCTGGGCTGGTGATGTTGGTTTAGGTTTGACCATCTCGCTCCAAGCCCTTACAATTGAGCATATATGGATTTCTTACGTTCGATCGATCTCTCTGTTTTTCATTTTTTTTCTGATCTCGCCGGTCAGGCGGCTTGGTCTGATGCCGTGATTATCTTTTTCGGCCACTATCTTGCGTATCTGGTGTTGCTTGCGGTACTCATCTTTGCCTACGTTGCCTTTCGAGCAGGCCGGCAGTCTCACGGATATGCGTACCTTGTTGCGCTAGTCTCTGGACTGGTCGCGCGTTTTGTGGTCGCGGGCGGGATTCGCTTTTTCTATCATCGTCCGCGACCGTTTGCCGCTTTGAACCTCCCGCACCTTCTCACCGAGACCTCCTACGCATTTCCTTCCGGCCACGCCATCTTTTTCTTTGCTTTGGCGACCGGCGTGTTTATTCAGAATCGGCGCCTCGGCAGCTGGCTCTATGTGTTTGCATTACTAATCGGCCTTGGCCGTGTTGCTGCTGGCGTGCACTATCCTTCCGATATTTTCGGTGGGGCAGTGCTTGGTATAGCAGTCGGCTGGCTCGGATATCGACTCTGGCTACGCTTTGGGAACAAGGGGTAGTATAATGTTCTCGATCTAGGAGGTGTAGACTTTATTCAATTTTCATCAATTCTTCATATGGAAATCAATCATTGGATTGTGCTCGGTTGCGCGGTGTTGTCGATGGTCGTAGGTGGTCTTTGGTACGGGCCGTTGTTTGGCAAGCAGTGGATGGCGCTCATGGGTGGGACTGACAATTGTGTTGGTGGTAATGGGGCGATGTGGAAAAAGATGATGCCGTTGTATTTGATCCAGTTCGTTCTCACCTTATTCCAGCTTTACGTCCTTGTGTACATGGTCACGGCGGCTGAGTATGCCTTCACTACTTCTAGTGTGGCAACAGCATTGTGGCTATGGGCCGCTTTCATCATGCCGACAGTTGCTGGTGCGACGATGTGGACAGGCGACACGACCTCGGCGAAGTGGTCAAAATTTCTCATTCAGGCGGGGTATCAATTTGTGATTGCGGCATTGTTTGGCATCATTTTCGGAATGTATTATCCGGTGATTAGCTAACCCCGCATCTCGCATGATGTCCTATCTCTACACACTTCTTTCGCTCGCGGTATTGGACAGTATCTGGCTCTTCTCGATGGGTGGCCAATACAAGAGTTGGTTGAGTCACTTGTTTGCGGCCAATATCAACCTACCGCCAATTTTGGTTTTTTATCCAATCTACGCGGCTGCGGTGCTATATTTCGTCGTGATGCCGGCGCTCAAAGGTGGTTCAAGCATGCTCACGGTGCTACTCTCTGGTGCGTTGCTCGGTTTTGCAGCCTATGCGGCTTACGACCTCACCAATCAGGGCACGCTACGGGACTGGCCTCTCGTCGTGACAATTGTCGACATGGCTTGGGGCACGGTACTCACCGCTCTCGCGAGCGTCTCTGCGGTGTGGTTGACGAATTATTTCAAATGATTGTCCCAACGCCGAAAGTCGGCACTCTTTCAGTTGCGGTCTTCGGTGGCGGCTGTTTCTGGTGTACGGAGGCGGTGTTCAAGATGTTGAAGGGTGTGAGCTTGGTGCTCCCTGGCTATGCCGGCGGTACCGTGGCCAACCCGACGTATGCACAGGTCTGCGATGGCAACACTGGTCACGCTGAGTGTGTGAAAGTGGAATACGATTCGGCGCAGGTGTCGTACCGCTCCTTACTGACCGTGTTTTTTGGCAGCCACGACCCCACTACTCGCAATCGCCAAGGTGCCGATGTTGGGACACAGTATCGATCGGTGATTTTCACGACGACACCTGAGCAGGCCGCAGAAACGAAGGCATTTATTGCTGAGATCAATACCTCGAGCAAGGAGGGGAAGACTATTGTCACTGATGTCGAGCCGCTGGCTGTGGCACCGAGTCCAGCTCAATTTTGGGTCGCAGAAAACTACCATCAAGATTATTTTGCTCGCAACCCTGGCAATCCATATTGTGAGCTCGTGATCAATCCGAAGCTAGAGAAAGTGACGGCGCAATTTGCGGAATTGTTGGCGGGGAAGTAGCGTCTGAAACTTGCTATACTATATCTATGCAAAAGACCGAAGCTGAATGGAAATCCAAGCTCACGCCCGAGCAATATAAAGTACTCCGCGAAAAAGGCACCGAAGCGCCGTTCAGTGGCAAGCTGCTGCACGCCGACAAAGAAGGTGTGTATCGCTGTGCTGCCTGTGGCAACGCGCTGTATTCTTCGGATGCGAAGTTTGACTCGGGTACTGGCTGGCCGAGTTTTGATGTGGCCCTGCCTGGCGGGGTGAGAGAGGTGGCGGATGATGCTCACGGTATGCGTCGGGTGGAGACGGTATGTGCTAATTGCGGCTCGCATCTCGGGCATGTCTTCGACGACGGTCCGACCGCTACCGGCAAACGCTACTGCATGAACTCGGTGTGTTTGGATTTGGAGGAGAAGAAGGAGTATTTTGCTGCGAAGTGACCTTTTTCAAATGAAAAACCTCCGAGCCGGCAACTTGCGCGGTCATCGGAGGGTGCGCCCGAATCCGGAGATTGGGCAGTGAGGTTGTCTCGAAAACAATTTTTACCGATCAGCAATCCGGTGAAGCGATCTCGCCGTTTTGGCAATGGATTTGCACCAGCATCGGTTGGTCCGGCACTGTTCCAACCACACCCTTGCAGCAATTGAAGAAGCTGAGACGCAGGCCATGGCAGAAGTATTTCGACGCCAGTTCGCGTAAGCTGTCGCCTGCGTGGATGCGAATGAGCTGCTTGCCGATGGGAGAATTCGGGTCTTCGATCCAATCGGCTCGGCCATTGCCACTCTGTGCCTCATGAGCCTTGCGGTGCAGGAGGTCCAGAGCTGGTTTCAGGTCGCGGCGCATCGCTTCCACGAGCACTTGTTCTTGCTGTTCGAGGGTCGGCGTTGTGAGGTCGATTCCGAGTTCTCTGGCAACCACGGGGATGGAGGGGAGTGACATAGTGATAGGCGCTTTCATTTTTCTGAGTTTTCGACGAACCGGTTTTGCTAACGGTACTGAACGCAACGTGCGGTCAGTCGGTTGCGCATACGCATATGCATCCGCATTCGTCGAGTGTCGAATGCGCAACCGACTGACTACACCTTTCCTCACTCCTTGTCCATCCTCGAGAGGATTTTCTCGATGGCGTGTTTCGTATCCGTTTCCACACCATGTATTTTGTTTTCCACGATGAGGTACTCCACTTTCGCTAAATCAAGCTCATGTGTTATTTGCGCGGCCACTCGCCGGCTATTCACTGTGTGTTCCTGGACGATCACGGCCAAGTCCACACCCGAGAGAATGCCCGTGGCGACAGGGTCGCATCCTGCTCGCTCATCGATGATTACCACTTCTCCTTCTTTGAGATGCACGAGCGGGAGATATGTCTTTAGCGGTGCGGCGAGCGAGTGGCTGCAGGCCATCTGCAATCGCACCCGATCGGTATGAGGTCCCGCCACCATGAGCCGAAGGCCGTCTTCCAGCTCGACCGATGTTTGGCTAGTGAAGGCATCGGCCGGCCACAAGGTAAACTCGACACCTCGCTTTTTGCCGACCCGCGCGGCTTCGACGAAGTTGCCTGTTCGCGACGCACCGACATGCTCTTTGATACGATCGGGGTCGCTGCCAAGGAAGAGGGAAGGCGCAGCCCCCAGGTTGTATGAAAGGTCCATATTGTGGTCTGCGTCGATCGCCAATACCCGCATGCCACGAGCCCGCAGCCCCCGCACGAGCGCGGTCGCCATGGTTGATTTGCCTGAACCGCCTTTGCCGAGAAGGCCGATGATCATGGGGTGGATGTAAACAGAAAAAGAGTAATCCAAATGCGACTTTGTCGCATTTGGATATCTTACCTCAGCTTTGATTACGGCGCAAGTAAATGCGACAAAGTCGCATTTGTAATCCGTCACCGCCCGTGCTACCATTTTCTATATGAAGCAAGTACAGAATGAAGAAATGAAAGCGTTGCTCCGCAGTGTGGGGTGCAAGGCGACAGTCTCCCGCGTCGCCCTTCTTTCGACCTTGAAGCAGGCCCGTAAGCCGCTCAATATACTACAGCTTCTTCATCATCTGAAAGGGGAGAAGATTGATCGGGCGACCATCTACCGCGCGCTCAACGATCTCGGTGTGGCCGGCCTCGTCGCGAAGATAGACATTGCGCACCATCATGCCCACTACGAGCTTATCTCCGGTAGGCATCATCACCATCATTTGGTGTGCGAGGGCTGCGGCGCGGTGGAGGAGGTCGAAGAGTGTATCGGCTCGCTCGAAAAAAAGGTACTCCGCGGATCGAAGCGCTTCTCCTACATTGACCGTCACTCACTCGAATTTTTTGGAACTTGTCATGCCTGCGCTCGCTAACACTCGGTTCATTTCGCTTTTCTTTGCGTTCCTCTGTACGCTTGTCTCGGTGACATCGTTCCTTTTTCCTCTAAATGCGAACGCCCAAGAACTTGTTCAGGACGAGCATGTGGTGATGAAAGCGAAAGTCCGCGAGGTGCTATCGCAGGAAGAACGCCTCGTCCCTGGTACCGATGTGCATTCGACGTATCAAAAAATCAGCGTTGAGATCATCAGTGGCCCGGAAAAGGGCAACATCGTGACCATCGAAAACGATTATCTGAGTCTCAGCAAAGGCGAGGCCTTCTATCTAAACCGAATCACCAATGGTCTCGATGGAACAGTGCTCTACGCGGTGAAAGATCCAGACCGCCTCCCAGCACTTGCTTTTTTCGCAGCTCTATTTCTTCTCTGCACGATATTCTTTGGAGGGATGCAGGGGTTGCGCGGATTGATCAGCTTGGCTGGCAGTCTATTTCTGATTTTGTACGTCTTGCTGCCGGGTATTTTGAATGGACATTCAGCCTTATGGCTGAGTGTCGGGGTCTCTGCACTCATTATTATTCTCGGTTCCTATATTACGCACGGCTTCAACAAAACTACCAGCGCAGCGGTACTCGGCATGCTTACCACCGTTTTGTGTACTGGCGGTCTGGCGTATGTGGCGGTACATTGGGGGCGGCTTAGCGGATTTTCTTCCGATGAGTCGATCTACTTGGATATGGCGACGCGTGGATCGATCGATTTTGCAGGATTGTTGCTCGGCGGCATTCTGATCGGCTTGCTCGGAGTACTTTATGACGCGGCGATTGGCCAGGCCGTATCGGTGGAAGAATTGCATCGCGCGGCGCCTCATCTCTCGCGCCGCGCGATCTACCTCCGCGCCCTGCGCATTGGTCGCGAACATATCGGCGCCTTGGTGGATACGCTGGCTATTGCGTATGTCGGTGTCTCGCTGCCGCTCCTGCTGCTCTTTTCGAATTCCACTACCGAGACTGTTGGTATTACGTTGAATCGAGAATTGTTTGCTACCGAGATCATCCGCGCCATGATCGGTAGCATCGGTCTGATCCTTGCGGTGCCGATCACGACGGCGCTCTCCGTGATGATTTTGATAAAACCAGCGACCGGAAGCAACGCTGCTATCATTGAGGAAGAAGAAAAAGCTCTGGAGATGGGCGCTGGCAAGCACCACGGACATTCGCACTGAGCCGATCTTTTGAACGGTGATATACTTTCCGTATGAAAAACATCATTGTATACGTGAAGACCGGCTGTCCATGGTGTATCGGCGTGACGAATTTGCTCAAAGAAAAAGGGGTGAAATTTGAAGAGCGTAATGTCACCGAGAACAAGGCTTTTATGGACGAAATGGTACAGAAGAGTGGGCAAAGCAAAGCGCCAACGCTCGATATCGACGGACATATCCTTGCGGACTCGGACAAGGAGCAGGTCGCCGCGTATTTGAAGCTATAGATTTCGTCAGTTGCTACTTCGTATCCTCGAGTGCCAAGCTCCAGCGTACACCGTAGAACATGAGGATGCCGAGGACGAGGAAGATGTAGCCGAAGTCGAATCCAGAGCGGGTAAGAATCGCGAGTGTGGCTGTCGCCAACAAAGGGCCGACGACATACGACCATGGACGCATGGTGCGGTAGAGACTTATGAAATTTACGCTCGAGCCGTCGATCTTTTTGAAGAAATATGTTTCGCTGGCGATTTCCACCATTGCGGCGCCGACACGCGTCACAAACAACACGCCGGTCCACACCCAGAATGCTTTTGTGTCAATAAAGGCGAGGAGGCTAGTGGAAACCGCCATGATAATAAAGCCGATACTGAGGATCTCTTTTTCACCCCAGCGGGTATCAGCCAGCTTGCCGAGCGGCTCTTCGATGAGTACGAACGGCAACAATATGATGCTGAACATCACGCCGATTTCGGCCCACGAGAAGCCGATGTGTTGGTGTAAATAGAGCGGGCTGTAGATGACCATCCACGAAAAGAACAGCTGCATGATGAAGCTCACCATGAAGCTGCCAAAAATGTTTTTGTCTCGCCACACTTCGAGCACCGCTTCCTTGACGGGCATCTCTTTGTATTTTGGGTCACGAAAGTGTCGCAAATTGCTATTGAGGATGACCATCACTGGCAGGATTAGGAAGGCAGCTGCCACGAAGACTTGCCAATATTGACTGTCGCTCAAGATGAAGCCGGTTACTAATGGTGCAACAATCCAAGCAGTGTTGGCGCTAGTGAGGAAGATGCCGCGCACCTTGCCTACAATATTCTCGGTCGAATAATTTTCCAAGAATTCATCAAGGGTGAAGTTGGTGATTGCATTTCCGGCAAAGCTCGCAATGAAAGCAAGTAGAATCAGCCAGGTCGACTGCGCATATGCCAGGGTCAAAAAGCCACCGAGCTGCAAGGTGAGCATGATGACCGTCGCGTGATAGTTGCCAAGCTTCTCGATGACTCGCGGGATGATGGCGAATACTGCAATGGTAGCAATGGCCGCTAGCGCATACAGGAGACCAACTTTTTGTTCACCGACAAACTTACTCAGAAAGGTCGAAAAGATATACGCCGGCAACACCGCCTGAAAGGCGAACAAAAATCCCAAGATATACAATACAAATCGATGGTGCGATCTGTCTTTCGCCGTATTTTCCATACCCTTCATTATATCAATGTTTCGATAGTCTTTCTGTGATTTTGGGTATATATGGTGGACACAGCAAAATAGCATTCCAGGGGAACTGCGCAGGCCGACGGGCCGAGCTGGAGCAAAAAGTCACCAGACTTTTATGCGTATCCCCTGGAATGCTATTTTGCTGTGTCCCTCTTTAGATCCCCAAAATAACGGGAATGACGATAGGTTTCTTCGCTGTTTCCTGGAAGAGGTGTTTCGTCACGGCGTCGGTGACATTGGCCTTCACGACGTCGAAGTTGATTGGGTTCTGGCCGCGACATGAATCCTCAATAGTATCCTTCACGATGAATCGAGCGTCACGGAGCAAGTCTTGAGACTCACGCAAATACACGAAACCTCGAGAGATCAGATCCGGAGACTTTCGGAGCTTGCCGGTATTGGCATCGACAATCGCGACGATCACGAACATGCCGTCGTCGGCGAGCATTTGTCGGTCGCGGATGACCACTTCCTGTACATCGCCGACTGCGAAACCGTCCACCATCACCATGCCCGAAGGCGCCTTCTCCTTGAGTCGTACAAAAGTCTGACCCTTTTCCTGAATCTCGAGAATGCTGCCGTTGTCGGGGATGATCAAGTTGTTTGAAGGCATACCAAGCTGCATCGCCAATTCAGCATGCAGGCGGAGCATGTAGTGACATCCGTGCTGCGGCATGAAGAAACGAGGCTTGACCTTCTTGTGCAACCACTCGATCTCACCGCGATTGCCGTGTCCAGTAGAGTGGATGTACACGTCGGAGGTTCGGTAGTGGATGATCTTCGCACCTTGTCGCGCGAGGTTATCTTTGAGCTTCTGCACGGTCTTTTCGTTGCCGGGAATGATCGAAGACGAAAGCAACACAGTGTCTCGAGGGGTGAGCTTGAGATTCTTGTGTGCCTTGGTCGCCATGCGCATCAGCGCAGCGAACTCTTCGCCCTGCGCGCCAGTGGAAAGGATGATCACTCGGTCCGGCGGATACTGGTCGACATACTGAGAGTCGATGATGGTATCCTTCTTCACGGTCAACAAGCCGGCCAAAATGGCGATTTCCACGTTGGATTTCATGCTTCGGCCCTCGATGATGATCTTCTTGTTGTATTTCTCGGCAATCTGAATGATCTTGATCATGCGTTCCAACTGGGAAGAGAAGGTGCCGATGATAAGGCGGCCACGGATCTCCTTGATGATCTTGTCGAGGTTCTCATGCACGATACGCTCTGGAGTGGAGAAGCCGGGATTTTCGATGTTCGTAGAGTCGGCCATCATGAAGAGGGTCTTTTCCTTGTCGAAAAGAGCATATTCTTTCTCTTCGGCTTCGGTGGGCATGCCATCGGTGTGATCGAGCTTGTAGTCACCGGGAGTGACGAGGTTGCCGTACGGGGTTTCGATGATGATACCCATGGAGTCTGGGATCGTGTGGGTCACGGCGAAGAAGCGGACCGCGAGGTCATTGAATTTAATGCGATCAGCCTTTTCGATGATCTTGATATCAAGCGGCGGCATGTGAGGGAACTCACTGTGGCGCTTTTTCAGCATGATTGCGGTGAGGTTTCGAGTGTAGATCGGTGGGTTGCCGATGCGGTCCATCACGAAAGGCACACCTCCAATGTGGTCGAGGTGGCCGTGAGTGATGATAACTGCGCGAATCTTGTCCTTTCGGTCCTCAAGGTATTTGGTATTCGGCAAAATATAGTCGATACCCGGGGTACTCTCTTCCTTGAATTGGAAACCGATATCGATCACGACAATGTCGCGACCAAATTCGATCATCGTACAGTTCTTGCCAATTTCTTCTACGCCACCCAATGGGATGATACGGATGTTGTCGCCAATCGGTGGGATGAGGTCATCTGGGCGCTTCGGTGCGATACGGGGCTCGCCGCGGAACTTTCGATCGCGGAGCGATGCCTTTGGCTTGCGCTTTACCGGCGGGTGGATAGGGAGGGGAGCGCTCTGTGCGCCCGTGCCACCATGTCCGCCGCCGCGAGGCCCTGAGTGGCTACCGTGACCGCCTGAGCGTGGCCCACGAGCATGCTGGCTGCGCACCACAGGTACGTGGCTGCTGGTGTGGTATGAGCGCTTTTCACTTGGTGCTGGCGCCGCCGCCGCTGCGTCTACTGGTTTTGGTGTCTGATCGTTCATGGTGGTGTGGGTTAGCTGTGGATAAGATGGGTATTACTTGTGGTTAATGTGTTCATTGCTTGTTGATAACTGATGTCTTGTTGGTAAATATATTTATATCCCACACTCGCTCCGTGTTGATAAACCATCGTTCGATCTCTGCAAAACGTTCTGACGGGTCGCTGGTCTTGGTGAGCTCAACGTTCTTGACTTTGTCGGGGAGGAGATAGAGGAAGGATGGAGAGTAGAGGAAGATGGCCGGCTGATCTTTGGTGAGCTCCTGGGTGAATTGATTGATAAGCTTTGCTCGTTTCGTGCTTTCGCTTTCACTGCGGGCCTGTTCGAGGAGTTTGTCCGCCTTGGCATTGGTGTACAGTGCAATGTTCACTCCTGGGTCGTTGCGTTGTGATGAGTGCCAAAAGGCGTACAGGTCGAGATTGCGCCCAACAGCTTCTCCAAAGAGAACACTCTCATATTTGCGTGGCCGGAGAACGGTCTGTTTAAATTCTCCCTCCTCGCTTGACCTGACATCGACTTTCGCACCGATCATTTCCCACTGCTTTTTTAATAGCTGCGCCGTCTTGATCAGATCTTCGGAATTGGCGGTAGAGAGGGTGAAGGTGAGGGTTGAAGTTGTCTTTTTGACAGTCTTTTGCATTACGCCGTTGTCCCCGAGTTTCCAACCATTCTTGGCGAGCAATTTCTTGGCGTCTTCAATACGCGCCGTCGTCGATGCTGCGATCGTAGCGATAGCGGTCGAGGCACTGGAGTCATCGATCATGAAATTCGTAGGAACTGGACCGGCGAGGGGTGATCCGTAGCCGTTCAGAACGTTCGCAATGATTTCATGGCGATCTACTGCCATCTCGAGGGCGGCACGGACTTCTTTCTGTGTGAAGAGAGCATTCTGGTTTTGATTGAAAAAGACACCAAAGATGCGCGGAAGGGCGGCCTGGAGGATCGTTGACCCCGGCTTCTTCACACTGTCGGCTTTTTGAGGGGTAAGCGTGTTGAGCGCTTCGATCTCTCCAATGCCGTAGCCCTCTATTGCCGCTTCCTCCGATGGATAGAAGGTAAAATTGAGCTTTGAGATGAGAGGTGAACCGAGTGTGTATTGCTCGAATGGTATAAACGAATACTGGGTCGGCACACCGAGGTTATTTTTGTTCACGACATCAATCTTGTACGGACCGGCACCAATCGGCTGGGCATTGTATTGGCTGAAAGCGAATTGTTCAGGGTCGAGCACCTTCCATAGATGCTTTGGTAAAATACCCAGAGTGGTGCTTTCGAGAAAGGCCGCATATGGCTGGCGCAAAGTGAAGACGATCTGTTCCGGGTTCGGCACAGATACGGTGACGCCTTCCCAGTTGGCACGCTTCGGACTCTTCACTGCAGGATCTATGGCTTTGCGAATGGTGAACTCCACATCGTCTGCGGTGATCGGCTCGCCGTCATGAAAAGTAATGCCGTCTCGGAGGTTAAAAGTGTAGGTCTTGCCGTCATCGGAAATGGTGTAGCTTTTTGCTAGCTCCGGCACGAGACGACCATCTGATTCCACCTTCATGAGGCCAGCGTACACGAGAGAGACGATATCCTTATCGGCCTCGGATGTGGCGAAAAGTGGGTTTGCCAGGTGTGGGGTGCCGATGATGCCTTCGGTGAGCTCGCCTCCTGCTGCAGGGATATCCACCATGAAGAGGTCGTTGGCTCTATAGAGCAAGACGAGAGCACTTACCGCAAAGCAAGTGACAAACAGCCAAAACAGCACATTCTCTATAGGAGAAAATGCAGAAACCGCTTCGTTCATTTTGCCACTGAATGGAACCCGAAATGGTGTTTTCAAAAGAGTGAAAGAGAAAACCTACGCACTTTCCGAAGTTGCCCAATGAAGACGATGGGTCGGTACTACTTGAGTGCGATAAGTGCTGATAAACCAAAGAGAATAGCTAGGACGATTGTGCCATTGAAAAGAAACTTCTCGAGACCACGTCGAGTGTGGAAAGTGGTGCCGAAGTTGTTGCTTTCACCGAAAGCGCCGCCAATGCCTGAACCGGTCTGCTGGAGCAGAATCGCCGCGATCAAGAGCACTGACAACACGATCTGAATGTGTGGCAGGAGGGCCTTTAGCGTATCCATTGGGGACTAGTATAGCAGATACGACAATCGGAGTCAAAACCCTGCAATCCGAGGCTCGTGTGGCTTGATATTAAGGCGCTTTGCGGTATAATACTCAGCTATGGAAAACACACAAAGCATTTCACGACGATCGTTGGTTATTATTGGCGCGTTTGTTATCGTTATTTTGGCGCTCGGTTTCTATTACAAGAGCAGCATTATGCAGAAGTTCTCGATCGGCGAGACTGCCGTGGTAGCGGAGGTGAGTGACGATTCTCCGATCGCTCTGTACAAAAACCCTGCGTATGGCTATCAGTTCAGCTACGAGAAGGCAAAATTCTCTCTTGTGCAAGCGAGCATATTGCCACTCGGAGTAAAGACTGCTGTGGCTGGCGTGAAGCTTATCGATACCGCTCGTGCAGCTGATCTCGGAAAGGGCGGCTGTTCGTATGGTGAGTCTGGCAAGCAGACTACTTGTAATGCCGACATGGAGAACGGTCTCTTTTTTGGTATCGTGAAAGCCGACCTCGAGACCGCGTTGTCTACTGTAGACAACCCAAGCCTTTTGAAGGCGGTGGCGATTAACGACGTTGATGTCTATCAATATTCTATCGGTGCGGAAGGTGATGGGATGGACTATTTCTTCTGGCCGATCACCGACGAAGCAACTCTTCTTATTGCTCGAAAGTACACCGGTGCCTCTGCTCCGACCAACTTCGACACCATGCTTCTCTTGAACGCGATGACTTTCCCGGGAATGGTGAAGAATAGTCAGGCAGATGAAGCCGCTCACGCTCCAAAGAAATAATCCTGCAAATAATCACATATGAAAAAAATCCTCATCGGCATCGCGGTCGTCGTCATCCTTGGGGCGCTCTATGGCGTGTCGGTGTACAACAGTGTCGTCACCCAGGGACAGGCAGTAGACTCACAGTGGGCAAAGGTAGAATCTTCGCTCCAGCGACGCTTTGACCTCATCCCCAATCTCGTAAATTCCGTGAAGGGCACTTTGAAACAGGAACAGGCGATCTTCACTGCGATTGCTGAAGCTCGTACTCAGTATGCTGGTGCCACCACGCTTGCCGACAAGTCCGCTGCGGCATCACAGATGGAGACTGGCCTCGGTCGTTTGATCGCTATTGTCGAAAACTATCCAGTTTTGAAATCTTCCGAGGCAGTGCAGACCCTCATGACGCAGCTTGAAGGAAGCGAAAATCGCATCAATACCGAGCGAGGCCGATACAACGAATTCGTCCAGGGATACAATACCCTCGTGGTGCGTTTCCCCGGTTCGATGTTCGCAAAAATGTACGGTTTCACTGCAAAAGAATACTTCCAAGCCGACAAGGCAGCTGCGGTAGTGCCGTCGGTTAATCTCTAGTCAATAGATGCAAGGAAATCAGCAAAAGATGCGCGCTATTCAGGGCGGCATTGCGGCGGCAATACTTTTGTTGCCGCTTTTTGCTTGGGCGTACCAGAGCCCTGGTCGACCGACCGGCTTTGTGAATGATTTTGCCAAGGTGCTCACGACCGAGCAGGTGCTTGAGCTCAACAAAGAGCTCGCGGCGTATTCGCTGCAGGGTGAGCAGAATGAGATTTCGGTGGTGACGGTGCCGAATCTCGGTGGTGACGATGTTGAGAGTTACGCCGAGGCGCTTTTTAAAGAGTGGGGGATCGGCAAGGCGGAGAAGGACAACGGTGTACTACTGCTCGTGGCGATCGAGGATCGCAAAATGCGCATCGAGGTCGGCTATGGTGCTGAGGCGCTGCTCACCGATGCGCAGAGTGGGGCGATCATTCGCAATACTTTGACCCCGGCGTTTCGCGCCGGCGATTATTACGGCGGCATTAGCGCCGCGGTGCGCCAAATCGCCGGCGCATTGGGCGGGGATCCGTCTGCAATAGCGGATGTTCCGTCGGTCGAGCATTCATCAGGATTCATGGGACTTTCTTTCGACTCGATTTTGGTATTCGCATTCTTTTTCTTCAGTTTTGTCGGCAGTATTTTGGGTGCCTCGCGTTCGTGGTGGTTGGGAGGAGTGCTTGGCGGTGTCGGGGGCATTATTATTGGCTTTATCTACGGATTTCTCTACACCGGCGTCGCTTGGACGGCGATTCTGATCGTGCTCGGCCTAATCCTCGACTTTCTGCTTTCGCGTTCGTACCACCGTTCGATGCTATCGCACGGCGTTGCGCCATGGTGGTTTGGTGGTGGACGAGGCGGGTCCTCAGGCGGTGGATTCGGAGGCTTTGGCGGTGGCAGTTCAGGAGGGGGTGGGTCGAGTGGGAGTTGGTAGCGGAAATTCATAGAAACTTTATCATTTCTTAGCGCTTTCTTTATCGCTTTTTAGCAGTTTCTCTATCGCGCTTTTGCGACAATGTAGCTATTACATTTTGTTGCAAAAACATGAGGATTGTATACACTGAACATGCGAAAGAGAGAATGCGGCAGAGGGAGGTCAGCTTGTTTCGGGTATTCGAAACGGTGAGGCGACCCGAAAAGATTTCCTTTTTGCGAGTTGGCAGGAAAAAGGCTGTTCGCAGATATGGAACTAGGAGCCTCGTCGTGATTTATGTTGTCGAGTCAGTATTATATATAATTATCACCACATACCATGAAAGTAACGTATGATAAAAATATCGATGCTCTGTATCTCTCTTTTCGATCTGGTGATATCGAGCGTACCGTCGAGGTGGGAGGAGGCTTCCATGCCGACGTTGATAAGGAGGGACGCATCGTCGGCATCGAGCTGCTAAGTGCTTCAGATGTCATTTCTAAGGGCGACTTAAGTCGGCCGATTCAGATCGTGACAGTATAAAACTACATATTGGAAAGATGCCAGAGCGGTCGAATGGGCAACCCTGGAAAGGTTGTATATCCGAAAGGGTATCGAGGGTTCGAATCCCTCTCTTTCCGCAGTGAGCGGAGCGAACGGAGGAAAGAAGCAGGCACTTGAGTGCCTGCGTGAGGGATTCGAAAAGGTTCTCCCATATTTTCGAGGAGCTTTGCTCCAAGAAAATGGGAAACCCGTACTGGTCCTGCAAGGACCGAAGCTTCTAGGGTGGTCCTGTAAGGACCGAATCCCTTTACGTTCCAGAACCATTCGCGTATCATTGATAAGAATAACATCATGGATCCAAACACAATCGCGCCGCTCGGTGTGGAGAAAAGGACGTTACTCGGTCCGTCGTTGCTTGTAAAAAAAGCCTACACATTCTACAAAGAGCATTTTAAAAAATTGTGGCCGCTCTTTTTGCTCGGTGGTTTGGGAAATGTCAGTCTGCGCCTCGGTAACTTTTCAGATACCATCGATAAGGGAACTGGGGATTTGAGCATGTCTGTATCCATGATCATTCTCTCCCTTATCCTCGGTCTACTTCTTTGGCTCTTTCTCCTGCTTTCCAAGGTTGCACTTTTCAAAAGTATTGTCGATATTCGCAAAGGGCAGTTTGTCGGCATAAAAGATGCGTACAGAAAGGCAAGACCGCTATTCTGGTCACTTATTCTTATATCTATTATTTCGTCACTAGCGACTGCGGGTGCGACACTTCTTTTCATTGTTCCCGGTATTATTTTGTCCGGATATCTAGTGTTTTCTCAGTACGAGTTGTTTGAAGAAGGGCGGAAGGGTTTCCAAGCGATCTTGGGGAGCTGGAGATTGGTCCGCGGGTATTGGTGGAAAGTGTTGCTTAGAATGATCAGCACCACCCTCCTCGTCGGCCTACTCACTCTTTTGGCCACAGCTATTTTGGCGATCCCAACAGTAGTCCTTGCGATACTTTTCAAGGGCACGATTATTAGCATTATTGTATATGTTGTCGCTGGAATTATTTTTGCCGCTGGCATTTTCCTCTTTTTTGCACCACTCTCTATCCTCACGGTATTTGAAATCTACTACGATCTCCGCTCGATAAGAGCCGCAGAGATTGCACCGGATGAAGCTCTCGACAAAAAGCGAAAGAAGAAGCTCGTGGCTTCAATGGCTGTCGCCATCATTGGCCTAATCACGATTTCTTCGGTCGCCTTTTACCTCGGTTTCAAAGAGGCCATCTCAGCCAACCGCTTCAGTGAGCTAGAGCAGGTGGTGGTTCCGCACGAAACATACTTTACCTCAGAAAACGCGACAGATTTATTCACGATAGATTATCCTGTATCTTGGCGGAAGACTGGCGAGGCTCTCGCGTCGGATTCAGAGGTCTACGGTCATCAAATTATTTTCGGTCCAGATAACAAATCGATCGCATCGACTACCGCCATCGTCATCACTGTCGGTAATTTACCAGAGACAGCCAAAGATGAGGATTCATTCAGAGACTTCCTCATTTCTTCAATTAAAGAGAACCAAAAATCGAAGGTTGTCTCTATGATGGTCGCAACAAGTACGATTTCAATTTATCCATCAACAGAAATCACCTACGTGATTGAGAGACTTTCCTCAACGACTTCTAGCATCGTCGGTCCTCGAAAAGTGTTTCAAACATTCTTCCTGAGGGGCAACTTCTATTACCTACTTTCTTATGAGGCTACTCCCGCTGATTTCTCGAAATATCTTCCAGACGCGAGGTCTATGATCGCTTCCTGGTATCCATACTACACTCAGAAGACGGTGGGCGATATTAGTCGTTACATGAATCGTGATTATGGCTTTGTCCTCGAGTATCCAAGCGAATGGCTTTCAGTCGGGGGCACTCCAGAAGATGGGCACATCGCACGCTTCGTGAAGCCGGAGTATGACGTCGACGGCTTCTTAGTCGATAATCAAAGAATTCGAGTTTCTGTGAATCGCTACGCGAAAGGGTTAAAGGATTTTGTGGACACCTACATCCGCCTTAGTACGAGAGCTGCTCAGAGCTTTGTTATTGAACGAAATGAGCCTACCAAACTGTCTGGGTACGATGCAACCCTCCTGTCTTTCAGTTTTCGAGATGTTGGAGATATCGCGACATCTACGGTAACCGCTATTTTTGCGGCCCACAATGGGAAGGTGTACACCCTCGCTTTCGATGGATTCAACGGTCCAGAGATCCAGGATTCATTGATACAAAAAGTCTCGCGAACATTCACGATAACTGATACTGTCTCCTCGGTAACCGATACTGACGACAGCCTTGCGGTGTACGAAAATCGCCAATTCGGTCACACGCTTACAGTCCCGAAAGAGTGGTCAAGAAACGCTGAGCTCGACATTCCTAATCTAACCGTCGAGTCATACATGCCATTATTGGAATCAGAAGACGTGTTTCGTGGAGTGATGGGTGTTGGCGTCATCGATGCCGAACTGTATCCTAGAAAATATCCAATCGCCGACTACCGAGATGACTCAGTGATTTCCTGGAAGCAGTGGTATGGAGAGACGAAAGGATTCAAACTACTTGAGACTGGCACGACCACTGTTGATGGCAACCCTGCCGCCTACTTTGTAGGGTCATATCAAGGCGAATTTGGGACCGAAGGACAACTTCCGCCAAAGTTGAAAGTGAAGCAGGTATTTATCGATAAGGATGAAATGAAACGCTGGATTTCTTACATTGATGATGAGGCGGACTTCGAGAAAAATGTTCTCATTTTCGATCAAGCGGTGAAGTCGTTTACGTGGCGCTAGTTTCTTCATCATTTCTCTACCAAATCTTAGCGGTTTCTTGAACCTTTCTTAGCAGTTTCTCTATCGCTCTTTTTGTATGCTATGTGTATTACTCAATAACACGCATACATATGAATATATCTATCGCAGCCATCGCTCTCGGCATTATTTTTAGCCTCGCTAGCCCACAAATGGCTCAAGCTATTGGTGGTTTGGAAGATTTTGTCGCTAAGCCGGACATTAAATCGTATGGCTCGGTGAGTGCGAGTCCAAAAGGCCTCACGCCCGACCAAGTAAAGCGCATTTATCGTCTCATTGAGCGGGTGCCGCCGGTCTCCGCCTCCAGCGCGGCTTCCGCCTTTTCGACAACTGCAAGCTCGACTACTAAAAAGACCCTCGCCATCATCACGGCATATGACAATCCGACGATCGAGCAAGATCTCGCCGTGTTCAACGGGCAATTTTCATTGCCGGCTTGTACGAAAGTAAACGGTTGCTTCGAAAAGCACCTGATGGATCCAAAAATAAAGGCGAACACCACCTGGGCTCTCGAGAGCGCACTCGACGTTGAGTGGGCACACGCCATCGCTCCGAAGGCCAAAATACTTTTAGTAGTGGCGAAATCGGCGAAAGGGAAGGATTTGCTCGAGGCGATCGACTACGCACGTGGTCGCAAAGATGTATCAGCGATCTCCATGAGCTGGGGTGGTAAAGAATTTCCTGACCAGATCCATCTTGAAGATCACTTCACTTCAAAATACGGTGCCACTTTTTTCGCTTCGTCTGGTGACAGTGGCACGGGGGTGAGTTGGCCGGCAGCGTCACCGAATGTCGTCTCGGTTGGCGGCACGACACTTAATCTGAAGAAGGATGGTTCGATGCTCTCAGAAAAAGCGTGGTCGGGAAGTGGTGGTGGGGTGAGTAAGTATTCAATTCAACCCAATTTCCAGGCCGATTACGTGATCTCGAAGGCCAATGGCAAGCGAGCGGTCCCAGACGTGGCCTTTGCCGCTGACCCCAAGACCGGCTTCTCGGTATTCTCTACCTCAGCCGGGGCAAAAAAGAGTGGTTGGCATGTGCTGGGTGGTACGAGTGCTGGCGCACCGGCTTGGGCAGCGATCAAAATGATCGGCAGCAATGTCTCGCACGAATCATTTTACAAAGCGAAAGCCTCTGAGAAGAACGCGGACTTTTTTCGAGACATTGTGAGCGGAAAAAACGGCGACTGTACCTTCTACTGTTCAGCGCGCAAGCACTACGACTTCGTGACCGGTCTCGGCACACCGCTCTCGACGCACTTTTGAGGATAAGGTCGAAAACTTTTCCACAGAAGGGATGAAAAAGTCTAAAAAATCGAGAAGATAAAATTCTTCTAAAAGAAAACGCTCGTTTATCTCCCAGAAAAGCCCTCGTTTGCAAGGCATTTTCAGCATGCCATTGCCACGGGAGCTTTTTTGTATTTTCTTGCGCAAAACCGCTTGCCACTGCCTATGCGCGAGGTATGGATTGGAGTAAAATAGTCTTTACACGATAAAGAAGTAATGAATTCTTTATCAAGAAGAATTAACCATAATCCATTATCATCCACATGCCGAAAAAAGCGCCACGATCATCAGAAAAGAAAGACAAGGAAGCAAAGCAGAGCTCCCGAATGGGAGGCTTGATCAAGACCGTGAAGAAGCGCAACGGCACACTCGCGCCGTTTGATCTTTCGCGAATCTCAAACGCGATTCACAAGGCGATGTTGGATGTGACCGAGGGTTCAATGGAAGAAGCTGAGCTCGTGGCACACAAGGTGTATGCTGAATTGGTCCGGATCACCAAGAAGCACGCTGACTTTGTTCCTACCGTGGAGGGAATGCAGGATATGATCGAGCAGCAGCTCATGATGAGCGACTATGTGAAGGCAGCAAAGGCCTACATTCTCTATCGACAGGAGCGCACCAAGCTCCGCGAGAAGGGTGTGCAGGTGCCAGAGCATGTGCGCAAGCTCGCTGCGGAAAGCAAGAGCCATTTCCGCAATGCGCTCGGCGAATTTATCTACTACCGAACCTACTCTCGATGGATCGACACCGAAGGTCGTCGTGAGACTTGGGTAGAAACCGTGGATCGCTACATGTCTTTCATGCGAGAGAATCTTGGCGGCAAGCTCAAAGAGGCAGAGTACAAGGAAGTGCGCGACACTATCGCGAAGCAGGAGGCGATGCCGTCAATGCGTCTTCTTCAATTCGCTGGCCCAGCGGCGCGCAAGAGCAATGTCACTGCGTACAACTGTTCATTTATCGCTCCGGAATCGTACCAGGATTTTGCTGAGATTATGGCGCTCTCCATGTCTGGAGCCGGCGTCGGTTTCTCTGTCGAGACTCGCAACGTGCAGAAGCTCCCGATCATTAAAGAGCAGACCGGCGAAGTGGTGAAGTTTGTGATTCCAGACAGCCGAGAGGGTTGGGCGGATTCATTCGCCTTCGGTATGAAGATGTGGTTCGAAGGCAAGGATGTGCAGTTTGATTACTCGGAGCTCCGACCAGCCGGCGCACGACTGAAGACTATGGGCGGCAAGAGCTCTGGTCCAGCGCCATTGATGGAGATTCATCAGTTCACTCGAACCAAGATTCTCAGCCGACAGGGTCGACGCCTCAGCAACCTCGATGCGCACGATATTATCTGCAAGATTGGCGAAGGTGTGGTGTCTGGTGGTGTGCGACGAACCGCGCTCATCTCGCTCTCTGACCTCGACGATCTCGAGATCCGCGATTCAAAGAAGGGACAGTTCTATATGACCCAGCCACAGCGTTCTCTTGCTAACAACTCCGCGGTATACATGCAGAAGCCTTCGAACGCCGAATTTCTCGACGAGTGGACAGCACTCATGAAGTCGGGTTCTGGTGAGCGAGGTATTTTCAACCGAGGCGGCCTCAAGACCACCATGCCAGCACGACGCCTCGCGATTTCAAAGGGCTATATCGATAGCTATGGCACCAACCCTTGCGGCGAAATCATTCTTCGATCAAAGCAATTCTGCAACCTCACTGAAGTCGTTGCGCGACATGAAGACACTCTCGAATCTCTCAAGCGCAAGATCCGTGTGGCGACCATCATTGGCACCTACCAGTCCTCTCTTACCAATTTCATGTACCTTTCTCCGGAATGGAAGAAGAATTGTGAAGAGGAGCGACTCCTCGGGGTATCAATTACCGGTCAGTGGGACTCTCCGGCATCTCGAAAGCCTGAGGTAATGCGAGCATTACGAGATGAATCGATCAAGGTCAACAAACAGTTTGCTAAGCGCTTCGGCATCAATCCTTCCGCTTCGATCACTTGCACCAAGCCATCAGGAAATCTTTCTCAGACCGTGGATTGTTCGTCTGGCGTGCACCCACGATTTGCACCGTTCTATATCCGACGAGTGCGAATCGCGGCGACCGACGCACTCTTCAAGATGCTCAAGGAGCAGGGCGTGCAGTATCATCCGGAAGTAGGGCAGACCCTCGAGAATGCAACTACCTACGTCGTGGACTTCCCGGTCCGAGCGCCAAAGGGTTCTATTTTTAAGAATGACCAGACTGCGATCGACCAGCTCGAATACTGGAAGCAGGTCAAGGTCAATTTCACCGAGCACAATCCTTCGACCACCGTCTCTGTCGGCGATGACGAGTGGCTTGAGGTGGGCAACTGGGTCTACAAGAATTGGGATATCGTCGGTGGACTCTCGTTCCTCCCTCGAAGCAATCACGTGTATCGACTCGCTCCATACGAGGAGATCACCGAGGTGCAGTACAATGAGCTCGCGAAGCGCTACGAACACATCGACTTCTCGAAGATTGTGACCTACGAGCGCGCTGATGAGACCGAAGTCAAGAAAGAGCTCGCGTGTGCCGGTGGGGTATGTGAGATTGAGACGGTGCCAAGCGAATCGAAGAAGTAGGGAAAACGCAAAAGACATTCTCCTGGAGCACGGATATTTTCTTGCTAGAAAATTCCTCGAGCTCGCGCCGGTCGCGCTCGCTAGGCTCCAGTTGAATGCCTTTTGCGTTTTACCACTGTCTCGTCGGGTTTCTCGCGGTGAAAATAGTGCCTGCGGATTTTTCATACAAATTCATACAAAGTATGAGGAAGTATGAAAAATCCGCACCTACTTGAAACCACTGTGCCATCCACCCCGGCAAGGGGTGCGATGGGTATTCCGGCATTTACTTCTCATGAGAAACATGGTATTCTAAATAGGTCCCTACATTGAATGACTGCGCCAGATCGCTCGAAAGGGCCGTCTGGTGAGGAAAGTCCGAACACTCGCCGGCGCCGCAAGGCGCCGGCAGCAGGGTAGCGGGTAACGCCCGTCCGATCTGTCGGTCTTCGCAAGAGGGCGCGATAGCGAGAGGTGCGAACAGAGACGCTGGGTCCCGAAAGGGGTTCGGCATCTGCGGTCGAAAGGTCGCAGATGAATCTTCCCGGTGACGGGAGGGGTGCAACGGCAAAATCCTTACCTGTGTGCAAGGCCGTACCGTCCGGCGGCAGCAATGCCGCCGGACAGGGGTGCCGCTCGAGCCGGGGAGCGATCCTCGGCCTAGATAAATGGTCATTCAGCCGGCGAGGCGCAAACCGAGCCGGCGGACAGAATTCGGCTTATAGATGTGGGACATATGGAGAACCGCCTGAAATGGCGGTTTTTCTTTTGATGATTTTTTCCACCGCCCTCCCTTTTTTTTCTGCACCCCCTTTGCTATAATTGCCACATTATTCCTCAGTAGTTTAATTGCTTTACTCACATGGATCCAGAAGTTGCTTCAGCTGTATCGTCCGCCGAAAAGAAATCAGGAAAATGGTCAGCCCGCTTCGAGAAATGGTCATTTTTCCTACTCCTCGGCGCGACGTTCCTGTTGCCAATCTTCTTTTTTCCAAGTGTCGCTGTTATCTTCTCCAAGACGGCACTCCTAGCTACGGTAGCTGTCATCTTGGCAATCGTACTCATCTTCGATGCCCTGAGGCATTCTCAGCTACGCCTTCCGTACAACCTTTTTACACTCTCAACACTGATCATGTTGCTCGCCTTCGTCCTCAGTGCTTTCTTGTCTGGTGACGCTGGACAGTCCTTCTTCGGTACAAGATTCGAGGTGGGTACGGCTCTTTCCATACTCCTCGGAACGACACTGTTGTTCTTTACCGCTCATTTCTTCCGCACAAAGGATCGAGTTTTCGCTTTCTTCATCGCTTTCTTCTCGTCAGCCTCGCTTATCGCACTGCATCAGATTGTCCGTCTCACTTTTGGTCCAGAGGTGCTTACTTTTGGAATATCGAATGCCGCAGCCTTTACACTTATCGGTAAGTTGAATGAGCTCGGTATCTATTTTGGTCTCGTGGCCATCTTGTCTCTCGTTAGTTTGGAAATCCTCACTCTGAACAAAACCTTCAGGATCATCTGGTCCGTCGTGTTGGCGATTGCACTTTTTTTCTTGGTACTCACAAACTTCAGTTATGTCTGGATTGTTGTCGGTCTTTCGGCTGTCATTGCCTTCTCGTACCTCTTTATTAGCCGAAAGAAAGGTGAGGCTCCGGCCACGAAACGATTCTCAAAGGCTTCGCTCATTGTGTTCGTGTTTGCTCTCATTTTTATTTTCCCGAAGGGGCCGGTATGGGTGATCAATCACGCACCACAGTTTGTACAGGACGGTGCTGGCAAAGTCGCGAGTTTCTTAAATGTCAGCGATATCGAGGTGCGTCCATCTTTCACCTACACTGCCGAGATTGCAAAAGAGACGCTCAAGCATGACCCGGTCTTTGGTGTTGGTCCAAATAAATTTGTCGACCAATGGATCGCGCTCAAGCCAGCCGAGGTGAATCAGACGGTGTTCTGGGGTTCAGACTTTATCTACGGCATTGGACTTGTTCCGACCTATGCGGTGACCACGGGTATTTTGGGATTGCTCGCGACACTGTTCTTTTTGGGTATGTTTGGCTATCTCGGCTTTGTCCATGTCTTCAAAAAGGGTCGCGACCAGTTCACTCAGTACCTGATTGTCTCTTCGTATATTGGCGCTCTCTATCTCTGGATTTTCCAGGTGATATACATTCCGAGCGAGGTCTTGTTCTACACAGCCTTTCTGTTCACCGGGATTTTCATTGCCTGCTTACATCGAGATGGTGCATTTCAACACCGAGTATTCAACTATGGTTCGAATGCCCGGCTGTCTTTTGTGGCGGTATCAACACTGATCGTCGTACTGTTAGGCACTATTTCCTTTGCTTACTACCTCGTCGAGAAGGTGTATGCCTCGTACCAATTTACGCAGGCCGCTATTGCGGTCAACACCAAGGGCGACTTAGTTGCTGGGGAAGAGGCATTGAATAATGCCATCGCCGCTGACCCTCAAGATGGCTACTACCGAGGCTTGGTACAGCTTGGCGTATTAAAGATCAATGCGGTATTGAACGATGAGTCATTGAAGCAGGATCAGAAAACTGCACAAATCTCCCCATTACTCGCGACCACTTTGGATGCTGCCCAGAAGGCGATCAAGCAGGATGAGGGCAATTATCAGAATTGGATCACCCTCGGACAGCTGTACGAAGGTTTGCTACCATTCGGCTACGAAAAGGCATACGAAAGCGCGAAGCAGGCATATGAGAAGGCACAGACTTTGAACGCCAAGAATCCGTCGATTATTCTCGCACTTGCTCGATTGGAAGCGACCAACAAGGATTTGCCAAAGGCGAAAGAGGTCGTCATGCAAGCGCTTGCAATGAAGCAAAATTATTCAGAGGCGATTTATCTCCTTTCACAGATTCAGATTGCGGAAGGTAATTTGAAGGACGCGATCCAGTCTGTCTCCGCTATCGCTTTCCTCAATCAGAACGATCCGACAGTTTTCTTCCAGCTCGGTTTTCTCCAATATTCGAACAAGCAATACGCAGATGCGGTGACGGCTCTTGAGCGAGCAGTGACTTTGAATCCGCAATACTCAAACGCGCGATACTTCCTCGGCATTAGTTATTCAAAGCTTGGCCGACGGTCCGACGCAATCGTTCAGTTTGAAGAGATACAAAAACTAAATCCAGACAATCAGGAAGTGAAGGCGGCTCTTGCCAACTTGAAGGCCGGCCGGGATCCTCTAGCGACGGCAGCAAAGGAGACTCCAAAAGAAGCTACCAAGAAGCTTCCGGTAAACGAGGAAAACTAGTTCCATTGGTCGCCCCATGGTGAAGCGCTTGCTCAGTTTCTTTCATCGGGAGGTAAGCGGTCTCCATGAGGCCGCTTACCTTTTGGCGTTCTTCGCTTTCCTAGCGCAGCTGCTAGCGCTGCTGCGCGACAGACTCTTCGCCTATTTCTTCGGTGCAGGAAATGTGATCGATGTGTACTATGCGGCTTTCCGTATTCCGGATTTCATCTTTGTGTCGATTGCCACCACGGTCTCGATCTCGGTACTCGTACCATTCTTCATTGAGAAGATGGAAAGGAACAAAGAAGAGGGCAGGGCCTTCATCGATCACACATTTTCGGTATTCTTCTTTGCGATCGTGGTGGTATCGATCATTGCATTTTTCTTGATGCCATGGCTTACGCCTATCGTATTACCGGGTTTTGCGAATGATCCGGCGTTGCCACAGCTTGTCACTCTGTCGAGAATTCTCCTACTCTCGCCGCTGCTTCTCGGCTTCTCAAACTTTCTTGCGAGCATCACGCAGATCCATAATCGCTTTTTCCTTTATGCCCTCAGTCCGGTGTTGTATAACCTCGGAATTGTATTCGGCATCATCGTACTGTATCCGACAATGGGACTGTATGGTCTCGGTTGGGGGGTGATTATCGGTGCTGCACTACATCTCTGTATCCAGATTCCATATATTGTGAGTCAGAAATTATTCCCACGTGTGCTGCTAAGTATCGATTTCAAGGCGATCCGTCAGGTGGTGCTCACCTCACTACCGCGGACGCTTACGCTCTCATCAAATCAGATTGCTCTCTTCTTTCTGACAGCGTCAGCTTCGCTCATGGCTTCCGGTTCTATTGCGATTTTTAATTTCTCAAATAACCTGCAGTCGGTGCCGCTCAGTATTATCGGCGTGAGCTACGCTTCGGCAGCATTTCCGACACTGTCACGGCTCTTTTCCACCGGCGACATGAAGCGCTTTGTCGAGCAGATGGTGGCTTCCACAAAGCACATCATCTTCTGGTCTATGCCGGTGATGGTGCTGTTTATCGTGTTGCGCGCCCAAATAGTGCGAACCGTGCTTGGTACTGGCCATTTCGACTGGAGCGACACCCGCCTCACTGCGGCAGCGTTGGCGATCTTCACTCTGTCGATCATTCCGCAGAGTCTCATCACCCTCTTTGTTCGCGCTTTCTATTCTGGCGGCAAGACACTGAAGCCTTTGCTGATCAACCTATTCTCCTCAGGCCTCATTGTGGTGTTTGCCTTTGGCTTGGTTTGGGCCTTCGAACACTGGAGTGCGTTCCGTCTATTTTTTGAGACTTTGTTCAAGGTTGAGGGTCTCACCGGAACTTCGGTATTGATGCTGGCACTGGCGTATTCGCTCGGCGTGTTTGTGAACACGATTGCTCACTGGCAGGCTTTTCATAAAGAGTTTTCGGAGTTCTCTCGACCTGTGTTTCGCACGCTATTTCAGACCTTTTCGGCTTCGGTACTGATGGGTTTTGTGACCTATCGATGTCTTGGTATTTTTGATCACGTATTTCGCGTTGATACCGTTTTCGGCATTTTTATGCAGGGTTTTTGTTCGGGAATCATTGGTATCATCTTCTGTTTGTTGGTGTTGAAGGCGTTGAAAAGCGAGGAGTTGGAGCAGGTGTGGAGGACGCTGCATACAAAGATCTGGAAGGCAGATGTCTTGGTTCCTGAGCCGGAACAGCTATAATACAGGGATGATCGTCGTTGATGTTGAGACAACTGGGGTGGACCCGAACAAGCATTCGTTAGTGTCTATTGGTGCGGTGGATTTTTATCATCCGACGAATCAGTTTTATGCCGAATGCCGAGCTTGGGAGGGCGCGCATGTGGCCGAGGAGGCTCTGGCGGTGAATGGGTACACTCGGGAACAGGTTGTCGATCCGAAGAAGAAAAGTGAGAAGGAGATCGTGATTGAATTTTTGCAATGGGCGATGCAGTGTCCGGAGCGGACGATTGCGGGACAGATCCCATCTTTTGACGAGGGGTTTTTGCGCGCCGCGGCGGCGCGCTCGGGGGTGAATTGGCCACTTGCAAGGCGGACGATCGATATGCACACCGTCTGCTATTTTCACGCGTTGCGACGGGGGATCAAGCCGCCGACTTTGAACGGCCATTCTGCCTTGAATTCAGATACGATTGCCGAGTACTGTGGTGTGCCGGCAGAAGTGAAGCCGCACGTTGCAATCAACGGTGCTCGTATCGAAGCCGAAATGTTTGCTCGATTCTTTTATGATGAACCGCTGCTCGATGAGTGGAAAAAGTATCCGGTGCCGTGGGTGAAGAAAAATTGATCAAAAATTCATAAAGATTTTAGTGTTTCTTTATCTTTTTCGCATTGCAATGTATTTTGCCGGCCGATAGAATTGATAGGTGGAAAAAGATGCGATACAAAATGTCGTCGAACACAAAATTTACATCATTCGCGGCCAGCGGGTGATGGTGGACTTTGATTTGGCTGAAATATACGGCATACCCACTAAAAGTTTGAACTTGGCAGTGCGCCGAAATATTCAAAGGTTTCCAGAGGATTTTATGTTTCAATTAACAAAGGACGAGAGCCAATCTTTGAGGTTTCAAATTGAAACCTCAAAGATTGGTCGTGGAGGAAGCCGTTATCTACCCTACGTCTTCACCGAACACGGCGTGGCCATGCTCTCTGCGGTGCTGAAAAGCCAGCGAGCGGTACAGATGAGTATCTTCATTGTCCGAGCTTTTATCAAAATGCGGGAAGTACTGGCCACGCACACTGATTTGGCCCACAAGATCGAAGAAATTGAGAGAAAACAGAAAGAGCATGGTGATCAGCTTTCGAGTGTGTATTCTGTAGTGAAGCGGTTGATCAATCCGCCGGAGGGGCCGAAAAAGAAGATTGGGTTTGAGGTTGATGGTTTGGTTTGACGGCCCCGCGCAGTGTTTTTGAATAGGTGCGGATTTCTCATACTTTTCTCATACTTTCGTATGAAAAATCCGCAGGTACTATTTTCTGCTGCGAGACACCCCTCCTGCTTCGCCAAAAACTAGCCTTTTCGCCCGTTTTTGCTAGTATGATTGAGCTTATGGCCACCCCTCTCCAGCGGATCCGCAATTTCAGCATTATCGCGCACATCGACCACGGCAAGTCGACGTTGGCTGACCGCATGCTCGAAATCACCCACACCATCGAGGCCCGCAAAATGCGCGACCAGGTACTCGACAGTATGGAGCTCGAAAAGGAGCGCGGTATCACGATCAAGATGCAGCCGGTGCGTATGGAATACACCTATCAGGCGCCAAAAGGTGCCGGCGGCACTTTGGATGCGCATATTATTGGGGAGGTGGAAACGCCGGCGGATACCCGTCCGGAAACCTATATTTTGAACCTTATCGACACCCCCGGCCACGTGGACTTCTATTACGAGGTATCCCGCGCCCTAAAGGCCGTGGAAGGCTCAATTTTGCTCGTAGATGCCACTCAGGGGGTACAGGCCCAGACATTGACCACCCTTGGTATGGCACGTGAATCTGGGCTCAAAATCATCCCTGTGGTGAGCAAGGTGGATTCGCCATTGGCGCGGGTTCCAGAGGTGAAAACTGAGCTCGCCAAGCTCTTGGGGTGCAGCGAAAGCGAGGTGCTCGAATGTTCCGGTCGCACTGGCGAAGGCGTCGAGAATTTGCTCCAAGAAGTGATCAAGCGCGTGCCACCGCCAAAGGAAGAATTCCCAGCTGGAAAAATGCCAGACGGCAGCGGGCAAGTGGGCAAGGAGAGCTTCCGTGCGCTCATTTTTGATTTTCAATACTCGACGCACCGCGGAGTCATTGTGTATGTGCGCGTGACCGACGGATCGATTTCGAAGAACAGCCAACTGCTCTTCAATGCGGCCGACCAGAAATTCTTCGCGCTCGAGGTGGGCGTGTTCCAGCCGGGAGAGCTCGAAAAAGAGTCCATTGGCGCTGGAGAGATCGGCTACATCGTCACCGGTATCAAGCAACCAGGTATCGCTTCGGTGGGAGACACCATCACCCTGCAAAAGCATCCACTGCCAGCACTCGCAGGATATATGTCGCCGAAGCCGGTGGTGTGGGCATCGATCTATCCGGAAAGCCAGGATGAATTCGTCACCCTGCGCCAAGGTCTCGAGCGACTTCGACTTTCCGATTCTTCATATACCTTTGAAGAAGAAGCCTCCGGCACGTTGGGGCGCGGTTTTCGCTGCGGCTTCCTTGGCATGTTGCATTTGGAAATCATCACCGAGCGGTTGCGCCGCGAATTTCAGTTGCAGTTGGTCGTGACCATGCCAAGTATCACCTATGAGGTCACCGACAAGCAGGGTATGACCAAGATGTACTATTCGCCGTCGCTGTTTCCAGACTACGGCTTCATCGAAAAGATTCGCGAGCCGTGGGTGACGATGAATCTCATCAGTCCGTCCGAATATGTCGGCCCGGTGATGCAGCTTTTGTATGATCATGAGGCCAATGTCCTCGCGACGCACTCTTTTGGCGACAATCGCAACTCTATCGATGTGGAAATGCCGCTCCGAGAGCTGATGCGCAACTTTTTCGACGAGGTGAAGAGCGTGTCTTCAGGCTTTGCGTCAATGTCATACACGATTGGGGAATTGCGCGATGCTGATGTGGCGCGCTTGGACCTTTTGGTGGCAGGGGAGATTGTGCCGGCGTTCACGCGGGTGGTTGCTAAACGAAGAGTGGAAATAGAAGCGGAGAAAGCTGTAGAAAAGTTGCATGCCGCTTTGCCTCGCCAGCAATTTGCCACCAAAATCCAGGGCCAGGCGCTCGGCCGCATTATCTCTTCGAAAACGATCTCCGCTTTCCGCAAGGATGTGACGGGGCATCTGTACGGCGGCGACGTGAGCCGAAAGAACAAGCTGCTCGACCAACAGAAAGAGGGCAAAAAGCGCATGAAGGAGCGTGGCGAGGGGAGTGGCGTGACTATTCCGCAGGATGTGTTTATCAAGATGATGAAGACGGGGGATTAGTCTTGTCTGGCGTCTTGAAGTGGCAAAAATGAACGTTTTGTACTAGGATAAAGGAGTCCGCGGCTCTTTGTTTTCACATTCAACCCTCAACCCACATTCACTATGTCTCGTGCTTCTGCGGTATTTCGCAGCGTGACTTCGGAAAAGGAAGATCGCGCCTCTATCTGGTTCTGGCCGCTTCTCACCGCCGCCTTTCTTGTCTTCGCCGCCGCGAAGCTATTCCTCGGCTTCATTGGCCTCTTCCGCAAGTCGCCAAAGCGAGCGCCGTGAACCTTCCGATCCAGCGCCGGCGTCGTGTGTCAGAAACGAAAAACAGGGACCCTCGAGGTACCTGTTTTCTTTTTGCTGACCTATCTGATTGTTATGGCAAAAGCGACGGGATATAGAGCAGAATCATGCTCACGATAATGAGTGCGCAGAGAATGCCCCACACGATGCCGACTTTTTTCTTGTGTTTTGGATCGAATAGCATGGTATTTTTTGATATACTGCATCATATCATATGAGGGAATTTAGGCAAAAACGACAGTTTCGGGAAATGGTGTATTCGCGGCCGACTTTGCTTGTGTTGCTGATGGTTCTTTTTCTCACTGCCCGCGCCGCCTACAACGTGTACGGAAAAGAATCCGAGAGCCGCGACCGAGCGGCGCGGGCACAGACCGAATTGCAAAACCTCCAGCAGCGCAAAGTCGAGGTTGCTAAAGCGATCGAAGAGCTCAACACCAAGGAAGGCATGGAGCGCGAGATCCGCAATAGCTTTCGGGTGGCCAAACCCGGCGAACATTTGGTAGTATTGGTGGACCCGCCAAAGACGGAGGTGGACGTTCCTGAGGACAGCCTCGCTTCCGGCTTGTGGAAGAAGATCAAGGGATTGTTCGGGGCGGAGTAGTGTAGACGCGGCGTGCGCGACAAAAATGCGGGTATGGTTTAGTGGTAGAATGCGACCTTCCCAAGGTTGAGACCTGAGTTCGATTCTCAGTACCCGCACCAACGACAAACGCCCCGAAAGGGGCTTTGTTTGTGCGGGTAAGCAAGTGCCTTGAGGCACTTGCGTCTGAGAATCGAAAGGGTTCTCCCATATTTTCGAGGAGTTCTGCTCCGAGAAAATGGGAAACCCGTACTGGTCCTGTAAGGACCGATTCATCGAGTGTGTTTGAAAGATTTGTTAATCGATGGAATAATCTAATTGTTATGTACTGGTTTTTACTACTCTGCGTGCTAATTTCCCTGGCGGTATATTTTAGAGAATCGCTGCGAACACTAGTTCGTGCGCTGATACTGTCTCTGTTCAGGTTTCAGTTAAGAAGGTATGTAAAAAAAGCCGAGATCTTTAGGTTGCGCCGTGAAAAAGAGTTTAACCGAAATCAGTTAAAAGATGAAATTGAAGGTTATGTGGATGTTGCAGATGAGTGCTTATTGGAGGGAATGTACTGCATTATTCATTATTCAAAGAGTGACGAAGATTTAGCGCTCGATCAAAAATATAAGACTCCGCTCAGTTGGAGTGGACCATTTGTTAAGGGTGTAGGTGGCAGGATGAGGGGCTTTGTTTTTAGGGTATATCCACATGGTAGTGATCACGATAGACACTTCCATGTCATTGATAGGGAGCAAGGAATAGATGCAAGATTTTCATTTCCAGAAATTAAATTACAGAGTAATAAGAATATTAGAAATTTGATAGGTAAGGGGCAGGTAAAAATGGTCAAAGAATACTTAAAGGATCAGGGTAATTTTGAGCGTCTAGGAAGAGAGTTTGTAAAGATGGGCTATAGTATCTAAGATTTCTTGTGAGGGACTTTGCACATTTCCACCTCCTCTTGCTATACTTACCCTCACCAACTAACCACGTACCAGCATGAAAAACGTCACCATCTACTCAACCCCAACCTGTCATTACTGCAACCTCGCGAAAGATTTCATGAAGTCGAAGGGCATCTCGTACACCGAGCACAATGTTGCCAGCGATCTCGCGAGGCGCAAGGAGATGGTGGAGAAGAGCGGTCAGATGGGTGTGCCAGTGATCGATATCGACGGCAGCATCATGGTGGGCTTCGACAAGCCGGCTTTCGCTGCGGCTCTTGGGGTGAAATAGGCCTCGTGATATAGTGGCCATGCGCCTCCGTAGTTCAATGGATCAGAACGAGTCCGTCCTAAGGATTTGATGTCGGTTCGATTCCGGCCGGGGGCACCAGAAACTCAATAATGCCGCACGGGTTGTCGTATATATCTAATAGATATATGATATATAAATGAATACGCAAGTAATATTCAGTATCGACAAGATACTCAATGATATCAAGAAAGGTAAAAATCTTTCTCCCCGTTTTGCCACTGCTAAAGAGGCCATCGCCTATCTCAAAGACTAAACCTCATCGAAATTTCAGAAACTCTTTCGGTGCCCAAGTGTTTATGTTAAAAACGCCCTCTACGACCGCGCATTTTGCCCGTTTTTCGCATTTCTGCTATACTCTTTGGCATGAGTCCGGAGGATCGAAAATTGCTTGAAAAAACATACGATCTCGCCAAAGAGAATCACGAAATGCTGACCTCGATCCGTCGGTCTCAGCTCATTGGCCGATTTGCCAAGGTCGCGTACTGGGTGATCATCATTGGCCTCGGCGGCGTCGCTTTGCAGGCTCTCCGGCCGTACTACGAGGGTTTGCAGGATGTCGCTGGCACCGTGAAGGATATTGGTGGCGGTGCGACATCGAATTACGCCGGCCTCATCAAGCAGCTCACGAATTAATCATTAGTGCGAGGGCGCACAACATGCTTGGGTAGCTCAGTTGGTAGAGCATTCCCCTGAAGAGGGAAGGGTCACCAGTTCAAATCTGGTCCCAAGCACCGCAGCGAAAAAGCAACAGAAAAAAGCGCGACCCGATGGTCGCGCTTTTTTCTGTTGTTTAGTACCCCGACTTCACCTTCAGCTTCGTCTGGCGAGATTTATCGATCTTTGGCAGGCGGATCGTGAGTAGTCCGAGCTTCTCGCCGGCCTCGGCACCCTCCACGTCAATCTCCTGCGGCAAAAGAATGGTTCGAGAAAAAGAACCCCAGTACAATTCGCGGAAAAAGTAGTCATCCTCGGCGATCTCGCGGCTCGCTTCGCGCTTGCCCTTGATCGTCACCATGTCGCGAGTAATGGAAATGTCCAAATCATCCACTTTCGTACCTGGGATGAGCGTTTTGATGAAAATATCGGTAGGGGTCTGGTACACATCCACCGGCAACTGTCCTTCAGCGCCTTCCTCTGACCACTCTTCGCGCTTGGCCGCATCGCTTCGCGACTCAGACGCATGGGCGCCGGCCTTTCGAGGCGTTGGCTCGAGGTCGTCCTCGACGTGTACTGCGCCGGTGAGCTTCTCAAAAAATGATCGCTTTTCTTTTGCCATTGGATGTAAATAATTGATGATTATTGCCTATTCTGTCGGCTCGACACGCTTCACCTTTTCAAAAAAGAGCGCCAAGACGATGACCGAGACCCAGACCCCGAAGAAAATTCCGAAAGTGCTCATTCCGGTAGCATTCATTATAAGGAGATTGAAGGTCGAATGCAACGCCGTGGCGATGAGAATTCCGGCCACCAGGTGGAGCAGCTTGCTCGCACGACTTTTGTAGAAAGCCAAACCGAGGCTAATACCCACAGCAGAGGAGCAGACAAGGTGTACGAGGGTGGCGCCGACGAAGCGGAGGTTGGAAGTGATGAGGCCTGTGTATAAGTCTCCGACCATGGCCGGGTTGATGATGAAGAGGACATTTTCCAGTGCCGCAAAGCCGAGGGCGGCAGTGAGCATAAACATCACCGGGTCGATCGGCTCGTTGTTGACCTTTTTGGTCATGGCTGTGTAGTACCCGGCGAGGAATTTCAGTGTTTCTTCAATGAGTGCCCAGAGAATGACTACTGTCACGGCGTTGGCCACCGCTCCCTTCACAAAGCCTTGCAGTGGGATCACGAAGGGCACAGCGATCATGCCGCCGATGAAAGCAGTAAGGATGAGTCGGCGCGGTTCAGGATGCACATCTTCTTTCAGCCACAGTTTTAGCCAAATGAGCGGGGGAATGATGCCCGCAAGCAAGGTCAAAAAGAGATTGAGCGGCGGCAGATGCATGCCGCAATTATAGCACTCGTCGTCGCACCGCCTTTGTGGACTGCGCGGCGGCTACGCCGTCGGCCACTTTTCCACCATCAAGAGTTCCTGCTCGCCTGTGGCCTTTGGCAGCAAGGACCAGATCTCTTCGGTCACGAATGGGATGAAGGGGTGCATCGTCTTCAGGATAGCGCGATGGGTATGAAGCAAAAACTGCGCACGAGAAGTTTTGTCTGCAGGTGTTGCGGTGGTCGGAGCGGCACTAGGAGCGGCTGATCCGAGAATCGTCTTGCTGTCTTCGAGGATGACATCGGCGAAGCGGTGCCAGATGTAGTGGTACAGCTTTTCGGCGACGAGGTAGAATTTGTTGTCGTCCATTTCTTTCGTGATCTCGGCGACAAGGGCGTCTCTTTCCGCCGTGAGCGCTTTTTCAGCTTCAGACCAGGCAGAAAAGACGGGGTCGTAGGCAAAGGCGGTCGTCGCGCCCTGACCGGAAGTGCTCTCGAGTACGAAGCGGCTAATATTCCAGAGCTTGTTGGCAAAGTTTTTGTACCCGCGGATCTTGTCTTCGGAGAGAGCGAGGTTGGTGCCAGGCGTATTTCCGACAATCAGACCGATGCGCAGCGCGTCGGTGCCGTACTTGGCGATGAGGTCGGTTGGATTGGTGACATTGCCTTTACTCTTGCTCATCTTCTTGCCTTGAGCGTCATTTACGAGGCCGTGGAGGTATACGGTGTGGAATGGTGCCTTGCCGGTAAGGTAGAGGCCGAAGATCACCATGCGTGGGATCCATTTGAAGATCAGGTCCGAACCGGTCTCCATGACGTCGGTGGGGTAGAAAGACTTCCAATCAGCGCCCTTTGAATAGCCGAGCGAAAGCAGTGGCCACTGGCCCGAGGAGAACCAGGTGTCGAAGGTGTCGGTGTCGATGCGGAGTGGGGTTGCTGTCTTGCAGCTAGGGCAAGTAGTGAGCTTGTGCTCGAGGTCAGGTGCAGCAAAACCACAAGCGTCGCAGATCTTTGCAGGAATTGGAATGCCCCAGACAATCTGTCGGGAAATGTTCCAATCGAGGGTGTTGTTCATCCAGTAGAGGAAGATTTTGCGGTAGTTGTCTGGCTGGAAGACTACTTCACCAGCTTCCACAGCTTTGATCGCCTTCTCCGCGAGCGGCTGCATCTTCACGAACCATTGTGGGAGGATCTGCGGCTCAATCGCGGTCTCGCATTTGTAGCAGACAGGGACATTGTGTACGTATTTTTCGTCCACTTTCACGAGCAAGCCTTTGGCCCTGAGCTTCTCGACGATTTTTGGTCGAGCTTCGGCGATCTTCAGGCCCGAAAATTCGCCAGCGATAGGGAGGAGCTTGCCTCGCATGTCGATAACCTGTTCGCGGTCGAGCTTGTGTCGCTCGGCAATGCCAAAGTCCACCGCATCATGCCATGGGGTGATGGTCATCACGCCGGTACCGAACTCCATGTCGATCGCTTCGTCCTTGATGACGGTCGCAGTGATCGGGCCGTTGATCCATTCGAGGTCGATCTTCTGCCCTTGCTTGTATTCGGCGTAGCGCTTGTCCTCTGGGTGCATCACCACGTATTTGTCGCCGAATTTTGTCTCTGGTCGAGCGGTGCCGATAGTGAATGGGCCGTATTTGAAATAGTAAAATGGGTCGGTTTTTTCCTTGCTCTCGGTCTCCACGTCGGAAAGGGAGGTGGCGTGCTTGGAGCACCAATTCACAATGCGCGAGCCGCGGTACACGAGGCCGTCGTCATACATTTTCTGGAACGTGCGATGCGTTTCGGCCACGACGTCAGGATCGAGGGTGAATTTCTCGCGAGACCAATCGCAAGAAGCTCCGAGCGCGCGCACTTGAGCTTCCATGTTGCCTTTGTTTTCAAGGGTGAAGGCGAGAATCTCTTTGTAGAGGTCCTGAGGATCCATTTTGAAGCGAGAGCGTCCTTCTTTCTCGAGCTTCTTCTCGTACACGATCTGCGTCTCGAAGCCGGCATGGTCGGCGCCTGGCACCCAGAGGGTCTTGAAGCCCTGCATGCGTTTGTAGCGGATCATGATGTCCTCAAGGGCGATGGCGAGAGCGTGGCCGACGTGGAGATTGCCGTTGGCGTTTGGCGGCGGCATCACGATAGTGAAGGGCTTGGTGAAGCGTGGCACAGATCCTCCCGTTGGCATTTTGGCGCCCAACGCGGCAAGCGTGTCGGGATTAAAAAAACCGCTCTCTTGCCAGCGTGTATAGATATTCGCCTCGGTATCCTGTGGAGAATACGGCTTCAGGAACTTATCATTCATGTCGCTGTATCATAGCAAAAAGGCCCTAGAGCGACAAATTGCCCTTCACGACAGGCGCTCGCTGGCCGCTCGTGCCTTTCAGTGTGGCTGCCACGGCGATCATGACTGCGTTGTCGGTTGCAAGTGCGTTGGTTGGGAGGAAAAGGGGGATGGAATAGTGTTTGGCGAGCGTTCCAAAGGCTTCACGGAGCACCGTGTTCGCAATGACGCCGCCGCCGATGATGAGAGACTGGATATTGTGTTGCTCAATAGCTCGCGAGGTCTTTTTGGTCAACACTTCGGCGATGGCTTGCTCGGTTTCGTACGCGATTTCGGCTTTGTCGGTGTTGGTGAGGGGGTGAGTTTTTTCAATTTCTTTGGTGAGATAGAGCGCGGCGGTCTTCAGGCCGGAAAAAGAGAAATCAAGGTCCTTGGAATGGATCATTGGGCGCGGCAGGGTGTATTGGCTCGAGGTGACCGTCTTAGCAAGAGTGCTGATCTGCGGGCCGCCCGGATAAGGCAGACCGAGGATGCGCGCGACTTTGTCGAAGGCTTCGCCCACTGCGTCGTCGCGCGTCTTGCCGATGATTTCATATGAGCTGAGCGCCTGGATCAGTACGAGCTCGGTGTGGCCGCCGCTGATCAAGAGCGCCAGCGCTGGCAGCGGCGGCTTGGCGAGCTCCGCAAGACCACCGTGCGACTGGGTAGTGAGAAGGGAGGCCACAACATGACCTTCCATATGATTGATCGGGATGATCGGCACATTCCAAAGTAGTGCAAGCGCTTTTGCAAAGCCGACGCCAACCCAGAGTGCTGGCTCGAGGCCTGGGCCTTCAGTGACAGCGATGGCGTCGATGGCAGGTCGGGTGGTGTTGGATGCGGCACTGTCGGATGTCGCGGCACCAGAGGCACATCGGCGTTCAATAAATGCCTCAAAAAGCGCGAGTAATTCGGCTTCACGGGCGAGAATGACGCGAATCTCTGCGAGGATCGCTTCGCTCGGACCGGTCCACGCCACCTGCGGCAGTGCCGGATCATTCAACAGGATCTTTTCTAGGAGTGGCACAAGGTTGCGTCCGTGTTCACGCTTGGCGAGGACCGGAAAAACTCCGCCGTATGGTCGATGTACATCGATCTGCGAGATCAATTCATGTCCGAGCACCTGCACGTTGCGACCTTGTGTGCGGACGAGGCTGAGTGCGGTCTCGTCGCAGCTCGTCTCGATGCCGAGAATGATGCGTGGTGCTTTGATCGACCCAAGAAAATCGAGGATCATCTGCCGATGACCTTCGAGAAATTCGCCACTCTCGCGGATCTCCGTTTCGCTCATAAAAATGCCATATTGACCTTCGCCGATCTTCACTTGCTTTGCAAAATCCGGCGTCACTGGCAGGGCGTATTCGTGTGCGCGGACTTTGCCGATTGAGTCGGCGTAATCAAAGGTGCCGATCGGCGCCACTGCCGCGCGGTACTCGGGCTTGTCGAGGTCAATGCTCAGCTCCTCAAGAATCTCGCGATGTAGGCCCTGTTCGGGTGTTTCACCAGCTTCGATACCACCGCCAAACAAGCCAAAAACATTTGGATTGCGCTTGGCGTCTGTCGAGCGACGCTGGACGAAGACACTGTATTCATTTTTCGAGGTCGACAAAAAATACGGGATCAATCCTGCGGCATGCTTATGCGTATCTGCGGTCATGTGTGGGCGGTACAGGGCTCGAACCTGTTACCTCGTCGACGTCAACGACGCGCTCTACCAAGTGAGCTAACCGCCCAACGATTTGCTTGCACGCTATCTCGCTAAGATATACTAATTTTCGTTGTATGGCAATATTTCCACACCGCACCAAACATACCCCTTTATACTGCGGATAAGTGGGGAAGCCAATGGTGCGTTTGTCAAAATGTGGGGAGGTGAAGTTTTTGATCGGTATCCCAAGTGACTTCGACCAGTATTTCTTCATTTTTTCTCCGTCTTGGTCTGCTCGCAGGTGGAGTTCACATCGCAGTTTCTTCGCAGGTATTTCATAGACATTTCGCAGCATTGATACAAAAAATTGTAATATGAGTGGGTTACTATTCCCGATACCCGTGCTCGTAGTTTTGAAGCCCTCTCCTAAATAGAGGAAGGCGAGTAGTGTCTCAAGTACGTTCTTGTCAGTAAGGTCGATCCTTTCCAGGACATCGACGGCTGATTTTTTCGCCGCATCTATTCGGATTTGTTTCTGGGTATTATGCCAACGCACTGCTCCTATGCGCCCTTTTCTCAAGCCTTTTCGCCACTTTTTCTGAAGGCGCTCCTCATTTGAGGGACTTAATGAAACTTCTTTGCACCAACCGCTCAGTGTGGAGCGGGGTACGCCAAATTTCTCTTCTAATTCACGAAAAGATAACCCCTTCTTTCGAGATTGCAGCACTGCAGCTTTTTTGTCGTACCACTTAGAAATCATGTATAAATTATACTATCAATGGTTCATGTGTCTAGTTTTCTCCACCTTGTTTCCGTGGCAGATTTCTAGTTCGCGTGCTACTATTTTGCTATATTTAGCGCAATTTAGACTATCTTTAGAACATCTTCATGCTGAAAAACCACTCGCCTTGGATCCATCAGCTCAAGCGCACCCGACCGGCGGTGGCGTTGGATAAAGATGCGGAAACCGATGTGGTGGTGGTCGGTGGCGGTATCGCGGGTATTGCCACGGCGTATTTCCTGCTCAAGGAAACGAACAAGCGGGTACTCCTGCTCGAAGCCGACAAGATCGCGCATGGTGCGAGCGGCCACAACGCCGGCCAAATCACCTCATATTTCGAGCGGCCCATCCACGACATCGCAAAAGAATTTGGCCTTACGATGGCGATCGCCGGGCAACGCGCTGTGGAGTCGGCCTGGACCCTCATCGACCAAATGATGGCAGATGCGGGCCTGAAGACGCCGCTGTACCGCTTCACTGGCTATGCAGGGTGTACCGGTTGGGATGACCTAGAGACAGTATTGAAGAACAATGCGTGCCGACTCAAGGGCGGCCTGCCGATCGAGTCGATTCTCGTGGCGAAGGAGTTTGACCACCTGAATGACATCCCAAAAATGTACCGCGACCTGTATAGCGTCGCTCCGCAATCAGACATTTTAGGCCTGCTCGAGACCAATAATCCCGACTACATCGCGTCTTTTTCATACCAAAAGGGTTGCACGAACAGTGCGCTCTTGTGCGAGGAATTGCTGGCGTATCTCGCGAGTGCATTCAAAGACCGCTTTTCGTTTTTCGAGCAGAGTCCGGTGAAGACGGTGATCCTCCGCGATATCGGCGGCGTGGTGAAGGTGGGGGATTTCACCATCCTCTGCGAGCGCATTGTGCTGTGTACCAATGGCTTTACCCATTTCACGATCCAGAATCTGTGCGGCAGCGAGGTTGACACCAGCTTTCATCATTCGGTGCATGGCCGTATCGGCTACATGGCCGGCTATGTCGAACCGCTCGACAATCCGCCCACCGCGATTAGCTATTTTTTGAAGGAAAACGATATTTCCGGCGACCCGACCGGCGACGCATATTTCTATCTCACACGCCGTCCGCACGAACACGAGGAAAAGAAGAATATTCCGCACAACCTGATCTGCACCGGCGGTCCGGAAAAGGTGTTGCCGAATATGGCGGTCTATTCACGCGATGACGAGCTCTCTGAAGAGTATCGTGAGAAGATCGACATGTTTTTGCGGCAAAATTATCGAAAATACCCAGGCGAGCCTACCGAATACGCGTTCTCTTGGCACGGCCTGATGGGGTACACGCCCAATGGTATCCGTCGTGTCGGTGCCGAACCGTGCAACCCCGTACTCCTCTACAACCTCGGCTGTAACGGCGTCGGTATCCTGCCCTCTATCTACGGCGGCAAGCGCATCGCACAGATCGTACGGGGCGATACGCTAGAGCCGTCGATTTTTGATCCGAGGGGGAAGTAGTCTTTTTTATCGGATGATTCGGTATCCGGCTTCGTCGACAAGTACGGCTTCGTCGTCGGTCAGTTCAATTACAGGGTTATCCACTTTATTTCTAAACTCATCAACTTCACTTCTTTGGTGTGATTTGAAATGTGGGAATACGGATACGTTCGTAAGTGCAAGTCCTGCCAGGTCTTTTAATGCAATCTCATTTTTATCTCCCTCGCTACCATGGCCAGCAATCAAAATATCAGGCCCGGCGATGATACTGCCAGCACTTACTCCAAGATAGATACTCTTGCCACTTTTGACTGAGTCCGTAATAAACTTGTCGATGCCGGTTGCGCGCATTTGATCTAAGATGGCAAAGGTGTTGCCACCGCAGACATAGATCAGGTCATATTCGCATGTTTCCTCAAAAGTGCTTTCTTTTAGGTTAAAAAAGGAGATGCTGGACAGACCGAGATCGATCAATTCTTTTTTTGATTCTTTCACGTAGAATTGCTCGTTGTTGTTTTGTGCGTACGCTACCAATAATACGGAGCACTCGTTCGGTTTTTTCTGCAGCATCGAAACAAGAAGATTAGATATCTTCTTGTTGCTCAGTCCAGCTGATGTAAGTAGAAGTTTCATGTTGGTGTCAGACATTCTTTGCGGTGTTTGTTGGAAAAAGTTAAAGCTTCTTTTGGTTATATTTAAATATTTTTTAGTAAAATATTTCTTTCCAATTCCACCCTCTCGTCTCTTAATATAAAACCATTTTCATCTCTCACTGGCATATTTATCCACAAATTAGCAATTCTTGCTGACCACATTTTTTGAACACTTCCTGCTGAGTAATGATCTGAAGTAATTTTTTGTTCTCCCTCCTTTGCCCTAGAAGCGTTCGTAATCTCCAGTCCAATTTCCAATTCTTTTCCATCAAGTATGTGACCACCTTCATATTTCATAAAGACTCCACCCACTTCCATCCTATCAAATAGAACCCCAAATAACTGACCTGTTCTTAATATATTCTGAGAATGTAACGCTTCGGCATTTGAACCCCAATATATATTTTCAAGTTTGTCATCAAAGAAAAATCTTACAGGACTATTGTGAGGTGAACCGTCGGCATTTGTGGTGGCAAGTGAAACATGCTTACTTGTATAAATTAATTCTTTTGCTCTATTTATTTTTAGTTCCGGGATTTTCATGCTCATGGCGGAGAGGGAGGGATTTGAACCCTCGAGACCCTTTCAGGCCTGCCGCTTTTCGAGAGCGGTGATTTCAACCGCTCACCCACCTCTCCAAAGGCGTTATGCTGACGGTCTATTGCGGTCTCTCAGGATACCACTTTTTGCCAATTTTTCAAAAAATGCTATGATAAAACCCGCTATTGAGACGGCTCAATGGTGAGCAATTTTGGCAAAAAAGCCTAATTTGCGGCCCTATCGTCTAATGGTTAGGACAGGTGCTTTTCAAGCACTAAACCGGAGTTCGACTCTCCGTAGGGTCACCTTCAGCAATTCAGTCGACTTTTAAAACAGGATTGGTTACTATATAAGAGTATTTCTAGCGAGAAGCACTGCACAAGGTTTTGTCCTTGCGTGGTGCTTTTCTCTCATATCTCTGAGATACACTCAAAACTTAATGTTTAAAAAATTTGATATAATCCTTAACGCTCACTCATACCCTTCACCACATGCACTTGCCCACCAAAGGTTTCTACCGCCACTACAAGCACGACCCACAGGGGCCGCCTCACAACTACACCTACGAAGTGATCGGTATTGGCCGCAACACTGAAGAGGGGACGCTCACGGTGCTGTATCGGCCTCTGTACGAGAGCGCGTGGATGCCGCCGGCCAACTATCAGTCACGACCATTGGAGATGTTCATGGGTACAGTCACGAAGGATGGGAAGACCTTCTCGCGTTTTACTCGTATCACAGATCCGGAGTTGGTTGCGGAGCTTGAGGTGGTTCGCGCACAGAAATTTGGGAAATAGACGCCAATGACGGTGCAGTCGCGACAATAAAAACACCCTTATGCACGGGGCAGAAGGGCGTCACGCTGGAGCAGGACATTAACAGACGTTCGTGCGCTCGGGGAGGTGGAGGACGGGGGAGTCCCCTGAATCGAGCTTTGTAAGGCGTCTGAACCTAGAAGGTGTCCCACTCCAGCTCCAAGAATGTACAGGAAAGGGTGATTCCTGTCAAATTACTTCGCGTGCAAGTATCCGTAGATATCCTCCAGAGCCTTTACGGCGTCGCCGGCTGCAATGTTGTTTTGATGATAGAGGCCGTCGGTGCAGTCGCCAGCTGCCCAAATGCCGTCGGTCGATGAACGCTGGGTGCGCGGATCCACGACAATATTTCCGTATTCATTGAGCTTCGCCACATCTTTCACAAAAAAGGTCGTCGGCAGAGATCCGATCTCCACAAAAATGCCCGACACCGTGAGATTCGCAAGTACCCCGGTCTTCCCATCTTTGTATATGAGTCCTGACACAAACTTCTCGCCGGTCACCTCGGTGGGTACGGCACCCGTCACGATTTTCATTTTTGGATTTGCGCGCAGTTTGTCCACGGTCACCGGGTCGGCACGGAAAGTCTCGCTGCGGTTCAACAGAGTGACACTCTTGCAATAGGCCAATAGCTGGGCTGCTGATTCAAATGCCGCATTGCCGCCGCCAATCACCACCACGTCCTGGTCGGCAAAGAGCGGGCCGTCGCAGGTGGCGCAGTAGGTGAGGCCTTTGTGTTCGAAGACATCCGCACCTTTCACGCCCTCGAGTTTGCGTCGGTGGCTGCCGGTGGTCACGAGCACGGTCTTGGTCAAAAATTCGCCTGCGTCGGTCGCGACAGCGAAGCCTTCTGGGTGCTTTGCAACATTCTTCACACCAACGCCTTCTTTGATATCCACAATATTCCCCGCATACGCTCGCAGATGCGCTTCTAGGTTCTTCGACAGATCGGTGCCGGAGATCTTCACGGTGCCAATCCAATTTTCGACACCCTCCGAAACCGAGCTCTGGCCCAAGAAATCCTTGGTGATGAACACTGTCTTCAAACGCTTGCGCGACGCGTACACTCCCGCCGCCACTCCCGCCGGTCCACCGCCCAAAATCGCTAAGTCGTATATCATAGTTGGAACATTATACTACAAAGAAAAATCAAAAGGTATTTTTGAGACAATCGAACTATGTAAGAGACAGGAGAAAAGGCATTTAAAGGGAACTGCGGAGGCCGACGGGCCGAGCCGGAGCGAAAAGTCAGTAGACTTTTACGCGTGTCCCTTTAAATGCCTTTTCTCCTGTCTCCTACTTTACTTCTTCGATCGTCTCAAAAACGCCGGCACCGCGCCCCAATCATCATCCCCATCATCAGCAATACTGGTCGCGCCCACCATTGGCTTCTTGTCTTCAGGAGCTTTGCTGTTGCTGATCGCTTCTTTCACCACACTGGCAACATCACGCACTTCTGCCTCCTTCTCCTTTGGCTTGCTAACAGCCGGGGTGCTGCTCATGGTATTGAAAATCTTGCCCTTTGATTCATCGCCAAACAAGCTCTTCTTTGGAGTGCCGCCTGGTTCTGGGAAACCGGATGCAATAACAGTGATCTTGATCTCGTTCTTCTTGAGCTTTTCGTCTCGCACAGTACCGAAGATAACCTTCGCATTTGGATCGATAGATTCGGTGATGATCTTCGCCGCATCCTGAATCTCGAACATCGTGAGGTCGTCGCCGCCGGCGATAGAGAAGAGTACGCCCTTCGCGCCGTGAATCGAAAGATCGAGAAGAGGGGAGTTGATTGCCATTTTTGCTGCTTCCTCTGCACGCTTCTCGCCGCTCGCGGTACCGATACCCATGAGGGCTGAACCGGCATTGTCGAGGATAGCTCGAACATCGGCAAAGTCGACGTTGATGATACCTGGAGTAGTAATCAAATCTGAAATACCTTCCACCGCCTGCTTCAAAATCTCATCGGACATTGCAAACGCCTGTCGCGCCGTGGTGTCCTTGCTTGCAATGCTCAAGATTCGATCATTTGGGATAACAACAAGTGCGTCGACAGACTTTTTGAGCTCATCGAGACCCTGCTCCGCGTGCTTCATACGCTGCTGTCCTTCGAAGAAGAACGGCTTGGTGACCACGCCGATAGTAAGGATGCCCATTTCCTTGGCAATCTTCGCCACCACTGGCGCTGCCCCGGTACCGGTACCGCCTCCCTTGCCACAAGCGATGAAGACCATGTCTGAACCCTTGAGTGCCTCCTGGATCTCTTCTTTGGTTTCTTCCGCCGCACGCTTGCCGAGCTCTGGGTTCATGCCAGTGCCGAGGCCGCGAGTGAGGTTCTTGCCGATATGAATCTTCTTCTTCGCGAGAGAGTTCTGGAGGTCCTGAGCATCGGTGTTTACCGCGATAAATTCAACCCCGCGCACCTTGGAATTGACCATGTGGTTCACTGCGTTTTTGCCGGAACCTCCGACACCAATCACTTTGATCCGTGCGAAAGCCTCTACTTCTGGATTAATTTGGGCCATAAATAAGCGTTAGCTAAAGGGAATATGCGCTTATGATAGCAGAAAGGCTTGGAAAAAGGAAAGCCTTGACGTCCAGAGGGAAATAGTCTGTGCTTTTAGGGCCAAAACTGCTTGAGCCAGTTTTTGAAGAGATTTTTGGTTTGGCTGTGAGGCTCGGTGATGTCCTCGCCATTGGTGAAGCCCAAAATACAAAGACCGTACGCGACGGCCCAGGTAGCATCCTTGATCGGCACGCGCAAATGTGAGGTGAAATTGAAGGAGGCAATTTTCGAAGGGAGTCGCAGGCTGGCACGAGCGAAATCTTGGAGGCGGTCGAGGCCGGAACCGCCGCCGGAGATAATAATGCCGGCCGGAAGCAAGCCGTTGCGCCCAATCTTTTTCAAATGCGCTTCGATAAGTTCAAAAATATCTGAAAGTCGCGCTTCGACGATCTCGTCGAGCTTCTTCTTCGAGTGCGGCAGGTTTTGCGTGTTGCCGAGCTTGATATCTTCTGCTTCTTCAAGCGGTATTTTCAAACCAAGCGCAATGTCGTTGGTGATATCGGTGGAGCCAATAGGGAAGACTTCGATAGAGGTTGGGATATTGTTCTCATAGACGATCAGGGACACGGTCTCGGCGCCGATGTTGGCGAGTACACAGCCGGCGGTCTTCTGGATGCGGTTCAGTGTCACGAGGCTGGCAGCGATGGGTGCGGCGACAATATCTTCGATCTGGATTTCCGCTTCGTTTACAGCAGCGATGGTGTCTTGGAAATGGCGTTCGAGTGCGGTCACGAACATCGTGGTCACTTCGAGGCGGTTGCCCTTGAAGCCGACTGGTCGCCCCATCACTACTTCGCCATCCACTTTGTATTCGGTCGGGATGACATGAATAATATGCCGATTGGCCATGAAATTTTTTGGCAACGCGCTCTCGCTGGTCTGAATCACCTTCTTCACATCGAGCTCGGTGATCTCGGAGTCGGCACGTGAGATGATCGTCGTGCCTTTGGCGTACACGCTGTTGAGACCCATACCGCCGATACTCACGTATGCTTTGCGGATCTTGAAACCGCCGGCGGACTTTTCTGCTTGTTGTACCGCGAGGCGAATGCTACGGGTGACCTCGGCGGCATTGATGATATGGCCGTGACGCATGCCCTTCGACTCGGCAAAACCGACGCCCAGGATGCGCGGAACATTCCGGTCTTTTTCAAGGACAGATTCAGAGACAGCTACTTTGACTTGGTAGGTGCCGATATCGATGCCGACTTTGATGTTGCGAGCCATGGGTGGGAGATGCCAAATGCCTTGCAGTACTTGGCTTCTTCGCTCTCCATTGTACTCCCATGATCGAATCCGTTCAAATGGAGCAAACCGTGGATAAATAGGTAACCGGTGTAATTTTCGTAGGTTTGGCCGAATTCGCGAGCCTTCTTTTTTGTGCAATCGAGATTGAGATAGATCTCGCCGTTTTGTTCGTCGAGTGGAAAGGACAAAATATCGGTCGGACTATTCTTTTCGCGGTGTATGAGGTTGAGCTCCTGAATTTTTTTCTCGCTTACGATCGCCACGCTCAATTCATACTGCTCGCCGAGGATGGCGTTCTTCATTTGCACAAAAGGCCACTCGGGAAGAGTAGCCTTTGTGGAATTGATGAGTGAAAATGTCTCGCTCACGGGTGAGTGGGTCCGCCAAGGGGCGGATAGGGGTGGATTATCGGCCTGCTGGCTTGGCGCCGCGTCGCTCTGGCTGCTTGAACTTGCCGAGCTTCATGGCGAGCTCAACTTCATCTCGCTTTTCGAGTTTGTTCATCGCATGCTTCTTCACGCTCAATGGAGACTGGTTGCGGCCAGCATATCGAATCGATCGAACACGGCTCAACACTCCAGAACCCTGTACACGCTTGGTAAAGCGTCGCAAGATACTGAGACTATTCTCGTTGGCACCCTTCTCTACTTGGACATTTATCATAGTTTCAGTATCCTAACACACTAGCGAATTTTCTTCAAATATTCCTGCAGTTTGGCCAAAGGGATGGTCTCCTGGTGGCGGGTGCTCATTTCGCGGACGATCACGGAGCTTTCGCGAGCTTCTTTTTGGCCCATGATGATGGTGTAAGGGATTTTGCTGTTCTCAGCACTCTGGATTTGGCCGGAAATCTTGTCTTTGCCGATAGATTGGGCGAGCGGCACTTTGGCCTTGCGGAGCATTTCGATGACTTCGAGACTCTTCAGCTTCGCTTCGAAGCCGAGCTGGACGAAGTACACTTTCGGGTTTTTGTTGTGACGGTTGCGGTTGAACAGTGCCTCTTCTCGAGGCTTTTTGTATGAGACGGTCACGCCGACCGCACCGATCTCTTTGCGATAGCCGAGCTTCTTGGAAATACCGTTGTAGCGCATGCCGGTGGCGAGCAAGGTGTTGGTCTCCACTTCGCGGATTTCGAAGGCGGTCTGCGTCCACATGTTGCGGTCGCAGATCAGGCCGTTGTGAATCTTGTATGCAATACCAAGGCTCTCGAGATATTCGAGCACTTCACGGAAGTGTTGGCGGGACAATTCGGAGAGGAAATTAATCGGGTTCGGTGCGCTCTCGTGGACAGGGCGGCACTTTTCGTCGTCACATTCGTATACTTTGAAGATGTCCGTCTTCATCGCCTGGCGGCAGTGGTTTGAGAGTACGCTGATATGTTTGCGGTAGTGGTTGGAGAGCTCGCGGCAGAAGCGGTTCATGGAGTCGCGGTCGCCAATGCTGTTGACATGCACCATCAGTTCGCCAAATCCTTCCTCACGCAATGTCTCGACAACGCCCTTGATAAGGGTCGCTTCCGCGATGCTTTTGGTGGTACCGAGTACGTCGAGGTGAAAGGTCTTTACGCCTGGCCACTTTGCCTTGCGCGAACCTTCGTGTTGGACGAGGCCTTCGTAATACAGCATTACCGGCTGGCTCCAGGTGAACATTTCCTGTTCGTGGTACATGCGGAGGATGGCCACTTTGTCTTCTGGGTGGATGAGGAGTGGCTTTTTGATGAGAGGCTGGTCTTTTTTCGAATACGTAATACCAAGAAACTTCCGAGCGTTGTCCATGTCCACTTTTTCGAGGCGCGGTGGGTTGATCAGCTCGAAGCCGTAGTACGAGGCGATCTCCGCGGACTTGCCGGTCGCGAGCACCTTTGCCACCACGGGCGGCTTGTTGATGATCGGCTCAACCTTGGCGAATTTGTTGGAAGCGTGAGACATGGTGTTCAGAAGTTAATTGGTAAAATGCGCGACGCCCGGTAGGAAATTGATCTTGGTCGGTGGCAACAGGCGGACGAAAGGTCGACCGACGATGTATTTTTCTTCAAGCACGCCCCATGAGCGCGAATCCGAGCTTGCAGGGCGGTTGTCGCCGAGGACAAAATATTCATCCTCGCCGAGCACCTTTTTCATGCTATCGAGTGAATGGTTTGCCACGTACGACTCTTCCAATATGATTGGTTCGGCACTCGAACTATTGCGAATCGAGACTTTGCCGTATTGAATTTCGACAGTTTCACCCGGCAGGCCGATGACACGTTTGATATAGAAGCGTTTTGCCTCGGTCGGTGCCGTGTATGGGTATTGAAAGACTGCTACTTCGCCGCGTTGTGGTGTGCGGAAGTGATATGAGAGTTCGTCGACAATCAGATATTGGCCGGTCTCGAAAGTTGGATCCATCGACGGGCCATTTACGATGAATGGTTTGGCAACGAAGAGGCGGATAGGGAGGACGATGAGGAGAGTGATCAAGATAAACTTCCACAATTCAGAAAACGATCGTTTCAATGTTGATGTTTCTGTACCTTGTGTATCGAGAGTGGTCATTGCAAGCAATTTTAGCGCGACCGAGTGAGTTGACGCAAGAGCAAGACATGTGTCGCACCATTATTTTTTGTCACACGAACACATTTTTTCAGCTTGCGCATGTTTTTTGCATCGCTGCTGCTCGCGTGCTACACTTTTTCCAACATGACATACATTATCGCAGGCCTCGGCAACCCCGGAGACGAATACCTGAACACGCGGCACAATGTCGGCCGCATGGTCGTCGACGCTTTTGTGAAAAAACACGGATTGCCTGAGCTTGAGGCTGATAAAATGCTCAAGGCTCTCGCGACCGAGGGGAAGATTGAGGGTGCACATGCACTCACTGGAAAGATGAAGAAAGAAAAGGTAGTCGTGCTCGAGCCGGAGACCTTCATGAACAAGTCGGGTGAGTCGGTGGCGAAGGCGGTGAAGAGCAAGAAGGCGGCCGAGCAGCTCGTGGTCATCCACGACGACCTCGATCTACCGCTCGGCCGCTTGAAAGTATCATTCAACAAGAGCTCTGGTGGACATCGCGGTGTGGAGTCCGTCATTAAGGGCGTGAAGACTCAAGAATTCATCCGATTGCGCATTGGCATCACACCTGCGACTGCTGGTGGCAAGCTCAAGAAGCCTGAAAGTGAGGACCTCATCAACGATTTCATAGTCGCCGATTTCAAAAAGCCCGAAGCCGAGACGCTCAAGAAGGTAATCAAGACCGCAGTCGAAGCGCTCGATTGCGTCATCCTGTCCGGGCGAGATGTTGCGATGGGGAGCTTTAATTCGCTGCAAATTTAATGAAAGTAAAGATTGTTGTATTTGTTCCGGAGAGCCATGCTGATATTCTCAGGAAAGTGGTTGGTGATGCCGGGGCAGGAAAAATTGGCAATTATAGCCACTGTTCTTTTTCCTTAAAAGGGAAAGGCCGCTTTTTTCCTCTAGACGGAGCAAATCCAACCATCGGCGAAATCGGTGCTTTTGAAGAAGTTGATGAAGAGAGAATCGAGTTTGTCTGTGATAAGGAAAATGTCGAAGGGGTGATTGATGCGATAAAGAAGGTACACCCATATGAAGAGGTGGCTCTCGATGTTTACCCGCTCGAGTCATTTTGAAGTACTGATTTACAAATGGTGACACAATGTCACCATTTGGGTTTTGAAGCTGTGCATAAAAGCTAAAGTTTTCCCTACTACTTCTTAGGTAAAACTTTAGCTTTTCTTAGCAGTTTCTCTATCGGTGCCTTGCTACACTTTTTCCACTATGGGAAAAGACAAGAAAACGCAGTTTGCATCTGGGAAGATTCGAGACGTCACTTCACGAGAAGGGAAAAGTCTACGAATAGTTAATTTAGTTCTATCGAGAAAGGTCCAGGTGGGAGTTGTTGCTGTAGTCCCCGCTTTTCTCTCTCAGGATGGACAGAAAAGAGACCTTGTTTTTAGTAAAATGATTGCGGATAAGATCAGGGGAGACCACGGAGAGTTTCTTCCGGAAAATTTTGTCATAAACGCAAACGATTGGGATGGTGCGCTGGTAAATATGCGTTCTTTTAGAAATGGCATACTTGAACCGCCGAATTCCAACAGAATCAATTTGATCAAAAAGGTTCCAGATTCAAGTACCTTTCTTTTGATCGCTGCGGAGAAACAAAATGGCTTCTTTGTCCTTACTCATTTTGGGACCGTGATGAGTGGGGGAAATGAACTGAAAAGCCTCCTCGGGCGAGGAGACTTGATAGGTCCGACTGGGACTCCCCTGGGTCCAGCAGACTTTCTTGTCGCTCCCTCGCCAAAGGCGTTTCTTCGGGGGGTTTCAGGAAGCGGAGATGACAACAATATACCAAAAAGCTGTGAGTAAATCAAATAAGCGTTATCGGCATGTCCACACAGAGAAGCTCTTTTTGTTTCTAGCTATTCTTCTTCGCAAATCCCTCGAACGCTTTCAGAAGCTCCATTGGCAGGGTGAAGATGACCGTGTTCGATTCATCGGATGAAATGTCGTTTATCGACTGCAAGGTGCGCAAGTGAAGGGCGCCAGGCGATCCTGCGAGTACTTGCGCAGCTTTGGCCATGTTCTCGGATGCAGCGAGCTCGCCTTCAGAGGTGATGATGACGGCGCGCTTCTCTCGTTCAGCTTCTGCTTGCTTGGCAATAGTTCTCTCCATGTCAGGTGGAAGCGACACGTCTTTGAGTTCGACATTAGAAACCTTGAGTCCCCAAGCGGTTGATTCGGAGGAGATGACTTCTCGAATGCGGTTGGCGATGGTCTCGCGGCCTGAAAGGAGGTTGTCGAGGGTGGTTTCGCCGACGATATTTCGCATTGTAGTCTGAGCGTATTGCGACATGGCGTACATGAAATCCTCTACTTCGAGAATAGCCTTTTCAGCAGACTCGACTTTGTAGTACAAGACAGCATTCACCTTGACTGAAATATTGTCTTTTGTGATGGCATTCTGGTCCGGCACGTCGACAGCTTTTACTCGCATATCAACCTTTCGGTACGACTGAAATACTGGCACAACGATCCTCCAGCCCGGCTCCATGATCTTGCTGAAGCGGCCCATAGTGAACTTCAGTCCGCGCTCGTACTGGTTGACTTGGCGAAGGCTGGCAAGAATGATGAAAACGACGACTCCAATGATTGTGTAATACATGACGATAGTATAGCAGAGATGTGTGATGAGGACTTCTCTTCATAATTTCTTTACCTTTTCTTAGGCTTTTCTTTAACATTTTTTATATGTTTCTTGAGCACTATTTTGCTATACTAGCTTTACTGCAAGATATAAGAAATAACAGAATGTCAGAAAATCTAAATCCAATCAGTAAAATCGCCGTCTTTAAGGGCACGAAGATTCGAAAAATCATCCGCAACAATGAGTGGTGGTTTTCGGTGGTGGATGTAGTGCAGGCGCTTACCGATCAAGTCGATGATCTCACTGCGAGAAAATATTGGAATAAACTCGCGCAAAGGCTGAAAGACGAAGGGAGTCAACTGGTGACATTTTGTCACCAGTTGAAATTGCCGGCCCCTGATGGCAAGATGCGAGAAACTGACTGCGCCAACGCCGAAGGCTTGTTCCGCATTATCCAGTCAGTCCCTTCACCCAAAGCCGAACCATTTAAGCGTTGGTTGGCTACTGTAGGCTATGAACGCATAAAGGAGATCGAAGACCCTGAACTTGCCACAAAACGCACTCGCGCTCTTTATAAAGCTAAGGGCTACGATGATGCCTGGATCGAAAAGCGTATGAGGGGTATTACCATTCGTGAAGAATTGACCAACGAGTGGCAGAATCGAGGCGTCAAAGAGCAAAATGAATACGCTATTCTCACCGCCGAGATATCAAAAGCGGCTTTTGGCATGACGCCGAATGAGTATAAAACCCTAAAAGGTCTCGAGCGAGAGAATCTTCGTGATCACATGAATGACCTAGAACTCATCTTTTCAATGCTCGGTGAGGCGGCGACCACAGAAATTGCTCGAACTACTGATGCTCAAGGGTTCGTTCCAAATAAAGTTGCGGCTACGAAGGGTGGGACGATTGCTGGCGATGCTCGCAAGAAACTTGAATCCTAGAGCGGAAAAAAGATAAGTACGAAGGAGAATTATCTGAAGGAGGTGCAAAAAACAAAGAGGTTAAAAAAGTAAAAATACAAAACAAAAAGAGCTTCCTCTGGGAAGCTCTTTTTGTTTTGTATTTTTCGATTTCTTACTTCTTATCGACAAACGCGAGTGCCATCTTCTGCTCCCGCGGATCGAACAACGCGATCTTGAAGTTGTAGGTTTTGCCGAGTTCGAGCTTGGCGCGGAGCTTGTCCTCACCGCCGAATTCGCTGACGTGGACCAAGCCCGCGACGCCTTCCTCAATAGAGGCGAGGGCACCGTGTCGGTTGAACTTGATGATCACGCCGCTCACGACATCGTCCTTCTTGTACTTCTTTGCCGCTTCCTTCCAAGGGTTCTCCTTGAGTGCCTTGATAGAGAGGGAAATCTTGCCTTCCTTGATCTCGATGATCTTCACGCGGACCTTCTGACCAGTCTTGAACATGGTGCGAGGATCTTCGACGAGTGACCAGTCGATCTCAGAGATGTGGACCAAGCCTTCGAGGCCGTCTTCCACCTTTACGAAGACACCGAAGTCGACGATACCAGTGACAGTACCTTCGAGCTCATCGCCCACATTGTATTTGCCAATGATCTCCTGCTTGTCTTTCTGATCCGGATTCTTCTCAGAGAAGATGAGCTTGCCTTCCTTTGGAATCGCAGAGATGACGCAGACAGCAATGCGCTGGCCGACGAGCTTCTTCAACTCATCCAAAATACGATCCTTGTCGCCATCAGCTACGCGAGGGTAGTGCTCAGCTTTGAGCTGGGATGCTGGGAGGAAACCCATGATGCCCTGCCACTCGATGATCAAACCGCCCTTGTTGGCTTCCTTCACTGGCAATTCGTACACCTTTCGGTCGCGGATCGCGTCTTCGATCTCACTCCAAATGAGGGCCTGTCGAGCTTCCTTGAGGGAGAGTTCAACGTAGCCGTTCTCATTTTCTGCATCAACAACCTTGGCAGCAACATTGTCTCCGATGTTGATCTTCTTGATCACATCTCGTGCGGCGATGTACTCGCGGCCGTAGATGATACCAGTACCGTATGGAGGCAAGTCGATGTACACACCGGTTTTGTCGATGTTTATGACTTTACCTTCCACGACGTCGCCGACTACTGGGGTAGTCGCGGTCTGCTCAAGGAACGAGTCCATGAGGTGCGCCTTCTTTGGAGCCACTTTCTCCGCTTCAGCCTTTGCCTCTGCTTTCGCCGCTGCTTTTCCGGCTGCGCGAGGAGACTTTTTCGTCTCAGTTGCTTCCGCAACCTCAGCCTTCGCTTCGGTTTTCGCGTTTACTTTTGCTTCCTTCTCGTCTACTGGCACGGCTTTCGCCTTTTTGCCGATCTTGAACAACATGTATATAAATGTCGACTTCGTTTCCGTGCTACGCCGTGAGGCCGGCCTGGTCGCTTGCCGACACTATATATAGTGTGCGGTGGCGACTGGCTCCCTCATGCGCCTTGGTGCGCGGGGTTATCGAGGTCGAAGACAATTAAAGCTCTTGACGAGCGTTGGGATAGTATATCTAAAATGGCTGAAAAGGCAAGCGGCGCGGCTGTAGAGGTGCGTAGCGCTGGAGCCGCGCCGCGAGTATGCTATACTTTTACCGCTATGGTAATCACATATTTAGGCGGAGAGTGTTTCAAGATGCAGTTTGGCGACATGGTGATCGCTTTCAATCCGCCGGCCAAGGATTCGGAGCTCAAATCGCCCCGTTTCGGTGCGGACATTGGATTGGTGAGCTTGAATCATCCAGATTTTAGCGGCGCAGAGCAGCTGGAATTTGGCGAGAAAAAGCCGTTCATCGTGTCCGGTCCTGGGGAATACGAGGTAAAGGGTATTTTTATTAAAGGCTTCAAATCGAAGTCGCAATACGGCGGCAAGGACAAGCTCAATACCATCTACACCCTTGGTCTCGACAATATGAACATTTGTTTTCTTGGTGCGGTGAGCGAGGATCTCGATGCGGAGACCAATGAGGCGATCGACGATATCGACGTGCTCTTCGTGCCGATCGGTGGTGAAGGCGTGTTGTCTCCGGCCGCAGCATACAAGATGGCGGTGAAGCTCGAACCAAAGCTCATCATTCCAATGCACTTTGGGTCTATTGGCAGCAAAGACGCGCTCAAGGCATTTTTGAAAGAAGCGGGCGAGACCACCAAACCTGTGGACAAACTCACAATCAAAAAGAAGGATTTGGAAGGGAAGAGTGGCGATGTGGTGGTGTTGGAGCCGGCGAATGCATAGAGACGCCTGCCGCGCGGGACACGTGAACGGCGACACTATATAATAGACATATGGAACGATTCTTCTCCGAGTTGCGCAATAAGCCGTATCGATACCGAAGAAATGTCGCTCTTGGGGTGGCGGTAGTGGTGACCCTTGTCATCTTTTCTGTCTGGGCGGTCTCGACCAAGGAACGTTTCGAGGCGCGCTTGGATGGTATGGCACAGAAGGCGGCGACGAATACTGCTACGAGTACTGCTTCGGGTGCATCGAGTACGGCAGCCGTCGAGCCGGCGAGCCCATTCGAGGCGATCTCGCAGACTTTTTCTGAAGGTTTCGATACCATAGAAAAGCAGTTTGAGGAACTCTCCAAATTGGCAGAATAGTGCTAGAATAGAGGCTCATTATTACACGCGTTTCATATCACGATGTCATCTAAAGATTCAGACAAGAAGCCAAAGGGCGGCAGCGAAGGCAAAAGCGATAAGGGCGGAAAAAGTGGCGCATCAGAGGCGTCGGCTTTGCCTGCACGCGAGAACGTGGTGAGTCGCAGCATCACTACCGAAATGCGCGACTCGTATTTGGACTACGCGATGTCCGTGATCACTGCGCGAGCCCTGCCTGACGTGCGCGACGGTTTGAAGCCGGTGCACCGACGTATCTTGTATGCAATGCACGAGATGGGCCTGGTGGCGAGCGCGAAGACGCGAAAGTCTGCGGCGGTGGTGGGAGACGTGCTCGGAAAATATCACCCGCACGGCAACGTCGCGGTGTATGAATCTATGGTGAAGATGGCGCAGGATTTTTCGATTCGATACCCGCTGATCATCGGCCAGGGTAACTTCGGTTGTTTTACAAAAGATACGGAAGTTCGACTCGCTGATGGGCGCAATCTTTCTTTTGGTGAACTCATCAATGAGGACAAGAAGGGCAAGAAAAATTACACCTTCACTGTTTCAAAAGAGGGAAAGGTGGAAATTGCTCAATTGATAAAGCCGCGACTGACGATTAAGGACGCTGAGATCATGAAGGTGGTGCTCGACAATGGAAAAGAGATCAAATGTACGCTAAACCACAAATTCCTTCTGAAGAATCAGGATTATAAAGAGGCGCAATATCTAAAGCCAGGTGAATCATTGATGCCTTTGTACAGCCGTCTTTCTGAAAAAGGAGAAAGTGCACTTTCGGATATGGTTGGATACGAGATGATCTACCAACCTCTCGATAATACTTGGGAGTATGCGCATCATTTGGCCGATGCCCTCAACATTTCTATTGGTAAATATGCCAAGTCAGCCGGCAAGGTCCGACATCATGTCGATTTTAATAAAGGCAACAATAGTCCAGAAAATATCCAGCGAATGCAATGGATCGATCATTGGAGACTTCATTCCGAACTGACTGCTGGCCGACATAAAAATGATCCCGAGTACGTAAAGAAGCTTGCGGAAGGTAGAAAGGCGTTTCGTGCAAAGGCTGGCGTAAAAGAGCAGTATAGCCAGGCGATGTCGGAAAGGAATAAGCAGAATTGGCAGAATCCTGAATACCGTGCGCAGATGATCGAGACGCTCAGTCGAGTGAATCTTGAGTACATTGCAGCTCATCCAGAAAAGCGTCTGGAACTTTCGGCTCGCGCAACCAAGACCTTGAAGCGTTTGTGGCAGGATGAGGCGTATCGCCAAGAGATGCACGCGCGGATCATCAAGGGAAACAAAAATCACACCACAAACAAGACCGGGAAGAAGAAATTCGACACGGTTTGCAAGAAATTGATCGAGAAGGGTGTACCGCTTTCCAAGGAGACTTACGAAGAATTTCGTCCGAAGGTGTACCCGTACAGGTCGGCCACTTCATGGGAGGTTGGTTTCAGTAAATATTACGGTTCTAATCTCGACCGACTTACGGTTGAGCTCGTGGGAAACCACAAAGTTTCTCGCGTTGAATTCTCAGGCGAACGCGAAGATGTATACGACCTCACTGTGCCGGTAAGCCACAATTTTGCGCTGGCGGCGGGCGTATTCGTGCACAACTCAATCGACGGTGACGGCGCCGCGGCAGAACGATACACTGAGGCGAAGATGGCGCGCATCTCGACCGTGATGCTCCAGGATATTGAGAAAGACACTGTCGACTTCCGACCAAACTACGAAAACACTCGAAAAGAGCCGGGCGTGCTGCCGGCTGCTGTCCCGAATCTCCTTTTGAACGGCACCCTTGGTATCGCCGTCGGTATGGCGACCAACATTCCGCCGCACAATCTCGGCGAAGTGGTGGATGCGACCACGCATCTCATCGACAACTCCGATGCTTCTGCGGAAGACCTTTTGCAATTTGTGAAGGGTCCGGATTTCCCGACTGGCGCGATGCTGTACGCTTCTGCCGAAATGAAGCATGCGTATACCACTGGCCGCGGCGGCGTGGTGGTGCGCGGCGAAGCGGAAATCGTGGAGACTAAGAACGGCTCGTTCCAGATTATCATCACCTCGATCCCATATCGAGTGAACAAAGCCGACCTTATTTTGACCATCGCCGACCTCGTTCGCGAGAAGAAGGTCGAAGGTATCAAGGGCCTCCGAGACGAGTCTACGAAAGACATTCGCGTGGTGATCGACCTCAAGCAGGGTGCTTTCCCACAGGCCGTGCTGAACTTTTTGTATAAACACACACAGCTCGAAGATACGTTCCACTTCAACACCGTTGCCCTCGTGGACGGCGTGCCGCAGACACTCTCGCTCAAGAGCGTGCTCGAGGAATTCATTAAGCATCGACAGGTGGTGGTGCGTCGTCGCACCGAATTTGACCTCCGCAAGGCTGAAGACCGTGAGCATATTTTGCTCGGCCTCAAGAAAGCGCTCGACCATATCGACGAGATCATTAAATTGATCAAAAAGTCGAAGGACACCCCGGAGGCGCATCTCAATTTGATGAAGACCTTCAAATTCTCCGACCGCCAGGCGACTGCTATTTTGGAAATGAAGCTGTCGCGTCTCGCGGGCCTCGAACGACAGAAGATTGAAGACGAACTCAACGCTGTGCAGGCGCTCATTCGCGAGCTCAAGGATTTGCTCTCGAGCGCGAAGAAGATTTTGGCGGTGATCAAGAAAGAACTGCTCGAAGTGCGTGCAAAATATGGCGACGAGCGACGCACCAAGGTCATCCGTGGAGGTGTGAAGGAATTTAAGCCTGAGGACACCATCCCAGACGTGGACTCTGTGCTCGTGTTCACTGCGGGTGGCTACATCAAGCGTACCTTGCCAGACGAGTATCGCCGACAGAAGCGCGGCGGTGTAGGTGTGGTGGATCTCGATACGAAAGAAGAGGATTTCATCACCCATATTTTGAATGCGAACACGCATGCGGACATGCTGTTCTTCACGAACAAGGGCAAGGCGTACCAGATCAAGATGTACGAGATCCCTGAAGGCAAGCGCGCGACCAAGGGCAAGTCAATCGTAAACTTTTTGGCACTGGCCGACGACGAACGCGTCACCTCGATTCTCCCGATGCCGAAGGAGGTGAAGAAAAGCGGTCTCAGTCTCTTCATGATCACCAAAAATGGCGTGGGCAAGAAGGTGAATGCCGAAACCTTCCACGATGTTCGACGAAGTGGCCTCATCGCTATCGGTCTGGAGTCTGGCGATAGTCTCGTGTCGGTACGATTTGTCGAGAAGGGCGATGAGGTGATCCTTGCGACCAGCGAAGGTCAGTCGATCCGATTCAAGGAAACCGATATCCGCGAAATGGGCCGCGCAGCCATGGGTGTCATTGCGATGCGTCTCGAAAAGGGCGACACCGTCATTGGTGCCGATGTGGTGAAGAAGGATATGAAAAAGCCAGCACTGCTCGTGATCATGAGCAACGGCTACGGCAAGCAGACTGAGCTCTCCGAATACAAGGTGCAGAAGCGCGGCGGCTCCGGTATTTTGACCGCGAAAATCACCGACAAGACCGGCAAGGTCATCACTTCGAGCGTGGTGGATGTGGCTGCGGCTGCCAAGGAGGTGAAAGAAGGCGAGGTCGGTGATGGTGCCAACGAGCTCGTGGCCATCTCCAAAAAGAGCCAGGTCATCCGCTGCGATATCAAGGAGATTCCGGTCCTCGGCCGACAGACCCAAGGCGTACGTATTATGCGCCTGCGAGATGGTGACACATTGGCGAGCGCGGTGTGTTTGTAAGGTGTGGTGATTCTCGCGATTTTTAGAAAATAAGGCAAGAAAAAACGCCGCCTGGATTGCTCCGGGCGGCGTCTTGCGTTTTCGAAACTGACTGCAGTGGGATGCGTTTGGATCCTCATTGCTCACGCAAGCGGAGGAAGCGAAGCGGTCCCATACCTGGCCCAATGTTTGTAGGGCAGGCGTGATTGGTCATGCCGTGTTGGTCCGGGAGCGAAAAGGTCGCGCTCACGGTCCACACAGCATCCGTTCTGAGAGACGTCGCGCTCTCGAGCACCACTTGCCGACCCGGGATGCCCACGAAGCTTACTTTCGGCGCGCCGTTCACCAGGCTAATGCTGGTGAGCACCGGCGCGCCGATCGGTTGTCCGGTCGGGAGCCAATACTTTGGAAACGTGCCGTCGGCTGCTTCTAGAGCAAGAACCGTCGGAGTCCCGTTGGTGAGCAGCGAGAGGTGGATACCGATGCGGGCAATGCCGGAGAGGCGGAGGAGTCTGAACCCATCCGTGTCGAAGTAATCGGCGTAGTGCGCCGGATCCTCCTCCAGATAGTTGATGGTCGAATTCCCCCACGTCTTGCTTAGCACTTCGCTCGTGCTGCCGTCCGGGTTGCTCGTAAAAACTCGAGCACACGTCGGTCGATCGGAGAATCCGAGAAGATACCAGGTATACCAGGGTGTTGCCGGCGGTGGGCCGTCGAAATACCTCAGGTTGGGAAACGGCAGGAAGACGTATCCAGCGACATTGATCGGGATGGTCTCCGCTGTTGCGTCAGCCGGAAGTCGGAAGCCGCCAACCCCATTGGTGACCAAGGGGAAGACGACATTGACCTGCGCCATTTCCAGTGTTGTCGCGGGGATATCCGGACTTTCACTGGCGAAGACGCTCGGGATGTCGGCCTCTTTGGCGGTGGTCTTCAGCAGAAACCTTGAATTCGTTCCATCGCTATTCGCCAGAGGGTAGTTTGTTGCCAAACAGGCCATCTGGAACGCAACCTCGCGAAGCTTGTTGGTGAACGCTTCCGGCGTGAGGCCGGAGACGGACACGTTGGTGCGCGCGATGGGTTGCACGATCTCGACAGCGTAGTAGTCGTGGGGCCAGCGATAGAGGAGGGCCTCGATCGTGTTGACACCCGCAAATTGCGCGGTGCGAATCTGGCTGAGCGTGCTTGGAAGCACGTCAGCCGCTCGAACGTCTGCCGTGGACCACAAGGTCAGGCAGGCGAGGGTGCTAACAAGGGCGACCAGCGCCCGATTGAGTAGGGCATTCATAAGTCAAATCCATGGGCAGGGGGTTGTGGTTGAGCTGCACTGCAGTGAGTTGTCAAAGCTGTTTTTGATATTACCTCTAAAAGCGCAAAAAGTCAATAGTTATCCACACGTGCTTAAAATGGCTAATGCCAAGGACTTTACAATCCCCAGAAAGTGATTTTGGTTCAGATGAACAGTGGTATACTAAATGGGTACTATTATCCGTTGCATTTATTTTCATTATGAAACATATTCTCGCTTCTCTCCTTGGCGTCGCCAAAGTCGCGATTCTGATGCTGGTTGTAGGATTCGGCGTCACTAGCCTCTCGGCTCAGTCGTCTTGGACACCGGCGCCAGCCAACCCTCCGGCAAACAATGCGTCTGCTCCAATAAATATCAGCTCATTGATGCAGCGAAAGTTTGGGCCGTTATTTCTCGGGACCACGGCTGTGTTGCCGAGTCCACCGAGTCCAATAACGAGCACGTTTGATGTGCTCGGCTTGGCAAGTACCACGATGCTTTCGACTGACACTCTCCTTGTGTCGAAAGCCGTCACCTTCGTCGCCGGCTCACCGATGAAACTCCTCACCTTCGGTTCTTTAGGTCTCACTCTCGCCGACGGCACACAAGGCGCTGGTAAGGTGCTCACTTCGAATGCGAGTGGTCTCGCAAGCTGGCAGACATTGCCAGCTGCGCCGTCTACCCCTTCTGGAACTCCTGCAAACACCGCGATTCTCGGCCCACTCGCCTACAGCGCGCAAGATTTTGGAAATAATAGTGCAAATTACGTGGAGAGCACATTCACCCTCGCCGGGCCGACCGATGTGGTGATCACTTCGTCAGTGAACGTCTGCGGCGCCATCATTTTCAATGTGTACATGCGCGTTGATGGTGTCGAGAAGGACAAGAAAGCTTTCCGAGGTGAATCAAATGGTGCAGACTGCGGTACGGTAAATCTCTCGAGCCGAGTGAGTCTTGCTGCTGGAAGTCACACGGTGAAGATTCAGGGCGGCTTGTTCACGTCTTTCCCTGGATACGGCAACACCACGCGACCTGTCGACACCTTTGTGTATGTTCTCGGAGGGGTGAGTGGTGGTACCACCTCAAGTCCTGCGGTTGTCGGTTCTTGTGACGCGAATCCTTTTCAGGCAACTAACCAGAGTGGTCCAAGTATGCTGAGTGGGACCACTTACCAGAACACCAGCGGCACTCAGCTGATAGTGGTTGCCACCGCAAGCGAGACGTCATTTAGCGGTCAGAATGCCTTAGCTGGTTATATCGGCGTCTCTAGTGCATCGACTCTCGTCTCTCAAGAGATTTTTACTTCTACCAATAGAAATTCGATCACCTTCCTTGTGCCACCGGGCTATTACTACAAGGTGGTAAATGGAGCTACAAACAGTCCGACACTTAGTTCAACTGCATGGAAATTGTGCGGAGGAGGCAGTACAACATCGGGTGGCGGATCAGTATTGAAGGGTGTTCTAACTCTCGCATCCAGTCGCAACGTGGCACCTACAGGTGCGTATGTTTCCGACTCGATAACCGTTACTGGGGCAAGTGTCGGCGATTCTGTAAGCGTGAGTCTGCCTAATAATTATTATAATAATTACACTCCTATCACCGCCCCACTTCCTTGCGCTTCGATCGATGCTTCTGTGGTTAGTCCTAATATGGTAAAGGTTAGATTTAGTAATGCGTATGACGGAACCGCTTGTGCTGTTCCGGCCGGGACGTATAATGTTTTTGTGGGCTCTTCTGCTGGGGTGAACACTGTTACTGCCTCAGCGGGAGTGTCCCAGATTATTGCGGGCACTGGGGTGACGATATCTCCAGCGAGTGGGACGGGTGCGGTGACAGTAGGAATGAGCCCGGGCCAGGGCATGATGGGCGATGTGCCGGATGCGATCTTGTGTCAGTCAGCATCAGATACTTCAAAAGTGATCATGTATGCGCAAGGAGTGAACACTGTTTCTTGGGGAACTCCAGGAAGAAGAATTTACTCAAGCGATTCTGATGCCGGTCCGCATCTCACTGTGTATTTTCATCCTACCACTGGAGCCTGGATCAATGATGTAGTCGGTTTGTCTCAGTCGTATACCAACGCGATAAATGGGTGTCGGGATAGGAACTTAAGTCAGCAAACTGGCTTCAAATTTGCTGGAGTGAACAATGTTACCGCCGCTGCACCCGCAGCGGCCGCGGGCACTATCTGTGGTTCGGCGACACGCAAGGGAACCATGACCCAATTTAATACCGTCTCTCTTGCTACCGACTCGTGGGGGTGTGCAGTGGATCCTACAGGTGCAAACTTTAATGGCCCCGCTGAATCAAATGACTCACAAAGGAGGACCGTGTTAAACAATGGCACATGTACCGGTGCCAGAAAAGTTGTGGTAGATGCACTGGAAAGAAGTTTCATTTGTGTGAAGCAGTAGTTAATTCGCTGGCCACAGCCAACAATGTTCTCCCACCCGCACAAAAATACTGATCAGCTGGGGTTGATGCCTGGAATGAAGGTGGCGGATTTGGGAGCGGGCGTCGGGGCGTATGCGATCCCAGCGGCACAGGCAGTGGGCGAGAAGGGTCGGGTGTATGCGGTGGAGGTGCAGCGCGATTTAGTCGCGAAGATCAAGGCCAATGCTGAACATGCCGGCCTGAAGAATGTCGAATATCTTTGGGGTAACATCGAGCAGCGTGGCGGCACCCATATTGGCGATGAACTTGTGGATTTCGTGATTGTGGCGAACGTGCTGTTTCAAGCGGCCGACAAGGTTGGGCTGGTCGCGGAGGTGCGACGGATTGTGAAAAAAGGTGGAAAGGTCGCGGTGGTGGATTGGAAAGAATCTTTTGGCGGCATTGGTCCGGCGGTGCAGGAAGTGGTGAGTGAGACGAAGACAAAAGAGCTTTTTGTGCAAAATGGCTTTCAGCATGTGCGCGGCATTTCGGCAGGGGATCATCATTACGGGCTTATCTTCACAAAAATATGAAAAATATGACCACGTTTCAGATCGTCCTCACCGGCATATTTGCCGGAGCGGTGCTCGTGGCCTTGGTGGTGTTTGCGACATTTAAAGGTTCTTCAAGCAAAGGCTTGATGGCGATCACTTTGTGGGGTACTTTGCCGGCAGGTGATTTTGCTCAGGTGGTTTCTACGGTAAATCAAGTGTTGCCACAGCGGCTTGCTATCAATTATGTCGAAAAGAAGGAGAAAGATTTTGATCGCGAACTCACCGAGGCTCTGGCTTCTGGGGTCGGTCCGGATGCGGTGCTACTTCCACACACCAGCTTGTTTCGCCAGCAGGGGCGTATCTTGCCTATCCCGGAGGCGAGCCTGCCGCTCCGCACCTTCCGAGATACCTTTAGTGACCAGGCTCGCCTGTATGAGATGTCCGGCGGCGTCTGGGCGCTGCCTTTCGTGAGCGATCCGCTCGTGATGTATTGGAACAAAGACATCTTCAACACTGCTGGTTTAGCCAATCCGCCAAAGCATTGGGATGAATTTCTCACATTAGCACCTCAGCTCACCAAAAAAGACGCGGCGGGCAATATTACCCAAAGCGCTGTGCCGTTTGGCGAGGTGGTAAACATTTCGAATGCGAAAGACACCCTCTCAGCACTGCTGTTGCAGGCCGGAACCCCTATTACAAAGATTGACCAGAATGGTGCATTCTCTAGCACGTTGTCTGATCGCCCTAAAGGAGTCTCCGATATTCCAGCAGTCTCTGTAGTGGCTTTCTACACGCAATTTTCTAACCCTTCGAAAACGACATTTACATGGAATCGGGCCATCGGTGACGCGCAGAACTTCTTTTTGGCCGGCAATCTTGCCACCTACTTTGCCTTCGCTAGCGAGAATGAGACGTTGCTTCGCAAGAATCCAAATCTCAATTTTGATATCACCGCTTTGCCACAACCGCGCGACGTGAAGGTGCCGATGGTGTACGGCAAGCTCTATGGCTTGGCCTTGATGAAGGCGGGAAAGGATCCGGTCGGTGCTTTCCAGGTGCTCTCTATCTTGGCTGATCAGACATTTGTCAGTACGTTTGCTCAGCAGACAGGGTTCGCGCCGTCGCGTCGGGACTTGCTCGCGACGGCGCCGGCCGACCCTGCTCTCGCCGTATCGTACCGATCCTCTCTCATCGCTCGCAGCTGGATCGATCCTGAACCAGTCGCTACTGGTGCGATCTTCAAGCGCATGATCGAAAGTGTCACTTCCGGCAAATATCGCCCAAGCGAGGCCGTGAGCGCGGCCTCCCAAGAGCTCCAGGCTTTGCTACGATAAACACATGCACCCTTTTTTTAGAAAAATCGCCGCTTCAGTCGTCCTCTCGAGCTTGCTGTCCGCGCTCCTCTTTCTGTCGTTCTCTGCCATCCTTATTCCGGCACCTGTCGCAGCAGCTAGTAACGGTTTCTTCGGGCTTCAGAAGCCAAACCTCATCGTCTGTGGTGACTTTGATAACCCCGACAATACCGCCGCGGCGCACGAATGTACCTTCGCTGATGTGGTGTTGCTCGCCAAGAATGTGGTCAATTTTGCCTTCTACCTCTCCGTCCCCGCCGTTATCCTGCTCCTCTCCTATGCGGGCTACCTCTATATGACTTCCGCTGGCGATGAGGGGAAGGTCGGGCAGGCGCATACAATCTTTACCAACGTCGCTATCGGCTTCTGTATTATCTTGGCGGCGTGGCTGATTGTTACGACTTTATTGCAAGCCTTATTGAATCAGGTGAGCTACCCGATTTTGAAAGGGAACACAATTGAGATAAAATAGAGACATGAAATACTTCTCACACACGAGGCAGTTCAAACCTATCTTCAAGAAACTCATGGCGCATTGTTTGGTGGCCGGAGTACTTCTCACTGTTGCTGTACCATTGGTCCATGCGTCGGTCACAAACGAAGCTCTCAGTTTCTCCAATCCGCTCAAGGCAAACTCTATCGAAGATCTCCTTGCCGATATCCTAAAGCTGGTGAGTCGCCTCGGCGCCATCATCGCAGTGCTCTACTTCATCTACGGCGGCTTTTTGTATGTGACCGCGCAGGGTGATGAGGAAAAGGTGGGCAAGGCGCACGGCACCCTCAAGTGGGCGGCGGTGGGTACTGCTGTGCTGCTTAGTGCGGAGATCATCGCGAGGATTATTGAGAATACAGTGAAGAGCGTCAGTAATATCTAACATTCATGCTCAACGGCGTCACCGATTTCAAAGACTTCATCGATGTCTTGTACGACATTATTGGCGGTACTTTGGCACCCCTATTGTTTGCTACCGCGATTGTCGCCTTTCTCTATGGTGTACAGAAGTATATTTTGGCCGGTGCCAGTGAGGACAAAGTGAAAGAGGGCAGGGATATGATGATCTACGGCATCATCGGCTTGGCCGTGATGTTTTCCGTGTGGGGATTGGTGCGCTTGGTGATCAATACCTTTTTTGTTGGGTTCTAGCCGCCGCGGCGCTCCGGTCTGCCTGTCCACACCCTTGGTTTGTCGCCATTCTAGGGGCTGGTATAATGTCGGGAGGTAATATCTTTGCCTTTAAGAAGTGTATTACTTTATTATCAGCAGTTTATTCAATTTTACGTATGAAAAAGCTTTTTTACGGAATGTCAGCAGCAGCGGCTGCTCTCATGGCTCCGATTTCGGTGTTTGCGGCAGTGAGTACCGACTTTGAAAATACAACCCAAGGTCTTGGTGGCATTGCGCAATTATTCCGTTCATTCCTAGACTATGCAGTACCCTTTCTTATTGCTTGTGCCGTTGTGTATTTCCTCTATGGGGTACTCCAGTATGTGATCATGGGTGACGACGAGGAGAAGAAAGAAAAGGCGAAGAGCACTATCTTGTACGGTATTGTCGGAATCTTCGTGATGGTCTCTGTGTACGGACTCGTGACTTTGTTAAAAAAGACGTTTAACTTAGAAGAACAGGGTCTGACAGCACCAACCTTAGACACTCTCCAGTAATTCAGTCACTGTATATATCCCGTGTCCAGCGCCACCGACTCATTGATTTCAAAGCTCGCAGAAGCAGTGGTCAATCCGGTGCTGAAGCTGGCATACGCCGTCGCCTTCCTTGTCTTCCTCTGGGGCGTGTTCCAATACGTGAGAGGCGCTGACAATGAAGATGCGCGAGCACTCGGGGTGAGGCACATGACGTGGGGGGTTGTCGGTCTCGCGATCATGGTGACGGCCAAGGCCATTGTGAGTCTCATTGGCGCCACGGTCGGAGTCTCAGTGTTCTAGGTAGTGCGGGCCATCCCGCAAAAAATATAAAGGCAAAGAAAAAAGAGCGCAACACCAACCGGGTGTCGCGCTCTTTGCGTTGGGGTGGGGCTGTAGAGCCTCAACCACTACTATTCGATCTTCCGTTGAAGGAAGTAGCGGAAGGTGGTGCCTTCCGCAAAGATCTCCCCGGCGAACCGGTTCGGATCTCGTGGGTCGATGTCGCCCGTGAACTCGCCGCGGGTGCGATCGCCTTCGTCCTCCCAAGTGCCGGCTTTCTTTCGGCCGTCCCACTTGTAGAGGACGACGACAGGCCGGCCTTGCATGAAGCGCTCGACGCTGAACCACATGTGTGGGTGGTCGCCGCGCACTTCGTTGAGCACCCAGGCTCGGCAACGAATTTCTTCGTTCGAGCCCGACTTGTATGCCGCGAAGGTGTATGAGACCTTGGGCGGCGTTACCGATGCTCCGGAGCTGGCCACGAACTCTTGCGAGGGTGTGAGGCCATTCGCTTGCGGACGGATCCAGATGGCCCAGATGCCGAAGCCGAGGCTTGCGAGGAGTCCGATACTCCAGACCCACTTCCAGACTAGGCCGGCGGTCTTGAGTTGGATCTTTCGTAGCTCCACCCGTTGCCTGATGGCTGCTTCTGCTGCGGCCCTGATGTCGGCGGCGGTGGGTGTAGCGGGAGCGCCTGCTGTGCCGCCGGTCGCAGGATTTGCTCCGGTGGTTGGTGGGTTAGTGGCTGTAGAGGCACCACTCGGATTTGCCCACCCGATGGTCTTCCAGACGGCAATGCCGCCGGCGATGATTGCCAGTATTACAATGAGGTAGCTCATAGATTACTCCGTTTCTTTCGTTGTTATGGACGAGCCGGGGTGGGCGGCGGTGTTGGCCGTGGTGGTGTCGCAGGGACAGTCACCAGTAGCCGCTTCGCCGCTTCATCTCCGAGTGCCAGCGTGCCGATTGAGGCAACTGAATCAGCGAAGAGTCCTGCTGTAGCAGCAGGGTTTTGCGTATAGGCTTGGAGCCGATCTCTGAGCACTTGATTCTTGGCCTGGCCTTCTGCGAGGTCCGCAGCCGCTTTGTGTGTCGCGGTTATCACGGCGGCCTTGCCATTCGCGTCCGCAATCGTGCCAGCCATCATTGCTGCTGTCAGTGTCTCCCTCTGGGCGCCAATCTCGCTGCCGAGATCAACGTCTAAGACGCGAATTTCAGTGACTTCAACGCCAACGGAGGTGGTCAGTGACGGGTTGTGGGCATTACCGTTGTTGACGATATCCTTCACCCCATCAATGATTTCTCCACGAGGAGTTTTTCCCACCGTGGCTGGCGTGCAATCATGATACTTGTTGCGCAAGAGTTCGAAGTAGGTATGCATCGCTACACGCTCGCGGACGACATCCTTAATGGCTCCAGTTGCCATATCGACCCAGGTATTGCTCCCGACTCGGTATTGCATTTTGTGGATGTTTCGTGCCTGAAAGGTCACGAGGAGCACGAGCTTCGTTGGAATCACTTGATTCTCCGGTCCCGCACTTTCGAGATCGGTGAACGAAATGCCTAGCGTGCTGATGTAGAACACTGACTTCGCCTCGCCGATCTTCGGCGTTAGGTGGTAGTCGATGCCTCCCGATGCTGTTCCGGGGTCCTTCACCAATTTGTTGTAGGCGAGAGGGTATTTCCGTAGTTGGAAGAAGGGATAAATCCCGATCCACCAAGCATTGAACATTGGCATCAAAAGCCACTTCTCCAGCATTCGCATTGGCCACCAGGCGTTACCCTTGAGGTATGCTTCGTAATGTTGTTCGTAGTCCGCGGTGTCTTTTGCCCACTGTTCCCGTTCGGTGACAGTGGCTCCAGCAGGGAGTGACTTGGGAGGAATTTCTTTCACTACGCCAATGTCAGGTCCGTGCTGGACAACAAACACGCCGCGCACGCCGGAGACGAATCTCACAGGTGCGTCATCACCGTTGATGAAGGTGAAAAGTTCATTTTCACTGGCAAACTTGAAGAACTTACCTCGTTTCGCTAACCCGTAGGCTCCGAAGACGAGGAAGACGAGCCACAGTGTGGTGGCAATGGCCACCAGTGTCCACATCAGCGAACTCCAATCGGGAAGCGACCAGTTAGGTAGCTTGTCCCAAATGCTAATGTCCGGCATGTGGAACTCGGGCAGGTTTTTGAACCCGCCGAAGTGATTGATCGAAGCGAGGATGACGAAGCTCAGTCCGAAGAAGATCGTGAGCGCGCCGAGGATTTTGTGTTTCATAGTTTTGCTAGGTTGTCAGGGAAGCGGTTTTGCCGCTTCGGGCAGGGGTTTCTGGCGCTTTTTTTGAGTTGTTCGGCGCCGGTTGTTCTGGTGTGAATGATAGCATATAAAAAGGTAAAAGTCAAGTGGCGGAAGGAGTGGTAGCGGGTGTCGTGGAATGGCTTTGTTGAGGCACGGTTTTGGGTGTGCCGGTTGTTGTGCGGGCAAAAGAAAACGCCCTTTCCGGTGATGGCCGGAAAGGGCGGGAGTGAGAGGAGCGAATGTCGCCTCAGGCCTTGATCAGGGCAAGCAGTTCGCTGAGCATGAAGGGCTTGCTTAGGAAGAGAAATGGCCGAGAAATCGTTGCTCGTGCGCGCTCGATATTGTCCGCATCCGCAGCGCCGCTCATAAGGATGAGCTGAGCGCTAGGGAAGAGCTTTGCCCCGACTTGGAGGACCGCGTCGCCATTGAGGCCTCCGAGGTGGTAGTCGCTCAAGATGACGTCTGGCCAATTGGCTTTGTCGCCAGTGGCGATGACCTGCAATGTGGTAACGGCTTCGATGCCGTCAGCCTTGAGAGTCACATCAGCCCCCTCAATGGCTTTTGGCAGGAATTCAGAGAGGACTCTGGCGAGCGATAGCTCGTCTTCCGCGATGAAGATTTTCATGGTTTCAAAGACCGCAGTTTTGGTTGAGAACAAAAAGTAGCATATCAGTAATACGGTACTTCGTCAAGTGGTGCGCGGGAGAGGCTTGGCCACGAGTTCTTCTCGCTGTGCTCGAAGCCTCTCGGCCCCGCCTCAGAAAAGCTTCCCCGAAGCTTTTCTTCCGGCTTTCAAGTCCTCTCCGCTTTGGTATGAAAAAAAGCCGACAGAGAGTCGGCCATTTTTCATATGGTGCGCGGGAGAGGACTTGAACCTCCATGCCTTGCGGCACTTGCTCCTAAGGCAAGCGTGTCTGCCATTTCACCACCCGCGCATAGGGGTATCGTAGCATATTTGAGTGGTCACGGATAATTTCTTCGCCGTCGCTCAGAAATTTCCTCGACCCCGCCTCGGCTGTTTTGCCTGCTGACAAAACATGCCTCCGGCTTGCACCTGTACGAAAAAATCCGGGAATGGTCCGGATTTGTTTCGTCAGGTGCACCCAGTAGGATTCGAACCTACGACCTACCGCTTAAGAGGCGGATGCTCTACCAACTGAGCTATAGGTGCATGTCGGGAAAATATAACAGATTTCTGGGGGATTCGCAAGAAAAAAGCGCCGCCCACGTGAAACGGGGCGACGCGTGAGGGTGTCGAAGTGATGCAGTGCGAGACGTCGTGGTCAGGCTTGGCCGAGCGAGGGATTGCGAAGAGCGATCGGCACGTCCAGCTTGCCGGCATTGTGCACGGCCGAGACGGGCGCACCGCTTCGGATTTTCGAGTCTGAGTCTTGCCGAGCCTTTGCTGGCTTCTCGCTCAGCGGAACGTGAACTTCTCCGGCAGGCCCCAAGCGCCGAGCACGTAGTGTTCGTAGCCGCCAGTCATCTTCGGGCGCCGAACCGACAGTATCGGGTCTTCGTCGAAGGTCTCTAGCTCGAACTCTGCATCTGGATGCCGAGCTTCGATCTTCAGCACTGCCTGCTGGAGTTTCTCGGGGGCTTTGAGTGCTGATAGCAAGAGGAACATCTCATAGGGTTTGCATGTCCAACTCTGCCCGACCTTCCACTTGGCGTAAGCTGCGATTCTTGTGCTCGCTTCATGGCGGTAAGCCTTGGTATCCGAGGCTTCCTTGATGGCCTCTTTCAACCAGCCGCCAAAGGCATACACAGATGCCAGGCCAACCCAAGCGAACATGCTACCAAAAGCCAAGCCGAGCAGGAAGCCGAGACTCATGATGATCGCCGGAAACTTCCAGCTCATGGCGAGTTGACGAGCCAACGTCGGCGACGTCCGCACCCATTCAGCGAGGTCGGCGAAGAATTGCTGCTTCACCTGTAGCCTGTGCTGCTCCGCTTCGCTTGCGGTGAGCGGCATGAGTCCGCAGTTCTGGAGGATCGTGGCGCGCAGGGAATCGTGTCGCTGTGCCCACCGGCGTTCACGGCTGTTCTGCCGAATACCGCCGGTGTGTTTGGTGTTGTTGTGACCGCGATGACGACTGCTTGTCAGGTTCGTGTCCTGGCCAGACGTCCTTGTTGTTTCTGGTAGTGTTGCGTTCACCGTCGACCTCCTTGTGTTGAGGGTTGTTGTTTTGAAAAGAGGATTCGGCACACGCCGGTCCATTTCTAATGCTACGCTCTTTTGTTCCTGCGTCAACTCTGTCTACTGTGCTTTCGGCAACTCATAAAAACAAAGAGTGTATCCGTCTGGGTCCTGAATGCCAAATTCGATGTTGCCCCAAGGCATTTTTTCAGGTGATTCAATCGGTCTCAGCCCCTTCGCCAGCAATTCCGTGTGATAGGTCTCTGCGTTATCTACCTCGATTTGAATTAAAACACCCAGGCCTTTCTTGCTGTGATGCAAGTCGGTGGGCAAGTTTTTTCTAAAGCCAAGAGCATATTCCTCCTTTTCGTGAAAATGGATCTCGAAAGCGCCAAGTTTGAGCATCACGCCTTTGCCATCGGAGCGGATACAATCGAAACCGAGCGATTGGTAAAACGCCGCCGCCTTTTTGAGGTCGTCAGTGAGTAGTACGAGACAGTCCAAATTTTTCAGATGTTTTTCGATTTCATTTATCATGTGCCTGGGGTGGGACTCGAACCCACATTCCTTTTGGGAACACCATTTTAAGTGGTGCGCGGCTACCAATTACGCCACCCGGGCTTTTTATTAGAGTATCATATTTTTTGAATACGAGGATGAGGCGAGTGGGGGTGTCGCGGTGATTTTGAGTGCCCGCGGATTTTGCTTCCAAAAGTATGCAAAAAGGAAGCAAAATCCGCGGGTACGGGAAAATGTCAGCGGACACCGGCTTTACTGTTGAATGCCATACCATACTTCGACACTTCTGCGAGTTTTACTTCTTGAGGAGGCGTAGGCCGGGATCGAACCGGCGCATAGCAGTTTTGCAGACTGCCGCGTTGACCAACTTCGCCACTACGCCATGCGAACAGTCTAGCACTACCGCATCAACTCATCAATGCGCTGGCGGTGCTTCTCACCTTTGTCCACGGCGAAGTCGAAGAGGGGAACACGGCCGATGCGGGACTTCTCGCGGACGTAGTTTTGGAAATCGCCGCGCTTGCGGACGAGGAATTCCACCACGGCGTGCTCCTTGTCGACAGGCAACACGGTGAAATACACGGTGGCACGTCGACCCTGGTCGCCCATTTCGACGTCGGTGACAGTGACCATCGAAGAGCCGTTCGACTCACGTTGCAAAAAGTCGCCTGCCAAGGCTCGGACAATCTCGCGGGCTTTTTCGTCTTTGCGGTGCATGGGTGGGGGAGCGACGGCCGCTCGATTACTTAGTAACTAATGAATAACACTCGATCTGGTCGCCAGGCGCGATCTCGATCTTCGATTCGATCATGGTGCCAAATTCGCTGTCTTTGTTGACCTCGCTGACCTTCTCTTTCTTCTGCTGGAGCTCGCGGATCTTGCCTTTGCCGATTTCAGAGTCACGACGCATGATGCGTACATCCGCACCAATGTTTACGATACCACCGAGCACACGACCGCCCACCACTTGCTTGTCTTTGGTCTTGCTAAATATTTTAAGGATCTTCGCTGTGCCGGAGACTTCTTCGGCGGTGATCTTCGGCACATTTTTTGTCACGGTCTCCTCGATCCATTCAATGAGCTTGTAGATGATGTCGAACGAATGCATCTCGACGTTTAACCGCTCGCCCATCATCTTGGCTTGTGTATCGACGGCAACATTGAAGCCGAGGATTTTCGTGCCGGGTTGTACTACAGCCATCTTCACATCCGCTTCGGTGATCGTGCCGACACCAGACTGCACGAGCTTGATCTGCACTTTGTCATTTTTGATCTTGGCGATTTCATGCTGGATCGCTTCCATGGTACCGGAAACATCGGCTTTGATGATGAGGGTGATGGTGACACTTTCGCTTGCATCGACTGCGACAGTTGCACCGGCTCCATTTTTCGCACCACTTTTTCCGATCTTTGCCGCGCTTTTCTTCGTCACTGCTTCCGCTACCGCCGCTTCAGCGTCGCGTTTGTTGTCGAAGACACGGAAAATCTCGCCGATGGTGGGGGTGGAGTCGAATCCAAGAAGCTTTACTGGGCTAGAGAAGCGCGCCTCTTCGATGCGTGCGCCCGTGAAATCTTCGATCGCCCGTACTGGAGTGATGCTGGTGTCGCAGACGACGAACGTTCCTTTTTTCAAGGTGCCGTCTTTGATGATGAGCGTACCAGAAATGCCCTTGCGCGGATCGAGCTTGCTTTCGATGACGATACCTTCTGCTTTTTTCGAGAGGTCACCTTTGAGTTCGGCCAATTCAGCGGTGAGGAGGACGAGGTCAAGGAGTTCGGGAACACCTTCGCCGGTTTTGCCGGAGATGCCAGCCCAAGAGATCTGGCCGCCGTAGCCTTCGATGTAGATTTCGTGTTCCGCGAGGCTCTGCTTGGTGCGTTCGAGATTGGCCTTTGGCGAATCCATTTTGTTGATGCCGACGATGTAGGGGATACCGGCTTCCTTAATACAATTAAGTGCTTCGACGGTCTGTGGCTTCACGCCTTCTTCGGCCGAGACGATGAGAATGGCGATGTCAGCAACATTGGCGCCGCGGACACGAATGCCTTTGAAAGCGGCGTGGCCCGGAGTGTCGAGAAAGGTGATGAGGTTTTTCTTGGTACCGCGCGTATGACAAACTTCGTATGCCGCGATGTGTTGGGTGATGCCGCCGGCTTCCTTGGCGCAGGTGTTGGTTTTGCGAATATGGTCAAGCAAGGTGGACTTACCGTGGTCAATGTGCCCCATGACAGCGACGACCGGTGGTCGCTCAATGATCGTCGTTGAAATCGCAGGAGTTTTTTTGGACATGGTGATGAAAGTGGGGAGGTGAGGGTATCGGCGGGCCGATGTGGGATTATTGGATCGTCAGCGCGTGCTTCGCTTTTGAGATCGCCTCCTCTTCTTCCGGAGAGAGTTCGAATTCTGAGATAAAATTCTTGAGGGGCTTCGCGAAGATGCCGAGTCGCTCGCGGGCATTGAGGGTGGAGATCACAACTCCGTCGCCTTTTTCGTTGACGTAGGCTGTGGCGAAGCTCATGTTGCCACCCGCGCCGATGCCTTTGAAGGCGTTGAAACGCACGGTCTCAACGGCGCGGGTGCTTCTCGACAAGCGTCGTTCTACGAGTGTGAGGTATTTCTCCATCTCTCGCTGAAAATCTTCGCTTTCTGCAAGCCCTTTTTTGATATGGAGTACCGTGTCCTCCAGACTCTTGGCATTCTTGCCGACGAGCAACCGGTGGACGCGGACTTCCAGATGGACAATGAGCACGATGAGTATCAGGACAATGCCAGAAACTGCGTACAAAAGCAGGTTCAAAGGAATTGAACTAACATCAAAAGTCATCTCGATACTATACCTCTTTTGTTGACTTTTTGCAAAAAGCGCTGTTGTGGGATACCATCTTGGTATGTTGGATTTCCTCAATAGATTGGCCCAAAAATCACGAATATATTTGGATTACGCTGCACTGACGCCGCCGGATATTCGTGTGTCTCGAGAGATTGCGCAGACCGTGCAACGGCATTTTGCCAACCCATCGGCGATTCATGCGGATGGCGTGCACGCTCGACGTGCGCTCTCCGAAGCACGGGCTAGGGTGGCGCGCACGCTGAATGCTCACGCCGACGAAATCTTGTTTGTGGCCACTGGCACCGAAGCGAACAATCTTGCCATCTTTGGTCTATTCAAAAAACTCGTCATGCCAAAGACCCTCGGTGGGTACGGCTTGAAGCCGAGCGATCTGCACTGCCTCGTCTCAGAAATCGAGCACACTTCTGTGCTTGAATCGATGCGACACCTTAGCGAGGTTGGCGTGACAGTTGAACATCTTTCAATTGATGCAACCGGCAGCGTTGATGTTGCTGAGCTGCGCAAAAAACTTCGCCCCAATACATTTTTGGTCTCGGTGATGTCGGTAAACAACGAGATCGGCACCGTTCAACCGATCGACGAAGTGGCGAAAGCGGTGCGCAAGGCTCGAAAAGAAAATGTGCTTGCTGGAATGATCGCGAGAGATACTAACGCTCTCTCTCAGGTCTTGTTTCCGCTGTTCCATTGTGATGCGAGTCAGTCGCCGCTCTACGCAAAGCTCTCGACCACGCAACTCGGTGCAGATTTGATTACTCTCGATAGTCACAAGGTGTGTGGCCCGCGAAGCGTTGGGGTGCTGTGGGTGCGGCGTGGCATCGAACTCATGCCGATCATGTACGGCGGCGGACAAGAGCGCGGTGTGCGATCGGGGACAGAGAATGTGCCTGGAGCAGTGGGAATGGCGAAGGCGCTCGAGCTTGCCGAAGGCTTGCGAGAGCGCGAGGTGGCGCGACTCACGGAGTTGCGAAATTATTTCATCCTGCACGCGCAGGAAAAGCTCGCCAAAAAAACTCCGCATGTTCAACTGTTTTTGAACGGCTCATCTGATATTGATTCCCAGCACCAGTCTCCGCACATTGTGAGTGTTTCGTTTCAACCGACCGATGTTGGTGCGCCGCCAATTGATCACGAATTTTTACTGTTGAAATTGGATGCGCGCGGCGTCGCGTGCTCCACCAAGAGCGCTTGCCTTCGCGACGAGGACGAATCCTACGTGATCCGCGCGCTCCGCCGCGCGCAAGCCGCCGCCATTGCCGCCGGCATCCTGTCGGCCGCTTCCGTGCCTCGCACCCCGCACGCCCTCCGCTTCTCCTTTGGCCGCTGGACGACCAAGCGTGACATCGACCGCGCAATCATTGCCCTTGTTGAGTCGCTGCGTTCCATTTGATACAATACTCGGCATGGAAGAGCTCACGAAACATCAGATCGTCCTCGTGACGCTATTGGTCAGTTTTATTACTTCCGTAGCCACCGGCATTGTGACAGTCGCGCTCGTCGAGCAAGCACCGCAGGGAGTCACCCAGACCATCAACCGCGTCATCGAACGCACCGTGGAAAAAGTCGTCCCTGGCGGCACTCCAGCAACAGTGATCATTTCCCAAGACGGCAGTCATGCCAATGCCGAGGATCTTGTAGTCTCTGCGGTGGAAAAGAATGCCAAGAGCCTCGTCCGTATCAAGGGTACGGTCAATGCTGATCCGCCGACTTTCGCTGGCCTCGGTCTTGTTGTATCAAAAGATTGGATCGTCGCGGACAAGAGCATTGTCGTGGAAGGCGGCTCGTATTTGGCAGTGATGTCTGATGGAAAAATTCTCGACCTCGACCTCGTGGCACGAAATGACGCTATTAAGGTCGCCGTGTTCAAGGCGCGTCTCGATCCGAAGCTCGACTATCACTTGAAGCCGATAAAAATGGGCGATTCAAATACGGTGAAGATCGGACAAGATGTGATCGTGCTCGCTGGAGCAGACCGCAACGTTATCTCTCGCAGCACTGTCACCGGCCTCATCACCAATTCCGACGGCACTCCTTCGAACATTGAGACCGATTCACTGCTCAACTATAGTGCCGAACCCTTGATTGCTCTCAATGGCGATGTCGTAGGTATTAAGACTCGTCGAGACGGCGTCAATCCGGCAGATTTTCTGCCAATCAATAGTTTGGCGGCGATGCTGAGAGGGCTTTGACTTGCTGCCGGAAGGCGAATATAGTTACGTATATGCCTCCACTCAACCACTTCACCACCAAAGCCAAGGAAGCCATCCGTCGAGCCCACGAGCTCGCTATTGAGCGCGGGCAGAACCACGTAAACCCGATACACCTCCTCATTTCTCTTGTGTTGCAGGAGGAAAGTATGGTGATTTCGATTTTGGACAAGCTCGAGGTGGATACGGTGCTCCTCACCGACTCTCTTTTGGATGCGATCGAATCTCCGGAGGGCACTCCGGTGCTTGCGCCGTCGTATCAGCTGTACCTCACTCCAGAATTGGCTCAAGCGATAGAGGCATCGAGTAAGGTGGCTGCGGGGTTGAAGGATGATTTTGTTTCCACTGAACACTTGTTCATTGCGTTGCTCGAAGTGCAGGGGACGGTGAAGGAGATCATTGCGAAGTTCCGTATTGAGCGTGCGGCCGTATTGAAGGTGCTCGAGGAATTGAAAGCGACGAAGCCCAGTGATTCGCACGGCTCGAAAAAATTTAAATTCATTCCAAAATATACTCGTAGCCTCACCAAGCTCGCAGCAGAGAACAAGCTCGACCCAGTGATCGGTCGCGATACTGAGACCTCTCGACTCATCCAGATTTTGTCTCGACGCACGAAGAATAATCCCATTCTGATCGGCGAGGCGGGCGTGGGCAAGACCGCAATCGCCGAAGGCTTGGCTTTGCGTATGGCGAGCGGCGACGTGCCAGAGTCGCTCAAGGACAAAGAATTGGTATCGCTTGATCTCGGCTTGCTCATCGCCGGTACGAAGTATCGCGGCGAGTTTGAAGAGCGTTTGAAAAATATCATGAAGGAAGTGGAGAAGTCGGCAGGGAAGATCATTCTTTTCATCGACGAGATCCACACGATCGTCGGTGCGGGTGCTGCGGAAGGTTCGATGGATGCTTCGAACATGCTGAAGCCCGCGCTCGCTCGCGGCGAGCTTCGCGCGATCGGCGCCACCACGCTCCGCGAGTTCCAGAAGCATATTGAGAAGGATCCGGCCCTCACACGCCGCTTTCAGCCGGTGTTCGTGAGCGAGCCGAGCACGGAGGACGCCGTGGCCATCCTGCGCGGCCTGAAAGAAAAATACGAGATCTTCCACGGCGTCAAAATCAGCGACGAAGCGATTCTCGCTTCGGTCAATCTGAGTACCCGCTATATCACGGATCGATTCTTGCCGGACAAGGCAGTCGACCTCATCGATGAAGCCGCTTCGCAGCTGAAAATTTCTCTCGAAAACATGCCACCGGTCCTCGAAGAGACGCGTCGAAAAATTATGCGCCTGCAAATCGAACATGAGGCTTTGAAAAATGAGGCGAAGACCAAAAAAACCGCCAAGGCTCGCGTGAAGAAGATCGACAAAGAGATCGCCGATCTGCGCGAGACCACCTCGGAATTGGAATTGAAATGGAAGAACGAAAAAGAGATCATCACTGGTATTAAGACCGCGAAGCACGAGCTCGAAGCGTTGCGTCTCGAGGCAGAACAGGCAGAGGCGCGGGCCGACCTCGCCAAGGCTGCAGAGATTCGCTATGGCAAGATCCCCGCTGTTGAGAAAGAGCTCGATAGCAAGAACAAGCGTCTGAAGAAGTTGCAGATTGGCCGACGTATCCTGAAAGAGGAGATTACCGAGTCGGACATTGCCGATATTGTCTCGCGTTGGACAGGCATTCCGGTGAATCGCATGCTTGAAGAAGAGATGAAGAAGCTCGCGCGTATGGAGGAGTTTTTGCACAAGCGCATCATTGGCCAGAATGAGGCGGTGAAGAAAATTTCGGACACCATTAAGCGTTCGCGTGTTGGTATCGCTGATCCAAACCGTCCGATCGGCTCATTTATCTTCCTCGGCCCGACCGGGGTGGGGAAGACCGAGCTCACCAAGGCGCTCGCGGAGTTTATGTTCGACGACGAAAAGGCTTTGCTCCGCGTGGACATGTCCGAATATATGGAAAAGCACTCGGTGTCGAAGATCATTGGCGCGCCCCCGGGCTATGTTGGTCACGACGAGACGAATAGTTTTGCCGAGCAGGTGCGACATCGACCATATTCCGTCGTGTTGTTTGACGAGATTGAAAAGGCTCATCCGGATGTGTTCAATATTTTACTCCAAGTGCTCGACAACGGCCGGCTCACTGACACCAAGGGCCGCGTGATCAATTTCAAAAACACGATTATTATTATGACCTCGAACATCGGCGCGCAATTCATCGACAAGATGGAGCGCATCGGCTTTAGCGGCGGCGTGAGCGAGAAGCAGCAGTACGAAGACATGAAGGAGAAAGTGATGACGAGCCTGAAGGATTATTTCCGACCGGAATTTTTGAACCGTCTCGATGATGTGCTGGTATTCGACGTGCTCTCGCAAGCCGCGATCGCCGATATCGTGAATATTCAGGTGGAGGTGGTGCAGAAGCGATTGGCGGACAAGGAGATCAAACTAGAATTTGCGCCCGAGGTACTCGCTGCGCTCGGCAAGGAGGGCTACAATCCGCAGTACGGTGCACGTCCATTGAAGCGATTGATTCAGACCAAGATTTTGACGCCTATCGCATCGCTGATGATCGCGCACGGCATGATGAAGGGCGGGACAGTGACCGTGAAGTTGGCGGAGGGGGCGGGGAATGCTGGTGGTGCAAGCGAATTCGCTTTTGAAGTGAAGCCATCGGCTGAGAGCGCGAAGAAGGCACGGAAGAGCGGGGTGGTGGTGTCGAATGCGCCAGGTGAGAAGGCGCGGGCGTAGTACAAGATAGAGTGGTAGAGTAGTCAATTGCGAGATAGAGCCATGGAGAATATAATTTCTTCATGGCTCGCGCATGGACAACCGAAGAAGAACATAAGTATCGCCAAGAATTGAGCGTGCTCTATGAGCGTGGTAATTTATCTATCGGGCAAATTGCAAGACGTCTAGGTATTGCCCAGCAGACCGTCTTCAAACGTATTCGTCGGCTAGGTCTTGTTCCTCATCCTGAACGAAAATCAAAATATAGAAACACCCGGAATGATATTCGTATTCCTGATGAATACTCCGACGACTTGGCAGAATTTATCGGGATCATGCTCGGTGACGGACACTTGTCGCATTTTCAAGTGGTAGTGACTTTGGGCACCAAGGAGATTCCCTACACTCGCTATGTTCGCCGACTTATCACAAAGATTTTCAAGGCAAAGGCATCGATTTCGATCCGAGCTGACGGTTATCGGGATGTGTATCTTGGCTCGACCGTGGTTACAAAATGGCTCCGCACGCACGGCCTTGTTTCAAACAAGGTGCTAGGTCAGGTTGCGCCGCCCGAATGGATCTTTACGAAACCTTCTTTCAAGGCCGCTTTCGTGAGAGGCATGTTTGATACCGATGGCTCGGTGTACAGGCTGCGCTTCGGCGCCCAAGTTTCTTTTTCCAATCGGTCGATGCCACTCCTTCGGTCTTTACAATTGGCCTTAAGGCAATTACAATACACACCATCTGAGATCAGTGGGTACCAGCTGTATCTCACCAAGAATTCAGACCTCAGGCGATTTTTTACAGAGATTCGCCCGAGAAATCAGAAGCACGTTCGTCGATTCAAACTCTTCATGAAAGAGCTGAAGGTCGCAAAACGCACTAAGCGCGCAGGTACTCAAGCGGTCAACGAGGACCGGCTGTAAACCGGTTGGCTACGCCTACGGGGGTTCGAATCCCTCCCTGCGCACCATTTAGGGACATAGAAGTAGTACACACCAACATACACCAAAAAAGCCCGCATCTGAGGGCTTTTTTGGTGTATTGACTAAAATCACACAAAGTGCTATAATCCACTGCAGTTAACTCGAGAAACGGGCACAACGCCCTTTTCTGTTTCAAGAGCTTTTTGCTCCTTGAAATCGGTCGAATACGGTCAACCCTCCTGCCTATGAACGCTCAATACCCTACCGCCCCGAAGTGGTCGTGGATGATCATCCCCGGCTGCGTCCTCTTTTGCGTTGGCTTCATCGCCCTCTATTGCTACACCAGCAAGCCGCTCCCGGACAAACATCCGCGCGACGGCTCGCCCGTGACGCTCGTCCGCGAAATGCAACATGTGTTGCCGACGCCGGATAACACCGGTGACTTCGCCTCGCGATCAACCGTCGCGAACCGCGACACGGATCTGCCCGAGAGCACGAAGCAGCAACTCGCTGCGCTCGGCTTCGGCGCAGAGAACGGCAATCCCGTCAGTGTCGGTGTTAACGTCGGCGTTGCAACCAATGCCGGCAGTAAGCGCAAATAACCTCAGTAAAGAAAAAACGCAATATAGAACGCAATACAGAAATCCAGCATTATGAAAGAAATCTACCGCAATCTCCACCTCCTCGTCACCACCCTCTGCGTCGCCCTCGGGTTTGCGCTGTTCGCTCCGCCGGCCTTCGCTGGCGACGAACAGCCGCCCGATTCGGAGTTGGTGGCCAAGGCCTTCCTCACGAAGGCCAAGACGGTCCGCTACGAAGGCTACTTCGGTTTTGCGCGGCTCATCGACAACCGCAATGTCGGCCGCGTCGAAGGGCGCTACACAATGACGCCCGAAGGGATCATTACGCAGCTCAACATTGACGGGACCGAAATCGCCATCCCTCAAGGTGGCTTGAAATCGTTGCCGCCGAATGTCAAAGGACAAGCGGTGAACTACTACATCTGGGCCTACGGCTACGACGCGCAGAACGAGAACACGAGCTATGCTCGCTTCGAAACCGATGAGTTAAAGGCCGGCGATCCGATCTTGATGCTCGTCGAGCCGACAGCGGTGAAAAAGCAAGTGTCCTTCCAGGTTCCTGTCGGCGTGTCCGCAGACAACCTGGTTCTCGTGGTTGGTGGGCGGCAGTCTGCCACCTACAGCAGCTACTACGGTGGGTTCACTACGTGGATCAACCCTCTGGGCGCCGAAGGATTCGATTGGGTCATCACCGATCGCACCACCGGCAAGAACTACGGCAATGGGACATTCAACCCGTTTGGTCCCGACGCGCCGTCGAATCAAGGCTCCATGATCAGCTTCGCCAAGATTGGCGGGGTGGTCGAGGTCCAGTTCGATGCTCGTTGGAACAACGCCTACGTCTCCGGTCAGCAGCTCGACGGGCAAGTCACCCGTGGATTTGAAGAGGGCCCGCAACGCGTTCCCGCCAAAGTCTTCTACCTCGATGTGAGCGACGACTCCGGCGGCGGTTACATCGAGCTCTACCACAATGGCGGGCTGTTGACCGGTTCGTCCGTTGAAGCCTTCGACCTGAAGGAGGATGGCAGCCTCAGTCCGGTCGCCGCCCTCAAGGTTGGATACGGCGGTGACTTCGGTTACTTCATCACCCCCGGGATTCACGGGAAGATGGTGATCACAGTCACTGGCCAGGTCAATCCGAACAGCGACGGCTTCAGTTTGAGCCTCTACCGCCACTCGGGGGTGTATTACCTGCCGTCACCGTCGCCCTACACGCCGGCTCTGATCATGTTCAACGGCAACTGATCGAGGCGTCCGCAGCCTCTCGGTCTCTCGAACAACGCACAGCGCGCTCCACGGAGTGCGCTGTTTTTTCTTGCCCGCTCGCGGCTACTTCACCACCCTTCTCAACCCCTCCGGAATATGCACGAGCAATTCGTATGGCGAAGCATTGGCGCGGTCGGCCATTTGCAGAATCGAGTTGGCATCACGCGGGTCGGCGCTGATCAGCGTGACCGGTGTGCCGATTTTCATCAGATGTGCGGGGAGGTGGGAGATGTCGATGGTCGTGATGTTCATGCTCACCCGGCCGACTATGCGGCAGACAAACTGCGCGACCTTCACCGTACCTTCGTTGGAGAGACGGCGGTCGATGCCTTCATTGTATCCGGCGGGGATGGTGGCGATGGTCATGTCCTTTGGCGCTTCGAAGGTGTCGTTGTAGCCGATGAGTGCGCCGCGCGGCACTTTTTTCACTGAGCTAATGAGCGAGGTCATTTCTAGGACAGCTTTCAAACCGAGGCGGGCATCGCGCGGCGCATTCGCCGGAATGCCGTACAGCCCAAGACCAAGGCGCATCACGTTGGCCTGGATGGTGCCGGCATGGAAGAGGCCGCTTGAAGCGGAAAGATGGAAATACGCGAGATGTGCAAATGCACTCGGCGAGGCTTTTTGCTTTTCTTTCACCGACGTCGCCAGGCTGTTCCAAAGAATGATTTGTTTTTTGGTGAAATCCGTATCGTCGTTGTCACCGTCCGAGAGATGCGAACAGATGCCTTCGAGGCGGAGGAGTTGGCGGCCATCTTCGTCCTTGGTCTCGCAGGCAAGCGTGAGTGCTTCGTCGAGCTCTTTTGGGTGGATACCTTGGCGATGCATGCCGGTGTCGATTTTGATGTGGAGGGTGGTTGGGCGCGCGAGCGTCGGCGCGAGCGCGCGGAGTTGCTCCATGCTCGAAATAGTGAAGGCGACATTCTTCAGCCGATTGCGCACAATGTTTTCATTGGCAGAAAAGCCGATGATGAGTAGCGGCGTCGTGATACCTTCGTTGCGCAGGATGAGCGCTTCGTGATACGAGTCCACCACCATGAAAGGCACGGGCACGGGCGCTCCGGCCAACACTCCCGCCACTTCCAGCAAGCCGTGCCCATACGCATTGCTTTTGAGCACCGGCGCCACCGGCAGCTGGCTCGCCACACGATACGCTTCCAAGTTGTGCAAGAGATGCTTCTGGAAGATTGCCACCTCCACCAGCGGGGTATATCGATGGCGATATGAACGCACTATCTTGAGGATTGGCCGGAAGAGGTTGAGCGGATTCATGTAGGGGAATGATAGCAGAAGGGGGCAGGAGAAGCCATCTAGGAGGCTGATCGGCCCCAAAAGGTCGATTCTACGCCAATTCATTGACAAAATAGGCCCGTTTGAGCTATATTTGACGTCTAAACAACTACCCATGTCACAAGAACGATTGATCCAACTCAAGAACAAGTCCACCGGCGAGGTGTATTGGAGCCGCAAGAACAAGAAGAAAGTCGAGCGCAAGATCGAGCTTTCGAAGTACAGCAAGAAGCTCCGCAAGCACGTGGTGTTCAAGGAGGCGAAGAAATAGTTCTCGTTTCACGCTTTTTGAGAAAACCGCCGCAGGGCGGTTTTCGTTTTGATATAATTCAGTGGTGAAGAAGAAAACTGAGCAACAAAAAGCAGCGCGACTCTTGAGGGAGAAGGGCTTTTCCATGTCGGAAATCGCTACCCAGCTCAAAGTGTCCCAAGGTTCGATATCTTTGTGGACAAAGGACATCGTACTTTCTTCTGAGGCGCAAAAGAGAATTCACTCTATTGTCCTGTCGAGAAGAGATGCTGTGGCAAATACGTTAAGAAAGAAGAAAAGGAACAGACTTGAGTTGGCTGACCGTGTTGCGACCGAGGAAATGCACCTCGGAATATCTTTTTTGCGTCCGAATATGTTTTCGTTACTTGCCATGATCTATTTTTGTGAAGGGAATAAAAATGACAGTAATGTTGGCTTCACTAATTCTGATCCAGAATTGATGCGACTTTTTATTCAGTTACTGAGAAAATGTTTCTCCTTGGATGAGTCGAAGTTTAGGGCCTGTCTGCATGCTCATGATTATCACGATATTGAAAAACAGAAAAAGTTTTGGTCAGGTGTTACAGACATACCGCTACAACAGTTCACTCGAACATACAACAAGAAAAGTGCTCATGTATTCAAGAAGCTGGGATATCAAGGGTGTTTGAGAGTAAATTACTATGACGCCCACGTGGCACGGGTACTTCTGGCGTTTGCAAAAAAGCTCATGAAACACTATAGTTAATCCTCGAAGGGCGATTAGGTAAGTGGTATACCGGCGGACTCCAAACCCGCATTCGGAGGTCCGATTCCTCCATCGCCCGCAGCATGAATCCTGTCTCGAAAGAACAACTTCCCTTTAGTCCTGAATCAGTAAAGTATACTGGCTTGTTTGTAAACAGCCCTGAACATTTGTTGCGACAATTTCCACCAAGGCACGAGGTAGTGGTTGCACATCATTCTACCAATTGGTACAAGCCAACCTCGTTGAGTGAATTAGAAATTGGAAAAAAGAGCTCGCTCAAGATCATTGGGCAGGCTGCGGACGACAAGTGTTTTGCGTTGCTGGTAGAAAATCCAAAATCAAAAAATCAGTATCCGCACGTCACCATTTTTCACAGTGCGGATGTCTCGGCGGTGTATGCTAATGAACTTCTCGAAAGAGCTGTGAAAGAAGATGGACTTGAGATGTTTCCGGAACCTATTTTTGTAGATGTTACCGAAGGATATGTTGGAGTGGATGAGCAACTGGTGATGTAACGATATTTTCTAAAATGACCCCATTCTTTCTCGACTGCGCGATGAAGCGAAAAAGCTTCGAGAAGCATCGTCTTGCTGTTGCTCAGGCGGCGAGCGGTATCGTGCTGGAGATCGGCTTCGGTTCTGGACTCAATTTGCCGTATTATCGAAACGTTTCGAAATTGTTCGCGCTCGATCCATCGCGCGATTTGTTTGTTCTCGCTAAAGGAAGAGTCGAAAAAGCGGCATTCCCAGTCGACTTTCTCCAAGCCTCAGCAGAGCAGATCCCGCTCGCCGACACATCAGTCGATGCTGTCGTGTCCACTTGGAGTCTGTGCACCATCCCGCATCCGCAGCTCGCATTGAAAGAGGTGTTGCGAGTGCTGAAGCCGGGCGGAACTTTTTCTTTCATCGAACATGGAAAGTCGCCGAACCGTTTTGTCGCAGCTGTTCAGAAATGCTGCACACCGTTTTCGAAGTGTTTTGCCGGTGGCTGCCATTTGGATCGGGAAATAGAGAAGCTGATCCGCGGGTCTGGGTTCGATATCCAAAAACTAGACACATTTTCAACATGGTCAATGCCGCTGGCATATATGTACAGGGGAGTGGCCACAAAGACTGATTCATTTGCTACCAAATCCTCAAAGTGCTAGTGTTGGGACGGATGCCGTGGCTAGCCGTACTAGCTGATCATAGGACATTCACAACCCGAAACCCAGAGACAGTCTCCTTGTTATGAACTCAACCTTCCGTGAAAAGCTTGAAACCCTGTGGGCTCAAGGCAAGTCGGTGTGCGTCGGACTCGACAGCGAACTCGAAAAGATTCCGGAACACATCCGCCAAGAAAGCGTCTTCTCATCCCTCTATCGCTTCAATGCGGCGATCGTTGACGCTACCAAGGATGTGGTCTGCGCCTACAAGCCGAACAGCGCTTTCTACGAAGCACATGGAGACAGGGGTTTGGCGGCGCTTCGTGCGACGATCCAGCACATCAATGAAGTCGCTCCAAATGTCCCTGTCATCCTTGATGCCAAACGTGCCGACATCGGCAATACCAATGCCGGTTACGAGCAAGCTGCCTTCGACTATCTGAAGGCCGATGCCCTCACCGTGCACCCCTATTTGGGCAAAGAGGCGCTTGCTCCTTTCCTTGCCAGGACAGACAAAGGCATCATTATTCTCTGTCGCACCTCCAATCCAGGGGCCGGGGAGTTTCAAGACCTACAAGTCTTCACTGGCGAGATGGATACCGACCCTGTCATGGGGATTCGTCCCATTACAAAACCACTTTATCAGGTGGTCGCCGAACAAGTTGCTGGTAAGTGGAACAACAACGGCAACTGTGCCGTCGTTGTTGGGGCAACGTATCCACACGAGCTCAAAGATGTCCGTCGGATCGTCGGTGACATGCCTATCCTCATTCCCGGTATCGGAGCCCAGGGCGGCGATATCGAGAAGACGGTGAAAGCTGGCAAGCGCGTCGATGGCGGCGGCATGATCATCAACTCCTCTCGCGGCATCATCTTTGCTTCGAGCGGGACGGATTTTGCCGAAGCTGCTCGTCGTGAGACGCTCAAACTGCACGAAACCATCAACCAGTTCCGGCAATAAACGCCGGATCGCAAAACGAAAGAGAGAACATGCAAACTATTCAATTGTTCGAACCGGGTGTCACAGACAGGATTCAAAATCCACTCGACCTGCTCAGGCGTTGTGGCGGCTACTACAAGTGCCCAAAAGATCCTGGCGGGAAACGCCTCGGACCACTCGTCGGCTATGCTGGACGATACGAGGCTGAGAAATTGCAGTATGTCGGTGACGAGTATGTCAACTTCGCAAAGGCGGAGCGGCATGCGCCGATCCTGAAGCATTTGGCCGGGCAGCTTATCAGCGACATTTGGGACCGAGACCTCGGACCCACCTTAAAGGTGTCGGCTGGTTTTATCGGTGCACCGGAGGGTGGCAAGGCATTGGCCTGCGCTCTCGCTCAAGCTGCAGGGAGGATTGACGACGAGTATATGAGACAATACATCTTTCCCGAGAAGGTGATCACTGCTGTCGCCACTCCGAATTCTCGCGAAGTCTCCAAGCTCGTCTTCGATCGTCACGAACCCGAAGCGGGCGAATTCTGGTGGATCACTGAGGACGTGTGCAACAACTTCAGCACGACGGCGGAGCTCGTTGCCCTCATCGAAAGTCATGGTGCCCACGTTGCTGGCATCCTCTGCTTCCTCAATCGCTCGCTCGATGTGGAGAAGGAGTTTAGCCCTCGGGTCGGGTTGACCTTGCCGGTCATTCCGCTGGTTCGTCAGCGCATCATGCAATACCAGCAGGACGACGTGTTCGTGGCCGCTGATGTGGCTGCGAGGAATGTCGTCTGGAAGCCGAAAAAGCGCGAAGAATGGCAGAAGCTTGCCGCCGCGATGGAGGCAGCTCGCAAAGGCTGATTGTTGTCTAGTCGTGAGTCAATGGCCGCAGGGGTTACTCCTTGCGGCTTTTCTATTGGTTAAGTAGTCTTTTTTCCACCAATCTTCTCCAAAAACCCTCTGACCTTTTTTAAGATGGCCGCATCCGTCCCGCTCTCAAACCACTGAATATGTTTGTTCCTTTTGAACCACGCAAGCTGGCGTTTGGCGTAGTGCCAGATCTCGAAGCCGAGACGATCGATCATTTTTTCGCGAGTGATTTTCTGCTGAAGAAATAGCGCAAGATATCGATATTCGAGTCCGAGCTCCTCCATGCGTTTCCACGACAGGCCGCCGTCATACAGGGCACGCGCTTCGTCGACCATGCCTTGTTTGTCGATACGTTCGATGAGGCGTGTCTGTATTTTCGCACGCAGTGTCTCTGTGTCGGGATTGACGCCGATGAAGATGGGGTCGTATGGCGAGCTGTTCTCTGTATTTTCCATACTTGAAATTTTAGGCACTTTTCCGAGTGCTGTTGCAATCTCGATCGCTCGAATCACGCGTCGCAGGTTGTGTTGGTCAATTGCTTCTGCGCGCTCTGGGTCGAGCTCTTTTAGTTGTGCAAATAGCGCTGCCGGATCTTTTTTGCCGATTTTAGCGAGCTCTGCGCGAAGCTTTGGATTGGGTGGTACATCAGGAAATACGATACCATCCACGAGCGCGTCGATATAGAAGCCGGTGCCGCCGCAGATGATCGGCAGCTTGCCGCGCTTCGCGATGTCCGCGATCGCCTTTGCGGCGAGCTTCTTGTATCGCTCGACGGTGAATTTTCGCAACGGGGAAGCGACATCGAGGAGGTGGTGCCGCACGCCCTGCATTTCGACAGCCGTGATCTTGCCAGTGCCAACATCGAGACCTTTGTATACCTGACGCGAATCCGCCGAAATCACCTCGCCGTCAAGCTGCTTCGCTAGGTGCACCGCTAAATCGCTCTTGCCAGAAGCGGTCGGACCGACGATCACAAGAATCTTTATTTTTTCTAACTCAGACATTTTTAGTACTGTTGATTATACACACCACATAATTTTAAGCGAGGATAGGTGCGGACCGCTCTTCTTTTTGAGAAAATATATGTGTGAAAAAAGACTATCCGCAGTGGCATCAGAAAAAGACCATTCTCAATGATAGAAAGGATATCGATACCCTGTTTTTTCGTGAGAAAGAGGTGTGGTGGATCGCACTTGGTGCAAACATCGGCTTTGAGCAGGATGGAAAGGGTGACGAATTCCGACGACCTGTTTTAATATTAAAAAAGTTCAATAAATACCTCGTACTAATCGTGCCACTCACTACTAAAATTAAAAAGGACAATAAATACTACGTCGCTTGTTCGATATCTAATGACGACCTCGCGCGCATGGCGATTATTTCCCAAGTTCGTCCCGTGGATACGAAGCGTTTTATCGACAAGTTGGGTGTTGCAACTGACGATTCTTTTATGCAAATCAAAAACGCAATCAAAGCGATGCTCTGACTGCGTTTCCGAACTTTTCTGATCCCTTGCGGGACCGAGCCTTACGGCCATTTGTACCTATAGTATAGGTGACTTCTGTGGGGAAGTCAAATGACTATTCACTACACAATAAGTTGGTGCCGGAGGTGGGACTTGAACCCACACGTCTTGCGACACACGATTTTGAGTCGTGCATGACTGCCATTCCATCACTCCGGCATATCTTCGAAAAACCTAGCCCAGTGTAGCAATTTTGGGCAAAAAATCAATTTTCGCGAGACAAGGCCAGGTCGTAAGCGACAACGGGCGGCGCCTCGCGATATGCACACGCCTGTGCCACTCCTCTTGCCAACGCATGCTAGAATATCTCGTATGACCCCTCCCGCATCACAATTCTTCAGCGACTCCATTTTTTGGATCGATATCGACAAGGTACGCCCGAATCCTTTCCAGCCGCGCAAGGAATTCGACGAACTGCGCCTCAAAGACCTCGCTGAATCCATCCGCATGTACGGCATCCTTCAGCCGCTTGTGGTGACGCGCAAGGAAGTAGTGAAAGCTGACGGCGGTCTCTCCACCGAATACGAGCTCATTTCCGGCGAGCGCCGTCTCCGCGCTTCGAAAATCGCCGGCCTCAGCCAGGTGCCGACCCTCATCCGCGCTTCTGAAGAGAGCGACCGCGTGAAGCTTGAGCTAGCCATCATTGAAAACCTCCAGCGCGAGGACCTCAATGCTGTGGACCGTGCCCGCGCTTTCCAGCGCCTTGTCGAAGAGTTCAAGTTCAAACACGGCCAGATCGCCGAGAAGATGGGCAAGAGCCGAGAATATGTCAGCAACACACTCCGCCTGCTTTCGATGCCACCAGAATTGCTCGAAGCGCTTTCCATGGGTCGCATTTCTGAAGGTCACGCGCGTCCGCTGATGATGCTCAATGATCGTCCGGAGGAGCAATTGGTATTGTTCAAGGAGATCATTTTGAAAAAGCTCACCGTGCGTGAGGCTGAGGCGATCGCCCGACGTGTTGCCTTTGACAAGATTCGCAAGAAGGAGCGCATGATCGCGCCGGACATTATCGAAATGGAGGAGAAGCTCACCGAAACCCTCGGCACCCGTGTGCATATCGAACAGCGCGACAAAGGCGGCAAGATCACTATTGATTATTTCGGCCCGGACGATCTGCGTACACTCATGGAGCTGATCCACAAGAAGACGGCGGCTGGGGTGGTTTCCGTTGCACCGATCCAGGTGCCTGTCGTCTCAGAAATTTCTGCGGTGATAGCAGAGCCAGAAGTCGGAACAGAAGCACCTGTCGACGACCGCAGTGTTGATGAGAAGAAGGCGGATGAAAATGACGACAATTTGTACTCAGTGAATAATTTTGTGGTCTAAGAAAAACAGCGGGCCTTGCGGTCCGCTGTCGTGCTGGAGGTCGTTGTGTGGTTGTTCACAGCCTTACGAGGGAACTTTCCTCGTCTCCTGCGAGGTCTGCTTCTTCTGCCAGGACTTCCCAGAAGCCGAGTGCCTTCACATTTGCCTTGAGGGCGTGGAGGAAGATGAAGCCGTGCGGGTCGCTCACGAGAAACGTGTTCGTGGACGAGCTATGGAAGAAACGGGCGACGCCAGCGAAGACGTTTTCCGTGATCCGGATCATTGCGTCGGCCTTTTCGTAGTTTGGGCCGGAATCAACGATCAAATGCGAGCTGTTGCGGATGCCGAAGCGGACTCTGGACAAGTCCGCCTGGACCATCGCAGTTTCGCGCAGCATCATCGCCAAGTTCCTGCGCACTTCGGCGCGGTAGCTTTCGGAACCTTGCTTCCGCCACCCAGTCTCGACCATGAGGTCGTAGAGGGTGGGGAGGCTGGAGGTCATGCCGAAGGTGTTTCTCCAGGCTTCGTGGCTGCCGATAACCTTGAGGCCGTCGACCGCGCATTGGGCAACGGTGGCATTGAAGACTTGTCTGACAGCCTCGTGGGCTTGGTAGGCTTCCTCGGGCGTATAGGCACTCAAGAAGATGGGGACGTTCTCCCACTTGAACTTCGGTGCGGTCGTCGGCCCGGGCGTTTGCAGCCGAGTTGGGACGACGAGCTCAAGGTCCGCGTCTCCGCGGGCTGGTGGTAAAAGAGCGGTCATAGAGGATGTTCTGCGTGCTAAGGGTTGCGGTTGACTGCCAAGTATAATAGCATAAATTGCCACATTTCGTCAAATGTGGTGAAATCCGAGGTGTTGATAACTTTTGCGGCTAGTGGTGCGTCTCTACACCAACTTGTGCGGATTGTGATTCGGACAGGTTTTGTCGGAGCAGCGTTCTGGGATGGTCTTGGTACCGGCCATCATGAGGGCGCCGCAGGGGGTTAAACCTTTGCCATCGCCTTTGTCGCGACCATGTGAGCAGATATTGCCGGTCGGCTTGGCCTTGATCGCGTTCTTGCACTTCGGATAGTTGGAGCAACTGTAGAAAAGTCCAAAGCGACCGCGGCGTTCGGTCATCATTCCAGTGCCGCACATTGGGCAGGCGACGCCGGTGGAGTTTTGGCGCTCTAGCTCTGCGTCTTTCTTGATGAACTTGCACTTCGGATACAGGTTGCAGCAAATGAATTTGCCAAACCGGCCTTCGCGCTCGATGAGTTTGCCCTTGCCGCATTCTGGGCAAGCTTCGCCGGTTTCTTTCGGTCCTGCCAGCTCCTTGCCTTCAAATGTGCGCGCTCCAGTACAGTCCGGGAACTTCGCGCAACTCAAAAACTTGCCGGTACGTCCGAGTTTAATGATCATGTCACCGCCGCAGACAGGGCACTTGAATTCATCGGGCGCGGCACCGAGGTCGGTGGCCTTCGCGGTCTTTTCTTTGGCCTTGATATCTTTTTGAAACGGCGTATAGAAATTCTTTAGCGTTTTTTCATACTCCGCCTTTCCAAGCGCGATATCGTCGAGCTTGTCTTCCATGTCGGCGGTGAAGGTGTCGCTGATGTATTCGGCAAAATTGTTTTCCAGGAACGAGCTCACCACGTCACCTGTGTCGGTGGGCTTGAGGGCTTTTTGCTCCTTCACAACATACTCGCGTTCCTCAATAGTCTTGATGATGGACGCGTAGGTCGATGGTCGGCCGATGCCACGCTTTTCGAGCTCTTTCACGAGGCCGGCTTCGGAGTATCGGCCCGGTGGTTCGGTGGTTTTGGCGTCGGTCTTCATGGCGATGAGCGACAGCGCTTCGTCTTTTGACACTTTCGGTACTTCAACATCCTCGCCGCGAGCTTCTGGGTCGGCAGCAATCCAACCTGGGAAAAGAACACGTGAGCCATTGATGGTGAAGTCGGGAATCTCCTTTGCCCCGAGCTTCGCAAGCACTTCCGCCGTAATATTGGCGGTGACCTTGGTGCGCATAATGCGTGCGTCCGACATTTGTGAGGCGACAGTGCGCTGCCAGATCAATTCATAGAGTGCCTCCTGCTCGGGTGCGGAGCCAGCAGTGCGTTGGCCGATGTTGGTCGGACGGATCGCTTCGTGCGCCTCTTGAGCGTTCTTGCTTTTGGTCGTGAAGACACGCGGATTAAGATACTCCTTGCCCCAAGTGCTCTCGATGGTCGAGTAAATCTGCGTCAAAGCTTGCTGGCTGAGGTTAGTGCTGTCAGTACGCATGTAGCTGATGTGGCCTGCTTCGTACAGCTTCTGGGCGATACCCATGGTGCGGGAAGGAGCGTAGCCGAGTCGTGAGCTCGCGGCTTGTTGGAGAGTGGAAGTGATGAATGGCGCTTTTGGCGAACGCTTGGTGTCGGTTTCGGAAATGCCGGAGATGTACCAGCCGTTTTCTTCGCCCGCTTTGGTGCCGACGTCCACGATACGCTCCATTTCTTTCTGATCGCGCGGCTCTTCGACGCAGGTCACGGTGAAGGCCGGAGCGGTGGTGCCTTTTGAGGTGGTCGCTGGCTGTACTTCAGCACTGATCACCCAAAACGCTTCGGGGATGAAGGCGCGAATCTCGCGCTCGCGCTCCATGATGATGCGCAAGGCGGGGGATTGTACGCGACCAGCAGAAAGGCCGTATCTCACCTTCTTCCAGATGAGGCCGGAAAGGTCATATCCCACGAGTCGGTCGAGTACGCGGCGGGCTTCTTGGGCACGACGCAGATTTTCGTCGATGTCGCGCGGATGTTCCATCGCTTCTTTCACCGCATCCTTGGTGATTTCGTGGAAGACGATACGTTTTGGGTTTTTTAATTTCAACGCCTCCTTAATGTGCCAAGCAATAGCCTCGCCTTCTCGATCGGGGTCGGTGGCGAGGAGGACTTCTTCAGCGGTCTTGGCGAGCTCGGCCAATTCGGCGACGACTTTTTCTTTGCCTTTGGAAATTTCGTAGTGGGGGATAAAGCCGCCAGGGATGTCGATGGCCTTCTTGTTGTTTTTTGGGAGGTCACGCACGTGTCCAACCGACGCACGCACGGTGTACTCGCCGTCGAGATATTTAGAAATAGTCTTCGCTTTCGCCGGAGACTCGACGATGAGCAACTTTTTGCCGGTTTTTCGAGCAAAGCCGTGTGTCGCAGGCGCATCTTCCGCCATCGCCTTTATTTTTCCGGAAGATTTTTTTGTTGAACTTTTTTGTGGCATTGAAGCTAAGTATTACATTAAGGAGTGGAGCGTGGCAAGTACGAGGTGTGTTCGTGGAGCGTAGTATAATAGAAAGTGTTATGAATAATTCAATCAAACTCATCATCACGCTCATCGTTCCACAGCTCGCTGGCCTCATCGGCGCTCTATTCACTACGCCGAACATCGACGGTTGGTATGCGGGCATCGTGAAGCCGATGATCAATCCGTCGGCGTGGGTGTTTGGGCCGGTCTGGACGACACTCTTTGTACTCATGGGTATCGCCGCGTATATAGTGTGGCGGAAAGGGCTGGAGCGTAGGGAAGTGAAGATCGCTCTCGGTCTCTTTCTCGGTCAGCTCGTGCTCAATACCCTGTGGTCGATCATCTTTTTCGGCATGCAGAGCCCAGGCGCCGCTTTTGTTGAGCTCGTCTTTTTGTGGGTCGCTATCGTCGCTTCAATCGTCGCCTTCGCGAAGGTCTCGCGGCCAGCTGCTTGGCTTCTCGCCCCCTACATCCTCTGGGTGAGCTTTGCGGGGTACCTAAATTTCAGTATTTGGATGTTGAATTAGGCGGCGGTGGTGGAGAGCGCAGGATGTCGTGCTGGCGAAGGTGAAAAGTGATACGATACTCGTATTGAAGTCGACGTAGGGTAATGGGAGGCGCTGATATGCAAGACAATCCACCAAACAATGGAATAATTATTTACGAAGGCACCGAGGGCAAGCCTCGTCTTGAGGTGCGCATGCAGGGCGAGACGGTGTGGCTTAATCAGGATCAGCTTGCCGAACTATTCAATAAAGGCCGTTCAACTATCGCAGAGCACATACTTAATATCTTTAGAGAGGGTGAATTGGATGAGAGGGTGGTATGTCGGGAATTCCGACGAACCACAGAACACGGCGCTATAAAGGGAAAAACGCAAGAAGTATCAGTGAGGCACTACAATTTGGATGTCGTTATATCGGTTGGGTACCGCGTAAATTCCGTACAGGGCACACATTTTCGCCAGTGGGCCACAGCACGGCTTAGGGAGTATATCGTCAAAGGTTTTGCAATGGACGACGAACGTCTGAAGGATCTCGGTGGCGGTGGATATTGGAAAGAGCTCCTGGCTCGCATCCGCGACATTCGCAGCAGCGAGAAAGTATTTTATCGCCAAATTTTGGATATCTACGCTACGAGCATCGACTATGATGCCCGAGCCGAGACCTCTATAGAATTTTTCAAAAAGATCCAAAATAAAGTCCACTGCGCCGTGCATGGGCAGACGGCAGCGGAAGTTATTTATAGCCGAGCTGATGCCGAAAAGGATTTTATGGGCCTGACGACCTTTGCTGGCTCGAAACCGCAACTCAAGGATGTGGCGATCGCTAAGAATTATTTGAATGAGAAAGAGCTGCGCGCACTCGGGCAGATTGTTTCCGGATATCTCGACTTCGCCGAGCGTCAAGCTGAGCGGGAGATTCCGATGAAAATGGTAGACTGGGCGAAGCACCTCGATGGGATACTCGCTTCCACTGGCGAACAGTTGTTGTCCGGCGCAGGAGCGGTGAGTCATGAGCAGGCGGTGGATAAAGCCACTGTCGAGTACCGGAAATATCAACAAAAGACACTGAGCGATGTCGAAAAAGCGTACTTGGATGCTATGGTTGGCGTGCAGAAAAGGGTTGAGAAGAGGGTGGGGGAGGGGAATAATGAGAAATAAATATATGAAAAACATTATCGATCTAACAAAGAGAATAATTGCTTTTCGTGACGCAAGAGATTGGAAGCAATTCCACAATCCTAAAGATGTCGCCCTTTCTCTTGTTTTGGAGGCTGGTGAAGTAATGGAACATTTTCAGTGGAAAAATAAGGAAGAGATGGAAAAATATGTAAAAGAAAACAAAGTCGCTATAGGAGAAGAATTGGCAGACGTTTTGTACTGGGTTCTACTCATGAGTCACGATTTAAATATCGATGTACTAAATGCACTTGAAAAGAAAATTAGAGTTAATGAAGAAAAATATCCGGTTGAGAAAGCTAAAGGAAAACATACTAAGTATAATAAACTTTAGAATATGTCAGAAATAGTAAAATTTCCATTCAGTTCATCTGGCGTAGAGAAAATACGTAACTATAAGTACGGTAGTGATTGGCCAGTTGTTTATCTAATAGAAAACGGAAAAGAACTCTATGTTGGAGAAACAATTAGAGCTTATGCTAGAACGAAGCAGCATTTAGAGAATGGGGCCCGGAAGCAATTAAAGACCATTCACGTTATTTCTGACGACGAATTTAATAAATCAGCGACTCTCGACACGGAATCTTCATTGATTGAGTATTTGGTGGCCGACGGTAAGTATATTCTTCAGAACGGAAACGGAGGTTTGCAAAATCATGATTATTTTGACCGTGAACGATATCGAGGGAAGTTTGAGTTATTGTGGAAAAAACTACAAGAATTAAAGATTGCAAGGAATGACCTGCTGCAAATTCGCAATAGCGATCTTTTTAAGTATTCTCCATATAAAACTCTCACAGACGATCAATACTTGATTGCTTCAAAGCTACTAGAATATTTTAGAGGGGATAAGAGACAGTCCTATATTATTCATGGCGGGCCAGGTACTGGCAAGACTATTTTAGCTACTTACTTAGTTAAGCAGTTGGTTCAGGAAGGTAGAAAAGACATTGCGCTGGTAATTGCTATGGTTTCTTTAAGAAAGACGCTAAAGAAAGTATTTAGAAGTATTCCAGGCCTAAGTCCAAACATGGTAATTGGTCCAAACGAGGTCGCGAATCAGAAATACGACATTTTGATCGTCGATGAAACACATCGTCTACATCAAAGAAGGAATATTCCAAACTACGGGACATTTGATACAACCAATAAAAGTTTTGGCTTGGGGAATGAGGGGACAGAACTCGATTGGATACTAAAATCAGCGAGCCACGTCGTACTCTTTTATGACGAAAGACAATCTGTGAGGCCTTCTGATATTTCGATGCGGAAGGTTTTAGAATCCAATCCAATAAGTTTTGAACTTAAGACACAGATGCGTGTAAGAGGAGGACGAGAATACCTTGATTTCATCGATCACTTAATGGAAAGTAAGGTGAGCACGAGAGCTGATTTTTCGGAATATGATTTTAAAGTTTACAGTGATCTGGGGCAAATGGTAATTGATATCAAAAAACAAGAAAAAATTCACACCCTGTCTCGCTTAGTGGCAGGGTACGCATGGAAGTGGGTATCAAGAAATGATGTAAAAGTGCCAGATATTGTTATAGGAGATATTAAGTTATTTTGGAATAGTAAAATTCACGACTGGGTGAATTCTCCTAATGCCATCAATGAAGTGGGTTGCATCCATACAATTCAAGGATACGATCTAAACTACGCTGGAGTTATAATTGGCCCTGAAATGTCTTATGATCCGATCAGTAAAAAGATCGTAGTCGATAAAACTAAGTACCTAGATTCAAATGGACATAGAGGAGTAGATGATCCAGAGGAGTTAAAAAGATATGTTATTAATATTTATAAAACGTTGCTAACAAGAGGAATCCTCGGTACGTACGTTTATATTACTGACGATAATTTAAGAGATTACTTTAAAGAGCATGTTAGCTTGAGTGCAGGTGAAGGAGTACTAAAAGATAATAATACATCAATAGAATCTCCATATGTTAGTGGCTTTATAAACGTTCCTTTGTTTGATTCTGTTGGATGCGGAGAGCTTATGTTTGCTGATTCTACCGTACAAGAAATGATTCCTGTTAAAAGTGAGCTAATGTCTAAAGGTTCAAAGTATTTCGTTTTGAGAACTTCTGGTGACTCAATGAATCAAGTCGGAATTAATGATGGAGATTTAGTTCTGTGTCGAAAAAATTATCATCCAGAAGAGGGGAACAATGTGGTGGCACTTATTGGAGATGATGCAACTATAAAAGAATATCGTCGTGAGGGCGGTGTTGTGGTCTTAAAACCTCGATCGAGTAATTCAAAACACAAACCATTGAAGTTTACGAGTAATGAAGAGGTTGGGGTGCAAGGTGTGGTTGTTTGTGTCATAAAAGAATAATTATAGAGCGGTTTTATCACGTTACTGCATTCTTCGTATCAGACTTGTAAAATAACCCACCAAACCTGCTTGACTTCTTTACATCCATTGCATATACTTGATGCATGAGCAACAAGTATATGCAAAAGGTGAAGGAGTTTCGCCTCAAGAATAATCTTTCGCAAGAGCAGATGGCGAAGGCTATTGGCGTGTCGCGGCCTACCTATACGGCTATTGAGTCTGGCAAGCAAACATTGAGCGCAGAAGAAGCACAAAAGCTAGCCTCGATGCTCGGGATCACTGTCGACGAGCTTCTGTCGGGCAACATCGCGAACATTGCCAAGTACAAGCACATGATCTTGACCTACTTGAGAATGAATCTTACCAGCAAGGCCGACAATAAAATTCCTAAGACAAAGCTCGCCAAGCTGCTCTATCTCGCTGATTTCGCTTGGTACTACGATCATTCGCAAAGTATGAGCGGCATGCAGTATCGAAGGATTGAATACGGTCCGGTACCAGACACTTTTTTCCGTGCTATCGATGAGCTCGAAGAGGCAGGGAAGATCGTCGTGGAAAGAAAGACCGACAACGGCAAAGAAATGTTTTTGATCAGCGAATCGGAGAGCAATACCAATGAAAAGATCAACGACCTCTCTATCGATGAGGTGAAGCTCATGAAAGAGATCGGTAAGAAATGGAAAGATAAAAAAACGGGCGAAATTGTGAATTTCACTCACAACCAACTTCCATATGCTATCTGCCGGCCGGACGAGATTATTCCCTATGAGCTGATCACCCAGGAGGACCCGGAAATGGTTTTCTAGTACATGTATGCAGGGAAACTATTCTGTACGAATTGAACCTTTTGCGGAAAGGCACTTTATCAAAGGTTTTGAGAAGAAGTACAAAGGTCATTGGGAAGTGACTCTGAGAGCTATTATTGCTGGGCTTGAGCGTATTGATCTCCTCATCACTACCAGCAGGGCTGAGACGATCTGTGATGTCGAGGGTATTAAGATCGTGAAGACTGAATTTCGAGTCGATCGGACCAAGGAATCTGCAAGGACATCGGGTAATCGGTGTATTGTGGCGTGGCATGAAGAAAAACAATGTGTCAGCGTGCTACTCGTCTATGGCAAAACCGACATCGCCAGTCACAACGAAACGGCTGAGTGGCAGAGAATCGTGAGGGAGAATTATCGAGAATATAAGCATCTATTTTAATATGTTCCTACTCTCAAAAACCAACTTCCTCACCTGCCTTGATTGCGCTAAGAACGCCTGGCTGAAAATCCACCGACCGGATATATATAAAAAATACCCGCTCTCGGCTTTTGAGTTGAACATTATTGATACTGGCAACCAGATCGACGAGCTGGCGCGAGGGTTGTTTCCCGGCGGAGTGCTGGTCGAGTTTCGCGACGATACCGAGCTGACCAAAAAGCTCATGGCCGCCAAAACCGCCGTCATCTATCAGCCGGTGTTTGCCACGGAAAAATTCATCACTGCTTCCGACATGTTGGTATGGAATGACTCCACGAGCGCATACGACCTATATGAGGTGAAATCCTCGACATCTTCAGAAGGAGGAGGTGAGGGTCGAAAAACTGAAGAGTATCTAATCGACATTGCTTTTCAAAAAAATATCTTGGATGATCTGGGTATTAGGATGGGTACGCTCAGTCTCATCCGGCTCAACAAGGAGTACGTGCGGGCCGGAGATCTGGATCTCAAGCAGCTGTTCATTGTTGAGGATATGACAGAGCAGGTGAATGAAAAGCTTGGGGAGGTGAGACACAAGATGGATGGCGCATACGAGCGGCTCGCGAGTGAAAAAGAGCCGGCGGGGCATTGCGACTGTATTCTCAAGGGTTGGAACGCGCACTGCACCACCTCGGCATATTCCAATGCTGATCTGCCGGAGTATCCTGTCCACGCGATCGCGCGAATACGAGAGAACAAGCTTGCGGAGCTCGTGGACAACAACATTCTCAGCATTTACGACGTGCCCGAGGACTTTGAATTGTCGGATCCTCAGCGACGGCAGGTGGACACCGCACAGTCTGGTCGGGAGTATATCGACAGCGAGGGTGTTGTGGCTTTTTTGGACACCATGAAATACCCGTTCGCGTTTCTGGATTACGAAACGTATCCTTCGGCGATACCGAAATACAACCAGCACAGGCCATATCAGCAGGTCCCATTTCAGTTTTCGCTGCATGTCGTGAATGCTCACGGCGATGATATGGCGCACTATGATTTTATCTACACGGAGCAAGAGTGTCCTGATAGATATTTTGCTGAAGCGCTGCAGAAGCATCTTCCGAAGACGGGTAGCGTTGTTGTGTGGAATCAGAAATTCGAAAAAGGAATCAATACACAGCTTGGTGAACGCCTGCCGGAATACAAAGCGTTCATGGAAAGTGTGAATAGTCGCGTGGTCGACCTCATGATCCCATTTTCCGGTAAGACTGCGGTGTATGATCACCCTGCATTCAAGGGAAGTGCTTCGATCAAGTATGTGTTGCCCGCATTGGTGCCGCACTTGTCATACAAGGATATGCACATACAGGATGGTGGCGCGGCTTCCGATACGTGGAATCGTATCGTGAGCGGTGAATATTCTGAAAAAGAGAGGGAAATAAAAATTCAGGCGCTCGAAGACTACTGCCACCTCGATACGTTGGCAATGGTGGAGATCTGGAAGGTGCTGGAGAATAGGGTGAAATAATGCTATATTGAAGGCAATGATACCGGCTGTGTTTACGAGACGCAGAAGATAAAGGACCTACTGGCGCTATGGCTCAGCGCTTTATTTTTTCTGCCCTCGTAAGCTAATGGATAGACTGTCTCGATTCTAGCGAGAACGCGGAGGTTCAAATCCTCCCGAGGGTACTTAATTCTATAAAACATGACAACAATCAACAAAACAGCAGACCTAGTTGCCGCCGCTCTCAACAAAGCAGTAAGAACCTCACAATGCGGCGATAATGCTGAGCTGACGATTGATCAGATTCATTTCTTCAAGTTACTCAGAAATCATAAATCAATGCCCTACGTACATAAGGCAACTGTATCCAGGGTGCTATCTAAGAGTCCGTATAAAAAGAAGATTACTCCGCTCGGTATGACAAAGGTATTCTCTGGTAAGACTATCAACAAGTTGAATAATCGTTGGGAATATCGCGACTAGCCCCGCCAGCGTTTTCGAGTACCCTCGGATTTTTCATACTTTCCTCATACTTTCGTATGACAAATCCGTAGGCACTTTTTTGCTCCGCCACCGCCCCCCATTGAAACTTTTTGAGCATTGCCGATCATTTTTTGCGAATTTCGTTGAAACCGGCGACGATCAGTTCCTTTATTTCGAGCAGCGACAGCGTGACGTTGGTCTCCGAAGCGCTCCAGCCAAGCTCGCGAATGATCTCGTCGCGTGTCCTTGGTCGGTCGAGGATTCCGAGCAACATTTTTTCCGCGATGGTGAGGTCAGCGAGTTTTGCTGTGAGAGTATGATTTTTTGTGCCATTCGCTTTGCCTCTGCCGCGTATCTTCTCGACCGCAAACCCCAGCGCCACCAGCACATCGTGTGCACAGGTCACTGGTGTGGCGCCCTTGCCAATGAGATAGTGCGGGCCGGCCGCGTGCTCGGAAAAAATCGAGCCTGGGACGGCGAGGATGTCGCGGTTTTGGTCGGTGGCAAGCTGGCTGGTGATGAGGGTGCCGCTGGGGCGCCTTGCTTCAATCACCAGTGTCGCGTGCGACAGGCCAGACATGATGCGGTTGCGAGCCGGGAAGTGATACGGTGCTGGGCGAGTACCGGGCGGATTTTCCGAGACGAGACAGCCGCCTTCGGCCAGAATACGGCGGGCGATGTGCTGGTTGGAAGGGGGATAGATGGAGTTGTCGTCCAGTCCTGAACCAAGCACTGCGACGGTTTTTAATCCAGCTCTGAGGGCGGCTTCGTGAGCGATGCCGTCGATACCGAGCGCCAGGCCGGATACTATAGTGATGGGGTAGTCGCGAAGTCCTGCGATGATCGCTTCGCAGGCTTCGCGGCCGTATGGCGTGTATTGCCGGGAGCCAATGACGCAGAGTAGCTTGTGGCCGCGACCCCGATTTCCTCCCGCGGTGTTCGCGGCGCCTTCGACGTACCTATGCAGTAGGCTCTCGTCCCCTCTACTATAGAGTCGCTTTGGTCGGCCGGTAATCTCTGCGAGCTGGCGGGGCAGTTGGTCGACTGAAAGTTGGCGAATCGGGTATTTTTCCGGATTTTTGTGTTCCATTCCGCAATTCTACGATTTCTGATATGATAAAAACAAGTAAAAACTTCATTTTTTCTTGAACAATGCTTGATATTAAATTCATCAGAGAGAATACCGAGCTTATACAGCTTGCTGCAAAGCGGAAATCAGTACCGTTCGATGTCACTGCATTGATCAATGTTGATGACAAGCGCCGCGAGCTCATGACGGGCCTCGAAAAGAAGCGTGCCGAGCAAAATGCATACAGCGAGCGCATTGTGAAGGCGGCGACTTCGGCTGACCCAAACGAACGCGCCACCCTCATTGCACAGATGAAGACGCTCAAAGACGGCATGCAGGCTGAGGAAGAGGCTCTCAAGACGGTGATGAAAGAGTGGCAGGCGCTGATGGTGCAGGTGCCAAATATCCCTGACATGTCGGTGCCAGACGGTACCAGTGATGCAGAAAACAAAGAGGTGAAGGCGTGGGGCGAGATTCCGAAATTCGATTTTCAGCCAAAGTCCCACATCGAGCTGATGGAGGCGCTCAACCTCTGCGACTTCGATCGTGGCACGAAAGTGGCGGGCTTCCGCGGCTATGTTCTAAAGAACGACGCAGTGCTCCTTAATTTTGCCCTTTGGCAATTTGTGCTGGAAATGTTCACGAAGAAAGGGTTCTCTCCTGCCATGGTGCCTTCACTTGTGAACAAAAATTTGCTCATGGGTACCGGCTACCTCCCGCAGGGCGAGGAAGATTTGTACAAGACTCAGGACGCTTCATATCTCGCGGGTACCGGTGAGGTGGCCGCGATGGGGTATCACATGGACGAAGTGCTCGACAAGTTGCAGCTACCGGAAAAGACGCTCGCTTTTTCTCCGTGTTTCCGACGCGAAGCAGGTGCACACAGCAAAGACACCAAGGGCGTGAAGCGTGTCCATGAATTTTTCAAATTTGAGCAAGTGATCCTCTGCGAAGCGAGCCACGAGACCAGTGTCGCCCTCCACGAAGAACTCCTCGCGAATGTCGAAGAGATGATGCAGGCGCTCAATATTCCATACCATGTTGTACTCAACTGCGCTGGAGACCTCGGTCTCGGCCAGGTGAAGAAGTACGATGTCGAAGCGTGGGTGCCATCGCAAAAAGCGTGGTGCGAGACACATTCATGTTCGTATTTCCACGACTTCCAGACCCGCCGACTCAACATTCGATACAAAGACGCTGAGGGCAAGATGCGCTTTGTGCACTCGCTCAACAATACCGCGCTCGCCAGTCCGCGCATTCTTATCCCGATTCTCGAAAACAACCAGCAGGCTGATGGATCGATAAAAATTCCGCAAGTGCTTCAGAAATACATGGGCGGTCGCACGGTCATTGTGCCGGTTGTTGCGCCCGTCGCCGGCTCAAAAACAATTCCCGCTACGCCAGCTAAAGGGAACAACTAATGGCGATCGGGCGTTCATCTAACCTCACGTCTCCACAGTATGCGCGTCGACGGCGCGAGCAGCTTATTCGCCAGAGCATTGTCGCCAGCGTTTCGCTTCTCATCATTTTGGCGAGCGTCATTCTCATTGCTCGGTTGAGTATTTTTCAGATCCAATCAGTGCAGGTGGAAGGGAATTCGGTGACAGCCACAAGTGATGTTCAAGCGAAGATCGCAGAACTTACCGACGGCAATTATCTTTGGGTATTTCCGAAGAGTAACGTACTGCTGTACCCAAAGCGTGCGATCTTGTCGGCGATCAAACAACAATGGTTCCGTGTTGAGGTCGTGAGTGCGGGGTTGGATGGTCAGTGGCGTGGGGAAGCGACACTGACCATGCGTATTGGCGAACGTACTCCGGTGTATGTCTGGTGCGGTGTGCTCGCCCCTGCTGTGGTCCAAGCCGGCTCTGGCAATGAGCAGTGTCAGTACTCCGACGAGAAGGGGTATCTATACGCTGAAGCAGCTTCATTTTCCGGCACACCGTATGTGAAGCTCTATGGTGGTCTCGCTCCCGGCACATCGCCACTGGGAGCGCATTTTTTGGCTTCATCGACACCGGATGCTTTTGGTAGCGCTTTATCTTTCGTCTCTGCGATCGGTGGCGTAGACTTTTTTGGAGCCTCATTCAAGCCGATGGCCTTGATTGCGAAAGAGAACAACGAATTCGAAGTGGTGACGGCTGGTGGTACGCGAATTTTCTTCACTTTGGATCAGGATATCCAGCGGTCTATTGAGGCTTTTCGGCGGGTGGTGGATTCGGAAAACCTGACTTCTGCACGAGTGGAATATCTGGATCTCCGCTATGGGAATAAGGTGTATTACAAAAAACAGTAGCTGCGGTATACTAGTATGGTGAAAGCATTGATTCTCTCGTGGCAGTATTTGCAGTGGCATTACTCGCGGGCTTTTGCCGAAATGTTCCGCATTATTGGGCGGGCATATTGGTTCGAATATCATTTCTTCTCGGTCGGGATCTTGCTGAGGTCGTTTTTTGAGCCGTGGAAGCGCCTCGGCGAGGAGAAGGGAGAGAAATTCAAGCTCGAGCAATGGCTGCAGGCGACGGTGATCAATACGTTGATGCGGTTGATTGGTGTGACATTGCGCGCCATGATCCTCATGTTTGCCTTGGCGGTCTGTGTCCTCACCACGTTGGTCGTGGCTCTGTTTGTGGCGATGTGGTGTTTGCTGCCGTTCATTATTCTCGCGCTCTTCGTGCGAGGTGTTCAATTGGCAATACAATAACCGGGAGACAACCAACATGGACACTTCACTCATCCAAAAAAAGATTCAACCATTTCAGCCAGCGCTTGCTCTGGATACGCTGATCGGCTCAGCCAGACGCCGGACAATTCGCCAGGTGTGTGCGACGGTGTTTGTTTCGCTGCTCGTCGTGGTACTGGCCGGCAAGGGCGGCAATATTGCGCTCGGGTTGTTCTGCATTGCTTTCGCTATCGTGTTGAAAGTGTATGCTGTTGAATTTTTCTTCAATTCATATGCGCACAGCCGCAATGCCGATTGTTCATACATGCTCGCGTCGGTGCTGTATCGTTGTACCACGCTACACCCGACGGCTGTGTTTATTTTGTCGCCATTTGGCCGCTGGACACTGAACCGCTGCGGCATCAGTCGCTTGTCGGCACAAGCATTTTTGACGCAGATGACGCATTCGGCCCAGCCGTTGGAGCTAGATCTTTCAGAAGTACGAACATTTGCACAATTTGTCGAAGAGTTGCTGCATGTCGATAGCGCTTTTGCACAATTTTTGCGTGAGTCTGGCGTAGAAAAGAGTGCTTGTATTGGTGCCGCAGAGTGGTGTGAGATTCGCGAGAAGGCCCGTATCGCTGAGGCGCGCTGGTGGAGTCATGAAAATCTTGCCCGGATTCCCGGTCTCGCAAAGGATTGGGCATACGGCAAGACGTACCATCTCGATCGTTTTGGCCGTGATGTGATCGTGGAGGCACGCCGGCATTCCGCACTTTCTTCTCCCGCTGCTTCGGCCCTAAGCTTGAATCCGGATTCTTCGTTTCGTCGCACCGAAATGGTGGCTGTGGAGAAAGTGTTGGTCCGTGAATCTTCCGGAAATGTTTTGTTGGTCGGTGACAAGGCGAATGGTGTCATGGATGTGTTGCATGGTCTGGCTCGCATGATCGATCTCGGTACGGCGTATCCGGAGCTTGAACACAAGCGTTTGATCCGGCTCGACACTGCCGCGATCATGGCTTCGGCGAAAGATCGGGGTTCTTGTGAGGCGTTGCTCATCTCGATTTTCAATGAAGTGGTGAAGGCGGGGAATGTGATCGTGGTGATCGATGAGTTCGCCTTGTTTGTGCGTGACGCTGCCGCCCTCGGCATTGAGATGCAATCTTTCCTCGCGCCGTATCTGTCCTCGGGCGGCGTCCAGCTTGTGGCGGTGAGCGATGTGCATTCCTTCCACCAAACGCTCGAGCCGAAGGGTGAACTAATGCGATTTTTTGAAAAGATCATTTTGGCTCCGATTGATGCTCGGACTTTGGTCGAGCTTTTGGAATCGGAGATTGAGCGTGTCGAGCGCCGCAACGGAGTCTTCTTCACCTTCCCAGCACTCAAGGAGGTGGTGGAGAGCGCTGAACGGTACTTTTCACAAGGTTCAACTATCGACAAGGCTCATGACCTCATTGCCGAGATTGCGCCATATGTCCGTCTGCAAAAGCGGACGGTTGTCGAGCGTGCCGATGTGTTGGCGACCGTGAGTGCAAAGACCGGTATTCCTCTCGGTGAGGCGAGTGCCGGTGAAAAAGACGTGCTTTTGAAGTTGGAAACGATTTTGCATCAGCGGATTATCGGCCAGGAAGCAGGTGTCCAGGCGATTGGCAATGCGATGCGGCGAGCGAGGTCGGGCGTGAACAATCCGAAGCGACCGATGGGCTCCTTCCTTTTTCTTGGACCGACCGGTGTGGGGAAGACGGAGACGACCAAGGCTCTGGCCGATGTGTTTTTCGGGAGCGAAGATCGCATCATGCGTTTTGATATGTCGGAGTATCGAACGGTGGATGCACTGAGCCGCCTCATCGGTTCGGCAGGTGAGGGTACGACAGGTTTGCTCGCTTCACGTTTGCGCGACCAGCAATACGGCGTGCTGCTTTTGGATGAATTTGAGAAGACGAATCCGGCGGTACACGATCTATTTTTGCAGATTTTGGACGAAGGGTTTTTCACCGATGCGAGCGGCGAGCGGGTGAATGCACGCAACACGATCATCATTGCCACCTCGAATGCCGGCAGCGATGTGATTTGGAAGTTGATTGGTGAAGCGGGCGGTGCTGTCGGTGTTCGTGCCGGGGTGAGTGCGGCAATAGCGGCCAAAAAACCTGAGATCATCGACTCTATCGTCGAGCGGGCGATCTTCAAGCCGGAATTGCTCAATCGTTTTGATGATGTGGTACTGTTTCAGCCTTTGGCCGTTGCTGATATGGAGAAGGTGGGGCGATTGATGTTGGCAAAATTGAACAAGCGTTTGGATGAAAAAGGCGTGAGTGTCGAGGTGACGGACGAATTGGTGGCATATCTGGTGAAGGAGGGCAGCGATCAGAAGTTTGGCGCCCGAGCGATGAATCGCGTGATCCAGGAGAAGGTGGAGCAGGCCGTGGCGAAGGCGCTTTTGAAAGGTGAGGCAAAACCTGGTACAGTGCTGCACATCCGCCCGGAGGAGCTGTAAGTAGGGCAGATTTACATGAATTTTTTTCTGAATATTTCCGATGTAGTGACGCGCGCTTTTTCACCGCAAGTAGAGAGTGGCGATTTGTGGTACCGATTGAAACAGGCCAAATCCGGCCCATTGTTTGTGTTGGCGCCGATGGCGGATGTCACAGACGCGGCATTTCGACGGATCATCGCGAAGTACAGTCGGCCGGATGCGATGTGGACGGAGTTTGTGTCAGCGGATGGACTTGCGCGTGCACCAAAAATTGGGCGAGACAAATTGCTGCGAGACCTGTTGTATAGCGAGGGTGAGCGGCCGATTATTGCGCAGTTTTTCACTTCGAATCCGGCACACATGGAGCAGGCAGCCGAACTCGCGGTGGAGATGGGGTTTGATGGCATTGATATCAATATGGGTTGTCCAGACAAGAGTATCGAGAAGCAGGGAGCTGGAGCGGGGATGATCAAAAGTCCGCGAGTTGCGCGCCGAGTGCTGCGAGCCGCGATTCGTGGCGCCGCCAATGGTGCAAAGAAGTACGGGAAGCCGGTGCCGGCTGTGTCGGTGAAGACGCGCATTGGCTATGGCAAGAACGAGCTGGCTACTTGGCTCCCCGCTCTTCTTGCTGAGCGACCCGCGATGATCACGGTCCATGCCCGCAACCGCAAAGAGCTGTCATTGGTACCGGCGCGTTGGGAACATGTACGAGAGGCCGTGGAGATCCGCGATCGCCTTCAGGCGCATTTGCCAGCCGAAACACGCACACTCATTTTTGGCAACGGCGACGCGCGTAATCTGGCTGATGCACGCGAAAAGGCGCGAGTGAGCGGTGCGGACGGCGTAATGCTCGGCCGTGCTATTTTTGGCAACCCGTGGTTGTTTGACGAAAGCTCATCCATGCATGTCGACACAAACGCTGGCGGCAAGGGCGTCGATCAAGCGACTGGCGGCGCGGTCGGCTTTGGCGGTGGCGTGCTCGGCGTCGATCATTTTTATAACAAAGAGCAGATCGCTGAGCGCTTGCGAGTGATGGTGGAACATACGGAGCTCTTCGAAAAACTACTTGGCGATTTGAAGAATTTCTCGATCATGAAGAAGCATTACAAAGCGTATGTGCACGGTTGGGAGGGAGCGAAAGAGTTGCGTGCCTTGCTGATGCAGACCAATTCTGCCGCTGAGGTGAGAGATGTTGTGGGTGGTATCGGACAGTGAGGGGTGGCGACGAGAAAAAGAGTAGGTGCGGATTCGTCATACTTTTCTCATACTTTTGTATGAAAAATCCGCACCACCTAAAAAGTGTTGACAGGTAGCCGCCCTTGCCGATTCGCGGCTTCACTTTTTCTGAGAGGAGGTATACAATAATAAGCGGCCAGAGGTCACAACAACTCAGTCGATCGAGCTCGACCGGCTCAAAAAAGATCGATAGATACAAGACGGAAGGAAAACCAAGCGACACATGTGGAATCGCCACACCAGTAAACGCAACGGGGACCGGAGCGCTACGCCACCAGATGGCCGGAGCGGTCACGGTTCAGGTTTCCTCAACCTTGAACACGAAACTGCCTTCGAGGGGCAGTGAGAAAGGGGTGATCAATTATCTCAAGGGCTGCCGGTTCCGTACCGGTTCGGTGTAATGCCGACATCAGGTGATGTGTCCTTGTCGCTCTACGCCAGGCCGTCTTCTCGGGACGGTGGGGTCGTATGGGGTCGGTTGTCGGTGATGGTTCGCGCGATTGTTGTTTCCGCGCGGTTTGGTTGGTGGACCCAGTTGGCGAGTGCATTCGCTGGCTGGGTCTCTTTCTTTTCATATTTTTTATTTTGTAAGCAAGAAAAAACCGCAGACAGAGAGCTCGGGGCCCTGCTGTCTGCGGCGGTGATCTGCGTGTGCGATACTTCTTTACGGCGTGCGCACTTGGACGATGGTCGCCGGCATGAGGCCAGGCAATCCATATCCATTCGTCCAGTCGAAGCTCGTGCCCGGTTGAACGGGACCGAGCGTGTCTGGAGACCAGAGGATGTTCTTGTGGAAGCTGTATTGGTCCAAGAACAGCGCACTGTCCAAACTGGCGTCGATCGTCGGACCTTGTGGCCAGTAGTCGTCCGAGAGGAGTCTGGCGTAGACCACTGTTGTGGACGACTGGTTAAGCACCGAACTCCGAAGCTCGAAGTAGCGGGTCTGGCCTGCCGGGATCACGATGGCTGAGGCGGCACCTGTTGACGTCTGTGCCCGAACCTCCACGAGGCCGGCGAAGAAGTTGGTGTTGGAGACCTTGCCGCCAGCACCCACTCCGCTCACGGGGATCGAGTAGCTCGAGTCCTCGTAGGCATACAAGTTCATGTTCCACATCGATGCACCAATCGCTTCGACGAAGAACGAGAGCTTGTGGAGACTCGCGCTACCCGCTGTGTCCGCGGTGACTTTGAAGCGCAAGAGCCGTTCGTCAGCCACTCCCGTTCCCGGAAGCTGGTCGATGGCGAAGCTCGGGTGGGATTTGAAGATCCTCACTCCGGCCACGGCGGTTGTGCCAGACGCAGTGATGGTTTGTCCGGATTCCACACCCGTCCCCACAGTCCGCTGCAGATTCGAGTCGTCGTAATCGATGGCGATGAGGTGTCCTGAAGGACCGACGACTCCATAGCCGCCGATAAACAGGATGTTTTCGACATCTGCCTTGATCGTCAGAGTCCGCTCTCCATCCTTGGGGATGAGGAGCGGGCTCGCGAACGTGCAGACCGCGTAGACATTGCCACCGACAAAGACGGTCGAACCGATCTGGTTTGTGCCATCCCACACCGTCACTTGTCCAAGGTCGCTTGCGCTGCCTTGTGTGAGTCGGAGGCCGATCCTGTCCAGATTGACCGCCTCGTATTCGGTGCGAACGGTATAGGCCGCCATCGTCACATTGGTCGCACCACCCGACGCTATTTTGTAGCGGGGACTGGTGGAACTTGTGGAGATGGCGAGCCGGCTCGGCCACTCGGTGACAGCTTTGTAGAACTGCCGCTGTGCGTCCGGAAAATCCCAGAGAACAAATTGTCCGCTAGCTCCGAATGTGAGCGAGGCGCGCCTTGTCCAGTTGACCAAATCACTCGATGCATAGATTGCGAAGGGCAATCCGGCGACACCATTCACCTGATAGATGACGGCGATTCCGCCAAGCTGTGGGGTGAACGAGGTGATCGCCGGATGAGTCCCCAGACTGCCATACATTGTCGTCGACAGGTTTGCGGCCGTATCGATGGAAATGCTGGCGAGCTGAGAACTTGTGATACCTGTCGCGATTAGCCCCGAACCGAGGCTCCAGCGAAAGGTGCCGGCCGCGGAGGAGGAGACTGAACCTTTGAGGAGCAGCGTCTTCGTCGTTCCTTTCGGGATGACGAGAGACTGATCAAAGGTTGTGGTGTTGGTCCCAGTGGATGCAGGGTTCAACGTATTTGCGCCAGTGTTCAGTGCCACCGTGCCATCCCACAGTCTCATGTTGCTGAGCTGTGTCGGCATCGCACTGTTGGCGACGGTCAACATGAGCGGTAGAGCAGACATGCGAACGTCTTCTTCCGCTGATGCGCTGAGGGTCACTGCCAGGTAGGTTCCTTGCGGAGAACCCGGGACGAAGGTCTGATACGCCGGGCCAGTCGTGCTCACGGAGAGCGTTGCACCGCAGACGGACTGTGTCAGCGGCGTGTGGGCGAAGCAGGCGAGGAATGCCGCTGTGAACAAGAGAAACGTTCTCATTTTGTTGGTTCCGAGGTGTGTGGCTTTTTGTACATGCGAAACGGTCGCACATAGTCATTGCTGAGTTGTCAAAAAGCCAAGTTGTGCTGGAGTGTATTATATCATAAATTGTATTAAAAATCAATAGCCAGGCCGCGGCTCTGTACAAGCCTCTTTTTCTGCTATACTTTCCGCATGAAAGCCGAGGAAAAGACGAAGAAAGATGGCCAGAAAGCGGCCAATGCTGCGATCGCGACCACGCGCATCGCTTCCCACAGCGCTTTGTACCGCAAATACCGCCCGGCGAGCTTTGCCGACGTGCTCGGGCAGGAGCAGGTGGTAAAGGCGCTGGAGGGGGCGATTGGCGCGGCTGGGAAGGCCGGCGCTTCGTCCGGCGCCCGCCCGAACATCTCCCACGCCTACCTCTTCTCCGGCTCACGTGGCACGGGCAAGACCTCGGTGGCGCGCATTTTCGCACAAACCATCGGCACCTCGGCCAACGACCTCTACGAGATCGACGCGGCATCGAATCGTGGCATCGACGACGTGCGTGAGCTTCGTGAGGCGGTGAACACGTTGCCTTTTGAGTCGCCATACAAGGTGTACATTATCGACGAGGTGCACATGCTCACCAAGGAGGCCTTCAATGCGCTCCTGAAGACGCTCGAGGAGCCGCCGGCGCATGTTGTGTTTATTTTGGCGACGACGGATTCGGAAAAGCTCCCGCAGACGGTGGTGTCGCGTTGTCAGACCTTTGTGTTCAAGAAGCCGGGGACGGAGTTGCTCAAGGAGAGTGTGCTGCGCGTGTCGAAGGCTGAAGGGTTCAAGGTGGCTGCGGAAGCGGCGGAGCTCATTGCCCTGCTTGGCGACAGTTCGTATCGCGACACGCTTGGTGTGCTGCAGAAAGTGTTGGGGGCGGTGGGAGAAAAATCCGTAACGCTCGAAGACGTGGAGCGTGTTACTTCCGCGCCGCGTGCGAAGCTGGTGCAAGATTTCATTCTCGGTCTCGGCGAGGGGTCGGCGGGTGGTGCTGAAAAAGCGCTGGCGGTGATTCGACAGATGCAGGAACATGGCGTAGACATGCGCGTGTTTGTGACGCTCGTGCTGCAGAAGGTCCGCTTCATTTTGCTCATGCGTATGTCTGCAGAGATGGAGAAGATTGCAAAGGAGCAATTTTCCGAAGCAGAGTTCGCGTTTTTGAAGAAGTGCGCGGGGGATGCGGCGGGTGCAAAAATTAATTCAAAGGTTGTGCTCGAATTGCTCACTGCACTTGAGCAGACGGGCAGCTCGCCGATTCCTCAGTTGCCGTTGGAGCTTGCGGTTTTGCGGTTGGTGGGGGAAGGTGGTGAGAAGAAGTAGATTTTAGATTTTCTTTAACAAAAATTAGTACTTTCTTGAGTACTTTTTAGCAATTTCTCTATCGGTCATCTTCTATACTGTACGGTATGGAGATCAATCCAATCTATTTTAATGAAAGAAGACATAGGGCAAGAGAAATATATCTTGCGAGAAGGGAAATATATAGTCCGTATTTTAAAACAAAGGTCATACTAAACTCCGATGGCTTTTCTCATTTGCAGTTTTCCGGCCGAATGCCTAGGGAGCAAAAAGAACAGTTGTTTAAATTCAGCCTCCTTCCTCTTGGTCTGGAAATTATCGAAAAGTCTGGCACTATTCAAGAGTATCGAAAAGTTCTGTCACCAATTGGGAAAAAATCCGCCACTGACGGCGCTATTCCGATGAAGGAAATTGAGTATTGGGGAATGGTCGCTATTATCGGTGAAAAAAGACACGCGTTAAGACGATTCTGAGGAGGGTCGGTGACGGAAATATTACCTTTTGGAGCGTAATGCTTTATTCAAAGATGAAAAATGGAAAACAGAAAATCTTTACCGAAGGCATAGAAGACGAATAACGCCAAAAACAAAAACACCGCCCAAAGGCGGTAGTTTTGTTATGCCTGCTATCGGCTTAGGGAATCCCGTAGCTGAGTAGGGGCTTTCGCCCACAGGCACGAGTAAATAATACTAAAGATATAAAAATCTGCAACTTGTGTCGAAGCGTTCTTCGGGTTACAGTAATGGCGTAGAAAGCATTGCGGGATCGTCTAATGGTAGGACACATGCCTTTGGCGCATGGTATCTTGGTTCGAGCCCAAGTCCCGCAGCCAACTTGAGATAGGTTCTGACTTCGAGGCGTACAATAATCCCACAAATATGAATGATTCACAAAAACCAGCAGGAAGAACGGTCGCTTTCGATTTTGATGGAGTTATTGCAACTTACTCGGGCTTTAAGGGTAAAGATCACGTCGAAGAACCAATTTTAGAAACCATCAAAGCAATCAAGATGCTTAAAGAAAAGGGATTCAAAATTCTTCTTCATTCAACATGTGGGAATGAGTTTCTTCGCAGTTATTGCTCGCAATACGACATTCCATTTGACTACATTAATCGAAGGCCAGACAAGGAAGGAGATAATCCCGGAAAGCCTGTGGCATATGTGTATGTAGACGATCGATCTGTCTGCTTTAAGGGCCAGAAGGCAGAAGAATTGGTTGATCAGATAGATAATTTTAAGGCTTACTGGGAGAAATAGTTAGTGTTCCGAGGTTCGTTAAGACGCTATGAAATAAGATATACTTACCCCAATGAAACAGCTCGCCTTTATCAATCATGAAAATGTTTCCTCGGAAGAAGTGAAAACGTATCGCGTACGTAAAGCGGCACGGGCAGTCGTGTTCGATAAAGATGGAAACGTCGCACTCCTTCATGCGAGGAAGTACGATTATTACAAGCTCCCCGGCGGTGGTCTCGATGACGATACCGACAAGATTGTGGCGTTGAAACGCGAGTGTCGCGAAGAGATCGGTTGTGATGTTGAGGTATTGGCAGAGCTTGGACAGACAGAGGAGTGGCGCAAGTTCTGCACTCTTCATCAGATCTCGTATTGCTATGTGGCGAAAGTAGTCGGGGAGAAAGGCGTGCCGGCATTCACTGATAAAGAGGCTGAAGAAGATTTTAAGGAGGTTTGGTTCCCCTATGGTGAGGCGTTGCGCAGGCTCAAGGGAAGCAAGACTGAGCTGATCGAAGCGATGGGCTATATGGTACCAAGAGACATTGCGATTCTTGAGGCGGCGAGAGATGTAAACGTTATTTAGAGGAACAGATTTTGCGGAAGTAGAAGGTGCGCTATACTACTCAATACTATGAATATCAAAAAACTCGGCCACTGCTGCTTGTTGATCAAAGAGGGCGGATTGACCGTCCTTACCGACCCGGGCGCGTATTCTACGTCTCAAAATCAGCTCACGGGCATTGATGTTATTTTGATCACTCACGAGCATGCCGACCATCTCCATATCGGCTCGCTCAAGGCGGTTTTGGTGAATAATCCCCAAGCTGAAGTGATCACGAATTCCGGCGTCGGCGTGATATTGGCCAAAGAGGGCATCGCACACACCATCGTGGCCGAAGGTCAAAGAGTGGAAAGAAAAGGTGTCGAGATCTCAGGCTTCGGCAAGGATCATTGGAAAATGTACAAGACCGTGAATCCTGTCGAGAACACCGCGTACTTCATCGGCAAGAAGCTCTTTTATCCAGGCGATTCGTTCTCGACTCCGGACCAAAGCGTCGACGTGCTCGCGCTACCAGTCGCCGGCCCTTGGGCGACGCTCTCCGAATGCATCGATTATGCTTTGGCGATGAAACCGCGAGCCGCTTTCCCGGTGCACGACGGCATGTTGATCGCGGATCGTCTTGGTCCGGCACACCGCTTGCCTCAGCAAGAATTGACCAAGGTTGGTATTGATTTTGTCGTGATGAATGAAGGCGACGAGAAGACGTTTTAGATTGGAAGTTTGGCTAGATACTCCTTGTTAAGTGAACTATCGTTCACCTATAATAGATGAGTGAACCAGCCGAGCAAAAACGCCGCGGAAAAAACCCTCCTCCACATCGATGGTGATGCTTTTTTCGTGGGCGTTGAGGTGGCGAAGAATCCGAAGCTCAAGGGCCTGCCGGTGGTGACGGGCGAGGAGCGCGGGATTGTGTCGGCGCTGTCGTACGAGGCGAAGGCACTTGGGGTCATCCGCGGTATGCCGATTTTCAGGCTCAAAAAAGAATTCCCGCAGGTCATCATCCTGCCCGGCGACTACGCGTCGTATGTGAGGTATTCGCAGCTGATGTTTGATATTGTTCGCCGCTACGCCGACGATGTGGAGGAGTACAGTATCGACGAGTGCTTCGCCGACCTCACCGGCCTGGATCGGCCGCTGAAAATGACCTACTTGCAGATCGCGAAGCGAATCAAAAAAGAAATCACCGAAGAGCTTGGTTTGTCCGTCTCTATCGGCCTCGCACCCACCAAAGTACTCGCGAAAGTTGCCTCGAAATGGATGAAGCCCAACGGTCTCACTGTCATCGACCTTGCCGCCATCTTCGACTTTCTCGAAAACACGTCGATCGAAAAGATCTGGGGAATCGGGCCGCGGACATCCGAGCTTTTGCGGCGCAAGGGGATCGCTACGGCCGGAGATTTCGCTCGCAAGGACCTCTCGTGGCTCCAGGCGCATTTGTCGAAGCCGTACCTCACGATCTGGCAGGAGCTGAACGGCACTTCCGTCGTGCCCATTGACCCGGAGAAAAAGACCACGTATTCATCGATGCAAAGAACGCGGTCATTTCATCCGAGTACCAACGACGCGACTTTTCTCATGTCACAGCTCTCCAAGCATATCGAGGATGTCTGTGCGAAGGCGCGATACTTCAAGCTCGCTCCGAAAAAAGTGTCGTTTTTCCTCAAGACAAAAGATTTTGTGTATGCCAACACCACCGTGACGCTCGCTTCACCGACGAATGCACCAGAGATCATCATGTCTCTGGCGCTGAAGGAGTTTCCGAAAATCTACGCCAAGCGCACCCTGTATCGCACTACGGGGGTGACGCTGCACGACTTGGTACCGTCGGGCACACATCAGGCGGACTTGTTTGGCGGCGGGGAGGCGGCCGGCAAGCTTGAAGCTGTGCACGACCGAATCGATCTCCTCGAAGGCAAATTCGGCAAACGGACAGTGTACCTGGCCTCAACTCATCATGCCCTCCAACAGGAAGAAAAGGGTACTGACGCGGAGGATTTGGATAGGGATTTGCTGTTTTTGTAGGTTCGGTTGCTGAGCTGAATTGAGTGGACGGTACCTTCGCTACTTCTTCGCAACCTGCTGCCAAAGCCAGACGCCGAGGAGGACGAGGTCGACGACAACCACAAGCCAAATGAGTCCACCGAGCAATCCCGCTCCGCCCATCATGCCGCTGTATCCATATGTCATCATAAAAGTGTTGTATTAAAATGAGTAATACTGCCACCGACTGCTCATAGTATACACCTATTCATTTGCCACGTATACCCATGGGGGGTATACTGTAGAGATGAAAGCTGAAATCAAAAAGAAAGTGGCGCGGCGTCTGAATATCGTGCAGGGGCAATTGAGAGGACTGGTGAACATGGTGGCGAAAGAGAAGTATTGCGTTGATATCATCACCCAAGCGAGCGCGATCAAGGAGGCTTTGGCCGGCGTCGAAGACCTGATCTTGCAGAATCACCTGGAGACTCACGTGTTGCATCAGATGAAAACAGGCCGAGAGAGACGGGCGACGGCAGAGATCCTGAAAATTTACAAGCTTGCTCAGAAGAAAAAATAATATGGAACACCAACACAAACATCAGTGCACGCACGAACACCCGAGCGCGCACGAGCACCATCACGAGCACGCGGAATCGCACGATAAGCATGCTGGCCACCATACGGCTGATTTCTTGAAGAAGTTTTGGATTTCTTTGATCATCACGCTTCCAATCTTTTTCTATTCTGAGATGGCAAAAGAGGTATTCAACGTCAGGGGTCCAGAGTTTTTTGGCTGGCAGTATGTCCTCTTGCTTCTCGGTTCAGTCATGTATTTCTATTGCGGCTGGGTATTTCTCCAGAGCGCCTATGCCGAGCTCAAGGCGCGGCTGCCGGGTATGATGACGCTCATTGCCATCGCCGTCACCGCCGCCTACGGCTACAGTGTCTTCTCGATCCTTTCGGGCGGGATGCACGATCTGATGTTTGAGTTGGCCTCGCTGATAGCGATCATGTTGCTCGGGCATTGGATCGAAATGAAGTCGGTCATGGGTGCACAAGGAGCGTTGAAAGAGCTCTCGAAACTCTTGCCAGATACAGCAGAAGTGGTCCGCGGAAATCTCACGGAGACCTTGCCGCTTACAGATTTGAGAGTTGGCGACATCGTATTGATCAAGCCAGGGTCAAAGATCCCCGCCGACGGCAGAGTTATTGAAGGCCAATCAAATGTGAACGAGTCAATCCTCACGGGCGAGTCAAAGCCGGTACAGAAACATGCGGGAAATGAAGTAATTGCCGGCTCTATCAATGGCGAGGGTAGTCTCAAGGTGGAGGTCAGCACTATTGGAGAGAAAACATTTTTGGCAGGTGTGATGCGATTGGTCGCCGATGCGCAGTCTTCGAAATCTCGACTACAAATGCTTTCTGATCGAGCCGCATTCTACCTGACCATCGTCGCCATCGTTGGAGGTGGCATCACTTTTGTCGCTTGGCTCCTCGCTGGCGCGGGAACACTCACCGCCATGGAGCGAATGGTGGCTGTATTGGTGATCACCTGTCCTCACGCACTCGGTCTCGCAGTGCCACTGGTGGCGGCCATCTCCACGACCATGGCAGCACGAAATGGCTTGTTGATCCGTGAGCGCGTCGCTCTCGAGGGTGCGAGAAAAATCGACACTGTACTATTCGACAAAACAGGAACGCTCACTAAAGGCGAATTCGGCGTCGTGTCGGTAACTTCCGATGAGGTGCTTGCGCTTGCTGCTGCCGTCGAAACGCATTCTGAACATCCTATCGGCAAGGCAATTCTGAAGGAGGCTCAGAAGAGACGTCTCAAGATCGGCGAAGTGCGAGATTTCAACACAATTGCCGGTACGGGCGCAGAGGCCAAGGTTGACGGCGTGAGTGTATTTGTCGGTCATCGTGGTGGCAAAGATATTGTGGTCGAAAAAAGCGGAGTGCAGATCGGCACGATCGTCATTGCCGATATCGTTCGTCCTGAGGCGAAGGAGGCCGTGGCAAAGCTCAAGCAAGCAGGCATCGCCGTCGCGATGATCACGGGAGATTCAGAAGAAGTGGCGAAAGAGGTCGCGAAAGAGCTTGGTATCGAAGAATATTTTGCCCGCGTCCGTCCGGCAGAAAAGTCCGAGAAGGTGAAACTGCTCCAAAGCAAGGGTCGGATCGTGGCGATGGTGGGTGATGGGGTGAATGACGCTCCGGCTCTGGCTCAGGCCAACCTCGGGATCGCGATCGGCGCAGGCACGAATGTAGCGATCGAATCTGCCGGGATCATTTTGGTGAAAAATGATCCAAGAGATATTTTGAAGATCTTCAATCTCTCGAGACTTACCTACAACAAAATGATCCAGAATCTTTTCTGGGCGACTGGGTACAACGTGGTCGCAATACCCCTGGCTGCAGGTGTGCTTGCGTCGAAAGGGATTATCCTTCAGCCGTGGCTCGCTGCGGTGTTCATGTCTGCAAGTACGGTGATCGTCGCCATCAATGCCGTGTTGCTTAAAAATAAACATATATAAACATGAAACACAAAACAATTCTTGCTGTTGTTGTGGCGGTCGCCGTCCTTGCCGGAGGATATGCGCTGTTGGCGAATAAATACAGTGTTCCAACACAAGCGGTAGCGGCGAGCACTGTCGTTGAGCTCAAAAATGGCGATACATACGACCTCATCGCAAGCTATGTCACCAAAGTGCTCGCTGGCAAGGAGCAAAAGATGTTGGCGTACAACGGTTCGATCCCTGGTCCGACGATCAGGGTCGCACAAGGTGCAGAAGTGACCATCAATTTTAAAAACGGCACTGACCTGCCAGCTCTGCTCCATTCTCACGGTGTGCGCATGGAAAATGCCTTTGATGGTTCGCAAACACAGCAGCGGGAAATGAAATCGGGAGAGACGTTTTCATACAAACTGAAATTCCCGGATGCTGGAGTATTTTGGTATCATCCGCATGTGCAGGAAGTCTATGGCCAGGCACTGGGACTCTATGGCGCGTTCATCGTGACTCCGACAGATACCTCGTATTTTCCACCTGTGAACAGGGAACTGCCGCTTTTCCTTTCCGATTTGCCGCTTGAAAATGGCAGGATCCAAATCGAGAAAGGCGACAACACTCACTCGCTCATGGGACATTATGGGAACATATTGCTGGTGAATGGGCAGGAGAAGGTGAATCTTCAGGCAAAGACGGGGGAAGTCGTGCGCCTGTATGTGATAAATGCGGCGAATGCGCGACCGTTTCGCTTTGCGATCAGTGGCTTGAAGCTCAAGCTTGTCGGTGGCGACAGCGGCGCGTATGAAAAAACGACGCTCGTTGATAGCGTAGTGCTTGGACCATCGGAACGCGCGATCGTGGACGTACTATTTCCGAGTGCGGGCGCATATAGCATCCAAAATGACACTCCCGAGAGGCGGTATTCAATGGGCGCGTTCGTTGTTGGCTCAGAAAAAGTCAGTCAGTCATATCAAAAAGAGTTTGACCGTCTTCAGGTGAATCGCACGGTAACTGAAAGCATCGAGCCGTTCCGTGCATTTTTCGATACCGTGCCGCAAAAGCGAATCGCACTGACACTCGATATGGGCGGCGGCATGATGAATATGCAAGGAATGGGCCATGGTGCGCACATGATGCCGGACGGCACTATGATGGGCGGATCGATGATGTCCGGAAGTTCGGATGGTATTGAGTGGAATGACACGAATTCAATGATGAACGAGATGTCGAACAAGGATTCGATAAAGTGGAAGATTGTCGATCAGGATACCGGCAGGGAAAATATGGATATTGACTGGTCATTCAAAAATGGCCAGCCTGTGAAGATTCGGATTTTCAACGACTCGAACTCTATGCATCCGATGCAGCATCCGATCCATTTCCATGGTCAGCGATTCTTGGTGGTGTCTCGTGACGGCGTGAAGCAGAGCAATCTTGTCTGGAAAGACACTGTTTTAGTGAAGTCGGGCGAGACGGTAGATATTGTGCTTGACCCATCGAATCCTGGCGCGTGGATGGCCCACTGCCACATCTCGGAGCATTTAGAAGCAGGAATGATGTTTGAATTTAAGGTGGAGTAGAGAATGTTGGCCCGTGCTATAATCTCCCCTAAGCATAATTCACCCATACACATAACCATCACCCCATGACCACCATCATCTTACTCTCCCTCGCCGGAGCCGTGATCGCAGCTGTTGTCGGCACCTTTTGGTATTCAGGCAGCACACCAATGGGGAAGCTCCACATGCGCGCACTCGGCTGTGGCGACCTGTCGGAAGAAGAGATGAAACGCAAAATGGAAGAAGGGAAGGCCATGATGCCAAAGATGTACGCTGGGCAGCTTGCCTTGTCTTTTCTCACTGCTTTCGCAACCGTCTTTATCGTGACTACGAGCCTAAAGAACGGCCTCACTCTCTGGATGGCCCTCGGCTTCGTGGCACTGAACTGGCTGTGCTTTATTGTGCCGACCATCGGTTCCGGCATCCTCTGGAGCAATGGCGATCGGGCGATCGCTTGGCCACGCTTCTTCTCGGACATTGGTTCCAACCTGCTGACCGTGATGCTGATCGCGCTGTTGGCGAGCTTGTTCGCGTAGGTTTTTGCCTACGGACGAATTCCTCATCTAATGAGGTTAGTCATTGTTTAGTCAGGATTACTGATGGGGGGGATTGTGATTGGAATACGGAATGGATGATTTGGTTTGCTATAATAAAGTCATGAAAACAGAATTTATAAGATTTACAACTGAAGATCAGTTGATTCTGCAAGGTTTGGTTTATAGTCCAGATGTATTGAGCCGAAAAGCTTTCTTGCATATACATGGCATGGGCGGTAACTTCTATGAGAATAGATTCATTGATGTCATGGCCGAGCACATTACACAGGCACAGCAGACTTTTTTAAGTATAAATACCCGAGGTCATGACATCGTTGCCGATTTCCCAATTCCGGGTTCAGAAGAAAAATATCGAAGAATTGGAAATGCATACGAAAAATTTGAGGAATGCATATTTGATATTAAATCTGCAGTTGATTATCTCCAGAAAAGTGGATATGAAGAAATAACCCTGTGTGGACATAGTTTAGGGGCCGTGAAGGTTGTGTATTACGCAGCCAAAACGCAGGATCAAAGAATTAAAAAATTAATTTTAATGTCCCCACCAGACATGGTTGGTTTGGCAGAAAAGGAAAGTAATCACAAGGACCTACTTTCTCAGGCTGAGAAGATGATTTTGGGTGGGAAGGGTGGAGAATTATTGCCTGTCAAAATTTGGGATTACTATTATTTATCTGCATATACATATGTAGATTTGAATACCCGAGACAAGCCGGTTGATATTTTTAATACATATGACAAAACTAAGCCCTCCTTAATCGCGGAAATAAAAGTTCCAACTCTAGCTTTTTTGGGCGAAAAAGACGATGCGGCCATCCTTCCTCAACAAGAGGCTCTGGAACTCATAAAAAATAAAGCAATAAATGCTCCAAATTTTGAAATTGATATTATCGAGGGCGCATCCCATAGTTATTTTGGAAGAGAGCAGTTAATGGCGGAAAGAGTTGTTAAGTGGTTACTTAAATAGATTTTTATAGAAGCTAGGCATATGCACGAATTCCTCCTCTTCGGCCTCAAACAAGCCCGCGCCTGCGTCTTTGCGGGTTCGTTCTTTCTGTTGCTTTTTCTGTCCAACCACATTCCGCTTTTCGGCATTGCGCGATACGATTTTCTCTTTGTTGCTGCGGTGCTGATCCAAGCCATCCTCTATTTCACCAAACTCGAGACCAAGGACGAGGTGAAGGTTATCTTCCTCTTTCACATCATCGGCCTCGTTCTCGAGCTGTACAAAACTAGTCCGGGGATCGGCTCCTGGAGCTATCCCGAGGCGGCATTCTTCAAGATCGCGACTGTGCCACTCTACAGCGGCTTCATGTATGCGGCAGTGGGCAGCTACATCAGCCAATCGTGGAAGATTATGAAATTGCACCTGACCAACTACGAGCACTATGCTGCGAGCGCCGTGCTTTGCCTCCTCATCTATCTCAACTTTTTCACCAATCACTACATCTACGATTTCCGCTACTTTCTGATCGCCGTGGTGTTCGCTTTTTTCTGGAAGACGCGTGTGTATTTCACCGTCGCCACAAAAGTGCGCTGGATGCACATGAATGTCGGCTTCCTCCTCGTCGCTTTTTTCATCTGGATAGCCGAGAATATCTCCACCTACCTCGGCGCCTGGCAATATCCCGACCAAGTCCATGTGTGGAACATGGTGTCCACCGGCAAAATAACATCCTGGTTTTTGATGGTCATTATCAGCTTCATCTTGGTGGCGTATCTGAAGCATTTCAAGAGGGAGTTGGGACGTAGCAAGGAGGTGCAGGTTATTTGATTGAGATGTGCTAATATTTGTGCATGCAACCAAACTTCGAGAGTCCTGAATCGTTGGTACCGCCGGAGGAAACCGCAACTGCGCCTGAACAAGTGGCTGAAAACATTCTCACACCAGAGCAGGTGACAGAAGTCCTCGCGCGTTTTGCGGAGGGCGCAGATTTTTTGAGAGAATTGTCTGACCAGCAAGGTATCTATTTGCGAGAAGTGTTTGTGCCTGGAAAAGACGGCGAGACTCGCGTGTATACGTATCAGCGAGCCGGCACGTTTCCGGGGATGAGTTCAGCTGAGACGGCCGTGAATTTTGTCGACCTAGATGCGGAAGGTGAAGAGTCGTTTGCTGGGAATATTGCAAGACGTGATTCTGAGACTGGCGAGTGGGTGGATTTATCAAAGTAGAGGTGATTTTTAAGTCAGATTTCACAGAAGCCATATCTTTTTCAGATTTTTTTCTGTATAATATGCAAACAAGCCTTTATTTCATTTTCAACACACATTCACATGGCAAAACGAGCAGCACAGGATATCAAGAACAAGACCTCACGCTCACGCAAGACTGCGAAGCGTCGAGCGGTGAAGAGTGCAAAGCGAGCAGCACGAAACAAGTAGCAAAAAGGCCGCCAGACAAGGCGGCTTTTTTTGCCGCTCGCTATTTTCCCCGATCTGGTGTATACTATCTGGGAAACCGAGTCGAGTTTTGCAGCTAATAGAAAAACAAAAAACAACACAAAATGATGAAAGGAACAATCAAGACCCTCACCGACCGAGGATTTGGTTTCATTGCTCGCGAAGGCGAGACAAAGGACCTCTTCTTCCACTCAAAGGAGTTGGTAGGAGTCATGTTTGATCAGTTGAAGGTGGGAGATGTTCTCACTTTCGAGGTGGTACAGGGAGACAAGGGTCCTTCTGCAACACAGGTATCTCGAGCGTAAGCTTGAGTCTCTGAAAGACAACAAAAAATCGCCAACCGAAAGGAAGGCGATTTTTTGTTTGCGGTATGCTTTTTGCAATAAAAAAACCGCCAGACTGACTCATCCGGCGATTCGTGATTTTCGATGGCTTTGCGTAGTTCGCGTAGTCATCAGCTGCTACCAGCCGTGGGTTTCGCGCACAGCAATCATCTTGGTAAGGATCTTGTTGTAGGTTTCCTGCTTCAGGAGAACCTCGTTGGGGAACAGACAGCCGTCCCAGCAGATGTGGCCAAAGGACTGGACTGGGTAGCCTTCGCCGTTGCGCATCCAGTAGCCGGCGTGGCGGACGATGTCCAGTTTGCCGTTCTGATCATCCACAGGGCAGTGCTTGCCCGTATTATCGTGATTGCCGCCACCTTTCACAGTGCCATCGTTCTGAGCGACGTGGAAGTCGATCGTCCATGGACGGAGTGACCGGGTCATGACACGAAGCGCCTCGTCGAGCTGCCCAGGATCAGTCCAGTTATAGCCAAGCGGGAGGAGCCGGTGTTCCGGGGCATTGTGGCCCAGGGCATAGAGGAGGGTGTGGGCCATGTCGGCTTGGAAACCGACGAGTCCTGGCCGGTCGGTTTCCTCGAGCAGGTCCACCATGTGTCTCCACGAATGCATGCCGCCCCAGCAAATCTCACCCTCGGCAGCGAGACGTTCGCCGTATTCGGCGGCAACAGCCCCGCCTTCCTGGAACGTTTTGGCAATGAGCTTTGTGTTGCCGGCAGGATCCTTGCTCCAGTCTTCCGGATTGCAGGCCGAGTCGATGCGGACGATGCCGCAGGGACGTGCGCCGATTTCGCGGAGCTTGTGAGCGATGCGGCAGGTTTTCCTGACTGCGGTGACCCAGCCGGCGCGCTTATCGGAGCCGCCCATGGCGTTGCCGTCAAACCAAACAGGTGCGACGATGGAGCCGATCATGAGGTTCTTCGCCCTGATCTTGTCAGCGAGAGCCTTAATGCCATCGTCACTGATGTCGATGTCGATGTGCGGATTGTAGGCGAACAGGTCAACGCCATCGAATTTCACGCCGTTCACTTCCGCGTTGGCGGTGAGGTCGAGCATGGTGTCGAGGTCAATGAACGGCTCGGCACCGGGGCTGCCTTTTCCGACGAGGCCCGGCCATACGGCGTTGTGGATCTTGAGGGTGTCTTGCATTACTGTCGTTGCTTCGGAGAGAAAATTTCTCTCACTGGGCGCTCCTTATGCCCGGTTGTGTTGTTTCCGACAACCACTGTTTCAAAGACCGCTGAGACGATCCTGAAACACGGTTGGACAAAATGGGTCCAACCACCTCTTTTTTCAAGAGGGTAGTCCAGGAATTTCTTCCTGGACAGTTTTTACCATTTTTACGGTGGTAATGTCAATTTTTAGAACAGCTTCAGGTATTCCCCCAAGCCCTCTTTTGCCAAATCTTCCTTGGGTACAAAACGCAGCGCGGCGGAGTTCATGCAGTAGCGGAGGCCGGTTGGGGCGGGTCCGTCCTCGAAGACGTGGCCGAGATGCGAGTCGGCATAGCGGGAGCGGACCTCGGTGCGCCTGGTGAACCAGCCGTTGACTTCGTGCAAGGTCACAGCCTCGGGAGAAATCGGCTTGGAGAATGACGGCCAGCCAGTGCCAGATTCGTATTTGTCGAGCGAAGAGTAGAGAGGCTCACCGGAGACAATGTCGACGTAGATGCCGTCGCGCTTGTTGCTATCGTATTCGTTTTGAAATGGCTTTTCAGTGCCAGCCTGCTGGGTCACTTCGTATTGGAGTGGGGTCAGTCTGGCGCGGAGATCTGTGTCGTCGGGTTTTGTGAATGAGGTCCAACCATTTGCTGGCGACGTCGCCACGGCGTCAAACAAATGATCGTATTTCCCGCTGCCCCAAATTGATGCATAGAAGGCGTCGCGGCCGGAGGCTTGGCGATAGTGTTCGTAGCGAGTGGTGTTTTTCTTGTAGAAATCTTGATGATAGTCTTCGGCGATCCAGAATTCGCTGACGGGTTCGATGGCTGTCACAACTGGTTTCGAAAATATTTTTAGTTGAGCCACCTTTGCGATTACCTCTTCGGCGGCCTGTTTTTCAACATCGGTTTGGTAGTACACGGCCGAAGTGTACTGGTGGCCGCGATCGTAGAAGGAACCCGTCGCATCGGTCGGGTCGCTGTGACGCAAGAGCCAAAATACCAGCTGAGCATAGGTCAGTCTTTGTGGATCATATTCCACCTTCACGCTTTCGCGATGGCCGGTCGCACCCCTCGAGACCTCGGAGTAGGTCGGACCGTCTATGCCTGTGGTGCCGCCCGTGTAGCCCGATACCACCTCCACGACCCCGGGCAGCTTTTCGAAATCACTCTCGACACACCAAAAACAACCGCCGGCGAAATAGACGAGAGCAGTGGTCGTCGTCGCTGGTAATGGTGAAGTGCTGAAGGTTGGCCCAGTCGATTTAGCCGATGTATCGAGCACACTCGGTGCAAAACGACCTTGGTACCACCCGTAGCCCCACTGGGCTGCTGCGCCGATGGTAGCGATAGTCGCGACTGCACCAACAATTGTCCAGATGCGCTGTTTGTTCATGGGTCTATTCTATCATCTGTTATAATAGGCGAGTGAAAGCGAAAGATCTCTTGAAGCTCACGGGTCTGCCGGTGCTGGCAGCGTCTTTGTGCTGCTTGAGTCCGCTCATCCTTGTTGCCTTCGGCTTGTCGACGGCGGCTTTTGCCTCCTCCCTCGCAGATACCTTTTATGGCGACTACCGCTGGGCCTTTCGTATTGTTGGCTTAATCCTCCTCGCATGGAGCCTCGTGCTGTATTTTCGTCAACAGAAGGGGATCTGCACACTCGATGAAGTAAAAAAGCGCCGACAGGAGATCGTGAACACGACGCTCATCGCACTCATCGTGGCGATTGTTGGCTACAGCATCTTTCTCTACGTCGTGGTGCATTATGCTGGGCTGCCATTTGGAATCTGGGAGTAGTCTTGAAATTTTTCTGAAACATACCGCTTCGTCGGTCAAGTGGTATGTTGTCGCTCGCTCGTGTATCATTTCGCCAGGCTTGACAATACAACCAACAAGCTCTTCTCTCACCGAGAACAACACGAAAGTGAGGTAGTTATGAAGTCGAAAAACCAACAGCAGGGTGGGAAAGCCACCTCTGCATCTGCGGTGCAAACGGTTGAACTCCGCGTCCTCGCTATCAGCAATGATGCGGGTGAGCGAGGGAAGGTCCTGTCTCAGAGTGCAGGATTCGTGGGAGCCAGCGGCTTCCCGACAGACGGCATGTTTGTCTTCCGTCACGAAGTCGTTTCCTCAGGTGAGTCACTTCGTCGGAGGCCATTTCAAGTCATTTCTTGCAACGGTCCTGAACGTGAGGTTCAGAAGGGAGAGATCGTCGATACGGACACACTCCGTGCCGACAGATCGCTCACCTATTTCCTGGTGTCTTCCGGACATGTCATGTGGCTTTATGTCTGCGACAGACATCCGCGAGTTGAAGTGACGAAGCTCGGGTTGCTCAAAGGCATTGGCTGCGAGCCGCCCGTTTTCTCTCCTCGATTCGTCTTGCAGGCAAATCAGATGCCGCATGCGATGGCCGTCCCGGATCCGGCGGTAGTTGGGCTCGGTGCCTACACGCCCGATGCCGTCAAGAAGCCGACCGAACGTGGTGTTTGGAGGCCGGAGCTGACTGTCACTGGGGCAGAAGAAGTTGATGTTACAGACAGAAGCGTAGGCTCGGATGGTCGCAGTTCTTCGGGTGAACCTGACGAAGTGGTAGTGCCGATCAGGCCCGCCCCGCGTCTCGCTCCACCGATTGCCACAGCGGCCGCCGTTCCGCCGCCGCGCAAACCCGCAGTGCCAGCTCCCATGCCGGCACCTGTCGCTACACCTCCTCCAGAAACCAAACCGGTTGTCGAAAAGGCACCGCCAAACGCGATGATGGAGAAGGCGCCACGCAAGTATCGAAAGAGGCGGATCAAGCGGGCTGCCGTCGAAGAGGCTGATACCTCTGTGCCGCCACCGCCAGACGTCACTGAAGCATTGGTGGTGCCGGTGGGGAAGGTTCGGCCGTTTGCCCCGTCGAACGACCCTCGTTTTCCGGGCCAGCCGCGGGTCTGGTTTGATCCCGATAAGCTGAAGAAGCTTGGATTGAGCATCCGGAAGCATGGTCAGCGGACACCGTGCATGGTCAAGCGCCTCACGCCGCCTGAAGATGGGTTCGATTTCGAACTCATCGACGGCGAACGTCGCTGGCGCGCCCTTGAGATGATTGGCGCGACGCATATTGCCATCACGGTTTCTCGTCCAAAGTCGAAGGCAGACCAGCATATGGGTTCCTTGATCCAGAACTTCTGCCGCGAAGGCCACACGCACGTGGAGATCTCGAACGCGATCGCGTCCCAGGTCGAAGTTGGCGTGTCCCTCACCAACATCGCTGCGGCTATCGGCCAAAGCGTGGTGACGGTCTGCAATCTGCACTCGTTGCAGCGTCTCGTCCCAGAGCTGAAACCGCTCCTTGACCCGCCGACTCCGAAGTCCGACCGCATCCGTCTAGCGGAAGCTGTCGAGCTCTCTCGGATCGACCCGGCAAGGCAGTTGGAAATCTGGGAAAAGGCGAAACAGCAGCCCACCAGAGGCCTCATCAGAGCGACGATCAAGATGCTCGGCAAAGAATTCGTCGTCCACAAGCGGACACGGAAGGTCAAGCCGAGCGATTACTCCGCTGCTCTTGAGCGGAGGATGATGGCGTTGCGTCTAGCAGCGACCAACCTGCGACAGATGCCTCAGGAAGAAGTCCGCATCGCTGTGGAGTCACTGAACGGTCAGTGCAAGGCGCAGATTGCTATCCTCACCGAGCTCATCAAGAGTCTCGACGAAGAAAAGCGGCTCCTCTACCGATTGGGCACTGCGGCGAGGAAAGCGGCTCCGACCGCCTCCGCCTCCGCCCCCGCCTAAGCGGTCTGTTGGTCCAGTGTTCGCGAAGCGCCGCCCCGAGGGACGGCGCTTTTTTCTTTTCCCGCACGAGCTTTTTGTGCATTGTCGCCGTTTCATCAGATGATACAATATCTCGACATGGCCTGGAGTATGCAAAGTCGCGCTCGTAGCGTTCTGTTCGCCAGTATTTTTTTACTCTGCATGTTTCTTTTCCCGGCGGCGGCCTCTGCGGCAACCTACTACGTCAACAGCTCGACCGGCAACGATACGACGGGTGACGGCTCTTCCGGTACGCCCTACGCGACTTTCCACAAAGGGTACACCGTGGCGGCAGCTTCTGGGGACACTCTCAATCTCTCGGGTACTTTCGATTGGACCAGTGCCGGTGAGACGGGTGATGCTTCCGGCACCGGCTACACGCTAGGGAAAAGCCTCACAATTCAAGGGCAGGGAGCGGGCGTCACTTTTATCCAGGCAGCGAGTTCGGAGAATACGGCTGACCGAGGCGTGTTTACAGTGAGCTCTGGCAAGACTGTGGTTATTAAAGACGTCACCATCCGCTACGGCGTGAGTACGGCCACGGAGACGGCTGGTGGCATCACTACGAGCGGTACGCTTACGGTGCAAAATTCGACCATTTCGTACAATTGGTACAACTCCACCACCAATTATTACGGTGCCGGCGCGATCACTTTGAAACACGACGCCAGCGGCACTCTCAATCTTTCGACTTCGACGATCGCAAACAACACCTTCAACGGAAAATATTACGGTTCCGGCGGTATTTATTCAGGCCAGAGCAACACGATCAATATCACCGCATCCACTTTTTCAGCCAATGTTGCGAGTAGTAGTAATCCAACGACTTTTGCTTACAGCTATGCCGAGCCGTCTGGAGCGCTTGGCGTCTTTCGGTTTGTGACAACAAAGATCACCAACTCCACCTTTTCCGGCAACAGCACCAATTCCTACGCCGGCGCTTTGCAGGTGTATTATCCAAACTCATTTACGGTCACAAACAGCACTATCGCCAACAATACGGCCACAGCCGGCGCCGGCGGCGTGATGTTCGAGTCGGTTACCGACGGCTACAATTTCATTTTGAAAAACACCATCCTTGCCAACAACACCGGGAACAGTACAGCGAACGACTTCTATGTCGTGTCCGGCTCGGCGGGACGCATCACCGACAACGGCTACAACGTGGTCGAGTACAGTACCAACAAGACCTGGAGCGGTACTGGTAACCTCACTGGCGATCAATCGACTCTCAGCCTCAGCGCTTCTTTGGCCGACAATAGCACATCCAATGGTGTGCAGACCTTGGCCTTGTCGAGCGATTCGGTGGCGATCGATGCCGGCAACACTTCGGCCAATGGCACAGTGTCTATTCCCGGCACCGACCAGCGTGGCGGCACGAGGAGCGGCAGTACGGATATTGGTGCGTATGAATACGGTGCTGGCGGTATTGCTGATGTTACGGCTCCTAGCGTGTCTCTGACGGCACCTTCGGCTGCTGCTACCGTGGGCGGCAGTGCAGTATCTCTTACTGCGACGGCGAGCGACAACATTGCCCTCGCTGGCGTCTCCTTCTACGTGGACGGTACCCTGCAAGGGAGCGAGGATGCCACTTCGACCTACGGGATTACTTGGAATTCCACCGCCACTACAAGCGGCGCGCACAGCGCTTTTGCGGTCGCGCGTGATACATCGAGCAATTACGCCACCTCGAGCACCGTTTCTTTCACGGTCGACAATGCTGCCCCAGTATTGACCTCAGTCGCTACTTCGACCGCCACAACTACCGCCACCATCACTTGGACCACCGACGAGGCGGCTTCTTCGATGGTGAACTTTGGTCCGTCTTCGAGCTACGGCACTTCGACGGTCGAGACGGACACGTCGCCGCGAGTGACGAGCCATTCTGTCAGTCTTGCTAGCCTGACAGCCTGCACGCAGTATCATTTTCAAGCATCCAGCACTGATGCCGTCGGGAATATCGGGACTTCTACAGATGACACCTTCTACACCACTGGCTGTACCTCTAGTGCCTCTATCACCGCCAGTGAATCACAGGCTATCACCACTGCCGCCGGCGGCACCGTGACAGAAGGAGTCCTGTCTCTTACTGTGCCGACTTCCTTTAGTGGCACGACGACCTCGGCCGTCTTCCAGGCTCATGAGCTCGATAGTACGGCGTTCTTTTTGAACGTCTCCGTGCCCTCTGGCAAGAATCGTGTTGGTGACAAGGTTTTTAATTTGAAAGCCTTGATCGATGCGACCACTACGCTCTCGACTTTCTCTGAGGCGCTCACGGTTTCGCTTTCGTATTCTGCTTCCGATGTATCGAGTCTTGATGATTCCACTCTGGTCATTTATCGATATGACGGCTCCGATTGGCATGCGCTGTCTGGATGTTCCACCAATACCACTTCTCGAGTGGTGACCTGCAGCACGACCGCTTTTTCCGACTTTGCGATCTTTGGCTCGACGGCTTCTGCGGCAGCTTCCAGCTCTTCCGGTGCGGCGAATGGTCCGATCTTCACCGGCTCGGTTTCCGCGCTGTTGGGATATGTCGCACCGCGGGCACAGACGGTGTATCCGGACGGCAGGGTGGTATATCATGATCAGACACCTCTTGCCACGGCCGCTGTTTCAAAATCCGTTCGGGAGACACCTTTGCTGACCTCACAAGCAGTATTTTCCGGCTTCAGTCGTACCCTTCGCCTGGGGGCGACTGGTCCTGACGTGCTCGAACTGCAGCGTTTGTTGAATCGCCAAGGCTTTCTTTTGGCGACCGAGGGCCCAGGTTCGTCGGGGAATGAGTCGGAATATTTCGGCGCCAGGACTCAGCGTGCACTGATCCGTTTCCAGGAGGCGCATACTGATGAGGTGTTGAAGCCGTTCGGATTGTCGAAAGGGAGCGGCATCTTTGCAGCTCGTTCGAGGGAAGTAGCCAACCGATTGGCTAGGGTGGCGGCCCACTAGAGGATATGATATAATGGTGTCCATTAAGCAATTAATATAATCAATATGCCAAAAGCAGCAAAACCAGCAGCGAAGAAAGCCAATTCAGCATTCATGAAGCCAATGACCATCAGCTCAGAGCTGGCTACTGTCGTAGGAAAGGGACCGATGCCTCGATCTGAGGTCGTGAAGGCTCTCTGGGCATATATCAAGAAGAACAATCTCCAGGATCCAAAGAACAAGCGAAATATCAATGCTGATGTTTCTCTCAAGGTGGTGTTTGGCGGCAAGGGCGTGGTCAACATGTTTGAAATGACTAGCTTGGTTTCGAAGCATCTCTCATAATTTTCCGTTTCGGAGCAGCAAACAAATCAACAAAAAAGTCGGCCCGATGGCCGGCTTTTTTGTTTGGCGTGCAGTCTGCGTTGTCCGATATGGTAAAATAGTCGGATAATGGCGAAAGACAAATACAGCGCAGTTTGGGTGTCGCATTCCTCGATGGGGGATTTTTTGAAATGTCCGCGCGCGTACTATCTGCACAATATGTACAAGGATCCGAAGACCCGCCGCAAGATGAGTGTCGTTGGGCCGGCTTTGTCTCTCGGAACTGCGGTGCACGGTGTGGTGGAGGGGTTGGCGGATTTCAAGGCCGAAGAGCGATTTTCTGGACGCGATTTATTGGCGGAATACGAAAAGCAGTGGGCGAAGGTGTCGGGCGAGAAAGGCGGTTTCAAAAGTGCCGATGAGGAAGCCGAATGGAAGGCGCGGGGCAAGGTGATGATTGAGCGGGTGATCGCGCATCCGGGGCCATTGGTGAAGAAGGCGTTGAAGCTGAAAGGTGGGAAGGATGACATGTTGCCGAATTTCTTTTTGTCTGAGGAGGAAAATATTATTTTGTGCGGAAAGATTGATTGGCTCGAATTTGTACCGACAGACGACAGCGTGCGAGTGTTGGATTTCAAGACGGGGAAGCGGGATGAGGATGGCGAGTCGCTGCAGCTCCCGATTTATTTGCTGCTGTTGAATGAATTGCAGAAGCGAAAAGTGTCGGGTGCGAGCTATTGGTATCTCGATCGGGAGGATGAGCCGAAGTCGGTGGAACTGCCCTCGTTGGACGTCGCGCGAGAAAAAGTGCTCGCCGTGGCTCGGGCAGTGAAGGCCGCCCGCGAGAAAGGTGAATTTGCATGTCCACGGGTGATCGCGGGCGGCTCCCCATGCTTCGCCTGCGCGCCATACGAAGCTATCTTGCGTGGCGAAGCGAGATATCTCGGTGTTGGGGAATACAATCAGGACCTTTTTCTCGTCTAGAGCAGGTGGAGCAGGGGTGGTGCGGCGGAAAACAGTAGGTGCGGATTTTTCATACTTCTTCATACTTTGTATGAATTTGTATGAAAAATCCGCACCTACTCAAAAAAGTCGGCGGACCCACCCACTTGTTCACATCGTCCGGATATTTTCTTGACAAAGTGACCGTGTCGCGGTTTAATTATTCCATTCGCGTTGTTTGAAAACCAGTCGGAACACCGACATCACATCCCTGGAGTTACTTATGCTAAGTCTCACTCGTCCCATCCATAGCAGCCTCGTCTGCTACGTTGATCCAAAAGGCGACGCAAGGACCAATGCCTTCATCGCCGAACAGCTCGCACAGGCGGTGACCACGCAAGAATGTCTCGATTTCACTTGTTGCGACATTGTCGGTCAGCCCTGTCGCCGCAATGTGTGGGCTTGTCCCAATTGGCTGGTGGACGAATTGCTTGCCAACCGCATCCGCTTGTCTCTTGGCTTTGATCTGTATGTCAAAGACATCAACAGCGATGATCCGCCACATTTTGCGCTGTCCCTCGAGGATGGGCAAAAGCCTGAAGAAGCACTGAGGGCGGCGCTCGATAGTATGGCCATCCAGCTGCCGTCCCCCTTCGACCTGGGTGAAGTCCCGCTCAAGCCTTCGGATTTTGCCATCCTGCTACCCTCGACTCGCGCTCGGTCCCAAACGCCGCCATCCGACAGCATGCGTCATAGCCAACCGGGTGTGCCGCCGCGTTATCGTCGCGACAGACGGAAGTGGTAGGCCGTTTCGCCGATCACTTCGCCCGATCACTTCGCCGGCCCTCGCTTCATCGCCTGGGTCGGTTTTTCTTGCCTAAGCGTTCTCTGTTATACTGTCTGACACTGACCATCATGAAGAAAAATCTCAAAGACCTCGTGCGCGAGCTGAAAGCAAACGCCAACGCCAAGAAATCTGCCACGCTCGCCAAGTATTTCAAGACGGGCACGGGTGAATATGGCGCGGGCGATCGTTTCCTTGGTCTGACGGTGCCACAACAGCGCACGATCGCCCGCGCGTATGCCCACTTGTCTTTCTCCGACCTTGCCACACTCGCCAAAAGTCCAATTCACGAGCATCGCTTCACCTGCACGGAAATCTTGCAATTGAAATATGCCTTAGCAAAGAAATCGCCGACCCCACAAGACTCCCTCGCCGAACAAGAACGCCTCGCCAAGTGGTATCTAGAGCATGCTCGCTGTTTTAACAATTGGGACCTCGTCGACAACTCCGCTCGCGACATCCTCGGGGCATACCTCTACCAAAAAGGGAACACTGCCATCCTCGACCGCCTCGCACGTTCGGCTAATCTGTGGGAGCGGCGCATCGCTATCATTTCAACCTATTTTTTCATCCAACAAGGTGAATTCACTGACACTATTCGTATCTGCGAGATCCTCATTTCCGACGAGCACGACCTTATCCACAAAGCCTGCGGTTGGATGCTTCGCGAGATAGGGAAACGCTCCCCAATAGGTCTAAAAACCCTCAGGAGCTTTCTGGATACGCATGCTGTGTCCATGCCGAGGACGATGCTCCGATATGCCATTGAGCGATTTTCGGCCTCCCAGCGGGCCAAATACCTTAGGATGGCTTAATTTGGCCAAAGATGGCCAAATATGCTGTTTTGTGGTAGTGTTCTGGGATGAAAAAAGCGATCAATGCCTTGGTCATCTTTGGCCTTTCGACCGGTATTTTGGGCGGTTTTGCTCAAATGGCGCAGGCTCAAGTGCTCGCACCCAACTACGATCCGCGGCCCTTCGGCTCCACCCTCGAGGTGCATGTGAATGATAATGGCAGCGTCTCTATCCAGGGTGCTCGTGTGGAGCAGGTTTCGGGTACGACCCTTTTCTGCAAGGTGTATTGGGGAGTTTCCTTCATCCGTGTCACTGTCCGTACCAGCGACAAGACCGCTTTCGAAAAACGCTTCGGTCAGGCTATTACCGTGAAGGAAATTTCTGTCGGCGACTTTATTTCAGTCACCGGTGACTTGTTTGAAGGCTCGAACTCTCTCGATGTGGTGGCGAAGAAGGTGAAGAATTGGTCTCTACAAACATTGGAGGAAGGTTTTTCCGGTAGTATCTCCGAGCTCGGTACCAGTACGCCGACCGCATTGGCGTATATTCTCAACTCAAAGACCCGCGGCAAGATCACGCTGCTCGTAGCCTCATCGACGCCGGTGAACAAGGGCACTTTGGTGTTGAGCACGAATACACTCGGTGTCGGCACGAAGATCACTTCTGCCACCGGCGTGTACAACAATCTCAAAAAGACGCTTGAGGCGCAGACAATTCGTATCTATCAGGACATGTCGATTTTCAAGCCACGTAATTTTGAAGGGGTGATCAAAAGTATTGATGGCAATACATTGCCGCTCAACATGGTTGTCACTGTAGGCGGGGTGGATTACACGCTGCCGCTCGCTGATGGAGTGAGTATTTTGAACAACAAAAGACAGGTGTTTTCGATCGCTCGATTCATCAAGGGCGACAAGGTGCGCTTCTATGGTGCGATTCGCGAAGCACAGCCGAACATTGTGGATGCGACTGTCTTGCGAAACTTGTCTCTGTAAAAATGGTCCGCCCGATTCTTGATTTTGTTTTTACCTCTCCTTCATTTTTTCTTTAGAACTTTTTCACGATTTCTTTATCGGAAATTAGTCTTTTCTTGAACACTTTTTAGCAGTTTCTCTATCACTGGTTTGCTTTACTTATGGGTATTACTCATAAGCATATTCGCATGCCAACACAACATATTATCGATTCAGTTCGTCGCAACCTCCTCTTTCTCGGTGCCAGACAAATGGGGGTTGAGCAATCAACCGTGCATTTCGAAGGTACTGGTTTTGCGGTAGACGGACAGTTTGCCGTGACGTCACTCAGTGTTTTCAAGGCGATGGAGAAGGCGGCCGGGCAGTATTTTGCGGGAGTGTATCAAAAGACCGAGGCCGGGGTCGATGTATACCAGACCGCCGACCTCATGCTCATCGACACCGATACCGTACGAGGGCTGGCTGTATTTGGATTCGAGCAACGCCAGGAAGTCGGCTTTTCGATGGATGATCTCGAAACCAACGAGGACTGTCTCACCGCTGGGGTGGAGGCGTTTACGCTCAGCTTCCCAGCAACAAGGTGTCGGAATGGGGTGGATGAGGCTGATATGAAGCGAGTCGCTGCAGGGCAGCCGAAAGTCTTTACACACCTTTGCTCGATCGGTGCGGTCCAGAAAGACAAAAATGGCGTGCCAGAACTGCTCGAGATAGACGGCGCACCTTGGCTTGCCGATGGCGGCGCGCCGCTGATCGACGTCGATTCTTGCAAGATACTTGGTGTCGTCGTGGGCGCGTTGGATGTGTTTGTGCAGGGAAGCCAGCCCGTGTGTTTGTCTCATCGGATCCCCGTAGCCTGTCCCTCAAATATTCTGTATGACGTGCTCGACGAAGTGTCTATTGTTGTTCCCGGGCCATCTTCTGACCCGTATGATGATGAAGATGCAGAGACGGCCTCATTGGCGAAGGATGTTGCCGTATTGCACGACCAGATCGACGAGGAGGATGAATACGAATATGGATACGGCAGCGGCTATGGTAAAATGAAGAAATGATTGAACACCCAATTCTTCTCGCGGTTGCAGCGATATTCATGGCGCTGGGTATTCCGGCAGTGCTCGTGCCGTTTCTGCCGGCGATCTCGTACATGTTTCTTATTGCATTGCTTTTTGCGATTTCCGATCGCTTCGTACACATCACCTGGGAGAATCTTGCGGTACTTGGCGGTATTCTCATCGTATCTTTCTTCATCGATTACTTCGCCGGCATACTTGGCGCACGATATGGTGGGGCAGATCGACGCTCGATTCTTTTCGGATTCCTCGGACTCATTGTTGGTCTCATCGCCTTTCCGCCACTCGGGGGCATCGTTGGTTTGTTCGTCGGCATCTTTGCGGGAGAAGTAGTGGCACGCAAAAGTAACGCAGCAGCCCTCAAAGCCGCTACTGCCGGACTCATCGGCTCAGCGACGGGCGCGTTGGTGAATTGTAGTTTGGCCGTGCTCATGTTCGGACTCTTCCTCTACTTCGTGTTGGTCTAGGTTTCGTTGACGCTCGGCTGTTTTTCTGATATAAAGCCCTCTGGCTCTGTTCTTCACATTGTGAAAGAAACACTCGGAGCTACCACAAAAACCCCTTACCTAAGGAGGCGTCGTGACACAGCACATCGAAGGATTGATACTGCAAATTTCCCGCTACAGCAATTTCCACCTCTTTCTTCTCCTGGCCGGCATGGGTGCGGGCAAGGACTTTGTCGGCAAACTGTTGCAGGAGTATGGCTCAGTGTCATTTCATCACCTGAGCTGCAGTGCCGCCATCCGCCGCCGCGCCAAAGAATCTGGCCCAGTCGGCGATGCGTGCGCGGCGGCGGAAGAAAAGATGAAATGCGCCGAGATGGTCGAAGACGAGCTCGCCACTGTCGTCGTGTTGGAATGGATCCTGCAGCGGCTTCAGGCCGGTGTCAGAACCTTCCTGCTCGATGGGTTTCCGCGGAACGATCTTCAGTTTGCCGTCCTGCGTCGCCTGGAAGAATTGAAGGGCACTCACGTCATTGCGCGTTCAATTCTTTTGTGCCAGCCATTCGGCATCTGCCTCGCACAAGTTTTGGGGCAGCGCCGGAAGGAATTGTGCCGTGCGGATGACAACATTACCACCTTCCTGCACCGTTGGCATCACCAGTTTCTGGGCGAGACCGTCCCGATGATCAAAGCGATCCGCAACTGGGACCCGAAACGCTTTGCGGTGGTGCAGCAGACTGATCTAGAAAAGGTCCTGGAAGTCGCTCGGATCGTCGGGTATCAGGGTGTGCAGATGGAGCGATTGAAGGCTTCACTCATCCACCTTCGATCCTTTCAGCGTCTGCCGTTCGAGAGCGATCCGGCGGCGACCGTGGCTTTTGTGGAAAAGCTCACTCCAGCCCCTACGCGCGACCAGCTCGAACACGTTGCCAGCTTGGCACGTTCTGATGGGCTCGATTATTTCCGTCACCTCCCGAAGGTGGCATGAAAATCGTGTCCACGCCGATCGTTCCTCGGATGTATTTCTCTCACACAGCGAAAAACGCGGCCCCTTTTCAGGCGGCCGCGTTTTCTTTTGATTGCTTTTGCCACTCTTGCTGCGGCCCATATCGTACTACTCCTGAAAGTGCTTCCACCAATTGGTAACGGGGGTCTTGCGGATGATCTCGACGATTTCTTTACTGTCTTCGGTGATATGGTACAGCTTCATGTCGTCTGGGTTGATCGCTTTGTGAGCGACAAGCATCTGCGCTTTGATGAAGGCGTCGAGCGGCTCCCAATAGTCACGGCCGACGAGAATGATTGGCACTTTCGGGATCTTGCCAGTCTGCACGAGAGTCAGCACATCGAAAAATTCGTCCAAGGTGCCGAAGCCGCCAGGGAAGAAGATGAAAGCTTCGGCTTCAAAAGTGAGGAGCGTCTTGCGGCTGAAAAAGTATTTGAAATCGGCGCTTTCAGTGATGTACGGATTGTCGCGCTGTTCGTGGGGGAGGCGAATGGTCATGCCGATCGAGACGCCGCCGGCGTCTTTCGCTCCGCGCGCGCCGGCTTCCATAATGCCCGGCCCGCCGCCAGTCACCACAGCATAGCCGAGCTCCTTCACGATCTTGCCTGCCAATTCTTGAGCTTGCTTGTAATGTTCATGTTCCGAAGTGAAGCGGGCTGAACCAAAGAAGCTCACCGTCTTCGGATATTTTTTGATGAGGTCGAAGCCACGCTTGAATTCGTCATGAATATCTTTCAATTCGTACCGCTCATCTTTTTGGATGTCACCAATCGAAAGAAAGCCGTCATTGGTGTGAGGCTTCGTGTTGCGCTTGAACCATTTGTGTATCATTCGCCTATTTTACTACATTCTGCACCACAACCCAACTGGCCAAGATTCCAACTAGAGACCGAGCGAACGGAGAAATGCTTCGCGTTCTTTCTCTGTCACCTCGCGGACAGCACCTGGCTTGAGGTTGCCTAGGCCGATGTTGAGGATGGCAATGCGCTGGCTCTCCACAATGGTGAAGCCAAGTTCAGCACAGATGTGTTCGAGGTGGGCGTTGCCGGTGTTGTTGAGGGTGACTTTGAAATGGAGTTGGTCTACGGTTTCAGCAGCGTTCTCCGGACCGGCCTGCAAGTTGAGGAGTCGATCAGACAAAATGCGAATGAAGCTCGCGGAATGCACCTTGTTGAGGGTGCAGAAAAAAGTTTTCGGATGCGCGTATACGGGATTGAGCAGGCGATCGGTGATGCGACCGTCGTTAGTGAGGATCATGATGCCACTCGACTCTTTGTCGAGTCGGCCGATGGGGAAGAGTTTCTTGCCGACGAGGTACGCATACTTTTTTTGGCTTTTGAGTTGGTCAATGACAGCCTCGATCTCGTTGTCGCTCGCGCTCATGCCGACCGGCTTGTGGAAGATGAAGTACACGCGATCCGCTGCGGTGGTGCCATGAACGTTTCCCGAGCCGGTTCCGGGAGCTTTTTTACCGGTCGAATTACCCTCAGCTTTGTTCTGGGCTTGCAAGACCTCCACGACATCTGTTTCCTTCACCTTGTCTCCGAGGACGGCTACACGACCATTGAGGAGTACTTTTTGAGCGGTGACCAGCTCGTCGGCGCCGCGGCGCGTCGAATATCCCTTGTGGGCGAGATATTTGTTGATGCGCATTGGCCATGCCGCTGCGAGGAGTATGACCTTTTTTGGTGCCGGTTTCATGGCTATTACTATACGTTATTTTCCAAAATGCACAAGAAATGCACAATTTGGTCAAATCTGGTATGCTCGTGAGACATGAAGAATGATATGGCCGATATCAACAGTGCGAAGTCGCATCTTACCCCACAAAATCCACTTTCATTTGTGGTGGAGAAGCGCCTCACGAAGCCTGACGACACCCCGACCCTCGGCCGTGTCGGACTTTTGACGACTCCGCATGGTGTGGTGCATACCCCGGCGTTTGTGGCGGTGGGGACGAAAGCCACAGTGAAGTCGCTCACGCCCGACCACGTGAAAGACCTCGGCGCTCAGGTGGCCCTGGCGAATACGTATCATTTGTATCTGCAGCCGGGTGAGAAGATCATCGCGAAGGCTGGCGGCTTGGGCAAAATGATGAATTGGCACGGTCCGACCATGACCGACTCTGGCGGCTTCCAGGTGTTTTCGCTCGGCGTGGCGTTTGGGAAGGGGATTAATAAGTTTTCTAAGGGAGCAGATAAGGGAGCGACAGCGACACTTACATCTGCGACACTTATGCCGAAGTCTTCTTCGGCGAAGCCCTCCCTCGCCGAAAGCGGCACCGACGCGACAGAGGATGTGGCGGCGCGTCTCGCGCGTGTCGACGAAGAGGGCGTCACATTCAAGTCCGTCATCGACGGCAGTACGCATCGCTTCACGCCGGAACGTTCGATCGAGATCCAGGAGCAGATTGGTGCGGACATGATCTTTGCGTTCGATGAATGCACCTCGCCGCACGCGCCAAAAGAATATCAGCAGGAGGCGATGGCACGCACGCATCGCTGGGCGGAGCGTTGTTTGAAGGCGCATAAAAAAGTGACGGCCAACGGCACACCCCAGGCGCTGTTCGGCATCGTGCAGGGTGGGCGTCACGAGGACTTGCGCAAGGAAAGTGCGCGTATCATCGGCGCGATGCCTTTCGACGGCTTCGGTATTGGTGGGTCATTTGACAAAGAAGATATGGGCAAGGCGGTGCGTTGGGTGAATGAGCTCTTGCCGGAAAACAAACCACGCCACCTGCTCGGCATCGGCGACCCTGTAGATATTTTTGAGGCAGTGGAGAATGGTTGCGACACCTTCGACTGCGTTGCGCCGACTCGCCTTGGACGCAATGGCACTATTTATACGAAGCATGGACGCGTGCATATCGAGAATGCGCAGTATCGCGAGGATATGCGCCCAATCGAAGAAGATTGCGCTTGCTATGCTTGCGCACACTACACCCGCGCCTACATTGCGCACCTGTTTCGCGCTGACGAAATGCTCGCCGGCACCCTTGCCTCGACCCACAACCTCCATTTCATCGTGAATCTTGTTGATCGCATGCGAAAGGGAATTGAGGACGGCACCTTCTTTGAATTGAAGCGTGAATTCTTGTCCACGTATCTAGCGAAGTAGTTGGGGATAGCAAAACCCGCGAGCCGTCTGAGGTGAGGTATAATAAATGGGTATCGGCTCGCCTGTGGAGCTCGCTCTTTGTTGGGTTGGTCAACCTTCAGTGTAGCTGTTTTCTATGCACGAAACTTCTCCTCTCGGTATTCCCACGAGTATGTCTGGTTCGCGGGGGTCTGACAGCAACGGTCGTCTCCGACTTGCTCGGAGTGACGACGAATTCGTTTCCAACGTGTTTGGTTCGTCGGAGGGTCCGACACACCCTCCCGTGAAGTTTCCGTCTGAACGGCCTTCATGGCTTGAGCAACAACGCCTCGCGCTTGCCAATCTGCCAAAAGTAGGGCTATAATGCCTGGCAGCTATGAATACCGTGACTGTTGCAGAAGCGGCACCTCAGCCGCCGGCACATCATCCGGAGCTTGAGCTCGGTTCGCAGCCAGGGGTGGTTCCTGGGCGCGGACAGCTTGAGTTCGGGGAAGTCAAAACCGATCGCGGCGATGTCGCCATGGTTCACACGAGCAGCCACACTGGCAGCTAATGCCCATTTGGGTTGATGTTGGTTGATTGCACAAGCCCCGGAGCGCGACGCGTCGCGCTCCGGGGCCCTTTTTTAAATACGTTTCGAAGTTTGACAACTCCCTTGAAAACGGGTACTTTAGTGTCAACTGCGGTCATTGAAAACTCATGTCGGTCAACCAGTCACAATCAACCATCAAAAACGGTCTACTACCACTGCGTATGAAAAAAAGCACGGCGGTCCTCAATGTCTTCCTGTTTGGCGCAGCCTTACTCGCTGTCCACACCTTTATCCCTATCGGCTTCAGTGTGAATTGGGAGGGAACACTGCACATTCTGTGGTCGCTCATGTGCATCTTCGCGCCGATCTGCGGCGTTGGTTACTTTGGCGCAAGATTGGTCGAGGCCCTTCAGGCGGCCGGCCGACCTATCATGGCTTCGGCGCTTGAGCCAGAAGTGCTCTACATCGTGGAGAGTGCCATTGTCGAGCGCGGAGCCGGCACCTATATTGCGAGCTTGGCCGTGCTCAAGAAGGCGGTCCTCGCAGACGGTGAGACGGACAGGCAGACAAATCGTCTCCTGGTGTTCTTTCCGGGAAAGGAGCTGCGCGAAGGCGGCCGAGTGATGGGGGTCACCACCAAATGGTTCGAGGCTTTTTCCAAGACTGGCGCCACCTCCGAAACCACGCTCGTGCTAGTCGGCTCCCAAGCTTGAAATCTTATGAAGCTCCTCAAACAGCATCCCAAGCCGCAGCCTCCGCATCCCTGCCTGACTGCCCTAAGGCAGGCCATCATCAACCTGAAAAATGCCCGCAACTACTATTGTCGGCACCCTATCCGGCCAAAGATCGAGCGCCTCAATCGTGCCAGCCGGGCGGTGAGCGACGTCCTTGACTTCATCGTCAATGTTTACGACGGCCATCTTACTCGCACCCTCTTGAAGCGTGCCGTGGTTGCGCTCGACGAGGCTGCGAAGATCCTGGAGAAACGTCGGCCCATCCGTCGCGGACTCAAGATGAAATGGTTCGTTGCGGTGAAGCAGGCGCTGAAAAGCCGCTACGAACAGTTCATGGTGTTGCTCGGCGAAGGTCGGGCGATTTACCGGAGGACGATGACGGACCTCGCGCTTGGGCACCATGATTTGGTCCCGATGATGTGACCTCTGTCGCCGCTATTGCGCGGCCGCTACTCACTGCCTTGTCGATTCTCCCGTGTGGAGGGTTGGCGAGGCGGTTTTTTCTTGTCGCGGAGAGAGGTGCTCGTCTGGGTGGGGTGGCGCAGCGAAAAATAGTAGGTGCGGATTTTTCATACTTTCTCATATTTTGTATGAAAAAGTATGAAAAATCCGTAGGTACTCAAAAATATCGCGGCACCTCAGCCGATCGCGCCAGGTTTATTTACGAACCTCGAAAAATACGTTATAATCCATTTTCAATGAAAGCCGCGTCAAAAAACGAAAATTCGGCCGCAAATTCACCCTTCAAACTCAAAACCGGTGGCCACACGCCGGCGGGCGATCAGCCGAAGGCGATCAAGATGCTCGTCGAGGGCGTGCGCAAGGGGATGAAACATCAGACCCTGCTTGGTGTGACCGGTTCGGGCAAGACATTCACCGCGGCCAATGTCATCGAACAGATTGGCAAGCCGACGCTCGTCATTGCTCACAACAAAACGCTCGCGGCGCAGCTCGCGCAGGAATATCGAGAGTTTTTCCCGGACAACGCGGTGCATTATTTCGTCTCCTACTACGACTACTACCAGCCCGAGGCGTACATGCCCGTCACCGACACCTATATCGAAAAAGAGGCGATGATCAACGAAGAGATCGAACGCTTGCGCCACGCGTCGACCCAGGCCCTGCTCACGCGCAAGGATGTCATCATCGTCGCTACCGTCTCTTGTATCTATGGTCTGGGTTCGCCTGTTGAATACGAGAAGGTCAACATGAAGATCGCGCGCGGCATGAAGGGCAATCGTGCCGACATGATGCGCCGTTTCATCGACATACACTATGAGCGCACCAACGCTGATTTGACGCCAGGTACCTTCCGCGCGCTGGGCAACTCGATCGAGATCATGCCGGTGAACGAGCGCGCGCTGTTTCGGATTGGGTTCGAGACGAAAATGGAAAAAGCGGGCAAAGGCGCCGAAGTGCCGGTGGAAGTGGTCGGCGAAATCATGAAGATCGACGCGACCACTCGCCGCATCATCGGCGACGTTGACGCGTTCTTTTTGTTCCCGGCTAAACATTTCATTACGACGGACGAAGGGCAGAAGCGGGCTTTGCAGACGATTAAGGCCGAGCTGGATGTGCGGCTCAAAGAGCTCGCAGCGGCGGGAAAGAATCTCGAGGCGGAGCGTTTGAAACGCCGCACCAACTATGATTTGGCACTGATCCGCGAAGTCGGCTACTGCAACGGCATCGAGAACTACTCGCGCCACTTCAGCGGGATGCCTGCGGGCGCACCGCCGGATACGCTCATTTCGTATTTTCCGCATAAGGCGGTGAAGAAGGGTGCTCCAAGCGCGGTTGGCAATCTCGGCGAGCCGGATTTCCTCACCATCATCGACGAGTCACACGTGACGATTCCGCAGTTGGGCGGTATGTTTGCTGGCGATGCATCACGTAAGCAGTCGCTCGTGGAGTATGGTTTCCGATTACCAAGCGCACGCGACAATCGGCCGCTCAAATTCGACGAGATCGAAGAACGCCTCGGCCAGCGCATCTACACTACCGCCACGCCGGGCAAGTATGAGCTCGAGCGTAGCGTTAAGGGCGGTCCTGATGGCGATGGGCAGATCGCGGAGCAGGTGATTCGACCGACTGGCCTCCTTGATCCAGAAGTGGAGATTCGCCCAATCATTGAGAAAAAGGGTTCTTATTCCAGTCAAGTTTTCGACTTCATTGCCGAAACCCAAAAAGAAGTGAAAAAGGGTGGGCGAGTTATCGCGACGACCCTCACCAAGAAAATGGCGGAGGACCTGTCGGAATATTTGAAGGAGAAGGGGATCAAGGCCGAATATTTGCATAGCGAAATCAAGACCATCGATCGTATTCAGATTCTCACAGAGTTTCGTCGCGGCAAATTCGACTGTCTCGTGGGCGTGAACCTCTTGCGCGAAGGCCTCGACCTGCCGGAGGTGACGTTCATTGGTATTCTCGATGCAGACAAGGAGGGCTTCCTGCGCTCGGAGATGGCGCTCATTCAGACGATTGGTCGTGCGGCGCGAAATACGGCTGGCCGCGTGATTTTGTATGCCGACGAGGTCACCGGTTCGATGGAGCGGGCGATGAAGGAGACGGCGCGTCGTCGTGCCCTGCAGATAGAATACAACACCAGGCACGGCATCACGCCGCAGACGATTATCAAGGCGATCAAAGACATCACCGACCAGATCCAGACCGACCATGCCAAGGCGGTGAAGGGCTTGCTCGCGGTGGACGAGGCGGAGTTTGCTGGTGTGACCGATGCTGCGGAGGCCGAAAAGCTGATTCGCAAGGTGATCAAGCGCAAAGAAGCCGAAATGGAGGAGTCCGTGAAGGTGTTGGATTTCGAAACGGCCGCTATTTTGCGCGACGAAGTGAAGGCACTGGAGGAGCGGATTGGGGCTGTGGTGAAGGGCGACCGAAAGGAGCGCGCCGCCGCAGCGAAACGGGTGACGGAGGTGAGGAGGAAGAAGAGGGCTTAAAACTATGAGAGCTATTGAATTTTTCATTCTCAATATACAGCGTTCCGAAGAGCTGCTAAAGCTTCATGAGGAAAAGTTTCCAATTGGAAGACCTGCCTCCAAGGGGGTGACTGCTGATTTGCTTCGAGCCGTAATTGTTTTTACCGTCGCCGCTTTGGATGCGTATATCCATAAACGTACCATCGAGATTATTACCAAGATAATTCATCATAAAAAACGAGTTCCGGAAAGGTGCGTGGAAAGAATAAGGGGTAAATTTAAAGATAAGGATGGTTACAAGGAATTGACCAATCTGATTATTCAGAAAGATCCGACCAAAAGATTGATAAATTTTTTAGAAGAGTCTCTTGGTTCTGTTACCTTTCAAAAACCTGAGTCAATTCAAATGGCCTTTTCAATGATGGAAATTAATGATGGTTGGAAACAGGTTAATAAGTTTCTTTCAATAAAGCCGGGTAGGAAAAAGAAGGGTAGAAGGGCGGATGTTAGAGGGATAGTTGCCACTATGGCAGAACGCCGAGACTCAATTGTTCACAGAAATGATGTATACTATGGCAATAAGCATCACGGCAAGGTTAGACCAATAACAAGAAAGGAAGTGCGAGATAATCTTGAAACGTTCAGAGCTGTCGTCTATGCCATAGAACATATTTCCGAGAAAATATAAAAACATGTCTGACAAAAAAACACGTTGTGAGGAATTGTATAAAGAGTACCTGGAACTTGACCAGAAAACCAGAATTATAGTTGGGAATTATGTGTCTGGGAAAAAGATGACCCCTCAGCATATTGACCCGGAAGAATTGCTTAAACGAGAAGAGCTACGTATGCAACTTTTGGATTGTCGAGGGGTACTTGATTTAAGTGATGACCAGCTATTCGAATTAGAGAATGGTTAGCTGTTATTGTCGTCTTCGTCCATGGCTGTTTCTGGTATGCGTGTTCGAGGTTTAAATTACCGCTGCCTAAACATAACCAAGCATTTTGGAGGAAAAAGTTCGAGAGGAACATAAAGAGAGATAAACGAAATATCCAGGCACTGAGACGACTCGGGTGGAGGGTTTTCGCAATGCGGGAGTGCTATTTTTCGAGTAAAAGATTGTCGGGAAAGCTAGAGAAAATAAGGCTTGTTTAAAAATCGATAAAATCTTAATAAAGATTTCGCTTCTTTTTTCGTATCGGAAGTGACATACTTTCTGAACGTATGAAAATGATGTCACTACCAAAGGTCGACCTTCCTCGTGAGAAATTGCAGAAGTATGGCGTCAAAAGACTCACCGATCAAGAGCTTCTTGCTGTAGTTCTCGGTTCCGGTATCCAAGGTTCGAATGTCTTGCAGCTTTCAAAAAAGATACTGGAGCTTATCTCCGAGATCGGTAAGCAAAAGATTGGCCTCGAGCATCTTTTATCGATTAGGGGATTGGGTAAGGCGAAGGCGGCTCAGGTTTTATCCATCCTTGAACTAACGGACCGTTTTACCGTTCAGAAAACGGAAGTACTATCTCCTACTGATGTCTGGAAACTCTGTTCGGACATAAAAGATTCGAAAAAGGAACATTTCGTCGCTTTCTATCTCGACACACAGGACTGTCTAATAGAGAGACAGGTCATCTCGATTGGTACGCTCAACGCAAGCCTTGCTCACCCCCGTGAATTATTTGAACCAGCCATCACTTTACGTGCCGCGAGTGTTATCGTGGCTCACAACCATCCCTCCGGAGTCACGCAGCCTTCCGGAGAAGACATTGAAATGACCAAGAAGCTTGTTCATGCTGGCAAAATACTTGATATTCATCTCACTGATCATGTTATTGTGACCAAAAATGCATATTTGAGCATAATAAAGTATCATATAAACCAAGATGAATAATACAGAATTCAAGACCAAGGAAGAGGTGTTTGCGGCCGCACAGAAGATACTCAAGAAGAATCTACGTTCCATTATTCCTAAGAATGAGATAGGTTCTGTCGAGGCGGAAGTGAGTAGGTATGGTTCAAAGATGAAGGGGTTGCTCGGTATTTACATTCAACGTTATGTCTTTGGTAAAGAGCCGGACAATAAGAACGAGGCTGATTTTTACCTTGCCGGCGTCGAGCTAAAGACCAATCCTCTTAAGAAACACCCAACCAGAAAATACACTTCGAAGGAGAGACTCGTTTTTTCAATGATTGATTATGACGAGGTGATAAAAGAGGTCTGGCGGAGCAGTTCTTTTCTAGAGAAAAACAAGTTCTTACTCCTGATGTTCTATCTTCATATGCAAGGACAGAGTATCGTTGATCACGAGTTCAAGTTCATTAAACAACTCGACTTGTTGAATGTGAACGATATTTCCGCTGACGATATCTTGCAAATCCAGAGGGATTGGGAGTTCATTGTCGCAAAGATAAAAGCCGGTGAAGCCCACTTACTTTCAGAGGGGGATACGTACTATCTCGGGGCTTGTACTAAGGCACAGAATAGCCGTATCCTTCGAGATCAGCCGACTTCACGTATTCCAGCGAAGCCAAGAGCTTTTTCTTTCAAGCAACAATATCTAAATTACCTAATTCAACGAGATCTCCTGGGGAACAAAACGGAGGCGGACTCACTGTTGGAGAAGGCACGAGCAAAAAAAGTTAAAGCGAAGACAATCGAAGCTGTGGTTCATGAGGAATTCGCACCCTTTATCGGTAAGACCGATAAAGAAATAGCAGCAGTATTAGGTTGGAAGTCTGTTGGCGAATCAAAGAATTACAAGCGAATCTTGGTGAACCGGATTTTTGGTGTTGAGTCAAATAAAATCGAGGAACTCGAAAAGGCGAACGTGACTCTCAAGGTGCTAACGCTTGAACATACAGGAACTCTCCGTGAGTCTATTTCATTCCCCGCATTCGACTATAAGGACCTGGTCACTCAGGTTTGGCAGGATGATGACACAGAGGAGATGGCTGACCTGCACGCTCTTCTAGAAACGCAAAAGTTTCTCTTCGTTGTATTTCAGAAGGTGAAAGACTCTGACGATATCATTTTGCGAAAGACTATGTTCTGGAACTTCCCGATGAAAGACTTGTCAGAGGCAGAGAGGGTGTGGCAGAAGACTATTGATGCAATAAATGAGGGGCGATACGAGGACCTGCCAAAAATGAAGGATAGCTCCATTGTTCACGTCCGCCCGCACGGCAAGGATTCTTCCGATACTGTCGAAACTCCTCAGGGAACCAAGGAGATGAAGAAATGTTTCTGGCTCAACGCAAAATACATCGAAAAAGCGATAGAAAATTAGGAAACAAAAACGACTTGATCGATTTACTGGCTCTTGCTATAATCACGGAATGAAAAAACTAAAGGTCGTCGAGCTGTTTGCGGGTGTGGGTGGATTCCGGCTTGGCTTGGAAGCCGTAAAGGGTGGCAATGCCTACGGAATGGTCTGGAGTAGCCAATGGGAGCCTGGAGCGAGCACGCAGCACGCCTCGGATATCTACATCCATAAGTTCGGCAAGGAGGGCCACTCTTGTGAAGATATACAACAAGTCATTGCGAACGACTTCAAGCAGATTCCTGACCACGACCTACTTGTTGGTGGTTTTCCTTGCCAGGATTATTCCGTTGCTACCACGTTGCAACAGTCGAAAGGTCTGTATGGAAAGAAGGGTGTCCTATGGTGGTCCATCTTTAACATCTTGAAGAACAAGGGAAAGAAGGCCCCGAACTTTTTGATGCTCGAAAATGTGGACCGACTCCTGAAGTCACCAGCTTCTCAACGAGGTCGAGATTTTGCTGTCATGCTTGCTTCGCTTGCTGACCTTGGATACATCGTCGAATGGAGAGTCGTCAATGCTGCTGACTACGGCATGCCTCAGAGGAGAAGAAGAGTGTTTATCTTGGGATATAAGAAGGGAACCGTGCCTTACTCAGCGATAAAGAAGGAAAAGTCCATCAAGAACTGGATTCTAAAGAGTGGAACTATTGCTAGAGCTTTTCCGATTACGGAAAAGACCGTTTCTGAGCTTGAGCAATTTTCTATTGAGGGCGACCTGAAGAAGGTCTCAGAGAATTTTTCTGCCGAAAAACCATCAGCAAGCCCGTTTGAAAATTCTGGCGTAATGATTGATCGAGAGGTTTATACGGTAAAGACGGCACCGGATTACAAAGGTAAGAGGATTTTATTAAAAGATGTTGTTGAGCACGATGAGGCTAAGATTCCGGCTGAGTTCTATATCAAGGATTCTGATTTGAAGCAGTGGAAATATTTGAAGGGCGGAAAGAAAGAGGAGAGAAAGTCGAAGAGTGGTTACGAGTATCATTACTCGGAGGGCCCAATGGTCTTTCCTGACCCGCTGGAGAAGCCTTCTCGTACTATTGTGACCGGCGAAGGCGGAAGTTCACCGTCTCGTTTCAAGCATGTCATCAAGACCAAGTCTGGACGATTGCGTCGCTTGATGCCGGTAGAGCTTGAACGCCTGAACATGTTTCCAGATAACCACACTAAGGTTATGGTGGGGGGTACGGTGGCACCTGACACGAAGCGAGCCTTTATCATGGGAAACGCATTGGTGGTGGGGGTGATTAAGAGGTTGGGAGAGTCGCTCCATTCATTCGTCTAAAATAATTGAATGAAAGAATTTGAAGGAAAATACGAAGGAATTGTTCCGTCAAAGATTCTCGATAAAGACAATCAAACTGAGTTGGATAACTTTTTTCTAATGCTTGGTGTGATTTTTAACGACTTAAAAGGTTTATTATTTTTCTCCAACTTACTCAAAAATACCTACCGACCTTTGTCGAAGGAAGAGTCTGTTGGTCAGACAACCTCAGCTCATCTTGGTGAGTTCAGTGGATTAAATCTACAGATTAGCAGATTGATAATTGGATTAATAAGTGAGTTCATCTTATTTTTAAGAGAAAATGAAAAAGTCCTGAATCATCCAAGATTTAAATTGTTCGAAAAGCAGCTCGATAAAAAGATGAAGAAGCCGTGGTCTGAAATATTAACTATAACTTTTAGTAAAGATACTTCGAGCCAAGACTTTTTATCAAAAGTCGCTAGAGTTCGAGGTAATATTGTATTTCACTATTCTAAATCGAGAAAAGAAATCCCCGCGTCTTTTTTGAAAAAGTTTAATGAAGAAAAAAAGACATCCGCCAATCAAAAAGCCTACTATTCTATTGGCAGTAGAATGGAAGATACACGCTTTTATTATTGTGATGCTGCTGTGCAAGAATATTTAAAAGAGCATCTCACGATTGATCCCGGACAAAGCCATTTTAGCGACATTGTCGCAATTGTTGAGAATATGAACCAGGCCATTGCAGGTTTACTGCATCAATATATTTCTTATAAAAAACAATTAAAATAAAATTATTCTTTTTTGTTGAAATGACCCCCTTCTCCTCCCGTGCCCTCTCGCTCGCGCCACTCCAACGTCATCCCATTTCACCGCACCTTCTATGTCGAGGTAATGGTCAATAGCTTGACACCCTCTCCATTCCGATCAAAGATCGGGGAATGGAAATCAGTCGTGAATTGGCGACAAAAATACTGAAGTATCTCAATACTCACCGGAGTTGGTATTTTCCGTTTCGGGTGATGGGCCGGGCAGGGGAAGATGGGCATGTTCACTCCTTCTTTCTCCAAGAAAACCTACAACATCTCGACACGGACACGACACGTCTGCTCGCGAAGGGTTTTATTGAGAAAATCACCGGTGAGTCCCTCGAGGAATACATCGCTGGGCAGGCCAAGGTGTATCGCGCGTATTGGAAGGAAGGGCTGTGGGAGAGCGAGGATATTGAGGAGTTTGGCTTCAACGAATTCATCGGCGGCAAGGCCGAGGCGTATGAGGATTGTCTGGAGATGGTGAGGAGGTTGGGGGTGTAGGAGGGGGATGGGTCTGTACAGGATGGCTAAGAGTCGACCGTGACGAAATGAGTGTCGAATTTTGGCGCGCTGCGGCCTGCCTGAAGCCTCGTTTCAAAACCGATGAAATCTTTCTAAAGATTTTGCTTGTTTTTGACCACTCCTGCTCTGTATAATCGACGGTGCATGTCGCCAGAAAATACACAGAAACCAAATAATGCCGCATTTATCGATGGTGCAAATCTTCGCAAGGGAGCTGATCATCTCGGCTGGGAACTTGATTATGGTCGTCTGAGAATCTGGCTTCGCGAGAAGTACTCCGTTCAAAATGCGTATCTTTTTCTCGGTCTTATCCCCAAATACTCCAATCTATACAGGGATCTTCAGGAGAAAGGGTACATTCTCGTCTTCAAGGAGGTCGTTTACGATATTGATGGAAGAGTAAAGGGTAACTGTGATGCTGACCTTGTGGTTCAGACGATGCGAGGCGCATACGAAGGCCTTTTTGATAAAGCTGTTCTGATTTCGAGTGATGGCGATTATGCAGGCCTCATTTCTTTCCTGTTGGAAAAGGAAAAGATGCTAGCCGTACTGTCTCCTTATGGTGCCGGAAGATGCTCTATTCTAATCAAAAGAACCGGGGTGTCGATCGCCTATCTTTCGGACCAGAAAAATATCTTGGAGCCTGCCATAAATAAAAAAGCCCCCGATGCGGACGGAACCGCATAAGGGTCTTTTTCGTAGGAATGTATTATTTATAGCAAATTGCGATTTTAAAGTCAACCTTTTGAACGCTGAGTTAATGCCCTAAGAAAAGTTGTCTACAGGCATCTGAACGCGAGTATAAAAAGCTCATTCTCATGCAACTTTTCGTGACGTTTTACTCCTCTTTCGTGAACTGGTGTAGCGACCGTTTGGAAACCGATAAAATAATTATGAAGATTTTGCTTGCGATCTGCTTGCACATTTTCGTATACTTATCGGTACATGATGATCGTCGAACATCATGCTGAGATCGTCCCTTGCGTGCCGCAGTGGTTGAATAAAGGCCTTTGTTGAGGACCTTAAGGCGTGGGTGAAAGCTCGGAGGAGTAAGTAGTCCGGCAAGCGAGCGCAAATTACTAACAAATTGCTCAACACTCGCATAGAAGGGTTCATCCTAGGTAACAATTTACCCTTCTCTGCGGCACATAGGGGATGATCGGAAATTATTTGGTAATTAATTGAAGAATATGTCATATTTTGCTACTATGTTGAGTATGGATTGGACTCGCCTCTACAAAAAATACGCTGGTCTGTGGGTGGCCTTGAAAGACGATGAAAAGACCGTCGTTGGCTCTGGCGCAACCCTTAAGCAGGCTCTTGCTGGTGCAGAAAAGAAAGGATATCAGCATCCCATTGTGCATCGCGTGCCTGCAAAATTAGAAGCTTTTGTCGGCATCAATGAAGTTTCGCTATAAGGAAGTTGCCCTTGGTGTGTTTAGACCGATTATTCGAGTTGCGATTAAAAATCCAAAGGATACCGGAAGACACATCGAGTGCCACGCACTGATTGATTCGGGTGCGGATATGAATTTGTTCTCAAGCGATATTGCCGAAGCGATTGGTCTCGACTTAGAATCCGGTAAGAAAGGAACCGTGAGCGGGATTACAGCAGGGGAAAGCCAGGCAACGTATACGATACCAGTGATTTTGTCGGTGGGAGGGTGGGAGTACCGTGTCGACATGTCTTTCATGAAAACATTGTCTCGGAATGGACACGGCTTGCTCGGACAGAAAGGGTTCTTTGATTTATTCCACTCGATCACCTTTGACTATCCCAAGCAAGAGGTCATAATAAAGGCCATCACGGCGTGACTTTTCTAAAAATCATCTTCAAGAATAGGCGAGTCGGTATACTGCGAAGGGTGCGTCGACATGTTGGTCTGCGTCGTCGCTTTCGCCGTACCCGCCGCCCAGCTTCTCTTACCAGTCGCCGCGCTTTCGCACTGCACAAAGAAGCCGCTCGGGGCATCGCGCATGCACGGCTCGAACATTTTGCACGTTTCTATGCCGCACTCACTCCGCCGCACATCTTCACCTACTGCCGCGTCAGCATTCGCAACCAACGCACTCGCTGGGGGAGTTGCTCGCGCAAGGGCAATCTCAACTTTAGCTACAAGCTCGCGCTCCTGCCGCCACGGCTCGCCGACTATCTCATCGTGCACGAGCTCTGTCATCTCGGGCAATTCAACCATTCGCCGGCGTTTTGGGCTTTGGTGGCACTGGCAATCCCGGACTACCGCACCCGCCGAGAAGAGCTGAAACACTGGCAGGAGTCGAAACAACATGCTACGCTACATACTAGCGTCTCGGTGTAGCAGACAGGGCTGGAAAGCTCCGAAGCGTAGATATCGAGACTGAGGATTCGCCGCAAGGCCGCCTCAAATCGCCGGATTAGATACCCGGCTGAGAATCCGGCAAAGGACAGCGCACACCGCGGGAGAACCGACCCCTAGTCCGAATCGCGGTTCGGACCGGGTCATCGTCGGCCGTAACTATAACGGTCCCAGCTCCCATCGGCCCCACGGTTTCCGTGGCACGGCCCGTCACATGCGGTGTTAGCGCCCCGTCCTCATTGCCGCGAAACAAGTCGATCATCGCAATCGCGCCTGCAACAGCACTGCGCTGATCGGCAGCCGGAGTTCCTTCGAGGAGCTCCGGCGTTTTATTTTTGCTGAGGCCCGTCTCGTTGCCAGAAAGGCTCATTGCGTGGTATTATTTTGTTCATATTCAATCAAACACAACCAACATACGCATGAATCCATCAAGTCTGCAGACTCAATTTCCGCTGAGCGCCTCAAAGAAGTTTATGAAGAAAATGTTGGAGAAGGCGATCTCTGTCTTTCTTCTCAGTGTCCTCTTCAGTGCGGTTGTGGGAGTGGTCCTTTTTGTCATCGCTTCCTCTGGAGATGGGGTATCGGATAATGCTTGGATCGGCTCTGTGGCTATTGCTGTCGGATTTTTCCTTTTGTTCTTTCTTGTTGTAATGGGCCTCTATGCTTGGTATTTCAAAACCTACATCAAGCGATATTATTACTCTGCCGACAAAGATTTCTTGACGATTAAGAAAAATGTCTTCACCCCAACCGAAATCCATGTGCAATATCAGAAGATTCAAGATGTGTATGTTGATCAGGACCTTCTCGATCGTTTCATTGGTTTGTATGATGTGCATATTGCAAGTGCGACTGTCTCTTCTGGTATTGAGGCACATATTGATGGTGTAGAAAAAGCAGCAGCAGAAGGTCTAAAAACATTCTTACTCAATTCTATTCGTGGCGGTGCTGTCGGCAGCACATCTTCAGCTACGGCGCAGACCGGCACTATGGCAGCAGCGGCTCAGCCGGCTACGAAAAAACTAACTCTCTCGGAAAAGATCTCGAATGAGCAGTATCCTCTCACGACCAAGTGGTATTGGGTATCGATGCTCGGCATCGTGCTCAGCAACATCTTCATGTCGGTGATTTTCGGATTGTGGTGGGGCGGAAAGAACACGGAATTGACCGTGGTGAACCTGTATCTCGGCATCGGCATTTTTGTTGTCCTCACTATCTGGCGTCTCATCACGTTGGCTATTTGGAAAGGCAATTATCGGTTTGATTTTTTGGAAGACTATATTTACTACAAGGACGGCGTCTTTAGTCTGAATGAACGACACATGCCGTATACGTCGGTGCAGGATGTGAGCGTGAGTCAGGGCATCATCAATCGTATATTCGGTCTTGCCAACGTGACGATCCTCGATGCGACTCAAGTCGTGATCGCGAATTCCAAAGGCCAAGAAACTGCACCGATGGGGATCACTATCCAAGGTCTTTCGATCGAGGACGCTCGAAAAATTGCCAATGTGGTGAAGACTTCGATTCTCGGTATCAGTACTCGTGGTGCAAATGGTCTCTAGTTTTAGCAAAAAAGTTTTAAAAGTCGTTCGAGCCATCCCAAAGGGTCGGATCCTCTCGTATCAAATGGTCGCGCGCAAGGCGGGGAAGCCGAATGCCGCTCGCGCTGTCGGCAGCATCATGAAGCGCAATTATGATCCGGCAATTCCGTGTCATCGTGTCGTGCCGAGCTCGGCATTTGTGCTGGGCACCAACAAACTCGTTTCCGCTGATTCGAAAGTGATCGCCCGCAAGCTCGGCCACTACAACCGCGGCCACGAAAGGAAAGTGGCGCTGCTCATCGCCGAAGGGGCGATCAAGTAGGGGTCGGCAGTGTCCGAATTGACCGAAGGCAGGCTGAGGGGAGGTGTCCGCCGCCAATTTCGAGTACCTGCGGATTTTTCATACTTTGTATGAAGATGTATGAAAAAGTATGAAAAATCCGCCCTACTCTTTTTTGCTTCGCCACCCACCCTCGCCGTCGCTTCTTTGGGGCTCTCTTTGCGCACCTATTCTCACATTTCTTGCCACCGCGCCTGCCTGCGTGATATAGTGTGGCGGTCGTACCAACCCCCATGGCCAGACCACGGGGCAATTGGCGCATACGTTTATATGAAAAAAGACGAAAAAATTGAGGCAGGGAAAGGCGCCAAGGGCCTCACTCACGTGCCGCTTCCGGCATCTCCAACCACTTCCCGCGGTGATCTCGCGATCATCGTGAAGGGCGCGCGTACTCACAATCTGAAAAATATCACGGTAGAGATGCCACGCAACAAAATGGTTGTTTTTACCGGTCTCTCTGGCTCGGGAAAATCATCGCTCGCATTCGATACTATTTTCGCCGAAGGACAGCGCCGCTATGTTGAGTCGCTCTCCGCATACGCCCGTCAATTTCTCCACACCATGCAGAAGCCCGATGTCGACGAGATCGTTGGTCTTTCGCCAGCCATTTCTATTGACCAAAAGTCACGCTCGAACAATCCGCGCTCGACCGTGGCCACTATCACCGAAATCTACGACTATCTCCGTATCTTGTACGCACGTATCGGCAAGCCGCACTGCCCGGAATGCAGCCGTGAGATCAAAAAGCTATCGCATGAAGAGATCGTGAAGACCATCGTCGAACATGTCGAGACTGTCGACCTCTCCAAGGCGACCAAAAAAGTGATGGGCGTGGCCGTGAATAATCTGAAAGTGAAAATCTACGCGCCCGTCGTCGTCGGTCGCAAGGGCGAATATTATCAGATGCTCTACGATCTCCTCGGCAAAGGGTACAGCGAGGTGAAGATCGACGGTGTCGTCAAAAAACTCCGCGAGCAGATCGTCCTCGATAAAAACAAGAAGCACGATATCGACGTCCTTGTCGACGAATTTTTCGTGAGCGAATTTGGGAAATCAACAGGCAAAACTGAAAAGGGGGAGGTGAAAGAGATCTGGCACGAGCGCCTTTCAGAGTCTGTTGAGCGTGCACTTGCAGAAGCCAATGGCCTGCTTAAAATCGAGCTGCCAAACCCTGAGGCGAAGGCAGGTGAGCGTGGACCATCGGGCACTGTTATCCTCCAGGACGGTATCGAAGAGCGCCTCATCTCGGCGAAATTCCTCTGTCCATACGACGGCTTCTCATATCCCGAGATCGAGCCACGCATGTTTTCTTTCAACTCGCCATATGGCGCGTGTCCGGAATGTAACGGCCTCGGCACCAAGGAATTTTTCGGTGAAGAGACCTGTACCAAGTGCAACGGCGCGCGTCTGCGCGAAGAGGCTTTGCATATTTTGCTCGGCGGGGAACTCGACAAAAATGGCGTGCGACACGGTGGCAAAAACATCGTCGATATCGTCGCAATGTCGATCACCGATTGCGACCTCTTTTTCAGACGATTCACCAAGACTCTCACGGCAAATGAAAAAAGCATTTGCAAAGTGATCGTGAAGGAGATCGACGCGCGTCTGCAATTTATGATCAACGTGGGTATCGAATATCTTTCGCTCGACCGACGCGCCCATACGCTGTCTGGTGGTGAGGCGCAGCGTATTCGTCTCGCGTCGCAGCTGGGTTCCGGTCTGGTCGGCGCTATGTACGTGCTCGACGAGCCGACCATTGGTTTGCATTCACGTGACAACGATCGCCTCATCAAAACCCTGCTCCATCTGCGCGATATCGGCAACACTATCATCGTGGTGGAGCATGACGAAGACACGATTTATTCCTCCGATTACATTGTGGACATCGGGCCAAAGGCTGGCGTGCATGGCGGCGAAGTCGTGGTGTCGGGATATCTCGACGAGCTTCTCACTGCGAAGAAAAATACGAGCGGCTCGGTGACCCTCGATTATCTCCGTGGCGACGTGGCGATTGAGATTCCTGAAGAACGGCGTACCCAGGACAAGGGCATGCTGAAGATCCGCAATGCGAACATTTTCAATATCAAAGGTATGGACGTGGATGTGCCACTCAGCCGATTGGTGACGGTGACTGGCGTGTCGGGTTCCGGAAAGTCGTCACTCATGTATGAGGTCATCCACAAAAATCTCCAGGCGCGTTTTGAGCGAAAGTACCGCAGCAACGAAACATACAATTGCTCGTCCTTCACCGGCACTGAATATATCGGCCGCACCATTCTCATCGACCAATCGCCAATCGGTCGCACCCCGCGTTCGAATCCTGCGACGTACACCGGCGCCTTCACTTTCATCCGCGACCTTTTCGCCGCGAGCACGGAAGCCCGTGCTCGCGGCTGGAAAGCCAACCGTTTTTCTTTCAACGTGAAGGGCGGTCGCTGCGAAGTCTGTCAGGGCAACGGCGAAATCGCCGTGGAAATGCACTTCCTCCCGACCGTCTACGTCCCCTGCGATGTCTGCAACGGCAAGCGTTTCATGAAAGAAACCCTCGAGGTCAAATACAAAAAGAAGTCGATCTACGACGTGCTCACTATGACTATCGACGAGGCTCTAGAGTTTTTTCACGACATCCCTTCGATCGCGGATCGTCTCGAAACGTTGCAAGAAGTGGGGCTCGGATATCTCCAGCTCGGTCAATCGGCCACCACTCTTTCCGGCGGTGAAGCGCAGCGCGTGAAGATTTCTTCCGAGCTCTATCGTCCGCACATGCAGAAGACTATTTACTTGCTCGACGAACCGTCCATCGGTCTGCACTACGAAGATGTGAAGAAGCTCATCGAGATTCTTCAGAAGCTCGTCGTGAAAGGGAACACCGTCATGGTCATCGAACACAATCTCGATATTATTAAATCTTCCGACTACGTCATCGACATCGGCCCTGAAGGCGGCTCTGGCGGCGGCAAGCTTGTCGCCAAAGGTACTCCCGAAGAAGTGGCGAATAACGCGAAGTCGTACACAGGCAAGTATTTGAAGAAGATGTTGAATAAGTAAGAGTGCGCGAACGGCGCGAATACGCGACGCGGAGAAAATAAAAAACGGCAGTCGTCGAGGACGAGTGCCGACTGGGTGTTCCAGAACTAGAGTTGATCCGATGCGTCACAGAAAGCCACCCTCCAAGCGTTCTTCTGGTCTCTCCATGTCCTCACTGATCCAATCGAGGTATGCGGTGACGATTGCGCAGACGACCGCGACGATGCCGAATGTCCACTTGGCGACGATCAGCACGGTCGTGCCCGACAAGAGGTGGGGCAGGAAGAGCATTGCGATGGCGGTAAGGCCGCCGATGACGCAGGAGAAAATTGCGCTCACCACGGCCACGATTACCAACCAGATTACGAGGCCACCGAAGACCTCGACTCCATTCCACAGGTGACGAAGGGGCGCACTGGCCGATTTAATGAACTTCATTTGAACCTCCAAGGTTAAGGGTTGACCGACTGCTGATAATGCTACAACTTTCGGGATTTTCGTCAACTGCGTGCTATAATCGACACCGGTTTTGCCCTTTTCCACCTATGAACACTGAAATCTCGACCACTCCGCCCGTCTACAAAAGCGCCGACAAAGCCACGATTATCGTCTTTTGGTTGGCGCCATTCATCGGTCTACTCGGCGCTATCGCCTTTCAGGTCTGGCAAGGCAGCTTCGACTGGTTCTACGCTTGGCTCTTTCTCGGCTGTTACGTGGTGACCGGTCTCGGCACCACTGTCTGGTATCACCGCTATTTCACGCACGCTTCGTTTGAAGTGCAGCGCTTTATGAAATACTTTGGCGGTATCACCGGTGCGATGGCTGCTCAAGGGCAGATTGTCACCTGGTGTTCGATACACCAACATCATCACGCGCACAGCGACGAAGATGGCGATCCGCATTCCCCATGGAAATATTGCCTCGATCCAGAAGGGAAGCTGACCAAGATCTCCTTCGTCAATCTGTGGAAGGGCTTTTGGCACGCACAATTCGGCTGGATGTTGAAAGGGCTTCCGATCCCGCAGAACGCTGCCTTCAAGCGCCTCACGGCTGATCCGGTCGTGTCCTTCGTGGATCGACACATCGCCCTGTGGATTCTGCTCGGTCTCCTCATTCCCGCCGGCCTCGGCTTTTGGCACGAGGGCACGTGGAAAGGGGCGCTGCTCGGCTTTTTGTGGGGTGGTGCGATCCGATTGTTCATTCATCAGCATGTCACCTCGATGGTGAATAGCTACTGCCATTTATGGGGTAGTCGCGCGGTGAATACCAGCGATCGGTCCCAGAATAGCTGGCTGATCGGTTTCCTCGCTCTTGGCGAGGGTTGGCACAACTACCACCACGGCTTCCCGAACTCGTCGCTGCATGGCATGGACTATCCTTGGCTCGACGCGAGCTACGTCTTCATCAGGCTGATGGAGCTCTCTGGACTCGCTTGGGACAGCAAAAAAGGAATTCCGAGTGCCGATCGAAAGTTGCAGCGGTCGCTGTGATCGACGACATTGTCCTATCCGCATTACTCAAGACGTCTCCGGCTCCGGTCGGTGGCGTTTTCTTTTTTATGCAAAAAATAAGCCCCGCAGTGTGAGTGCGGGGGTGAAGGGAAGCGCCGGAGCGCGGGGGTTGCAGTGCTCAGCGCAGTGCAAACCAGTCGTGCCGGTGGCTGCCGGTTGTGCCGGTAGCCAAAGCCTGGGAGATCGTGCTCTGGCGGGGCGCCGAGGAAGTGCCACGACGAGTGCGGAACTGGGCCCAGATTTCCGTGGCGGCCAGGATGGCGATCGCGAGGGTGATCATGGGTTGGCCGAGCACGTAGCTGACCACGGCGACGGTGAGCCACAATGTGGCGAAGAGCAGGTTTTTCATGGGTGCGGGTGAGGAAACAGACGTTGCGGTTGTTTTTGCTACCTAATATAGTACTATACAAGCCATGACCAGTCAAGGAGAGCTGTGGAAGGCCTTGCCAGATGCTCCGGGCGTCTATTTTTTTGTTGGTCCAAAATCCGTCAAAACCCTGAAAAATGGCCAAAATGAGTCCGGAAAAGAGACGGAAATCCTCTATATCGGCCGTGCCACCTCGCTTCGCGACCGCGTGCGCAGCTATTTTAACGATGACGTTATCCACACCCGAGGCCCACTCGTCGTGGACATGGTCTTTCATGCAGACAAGGTGGATTTTGTGCAAACCGATTCAGTGCTTGAAGCCATCCTGCTCGAAGCCAATCTCATCAAGCAGCATCAGCCGCGATACAACACAAAGGAGAAGTCGGATAAAAGTTTCAACTGCATTGTCGTCACTCGCGAGGCGTTTCCGCGTGTGCTCATTATGCGCAGCAAGGATGTGGAAAAAAACGCGGGAAAAAAGAGCATCGGGCTTGAAGCCGTCTTCGGTCCGTATGCGAATGGTGCAGTGCTCCGAGAGGGATTGAAAATCATTCGCAAAATTTTCCCATTTCGTGACCGATGCCTTCCGTGCGCAAATGTAACCAACAATACTCCGTGTCGACCCTGCTTCAACCGACAGCTTGGTCTTTGCCCCGGCGTCTGTACCGGCGAGATCTCTTCTATCGAATACAAAAAGACGATTGCTCGATTGAAATTGTTTTTGGAAGGCAAGAAAGGGCTGCTCGTTGGCCGACTCGAAAGAGAAATGCTTGCCTTGGCGAAAGAGCGGCGGTTTGAAGAGGCGGGCGGCATCAAGCGGACACTGTTTGCGTTGAATCATATTCAGGATATCGCGCTTGTGAAGGAACAGGATACGCCAGTCGTCCAGGATGAACCTTTGGCCGTCACCGCACACGGTGGTCCGAAAGCACAAGAGGCTTTGTTTCGGATCGAGGCATATGATGTTGCTCACATGTCTGGCAAAAATACGGTTGGCGTGATGACCGTGCTGGAGGATCGGGAGCTGAAGCGTAGTGATTATCGAATGTTCAAGATCAAGCAGGCGGCGCCGGCGCATACAGCGGCAGGCGCAGTGAAGGTGCCGGGTGGCAATGACGACATCGCCTCGCTGCGGGAGATCTTGTCGCGCCGCCTCACGCATGCGGAATGGACGTTTCCAAATCTCATTGTGGTGGATGGTTCAACTGCACAAAAGCGTGCCGCAGAAAAAGTGCTGCGTGAAGCCGGCTTTGATATCGCGGTGGTGGCGGTGGTGAAGAACGACAAGCACAAGCCAGAGCGGATCCTGGCCGCGCCACGACATCAATTTTTGATAAAGAAGTTCTCAAAGGAGATTTTGCTGCTCAACAGCGAGGCGCATCGTTTTGCGATTAAATACCACCGAAAGGTACGCGGGCGCTTGCGATAGTGATATACTATTTGCATGTCAGCAGGCTCGCATGCACAAGCTTCAAAGATTCGTGTCGGCGTTGTTCGCGGCGGCACCTCTTCTGAGTATCCGGTGTCGCTCAAGACGGGCGGTTCGGTGATCAAGCATCTGCCAGCCTCGAAATATCGCGTGCACGATATTCTCATCACTCGCGACGGCAAATGGCATTTTGACGGCGTCGAAAAAAAGCCGGAGCAGATCCTGAAGCATGTTGATGTGATTTTCAACGCGCTACACGGCGAGTTCGGTGAGGACGGCAAGATTCAGACATTGCTCGATACATACAAGGCCGCTTACACCGGCTCGGGAGCGCTGGCTTCCGCGATGGCGATGAACAAAGTGCTCACGAAGAAGCATCTGGCGCATCATGCGACCCAACACGCTGGTTCGAAGATCAAAACCGCGGTGCATCTGGTGTTGCGAAAAGAAGAAATACAAAATATTTCAAAAAGAGCAGCCGAGATTTTCAAAACGTTTCCTCATCCTGCTGTGGTAAAGCCGGCCAGTGCGGGTTCATCGATTGGTGTGTCGATCGTCTCAACGCTCAAGCAGTTGGAGAAGGCGATTCATTCGGCATTTGAGCACGGTGATACGGTGTTAATCGAAGAATACATCGCTGGCAAAGAGGCGACTTGCGGGGTGATCGACCATTTCCGTGGCGAGAAGCATTATGTCTTGCCGCCGGTGGAGATTCGGAAAGGCGGCGCGTCCGCTTTCTTCGACTACGAAGCCAAATACGGCGGTGCGTCCGAGGAGATCTGTCCCGGTAATTTCACTGCGGCCGAGAGTGCCGAGATTCAGCGCATGGCTCGTGAAGTACATCGTTCGCTCGGCCTGAAGCATTATTCCCGCTCGGATTTCATTGTGCACCCGCGCCGCGGCGTGTATTTTTTGGAAGTGAATACGCTTCCCGGCCTCACCGAACATTCGCTGTTTCCCAGGGCGATGCAGGCGGTGGGCTCTGGGCTGACTGAGCTCGTCGAGCATTTGGTGGGGTTGGCGAGGGGGAAGTATTGAACTAGTGGTTGTATGCGTAGCCAATGCAATAGGAATATTGATTATCAGAAAGACCGACGCATGTACGATTGGTTAAATAATAATTTTTTCCAATAAGCTCATCATTTTGATATTGTGGTTTGGCTACGATTGCTACGCAGGTACTCTTTGAATTATTCCAATCATATCCACCCTGACAAGCGCAATTTATTAGTCCTGTGGCTGTCTTTGTACCGTCCCAATTACTGTATGCGCCGTATGAATTTATACAGGTTTGGTTATTCAAAGCATTATTTGGCAGAACGCAGGCTGTCCTTGTTGAATTGACTTGATATCCGGAATTACAGTCACATTTTGTCGGTTCAGTTAGTGATGTGTGTGAATTTGCTGGACAAGCGTAAGATGATGCTCCGGAATATCCAGAGGAACTCGAATAGCTTGTACTTTTATAAGCACAGCTCGACCCATTGTATTCATAGCCGCTCATACACTCACATCTACTTAACAAGCTATTATACTGAGACATTATCCCAAGCTGACCTGAGCAATAATTATTAGCATTAACACAACTTCCTCCGTTCACAATATAGCCATAATTGCACTTACAGGAAGATACTCCGTCGTAATATGAATTCGTCGGACAGGTGGGTGTGGTCGGGTATTGATAATAGCTTCCGTAATTATTATTCCCAGATTCATACAACGACTTTCCTTGATAGTAGCTAGGATCCGTTATGTAGGTTGGGGTGTCCCATTCCGCACCTCTCGTGCCGTACGTTTTATTATACGCACCCTGGCTCGGAGTATAACTGTAGTTGTCAGATTTCAAGCCATTTGGACTACTGCGTACGTGGGGTGCAACATAAGTGCCGTTACTTTTGTAGTAGCCTTTAACAGAAACATAGGCATACAGAGGATTTACTACGGAAAATAAAAATAATAAAGTTGACAAACCGACGAATACAAATAGTAATTTTTTCATTTATATATCAACCATACAACTTTTTGAAATGTTTGTATAGTGTCCCCCTAGGAAATATTTTAATTCCACTGGTTGTTTTTTTAGGTTCTTTTTGGTATGATGCGACGGTTGGAAAGACGGGCCCTTAGCTCATCTGGTAGAGCACCTCATTTGCAATGAGGGGGTGGCAGGTTCGAGTCCTGTAGGGTCCACCAAAGAAACATCGGCATGGAATATAAAAAATTCATAAAAGACCTTGATAAAAAAATATGGAAGTGGAATTACGCAATTCCTCTAGGAATTGTAGCCTATGTCATATCTAACCTACTGGGAGGGGCTTCAACTACGATAGGCGCCGCTGTCGGTATATTTAATCTCTTGATTATTATTGGCCTAATTACGGGAACTGCAGATTTAATAAAGTATTTTAGGAAGAAATAATATGGAAAAAGAAAACATTAATAATATTGAGAAAAAAGAAGATTTTAATCTTTCTCCCATTTTCGGGGCAATTCTAGTTGTCGGCTTACTATATTTTGTATTTGGACATTTAAATAGTACTAGTACTCAACAAAATATAAATAACTATTGGATTGCATATAGTTCACCGAGTGCAGATTTTAACGTGTCGCTTCCTTCCGAGCCTGAACACAAGAATTACAATTTTCCAGTTCCTGATAGTAACATGAGTTACACCCAAGATATGTACACCTCCAAAATTTCGGGGTATGCTTTCCTGATTTCTAAAATTATTTATTCCTCTCCCATTGATGTATCTAACCCGGATAATCTTCTAAAAGGATCACTAAGTAATATGCTGAAGACGGATAGCGGAAATAGTCTGATTTCTTCTGACTCTGGAAATTTCAAAGGTAATCATTCCCTTGATTTTTCAATGGAGACAAAAAGCTTCGGAACATTTATAAAAGGAAAAATAATTTTAAATGGCCAAACGATATATTTGCTAAGTGTTGAAAGTGAAAATGCTACTCCAGCAAATTATGATAAATTCGTTGATTCTTTTGAAATTAGGTAAATGATAAAATCAAAGATTTTTTAGATGATATTAAATAATCACAATTTGTGAAAAATACTAAGCAATACAAATATATAATGTTAGCGATAGTCTTACTAGTCTGCCTTGGAGCAGTATTTTTTTTAAAACTCAAACCGGCAGAAAAATCAGTGTCTTCCGACAAGATTAATCCTCTATATTTTTACTCCTCAGCGTACGAAGATAAAAACGGATTATATGCCAATCAATGTCCGCAGACAAATGGTATTGATTGGCAACTTGCTATCTATACCTTAAGTGCGTACATGCAATTTGAGGCACTGAGAGAAGAAATCGGACCAGCAGAAATTCAGCGTAATTTTGACGAAAACTGCAAACGTAATATGCAGATCTACGAGACTGTTGATGCTCGAATCAGAAACTAGGTGGATGTGCCTCAGCACATCCACCTTATCGCTCCCGAACAAAGATCTTATCTAGCCAAAAATGCCTTAAAATAGGATGTTTTAAACTATTTTAAACAATATTTTGTATAAAAGCTTGCAAAGTGTGCTTAAATCTGCTAGGATAACAATGTAATTAATGTACTAACAAACACATGATCCACAAACTATCATTCAAAAACTTCTACTCCTTTATGGAGGGTGCCGAGATTGATCTGGTGGTCAACAAAAATGCACCTGACACGGATGCATATTTTACTGATGAGTTTGGGAATAAGCTCACTAAATTTATGGCATTTGTTGGACCAAATGCTTCGGGTAAAACTAATCTTCTAAAAAGTTTGGCTTTTATGAAGTGGTTTGTGGTAGATTCATTCTCTGCTCTTACCCCCGATAAAGACATCGCATTCAAACCCTTCTTGTTCTGTGCTGACTCAGATAAAAGATCAAGCTTCTTTGATATTGAGTTTGAAACAAACAAAAAGATATATAAATACGAACTTGAATTAAACACCAAGAAAATTATCAATGAGAAGTTAAGTATCAAAGAGGAAAAGAGGTTCAAGATTCTCTTCGATAGGTCATGGAATAAGGAAAAGAATGAATACGACTTCAACTTTAAAAGGTTTGATGTTCCAGCAAACTTTGCCCAAATTACTCGTAGTAACGCTTCAATTATTTCTACAGCACGCCAGATAAATCATAAGCACAGTATTGAAATTACCAACTACCTCAGTGCTATACAGACAAACATTTTTGAGGGCGGTAAAGTCCCAATGGAACGCCTCGCCGATGCAATAAAATACTATCAGGAAAATCCCGAAATTAAAGCAAAAGCAGAAGAAATACTAAGCAAGTTTGATCTAGGTTTAGCAAAAATAAATATTCAGAAGGTCGAGACATCAGACAAAAGGGTTATCTATGTTCCAACAGGATCTCACAAGTACATCGATGGAAGTAAGGAGTACTCTCTCTCTTTCCAGTATGAATCTAGGGGAACTCAGAACCTTCTCTTCTTGCTTAGAACCATCTTGGTTGTATTGCAAAGTGGTGGAGTTGCCGTCCTAGATGAAATGGATAATGATCTTCACCCACTAATGATTCCAGAAATCATCAATTTGTTCTCTTCAGAGACCTACAATCCAAATAAAGCACAGCTTTTGTTCAGCACTCACAGTGTGCAGATACTAAACAAATTAGATAAACAGCAGATCATTTTGGTCGAAAAGAATGATAAGGGTATCAGTGAGGCTTGGAACTTGGCTGATGTAAAAGGTGTCAGAGCAGACGACAACTTCTACGCTAAGTATATGGCTGGGGCTTACGGGGCTATTCCTAAGGTTTAAAATTATGGCAAGAACTCTTAGGGCACAGAAAACCACAGTGTTTGCTTTTGGAGAGGGAGAAGCTGAAAGAATCTTCCTAAAGCACATTCGATCGCTGTATGCGGTAAACAAAACCAGCGTAAGAGTAGATTATGCTGGAGGAAAAGATGTGTCATACATTCTGGAAAAAGCGCTACGTGTAAAAGGTAATCTGAAATATAACCACTCTTTCATATTGCTAGATACAGATCGTGAATGGACAAGTCCTGTAAAAAATAAAGCAAAAGTTAAGGGTTTTGAATTGGTTGGAAGCAGTCCTTGTATTGAAGGACTGCTTTTGACCGTTCTCGAACCAGCCACAAATCACGCAAACCGATCTTCATCAGACTGTAAACGGTCCTTTCAGAGTAACCACCTGAACGGAAGAAGGAGTCTAACTGATGGGGACTGTAAGAGACTTTTTTCAAGGAGTGTTCTTGATGCTGTCATTCCAAACATGCCAATACTAAAAAGAATAATAAAGATAATGGAAGGCAATTTTTAAATATATGAATGATGTATGGACAAAAGAAAAAATTAAGGAAGGATTTGAGCGATTCAAACTTTCAAAAGTTGCGGGATTTATTGCAGAACGTAGCTTCGTAAGCAGATTTTTTGTTGCATAATTTAATCTTGATTGTATGGTTATGGTTTGTGGAGTAAAATTAGCATAAATATAACTTTTATATGAAGAACTCTCTCAAAGGAAATTGGTTTAAGATAATCGCATTTGGGACATTGCTTGGGGCATTAGGAGACCACCCATACTCCTACTATCAGCTAACTCGTTGGTTAACAACAATCTGCAGTGCCTATCTTGCTTTTAGTTACTTTGAAAATCATAAGACCGTTTTTATGTGGCTGTTTATTGCTCTAGCGATACTATTTAACCCCATATTCCCATTTTATTTCTCAAAAGATATGTGGCAGATTTTCGATGTAACCGGGGCGGTTTTGTTCTTTGTGTCCTTATTTATTAAAACTAATAAAAAATAATATGAGTAAAATAAAAGAATGGTCTTCGGGTTTGTTGGGAGTAGTTATAATTGTTGCATTCGGTCTCATTATCGGTCTAGTTTTCAAGGGGGCAATTTGGTTTACCGCAACAGTCTTACCCATAGTACAAATAATCTCTGGCTTTCTTTTCTTCGTAAACTTACTCGTTCTTCTGCCCCTTTGTTTTGTTAGAAAAACTCGTGGATATTCAGGACTAGGAATGTATATATCTTCTTATATTTTTGGTTTGGAACTCTGGTTAAGGGCACTGTTGTTTACATACATCATTTGGGGAGGTTTTTGGGTTGTAGTAGGTTTATTGTTTGCAGGAATAGGAATACTACCTTTGTCATTACTGGCCACAGCATTTGACGGATCTTGGACCGTCCTCTTCTGGTTATGTGTAGGAATGATAACAACGTACGGAAGTAGAATACTTGGACAGTATTTTGTTAATAAAGATGAAGAAGAACAGGACCATAAACAACAAACTGCCGTATAATTAAACTAAATGTATAAAATTACCCCCGAATACTCTCAGAGGATCTGATACTGATAGGCTAACAACGTTAGATAAGTCTAGTTATGAAAAATGTTTAAGAGGGCATGTATTAAATAACTAAAATTCCTATGAATAAATTAAATAAACTACCAGTATCTTGGAGAATTATAATTGCAGCATGTATATTGGGTGGTTTCTATTATTCTACAGAAGTTAGTAAACAAAAATATATGATTGAAAAGCAAGATGGTGAAAATCTAGTGAATTTAAAACTTACTCTTCAGAAAGAATGCAGAGAGGAAAAGGAGGAGGATATCAAATTTTTCGATAAGTCTACTTTATCACCAGAATTAATTATGATCGGTCTTAAGAATAAAGGCTATGTGGATGATAGTGGTAATTTCATTAATGATGATATATGGATTAGGGATTGTGTAGAAAGAAAATTAGAAATAATAAAATGAAAAACTCAAAGACCCCGTGCTGTAATTATGCGGTGATGTATTCTCTTACAGTTATTTCGCCAATATTGACCTATCTGTTGGGTTGGGTATTAATATGGTTGGGATTTCGGTTGGATCATAGTCCAGAATTTGCTGCTCTAGTCATATTTCTGATTTTCTTCCTACTTACATTTTTTGGCAAAATGAAAGACGCGGGTTATATAAACTAGTATAAAATCAAATATCGTGATGTCCAAAAAAGAAATCCGCGAAAGCAGATTTTTTTTGTTGTATAATGTATCTATGCTCAAAAAATACCTCCCACATACTCTCCTCGCCGCCTACACCATCGAATTCATCGTCGCTGGTATCCACCCATACTCCCGTGCCGTCTGGTATGTTGAAAACGGGCCGATCCTCGCACTCGTCATCTTCATCACGGTTCTCTATATCAGAAACATCCGCTTCTCCAGCACCGCCTACGTCCTGATGTTCATCCTGCCGTTCTGGCACACGATCGGTGGGCACTACACCTTTGAACTCGTGCCGTTCGACTGGTTCAACGATTTTTTTGGCTACGAGCGCAATATGTTCGATCGGATCGGCCACTTTGTTGTGGGCTTCTACGCGCTACCGATCATTGAATATCTCGTGATGCGTGGCTTGGTGGCAAAACAGTGGCTCGCCAACACCTACGCCGTATTCGCCATCGCTTTTGTCGCCGTCTTCTATGAATGGATCGAGTGGGGCTATGCGGCGATTTATGGTGGTGAGGCCGGTGCCGCCTTTCTCGGCTCGCAGGGAGATATTTGGGATGCGCAGAAAGATATGCTGATGGATGTATCTGGGGCGGTGTTGGTGGTGGTTGTGCGCAGTGTTTGCGGGCTGTTTCCTGGGAAATAAAATCGACTGACATTTGTATTACATAATGTATCGGTTCAGCCGACTACTTTTGCTGTATGGAACCTACCGATGAACAAATTGTAGGGAAGGTTCAAGCCGGCGACGCTGAGGCTTTTGGCGTGCTGATGTCGCGTTATGAAAAGAAAATTTTGCGCTACGGCCGAAAATTTCTGCAGGATACGGAAGATATCAAAGACCTTGTGCAGGAAGTGTTTGTGAAAACGTACATGAATATTCGCAGCTTTGACACGAGTAAACGTTTCTCGCCGTGGATCTATCGCATCGCGCACAATGAGTTTGTGAACGCACTGAAGAAAAATCGTTTCAAGTTCTTTCCATTCTTCGATTTTGATAAAGATATATTGTTCCCGCATCCCATCGCCGAAGAGACGGCAGATACGGAAGCGGAAGGGAGGATCAACAAAGAATTGCTCGACAAATGCCTTCACGAGCTTGATGCGAAATACCAGGAGGTGCTCATCCTCTCGTATTATGAAGAGTTGGGGTATCAGGAGATCGCCGAAGTGCTCCAGATCCCAATGTCGACGGTCGGCGTGAGACTCCGGCGGGCGAAAGCGCAGTTAAAAAAGATCTATGAACACACCTATGGAACACAATCATAACAACACACTACAAGAGACATTGCTCGCCAAGATCAAGGAGGGGCAGATGGTGATGCGTCCGCGTTGGCATTTCGTATTGAAGGCTGTTTTAGGTATTCTGGGCATGATTATTTTGGCCATGGCGGCGCTGTATCTGATCAGCTTCATTTTGTTCGCTTTGCGCGAGGCGGGTCTGCTCTTTATCCCCGGCTTCGGTTTTCATGGTGTCGGCGTGTTTCTTTTTTCATTGCCTTGGATACTGATTCTCGTGTCGCTGATATTTATCTTTCTCCTTGAATTGCTCGTGAAGCGCTACGCTTTCGGGTATCGCAAGCCGCTCTTGTATTCATTATTCGGTGTATTGGGATTGGTAGTGCTGGGCAGCGCGCTACTCTTCCGTATCGACTTCCATGGACAGGTATTCAAATTTGTCGAACGGCAGGGGATGCCGGTGATGGATCCATTTTACCGCGGCTACGTGTTGCCGCGCGGCGACGGTGTGCATCGCGGCAGTATTTCAGCCTTTACTGAGGGAGGTCTGATGCTCACCACGCGGCGCGGTGACGTATTCGAAGTGAACATTGCTTCTGAGACGGAATTTCCATTCGGTCTCGATCTTCAGCTTGGCGATGAGATCGTGGTGTTGGGCGAGCGGGCAAGTAGCACTATCGAAGCAGTTGGCATTCGACGTATCGATGATCGTGTGCGTCCGCCAGTACCTCACGGCATGATGTGGGGTCGACGCGGGCAGGAGGCGAAATAGTGAAATATGTTGTATCCGAAATTGTATTAATAGGTGCCGGCAGAGGTTCGCCGGTGCGCGCGGATTATTCGATAATATACAACAAAGAAAACATATGAAACAAACCAAAACGAAACTCGCATTATACGCAATTTTGCCGGTCCTCGGACTCGGCTTGCTGGCGGGAACGACCACCGCTTCGGCTCATGGCTTTCCGATGGCGAATCTCACTCCGCAGGAGATTGCGACCAAGCAATCGACCATGTTCGAAGCTCAGGCGACACTCATTGGTGCCACAGTGGCCGAAGTGAAGGCGGCGTGGGCTCAAGGTAAGTCTCTTGAGCAGTTGGCCGCTGAGAAAGGCGTCACGAAAGAAGTCTTGAAGACCAAGATGGAAGCTCAGCGCAAGGCTCAGCTCACCAGCCAACTTCAGGCACTCGTGTCACAGGGTGTGATCACGCAGGCCCAGGCTGATCAGCGTCTCAGCTTTGTTACTACTCAGGCCGCTACGAATGCCGGAAAAGCCAAAGGCAAGGGCCACGGCATGAAGGGCGAGCGTGGCATGGGTGGTTTCGGTCGATTTGGGTTCTAGGTGTAAGAGGCTGAATGTAATTGAACACCGAAAATCCCCGGCGACGGGGATTTTCGGTGCATTGTTTGCTACTATTATCTTCATGAGAAAGCTATTCACCCCTTGTGTCGTCCATCAAGGTCCGAAGATCCTTCTCGGCATGAAAAAGGTTGGCCTCGGTGCTGGCCGCTGGAATGGGTTTGGCGGGAAAGTTGAACCTGGCGAGGCGATTGATGTTGCAGCGGTCCGTGAGCTTCGGGAAGAGGTATGTATCGAGACTTTGGATATTCGGCAGAAAGGTATCCTCGAATTCAGTTTCGAAAACAATCCGAAAATACTCGAGGTGCATGTGTTTGAGGCTACGAAATTCAGCGGCACACCCGCGGAGACCGAGGAGATGACACCGTGTTGGTTCGACCTTGCGAAGATCCCCTACGAGCAGATGTGGTCCGACGATATTCACTGGCTGCCGTTGCTGCTTGCGGGCAAGACCTTCCACGGCAAATTCCATTTTGACCAGCCTTCCACGGCCAATTATTCGGCAAAGATTTTGTCGCAGGAGTTGCGGGAGGTGTCAACGTTGTGGCTTTCCTGTCATTTTTATATACTGTCCTCATGAAAGCTAGATCGAACAAGAAAGTTGCTACTGCAGAAAAGGTGCCGATTCAGCGAGACCTCACCCGCGATACCGAACTTCTCTACGAGATTGGCTGTTTTCGGCACGTCCAGCGCACATGGAAGCGATTTCACAATCCTGACGTGGCAAATGCTTCGGAGCACACGTTTCGTGTGATGTGGACGGCCTTGATGCTCGCGAAGCATGAAAGGGAGATGGGTGGCGCGACCAAGAAAATGAGCGAAGAAAAGATCCTGAAGATCGCCATGGCACACGACCTCGCTGAGAGCCGCACGGGTGATGTTGACTATATTTCTCGCCAATACACTCAGCGCGATGAGGAAAAGGGTGCACACGATATGTTTAACGGGACTGTTTTTGCTGCCGAGGTCTTGCCACTACTTGCCGAATACGAAAAGCGTCAATCGCTAGAGGCGAAGATCGTGAAAGATGCCGACACTCTAGACGTGGAATTAGAGCTGATGGAAGAACACTCGCGCGGCAATGAATTAGGTGGCAAACTGCTCGAGTCTCGCAAGGTCGTCGTCTACAACAAGCTGTTCACTGAAAGCGCGCGGCAATTTTGGCACAAGATCCACGGTACCCATCCGCACAGCTGGCACATGAACGCGAGCGGCAACCGTTTCAATAGTGGGGATTGGAAGAAGTAGACAGGCGAAATGTCTATTGCCACTTTATGATATTTAGGGTATAACTCTATCACCTCCGGATGTCGGGGGTGGGATCTTTGATACCCAAATTTTGGAAAATTAGCTAAGCCTATGGCAAGTTCCAGTCCTGGTCAAAAACACAGCCCACAAAACGGTAGGTTCACCTGCCTTGTTGGTCCGACAGCAGTCGGGAAAACGACCTTTGTGGACATGTTGGTGAAGGGAGGGTATGGTCGTCGGCAGATCACCTGCACGACACGCGCTCCACGTCCCGATGAAGAAGATGGGAAGGATTACTACTTCTTTACTCGTGAAGTGTTCATGAAACGTCAGCAGGAGGGACTATTCCTCGAATATGCTGAGGTGCACGGTAATCTCTATGGCACACCCAAAGCGCCGATCCTGGAAAGTCTCGCTGCCGGTGAGGATGTGGTCTGCGCGATTGATATTCAAGGCTTGCGGCAGATCAAGGCGCATGATGATGAGTTGATCCGTCACGGCCTGTTGGCGATCTTCATCTACGCTTCAATGGCAACCGTGGAACGGCACTTGCGGGTTCGTGCATTGGCGCAAGGAAAGCCCATCTCCGAAGAGGAGGTTGCTGCACGTCTCGCATCAGCTAAAAAGGAGCTGGGGTGCGTTTCAGAATGTCAGGCTACCGTCGTCAATGATCTCGATGGGCCGGAACACATCGCCGCCGCTTTTTCGGCACTGCGTCGCGCGATTGATCTGCGTGGTCGTTTGGCGAGTGCTAAGAGCCAGTTGCGGCCATGGCACCAGCATCCGTGGGTTCCTCGATCTGCCGCTGCGGCATGATGTCCGCTTTCCAACTATTCGGGTTTTTGTCCGCCCGTCGCGCACCTTGTGTCGCGGCGGGCGTTTTCTTTTTGTCGGCATCGTGATATACAATAGAGGCACAAAAATCATTCATGTACACCATCCTCATTTATTACAAATACGTCCATGTTGCTGATCCAAGGGCCCTCATGTTGGCCCAAAAAGCCCTTTGCGAGAAGCTGGGCTTGAAAGGTCGCATCATCGTTGCCGAAGAAGGAATCAACGGTACTTTCGAGGGTCTCAGCGAGAATGTCGAGGCCTATGTCATGGAAATGAAGCAGGACCCGCGCTTTGCTGATATTCACTGGAAGCGCAGCGCCGGTACTGCCGACGGTACAGCTTTCCCGCGTCTCTCCGTAAAAGCTCGCAAGGAGATCGTGAGTGCTCACCTCGATGACCTCGACCCTCAGACAGGCGATGTAAATCCGACGGAACTCACTGCAACTCACCTGAAGCCGGAAACCTTGCGTGAATGGTTTGAGCAGGGAAAACAATTTTCTATCGTCGACATGCGCAACAACTACGAGCACTCTGTCGGTCAGTTTAAAGGCGCGCATATTCCAAAGATGAGTAATTTTCGAGACTTGCCGAAAGTAGCAGAAGAGATTGCTGATTTGAAAGAAAAACCAATCCTCACTGTCTGCACTGCCGGCGTACGTTGCGAAAAGGCTTCGGGGTATTTGCTCAAAAAAGGGTTCAAGGACGTGTACCAGCTCGATGGTGGTATTGTCACGTATATGGAAAAGTTTCCAGGAAAAGATTTTGAGGGTAGCTTGTATGTCTTCGATGGCCGCGTCACGATGAATTTTAATGATCCGAAGACCCACAAGGTGGTCGGCCGCTGCGGACGCTGCGAGACGCCATCGGAACGGTATGTCAACTGCAAGAATCTCGCCTGCCACGACCACCTCATCATTTGCGAAGGCTGTTCCGAGGCGGATGGCGCGGCGTTTTGCCTAGCGTGCGCGAAAACGGCTGTGGTATAATTTGCTTCATGAATTCAGATATTCCTCCGCGCCTCGCCCATGAGTTTGGCGATGCGGTGGTCGCTCTCGCGGCGAATCAGATCGGCGCCCGCCGAGTGTCTGAAGTGCTCTCTCGTTTCTATACTGAAGATGATCTTTCTGTCGACCGAAAAGGGCGGCTCACTTGCAACCTGCCCGCCCCGCACGATCAGCATGTCGGTATTTTTGTTCGCGCGCTTGTCGGACAGTTGGAAGACAGTATTGGTCGCAAGAAAGTGACGCAACATCTCCTACGAATTTTTACCGACCTTGAGAAACTGCATCCGGACGGACAGGGAATGTCCAGCGTGGTGACACTTCTGCCGAATGGCTATCTCGAAGAAGAGCGCCTGAGGCTGCTTTCGAGGGTTGACCTCGCTCGACGCGTGAAAGATCAGACTTGGGAGCTCGAAAAGATGAACGACGAGCTTGAATTCCGCGTCGCTCAACGTACCGAGAGTCTGCAGAAGCTGCTCGACGAAAAAGTAAAGACCGAGAAAGTGCTCAAGGCGCAGAGCGAGGAGTTGCAGAAAGCAAACACGGAACTCCGTGGCCTCGACCAGGCAAAGTCCGACTTTATTTCTGTCGTTGCGCATCAGCTCCGTACACCACTTTCGGCTTTGAAGTGGACGTTGAGCCTTTTTAATTCCGGTGATGTCGGCGAGCTTTCCGACGAGCAGAAGCAGTACATGAAGAAGATGGGTGAAACGAATGATCACATGATCAAGCTCGTAAACGATCTTTTGGATGCCAACAGTGTGGAGGTGGGCCAACTCAGCTATTCTTTTGGTCCGGTGCAGGTGGAAGAAGTGATTGAAGATGCGATCGAAGAGCTTGCCGCTTTTGCCAAAAAGAGGGAGGTGTCTCTGGCGTATACGAAGCAGCCGCTACCGACCGTAAGGGCCGATGCGGAACGGCTGCATTCGGCATTGCAAAATCTCATCGACAACGCGATCAAATACAGTCGTGCCGGCGGCGCCATTGCCGTGACGGCTGAGATTGCCGGACAGATGCTGCGTGTGAATGTTGCTGATCAAGGCATCGGCATTCCCGAGGAGCAAAAAGCTCATGTTTTTGAGCGTTTCTTCAGAGCACGCAACGCGATCAAGGCAGAAAATGGCGGTACCGGCCTCGGTTTGTTTATTGTGAAAAAAATCATCGAGGACCACGGTGGTACGATTCGATTTGTCACGCGAGAAAACGCCGGGAGTACGTTTACAGTTGAATTACCGTTGAAAAAGTAATACAATAGGCTGATGAAAGAAAAGGCACTCGCTGGCAAGAAGATTTTGTGGGTGGAGGACGATATGTTTTTGAGCGATTTGATGACGAAGAAGCTTGCGAAGTATGCGCCAACGCTGTTCCATGCGAAGAATGGTGACGAGGTGTTTTCCGTGTTGGAGAAAGAGAAGCCAGATCTCATTGTGCTCGATGTACTGTTGCCCGGGCTCAACGGATTCGAGATTTTGAAGAAGGTAAAATCCGACGCCGCGACAAAGGCGATTCCTGTCGTGCTTCTTTCCAATTTGAATCAGAAGAGTGATATTGAGAAAGGTGCGGAGCTTGGCGCGAAGAAGTTTTTGGTGAAGGCTCTCCTCACCCCGGATGATATTTTGGAGGAAGTAGGGAAGGTGCTCGGGGTGCTATAGGCAAACAATATGGTTGAATACGAAACATACGACGAGAATAAGTGGACACTGGGCTCGAGACACCGAGATGAGATTCCGCATTACTTCGGCCACACGATCCGCCGCTTCTTCTTCTTTGTGGCTTTTGTGATGCTGGCGACATTGCCGTTTTTCAAGAATGAGCTCGCCATCCCTGTGACGTTTTCTGTTTTTGCGATTATTGCGGTGACATTTGCGGCTGGCTACACCAATCCGCATTCGCGGTGGATTCTCATTTTCGACGTCCTTGTGGCAGGCTTTGGTTTGCTGGTGTTCGGCTTTCATTCGATTGCCGGTTACTCTACGTACGGTATGCAAGGTGTGCGCGAGGTGTTGTTTTATACCAACCAAGTGCTCGCACTGTCTTTTCTCGCCGCCTTTTATTTTAGTGTGAAGTCACTGCGTGGTTTCGCTGAGCGATTGATCGAGAGCCCGGACGAGTCTGTCGATGAAGACCCGCCAAAAGACCCACAGACTCCTACCAAGCCATAATGACCTTATCGACTCACGCTGTTGTTGGCGCGGCCGTCGCGGCCGCGCTTCCGAACCACCCGATCCTGGGTGGTCTTTTCGCCTTCGGCAGCCACTTTTTGCTCGATGCGCTACCTCATTGGGATTACAAAATTCTTTCCGCTTCGGCAAACCCTGATGTGCCAACGAAGTTAACGTTCGACCGTCTTTTTATGCTTGATCTCGTCCGTATCGGCGGCGATGCGCTGCTTGGTCTGGTGGTCGCTGGAGTATTTTTTTGGCACCCTATAGGAAACTACTTCTGGCTCATCGGAGCGCTTGCAGCAATCCTTCCCGATTTCCTCCAATTCGTGTATAGTAAGTACCCAAAAGGGCCGATAGCGCAGCTTCAGGCGTTTCATCGGTGGATTCACACCTCGCATCGTCTTGAAGGTAAAACACTCCTCGGCATCGCTAGCCAGCTTGCGTTGGTTGTCCTCGTTCTTCTCGTTTCGTCTCGATAATATCATCAATGGAACACAATACCCCTGTCACTATTGTCATTTTCGGCGCCACTGGCGATTTGGCGGAGAAGAAACTCTTCCCGTCGCTATTCCGCATGTTCCTCAACGGCTATCTCCACGAAGATCGTTTTTGTATTGTCGGTTTCGCTCGACGCCCTTTTAGTGACGAAGCTTTCGGTGCGATGGTGGAAGAGTGGTGTTCGTCAGTCGGTGCAGATGGCCAGCATGATTTCGAAGAAGTGAAGTCAAAGTTGTCGCAGTTTATTTCGCATGTTCGATACCATCAAGGATATTTTGATCAGCTCGATGCCTACGAGCGCCTCATGCCAATACTCGCGGAGATCGATGAGCGCCTCGGCGAATGCAGCCACAAGCTTTTTCACCTCGCACTCTCACCCTTTTTCTACGAGCCCGTCCTCGAGAATATGCACAAGGCTGGTCTACACCTTTCTTGCGCTGATGGACCAGGGAAAACACGAGTATTACTCGAGAAGCCAATTGGTATCGACGCCAAGAGTGCAAAAAAGATCAATGCACTCCTCGCTCGCATTTTTTCTGAAGAGCAAATCTTCCGCATCGACCACTATCTCATGAAGATGCCGCTTTGGGACTTGCTCACCATGCATTTCACCGAGCCGAGTTTGAAAGATGTTTGGAATCATGAGTTTATTGACCACATTGAATTCCATTTGTTTGAGAAGATCGATATTCAAGGTCGCGGTTCTTTATATGATCATGTCGGTGCACTTCGCGATGTCGGACAAAATCATTTGCTCCAAATGCTCGCCCTCGTTGCAATGGAGAAGCCGAAGACCGATGACAGTGAAGCCTTCCGTGAAGAGCGTCGGAAGGTGATCTCGAAACTTTCGTTACCAAAGTTAAATCGAAAGCTGCCGCGCCTCATCCGTGGACAATATGAGGGGTATGAACACGAAGAGGGTGTGGAGGCTGGATCGCAGACGGAAACTTTTTTCTCTTGCGAGACCTCTATTGACATGCCGCGCTGGAAAGGGGTGAGTTTTATTCTGTCTGCAGGCAAAGGTCTCGATGCCTCGGTGACCGAAGTGGTGGTGTATTTCAAAAATGGCGACCGTATTGAATTTCGCATTCAGCCAGATCCGCAGGTCACCTTCCATATTGGTGGACGAGAGGATATGATGTCGTGGCGGGTGATTCAAGATCATTTGGGTCACACGCACAATGCGCCGGACGGATATGAAAAGGTCTACCACGACGCTCTCCACGACGAACAGACAGGCTTTGTGTCAAAGGGCGAGATTGAGGCGAGTTGGAAGTGCGTGGATGCCTTGCGAAAATTGTGGACAGCACTGCCGCTCGTGCACTATCCGAAAGGCTCGAAGCCGCTTCACTTTGGCGAAAAGATGAAGTAGAATGGGGCGACGAAACAAACGGCGCCAAACGCCACAACACATATGATCAAAGAATTTTTCATGAAGAAGATGCTGGAGAAGCAGCTCAAAGCATTGCCAGCGGCGCAGCGCGAGCAGATTATTGCCGTAGTCACCAAGCACCCTGCTTTTTTCGAAAAAATCGCAAAGGAGGTGGATGCGAAGGTCAAGGCGGGCAAAGACAAGAACCTCGCTTCGATGGAGGTGATGCGTGTACATCAGTCGGAGCTCCAGAAGTTGATGATGCAGGGGTAGTCTGCCACACTCCCAAAATTCTTTTTCAGGAAGTTGAGAGGCGGAGGGGTAGATGCTCATGATATAATTCTAGAACAATGCCGAATTCCATCGAGGATGCAGAAAATGATACACACAACATTGCCTTCATTGACGGGCAGAATCTTCACTTTGGAACCAAAGAAACTGGCTGGTCGATAGACCACAAGCGTTTTCGAACATACTTACTCGAAAAATATCACATTACCGAGGCCTACTATTTCCTTGGATTTATTTCGGATAATGTCGGAGATTTGTATGACAGCTTGCAGAAAGCCGGGTTTATTTTATCGTTCAGAGAGCACTCGGCCGCTTTGAAGGGGAGTAAAAAAGGCAACGTCGACACGGACATTGTTTTTAGCGTCATGAAGCAATTGGTTGAGAATGAACCGGTCAAGCAGATATTCATTGTGTCTGGAGACGGCGACTACATCAAGCTTGTCGATTACCTTATCGGCAAAAAGCGATTCGGAAAGATGTTGTTTCCAAACAGGAAGTTTGCTTCGTCGCTTTACAAGAAATTTGGCGGCGAGTTTTTCGACTACTTGGAAGAGCCAGATGTGAGGGCAAAGATCGCTTACGACCAAAAACAGAAGTTAGAGAAAGGCGGAGAAGGAGAAATAAAAAAGGCCCCTTAGGCACTGACACCGTTCGGGTCCTTTTTCGTATTGATACAGTGTTAGTATACACAAACCCTGTGGAATAGCAAGGATTCTGAGGGGGCTGAGTTAGGTCATGTCGAAGTGTACACTGACCATGATTTTGTTGCCAAAATGACAATTACCTTTCAAAAAACCAATAAATAAGCTATATTTTACTCCATGTCGCTATCCATAGGAATTGTCGGTCTCCCAAACGTCGGCAAATCGACGCTGTTTAATGCGCTCACGCTGAAGTCCGTGCCAGCGGAAAACTATCCATTCTGCACCATCGATCCTTCAGTGGGCGTGGTTGCCGTGCCTGACGAACGGCTGTGGAAGCTGTCGGATTTTTCCAAGACACAAAAAACCGTCCCGGCCATCGTGGAATTCGTGGACATTGCGGGGCTTGTGAAGGGTGCGTCTGAAGGCGAAGGTCTCGGCAATAAATTTCTCACCAACATCCGGGAAACCGACGCCATCCTAGAAGTGGTCCGTATTTTTGAGGACGACAAGATCATCCATGTGCACGGCAAGGTGGATCCAAAGGGCGATATTGAGACGATCAATCTCGAGCTCATCATGGCCGACCAGGAGACAGTGAAGAAACGCCTCGTGAACCTCGTGCGCGACGTGAAGCGTGGTGACAAAGCGGCGGTGGCTGAAGCGGCCGTGCTCGAGCGGATCAAAGCGGCACTTGACCAGAGCAAGCTTGCCAATTCGCTGCAGTTCAGAGACGACGAAATGCCTTTTGCGAAGGGTATGCACCTGCTCACAATGAAGCCGATTCTCTATTGTTTGAATAAGAAGGCGGGCGGGAAGAATCTCGACGAGCTCGAAGGCGGCAAGGATGCGCGCTTCGCGTCGCTGCTCGCGCATCTCGCGGAGCAGAAAGCTCAGTATGTCGTGGTGGACGCCGGTGTGGAGCACGAGCTCAAAGAAATGAAAGGCGAGGAGAAGGAAATGTTTCGCAAGGAGCTCGGCGGCAACGATGACGGCATCGACAATCTTATCCGCGCTAGCTACGACCTCCTTGGCTTGATGACGTATTTCACGACGGGCGAAATAGAGACGCGCGCTTGGACTATTCGCAAAGGCTCAACTGCGCCGATCGCTGGCACCGCCATTCACAACGACTTTAAGGACCGATTTGTAAAGGCCGAAGTGATCCATTGGGACACGCTGCTTGAGGCTGGTTCTTTCGCCGTTGCGCGCGAGAAGGGACTGCTCCGCACAGAAGGGAAGGAATATGTCGTGGTGGATGGGGATGTTTTGGAATTCAAGGTGGGGGCGTAGATCTTGCAGGTCGCGTAGCCCATTTTTGTGAATAAAAAAAGACCACAGGGGTTGCCTGTGGCTTGCTTAAGAGATGACACGCTTGTCCGGGCTACTCGATCTTGACCAAGTTCCCAATTCCGTAGATCTTGTCCTTCGACCATTTGAAACGCTTCCGATTTTCCGGATTCAGCTGCTCGAGCAGTCTTTCGGCCACTGGAGCTCCACGAATGATCACAAGATAGGCGTTGTGGTCTTCATGTTCGACACTAGCTACGGTCCCGCTCTCGCCGGGGACTGGAGCCCAGTCCATTGTGACATGGTGCGTGTTGCCACGAACTTTCACTGAGAATAGGCCCTCAATAGTTTTTTCCGGGTAGGTGCCAAAATGAATCTTCGCTGGCCATGTCTCGCCGGAGTATTGGCGTTTCGCGTCCTCGGAATCGTAGCCGAACACGTTTGTTGATAGTGTTGCAGTGAGGTGGGGGAAGACCAGTCCATCCGGGTTGATCGTGCAGATGATTGAGTCGTCCACCTGTAGTGTTGGCGGGAGCGAGAGAATGGGGAAGATGGGTTCTTTGCCCGTAAACTCGTTTGTTCCGATTTTCCGACAACCGTATTGACCAGAACGACCCTCGAAGACGTGGTAGGCGGTGAGCACCCAGTTGGTGTATTTCCCGCCGAGTCTTGCGCCGGTGCCGGTGAGTTCCCATGAATCATGATTATCTTTGCGGAACATGATGTGCACAGGTATCTCCCCGTTTCTTCCAGGGATCTGAGGGTGTTCACTGACCCATACGTGGCGCTCCTCTACTTCCTGCGGGGCTCCGAAGAGTCCGAGGGCGAGCGCCTTTTTGTGGATCGCCCCTCGTTGCGATTTGCGATGAGTGTTGAATGCTAAGAAGCCAATAATGGCCAACAACACGATGATCAAGGTCGTCCACAAGATGTTGGGACGACGGGCTGCCTTCGCGGCTGTCACCAGGCGCGGCGCTACACTACGGAAACGTTGCTTCTTCATAGGTTGTTAAACAGCTCTAAGTTCGAACATATTTATAACATTTTTACTATCAAAAGTCAATGTTCGGTTCCGCGAATACTTTGACCTAAGGCTGCTTTTGAGGTATACTCCTCGTCGGTCCGTTTTTGCACAACTTAGTCGGTCTTGGTCGGTCAACCTGCTCTTCAACCCCTTGATTCCTGCATGAAAACCAACTCCTCGTTCCGCTCGCTCTGTCAGATGCTTGTTACCATCATCTTGGGCCTCCTGTTCGGTCTCTTGGCCCTTGGCGCCGCCTGCTTCAGTGTCGGCGACCATACGGCGGTCAGACATATTGCGATCTGCGCTTCGAGCTTCCTCGCCATCGGTATCCCTTGGTGGCGCTGCTACGGCAGCCCGGTGCTTAAAGCTAAAGAGGAAGACGAACGTCGTCTCAAAGACACTCTGCGCCGCGTCCAGGACCAGACTCAGGTAGAATAGTTCCTGCACCGCCTTCTCTTTGCCACTCTTCCCGAGCCGACACACGTTGTCGGCTTTTTCATTTTCGTCTTTTGTTGTATAGTTTACTCCTATGAAACCGCAGAAATTGCTGCCGCCGTACGACCATCTCGCCATCGAGCCGAAGTGGCAGAAGCAGTGGGCGAAGAAAAAAATCTACGCGACCAAGGAGTCGCAAGCCAAGAAAGGCGTGGTTGCGAACGGTACCGCCGCTGCGAAGAAATTCTACGCCCTCGATATGTTCCCGTATCCGTCGGGCGAAGGTCTCCATGTGGGTCATCCAAAGGGCTACATCGCTACCGACGTCGTGTCGCGTATGAAGCGTATGCAAGGTCATTCGGTGTTGCATCCGATGGGTTTCGATGCTTTTGGATTGCCCGCGGAGAACTACGCGATCAAAATGAAGACGAACCCGGCTATCGCCGTGGAGAAAAATGTGCAGCGCTACAAAGAGCAGCTCGAGATGTTTGGCTTCGACTACGATTGGTCCCGCGAGATCAACACCACCGACCCTGCCTACTACAAATGGACACAGTGGATCTTTTTGAAATTACTTGAGAAGGGTCTCGCGTATCAGTCGCATGAGCCGATCAACTGGTGTCCATCCTGCAAGACCGGCTTGGCCAACGAAGATCTCGAGGACGGCAAGTGCGAGCGCTGCGGCAGTGTCGTCGAGAAAAAGCCGATTCGTCAGTGGGTGTTGAAGATCACGGATTACGCGGAGCGATTGCTCGCGGATTTGGATGCGACAGAGCGCGCGGTGCCGCTCATGATCCGCGATACGGGTCCCGATGCGGTGCGTGCGGATATGCCACTCGAAGAGCGCGATGCTGTAGTTTGTGTGGTGAAGCATTGGTCCGAAGATAAGTTTCTCTGTCTCCGTTGGAAGAGCAATGACTGGCACGGCCTCGTGGTGGGTGGTGTCGAGAAGAACGAACAGCTCGCCGAAGCAGCGGTGCGCGAAGTACAAGAAGAGACCGGATATCAGAATGTTCGCTTTGTTCGCGAATTCGCCAAGCTCGACTCGCAGTTTTATCAAGCGATCAAAAAGGTGAATCGCTTCGCGCATTTCACCGGCGTATACCTCGAGCTCACCGATGATGCCTGGAAAGAAATCGACGAGCAAGAAAAAGCTTTGCATGAAGTGGTGTGGTTGTCGTGCGCGGAAGTCGCCGGCTTTTTGAATCGTCCAGACATGAATTATTTGTGGGATGTATTCACTGGCAAAGAAAAAAATATCGCAAAGCCCGCACTCGATTGGCCGACTTCTATCAAAGAGCTCCAACGAAATTGGATTGGAAAGAGCGACGGCATGATTTTCACTGCACCGGTCAAAGATACGAATCTCACTATCCAGACCTTCTCAGCTCACTTTGAAGCCTGCTACGCCGATACATTTGTTGTTATTGCGCCAGATCATCCATTCTTGCAGACGTTGCTTGAAGGAACAAAAGACAAGCAGAAAGTTTTGGATTTTTGCGCAGCACTCGTCGCAAAACGTGCTCAGCAGGGATTTGCTGAAGAGAAGGAATCCGAGGGAATTTTCACGGGCCGATATATTGTCGACCCACTCGGCAACGGTGACCTACCTATCTGGGTGGCGAGCTTTGCTTTGGCCGACTACGGAACTGGTATCGTGAAGTGTTCGGCTCATGACGACCGCGACTTTGTTTTTGCAAAAAAGTACGGCATCAAACTGAAGACCGTTTTGTATCCAAAAGATGCTGCTCTGGCTGAGAAAGTGCGAGCGCAGGAGGTGTGCTTTGCTGATGCTCAGGCTGGTGTGTTGACTGAGCCAAAGGAATTCGCCGACGAGAATGCGCGAAGTGTCCGAAAGGAAATCATTGCTCATCTTGAGTCAAAAAATCTCGCCAAGAAGAAGACGACCTTCCGTCTCCGCGACTGGGTGTTCTCACGTCAGCGATATTGGGGAGAGCCGATCCCTGTGGTGCATTGTGAGAAGTGTGGAGTCGTGCCTGTACCTGAAAAGGAACTGCCTGTGAAGCTTCCAAAAGTGAAGTCATACGAGCCGACTGGCACTGGTGAGTCGCCTTTGGCGGCGATTGAGAAGTGGGTAAACACGAAGTGTCCGAAGTGTCGTGGTAAGGCCAAGCGCGAAACCAACACCATGCCTCAATGGGCAGGTTCGAGTTGGTATTACTTGCGATACATGGATGCGCAGAACAAAAAAGCGCTCGTGGATCCGCGCAAGGAGCAATATTGGGCGCCTGTAGACCTGTATGTCGGCGGGGCCGAGCATGCAACGCGCCACCTTATCTACGCGCGCTTCTGGCACAAGTTTCTGTATGACATTGGGGTGGTCTCGACCACCGAGCCGTTCAAAAAGCTGCAGCACGTCGGCCTCATCATGGCCGAAGATGGACGCAAGATGTCGAAGCGCTGGGGTAATGTCGTGAACCCTGATGAGATTATCGCTACCTATGGCGCGGACACTCTGCGTGTGTACGAAATGTTCATGGGACCATTCGACCAGCAGATCGCTTGGAATACCAACAGCATGATCGGCTCGCGTCGCTTCCTGGAACGCATCTGGAAGCTCGCAGGGAAGGTACAAAATGCGCCGGCTATTGGTGGCGATGCGAATGTGTCAGTCGAGATCGAATCTTTGATGCATAAAAGCGTGAAAAAGGTGACTTCCGATATTTCGGAGATGAAATTCAACACCGCGGTGAGTACCTTGATGGTGTTGCTCAACGCGATGGATGAGCAGGCGAGTGTTTCTCGTGAGCAATACGAGACATTGCTAAAACTGCTCGCGCCATTTGCACCGCACATGACCGAAGAGCTGTGGACGAAGCTCGGCAATAAGACCAGCATCCATCTCGCGTCGTGGCCGGTCTGTGATGAGGCAAAAATCCAAGAGGCTGGCCGCAAGATTGGCGTGCAGGTGAACGGCAAGATTCGCGCAGAATTTGCCGCACCGGCAGGGGCTTCTGATGCAGATCTCGAGAAGACCGCACTCGCCTTGCCGGAAGTGAAGAGGTGGATTGAGGGCAAAAAGATTGTGAAGGTGATCGTGGTGAAAGGGAAGTTGGTGAATGTCGTAGTCGCGGAAGAGTAGCGTAGGAGAAGAGTGGTGGTGTGGTGTAATAATACCCATGAGGAAGGGCAAAATGGGTGAAAATCCGCTCCACACTTGACTTTTTGACAAAGCTTGACTATTATGACTATCAATGATAATTTAGGTTAATCAATATTACGACACATGAGCACTATTAGCTTCAAACCAAAACAAGTAACCAAGCGGCTGATCGCCGTTTTGCCTGACCGTGCTCAGGAAGTGATCACCGCTCGATACGGTCTTGGAAAAGAAGCGAAGCGTCTCACGCTCGAAGCGATTGGCAAGAAGTACGGCATCACTCGAGAGCGTGTACGACAGATCGAAAACTACGCGATCGCAAACATTCGCAAGTCTGATGCATACGGCAAGGAGAAGGCGATTTTTGCCGATCTTGAGCAGGTACTTCACTCTCTCGGCGGAGTTGTAGTGGAAGACGATCTTCTCGCACATATTTCAAAGGATGTCTCTCTCCAGAATCACCTCAATTTTCTGTTGGTGCTCGGTGATACATTTGAGCGACAGAAAGAAGACGAACATTTCAATCATCGATGGCATGTAAATGAAGAGCTTGCAAGGCAGGTGGAAGCATCTCTCCAGAAGCTGTACAAGAGCATCTCAAACGACGATCTCCTTTCTGAATCAGAGATGGTGAACAAGTTTCTCGAGCACCTCAAGGACGTATCTGAAAAGCACAAGAATGAAGAGGTGGTTCGACGATGGCTCAAGCTCTCAAAGAAAGTTGCTAAGAACCCACTCGGTGAATGGGGCCTCGCTGATTCTCCAAATATCAAGACCAAGGGCATGCGTGACTACGCTTTCCTTGTCATCCGCAAGCATGGTTCGCCGATTCACTTCACACAGGTGGCAAAGAATATCGAGAAGATCTTCAATATCAAGGCGCATGTTGCGACCTGCCATAATGAATTGATCAAAGATCCTCGTTTCGTCCTTGTCGGTCGCGGTCTCTACGCGCTCGCAGAATGGGGTTATATGAGTGGTGTCGTGAAGGATGTGATCAAGAAGATCATCGAGAGGAGCGGTCCACTCAGCAAGAGCGAGATTATCGAGAAGGTGCTCAAAGAGCGATATGTGAAAGAAAACACCATCATGGTGAACCTCCAGAACCCGAAGCATTTCAAGAAAGACAAAGAAGGAAAGTATTCGGTAGTCATCAGCTTGGTGCCAACAGCGAAGGCTTAAGAGACGGAGCGGCACGGGCCGCACAAACAAAAAAGTGCTGTCCCTTGAGTGGGACAGCACTTTTTTGTTATTATTACCTTCATGGACCCAGCTCTCGGCGCTGATTTTAGTGGTTTGTTATACCAAAGCATCTCGACGTTCTTGTCGATGTATCCGATCTGGCTACCCTTTTTCTGCGGATACATTTTCTTTTATACCTGGTTTCATTATGTGCGCAGTGAGTTTGTGGAGAAACAGGGTGGCACGCTCCTCGAGATACGACTGCCGAAGGAGGTTACCAAGTCGCCATTGGCAATGGAAATTTTTCTCGCTTCTATCTGGCAGAAAGGTTCGGCGAGCTGGATCGATACGTACATCAATGGCAAGATCCGCAACTGGTTCTCTCTGGAGATCGCCTCGATCGGTGGCAAGGTACATTTCTATATTTGGACGCATACTAAATACAAGGATCTCATTGAGGCACAGCTCTATGCGTATTATCCCGGCATCGTGATTGAAGAGGTACCGGACTACACCGACCAGGTCTTCACTCATCCGGAAGAAATGCCGATGTGGGGCACGTATTTTAAACATTCGAAGAAGGGCAAGACTCCCGGTTCGCAGGATATGTATCAGATCAAGAGTTATGTGGATTTTGGCTTGGACAAGGCTTCGGAAAAGGAAGAATTCAAGATCGATCCAATAAACTCGATGCTCGAATGGATGGGTTCGTTGCAAACTGGAGAGCAGGCCTGGTTCCAGATCCTCATCCAGGCGCACAAAAAGCTTGGATTGCAAGAAGGACATTTGAAGAAGGTGGACGATTGGCTCAAGTCGTGTGAGACGGAGATTGCAAATATCAAAAAGGCAGCCACGCCGGAGACTGACTCTGAATATCCCGGTTTCCCAAATCTTACCAAGGGTCAGGCTGAAGCGATCGCCGCCATTGAGCGTAATGCGCACAAGCTTCCGTTCGATACCGCTATTCGCGGTATGTATATTGCAACAAAGGCAGCCAACAAACTGCCGGTGCGCGTGCCTGGCTTGATCGGCGCCTTCCGACAGTATGGTGGCAATTACAACTATTTGAACAATCTCGGGCTCGGCTTCTTTACCGATTTCGACTATCCGTGGCAAGATTTTGGGCGTATGCGCCGTACGTATTATGAAAAGGCATTTTTGGATGCTTTCAAACACCGCTCGTTCTTTACCTATCCCTACAAGCATTGGAAGTCTAAGTCGTTTGTCATGACCACCGAATCTTTGGCGACCATTTTCCATCTTCCTGGTGCGACTGCGACTACGCCTTCTCTGGATCGTATCGAGTCACGCCGATCAGAGGCCCCAAGCAATTTGCCGATCTAATCCCGATCTAATCAAAGCGATAATGGATACCTACACGGATATGGCACCGGAATCAGGATTGGAGATCTCGCGGCCGCCATTTAGGGCGCTGATTCTGGCCTGCTGCGCCACTGTGGTTGCCTGTCTTTTTGTGTGGCTTGTCGTGTGGTTGGCATTTGTTCGGCCGCCGGCGGAATTTCCTGTGAAGTCGTTTTTTAGCGTGGAGAAGGGAACGTCACTCAGCGCGCTTTCCTCGCAGCTCGAGGCGGCTGGGTTGGTTCGCTCTGCATCATTTTTTACCTTCTCGGCGTATATCTCGGGCAATCAGGGACAAATCTTGTCGGGAGAATATTTTGTGAAAACCCCCATCTCTTCTATTGAGCTCTTGAAGCGCATCGCGAAAGGTGAATTCGGAGTTGAATACAAGGAGGTGACTTTTCCGGAGGGTTCAAGCGTCAAGCAAATTGGTGAGATCATGAAGAAAACCTTTCCCGATTTCGATGCCAAGCATTTCGTGACAATCGCCGCACCATTTGAGGGGTACTTGTTCCCGGATACATACCGCTTTGTGGCACGCACCACTCCCGAACAGGTGATGCAATTGATGCAGCAGACATTCGACCAGAAGCTTTCCACTCTGCAGTCAGAAATCACCAAATTTGGCAAACCACTTTCGGATGTGGTGAAGATGGCTTCGATCGTCGAGGAAGAGGGTCGTACGACGATCACTCGACGCACGATTGCGGGCATTTTGTGGAAACGTCTTTCACTCGGCATGCCGTTGCAAGTGGATGCATCATTCTTGTATATCAATGGCAAAAATACCTACACGCTTACCACCGCCGACCTTGCCATCGAGTCGCCATACAATAGCTATCTGCACAAAGGCTTGCCGCCGACCCCGATCACCAACCCTGGTCTTGACTCTATTTCCGCTACCATCTCGCCGATTTCCACACCATATTTATATTTCCTCACAGACAAAAAAGGTGTCATGCACTACGGCCGGACATTTGACGAACACCTAGCAAACAAGGCACAATTCCTGAAATGATTCAGGATCGACAAAAAGAGGGGCAGAAACCCTTAGGCAAGAAGCTCTTCGTCGGCATGTCTGGTGGAGTGGACAGCTCCGTGTCAGCGGCTTTGCTCAAAGAGGCCGGGTACCACGTGACAGGGGTATTTTTGAAGGTGTGGCAACCGGATTTTTTGCCGTGCAATTGGAAAGAGGAGCGGCTCGATGCGATGCGAGTGGCAGCCGTGCTGGATATTCCGTTTGTGACCATTGACCTCGAAAAAGAGTACAAAGAAGAGGTGGTGGACTATATGATCGCAGAATATCGCCGCGGCCGCACGCCGAATCCAGACGTGATGTGCAACAAGGAGATTAAATTCGGTGCTTTTTTGAAAAAGGCGCTGGCGATGGGTGCAGACGCTGTGGCGACAGGGCATTACGCACAAAATATGTTCAATCCCGCAGCGGGCACTGTCGGCTTGTGGGAAATGCGCGAATCTGCCGACACGGACAAAGACCAGACATACTTCTTGTGGACGCTCACGCAGGAGCGACTTTCGAAAATACTATTTCCGATAGGCCATCTCACGAAGCCTGAAGTGCGGAAGCTCGCTCAGAAATTTGGGCTGCCGACCGCCGAGAAGAAAGATAGCCAAGGTCTCTGTTTTATCGGCAAGGTGGATATGAAGGATTTTCTCGCACACTATATTCCAAAAAATGCGGGCAAGGTGTTGGATGAGGCAGGGAAGACGATCGGCTCACATGATGGCGCGACATTCTTCACACTCGGACAGCGTCACGGCTTCATGGTCACCGAAAAGACGATTGCGGACAAGCCATTGTATGTTTTCGCGAAGGATGTTGAGGCAAATATCATTACAGTATCGCAACGTGATGTTGAAGCGTCCCCACTCACGACCTCGACTGTCATCATCGGGAGCATCAGTTGGACTGGACAAGCGGTGAAAAACGGTGCTGAATGTGCTGCGCGGATTCGCTATCGACAGCCACTCGAGCGATGCACGATCACGGCCATATCCGGTAAAAGTGCCCAATATCAGCTTCATTTTGCCGCACCACAATTTGCTGCGGCCGCTGGACAGTCGGTGGTTTTGTATCAAAACGGCGTCTGTGTCGGTGGCGGGATCATCGAGAAGGGAGTATAATACAGGTATTATTCACTCGGGCATATTCACCATCACATTCACATGGAATCAAATAGCAACATGAAGAGCTGGGTTATCGGCGTAGTCGTCATTGTTTTGTTGGCACTCGGCATCTATTGGCTCTCGACGCCAAGTACTCCTGATGTGGGTGATACCACACAGACACCGGTTGCTCAGGATGAATATGTTCAGATGGTGAATGTGAAGCATCAGTACAAGGATGGCCGACACATCTATGTAGGTGAGATCGACCTACCGACCCCATGTCACTCTCTCGCAAGTGCATACAACAAAGACGCCAACAACACCACTGGATACACTCTCGTGTTTACCTCGACTTCAACCTCTGAGATGTGTGCCCAGGTCATCACCTCAAAGCCCTTCAAGCTATCTTTCGAGGCAGTGAAGGATATTCTCCTCTCAGCGACTCTCAATGGCAAGAAGCTCCGTTTGAATTTGTTTGAAGTGCCAGACAATCAAGATCTCGACAGTTTTAACGTCAATATCAAGGGCTAGTAGGGAGCAGGAATGAATTCCTCAGTACATATTTTAAAGGCTGATGGTAGTAAACAAGCTTTCCGTCCGGAGAAGCTTGTTTATTCGTTGAAGCGTGTTGGAGCAGACGATGCCGTCATCGAGAAGATTGTTGCGCACATTCAAGGTGAATTGGTGGAAGGAGTGACGACGAACGATATCTATCATCACGCATTCAATCTGTTGCGGCAGCACCAGAAGCCGGTAGCGGCGAAGTATTCTCTTCGCCGCGCCCTCGCCGGCCTCGGCCCCACCGGCTTTCCCTTCGAGAAATTTATCGCCGAAGTATTCCGTGCAAAAGGCTACACTGCCCTCACCGACCAGACAGTGCGGGGTGCCTGTGTACCGCATGAAGTGGACGTGGTGGCGTACAAAGACGGCGCGACCGAGACGGCTGTCCTCGCTGGCCCAGACCTCATCATGTGCGAATTGAAATTCCACAACGAGCTCGGATTTAAGACCGACCTGAAGGTTGCCCTTTATGTGAAGGCACGATTTGATGACCTACGCTCGCAGAGTTTTGATTACGGCGGCAAGAAGCGTCCATTTGGCGAGGGCTGGCTGGTGACGAATACAAAATTTACTCAGACCGCTATCGATTATGGCAAATGTGCCGGCCTAAAAATGATCGGCTGGAACTATCCAGAAAAAGAAAACCTCGAACAGTGGATCGAGGAGTCTGGCCTGCATCCGCTCACCTGCATCAGCACGCTCAGCGACAGTCACCGACAGGAACTCTTTCGTCGAGGCATCGTACTGTGCAAGGCACTCAATGCCGATCCGTCTGTACTGACCTCGATAGGCCTCTCGTCCAGCAAAATCGCCGAAGTGAAAGAGGAGTTGGCGAGCGTGTGCTAGCCCGTTTTGCGCCGCCGCCTTTTTGACGTATAGTGTAGGGCATGAAAAAGACTGCAAAAAAGCCGGCATATTGTACTGAGTGGAATCTGGGTATGTTCTACTCTTCCCACGAGGATCCGCGTATCGAGGCGGATGTGAAGAAGCTCGAGGCGGCGAATGACTCTTTTGAAAAAAAGTACAAGCCTCAGGGGGTAGCTACTCCGGCATACATGACGGACGAAGATGCGTTACTTGTGGCGCTCACCGATTGGCAGAAACTCTGCGAGATCGGTGCGGGTTTCAAGCCAGCTTTTTATCTCGGCATGGTGCGCGAGATCAATTCAGCCGATACGGTGGCCGAAGCGAAAAGCACAGCGCTCTCGGCACGGTTGGCAAAGACAGGCAACAAAATTGTCTTCTTCCCGTTGATGCTCGGCAAGATTGCTCCTGAGGCACAGGCGCGTTTCCTCAAGAGCAAAAAGCTCGAACAATTTCGATACTACTTGAAGCATATTTTTGACACGAGTAAGTACGATCTTTCCGAGGCTGAGGAGAAAATTCTCAATCTGAAGTCGCTCCCGTCCTATTCGCTCTGGGTAGATGGTCATGCCAAACTGCTTGCGGCGCAGACGGTGAAGCTCGCAGGGAAGACTATTCCAATTGCAGAGGCGATCAACAAGATTCCAAGCTTGCCACTGAAGACCCGACGGAAACTTTGGGCGGATGTACGAACGAAGCTGAAGGATATCGGCGCTTTTGCTGAGGCGGAGATGAATGCGATCTGCACCGACAAGAAAATTAATGATGAACTTCGCGGCTTGAAGGAGCCGTACACCGCGACCTTGCTCGGGTACCAAAACGACGAGGCGACTGTCTTGAATCTCGTGAACACGACGACCAGGGCCTTTCCGGTGGCGCACCGTTTCCACAAGCTGAAGGCGAAATTGCTCAAGGTGCCGAAGCTCGAATTTGCCGATCGTGGTGCGGATGTCGGGAAGGTGTCGCGAAAGGTGAATTTTGATGAGGCGGTGCAGATCACGACGCGAGCCTTCGAAAAGGTTGGTCCACAGTATGTCGAAATCTTCGAGCGATTTTTGAAGAATGGACAGATCGATGTGTTTCCTCGCAAAGGGAAGCGAGGCGGCGGTTTCTGCACGTGCGGTACCGTGTTGCCATCATTCATTTTGCTCAATCATTCGGGCACTATGGATGGCGTGATGACTTTGGCGCATGAGATGGGGCATGCAATTCATAGCGAGCTCAGCAATGCACGCCAGCCTATACTGTCGCGCGGTTTCTCGACCTCGGTAGCCGAGACGGCGAGCACCTTGTTTGAAAACTTTGCTTTCGAAGAGGTGTTTGCGACATTGACTGAAAAAGAAAAGATCATTGCGCTCCATGACCGTATCAACGACGCCATCATGACCGTGTTTACCCAAGTAGCTTGCTTCAACTTTGAGCTGGCGTTGCATCGTGCGATTCGCGAGAAGGGTGCATTGTCGGGTGTTGAGATCGCTGCGCTCTTGAACAAAGAAATGGCCGCCTACCTCGGGCCAAATGTGAAGCTGCATCCGGACGACGGCTACCGCTTTGTCTGGTGGGTGCATATTCGCTATTTCTTCTATACATACACTTATGCGTACGGCTTTTTGATCTCGCGCGCGCTGTATCAGCGATACAAGCAGGACAAGAGCTATCTGAAAAAGATCGAGCAGTTTTTGAGCGCCGGCAGCAGCAAGTCGCCAGAGGATATTTTCAAGGACATCGGTATCGACGTCACCAAACCCGAATTCTTCGCCGACGGCATTCGCGCTATTGAGGACGACATCGCACGTCTCGAGAAGCTGGCCAAAGGGGCGGGGATGATTAAGTAGGGAAACAAAAAACCGCAACAAGTGTTGCAGTTGTTCCGACAATTTCTCTTGCGAGAGGTAGTCGGCGTACCTTTGGTTTTCGTTGGCTACTTCTTCTCGGCGACCTGGTTGGTGTCGAGCTTGGCAGCGAGCCAGACGGTGTAGTTTTGGCTGAGTTGGTTGTGCGGCGCGTGCCAATACTTCCTGACATGGACTTTCTCGCCCACCCGCATCGTCTCGTCGCCGATGGCAAAGAAGATTGCGTTTGCGACGTTGTTGATGACCTCGCTGCCGGGTCGCACGGACGACTGCCGTATGCCGAGCATCACGACCTTGCTTTTCGTCGGCGTTACCACCTTGATAATCTCACCGGTGAAGCCGTCATCTGAGTTCATGGCTGGCATGATGCCGTCGCTGTAGAGGGTTTCCACCACGATCTTGTTCTCGCCAGAGAGCTTGAGCATTGGATATGCAATGATGCCAACGGGGATTACTGCCATTACGGCGATCGCACAAAGAGCTGCGCGCCATTTTTCGAGGAACTTTTTCATGTTTTTCTGCTTGAGCTGTTGGTTTACTCAGCCCGTCCTTTCCTGAAATGTATTATAGCACAATAAGTAGTAAAAAGTCAATACCCCTCGAAAATGGCCGATTTTCGGCCTTTTTGCTATACTGTTTTCTACAGATTCGACCACGCTAAATACCTCGAATACACATGGAAACTTCATCGCAACCAAACCCAGAGGGCAGTCAGTCTTTTACTGAAGTGGAGCGACGTGAACTCAAGGAACTGCTTCTCAAGGAAGAAGGCGGCTTTGATCTCATTTTTGACCACTGCGCCGCACAAGACCCGGAGTGGATGCGAAGAACGTTGAATACATTAAAGAAAGCTACCAATTAAACCGAGTATTGTTTTCAATGAAATCCCACGACATCCGCAGCCGGTATCTGAAATTCTTTGAGAAGCGGGGCCATGCCATTGTTCCGTCGGCGCCGCTCGTGCCTGAGAACGACCCAACAACTCTCTTCACCGGTTCCGGCATGCAGCCAATGGTGCCGTACCTGCTCGGCGAAGCGCATCCGCTCGGTACACGTATTGCGGATTCGCAGAAGTCTTTCCGCACCGTTGATATTGATGAAGTCGGCGACAATCGCCACACCACTTTTTTTGAGATGCTCGGCAATTGGTCGCTCGGCGATTATTTCAAGAAAGATCAGATCGAATGGATGTTTCAATTCCTCACAGAAGAGATCGGCATCGATCCGAACAAGCTCTATGTGACCGCTTTCATCGGCGACGAGAAAAACCACATCCCGAAAGACACCGAAGCCGCGGCTCTGTGGAAAAAACTCTTTGCGCAAAAAGGGATTGAGACAAAAGAAGTCGAGATCGGCAGCGAAGAAAATGGCTACCAAGTAGGCATGCAGGGCGGTCGCATCTTTTACTATGACGCCAAGAAGAATTGGTGGAGCCGCGCTGGCGTGCCAGAGAAGATGCCGGCAGGCGAGCCAGGTGGTGCTGACTCCGAAATGTTTTTTGAATTTTCCGACGTCGCTCACGACACAAAGTTTGGTCCGCACTGTCACCCAAACTGCGACTGCGGCCGCTTCCTTGAGATTGGCAACAACGTGTTCATGGAGTACAAGAAGAATGTCGACGGCACATTTTCAAAACTTCCAAAAAGCAATGTCGACTTCGGTGGCGGCTTGGAGCGGCTCGCGATGGCGACTGCCGATTGTGCCGATATCATCGAAGTGAATCACCGTCCGATCCTCGACTATATCGAAAGCGTCTCCGGGAAGAAGTATGGTGTTGATGCGGCTCAGACAAAAGCTTTCCGAATCATCGCCGACCACATGAAGGCATCGGTCTTTTTGATCGCGGATGGCGTGCTTCCCTCGAATACCGATCAGGGATACTACGTGCGTCGCCTGTTGCGACGAGCGGTGCGGTTCAGTGATTCACTCGGTGTCACGAAAAGTGTTCTCTCCGGCCTCGTCGAAGTGGTTGTTTCAATGTATCAGGAGGCGTATCCAGAACTTGTGGCGAAGACTGAGTCCGTCAGGAAAGAAATCGAAGCTGAGGAAGAACGCTTTAGAAAGACTCTTAAAGACGGTCTGAAAGTATTTGACGAGTTTATAAGAATAAAGTCTGGGATCGTCAGTACGCAAGAACAAAAGAATGAATTTTTCAAGCAGCCGTATAATAATGTTCTGACTTCGGAACAAGTGTTTAAATTAATTACTACTTACGGTTTCCCTAAGGAGTTAATTAAGGAAGAAGTGAGTTTAAGAAAAATCACAGTCGATAGTTGGGATGAAGTAGATGGTCTACTCGAAGCACACAGAGCACTTTCCCGTGCAGGCGCTGCACAAAAGTTCAAAAGCGGTCTTGCTGATGCCGATGAGATGTCGGTGAAGTATCACACTGCGACGCACTTGCTTCATCAGGCACTGCGCGACGTGCTTGGTACGCATGTACAGCAGAAGGGTAGCAACATCACTGCAGAGCGACTGCGTTTCGATTTTGCTCATGGCACCAAGATGACCGACGACGAAAAGAAGCGTGTCGAGGCGATTATCAATGAGAAGATCTCAGCAGCACTCCCGATGCAAGTGATCGAGCTTCCGAAAGCTGAAGCTGAGAAGTTGGGCGCCCTGCATTTCTTTGGTGACAAATATGGTGACAAGGTGACCGTCTACTTTATCGGCGGGCAGGGCTCCGGTATTGATGCTGTGCAGACCGCCTACTCAAAAGAATTCTGCGGTGGCCCTCACGTGAAAAATACCAAGGAGCTCGCCGGGCCGGCAGGCGCGTGGAGGTTTAAGATCGCCAAAGAAGAAGCCGTGTCTGCCGGCGTGCGACGGATCAAGGCCGTGTTGGCTTAGTGACAACTGGACGATTTGATTCGTGATACAATATTGGCATGAGTCTGCTGTCTTTTGGTACGCATTCGAGGAAGGAAAAAGAACCGGTCGTCCTGATCCATATCGAGGGCGAGAGAGTCTCCGGTGCATTGGCACTGCGAGATTGCGGCGACATGCATTCACCGTCGGGTCTGTGTCATGCTCCAAAGATCCTCTTTTCTTGCGACGAGACTTTTCCCTTACATCGTCCGAATGAGGATATGAATGAGGCAATCGTACTGGTGTTGAAAAAGGTGATAGAGCGGATCGAAAAAGAAGGCCTCCCTCACCTCACTTTTACAAAGATAGGCTCATTGAGAGCAGATGCCGTGCTCTCGGTCCACTGCACCTTCGCCTCGCCATGGTTTCTGTCGCAGACAAAGATCATCCGTGAAGTGAAAGATACCCCGGAGCCTTTTTCGGAGAAGTCGCTCGATGAATTGGTGCTGCGTGAAGCACATACGTTCTGCGACGCCTTTGCGACGAGCGAATTCGGTGAACGCTTTCATGAGGAGCTTGAGCTTGTCGAGAAGCATATTGTCGGAATTTCCTTAAACGGCTACGAGACCGCTCAGCCAAAAGGGAAGAAGTACAAAGAAATGGACGTTGCTCTGTATTTCAGTATTGTTGGTAGTGAGCTATTGAAACAAGTGCGAGCACAGGTGCAGGGGGTATTTCGCCGAGCAGTGATTGATTTCCATACGTTTCCGCTCGTCACTGTTTCAGTGGTGCGCAATGTGCCATCCATCCCGCAGCATTTTTTGTTGGTGGATGTTGATGGTGAGGTGTCGGATTTTACTATTGTGAAGAAGGGTGTGGCGATGCAGACGATCACCGTGCCGATGGGAGCGGAGCATTTTCTCCGTGCTCTGAAAAAAGGCGCGGGTATTTCTCCAGAGACGGCCCTTTCGGTTCTTTCTCTACACGGCCTTGATGCTTTGTCGGATGAAACAAAGGCGAAAGTCGCTCCGCTTCTTAAAAAAGCTTCGAGCGAGTGGCAAAGCTCGGTCTCGGAGTCTATCGGCCTGTTGTCTGAAGAGTGTTTTGTGCCAGGCACGATGATTGTTGTCGCTGAAGACCGACTACAATCCTTTTTTGCGGAACTCGTCTCTGATCATTCGCTCGGTCACGGTGCCTCAGACGGTACGCCATTCTCGGTGATCTCTCTTGATCGGGCTTTTCTCAAGAAACACTACGAAGTGGATGCGCCAGAAGTACACGCGGTGAACTTGCTCATTAGCGCACTATTTATTTCAAAGATCGGATAAGGTGACCTGAGGTTTAATACCCTTTATCAACAGTTTTTCACGGGTACAACGCGTGAAAATTTGCTATACTACCGATATGTCGAGGCCTATTATCAATGATGTGCGACCTTCAGAACGACGAAGTATTCGGATTATCCCTGCTTCACTCCGCTCACCGTCTGCGCGCGGAGGTGGAAACGATACTGGCCATGATTCGCATGCAAAAATCCGTCGCAGTATTCTTTGGGCACTGGTCGTCGTCTGTATCGGCGTGCTTTTCTATGTTGTCTCCACGTTTTTTATTGGTGCCACTATCACCGTCCTTCCACTTAGTCAGAAAGTGGCGGTAAATACCACGCTGTTGGCCAGCAAGACTGCTTCAGTGAAGGGTTCCGATCTGCAATATCAGCTTGTCACACTCTCAGATCAACTCCAAAAAGAAGTGCTTGCACAGGGTACGCGCATGGAGGAGAAAAAAGCATCGGGTCAGATAGTGATCTACAATAATGACAGTGCATCCACCCAGCGCCTCATTCGTAATACCCGTTTCCAAACACCAGAAGGATTGATCTACCGAATCTCTGAGCCGGTCACTGTTCCAGGAAAGAAGGGAACAGTGCCCGGAAGTATTGAGGTCACGGTCTATGCCGACACTGCAGGTTCCGATTACAACATCGGCCTCACAGACTTTACTATTCCAGGATTTAAAACCAGTCCGACCAAGTATAAAAATATCTACGCGCGTTCAAAAACAGCTATGACCGGAGGTAGCAAGGGGGTAGTTCGGGTGGTGAAGCCTGCCGATGAAAAGGCGGCTCGTGATTCGATGATTGCTGACCTCAAGGCTCGTCTCCTAACATCTGCTGCAGCGCAGACTCCCGCTGGCTATGCTTTCTTCGATCGAGCGACACTGTTTAATGTCGAGCAGCTGCCGAATCAGAACAAAGATACCGATACTGTTATTTTGACGCAGAAGGTAGTGCTTACTGGACTGGTGATGGAACGAAAGGCGCTCGCCATGGCTGTCGCGACGAAGCAATTGAATGGCTACGATGAAAAACCAATTGACCTATCGACGCTTGAAGGTCTTGAAATCGTCCCGCAGAACATGTCGATAGGGGTCTTCGATCGTGACCCGGTGAAATTGGCGGTTTCTGGCACGGCGAGCTTCGTGTGGCTCTATAATGCTGCTAACATCTCAGCCGCTCTGGTATCTCAGAAAACGGCTCAGTTCAAGGAAATCATGGCGAATTTCAGCGAAGTCACCCCGATGAAGGCGGTAGTTCGACCATTCTGGCGGAGCACGTTCCCAGATGACGTCGCCCGTATTACCGTCGTAGAACCAGAGCTGTAGCGCCAATCCACAGCCAGACACTTGACTTTTGTGGCCTATTTTTGTTATGATGCTATTCACTGTTTTTACAGGATTTATATATGGAGAAAAAACCAGATACAGGCGTTTTAGGAGTCGTCACCGAGGCGCTTCCGAATACCTTGTTTAAGGTGAGACTCGATGGCCAAGAGACGGAAATGATGGCCTATCTCGCGGGCAAGATGAGAATGAATCACATTCGAGTCCTGATCGGAGACAAGGTGAAAGTGGAGGTTGATCCGTACGGCGGCAAAGGACGAATTACTAAACGATTGTAAACACCAATGAGAGTAAAAGCTTCAGTAAAAAAAGTGTGTGCTCAATGCAAGACCGTCCGACGAAAGGGCTATGTGTACGTGGTGTGCTCGTCTAACCCTCGTCACAAGCAGCGCCAAGGTTAATTATTCATCATCCTTACTGTATATCCAATGCGTATCTCAGGTATCACCATTCCAGACGACAAGCGAATCGAGATTGCTCTCACGGCAGTCTTCGGCATTGGCCGTCCACTCGCTCACACTATTTTGACCCGAGCGAATGTTGATTTTGCCAAGAAGGCGAAAGACCTTACTGTAGACGAAGAGAATGAGATCCGCAAGATGATCGAGGATTACAAGATCGAAGGAGACCTCAAGCGAGAGGTCGCGGGCAACGTAAAGCGCTTGAAGGACATCAAGGCGTACCGAGGCATCCGACACCTCCGCCGACTCCCAGTGCACGGCCAGCGCACCAAGACCAACTCTCGAACTGTTCGAGGCAACGTTCGCAAGACCATGGGTTCCGGACGAAAGGCCGTTGAGAAGAAGTAATCCTAAAGAAATAACCGACATACATTTATATGGCAACCCCAAAGAACACAGAAGTAAAGAAGACCGACAAGGCCGCCGCTCCAGCGGAGAAGGTAGTCGCGGCGGCACCTTCAAAGGCCTCGAAGCTCAAGCTCGACAGCGGCATTTTGTACGTGCAGTCTACCTACAACAACACCAAAGTGGTGTTTGCTGATCCAAAGGGTAACGCCGTATTTTGGTCATCAGCGGGATCTCTCGGTTTCAAGGGTGCAAAGAAGGGCACTCCTTTTGCTGCAGCAAAAGTGGGCGAGACCTTGGCTGCAAAGGCAGCTCTCCTTGGTCTCAAGGAAGTGGCAGTCATCGTGAAGGGCGTTGGTTCTGGCCGAGAATCAGCCGTTCGAGGATTTGTATCAAAGGGTTTCACCATCACCTCTATTAAAGACGTGACTCCGGTGCCTCACAACGGTCCGAAGCCAAAGAAACCACGACGCGTTTAATATTAATCATCACGTACTCACATGAAAATTGGTCCAAAGTACAAGATTGCACGACGACTGGGAGCCGCAGTGTTCGACAAAACACAGACGGCTAAATTTGCTGCATCTGTCGCCCGACGAAGTGGTGGCAAGGACGGCAAAAAGAAGCCTCGCCCAAAGAGCGAGTTCGGTACCCAGCTCATCGAGAAGCAGAAGGCCCGATTTACCTACGGCGTGATGGAGAAGCAGTTCCGCAACTACGTCCGAAAGGCGATTGCACAGACCAAGCTCCACCCAGACGAAGCACTCTTCCGGGCGCTCGAAACTCGTCTCGACAATGTCGTGTACCGCCTTGGCTTGGCCAACTCTCGACTCCTCGCGCGACAGATGGTTTCTCACGGCCACATTTTGGTGAACGGCACCCGGGTCACCATCCCTTCGTACACCATCTCTGAGAAGGATGCGATCACCATCCGTGATGGTAGCCAAAAGAAGAAGCTGTTCGAGCAGGCAGCGGAGAAGATGAAGAATGCGCCGGCGGTCAATTGGATCAAGAGCGAGTCGGAGAAGAAACGAGCCGAGATCGTTGGAATGCCGAAGTTTGCAGTTGGCGAGACACAGTTCGATATCGGAGCCATCCTGGAATTCTACAAGCGATAATTATCAATCATTTTATATAACAACAATCACATGACTGATCAGACTATCGTACTTCCATCAAAGCCTCGAATCATCAAAGAAGATGGTTCTGTTGGCATCTACGAAATTGATGGATTGTACCCAGGATACGGACATACTCTCGGCAACTCACTTCGACGCATCATCTTGTCGTCTCTTCCAGGTGCAGCGATCACTTCAGTGAAGATCACTGGCGTTTCTCACGAGTTTTCAACTATCGAAGGAGTGAAAGAGGACGTCATCACTATTCTCTTGAACCTCAAGAAGATTCGCATCCAGCTTTTGAGCGATGAGCCTCAGACCATGACCCTCCGCGTGAAGGGTGTGAAGAATGCGACGGGCGCCGACATCGAGGCTCCGGGCCAGGTGGTCATCGTGAACAAAGATCAGCACATTGCATCTGTCACCGACAAGAACACCACTTTGGAAATTGAGATCACTGCCCAGAAGGGTCTTGGTTACGTCCCAAAGGAAGTTATCCAGAAGGAGCGCGTAGACATAGGTGCTATCGCTCTGGATGCCATTTTCACCCCAATCAAGCGTGCGAACTACGAAGTGGAGAACATGCGAGTCGGCAACCGTACTGATTTCAACCGAATCAAGCTCTTTATTGAGACCGATGGTACCGTCACCCCTCACGAGGCGCTTGAACAGTCTATTGTGACCATGATCGAGCAGCTCAAGGCGATTGTCGGATTCAAGGAAGAGGAGATTGCACCAGCAGAGGAGCGAGCAGCGAAGGCTGACGCTGAGGAGGCCTCAGAGAAGTCTTCAAAGAAGGAGATTGATCCAGAGCTTTTGAAGACCCGCATCGAGACTCTCGACCTTTCACCTCGAACCCTCAATGCGCTCACCAGTGCAAATGTTCGAACCCTCGGCGGCTTGGTTCGCAAGAAGGAGGAGGACATTCTCGATATCGACGGCCTTGGCAGCAAGGGCGTACAGGAGATCAAGAAGTTCTTGAACAAGTACGGCATTTCATTAAAATAATCTGAACGCCGAAAAGACCCAAACAGACACGAGCGTCATTAATCAAACACCATGAGACACCATAATAAAAATCGAGTATTCGGACGAGAAACAGGACAGCGAAGCGCCTTGCTCAAGTCGCTCGCACTCGCATTGGTGAACCATGGCCAGATCATGACTACCGAGGCTAAGGCCAAGGAGATCCGACCCTTCATCGAACCGATGGTGACTCGAGCGAAGACCGACACCGTCTTCAACCGACGATTGGTGATGGCGCGCATCGGTTCCGCTTCAGCGGTGAAGAAGCTTTTCACCGAAATCGGCCCATCGTTTAAGACCCGAAACGGTGGCTACACCCGAGTGATCAAGCTCCCAGCACGAAAGAGCGACTCTGCTCGCATGGCCGTCATCCAGTTTGTAAAATAATCAAGCACCCAACACACTTCCATGAAACACACTCTTGACGCAAAAGACCAGAAGCTCGGACGACTCGCTACCAAGGCGGCCTCTCTCCTCATGGGCAAGAATTTGACTTCGTTTGTCCGCAATGCGGCTCCGACCGATGTTACTGTTGAGATCATCAACGCTTCAAAGGCATCGATCGCTACCAACAAGATGAAGCAGACCACCTATGCTCGATACAGCGGGTTCCCAGGCGGTTTGAAGACTCCAAACATGGTGGACATCGTGGCGAAGAAGGGCTACAGCGAGCTTTTCCGCCTCGCGATCCAGGGCATGATCCCAAACAACCGCCTCCGCCCAGGCATGATGAAGCGTTTGACCATCAGCGAGTAATCGGCTATTGTATATCTCCATGACATCCAACACTTCAACTTCAGACAAAAAGTACACCCAGGGCATCGGCCGACGCAAGACCTCTATTGCGAGCGTCCGCATCACTCCTTCAGCGAAGACCTCTTTCACTTTGAACGAGAAGGATTTGAATACGTATTTCCCGACCGCTGAGCTCCAGCAGATCGCCATGGACGCTTTGGCAAAGTCAGCCGAGAAGTTCAAGGTCACTGCGATGTTGAGCGGCGGCGGTATCCACTCTCAGGCCGAGGCACTCCGACACGGCATTGCACGAGCGTTGATTCAGCACGATATCGCACTCCGTGGTTCTCTCAAGAAGGAAGGCTTTTTGAAGCGAGATCCTCGAGCGAAGGAGCGACGAAAGTTCGGTTTGAAGAAGGCACGAAAGTCTCCGGCTTGGAGCAAGCGATAGTTATAAGCAGGCAAAACAAAAACGCATTCTGAGGGATACGCATAAAAGCTCGCTAGCTTTTCGCTCCGGCTCGGCCCGACGGCCTCCGCAGTTCCCTCAGAATGCTGTTTTGTTTTGCCTACATATTTCGTTCGATTCCTCCACGCCGAAAGACTTCCTTGCGGTGTTTTCTAGAGATCCTTCAGGGCTAATTTACCGCTCGAATAGCCGACCCTTTTTAGGGCTTGCTTCACCTGATTGTCCCAACGCCGACGAAGTTTCTTGTCCATTTGTATAAGTATATATGTATGAGTCTGTCTTATCAATTGCTATACTGTACCTGCCGTGGCTTACTACATATACATCTTGAAATGCGCGGATGGAACGTTGTATACGGGTTCGACGAATGATGTGGAGAGGCGAGTGGTGGCGCACAATGAGTCGAAGACGGGCGCGAAGTACACGAAGTCGCGGCGGCCGGTGGTGTTGGCGTATGCGGAGAAGTGCCGGACGAAAAGTCGTGCACTGAAAAGGGAGTGGGAGATCAAGGGATTGACCCGCGTACAGAAATTGGCGATAATACAGCCCTATGGACGACACTAAAAATATGAAAAACGATCAGGATGATGTAACTTTTGAGCCGACGGCTGCTGGCAAGGCAGACGCAAATTCTGGCGATACAGATGATGTAGTGGACACCAACGAAGAAGGCATCGAGAAGGGCTCCCAGGCCAAGCTGAAAGACTTGCGCGACAAGCTCAAGAAGTGTGAAGCCGAGAAGCTCGACTATCTCACTGGCTGGCAGCGCACCAAGGCCGACATGGTAAATGCGCGCAAGCGCGACGAGGAGCGCCAGAAGGAGCTCGTGAAGTACGCGAACGAGGAGCTCATCCTCGACATCTTGCCAGTGCTCGACAGCTTCGACATGGCTCGTGCCAACAAAGAGGCTTGGGAAAAGGTGGACAAGAATTGGCGCATGGGCGTCGAGCATATTCAGGCGCAGATCCTAGGTATCTTGCAGAAAAACGGCCTCTCCGAACTCAACCCCCTCGGCGCCGACTACAGCCCGCTCGAGCAGGAGGCGATAGAGATGGTGGAGGTAGACGAAAAATCACAGGATGGCAAAGTTGTCGCTGTCATCAACAAAGGATACAAGCTCGGCGACCGCGTGGTCCGTCCGCCGAAGGTGAAGGTGGGGGAGGTGAAGAAGTAATCTCTTGTCACAAAGGTGTAGTTCGTAGTGCGAGGGGTGGGGTGTCCGTCAGTGTTTTTGAGTAGGTGCGGATTTTTCATACTTTCTCATACTTTGTATGAAAAATCCGAAGGTACTCTTTTCCGCTGCACCACCAACCTTCTGTTCAGTCGAATATGTTGACTCCTCCATATTTCTGGTATAATAGCAGTCCGATGTTGACCCTCGCTCCACAGCAAAATATCATCGAAAAAGTCCTGAAAACACGGGCTGGCGGCTTTGTTCGTGCCCGATTTTTGGTGGTGGAGTATCAGGGTCAGGTACGCGTAAAACTCCTTTCTGCCACCCCGATCGAGGCAGCTGAAGCCTTTGCCTTTGGTGATGTTGTTTCCGGTGCGTCAAATACAGCTGCTGTCCAAGCACTCCCAGCACCTGTCGAGCTTGCTGTCTTTGAATTTGTAAAATCTCTCCAGCTCGAGTCTGTCGTCTATCCACATCTCGCCATCAAGGCGATCCTCAAAAGCCAACCGACCCGCGCGCCGTCCTTTGCGTTTTAAGCTGAATTCGATTTCACACCCCGTTCATTCGGATTTTAGAAATCCTTTATCACGTTTTTAACGCAAATTAACCCATGTCAAAAATCATCGGTATCGACCTCGGTACCACCAACTCAGCAGTCGCGGTGATGGAAGCGGGCAGCCCGAAGATCCTCGAAAATGCCGAGGGTGCGCGCACCACTCCATCTATTGTCGCTCAATCAAAGACCGGCGACCGACTCGTCGGCCTCCTTGCGCGGCGACAAGCTGTCACCAACCCAAAGAACACCGTCTTCCAGATCAAGCGCTTCATCGGACACACATTTGACGAAGACGCGGTGCAAAAAGACAAGGCATCGGTGCCTTTTGAAGTGCAGAAGTCTGCGAACGGTGGTGTGGAAGTGAAAATGGCCGACAAATGGCTCCGACCGGAGGAGATCTCGGCCATGATCCTCACCAAACTCAAGACCGACGCGGAAGCGCGACTCGGCGAGAAGGTGACTCAGGCCGTCATCACCGTCCCGGCATACTTCAACGACGCACAGCGACAGGCCACCAAGGACGCAGGCAAGATCGCCGGCCTCGAAGTGATGCGTATCATCAACGAGCCGACCGCAGCCGCCCTCGCATACGGCTTCAACAAAAAGAAGGATGAAAAGATCGTCGTCTTCGACTTCGGAGGCGGTACCTTCGACATCTCCGTGCTCGAAGTGGGCGCCGACCTCGTGGAGGTGAAGTCCACCGACGGTGACGCGCACTTGGGCGGAAAAGACATCGACCAGAAGATCATCAAATGGCTCGCGGATGATTTCAAGAAGGAAAACGGTATCGACCTCATGAGGGATCCCTTGGCAGTGCAGCGACTCGACGAGGCCGCAGAAAAGGCCAAGATCGAGCTCTCCACCGCGGTGCAGACCGAGATCAACATTCCGTTCATCTCATCTGGCAGTGACGGCCCGAAGCACCTCGTGAAGACTATGACCCGATCAACGCTCGAGGTTCTCACTCGAGAATTCATCGATCGAGCAATGATGATCACCAAGCGTGCGATGGAAGCATCGCCGTTCAAGGTGGCCGATATCAACGAAGTGGTGATGGTGGGTGGGCAGACTCGTATGCCAGCCATGCTCGCAGCGGTGAAGGCCTTCTTCGGAAAGGAGCTCCACATGGGAGTGAACCCAGACGAAGTCGTGGCGATCGGTGCCGCTATTCAGGGCGGTATTCTCGCCGGCGACGTGAAGGACGTGCTCTTGCTCGACGTGATCCCACTTTCATTCGGCATTGAAACTATGGGTGGCGTCGCGACGAAGCTCATCGAGAAGAACACTACTATCCCGACACAGAAGTCTCAGGTGTTCTCGACCGCGGCGGACAATCAAACCTCTGTGGAAATCCACATCACTCAGGGCGAGCGTGCTATGGCGGCGGACAACAAGTCGCTCGGCAAGTTCACTCTCGACGGTATTCCACCGGCTCCTCGCGGTATGCCGCAGGTGGAGGTGTCTTTTGACATCGATGCCAATGGTATCTTGAATGTGACTGCCAAGGACAAGACCACCGGCAAGTCGAACTCGATCAAGATTACCGCAAGCTCCGGCCTGAGCAAGGAAGAGGTCGCGAAGATGCAGAAGGATGCGGAAATGCACAGTGCTGACGACCAGAAGAAGCGTGAGGCAGTCGAGGCAAAAAATGTCGCCGAGCAGATGATCTACACCAGCGAGAAGGCGCTCAAGGATGCGGGCGATAAAGTGCCTGCTGATGTCCGCAAGGGTGTCGAGGACAAGACCGCTGACCTCAAGCAGGTGAAAGATGGTGCTGATCTTGCGAAGATCAGGAGCGCAACCGAAGCTCTCTCGACCGAGCTCTCCAAAGTTGGCGAGGCGATGAGCAAGGCTGGTGCGGGCGCGGCAGGCGCCGGAGCAAACGGCGAGGCCTCAAGGGCCGACACTGCGCAGGGCGACAAGAAAGATGCTGACGGCCCAGTCCGCGATGCGGAGTTCAAGGAAGGCGGTAAAGATGGGGAGAAGAAATAGCTGAAGCAGCCGGGGTGGCGCAGCGAAAAAGAGTAGTATCGGATTTTTCATACGAAAGTATGAGAAAAGTATGATAAATCCGCACCTACTCAAAAATGGCCGCAGACACCTCTCCACTAGGCTCCTGAAAATCAGAAAATAAAAAAACCCCCCTCTTCCTACTCTCCATGACCTAGTACAAAGACTGAGTCGTGGAGATAATGGAGGAGGGGAGTGAGGTAGATAACGCGATCAGGTCTTAGGTGCGGCGTCCGTTCGCCTTATGGTAAAAAGAGCCTTCGTGATTCCGAGGATGATTATCGGGGTGCCAAACAGCACGATGAATTGCATCTCATGCTTGAGCCCCAACAGGTCTTCGGCAGGCGTGCTGATTGTGTAAACGAGCAGAATCAGCAGGCAGAACAGGAACCAAGCGCCAAAGGTTATCGCAAAATACCTCGGCTCGAGATATGCGCTCAGCATGATTGCAATTGAGACGAGGCACTGGATGGCGAAAAGTCTCCGGTCTTTCAAGATGACGATCATGATTAACGATGCTAGGTGTATTGTTCGGGACACCACGGCTTCCTTTCTGAAGCCAACCCTCTAAAACAACTGACTGAATAGAATAGTTACACACCGTATGGTATAGTGTCAAGGTTCAAAAAATCTAAAATGTCAAAAGACTATTACAAAACACTCGGAGTCGAAAAGAGTGCCTCGAAAGACGAGATCAAGCAGGCGTTCCGTAAGCTCGCGCATGAACATCACCCAGACAAGAAGGGTGGCAACGAGGCGCGCTTCAAAGAAGCAAATGAGGCGTATTCGACCTTGTCGGACGATGCGAAGCGTGCACAATACGACCGATTTGGTTCGTCGGGCCCAGGTTTTGGTGGAGGCTCCGGCGGAGGAGGTAATCCCTTCAGTGGCCAAGCCGGTGGTTTCGATGGCTTTGATTTTTCGCAATTCACCCAAGGCTTCGGTGGCTCGCAGAACATCGAATTCGACATTGGCGATATCTTTGGCGATATTTTCGGCACTGGCGGTTCAAGCGGGCGCGGGGCAGGAGGCGCACGAGGTGGCCGCGGTCGCAGTCAGAAGGGCCGCGATATGTCGATCGATATCGAAATTCCGTTCAAGGATGCTGTCTTCGGCTCTATTCGTGAGCTACGTTTTAGTCGCACTGCGGCATGCGACCATTGCAATGGCACAGGGGGCGAGCCGGGAACAAAAATCGAGACCTGTGACACCTGCAAAGGACGCGGCAAGGTACAAGAGGTGCGCCGCACCTTCCTCGGCAATGTGAGTACCACAGCCACTTGCCCAACCTGTGCTGGGAAAGGTACGATACCAAAGGAAAAATGCAAGATCTGCCGCGGTGCAGGCGTGTACGACAGGCAGGAGAATCTCGAGGTAGTCATTCCGGCTGGCATCAACGACGGCGAGATGCTCCGCATGGCCGGCAAGGGCGAAACACTGGCTGGCGGCGGCACCGGCTCTTCTGGCGATCTCTACGTGAAGATCCACGTCGTGCCGCACCCGCTTTTTGAGCGCGATGGCGCCGACTTACATGCCTCGCTCGGTATTAAGCTTTCCGAAGCACTTCTCGGTGCAGTGAAAACATTTACCACGCTCGATGGCGATATCCAACTCAGCATCCCGGCCGGTATCACTCACAGCGAACAACTTCGTGTAAAGGGGCGCGGCGTGCCGATCGGCGGGAGCAAAAACCGCCGCGGTGATCTTTTTGTGAAGATCTCCATCGAAATGCCGAAACACCTCTCGAAGGCGGCCAAGAAAGCGATCGAAGAATTGAAAAAAGAGGGGATGTAGAGCACACTATCCACAGTCTCGGCCGTTGCTGTGCTGTATAATTCACTGTATGCGACTATGGAAACTCTGTGGCGTTGGTGGGATTTTTCTTTTTATTGGCGTAATTTTTTTCGGGTCGTCTCTATTTGCGCAAAGTCCAACGCCTGCAAACACTACTCTTGTTGATGTGTATGTAAAAGTAGCGGGCGCCGCCTTTACCGATCCTTCCGTCTTTGGTGGAGATGGTAGTGTTGGTAATCCATACGGCGCGCCGATGGGAAGCATTGATTATGTCATGTCCAACATATTGGGCGTGAATAGTGCAAATTATGCCCTTAAGGACAAGCCGTCAGATACAAAATTGGTAATACATTTGAAAAATGGCACGTACCTTACGGCTGGTTTTTCTACCAACAACACCTGTGGCACTTCGAACGGCTGCCTCCCTCAGTGGACTTTGCCAAGCAACGCATCTATCGTGGGAGAATCTCGGGACGGGACGATTATCAAGCTCGATGACGCGAGATTTACTGCAAGCAGCAAAATGAGATTGGCAGATATTTCGGTGATTGTGGGTGATGGATACAAATGGGTTGGTGGCGTGAGGGCGGTTCCAAGTGCGGAGGGTATCAAGAATCTGACCATCGATGCCAATTACTCGACTCTGGTTGAGAAGTTTAACTCGGCTCCGTTCAATAAAGCTGTGCCTGAAAACAGGACGAGGATACACGGTGTTCAGTTGTTCGGAGAAGGAAATTTTGCAGATGGTATTAGATTAAAAAATATTGGCAATTATTATGGAACCGGCGGGACAGAATCTTTTGGAATCTTGCTGCTCCTTTCTGAACATGGCGTCGCTGATCCAAATGTGAGATACAATGCCTCCTGTACTGGAGATACGACCGACGTTCACTGTTCTCGAATTGTCAACTCTGTTTATGAGGAGAGCAACCTACATTCCTCATTGAGGAATAGGCAAGGTCTGTCAACTGTTTTTAACATTACCGGCTCTTGGAATTCTAATGGTACGAACGATGATCCTGCGCACACGTCGCGCAAGGACGTCTTTATGAATCGCTCGGTTATTGCGAACAACACTATTCGCTTTACTGGCGTAAATGGCGAAGATAGCGCTTTCCAAGGATATTCGGTACACCACACATATGGTGGAAAAGTGTTTAATAATATTGGCGAAAATATTGCTGCGGGATATTACTCTGACTGGTGGCAGGATTATAATCTCGAAATATACAATAATCACTTTTTAGGTGTGTCTCGTGGTATAGATATTTTTGTAGATCGATTGCCAAATTTCAAAAAGATTGGCTATAACATTCACAATAATGAGATAACTCTCGTTCCTGTGAATGAAGGTGCACGAGCAGGTATTCGAATTATCCGTAACCTGTTTAATCCGAGCGATTCTTTGTATTACCCGCCAAGTACGTATGCACGAGAATTGAAGAATTTTCGTGTCGCCAATAATGATATTAGGTTTATCTCAAGTCCGATAGGGGAATTTCAAAATTCTGCACTATTGATTACAGAGGTTGAGGGGCTAGAAATTTCTGACAATATTTTTGATAGTCGTTTCAATCAATCAACAAATCTACTACAAGAAAGTTATCGTTATTTTTCTATGCGAAAGGTGATTTTGACTTCTGGTGCTGAATATAAAAATTCCGGGGTATCTGTCACTGGAAACATGGATACTTTGGGGAAAAGTGTAGATTGCCTTTTGAATACAGCGGATGTATTTTTATCAGCAACCACTACTCATCAAAACAAATGTTCCGGTGCCCCAATTCGCACCCTAGTCACTCCGAACGTGACCCCTGTATTGCTCCCTGCGGGTACCATCAATGCGAATCTTTCCATTACAACCAATGATGTGGCGACTTGTAGATATGCCGCAGGAGTCGACACTACTTATTCGGCGATGAACAATAACTTCACAGCGTGGGACACAGGAATGACCCATTCTGCTACCATCACGGGCCTTGTCGATGGCACGAGTCGTTCGTACTCAATTCGCTGTCGCGACACGAACGGAAACGTCAATCTCTCCGATCTAACGGTTACGTTTACCGTTTCGATGCCGTCGACATTCAATGTCTCCAAAACCGACTCCTATAATGTCTCCGTGGTGAAGGGGGAGAGTGTCAATACTCAGATCTTTATCACCAACAACTCGGGTGCGCCGAGCGTGCCGGTGACCTTCACCGCTGCGCCCGGGATGCAGCTACCGGTTGGCATTAGTTACTCATTCTCTCCAACATCCTGTACTCCGAATCCGACCTGCAATGTTTCTCTTGTCATTACCGCTACACCCTCAGCACCGACCGTGACCGGTGTTGGAACACCGCTCGCCTTTGCTCTGTATGACAACGGCAGAGCACTTGGTGCGATCCAGGTGTTGCTCACGGTCAATCCGCCAGCCCCAGTTATTCCGCCGCCAAATCCTACCCCAAACCCAAATACACCACCAAATCCGAACGTTGATGCCAATACTCCGACCTTCGCTAACCCGACTTCACTCTCTGGCTGGGCGTGGTCTTCGACGATCGGCTGGTTGAGCTTCAGTAGCACTAATGAAGCCGCACCAAGTGGTGATTACGGAGTGAATCGCGACATTTATGGGAACCTCACCGGCTATGTCTGGGCATCGAATGTTGGTTGGATCAAATTTGGTGGGCTGAACACAGCGTCAATGCCGAATTCGACTGTCGCGCCAGGTACCACACAGACCAATGCGAAAGTGGACCCTCTCAGTGGCCGCATGACCGGTTGGGCGCGTGTCTGTTCTGGCGCACAGAATCCAAGTACCTGCTCCGACACCGGCGGAGCGACCTATACTGCATCGAACCCGGATCCAAAGGGTGGTTTTAGCGGCTGGATCAGTCTGGGCGGCATTACGGCGGCTGGTCCATATGGAGCGCAGATCATTACAGAGCTCGACGGTAGTCGTCATTATACTGGCTACGCTTGGGGTTCCACAGTACTCGGCTGGATCCACTTCGGTATTCTCGTTCCTTCAGATCCGACACCGCAGCCAAATATCGTAGCGACCTGCGTCGCGCCGACCTCGCCGATGGTTGGCGCAATCGCTACTTGGCGTACAACCAATGTCGCCGGAGGTAACGGAGCATATACCTACACATGGTCTGGTTCTGATGTTGAAGGTCCGAAGGGGAATGCTTCCACAGCATCGAACAAGTATACGACTCCCGGTATTAAATACGGAGACGTGTCGGTTTCTTCCGGCGGCCGAACACTTGTTGTTATCTGTCCAGAGATCAGTGTTGCTCCAGAACCTGATCCACTGCCACCTGACCTAGCTGTTGCAGTCACAGCTAGCCCGGCAACTGCATATGTTAACGAAGCAATCTCATGGGCATCTGTCGTGGATGGTTGTAGCGATGCGAGATACACCCCATGTACCTATGCGTGGTCTGGTGATGGCAGTATCTCGGGCTCCGATACCAACACCAGCACTAGTTATCCTACGGCAGGAACAAAGACCGGCACACTCACCGTCACTTCGGGATCGCGCACCGCATCGGCAAGTGCTACGGTCACGATTTTGCCAATCGGCGGCAGCGGTGGTGCCAATAATATAGTCATCGGCGGTGGCGCCTCGTGTATTGGCGTCTGCGAAACCTCGAGTATTCTTGGTCTGACTTGCGCGGCACCGACACGTGCCGGTAGCGACTGGACATGGACAGCGACTCTGGATGGTACGTTTAAGGGCAACCAACCATACAAGTTTAATTGGATTCGATCTACAGGTACCGACTCCGAGCTCCATTCTCCTATCTCCCAGACGACCAATTCATATACCTGGACAGGTACCCCTCCGACACAAGCAGCACAGCCTGGCCAGTTCGTCACTGTCTCAGTTTCCGATGCTTCGTTGGCAGTGAACAGCTCGCAACTCATCAGCTGTCCAGCCGTGCCTCAGGAAAACACCGATTCAAATGTGAATTTCGGCGCGGCACCAATCGCGACAAATAATTCGGCCGCGCCTTCGGATGCGAGTGCCTATAAATCTTCCGTCACAACACAGAAAGGCCGAGCGGTGGCGATGCGTTACGGTATCTCCGGTGGCAACACAGACGATGTCTACTTCATCACTCAGAGCGGTCCAGCAGGCTCTGGTGTTTCCGGAAACGCACTCTCACAGCAGACCTACAGCTCTATTGTTCCACCGACTATTTTGATCCGCGGTCCGCTCAACACCGAGGGCGTCTACAAGTACACCCTCAAGATCTTCACCAAGGGAGTCAACGTACTCACAGGTTCTCCAAAATCGGTATCTGAAATCACCGTGACCGTTCGTACCAATCCGGACCTCAACGAGTTCTAGAAAAGCTATTACTCGAGTGCCGGCGCTCGATTGAGACATGATATAATATTCAGTGCTGTATGAGAAAACGCTTCTTTTCCGTCATCCCTGTCCTTTTGCAGGCCATCATCTACGTATTCGCCCTTGTCGTATTCAAGTTGTTTTGCCGCATTCGATACGAAGGCGTCGAGCAGCTCCTGGCCTTCCAGAAGGCCCAAAAGGCGGCAGGCAAGACGGTCGCATTGATCTTCGCACCCAACCATTCTAGCGAGTGGGATGGGCCCCTGGTACGCGTCGGTCTGCCATTCTTTTGGCGGTTCTCACCGATGTACTACGTGTCACAAAAGAAGGATTTCTATGATGCCTCCGGCTGGCGGCGGTATTTGTACGGCGGCATTTTGTTCAACCTTGCAGGAGCGTATCCAGTGTATTCAGGTCATCACGATTACGCGTATTCGCTACAAAACTTCATCGCACTGGCCCAGCGTGGCCGTTGCGTCTGTATTTTCCCTGAGGGCATCCGCACTGCCAATGGCAAGATTGGCCCAGCACGCGGTGGCGTCGCCTTCTTGTCCCACGCCGCTCAAGCGCCAGTCGTACCAGTGGCGATGAAAGGCTTGGTCAATCTCACTGCCGCTGACTTTTTTCTACGTCGTCGCACTGTCGTGATCCGCTACGGCACGCCAATGCTCCCAAAGGAAGTCGTAAGCCCCGTCAGCCCGACTCAGGCACCACAGCTCGGCAAAGGCTCCGTTGGTCCCACTGTCGACGACTTCCACGCAGGAGCGAACAAGGTGATGGGGAGGGTGGGGGAGATGCTGTAATTTGCACTATTACCTAGGCCGACAAGACCGAGCTGCACAATCTGGTCAATACCCTTGAGTAGATACAAGCTATTCAACCATCATGGGCCCTTGACATTTTTATTATAGGTATGTATTATTTTCTCAGTTTTGAAAATACAACCTACGAAAGGACTAACCGTGAATAAAACACAACGACAGTTTGTCTCAATTGTGAGCAAATACTTCGTCGGCTTGCTCAAAAGGAACGGGGTTTTTGTCCGCAACCTGCGAATGGTGGATTCTAGTCACGTAAATTACGTCTTCACATGCTCTTTTAATGGCAGAGAGGCAATTTTGAAGGCAGGGCTTTTTGGAAGAAGCATGCTATTCGCCTACGAAAAGTTTTTAGCAGCTGGACCGAGCGTTTTTTCTAAGACACTTGACGGTGGCAACATGCCATGCAGCAACGACATCGTCATAGAGGTTCGGTCGCTCAGATTTCTTTGGGATAGAGCGTTTCGGGTCCCAAGAATTCTAGAGTTTGTTGGACCAAATGTTGTCATACTCGAAAAAATCCCGGGGAAGTGCATTGATCCAGGTGCTTTTGACAAGTCGTTCGCTGAAGGATTGGCAAAATGTATTGCTCGCCTCCATCAAACTGAGGCACCGGACAATCTCAAGCCTAGACAGATAAGCGCGACCTCAGACTCACTCATTATTGAGGACTTGAATTTCCAGCAACCAATGATTGCGAGAGGGCTTCATTCGAATATAGTCGAGCTTGTCTCAGCACATTTGACTATGAGGAATCTCCTGCACGGTGACTGTAAGGACGGTAACATTATCCGCGACGGCCAGTCGGTTTGTCTTCTTGATCCGAAGCTGTGCGTAGGTATTCCACATGTAGACTTAGGTAAGTTCATGTTGAGGCTACTCCTGTCAGCTAATCGGAACGGGCTACAAAAGCTGACAGAGGGTCTTGTCGCATTTGCTGATCAGTATTCGCAAATAGTGGGTTTAAGATCAGTAGAGCTTCAAAAAACTTCGGTGGCTCTAGGACTCATCGAGCTTGAGCATCTACTGTCGGGGCCACCGAGAGCAAACATTGAAATACTCGGCCCCGAGATGCCAATGCTCTACCGTCAGAAAAACATCATACAGCAAATCTCTCATCGCATCTTAAGAGAGGGTAGGGCGTTGACTGTTTCCCAACTCGCTTCCTCATTAGCGAATCGATTTTAATCTATCGTCCAACCATACGCGCCCTAGTAGTTTGGGCGCGTATTTTAAATAACACGAATTCTCTTGAGGTGTCTTTTCTGGGACTGCTTTTGTTCGGTCCTACCATGAAAACTTTTTTTATTATCGAAGATATATAGGTACCCAGGACGCCATACTAGGGCACGGATGTTGGCATGCCTTCCAAGAACTTCACCGATTTTATTAGCGACTAGGGAAACATCCAGTGCATTCAAGGTGGGATCATCCTTAACGTGCCAATCCTTACCATATTGTCCTAAATCTCTGTACGAGAAAAATTCAAACCCTCTTCTTCGGTCATAACTCAAGATTGGATTCACAGAAATAATTTTTCTGTCCATTGAGACTGGATACATCTTTCTCATCAACATCAATTCATTCGCACTAAAGCACTTGACGAAGTCACTCATTCTATAAATAAGCGTCTGCCCTCCATTTTCATCCACTGGACAAACCTTGCACAGCAGGGCAATAAAGTTTGGTTGTACAGTCTGATTAGCAAAGGCTCTTTCAACATGCATTCTTAGCCCGTCGATGGAGAAGGGCTCGTTTTCCATCGAGATATTCGAATCAATGTCGGTTCTGACATTTAAAATAAAGAGGTCTTCAACATATGCAGCGTCCACGTTCGACTCTTTGAGTGGTGTGCCGATTTTGCACATTAGTTCCAGAAAACTTTTATTGGAAAAGCTTTCACCGACATTCAGCAGGACAACCCCGTCCCTTTCCAAGACCGAGACAAGGTCGTCTTTTGGTTCTAGGGGTAGCATTTTTAGAGATGGAAAAACATGGTTGTATCTCATATGAGTTTCAGTATCGTTGAATCAATTCTTTCACCAACTTCTAACACCAAATCCGCTTTGTTCTTAAGCTCAGGAATTGCATCACTAGCGGCAATTTTAAATACATCTAGCATAAAGGCAGGTAGATCATTAACTCCGTCACCAATCACAGCCGCTTCTTTTTCGGTCCATCCGCCTCTGTCTAGTACTTTTTTTATCGCGCAAGCCTTATTACTCGTTCGGTTGTGAATCATTAAACTTCTACTATTACGACGACTAGCGAATGAGTACATTTCTAGGTCGAAGTGATCTGCAAGGTCCTTGATGGTGGTCACCAGTGACTCCTGGATATCTCGAACATACACCTGGTACACTCCCTCATGATCCAGAGTTTTATTCCAAAACTTAAAGAGTGATGAGTCTTTCGAAAGTAAATTGTGTTCAGAGAAAAGTCCGGTTGCTTTATTCAGGTATGTATTTTGAGTGATAGCTGTCAGTTTTTCGAGTAGACCACCAACAATCTCCGCACTCATAATATTAGAGTGCAGTATATCTCCAGTGAAAGGATTCAATACTAAGGCTCCGTCGTGAAGAATGAAATAACCATCGAGCAAACGGGGCTTATTGGCCAATAGGTCATATATAAAATATAGCCCTTTTCCTGTTGAAATAACTGGCACGGCACCCGCCTTTTTCAGTGAATCAATAAGCTCGTCAGGCTTTTCAGTCAATTCGTTTGTTGCCTGGTTTGTAAGTGTTCCGTCAAAATCTATGAACACAACCTTGATGTCCCTTTTCATTCTTTAGTATTCTCTCTAATAATTTTTGATAAACGCTCGAGAGCTTCTTCTTGGTCACCCTTCTGCTCTAGAAGGGTGACTCTGAATAAGGTATCAGACGTATCACCGAGGCACTTGCCTGGAAGTACGGATACATTGTACCCTCGAATTGCCCTCAAGAAAAGCTCGTGACACGAGCAGGAAATATCGGGTTTAAATAGTATATTGATACCCCCAAAGTCAAAAATTTGCTCGAATAAATTCGAATTTTTTCTGTACCAGTCACGAACGGCCTGCAGGTTTTCGGAAAAGTGTCTTTCGTTCAATTCGACCACCGATTTATAATCACTAAACAATGCCGCAATCTCATCCTCAGAAAGAGAGTACTTTCTCGAAAGCTCCCTAAATTCATTTTCTGCATCGCCCCCCGATTTAAGTATGTATTCAAAAAGATACAGAAACTCACTTAGAAGGAATAATAAACTAGATGGTCCACCATAGTTCGTCGACGCGGATTCATAGAAATTTTCCATGAAAACTTTATCGGCTAGGATGAAGCCGAATTTCATTCCAGGAACCCCGTATTTCTTTGAAACACTCACGATTCTTACTACATTTTCCTGGTTAATTTCCCTCGGATAATTTGTTTCTGTAAAAGCAAGGCCTTCGTCAATGATCAAAAATAGATTGAACTCCTTGGAAATCTGCAAAATTTCTTTCCAGTATCTTTCTGAAAAGATTCTACCTTCCACACCAATGAAATTCGTGAGAAATAGAATCTTTACTCGATTGTCCAGAACAGATTTTCTTATTTCCGCAATTATGTCATTCTCCTCTCCTAATGAGGAAATGAAAACAGTGTCCGGGAAATGATTGTGAATTGACCTCAGGATCGGTGGGTAGTATGGAGTTAGTGTGAGTACTTTTGCTCCAACTAATTGTCTAGACAGTTGTTGAAAGACGATTCCGATCGTGACGCTGTTGCCAAGAGTCAGAGCGATCTGATCTTCCGAGTAATTACAATGCGAGGACAGGAGCTTTCGTAGGGCAGATACTGCATAGCGATGTCCAAGCGAGTCAGAATAGCCCGTCCAGTGTTTTTCTAGCGATATGTCGATGCATGTTTTAAAGAACTTCGGAAATCGTATGGAATTTTCATTCCAAGAACCACGACTGAGAATTAAATTGACTTCACTCTTGAATGTGCCGTAAAGTTCTTTTTTGAAGAACTGATTAAAGTACTTTTTCGCGCTAGTAACTGAATCCTGAGAGGTGTCGGACATTGTTTTTTGACGTTTAAAAACCTTTTAGTCGCTGTTGCATATCAACAGATACAGCAAACGACCGACAAAATATACAAGACTGTGCGACTTCTGTCAACTTGCCCCCTGTCGGGTTTCGTAAGAAAACCCTAGAAGACAGTTTGTGCTAAAATACAGGCACCCCTAACTGTCATGCTCAGCCAAGAAGCAATCCGACGGTAACCTTGCGGATAATTGGAATCTCACGCCCCAGGGCGTATACTTATACTCGCAATGGGCTCTAGATCTGTTTCCGATAAAATTCACGACTTCCTATATTGGTGCATTCGAAAGTCTGTCGGATTCGTTGTCAAAGCTATATGGATAAAAAAGGTGGTCGGAATTGATAATATACCGAAAGCTGGCCCAGTGATTGTTGCTTTTAATCACCAGAGTTATTTCGACTTCCTTTGTTTCGTGAGCGTTTCAAATAGAAACGTACACTTTCTTTCGGCTGAAAAGTTTTTCGATCATTTATTCTGGTCGCCAATCATGAAGATTACTCGCCAGATTCGAGTGGACAGAAAAGTGCACGATAAGAGAGTCCTGCATAATCGCATATTTGAGCATCTTCGTGAGGCAAAAATGATTGGTATTTTCCCAGAAGGTACCCGGTCACCGGACAAGGAAAACATGCTCCCTGCCTTCACTGGCGTCGCACGCTATGCTGTTCGTGGTCACGTTCCCGTAGTGCCAATAGGCATTAGAGGAGCTCACGAAGTCATGTCGAGAAAAGATACCTTTCCTAAATTTTGCAAGACAGTTGAAATGCACGTAGGAAAACCAATTTCCTTTGAGAACTACTCTCACACCAAGCTTGGTCGAAGGGCATTTAGAGTTCTAACAAATCAGATCATGTTAGAGATAGCCGAGTTGTCCACAAAAAAATATCGGCATTTACAACACAATGACTAATGAACCAAAAGTTGTTTTTTTTGACGTTGACGAGACGTTATTGAAGGGGCAGAGCCAGCAAGCCTTACTCCATTTTCTTTTTCTCAAGAATAAAATCCCACTATCGTTCTTTCTAAAAATCTGTGCATGGTTCTTTCTTTATGGGCTTGGGTTGGTGAAAAGTACTGAAAAGATCCGCATGGTGGCAGTTTCTTTTCTAAAAAATTGGCCGATCGCCACGTTTCAGAGTGAACTCAAGATTTTTTTCGATGCTAACTTAAAAGATCGGATATACGAGGGAGCACTTGAAAAAATTCGCCAGCATTTACAGAATAATGATTCGGTGGTGCTTCTTTCAAGCGCTATCGAGCCACTCGTTGCAATCATTGCCGAGGAAATAGGTGTGCACGATGCTTTGGGAAGCCGCCTAGAGACACGAAATTTTGCCTATACCGGCAATTTTGCCGATGAGCCATTGTACGGAAAAAATAAATTACAAGCGGCACAGAAATATCTTGCGGTAAACAACCTCCTTAATAAAAAAGTTGTGGCGTATGCCGACCACCTCACAGATACGGACCTGCTAGACTTTGCGGACTTTCGTTTTGTGGTAAATCCAAAGAAAAAAATGCGCTCACTGGCTTTGAGGGAGGGTTGGGAGGTGTTACAATTCAAGAAACATTAACTCTTCTTCGTATGAACCTCTTTGGAATTACCAGTTTAATGATTTTCTTCAGCAGTATAGGTCTTGCTCTATCTCTGTATTCAGGAAATACCAAATCCCGAGTAAACCAGGCATGGCTCATTGCCTCTATCGCTATCGCTTTGTGGGGCCTCTCCCTCTATGGTGTCACTTCGAGTCTCACTGAAAACGTTGCATTTCGGTGGCAGTATCTTCTCGATGTCTCCGCAATTTTTATTCCTGTTCTGTATTTCAACTTCATCTCGATACTTACGGGAGAAAAAAATAGGCGGATGCGTCAGATTTCTTGGGGCTTAGCAACTTGTCTTGCCATCTTTAGCTTTAGTCCACTTTTTAAGACGGGGGTGATATCAAGATATGGAACATTCTGGATAAACCCCGGACAATACTACGATGTCTTTCCTATTTTCTTCAGCATGTATACCGTCCTGGCACTTTTTGTCCTCATACGATCTTATCGACGAAGCAATGATCACTTGTTTAGGGCACAGATACGCAACACTCTGATTGCCGGCATGATCGGTTTTGGTGGAGGGATTACCAACTTTTTCCCACAACTATTTAATGTGTATCCTTTCGGTAATTACTTCGTGTTGCTCTACACGCTTTTCATGAGTTACGGGGTCTTAAAGTACAAACTAATGAGCGCAAAGATTATCTCAGCCCAGCTCTTTTCCGGTGCGCTTGTTCTCGTCTTTCTTTTCAACCTTCTTCAGCCCAGTGGACTAAGTGACTGGATCATTAAGTTTCTACTATTTGGCCTCGTCCTCTCTTTCAGTATTTTGCTTGTCAAAGATATGTACAAGGAAGTCGCCACTCGCGAGCGCATCGAAAGCTTGGCGAAAGATTTGGCAAAGGCGAATGACCGCCTGAAGGAGCTCGATGGTCTGAAGTCGGAATTTTTGTCGATTGCGTCGCACCAGATTCGCGCGCCGATCACGGCAATTAAGGGGTACGCTTCGCTCATCATGGAAGAAAACTTTGGCAAGGTGTCGCCTGAGCTAAGGAGTGCAGTTGAAGTGATCTTCGAATCGAGCAAGAGTATGGCCATCATGGTGGACGACTTTTTGAATATCTCGCGCATCGAACAAGGTCGAATGAAGTATGATCTCACCGTCACCGACCTCAGCGCGCTGGCGACCCAGGTGGTGGATGAGCTCAAACCGACCGTGGAGAAGAAGGGTTTGACCATTTCGCTCACTTTCGACAAAAAGGCCAATTATGATGCCCGCATCGACGCCGGCAAGATCAAGCAGGCGGTGACCAATCTCGTGGATAACGCCGTAAAATACACACCAAAAGGCTCTATAAGCGTCAATTTGGCCCGTAGCGGTGGCAAGATCGACTTAGCGGTCAAAGACACAGGTATGGGTATTTCCGCCGAAAATATCCCGAAATTGTTCCAGAAATTCAGCCGCTCCAAGGACGCCATCACCACTAATGTGGGCGGTACCGGCCTCGGTCTCTATGTCGTGAAGCAAATGGTGGAAGGCCACGAAGGCGGCAAGGTCTGCGTAGAGTCGCCAGGTGAGCACAAGGGTTCGACGTTCCATATTGAGGTCGAGGCGTTTGAGAAGAGCTAGTTTCCGCTCCGCGCGTCTTTTTGGTATACTTATTCCCATGAAGTTTCCTCGTACCAAAAAGCTGCTCTTTGCCAACAACAAAGGGGGTGTGGGCAAGACAACCCTTGCTTTCAATTGCGCGATGTCCTTTGCCAAAGCAGGCTACAAAACGGCTCTTATTGACCTTGATCCGCAGTGCAATCTTTCCCGACTTGCTCTGGGCGACAATCACTATACTGACACGCTGTTCTCATCGACTTTCAAAGATATCTACACCGTTCTAAAAGGGGTCGTGGAAGGAGGTGCTGATATCGATATATCAGTACCGATGATTCCTGTTTCAAATAGCAACCACAATCTGTTTCTTCTGAAGGGGAGTGTAAATTTGTCGCTGTACGAGAACCTTCTTGTCTCAGCTTATGGTCAGGCAGCTTCTGGCCAGCAAAATGGCTACTTCGTGACAAGCGCGATCGATCGTTTTCTGCGAGCACGAGGTTTGAGTGACGAAATCGACATCTTTGTTATTGATACTTCTCCGAGCCTCTCACTTCTCAATCAAGTCATCTTCCTAGGCGGTGACTATTTTGTTGTACCCATGATGCCCGACGCTTTTAGTGTCCAAGGAATAGAAAATCTCGGGACAGTGTATGAGAAATGGAAGCAGAATTGGAAAGTGACAGGCAAAGCTTTGTCGGGTAACACAGAGGGCAAGTTCGTTCTCTCTGGCGACGGTCTTTTTGTGGGGTATATCGTGAATTCGTATAATGTATATGGAAAGCAGCCGATCAAAGACCACCGTCACTGGATTGAGGAAATACCCAAGAAGGTCAAATTTTTTCTCTCAGAAAAGCACGGGAGGAATGGTCTGGTGGAAAAAAGCTGGAAAGATCCGCTAGCCGTAATACAGGATTACGGAAGAATTCCCGCAAAATGCCAGGAGCTCGGAGTGGCGATCTTTGATCTTGATCCAGCCCTCATCGAGGATCGACAGGAAGGGACGAAGCAAAATATCGAGAAATCCAAGGAAGAATTTGCAAATCTCTCGAAGGAATTACTGCAGGTCTTGGCTGCATACTAGCTCATCATATATACTGATACAGATATGTTCCAATTTCACACAAGAAACGCAGGCAACACTGACCGGAAGATCCTCCTCTCCGGCATCAAGCCTACCGGCCGCCCGCACATCGGCAACTATTTTGGTGCGATGAAGCAGTACGTCGAGTTGCAGGATAGTCATGAGTCGTACATTTTCATTGCCGACTTTCACGCTCTCACGAGCGTCCAAAATGCTGCGGAGCTCTCCCAAGCCACCTACGACCTCGTCCTCGACTACCTCGCCATCGGCCTGGATCCGAAGAAGGTGACCTTGTTCAAACAGTCCGACACACCACAGGTGACCGAGCTCGGCTGGATCTTCAACTGTCTCACCACCATGCCGTATCTGATGCGCGCGCACGCTTTCAAGGATGCAGAGGCGAAGAACAAGGAGATCAACGTCGGCCTTTTTGACTATCCAATCCTCATGGCCGCAGATATCCTCATTCAAGACGCTGCCGTGGTGCCGGTGGGACAGGATCAGAAGCAACACGTGGAATACGCCCGCGACACCGCGGAGAAATTCAACCGTATCTTCGGCGATACTTTCAAGTTGCCTGAGCCGCTCATTCTCGACTCCGTGAAGACCGTGCCTGGTATCGACGGCCAGAAGATGAGCAAGAGCTACAACAACCACATCCCACTCTTCTCGACCGATGATGAGCTTCGCAAGCTGGTGATGTCGATCGTCACCGATTCTTCCGGCGGCGTGCCGGCGAATGTCCGCGCGATCCACGAGCTGTTCCGCGACAAAGCGTATCTCGACGCGCTTTACACCGAAAAAGCAGGGAAGTACAAGGACTTGAAAGAGGCGTTGTTGGCGGACCTCATCGCTTTTGTGACCCCTTTGCGCGAGCGACGTGCCGAACTCGCTAAAGATCGCACCCGTGTCCTGAAAATCCTCGCCGAAGGCGGCAAAAAAGCCCGCGCTCGCTCCGAAGCGAAGATGACGGAAGTGCGGAAGAAGACGGGGCTGTTGATTTAAAATGTCTGGGGCAGAAAGGTAGCAGTGCGCATAGCATTTCTCTGCGGCAAGCCGCGGGGCTGGTTGATTAAAACCCATGCAAACACCCAATTCCCAAATCGTCATCTACAAAGATAAAAATGGAAACATCAAGATAGATGTTCGCTTTGATGGCAACACGGTATGGCTGACACAAGACACTATCGCAACCCTCTACGACAAAGGTCGCTCAACAGTAACCGAACATATCAAAAATGTCTTCCAAGAAGGTGAATTGGAGGAAAATTCAGTATGTCGGGAATTCCGACGAACTGGTGCTGATGAAAGAAATCGCAGAGAAAAAGTTTGAGGAACATAAACAAGTGGCGGCAAAACAGGATGTTGATTTTGATGAGGTGGCGTTAAAAGCGATTGAAGGCGCAAAGTTGAGTAGGGGGAAAGTGAAAGGTAGCGATGAATAAAAACGAGAAAGAGGGCATCGGCCCTCTTTGTTCATGAGTCAATTATAGCACATCCGCCTTTAGAAACAACGGTGACAACGCGCCGAATGTTTGACATATTGCAAAAGGTGTAGACAAGTATGTTGACACTCTGTTACACTGGCTAGATGTTCAAAAAATTATTGATGTTGCTGCGGCCGTTTTGGAGCACCTTCGGGGTGCTCATTGTTCTTGTCTTCGCGAGAAAAGCCTTCGAGCTCGTCCAGCCATATTATTGGGGCAAGCTTGTCGACGCTTTCTATCACCCGATAGCGAGCGACATTTGGCGCCTCGTGACCATCATCGGTTTCATGATGTTGGGCGACCTGATCATTGACTTCATCCACACCAACGTGGAGAACCAGAAATTCATCTTCCGCATCAACAAGACCATCGACATGAATACGGTGAAAAAGGCATCGTCGCTCTCCCTTGGTCAGATCACCGGCCAAAACTCTGGCTTCCGACAAAAGGTGGCGACCCAGGGAGCCAATGCATCCGCTCAGATGGCCCAAATATCCATGTACGATATTCTGCCAGGCATCGCGACGATCGTTTTTGCCTTCGGTTTTCTCTTCGTCAGCAATCATCTCCTGGGTGCGATCGTGGGTGTCACCGTACTCATCTCATTGTCAATCTCCATACCGGCAAACATCAAAATGGCTCGGACCATCCGTGAATATCGCAAGATCGACGACGTGGTCGGCCAGCAGTATTCGGAAGTGTTGCGATCATTACCTCTCGTGATGCTCTCCGGACAAGAGACCGAAACCATTTCGCGATTGGCCACGGAATACCACAAAGCCACGGCCTTCGGCGAAAAAATGTGGTTGAAATATCACATGACCATCGGACTATTCAGAGACGTGAGTAGCCGGGTAGGCAACCTTGCCGTCATCGCCACTGGTGCATACCTCGTACTGCAGGGATCGCTCACGGCGGGTGCCCTCATGGCCACCATCGCTTGGGCTCGTATGGTGTTTAATCAATCCGACCAATTGGCCCGCCTCTCCCGTCGACTCATCGTGGTGTCGGTAGATGCGCTCCGCTACTTCGAAATCATCGACCTAAAGCCAAGTATCGTTTCGCCTGAGAATGGCATCATGTTCAATCCACTGAAGGGTGCGGTGACCTTCAGAAACGTCTCCTTTGCGTATCCGGAAGCAAAGACCGAGGTGGATGCACTCCACAATGTGTCTTTTTCGATCGCGCCAGGCGAAGTGGCGGCCATCGTTGGACATTCGGGAGCGGGGAAGTCCACTATCGTGAACCTGCTGTTGCGCGGTTTTGACCCAGTCTCCGGCGAGATCGATATCGACGGCGTCGACTTGAAACAAGTGGATTTGGGTTCGTTCCGTTCCTCGATCGGATACGTCGAACAACAGGTGCGCCTCTGGGATGACACGCTTCGATACAACCTGCTCTTCGGGATCAAGGATCAGAGCAAGGTCACTGAAGCGCGGCTCAAAGAGATCGCCGAGCTGTCGAAGATCAGCTCATTCTTCGACCGTCTCCCCGAAGGCTTCGATACCAAGATCGGCGAAAACGGCGTGAAGCTCTCCGGTGGCGAGCGGCAGCGTGTGGCCATCGCCCGGGCATTGCTCAAAGATCCGAGCCTGCTCATCCTGGACGAAGCGACCAACAGCCTCGACACCATCAACGACGCCCACATCCAGCAGGCAATGCGCGACGCCATGAAAGGGCGCACCGGCATCATTATTGCACACCGCCTTTCTACCATCCGCCATGCGGACAAGATCATCGTAATGGAGAAGGGTCGAGTCGCCGGCATGGGCACTCATGCAGAGCTCATTGTCTCTTGTCCTGAATACAAAAATCTCGTGGAGAAGGAGGGGCAGGTGATCGTGGCGTAAAAGAGCGGTTTCTGCTATGATTTCGCCTATGGAACGAACGTATATCCGCGACCTCGCGGGCAAAAAAGGGCAGGAAGTGAGCATCTCCGGCTGGGTGGACATCCGCCGCGACCAGGGCAAGCTCATTTTCTTTGATTTTCGCGATGTCACCGGCAAAGTGCAAGGCGTCATTCTCCCCGGCGCCAAAGACGCACATGCAGTCGGCAGCGCCCTTCGACCTGAATGGGTGGTGGAGGTCACCGGCAAAGTGAACCCGCGTCCGGAGAAAAATGTGCAAAAGGACAAGCAGAACGGGGATATTGAACTGGAGATTCTTGGTATCAAGGTCCTCAACCAGGCCAACACGCCACCCATCGACGTGCGCGGCGACGGTCACGAGATCGGCGAAGAGGCACGCCTCACGCACCGCTACCTCGACCTGCGTCGTCCGCGCCTGCAGACCAACATCCGCGTTCGCCACGAGGTGAACCTGTTCATCCGTAACTATCTTTCGAAGCAGGGCTTCACCGAGATCGAAACTCCGCTCCTCACCAAGTCGACCCCAGAGGGTTCTCGCGACTACCTCGTGCCATCTCGTCTCGACAAGGGCAAGTTTTATGCGCTTCCGCAGTCGCCCCAGCAGTACAAACAGCTCCTAATGGTGGCCGGCTTTGAGAAATATTTCCAGCTCGCTCGCTGCATGCGCGACGAAGATACCCGCGGCGACCGCCAGCCGGAATTCACCCAGCTCGACATGGAGATGAGCTTTGTGGTCCGTGAAGATGTCATGGCGCTCAACGAGGCCCTGCTCATCGAGCTCGTGAAGACCGTCACTCCGCACAAGAAGATTCAACAAGTGCCATTTCCACGCATGTCATACAAGGAAGCGATGGAAAAGTACGGCAACGACAAGCCGGATATTCGCACCGACAAGAACGATCCAAACCTCCTCGCATTTTGCTGGGTGATTGATTTTCCATTCTTCGAAAAGACCGACGAGAAGACTGCCGACGGCAAGCATGGTTGGACTTTCACCCACAATCCGTTCTCTGCACCAAAGCCGGAGCATTTCGAGTGGTTGATGAAGAAGGAAAATATCGGCGATATTTTGACCACGCAGTATGACGTCGCCCTCAACGGCTTCGAGATCGGCGGCGGTAGCATCCGCAACCACATGCCAGAGGCACTGAAGGCCGTACTCCAGATCATGGGCCACAGCGACGAGAACATTCAGAAGAATTTCGGCCACATGCTCGATGCGTTTGGTTTTGGTGCGCCACCACATGGCGGTATTGCGTGGGGTCTCGACCGCCTGCTCGCTATTTTGCAGAACGAGCCAAACATCCGCGAAGTCATCGCCTTTGCCAAGACCGGTGAGGGTCGCGACCTCATGATGCAGGCGCCTTCGGAAGTTTCTCCTGAGCAGATTCGCGAGTTGGGGTTGGAGATCAAGAAGGAGAAGAAGGGGTAGGAAAAATCTGATATAATTGTCTTAATGAAAAAGACCCAGAAATACAAATTCATAGATTTGTTTGCCGGCATTGGCGGTATCAGACTCGCTTTTGAACGAAATGGTTGTGAGTGTGTATTTTCTTCAGAATGGGATACTGCTAGTCAGAAAACATACGAGGCAAATTTTGGTGAAAAACCCTTTGGGGATATTACCAAAATTAAGGCTTCGGATATACCAGCCCATGATATTTTGACTGGAGGGTTTCCTTGTCAGGCCTTTAGTATTATCGGGGATAGAAAGGGTTTTTCTGATACGAGAGGGACACTATTCTTTGACATAGAGAGAATACTCAGAGAGAAGACCCCTCGTGCTTTTTTGCTTGAGAACGTGAAGCAACTCGTTGGCCATGACGAAGGGAAGACATTCGAAGTTATCTTACAAAAACTACGGAACCTAGGATATTTTGTGCACTACAAAGTTTTGAACGGACTTAATTTTGGAGTACCTCAAAAGAGAGAACGTATCATGATTGTTGGCTTCAAGGAAAATTATCCTTTTAATTTCCCAGTGAAAAGTGATAAACCTAATAAAACCCTCGAGGATGTGCTTGAGGACGATAGGGATGTCGACAAGAAACACTTTGTCTCTGAGCATGTAAAAAATAAATTGGCAAAAAAAGTGACTTTGGAGAAACAGTTTTTTCCATCAATTTGGCATGAAAATAAGGGTGGTAATATTGGCGTTAATTCTTTTTCATGCGCACTAAGGGCAAATGCTTCGTATAACTATCTGTTAGTTAATGGAAAGCGACGGCTAACACCTAGGGAAATGTTAAGGCTCCAAGGCTTCCCGGATAGCTTTAAAATTACGGTTCCGGATACCCAACTTCGGAAGCAAGCTGGGAATAGCGTTGTCGTCCCACAAATTCAGGCTGTCGCCAAGGCGATGGTCGAAGCTATGAGTAAAAAACCATCACCAACCACCGCCACCGAAATAACCTCGATTGAAAGAAATGTTTCATTAAAGGTTAATCATGTGAGAAAAAATCATGTTACAGAACACTAAAAAATCAAGGGCTGCTCTCGACTCCTTGATCAAAAAATCTCGAGTTCATCTTTACAAGCCTATTCAAATTGCTGAAATACTTTTTTACAGCAGAACAAAAGAATCTATCGACCTCAAGGATCTTGAGTCTTATAGAAATGTGTCCAAGAAATGGCGAGACATTGTGTCTGTAAGGTTAGTTGGCCGAAAGAGTACCTCTAGTCAAAAATATCAGGATAACATTTTTGAGGCGAATGCAATGCCACCAGAGGCGCTCTATGTTTTAGAAATAACAAATCGAAATTCCAAAGGTCTTGTTGAGGCCTACATATACAAATCTTTAGAAAAAAGATTAGATTCTGTTCGGGAAGTCGAAAAATACATTAAGAATACAGCCCCAGATAACTTTTCTCTTAAGTATTTGATATCTCTCTTTATCGAAAATCCGGGCTTAAGAAGAAGTGTGGATAAGATGTACGAAATAACGGTGTACGCCCTTTTCTCCAGCATTATCCGAGTATTAGGACTGCAAATTAGTCTCGAGATACAAAATAAGGACACAAAGATTCTCGCTGACTTTGAAGATTTTATAAAAACCGTTATCGGTTCAAACGCTCAAAAAAGTAAAATAGTCTTGCCTGCGGCACTATTTAGGGTCGGTGTAACGAATGCTGCCGACCGCGGTCTGGATATGTGGTCAAACTTTGGGCCAGCAATACAAGTTAAGCACCTAACTTTGAACCCTGATTTGGTAGAAGAAATTGCTGATAGTATTACCGCTGACAAAATTGTCGTGGTCTGTATATCTTCTGAGAAACAACTGATAGAGGCCTTACTTAAGCAAGTCGGTTGGGGCAGTAGAATACAGGGTATTGTAACCCTAGAAGATCTCGATAGGTGGTATAAACTATGTCTTGAACACGAGAAATATGAAATGTCGAAAAACATCTTGAAGGACTTACAGAGAGAATTCGAGGCGGAATTTCCTTCAAGTTCTGAACTGGCTCCTTTTTTGAAAGAGCGCGGTTATGACAAGATCACGTTTCCAAACGAGTGGAAAGTGTAACTTGGCTCTAGTGGATACTTTTTGTATTAAAACCCAATTCTTCGAAGGCCCGCTCGACCTGTTGTTGAGCCTGATTGAGAAGCGCAAACTGCTCGTGAACGATATTTCGCTCGCGCAAGTGACCGACGACTATATTGCGTACCTACAAGCCCGCGGAACGGGCACGAGTGGTGCTGGCGAAGCTTTCCCCATGGCCGAAAGTGCGAACTTCATCCTCATCGCGTCGACGCTGCTGCTCATTAAATCCAAATCGTTGCTGCCGACCTTGTCGCTCACTGAAGAAGAAAAAGGTAGTATCGAAGACCTCGAAGCGCGTCTGAAGACGTATCAAAAGATCAAAGAGCTCTCGCTGCATGTGAAAGAACGCTTCGGCGCCACACCAATCTTTGCCAAGACCGAATCGAAGACGGTTTTACCAGTATTTTCGCCTGAGCCGGAGATCACGCCTGCTGGTGTCTTGGCCGCGATTAAAGAAGTGATCCGCAACCTGCCGAAAAAAGAATTCATCCCGAAGGCGGTGGTGCGCAAAGTGATGAGCCTCGAGGAGATGATCGTCAACCTCACCGCACGCATCCAGTCGAGCATCAAAATGAGCTTCGAAGATTTTGCCGGGGTGGGGAAGCAGGAGCGGGTGCATGTCATCGTGAGCTTCCTCGCCATGCTCGAGCTAGTGAAGCAGGGCATCGTCGATGTCACGCAAGATGCGCATTTTCAAGATATCACCATCGAGACGCAGGCGGTCGGCGTTCCGAGGTATAATTAGCGAACAAAACGCCGCACGCAACAACTGCTACATTTCACCCACATGAACCTTCCTTTATCCGCACAACTCGAAGCGCTCCTTTTTTGGAAAGGCGAACCCGTCACGCACAAGCGTATTGCGGAGATTTTGAAGACGACGAATCCGGGTCTCACCGCTGAGGCTCTGAATCTGGCGGTTACTGAGCTCGAAACAGTACTCGCTAGTCGTGGTGGCGGCCTCGTGTTGGTCCAAAAAGACGACGAACTCATGCTCGGCACTGCACCGGCATCCGCACCCCTCATCGAACAGCTCACTCGTGAAGAGCTCACACGCGACCTCGGCAAGGCGGGCCTCGAAACCCTCTCGATCGTCCTGTACAAAGGTCCAATCAGCCGCCGCGAGATCGACAGCATCCGTGGGGTCAATTCGACCTTCATCCTTCGCAATCTACTCATTCGCGGTCTCGTAGAAAAGGTCAACTCGCCCGAAGACCAGCGCGCCTTTTTGTACAAGCCGACGATGCAGCTCATCACTTTTATGGGCCTCACCAAGCCGGAAGAACTTCCCGAATACGAATCGATGCGGCAGAGCGCTGTGGTCGCGCCTATTGCGGAAGAGGCGGCGGCAGAGTAGGATAAATTGACGCGTTTAAACACACATGATCCGCACCGGAAAAATCGAGTCTTTTGCCTTCGGCACGCTCCTGGTAGCCGGCAGCTTGCTTTCGGTACATGCATTTTTCCCGACTTTTTCGCCGGAGACATCGCTCGCTTCACTCGTGGCGATATTTCAACCAAAAAAACCGGTTGAACCCGTCATTGCAAAAATCCCTTTCCAGGTGCCGCTCGTCATGGAAGCTAAGGCGGCCTACGTTATCGACACGGTCACTGGTGAAATACTATACTCACAAAACGCCACCACCAGTCTGCCACTCGCTTCGGTGACCAAACTCATGACCGCTCTCACGGCATATGAACAGCTGCCGCCTTCGACTGTGGCGGCTATTCGCCTGAGTGACATTGCGCAGGAAGGGGATAGTGGTCTGCTCGCGAACGAACATTGGCGACTGAAAGATCTCCTAGATTTCACCTTGCTCGTGTCTTCGAACGACGGTGCCAGTGCTCTCGCTTCGGCCAGCATGGCCTTCAGCACCAGCTCGCAGGATGCAGAGGTGCAAAAAAGCGAGTTCGTGACACTCATGAATCAAAAGGCACAGCGACTCAGTCTTACCCACACCTATTTCACCAATGAAAGCGGGCTCGACATCAGCTCCACCACGGCCGGTGCATACGGCTCGGCCAAAGACGTGAGTGCACTTTTTGCGTACATTTTGCACAATCATCCGGAAATGATCGAGGCCACACAGTATGAAAAAGTGAATTTTATTTCCATCGATGACTTCCGCCATCCAGCCAAAAATACCAACGAGGCCGTAAATGCTATCCCAGGACTCATCGGGTCAAAGACAGGGCTCACCGATCTCGCCGGCGGCAACCTCGTGGTGGGTATGGATATCGGTTTTGGTCATCCAGTTGTGATCGCGGTGCTCGGTTCATCCGAAAAGGGTCGCTTTAGCGACGTCGAGGCGCTCGCCAGCTCGACCTTGGCGTATTTTCGGCAGTAACACTGCCCAATAGTCCTGTTCCAGTCTAGCGAGATACTTTATCAAAAATTAGCGAATTCTCTATCTTTTCTTAGCAATTTCTCTATCACTGTCCTGCTATGCTAGTTGCGTGCATGCCGAAGAAGAAAAATTTGAACGGCTGAAGGAACGTGTCAGACTTGCGTATCAAAATATCGGCAGGGTATTTTGTCCATTTCTACAGAAAGTTATTGTTTTCAATCATGTCGGATTCAACCACTTCTTTTTTAAGGGAAATAATCGCCGTCGGCCGATCAGTGACTCGCATCAGAGACTTTCGATATTTCGATTTGTGTCCAGAATACTCAACGACTCACATACAATTCAGGACATGCGAGTCCTCAATCGGTTTGAAAACATGAAATCAGGCTCTCGCCGGGAGTTGCAGCTTTCTTCCGTGCGCTATTTTGAGTTCGTGGCACTGATGGATGGCTACCGAGTTAAAATAGTTCTAAAGCAGATCAAGGATGGACCGGTTTGCTTCCTAAGCGTCATACCAGCATGGAAAAGATCTTTTGATAGCGACGATGATCCTTTGGCGTTTACTTAAAACAAAAAGCACCGCGGCCGCGGTGCTTTTTGTTCCTCCTTGGTTACAGCTTAGTGGCCGTGACAGGGCATGCCCTCCAAGTTCATCTATTATATTACTTCAGCAACGCGTAGTCAAACGGCTTGGAATCGGTGTCGGCGACGAGACTCGTAATGTGATATTATATCGGCATGAGAAGCGGGAAGATTGACAAGCTGTTTTTGTGGACTTCGATCCTTTTGGTTGCGGTCGGCATCACGATCTTTATCTCTGCCTCACTCGGCCTTTTGAGCCGCTCCGGCAGCCTGTATTCAGCCGTCGTTTTCAATCATCTTTTCTTCGGGCTTGGCCTCGGCAGCGTGGCCTTTATTGCAACTTCGCGCATCCACTATCGCAAGTGGCGCACGTACTCGTTTCACATTTTTGCGGCGACCCTACTACTCACTCTGCTCGTCTTCGTCCCTGGTATCGGCTTCAAACACGGCGGAGCGAGTCGTTGGATTGACCTCGGCTTCACTTCGCTGCAGCCGTCCGAGCTCTTGAAAATGGGTTACCTCTTCTATCTTGCCGCCTGGCTTTCGGGCGCCAAAGAGAAAGTGGCGACGGTGAAGAAGGGGTTGCTGCCGTTTGTGATCATCACGAGCATTGTCGGCGCCATCATGCTCCTCCAGCCAGACACGGCCACTTTCGGCGTGATGGTGTTCGCCGGTCTGGCGATGTATATCGTGGCAGGAGGGAAATTCAAACATTTGGCAGCCTTGGGGATCGGTGGCGCCATTATCCTCGCCTTGCTCGTGGCGCAGCGGCCATACCTCATGCAACGCGTACAGACCTTCATGAATCCGTCGACCGACGCCACTGGATCGGGCTATCAGATCCAGCAGTCGCTCATCGCCATCGGCTCAGGTCAACTCACCGGTCGCGGCTTCGGCCAGAGTATTCAAAAGTTCAATTTTTTGCCAGAACCGATCGGCGACTCGATTTTTGCTGTAGCTAGCGAAGAATTCGGGTTTGTGGGCAGTGTGACACTCCTTTTAATCATTTGTTTTTTCGCCTTGCAAGTCTTCAAGATCGCCACTCGCGCACCCGACCCCTTCGGTGGACTGTTGGCGGTAGGTATTGGTATACTGATGGTGTCGCAGTCGTTCCTGAATATCGCCTCGATGCTCGGCGTGTTTCCTTTATCCGGACTACCGCTCGTGTTTGTGAGTCACGGCGGCACGGCGCTCTTCTGCTCGCTCGCCGAGCTGGGCATCCTCTGCAATATTTCGAAATATCGGACATAGCGAACAGCGCGAAGCATAATCAAAAGACTGCATAGCCAATCTATAATCCATCATGAAAATCGTTTTTACCGGCGGGGGATCAGGCGGACATTTCTATCCGATTATTGCCGTGGCTGAAGAGGTGATCTCGCTGAGCAAGGAGCGCAAGCTGCTCGACCCTGAGCTCATCTACATGGCCGACAAGCCGTACAACGAGAACCTGCTTTTTTCAAAGGGGATTCGCTTTGTCGCGACTCCGGCGGGCAAAGTACGTCGCTATTTTTCGCTGCTCAATATCACCGATGCCGTTAAAACTGCGTGGGGTGTCTGCCTCACGCTAGTGAAGCTGTTTCAGATTTACCCCGACGTCGTCTTTGGCAAGGGCGGGTACGTGAGCTTTCCGACGTTGTTCGCGGCGCGGCTGTTGCGGATTCCGGTGATCATTCACGAGTCGGATAGTCGCCCAGGACGTGTCAACGCCTGGGCGGGGAAGTTCGCAAAGCGCATCGCTTTGTCGTACCCACAATCCGCGGAATTTTTCCCGGCAGACAAGACCGCCTACACCGGCAACCCGATTCGACAAGAAATCCGTGAGCCCCTCACCAACGGCGCCTACGAATATTTTGGCTTCCAAAAAGCCGTGCCGACCATCCTCATTTTGGGCGGTTCACAGGGTGCGACAACAATCAACGAAAACCTAATGGACATTCTCCCTGACCTTGTCGAAAAATATCAGATCATTCACCAGACCGGCAAGGCGAACCTCGAAGCAGTGCAACGTACTGCCGAAGTTGTCCTCGGCGACAGCAAGCACAAAGATCGCTACAAAGCCCTCGACTATTTGAACGACCTCAACATGCGCATGTCGGCTGGCATCGCGAACCTCGTGATTTCCCGCGCCGGCTCCACTATTTTTGAAATTGCGGCTTGGGGGATTCCAAGTATTATCATCCCAATCAACGAAACCGTCTCACACGACCAGGTCCACAACGCCTTCAACTATGCTCATGCCGGTGGCTGCATCGTGATCGAAGAGGGGAATCTGTCTCCACATGTGCTCCAGACGGAGATTGACCGACTTTTTGATACGCCGGAACTGCTGCCAACCATGTCCGCTGCCGCAAAAAAATTCAGCCGTCTCGACTCCGCGCGCCTCATTGCCGAAGAGGTAGTCGGTATTGCATTGCAGCACGAGAGATAGTCTTTCACCGAACGCCGCACGTACCGTTTTTTGCAAGAAAAAACCACCACCCTGGAATTGGACCAGGGTGGTGGCGTAAACGAAAACTGACTTAGCTTCTGATGTTGGCTTCCGGATTGATGAATTGGATGGAGCCGACCTTTCGGCTCGCTGGATCAGAAGCATCGTAGCTGAACATGAGCCCCTGACCAGGTCCCAGAGCAAACTCCGTCGCTGCGTAGCAGAGGTCGCCGGCCTCGATGGGGTATGACGGCAAATGAGCCGCTGGACACAGTTTGAAACCCACAAAGATCATCTCGCTCACCCAGTCGAGGGCCAAGCTGCTCAGGACGTGGCCATGGCGCGAACAGATGATGATCTGCTGATGTTGATCCGGAGAGACATGCTTCCGAATCTCCCTCAGTGCGAGCCTGCTCTGGGAGAGCAGCGCCCGGTATCCCGGTTGACCAGCGTAGGTCGAAAGCGGCAAATTCGGATACTGCGTGATCAATCCCGCGATTTCCTTGTTGCGCGGCAGGGAAGTGTCAGAAATCGACAGCTCCCTCAAAGTCTGAACGTCTGGCCCCGAACGGCCCCGAAAAGCTTCTTTCAAGAAATACGCAGTGGTCCATGAGTCTGCTTCGTAGGCCGCAGTGCGGAAACAGTCGGGCTGAAAACCTTTCACCCCCAATGTTTCGGCAAGGGATTCAACCTGCAGCTCGCCGAGCGGAGTGAGACTCTTCGAGACTTTGTCGAACTCCACAGACCGCACCAGCAGGACTTTCGTCTTCATCATTCCGTTATCTCCGGGTTCCATACATGACCTTTCACAATGCGCGAACGTGGGATCGCGCGGGCTTTGGTTGACCGACATTGAGGCTATTCAATTGGAAACGATCCAACTACAGCAGCCTGTATTATATCACCTTATGGGGGAATAGTCAATACTCTAGAACCGGCCATTTTGCACTATAATATAAGGACTTTATGAATGCTCTTGTGCCCAAAAACCCGACCGCGCCAAGCCAGAACATCGTCACTCGCTTCGCCCCATCGCCGACCGGCCTCTTCCATGTGGGCAGCTATCGCACCGCACTCTTCAGCTATCTGTACGCGCGACAGCATGGAGGTAAATTCATCCTACGAATCGAGGACACTGACAAGCTCCGTTCGAAGCCGGAATACGAAGCCAACATCATCGACAGCCTCGCTTGGATGGGGCTCGAATACGACGAGAAGTATCGCCAATCCGAACAAGCGCCGACACATCGCAAATATCTCGAGCAGATGATTGCGGAAGGGAAGGCGTACGTGTCCCGCGAGCCGGCCAAGGACAAGGAGGGCAACCCCGTGCTCGACCCGGCGAGCGGGCAGCAAAAAATAAATGACCTCATCCGTTTCAAAAATCCGGGCACCAAAGTAGCGTTCACCGATCTCATTCGTGGCACTATCGAAATGGAGACGGCCGATCTAAAGGATTTTGTCATTGCGAAAAATCTTGACACACCGCTCTTCCATTTAGCGGTAGTCGTCGACGACTTCACCGAAGGCGTCACTCATATCATCCGCGGTGAAGACCACATCTCCAACACGCCGCGCCAGATCCTCATACAGCGGGCCATCGGCGCACCGGAGCCGATCTACGCACACCTCCCATTAGTCCTCGGCGAGGACCGATCAAAGCTATCGAAGCGCAAAGGCGCGCTCGCCGTTACCGAATATCGCGACCAAGGTTTTCTTCCCGAGGCTCTCATCAACGGCATGGCACTGCTTGGATGGAACCCTGGCACTGATCAGGAGATCCTCTCGAAAGACGACCTCCTCAAACTCTTCGACCTATCCAAAATCCAAAAAGGCGGCGCCATCTTTGACCAGAAAAAGCTCCGTTGGATCAACAAGGAATATTTGAAACAGCAGCCGATCGCCAAGATCGAATCGGCCATCGCCACAAGCGTGCACGCGATGCTCGGCGGCACAGACTCAGCAAACGCCGCGGACAATTCAGCACTCATCAAAAAGCTCGCACCGGTTGTACTTGAACGCATCGACACTGTTGGCGATATTAAAACGCTTTTTGCCGCTGGAGAATTTGTCTATTTTTTCAGTAAACCAACCTTCACGGACGAATCAACAAAACAGCTGCTCTGGAAAGATGAGCCTAGCAAAGAAAAAACCGTCGAGCGACTTGCTCATGCGAAAGAGCTCTTGAAAGCCCTTGCTACTAGTGATTTTGCCGACCAAGAAAAAGTGAGGCAAGCTGTCTGGAAATATGCGGAAGAGCAGGGAAGGGGCTGCGTACTTTGGCCGATGCGCTTTGCTCTTTCCGGCGTTGCAAAATCCCCCGACCCATTCACCCTCGCCTCTTTGCTAGGAAAAGACGAAACACTCGCTCGCCTCAATGATGCGATCACTCTACTCAGCGCGTAAATTAGGCGTCGATGTTGGTATTGCCGGACTTGGGATTGCCTGCATGCTCGCTTTCGGCTATTTTTTCGCATCAAAAAACAACATACCGATTGTATCGGCTGCCTCGGTTGAAGAATTGCAATCAAAAATCGATGAGCGCAACCAGAGTATCAAACAGCTCGAGGCCGAGATTGCTCAATACAAAACCCAGCTCGATACGGTAGGCAAGCAGAAGACGACCCTACAGAACACGATCAAAGGACTCGACCTCACTCAGAAAAAACTTGCTGCGGATATTCTGTTGACCGGCAAAAAGATTGAAGCGACAAATCTCGTCATCGAGCAACTCGACAAAGATATTGCACAAAAGGAAAAGCAGATCGGTGTTAGTACGGATGTTGTCCACGAAAGTATCGTGACGCTAAATGAAAAAGAACAGATCAGCTTACTCGAGACCCTACTGAGCTCGCCAAAGACTTCCGCAGTATGGGACGAGGCGGAGCGTATTGTTGAGCTTCGCAACGGCATTCGGATTCATTTGAATGATCTCAAGGAGTTGCGCACTGCGCTCCAAGACAAGCGCACTGAAAACGCCGCCCAACAGAAACGCCTACTTGCTTTGAAACGCGACCTTTCTGACCAAAAAGTGATTATAGAAGCCAATCGCAAAGACAAAGCGAACCTACTCACGGCGACCAAAAATCAAGAGGCGACCTACGCCAAGATCCTCGCGCAGAAAGAAGCGCTGCAGAAAGCCTTCGCTGACGAACTCATCGCGTTTGAAGCGCAACTCAAATTTGCCATTGATCTCAGTAAACTGCCCACGGTCGGCAAAGGCGTCCTCGGTTGGCCGATGGAAACGGTCTTCGTGACACAATATTTCGGCCAAACCGAATTTTCTAAAACAGCCGCTGGGGCAGTGTACAACGGCAACGGCCACAACGGCATCGACTTGCGCGGCGCCGTCGGCACACCAGTGAAAGCTGCAGAAAGTGGCGTCGTGGTGGGTGCTGGCGACACCGATCTCGTCTGCAAAGGCGCTTCCTATGGCAAATGGATCCTCATTCGTCACGACAACGGCCTCTCCACTATCTACGGACACAACTCCGTGATTCGCGTGGCGGCAAATCAGCGTGTTGCAAAAGGGGAGACCATTTCGCTGTCGGGCGCTACCGGCTACGCCTTTGGCGCGCATTTGCATTTTTCGGTACTCGCCAGCGACGGTGTTCAGGTCGTCCAACGCAAAAGCAAGGTCTGTGCCGGCACCTACACCATGCCCGTGGCCGACCTGCGCGCGTATTTGAATCCGTTGCTTTATTTATAAGGAGTTTGTTACAATATCGGTATGAAAGGCTCGAATCGCGGTTTTCTCAAAATGATCATCTTGGTTATCATTGCCATTTTAATCCTCAGCTACTTTGGCTTCAATTTGAAAGATATTGCGGAGTCTGACACCTCAAAGTCCAATTTCTCATACATCTGGAACTTCCTGAGCTACGTCTGGAATACGTTTTTGGTGACGCCTGCAAGCTTTGTTTGGAATGTCATTGTCGTCGGAATCTTTTGGGACAAGCTAGTACTGCCGATGATTGCGCTACTAGAGACTGTCGCGAGGAACTAGCTAAGCAAAGAAAAAGGGCAGAGGTTCTCTCTGCCCTTTAGTTTTGGCCCTACGCGATTGGCGAGGGGATTGGGGTCTTAATCAATGCTTCGGCGCAAGTCCGAACAATGCGATCGAGGCGGCACCGAGGATCAAGCCACCGATTTCGTAGGCACTGATCGAGCCGAGCTTGTCGGCCCGATACAGGCGCACAAAGTCGTAGATGAGCGTGATCGAGACCCCGACGACTTCAATAGTCAAGAGGACGTATGCGGTGACCGGAGCCTTCGGGACTGCGTTGAAGCGGAGGATGTTCTCCATCCAGAAGAAAGCGCCCGCGAGGACCGCAAAAACGACGACCATCTTGCCGATATGCAGAGGCTCCTGGCGCATGTAGGCCAGGCCCCCTGAACCAGCCGCCCAGACCAGGCCGAGGATGCCGACAAAAATATAGGACGGCATACCGGAGGCGCCCGTGCGGGCGAGAATCATACCAACACCCATGAGGAGGCCGGCGACAAGTGACAGCGGAAACCAGTGCATTGTTTGCATAGATGTGCGTGTTTTTCTGCGTGGGAAGGAACTGTTGAGGTGTATTGAGCGAACACTACTATTTCATATTTATACAGATATGTCAAGTGACAGGACTACCGTTTTTAACTATCATCTGTAAGGTCCTTTGAAACGTCCTCAAACCGCTGGAAACGAAAGGCTTTTGCTTGAAACCCAATATTACACCCGCAAATCTCGCCTTGGTCGGCATCGGATTCGTCCTCCTGCTGACCGGCTTGCTTCGGATTGTGCCGCTCACCATTGACCGCCGCTTTTGGATCCAAAACGGCCCCCTCATGCTGATGCTCGCAATCATTTTCGCACTCGTCGGCTGCTTCGGCGAGAAAAAAGATTTCGTCCAGTGGGGAAGTCGGTCGCTGATCTTCTGGAGCAGCTTCATGCCGCTGCTAGTCCTCCTGTTTGTCGTGATGGCCGGCGGGGGAGTCATCACTACCCTCTTCGGGAAAGAAATTCAAGGGTTCCTTGAAAGGCATCATGTCCTGACCCCATTGATTGGCTCGCTCATCGCGCCGACCACCAACTCTGTCTCCGCCATCGTGGAAAAGGCTTGGGAGATTGTGTCGTTGCGGCCGATGCTCGTGTTCTTTCTGCAAGCCTCCGCAATGATGAGCATTCCACTGTTCAATATGCGAGCCCTAGGCTACGTGAACAGCGAAGTGTCCGCGAAGATGTATCTCAGCGGCCTAGTCCTATCCAGCATGGCATTTGTCTTCAACCGGCAGATCTACTGGCTGGTCGACCTGATGTATCAGCGCTGGTGGAAGTGATCCATGCACAGTGCAGAAAAATCCGCGCTCGATTTTCTCAGGCTTAAATGCCAGGGAAGTATCGAGCGCTTTTTTATTTGATTTCATGGATCATGAAGTCGCCACACAGCCGCTCCTCGGCCCCTCCAGGGCCTATGTCGGAAAAGATATATTGTGCGACATAGTCTATATCGGTCCCCCTCTAGAACAGCCTCAAAAAACTTTAGAATTTCTTTATTGAAAATTAGTGCTTTCTTGAACCTTTCTTAGCAGTTTCTCTATCGCCTCTTTTCTATACTTGTACTGTTATCAGCTAACTGTCCACAAATATGACTTAGAGCATTTTGTCCAATTTTACACACATCGATCGAATCTTTTGCTTTCCAAAACAAAACCACCTCAACGGGTGGTTTTGTGGAGGTTCGAGAGTAAGGAGTTGCCTACCCTACCAGCCCCTTAGATCTTCTTGGCAGCAAGGAGACCTGGGGTCGGCTTCTTCCAACACTTCGACGAAGCATTCCATGGTTCGGAGCCGTACTTCTCGTACAGGTGACGAGCGTATTCCATGTTGCCGTTCAAAGAGGTAATGTCGAGATCAAGCTTCTTCGCGCTGTCGCCGTGATAGTACTCATTGATCTGCATCACACCGAGGTCGTCGGAGGTGATGGTACCACGGAGAAGATTACCACTCTTGTCGGTATGGCGGAACTGCGACTCGCAACGTGCGACCTCGATCAGAACCGGAATATCGGAAAAATAGGCTCGCACCTTGAGCTCTGTATCAGACTGCTTAGCAGACTGAGGAATTTCGAGTTGCATAGCGCTCACTAGAGTGATCTCCTTTGCCAGACCGCTGGTCGTAGAGGTATTTTGCTGAGCGAGTGCGAAGCTAGAACTAGAAATATTCGCACCCTGGATAGAGGCCGCGGTGAGGAGGGATACGATGATTGTGGAAAGTTGAAACATAGTTTTGAGGGGGAAACAAAAAACCAGAAGCTTTTCTGATTCCCTATAATACTAGCACATTTGGATATACTTTGTCAAGAGCAGACAACGGATAATCGGTGCTGTCAAACCTCAAAGTATGGCTTAAAATAAGGGTTTTTTACTTGACCGCGACCAAAATTGACGGTCTGATTTCAGCCTTGTTTTGAGCCATAATTGAGTGCTTTTTCGATCTGGGCACCTTTTTCGCCCTACCGTTCCGTTTTCCCCAGTTTTGCCTTGCCAAAAAACCGCCGCACCAGCAAAAATGCTATACTTTGCCTAGGAAAAGGTCGTATTTTATTCACTTTTTATCATACAAACATATGAATTCAGGATGTTCAGTAACCAAGGTAGCCTATGTGCTCGTGATCATCGGTGCCCTCAACTGGGGTCTCGTCGGTCTCGGTATGCTTTTTGGCTCAAGCGGAGACGCTTGGAACGTAGTGAAGATGCTCTTGGGCAAGTGGGAAACCGTAGAAGCGATCGTCTACGTACTTGTTGGCGTCGCAGCAGTCGTCAAGCTCGTAAAGTGCAAGTGCTCAACTTGCAAGGCAGACGCTCCAGCAGCGTAAGCCGCTTGGCAGCAATCGACAAAGGCGCCCAAAAGGGCGTTTTTGTTTTGCCGTGGCCGCCCTTTAGGCGTATACTGTGTCAATGAACAACCAAACCAAGATCGTCATCGCGGGTGCCCTCCCGGTACTCATCCTTTTATTCATCATCGGTTCAGTGCTTCTCCCTCGCCTCTTTTTTACTCCTAAGTACGACTTCATCTACACTATCGAATCCGGCTGCAACTATTACTGCAATGGTTGGGTTCCCTATTCTTTGGCCGATGCTTCACCCAACACCTTTGGCGTCCTGAAGAAAAATCCCCTCCCTACCCCTCCGGTAGATGTAAAAACGGCCGATCCACACTACCCGAAGCTCTACCTCTACCAAGCAGCGTCCGACACCTTTAGCGAGATCAGTTTTGAGCGGGCAAACTCTCTTGGCAAGCTCACCGGCGACGGTTCAGCTCCAGATGGCACGAGCGTCTCGAACAACTACGGCGGCCACGGCGGCCTCTTCGGCGAACTCTTCGGCGGTGGCTATCGCTACAACTACAACAGTCTGTACTTGAAGAATGGCACGTGGAACAAAGAGATCACTATCCGCAATTCAGCTTCACCAAACACCTACTACGATTACGCCAATGGGTTCCGATTGATCAGCTGGGTAGAATACCTCAGATTATAATTTTTTATTATACGTACACTTTTATGGACAAACAATCGCTTCTAGACCTCATTTCTCGACAAATCGCGGCGGGTACCGTATCAGCAAGCGAAATCCAGGCCGTGCTCCAGGCGCAAACGGGTAATGCGACTGACTTATCGGCATCGAGCGGCCACCGCATCACTGCCACCTCGATCCTCTACGGCATTGGGGCTCTGGTGCTCATCGCCGGCATTGGCTCATTTGTCTTCCGATTCTGGGACGATCTCAACGGTGCGGTTCGTATCGCAATCACTCTTGGCCTAGCAGCTGCAGCCTACATCGCAGGCGCGTTGCTCCGCGGCGATGCTGACCACGGGAAGATTAGCCGTATCCTCTTCTTTGTAAGTGGTATTTTGGCGCCGATCGGCATGTTTGTATCGCTTGATACGGCCGGGATCGACTACGCCACCTTCGGCTGGTCGACCACCATCTGCCTACTACTCACCGCCATCTACGGCGCTTCCCTCTTCATTTTCCGTGGGGTAGAATTTGCCTTCTTCACACTCGTCTTCGCAACCTGCACTATCTACGCGGCAGTGGGCTACTTTTTGGACATCTCTGGTAGTGCCAACCTATTCGAAGATACCTACGAATACGTCACCATCGCTCTCGGTACAGCGTACCTGTTAATCCAATCGACACTGAGCGGCCGACGCGGCACCGAAACTGTTGAAGCGCGCGACGAGCGAGCCTTCGACCGCTTCCTCACCTTCTTCGGCGCCGCTGGCATTCTAGGTGCACTAATTGCGTTGAGCGGCTGGAGTCCAGAACAGAGCTTCCTTTGGGAGTTCGTGAGCGTGCTCGCGGTCCTCGGCGGCCTCTATTTGGCAAGCCGAAGTGGCAACCGCACCCTGCTCAAAACCAGCGCGCTTTTTGTCTTCATCCTCATCATCCGATTTACCAGTGAATACTTTGTCGATAGTCTTGGCTGGCCAATCGCCCTCATCTTTGCCGGCATCGCGCTGCTCGCAGCGGGATATGGCTTGGTGGCATTGGGAAAAAGAAAATAGCTCGTAGCCAACAGCAAAGCCCCTGCCTCAGACACGCCACAATGCAATACTGGTTAATCAAAAGCGAGCCGACATGCTACTCGATCGAGGACTTGCGGCGCGACAAAAAGACGGGTTGGAGCGGCATTCGCAACTATCAGGCACGTAACTTCATGCGCGACAGCATGCAAGTGGACGACCTCGTGATCTTCTATCACTCAAGTACCAATCCCCCATCAGCGGTGGGTGTAGCGCATGTGGCGAGCACTCCATATGCCGACTCAACAGCCCTTGACCCAAAAGACGATCACTACGACCCGAAGGCGAGCGCCGAAAGTCCGATCTGGATGCAGGTGGATATGGCCTTTGTTGAGAAATTCGCCCAGCCGGTGCCGATTGGCGCGATCAAGGCCAATCCCAAGCTCAAAGGCATTCCTTTGACCCAGGTGGGCAGTCGGCTCTCTATGCAGCCGCTTTTGGCGAAGCATTTCGAGGAGATCTGCCGGATGGGGCGATAAAACGGCCGAAAAGTGCTCGTAATTCGCCCTTCCCCACCCCATTCCTTGCCTTTTTCGGCTTCTTTCGGTATACTCACAATCTAAATTACATAACAAATTATAAGCTACTATGGCAACCAAAAAGGCCGCGGGATCGGCCAAAAACCTCAGAGATTCGAACCCAAAATACCTCGGTATTAAGCTTTTTGCTGGTGAAAAGGCTTCAGTGGGCTCGATCATCGTACGACAGCGCGGCACCCGCATCCTCGCGGGCAAGGGCACCGAAACTGGCAAGGACCACACTATTTTCGCAATCAAGGAAGGCAAGGTAGCTTTTTCAAGCAAGCGAAAGATCAACTTTGACGGCAGCAATGCGGTTAAAAAAGTCGTTAACGTAATTTAAGATAACGGAGCAGACACAAAAAACAGCCTCTCAAAATGAGGCTGTTTTTTGTTGCAACTGGCGGCGCGCTGTTTTTTTGTAGATGCGGATTTGTCATACAAAAGTATGAGGAAAGTATGACAAATCCGCACTATGCTTTTTTCTCCGCAGGATACCTCTAGCGAGGCAATCTTACGCCGCCACAATCACCAGCTTGCACTTCGCAGACTTGCCTCCTGCCACAATCTCGATGGTGTGTTCACCCACTTCCTTAATCGGCTTGTCGAGAGAGATGAATTCAGCGTCGATAGCGATACCCGCCTTGCGGATCTCTGCGGCGATCTCGGCCTTGTGAATCGATGAGAACAGGTGACCCTTTGGATTGGCTTTCGCAACAATCTGCAGTTGGAGAGCCTTCACGGCGTCGAGATTCTTCACAAGCTCAGCTTCTTCTTTCTTGCGCTTGTCGGCGATGACGGCCTTCTCCGCCTCGGAACGCTTCACCACTGCATCAGTCGCAACCGCCACCAAACCTTGAGGAATGAGGCTGTTGAGCGCGTGGCCGTCGGCCACATTCTTGATTTCGAACTTCTTGCCGAGTTTCGGCACATCTTTCAGGAGTACAACTTTCATACGGATGTTAGATTATTTTTATAAATACTTGAGACTTTCTCTATTTCTTCGCGGTCGGCGCACCAGCCTTGCCGAAGAGCACCTGCACCGCCTTGTCCATTTGAGGATCCCTTTGATTATTCACGTCCTCTTCGGTTAAGTCAACTACATAGTCTGGCGAGATGCCTTTCTCTGAAATCGACACGCCGTTCGGGGTATACCACTTCGCAATTGTCACCTTCAAATTGGTGTCGCTGGTGAGCTTGATCAATTCCTGTACCGATCCCTTGCCGAAAGTCTGCGTACCCACCAATTTTGCCACGCCATGCTCGCTGAGAGCGCCTGCCAAAATTTCTGAGGCTGAAGCCGAGCCGCCATTCACCAAAATCACCATTTTAATCGGTTTATCGGCAAACACATCATATCCAGAGCTGCGCAGCGTATCCTCCACCTGCTTCTCGCCATAGTTTTCACGCACGATCAATGTTCCTTTTGGCAAAAACCAGCTCGCCATGTCTGCTGCAGCATCGAGATAGCCGCCGGGGTTGCCACGCAAGTCGAGGATAAGCTTATTGAGACCGGAATCGACAAACTCCTGCAACGCTTCCCGAAATAGATTGGCCGACGGTGCGGAGAAGTTGTAGAGACGGATGACAAATATCCCATCGGCTCGCTTCTCGGTATCGATAGTCGGAATCTGGATGACTGCGCGGGTGATCTCCACCTCAAAAGGCAGCTTGCGACCCTGTCGGAATACGAGGAGCTTCGCCAGAGTGCCCACTTCGCCGCGGATCAAATGCACCGCATCTTCAGTGGACATCCCCGAAGTGATCTTACCGTTGATCTCGAGCACTTTATCCCCACTTCGCATCCCCGCCTTCTCCGCCGGAGATCCTTTGAGTGGTGTGATGACAGTGACAATGTTGTCTTTCAGACCAATCTCCATACCAACCCCACCAAAAACGCCGCTCACCTGACTGTCAAAGTCTTTCGCCTCTACTGGTGGCATAAAGACGGTGTATGGATCCTTAAAAGCGCTCGCGAGTCCCTCGATAGCACCCCAGACCTTCTCCTGAGGCAAAATTTCTTTTGAGGATACGTGTTTTTCGTTCAAAATCCGCCACGCCCGCCAAAATGTCTCGAAGTCTGCAGTATCCGAGATCTCATTTTCTCGATTGAGCAAGCCAGTGAGCTTGGACACTTCTGGTCGATTGGCATAGCCCGCCAATGTGCCGAGACCAAATACCGCCACCAGCACGAGGGCAATATAGATACCGAGCGCGACTCGACTTTTCGCGAAGGCTGCCACTGTTTTGTATGTTTTCATGTCGAGACATTATCGCAAATGCGCTACCCGTGGTCAACGAATAGAAGGCGCGGTATAATGTCCGAAATGATCAACACCTATACCTACAAAAAACTCACTTGGATCGACCTCGAGTCGCCCACTCGAGATGAAGTGAAGAAAGTGATGGAGGAATATCGGCTTGACCCACTTGTGGCACAAGAATTGCTCAGCCCGAACCTCAAGCCACGCATCGAGAAGTTTCCCGAATTCCTCTACCTTGTTCTCAACTTCCCCGCCATCACTCAACGGACCAAGAAAAGGGGGCTTACCAAGGGTCGCGTCCAGGAGATCGACTTTCTCATCGGGAAAGATGTCATCATCACTGCCCGATACGACACCATCGACCCGTTGCACCATTTTGCGAAGGTCTTTGAGGTCAATTCCGTGCTCGACAAGGGCGAAATGGGTGAACACGCTGGCTACATCTTCTTCTATATGATGGAGCGCATCTACAAATCCCTACGCGATGAGCTCGACGCGATGGACGACCAACTCATCCGCATTGAGGAAGATATTTTTGCCGAGCGTGAGAAGGAAATGGTATTCGAACTCTCCACCGTGAGCCGTTCGCTGCTTGATCTCAAAAAAACGCTCGGCCACCACCGCAGCATCCTCACCACATATGGCGCGATGAGCGAGGCTTTTTTCGGCCAAGGATACGAGTCCCATGTCCGTCGCCTTATCGACGAGTACGGCAAGATCGAAGAAGTCATTCGCGGCCAATTCGAGCTGCTCGAAGAGCTCCGCTCGACCAACGACTCCCTCTTGAGTACCAAACAGAACGAGGTGATGAAATTCTTCACCGTCATCACGTCGATCATCTTCTCCGTCGATCTCATCATCGCTGTCCTCACGCTGGACCTCGCCTCCAACCCCTTCCTCGCCGCGGCTGGCAACTATGCGATCACTTTGACTGTTATCATCGCCTGCTCGCTTGGCCTCCTCGGCTTCTTTAAATACAAGAGGTGGCTGTAAGAGCTGCACAAACCAGCAAAACCATGTCCGAAATTCGCCTGTACAATACACTCACCAAACAGAAAGAGGTCTTCACACCGTCGCGCAAAGGTGTACTCGGCTTTTTGGGCATCCCCAACAAGACCGTCACCATGTACAACTGCGGGCCAACCGTGTACCAATCGCTCCACATCGGCAATTACCGCGCGTACGTTTTTGCCGATATTTTGAAACGTACCCTTGAGCATGGTGGGTATCGCGTACAACAAGTGATCAACATCACCGATGTCGGCCACCTTGTCGGCGACGGCGACGAAGGCGAAGACAAGATGCAGGTAACAGCACAGAAGCAGCAGCGCTCGTCGAAGGAGATTTCGGAGGACTACACGAAGGAATTTTTTGGCGGACTTGCGGCGCTAAATATTGAATTTGCATCGGGACAATCTCCGGCCACCGAGTTTCCTCGCGCCACCAGCTATATTCCCGAACAGATCGCTCTCATCGAGCAGCTCGAGCGCACAGGCTTCACTTACAAAATCTCCGACGGCATCTATTTTGATACCTCAAAGTTTCCGCAGTATGGCAAGCTTGGGAATATCGACATCGCCGGCCTCTCCGAAGGTCATCGTATCGCCGTCAACAGTGAAAAGCGACATTCGACCGACTTTGCGTTGTGGAAGTTTTCTAATACGAAGCGCGACCAGGAATGGCCATCGCCGTGGGGCGTCGGTTTTCCAGGCTGGCATATCGAATGTTCGGCGATGGCCATGAAGCTACTGGGCACGACCATCGACATTCACACCGGCGGCATCGACCACATCCCGACCCATCACAACAATGAGATCGCGCAATCCGAAGCCTCGACAGGTAAAGCCTTTGTCCGATTTTGGCTGCACGGCGCACATCTACTCATTGACGGACAAAAAATTTCGAAGTCGCTCGGCAACACTATCTATCTAAAAGACCTCGCTGCCCACGGCGTGACCCCGCTTGGCTTTCGCTACTGGCTCCTCACCGCCTCCTATCGCACGCAAATGAATTTCACCTGGGAGGCCGTGAAGGGTGCGCAGACGGCGTATGAGCGGCTGCTCGAGCAAGTGCGCGGGCTTCCGAAAGGATCCGTTTCTGACAAAACGCACGCTAGATACAGAAAAGTTCTTGACTCAGCGATTAATGACGACCTCAATACTTCGAAGGTCCTGGCAACCATCTGGGACATGCTGAAAGATGGTTCAGTGAGTAGCGAGGAGAAAATGAGTACACTCATGGAGTTCGACAAAGTGCTCGGTCTGAAACAAAATACTTCAGTCGGCGTGCTTTCGTATGTTTTTGCCCCAGAAATTGTCGCCCTCAAAGATGCCCGTGACCTCGCTCGACAAAATAGAGACTTCAAAAAGTCCGACGAACTACGCGCAGCAATTAAAGAAAAAGGATACGATATCGTGGATACAGCAAAAGGCAGTACTTTGGTGAAAAATAGTCTGTTACCATAGAGCATTACGACGAAAAGGGTTCCAAACGGCTAATTACCTATGGAGCCCCTTTCATTACTGCTGTGGATAACTTTGACTTTAGGTCTGTTTTTTGCTACATTATCCTTGATCGAAAGATCAATAAATCTATCGCTTAGGGGCTCCGCAAGGAGTCCCTTTGGCTTTTTACACTACTACCTCTATCGATCGATTTTATCCTTGATACTGTGCGGTATTTCCTTTGGCCAACAAATGAATTCTTTAATTTTTTTGATATCAAAAATAGGGACCCTTATCTCATTCAGCTCATAAGAAACGGCTCTCGACGTAGCGAACAGGAACACTTTCTTATTGTCTTTCACCAACTGATTGATTGGATCGACAAAATCGCCATCGCCGCTCCACAAAATGAATGTGCTCAGATCAGCCCCGTCAAAGTCTTGGAGCATGTCTCTGCCAATCTCTACATCAAAATTACATTTCATATCCTCGATGAACGTAACTCCCTGCTTATTAAATTCAGCCAGCTTCTCATTGAGTAATTCAATCGTTTCCAGACTCAGCTTGGACAACAGACATTTTTTAATAAAATTCTCTAGCAAAGCCGGCGAATTTGGGGCGATACTGGAAGTATTAATGGACATTTTCATCACCTTCACCGGTTTTGTCTTTACTTGGTATCCGAGGTTCTCTGCATCCACAATCGCCTGTTCCGACTTTTCGTTACCTAGAAGCGTACCTGTATAAAAACGGATGATTTTCACATGGGAAAATGAATCGAGTAGCTGTTTCAGCCTACCGAGGTGAATATGAAATCCTAACCTTTCTTGCCAATGGATCACGTTCGCCCAATCAATATAGACGTTGGCACTATCGGCAAAAATGACCTCCAGTTCCCTCACGACATCTGGAAATAGCCTCGCAAGCTCGGCTATTCTCTTGGTTTTTGGAATAAACACGATATGACAATTTTACCATAATCGTGGGTGGCACTAGCAAAAAAGTGACGGACGAGACCCTATCCCCACCCTCTCCACACCTTATTCCCTTTTCGCCCGCGCGAAGGCATTGCCCGCGGGCAGGCGCAAAAGGTAGAATAGCCGAATGGCCACCAATCTGCGAATTCCACCCCAAAACCTCGACGCTGAAAAAGCGTTGCTCGGTTCGATCATGCTGCGCTCGGACGCGATCAACGAGATCAACGACTCGATCAACGACCGAGTTTTCTATTCCGAAAAGCATCGCATCATCTTCCGCTCGATGATGGAGCTCTTCACCAAGAGTACGCCGATCGACATGCTCACCCTCACCACCCGCCTCCGCGAGAACAACCAGCTCGACCAGATCGGCGGCGCCAGCTACATCGCCGAGCTTGCGAACGCCGTCCCCTCTTCGGCTAACATCGTCCACTATGGCACGACGGTGAAGAACAAATTCATGATGCGCCAACTCATCGACGCGTCGGAATTCATCTCCGGCCTCGGATACGACGAATCGGCAGAAATAAATGAACTCCTCGACAAAGCCGAGAAGCGCGTCTTCGAGGTGACCAGCTTCGACAATGGCCACAAGGTGGTGGAAATCAAAGACACGCTCAACGAAGCCTGGGAGCGTTTCGACAAACTCTCGCAAAACAAAGGCGAACTCCGCGGTGTACCGACCGGCTTTCGAGAGCTCGACAACAAGCTCTCCGGCTTTCAGGAATCCGACCTCATCATCCTCGCGGCACGACCTTCGATGGGTAAGACATCGCTCGCGCTCGACTTTGCTCGCAAAACCGCGATCAATCACAACACACCCGTCGCCATCTTCTCTTTGGAAATGTCAGCACAGTCACTGGTGGACCGCATGCTTTCTGCTGAATCCCAGATCGACTCTTGGAGTTTGCGCAACGGCAAGGTCGCCGCGGAGGAAGATTTCGTGAAGCTCCGCGGCGCCATGGACCGCCTCTCACGCGCGCCAATCTTTATCGACGACCAAGCCGGCAACAACATCCTCAAGATGCGCTCTGTCGCCCGCCGACTCAAAAAAGACAAGGGACTCGGTCTCATCATCGTCGACTACCTCCAGCTCATGACCCCCACCCAGACCAAGGGCAGCGACAACCTCGTACAACAGACCACCGAAATTTCACGTTCTCTCAAGCAGCTCGCCAAGGAGCTCAAGGTGCCCGTGATCGCCCTCTCCCAACTCTCCCGAGCCGTGGAGCAGCGCGGTGGGGAGCCTCGCCTCTCCGACCTGCGAGATTCTGGTTGCCTAGCTGGCGACACCCTCATCACCCGCGCCGACACTGGCGAACGCGTGACCATAAAGTCATTGGTCGGCCAGACAAACATTCCCGTCTTTTCATTGAACAAGGAAAACAAAGTACAGATCAAACACGCCACCAAGGTATTCTCGAGCGGCGTGAAAAAGCTGTTTGAACTGAAGACGCGCTCTGGCCGCACGATCAAAGCCTCCGGCAACCATCCATTCATGACCGTGGCTGGCTGGCACCGCCTCGACGAACTTGGCCTCCACACCCACATCGCCACTCCGAGGCAGCTCGACACCGTCACCGGCATGGCGCCTGTCCACGGCCTCATTTTGAGCCAGCACGAGCTTATTCTCCTCGCCCACCTGCTTGGCGACGGCTGCGTATTGCCTCGCCAGCCCATCCATTACACTAGCGCCGACCCGGCGAACCTCGCGGTCGTAGCTGAAGCTGCAAAAGCCCTGTTTGGCATCACCCCGCGGCAAGTGGCACAGGAAAATTGGTGGCACCTGTACTTGCCATCCCCATATCATCTTGGTCATCACAAAAAGCATCCGATCACTCTCTGGTATCAAAAGCTCGGTATCGCATCGGAGCGTTCGTACAAGAAAGTCATTCCGAATGCACTCTTCCAATCCTCGCAGATCGACATCGCCTTCTTTTTGAAGCACCTCTGGGCGACCGATGGCAATATTTCGTTCATTCACCCTTCGCACGCCGCGCCGTTCTCCGGCCGAAAAACAGCCGGTGCCATCTACTACGCCTCCACCAGCAAGACCCTCGCCGAACAGGTGCAGCACCTTTTGCTTCGCCTCGGCATTTTGAGCACGCTCCGCGAGGTCGCCCAGCACAAGGCCGGCAAAACCTATCGACCGAATTATCACGTCTCCATCCAGGGCAGCATTATGCAGATCCACTTCCTCGAGATCGTTGGTTGCTACGGCAAGCGCGGCGAGATTATTTCGGAGATGCTGGTAGCCTTGCGACAGATCGAAGCGAATCCGAACGTGGATATCATCCCGAAGGATATCTGGCATTCATACATTAAGCAGGCCAAGCTCGAAGCCGACATCAGCTGGCGTGGCGTGTCGGAAAAAATGGAGGTCTCGTACAATGGCACCGCCCTCTTCAAGGCCGGCCTTTCTCGCGCACGTCTGATGAAGATCGCCGACATTCTCACCAGCCAATCTCTCGCCTCGCTCGCCCAGTCGGACATCTTCTGGGACGAAGTGGTCTCCGTGACCCCGCTCGGCGAAGAAGAAGTCTTCGACGCCACCGTACCCGGCACGCACAATTTCATCGCCAATGACATGATCGTGCACAACAGTATCGAGCAGGATGCGGACATCGTGCTCTTCATCCACCGTGAGGACAAATACAACAAGGAGTCTGGCCGCCCAAACATCGCGAAGATCATGATCGAGAAGCACCGCAACGGTCCGACCGGTGTGGTGGAGCTGTATTTTGACGAAAAGAAGACCACCTTCCAAAGCATCGAGAAGTCCGACTTCGGAGACTTTGGCGGCGCCATCGGTGGCGGAGAGTTTTAGGGTATAATCGAGCGATAAGCGGCGCGGCGGGAGTCGCCTGAGCGCCGCGGACGATTTCAAATGGACACCATCAGCAAACTCATCGAGCAGTTCCGACAGTTTCCCGGCATCGGCCCGCGCCAAGCGAAGCGTTTTGTGTATTTTCTGCTGGGCCAGAGCGAAGCATATCGCTCGCAGCTCGCCGCGCTCGTACTTGAACTCAAAAAACAAATCCGCGTCTGTTCATCCTGCCAACGCTTCTTCCCTCTCAGCGCCAAAACCTCCGACCTCTGCGTGATCTGTGCCGACCCGCGTCGCTCCGAAGAAACCTTGCTCGTGGTCTGCCGCGACGTGGATTTTGAAAACATCGAAAAGAGCCACACGTACGACGGCAAATACTTCATTCTCGGCGGTTCGGTTCCGATTTTGGAGAAAAATCCTGAACAACGCGTGCGCTCTCGTGAGCTCGCCAGCCTCGTCGAAAAGATGGCCAACAAGCCGAAATACGACCCGCTCGACCCCGACAATTCGTCCACCATGCCCGAAGCCTCAAAAAGCCTCAAGGAGGTGATTTTGGCCTTCAACCTCACACCTGAGGGCGAACACACCCAGCACTATATACAGGGCATTTTGGGGCCTTTGGTGGCCAAATATGGCCTCACCGTGAGCACCCTTGGCCGCGGCCTCTCCACCGGCCTCGAACTCGAATATTCCGACAGCGAAACCGTGAAAAATGCCCTTCGCGGGAGGCAGAGGAGCGAGTAGTACAACTTGAAGTCGCAAATTGCGACCTCAAGTTTTGTGGCCATCCTCAGGTGCAAATCCAATTTTCTTTTTCGGCCCCTCTGGCGGATCCATCAACCGCTTCACCACCGAATATACTGCCGAAAGCTGGTCGCCGTGTTCTTTCTGCTTTCTCTCAATCTCGGCAATCTTCAGCGCTAGATCGGCATGCGTCGCCAACATTTCGCGCATTTTGATGAAGGCTCGGACGATGAAGATACTCATTTGTGCTGCTCGTTGGCTTCTTAGTACAGAAGCGAGCATAGCAACACCGTGTTCGGTGAAGACGTATGGCAAATAACGGCTTCCGCCATGGCCCAAACTTGAGATCACAATTTGTGATCTCAAGTTTGCAAATTCTTCACGGGTGAGCTGGAAGGTAAAATCTTCCGGAAAACGAACGAGATTTCTCTTCACCGACTGCACCAAAATTCGGGTCTCCACACTGTACAATTTTGCCAAATCAAAATCCACCATCACTCGCTGGCCACGGATAATATAGATTTTGTGCTCTACCACGTTTTGGATTTCATCTTTTTCCACCCCTTAATTCTACCGACCCGCAAAATCCGTTGCAATGCGAAAAAGATAAAGAAAGAATAAAGGAAATTTTATCTCCACCCTGAAGTTGTTTCGGAGAGCGAAGTCAAAATGTTGACAATTAATTTTATACTCAGTAATGTAAGCTTGGTCTAGACAAAGATTTCTCTGGTAGTGATTGAAAACTCAGTGGAAGGAATACCAAATGAACAAACCGAACATCCTCGTCTTTGCAACAGGCAACCCAGAAAATGGCGGTGGGTCGGGCTTCGAAAAGCTCGTCCTCGCCTCTCGAGTAGGAGTCCTTGATGCGAACATCCAAGCAGTGGTCTCGAATCACCCGGGCGGCGGAGTGCGGATGCGGGCCGACAAGCTAGGTGTCCCGTTCATCCACTTTCCAAAGCCCTGGAATGCCGAGGCATACCAGCGGATAGCCGACCAATCGGGTGCTGATCTTTTTGCACTCTCCGGCTGGCTCAAGCTCGTCACCGGTCTTGATCTGAAGACCCGCTTTAATCCGCGGACAGTCATCAATATCCATCCGGGGCCACTTCCTGCATTTGGCGGGCCTGGTCTTTACGGACATCACGTGCACGAAGCGGTGATCGCTGCCTTCAGGCAACGCAGCGTCACGCACTCTGCGGTCTCCATGCATTTCGTCACGAAAGAATACGACCGCGGCCCGGTCTTCTTTCGGGGCCTTGTGAAGATCAATGAAGACGATACCCCTGACACCCTCGCTACGCGGGTCAATCAGCAAGAGCATCTCCATCAACCGCGCATCACCAGCTTGGTGGCAAACGGACTAATCAAGTGGGATGGGGTCAATCCTACTTCGCTCGAGGTTCCCGCAGGATACTCGGCCAGGATTTGGGCCTGAGACCATTCAACACTTCACCAAGCCGCAGGATACGTCCTGCGGCTTTCTTTTTTGCAAAGAAAACCCCTGTGAGGACTAGCCTCACAGGGGTGGCAAATTCGAACCCGTCGCGCAGCCATGCGGACGGGTTTTCTTTTTGACATTATTCTCCACAAACAAAAAACGCCTTGCGGCGTTTTTTGTTTTCTTTTCGCGCATTCCGCGCGCTTCTTTACTTCACCGCCTCAATCTTCACGGTCACAAACGGCTGTCGGTGACCATTCTTCTTGAAATATCGGCTCTTCTGCTTGTAGTGGATGACGTCGATCTTCTTTGCTCGGCCTTCTGAGGCGAGAGTGCCGGTGACCTTGGCGCCAGCGATAAAAGGGGCACCCACGATGGTCTCCTTGCCGTTGTCGGTAAGCAACACCTTGTCGAAAGTGACCTTGTCGCCCACCTTTACGGCGTCGAGCTTCTCAATAGAAACAACGTCTCCGACAGAGACCTTGTACTGCTTGCCGCCCGTCTGGATTACTGCAAATTCGTTCATAGTCCCACTATTCTACATAAAAGCGAAATAAAGGCAAGTCCTGCAAGACGGCCAGTAAAAAGACCTCGCGCGCAACTCGGTGGGTTACAGAGTGCGTGCGAGGCTTGTTGCGGATTCCTACATTTCTATGGTTCCAGACCGCAATGTCTGTAGCGGCCCAGATCGGTTTTTTTGAAGCCTCTGAGGCATGTGGAAACGGAGCCTCTGTTCAAAAAGCACCTCCCTGCCGATCCTTTTGGAATCCTACTGACAACCGAAGAATCAGCTCGAACACCACTATACCTCATCCGAGTCCGGCTTGTCGAGCACCAACGCCTCGATACCCACAGACGCGCCTGTGATGCGCATCACATCTTTGTCGATTTTCTTAAATTCCTTGCCGGCATTGTTGAAATGGTTCACTACGGTAGTGAGAGAATTACCAAGCTTGCCGTGATACTCCTCATACGTCTTCAAATGCTTGCCGAGCTCCGAGACACGCTTCACGATGTCTTTGGCCTGCTCCTCGATCTGCATCGCCTTGAGGCCCTGTAGGACGGTCTGCAAGTACGCCAGGAAAGACGTCGGCGAGACAATAATCACCTTGTACTTCCCTGCCGCCCGCTGGATGAGATTTTCGTCGCCATCGGCACCGCCGGCACCACCACCAATCGTATTCACCAGCAGGTCATAGTAGATAGCCTCATGCGGGATGAACATGAAAGCAAAATCCATCGTACCCTCGTTTGGCCGAATGTATTTTGAGGTTTCCTGAATACGCAATTTCAGATCGTTCTCAAATAGCTTCTTCAAACGATCCTTCTCGGCAGCGTCGCGGCTCTCCACCATACGGTTGTAATTTTCAAGGGAAAACTTGGAGTCAATCGGGATCACTTTGTCTTTCACAAACACGGCCGCGTCTACTATCTCACCATTCGCAAAAGCATATTGCATCTGGTACTGGCCGGGCGGCAACACATTTTTGAGTAACGTCTCCAAATAATATTCACCGAGGATGCCGCGCTGCTTCGGATTTTTCAAAATATCCTGCAAGCCCTGAAGCTGGTCAGCAAAAGACACCACTTGGCGATTTCCCTCTTCCATTTTGGTAAGTCCTTCGGTCACTTCTTTGAGTAGTTTTTGCGACACATCAAATTGACCGCGAATGGTGTCGTTCATATGCCGCGCGCTTTCGTTCATCTTCGAATCCACCACTTTCGAAAATTCGCCCATTTGGCGGACATTGTCGCCGAGCTTGTTGTCCACCACTCGCGAGAGCTCGTTCATCTGCTGGAGAATGAGTTTCAGGCCCGTGTCTTCTTTTGGTTCCTCCGCTTCAGACTTCCCTTTCAACAATTTCCAGATCAAAAAACCGTTTCCCGCAAGAAGGAGTGCCCCGATGGCGACAAGGAGTGAGATGGTGGTCTGCGACATGCGAATAGTATACCAAATCTCGTGCCAAAATGGGGCCTTTGCGGTATACTAAATTCACTATGCTACTACACGAAACCATCCAGACGAAAATGAAGGAGGCGATGATCAAGAAAGACGCAGTCCGCCTCTCGGTACTTCGCGGACTACTGGCTTCATTCATGAACGAGCTCGTAGCGAAGAAAATCACTGGCCCGCACCTCTCCGATGACGATGCTCTCGCCCTCATCAAGCGTGCCGTGAAGCAGCGCAAGGACTCGATCGACCAATTCGGCAAGGGTGGCCGGCAGGACCTCGTGGATGCCGAGAAAGCCGAGCTCACCATCCTCGAAGCCTTCCTCCCTCAGATGATGAGCTACGAGGAAGTGTTGAAGATCGCTAAAGTCCGTCAAGCCGAGCTCGGCATGAAAGACAAAACCGCGGTCGGCAAATTCACCGGCATGCTGATGAAAGAATTCAAGGGCAAGGCCGATGGTATGGTGGTGAAGGAGGCCGTCGAGAGCTTGTTTAAGTAACCGGTAACCCCAAGACCAACAACACCCCCATGTCATTCGAACAGATTCCCCTTTTTGAAGAAAGCCGGCAACCGGGAAAGGCGGTGTTGATCGAGACGTCAGAAGAGAAAACAGCGCGTGAGTCCGCAGAGACAAAGGCGGCCTTCGCCCGTATACAAGAAGTCGTGAAGAATACGCCGTCATGGGAGGATTTGAAAAGGAACGCACCTATGGATGACGGCCGAAGTCGCCACACGCGAAAGCTTGGCGAAGGAGCCAATAAAATTAGTAATGATACCAGCGGAAGCTGGATGAGGGAGCATGAGGCGCGACAAGATGAGCGTGCTGAGCAATTCAGCTCAGAAGCCGATCGCCCCGATTTGGCGAGTAAGTAGGTTTTCTGCGCAGCTTTCCGGTGTGTTAGTTACGAAGCTCCAACAATGACAATGGGCTCCTGAGGTTATTTGAAAAGGCCTCTCGCAGCCACGACGGTGGCGAGAGGAGCCAATATTTCAGCAGAAATATATGGCGTGCCTTTTCAAATAACCTCAGGAGCCTCTTATTGCACCTCTTGCCAGCTATCGATCTGATATCCGCCCGACGGACCAGAAGTGAACAGTAGGTTCGCCAACCCGGACTCATAGGTTACTGAGGCACTATTCTTCAGTCGCAATTTCCAGCCCGTCGCTTCTTTCAAGCTGGCGCTATTTTCAATTTCAATCATCCCACTCGGAGCATACACAAGAAGCTTTCCTGAGATAGAATTACCGACTTTTATGGCGAATTCCCCACCGCCAAGCGAGGCACTCTTGTTGCGCGACACAACCATTACATAGGAATTGTTCCCCGACCCAAGAAACGTAGAGGTGTTGGTCAACTCAACCTTGCTGCTGGAAGTGCGGTTTGTTGGATTGTCAGCAATGACAGCGGCTGTCCGCCCTGATATAGATGGACTAATATTGATCGTCGCACTATTTTTGATGAACACATTTCCCTTTACCCACACCATGCCGGATAAGTTCAGTATACCGTTGTTACTAAGCTCCAAGTCGCAATTAATCTTCACCGGACCGAGCGTGACCGTAGAGGTGATCTTGTACGGACACGGTGTAGTCAGCACCCCTCCCGCCGCAGCGTCAGTTTCCCACTGATCAATAGTAGCCTCAGAAATCGGCATGCTCGAGGTTGCTTGATTGGCACTGCCCGGATACGAGACTCCGCCGACGCTAGAGCCGGTAATGGTTTGATAGTACGCGTCTTTGGTGACTACTGAATCGGTGATTGTTTTTGCGTACATCGATCCCGCAGTACCCGCCGCATTGATTCGCGTCACGCTCCCTGTCGAACCAGCCGACACAACAGTACCAGTGATCGTATTGCCACCAGAACCCATCGCGCCGTACGACTGGAAGGCGCTCGAAGCATTATTTGCGCCGTTCAATACAAAAACGGCACCATTCTTCACCTTCACTGTGTTTGGTCCACCGTTGCTAGAAATATTTGTCGTCGAAACCTTTACCGGCAAGGCCGGATTAGCCAGGCTCCACACATCGAGGGATCTCTGGCTGGTGTTGTGAGTATTAAATACACCGACATAGAGGTACCCTGCGCCACCATCTATGGACTGCGGCTCGAGAATACTGTTTGCCGCAGTCGCATACACCACCGTCGGCACGGCGGGATTGGATAAACTCAACACGTACATGCCGCTCAAAATATAGGACATGACGTACATATACTGTCCGGCAATGTACGGCGTATACGTGCGACTATACATCGTACCCGCGGGCATCACACCGACATAGGTCGGGCTGGCAGGATTCCCGAGAGTGTAGGAGTAGATGCTGCCGTAGTTGCCATTGAGATCGTGTCCAATGTACAGATAGTTTCCGTTGATCGTCACCCAGACTGGGTTCGCGACGGTACTGATCGTGCCCACTACCGCGGCCTGCGTAGGATTCGAAATATTCACAATCTTTGTGACTGTACTGTTGAAAAGTGGGATATACAGGTAGCCATTTGCAATACGCCCGTTCTTTCCCGATCCGCCAAGAGCCAATTGCATCACGAGTGTCGGGCTAGTTGGCGAGGTGATATTGTAGATGTCTAGATTGCTGGAGTTGAGCGAGGTGATGTACAGATAATTCCCAGAGGTAACGAGCGTGTTGTGATACGGATTCGAGCCGTAGTTGGTGGTCACCGAACCCACCACGGTTGGCGTTGTCGGGTTGTTGAGGTCGACAATCTGAAAGCTGTTCGAACTCAAGACGTACGCATATCTGCCGTCGGCGGAAAAATCGAAGCTTGCGGCACCGCCAGCTGACGCGCTCGAGACCGTGGCTGAGCCGGAAAGTCCGGGGCTAGCAGCGTTGCTGTTATTCACCGCAGCGGACCCGGTGACCGGTCCGTTGGAGTATACGTTGCCGAGAATAGAAGATGAGTTCTGCAACTCAATACCCCCTTCGCCCGCCTGTACGCCGTAATTGAAAGACACCCCCATGCCGGTAGTCACCATTGAACTGACCTTTTTGATATAGCTGTCGCGGTCGCCGGTACTGGTGACCTGCTTGCCGCCAGAAACATCGGTGACGGTAGTCGAGGCAGTATAGCCATTGAGTGTGAGATTTTCTGTTGCACTGACATTCATACCGTTTTGGAGACGGTAGAGCACGTCCTCATGAAGTGCTTCCGCCACGGCATAGCTTTCTCGAGACTTCACGACATTTTGGCTTCCCTGCAGATCGCGAAGCGTGGTCTGTGACACACCGGTGAGAATGGCCAGACCAATACCAAGGAAGAAGATCACTGAGGCGATCATTACCTGGCCGGACTGAAGATTTCTTGATTTCAATTTCATAAAGGATCGTATTACCATAATCATCACATATTACGAGTGACTGCGGTAGTGTAGAACGTCTCGGTGCGAGTCTTCACACCGAAGCTACTTTGGACGGTGAGCGTAATGCGCACGCCGTTGGAGACGCTGTTTTGGAGCAAAGCTAGGGTGAAGTTGGTCACCGACGCGCCGGAGAGCGTGAGTGGGCCTTCGTCTATGCCGCTACGACTCACACGAAGCACCCCATTGCTCACCGTGAACGCTATGGTCGTGGTTGCACCACTTGCGTTTTCACTCACCAGGCTGAGCACACCAGGATTCGCTCCAAAAGTACTGCCAGCGAGATTGATCGAGCTCGCCTGTCGAGTCTCATAGATAATGCGCTGCAAGGCTGCACTCGCCGAGGACGATACTGCCTTGGCGAGGCGAATATCAGCATAACTTTTCGTGAGTGCGGAGATACCATTCACCAAAAAGACCGTCACCGAGGTGAGAAGGGCGAGATAGATGAGCATCTCCACCATCGAAAAGCCACAGGCGGCGCGGCGACGTGAGCCGCTTTTGTTTTTAGATGGGCTAATTTCCATACAGGTTCGTGATATAGCTGGAAATCTGCTTCATGGTGGTAGACAGTGCAGTGTTGTCGTCCGGCCAAGCCACCGCCACAGTGAAGCCGCGAGTATTCGGGTCGAGCGTTCCAGTAGCGGCAATGCGGTTGTTGCTGTCGCGATACACTGTAGTGAACACCACGGTGCGTGCATACCGCACATCGATCATCTGCGGAGTGGTGGTGAATTGCCAGGCCGAACCAGTCCAATTCAAATACTGGGTAGTGCTCGCCGTGACCGGTGCGATATATGAGGTCCAGCTCGTATCGCGGAGCAGGCGCACCACTTCGAGTCCCTCTTCCATCAGAAAGGCCGCTTTCACCGCTTTGACATTGTTCAATTCTGCACGTAAATAGGCGGTATACACATTAAAAATGGAGACCGAGGTGATCGCAATGATCGCCACCGCGACAAGCACCTCCACCAGGCCAAAACCTTGTTTCCTGTTTTTCACAATTTTCAATAATGTCATGTTCATATTATTGCGCCTCAGCGATGCCAGTAGCATACACCGTGACGGTTCGATAGCTCGTCGGTGTCGCAGTGAGGGTCACGCGAAAGGTACCGCTCTGAGTAGTGGTGCCGGTGAGTTTGTTGAACAAAACATCCTGCCCTGCCCCATTGAGAGAAATGTTTGAGAGGGAGAGCCGCGGGTCGAGGACGAGGGGTTTGTTTGTGCTAGCGTTGGCATCGTATATGGAGCCGACGAATAGCACTGGGCCAGTGGAGAGGAGACGGACACCATAAGCCACTGCACCTTTCGCCGACACAGTGAGTGAGCGGGCCTGATCCAACACTGCCACCACTGCATCAGTACTTTTGTCGAGAGATTGGCGAGCCGTGACCGTACTGAAAGACACCGTAGCTAAGGCGGCGATCATGGCAACAATAGCCACGACAACCACCATTTCCACCAGAGTAAGACCGGCTTGCTTCATTGCTGTATTGTATCGGAGATTTGACCCTTTTCGTAGGGAAAATGGGTATAGAACAAGCATTGACATATATATATTGCGTGTGCTAATGTTCTCCTTGAACCGTATTCCCCGAGTGGGGCATACATGAACCTGACCGCCGACCAGGAGTCGGCTCAACAAAAATACAGACACCGCAACGTATGAGCACTGCAACCACCGCCCTCAAGATCCGCAAGAAAAACCGGATCACGACCAGCACTCCCCCTCCGCCGACCGCTGGCGGACAGGCGCCGGGCACCTTCCGCGAGGACACCCGATCGCCGTGGCAGCTAGCCTCGCTCGACTTCACGGAGGAGGTCGCCCGGATTTATGCGGGCAAGATCTCCCCGAGCGAGAGCATGTTTCATCCCCTCGAGCCCATCAACGTGCTCGGTGAAGAGTGCGTCCACCAGATCGGTTCACCGCGGGCGAAGGAATTCTTCCGCCTCGCCAACGAACTTATCGGGCGTGCTGAATGTGTTCCGAACCCGAAGACCCCCAGTGAGGTCGAGATCGTGAAATACCAAAAGGACCACTTGCTGGACCTTTCCCAGACCGCGATGAAGCTGTTCTGGGCCCAAGTCGAAGCCGAGATCGGCACGAAGCTCGACACCAGGACCCTCGGTCTGCGCGCTGACTGGCACGTCACCGTGGCGCGCGAACGTGGTGATGACAACCCACTGAGGATGTTCTTCGGCGGCGACCAGCCGGACTCACTCCTGAAGTTCCTCCAGCAGAGCGTGGCTCGTCAGCGCCAGCGTCAGCGCGGCGGCAATAACGGCGAGTAATCAGCAGCGCGACTCGACTCACATGGTGCGACAGGCAACTGTCGCACCATTTTTCATTTCTTGGATTTTGATAATAAAAAACTGCCGACCGGTTGAGGCCGACAGCTACTGCAAACGAGTCGATGTTTCCTACTTCCCGCCTTTGATGCGGCGCTCCAGTTCTGGACCGGAAATGCGACCGAACATGACACGGTTGTCCCGGAAAGGAATCTTCCCGATATTCACGTAGGCGAAGAACGTGCTCCCTCGCTCCGGCGAGAAGGATACTTCGACATGCTCGACCATCTCGATCTCCGGAGTTCCTGGCTGGCCCCCTGGAATGATCGATGACTTCCGGGTGATGAGACGGAAGGACTTGTTTTGGAGGCTTGAGTCTTGTAGGATCTCGAGTATGATCGGCGCCGGCGAAGGCAGTTGCGCGGGATACGAGACCACGAACACGCCGCAGCGGTTCGTTTGGACGTTCTTCACGACGTAGGCGACGTCGTTGGTGACAAGCGGGCCGAGGATTGCGGCGGAGCATGTCCACTCCACTTTGTTGGTGGGAATAAGGAACGTATCGGGGACATTCGCCAGATCGTTGGTTGCCCCATCGACCGACTGGATAGAGGCGCAAAAGGTGGCGAGAGCGAACAAGACCGACAGGAGGGTTTTCATAGGCAGGTCAAGGTGCGGGCTTCCGGACTCTTGCGTGAGTGCAAGCTGATCCGAGACTGTATTTACTATGCCAGATTTTAGATATCTGTCAATGTCTGCCTGATTGAAATCAACCCTACTCTCCTACTTGAACCAGGTCTTAAGCCACTCTTTCATCATCGCAATCTCACCTGTCTGGGCGGTGACGATGTCGTTGCCGAGCTTCACCAACTCTGGTCGCTTGGTACCTGCAAGCAAGGTCTGTGCCATTACCACTGCCCCTTCATGGTGCACGATCATTTCTTCAAGAAACGCTTTCTCGAGATCCCCACCTGTCTTCCCTTCCAATTCGCTCATCATGCCACCCATTGCACCATGCATGTTTGAAGAAACGTCCGGGGTGTTGAGCCAATAACCGAGAATGAGACCGACAAGGAGCGCAACGAGACCAGCAAGAAACGTGTTTTGATTTTGCATGAGATTGGGTGATTAGCTGTTATGGGGTAATTGTAGCACTTCAAGACAGCTTCTCCGCGCGCTCTTTGTTATTTCTGACTCGCGAGTGCGACCTTAATACCGAGAACGATCAGCACGATCCCAGTGACGCGTTCTATGTGGTGTTGGACCTTGGCGATCTTCGATTTGATCAAGCTGTTCGAGAATACCGTTGAGAGAAAGGCGAACCAGACAAACGTGATGACCATGGTTTCGAGGCCAAAGAAGAGCTGGATGAGCTTTGGCGTCACTGGGTCGATAATCTGAGTGAAGAGTGCGAGAAAGAACATTGTCGCTTTCGGATTGAGTACGTTGGTGAGAAAACCGGTTTTGACGGCGGACCAATTTGAGATATCTTTTTTCTCTGGAAGCATCGAGGTCGAAGCGGTTTCCAAAGACGACTGCGGATTGGCACGGAGCGAAAGATATCCGATGTAGATGAGGTAACCAGCGCCAAGGTATTTGATGATGCTGAAGAGCACGACTGACTGAGAGATGATGAGCCCGATACCGAGTAGCGAGTACGCGACGTGCACGAGAATGCCGAGGGCAATACCAAGAGAGGTGTAAATACCAGTCTTCCGTGAATGGACAAGACTATTTTTGGTAACCACGGCAAAATCCGGTCCGGGGCTCATGACCGCGAACAAGTGAACGATAGCGACGGTGAGGAATTGAGTGAGGAACATGGGTGGGGTTAATTCAGCCAATCTTCTCTTGCGATGCCAGACTGGCGTATGATACTTGCCACTGTTTTGGGGTTTATTGCCTTCCTGCCATGAAAAGGCACGGAAACCTGTCTCGATACGCCTCCTTTCGAGCCAATATAAAAGTAATGACTTCCTTTTGTGTAGTTGTAAACAAAATTATGTTTTTTGAGAAAGACCACTACATCATCGAACGTCCAATTCATGATTCCGTTCGGCATGATTTTTTATATTTTATGCAGGGAGAACGAATCTGCCAAAAGAGTGCACTTGATACGGTGAAGGAATGACTTTGTTGGCCTCAAGTGTCTTCCAGAGATTTTCATACTCAGGATCCACCGACTGATTCAATATTGCCTCAGTTCTCAAACCACCGACCTTACTATGTCGGAGGGACTCAAGGTAACCAGAAATGGCTTCGTGGAGACTGAATGCGGCAATTTCAGGAGTATCACCTTCTGTTACGATATTAAACTCAAGCGCAACTCCATACCAAACATTGTCTTCTTTGAAAATGATGTTGCGAATCAAGCCTTTTTTAAGGGTATTTTTCATGTTTTCAATGATATCATCCGGACTGGCAAATTACAATTTCGTTAAAGCGAGGAATCTTTACCTGCTAGAGTTTTACAATAATCTTCAGATAGGCTTCTCGTGAAATACCGAGTGTACGAAGATTGTTGAGAATTACAAATTGCGGTAGCTCTGACCCTCTCGGAATGATGACTGGACGTAAAATACCCGGCTTCCGATACTTTCGATGATCACCTTCTTCAGAGGCAAACTCACAACCAACCGACAAGAGGAATTTTTCAAACTTCTTCCAGTGAATTCTTCCTAAACGCATTTATGCCATCATAGGAACTGGTAAAACTTCTGACGTTACCACGGGTGGAACCCATTGAGATGGTCGATTGCGGACTGCGACTTTTGTCCAACCAAGCTCCGTAAGCACTTCATCCTTAACATTACGCTCGGTGATGTCCTTAAGAAAAATCGCGACAAGCTCCTGGAATCGTTCTTTGGCCTGCTTCTCAGTCTTTCCTACAGTAGAAATATCGAGTGCCGGGGCATAGGCAACGACTTGCTTGCCTTCTTTGATGAAATTAACGGTGAGTTTTAGTGAATAAGGACGAATCATGAGAATATCATAGCATAAGGGTCATTCTGGAGACAATCTACGGCCTACAATGCCCAGCGGCCGCTTATTACTTCTAGCAAATGGTGACCCTACGGGGAATCGGTCACGAGTCCTCGCCTGTTGGCTCGGCTCTCGACCCCGCCTCGCTCGCCTGCGCGAGCTCCGGCTTTCGATTCTGCCACACAGGGCATCATAATGCGAAACAAAAAGAGACATCTTGACAGATGTCTCTTTTTGTTTCGCATGACCCTACGGGGAATCGAACCCCGATTTAAGCCTTGAGAAGGCTCCGTCCTAACCGTTAGACGATAGGGCCGTAAAAATGTTGCCGCACGGTGCGGCGCCCTCAATATATACCACACAATTACCGCTTCTGCCACTCTTCGTCTTGGCGTACGAGCAGCTCTGCTCGGCGCTCGGGTTCTGCCATGAACTCCTGTACGGCGCGCTCCATACGGATAGACTGCGAACCTTTCGCGAGGACGACATCCCCTTCGCCAAGCATCTGCTCGACGTACTTCCCCGCCTCTTGAGCGCTGTCAAATTGAAAAATCTTGTCATCAGCCAGTCCAGCATCGAGAGCGCCCTCAGCGATCTGCCGAGCGCGTACACCAACAGTCACCAACACATCCACGACGGTACCCGCAAGCAAGCCGGCCTTGCGATGTGCTTCGGCGGAGAGCTTGCCAAGCTCCATCATGTCGCCCAGCAACGCGATCTTCTTGCCACACTTCAAACCACCAAGAGTGTGGAGCGCTTCGGTCATCGCCACCGGCGAGGCGTTGTAAGTGTCGTCGATGACGGTCGCGCCCTTCACGGCTGGAAGCAAACGCATGCGGCCGGGAGTATTGAGCTCACGGGAAAGACCTTCGATGGCTTTCTCCGGTGCGATACCTTGTGTCACCGCCACAGCAAAAGCAAACAAGGCCGGATACAAGTGATGACTACCGGCGATGCCGCGCCGCACAACCTCATACGTCTTCTCGCCGTGATGGATCGCGAAACGGATACCGGCTGGGTGCTGAGAGCCGTCTTTGCCGGATTCGTAGAACAGCTCGGGCGCGGTCGCACGGAAATCAGCGCCCTCTTTTTGGCTCACTGTCATCACCTTCGCCTTTGAGAGCGGTCGAAACCCAGCAACATCTGCGTCATCAATATTCAGAAGCAGCAAGCCACCCTCTGCTTCGGCCCTCACCGCGCGTGGCAATTGGCTTTTCTCGAACACGAGCTCGGCGCGATCCTTGAAAAATTCCACGTGTACTGGCACCTCACCAATACGAGTCACCACACCGATATCTGGCTTCACCCACTCCATGATCTGGGCAATATCTTTCGGTCGATCAGCACCCACCTCGAGGACAAGCCAGGCCGGATACGGATGCGTGGTGATGACCGCCATGAAGCCCTTGCAAATGTTTTCAAGCCACAAAAACGGATTGGACCTCGCGTTCTGGAGACCGAGGATGGTGAGGGGTACGCCGATGTCGCCATTGAAGCTTTTCTGGCTTTTGCGTACAAAAAACGACGAGGCGAGGGCGGAATAGATAGCGTCTTTCGTAGATGTCTTGCCAACGCTGCCGGTGATGGCGACGATTTTCGGTTGGTACTTCTTCAGCACCAACTTGGCTTCCCACTGAAGGATGGCGACGACGATCGTTTTAAAAAAGGATTTCATGTGTATTTCCGGATGCTGCGCGATTTTTATCTATCGGGCGGGACTTCGTAATAGTGTAGCAGAAAATTGGTCAAATCAAAGAATGGGTCAGTGAGTGTTTCTGATGCAAAATCGACATTCTTTGGGTACACGGTGTACAAGAAGACGATGAAACGCGGGTTGTATGCCGGAAAATATCCGAAGAAGGAGTGGAGGTAACGATCGGCATAGTACCCCTTCGTACCTCCTTGAGAGATCTGGGCCGTACCAGTTTTCGCCGCCACACTATAGTGCTCAAGCTTCACCTTGCCATTCCTCAGCGCTGTGTCGACGAGCTCGACCAGCATGCGCGAGACTTCTTCTGAAGTCTCTGGCTTCAACACCCGTCGTCCGTCTGGGTAGCTCAGCTTTTTGGTAACGCCAATTTTGTAGTTGATCTCCTTCACCACGTGCGGATTCGGCAGGTAGCCACCGTTTCCAAGGGCAGAGAGGGCGCGGACGGTAGCGATTGGTGACAAGGCGATACCCTGGCCAAAGGAGGCGGTGTAGGATTCGATGTCGCGCGGGCTCTCGACTAGCGTCTTCAGGAGCCCGCGCGACTCGTTTGGTACATCGATCCCTGTCTCTTCATCAAATCCAAAACGCAGCAAATACTCCTTGAACGCCTGTTTCCCCATCTTCTGCACCACGAAGGAGGCGCCGGTGTTGAGTGACTTGTTCAACACCTCCTGCATCGTCGTGACACCGCGATGCTTCTTATCTGAATTGTACAAGGTCTTGCTGTCTGCCGTGACAAAGCCAGTATCAACATACGTTGTCTCCGCAGTCACCGCACCGGCGTCAATCCCTGCCGCCATCGTGATCGGCTTGATGATCGAACCCATTTCATACACATTTTCTATAAGCGGATTGCTGTACACCCGAAGATCCTTCACTGTCTGAAAATGGTTCGGGTCAAAAGATGGTGTCGCGCCCATGGCGTAAATCTCGCCAGTCTTCGGATCCATGATGATACCAGCGGTGAGATCGGACGACCAATGTTTTTGCACCTCGCCCAGCACCTGCTCTAGACGCATCTGCACACTCGGTTCGATCGTGGTCACCAAGTCACCCTCCAGATCCTCTTCCTCACTTACCACCTTCCCGAGGTCAGAGAAGACTTCGGCAAAAAAATTGACGTATGCCTTGTCGGTATCACGACGCAACGTCTCTTGGTAGAAACGTTCGAGACCGTAGCGACCGTCAAGAATGTCGCCGTTGTATCCAACAAATCCGATGGTCTGCGCCGCAATATCCCCGCCCGGATACACTCGCCACTGATCGCGCACGAGACTCACGCCAGGAATCTTCAGTGCGCTGATCTGGGCACCAAGTTCTTTATCTACCCGCTTCGCGATCTCTTCATATTGATCATCTTTTCGAGCCTTTGCAAAGAAAATGTCGCGATCGATCGGCCACAACGTATGGATCTGCCGGTACGCCTCATCGACAGAGGCAATCTTCTTGGGATTGATCACCAAGGTAAAACCGGAATTGATCGTGGCCGCGCCATACGAGCTACCATCTTTATTTTGGAAATAAATAGAGCCGCGATCGAACAGGTGCTGGGTCGGGCTCACATATTGCCGCTCGGCCTTTTCTGCATACGAACCGCCGCGTACGACTTGCACTAAATACAATCTGCCAATGAGCACCAGCGCCACGAGGAGCACAGTGCTAGCGACAAGACGAATTCTCCAGGGGTGCTCCTTCATGAATGATGAATCGCCCGCTGCCGCCACACACCACTATCGAGGCGTGTTGAGAGAGAGGCTTTGCGATTGATTATACGACACAAAATGCGGATCAGCCACGTCTACAAAACCGAGTTGGACCGCCAGCGATGGGCCGATATTATTTTTGAGCTGCAAATGGGTAGTTTCGAGAGTAGCGAGCTCCGCGCTGAGCTTTGTAATCGACGATTGCGCCTTCTGTCGAGCCACCACGTTGCCGATCGTGGCGTTGATCATATACCCATACGAAAGAGCTGAGCAGAAAATGAGGGCGAGTACAGCAATACAAACCCTTTGAATGAAGAGTTCGTTCTTGGTGAGCTGATTGGTATGGTAGATGATGGCGTTCATGGGTTTTTTATATGATGTTTAGGACTTTTTGAGGATTTCTCGATCGCCTCTTTATTTTTTCTTAAGGACTCTGAGTTTTGCACTCCGCGACCGCCGGTTTTCCTGCATTTCCTCGTCGCTCGGAACAATGGGTTTCTTGGTGATTAGCTCCGCCTCCCCTTGGTCCGCCTTCTCTTTGAAATACCGCTTCACGATTCGATCTTCGAGACTATGAAAAGAGATCACGGCCATTCGTCCGCCGGGGGCCAATGAGTCGAAGCCTTTCCAGAGGCCTTCTTTGAGCGCAGAAAGCTCGTCATTTACGGCGATCCGCAAGGCCTGGAAGGTACGAGTAGCAAAATGGGTCTTCCCTTTTTTATAAAAGAATGGTACCGCACGGCCGATGACATTCACGAGCTCGAGTGTGGTTTCTATCGGCTTCTGGGCGCGCGCCTCGCAGATGGCGCGCGCAATCCGTCGCGAATATCGCTCCTCACCATACGCGTAAATCACATCAGCAATGTTCTGTTCCTCCCAACTGTTCACAATGTCTCGCGCAGTGAAGCGCGGAAGCGCATTTGCCACAACACTTGCCTTCACACCGACTGCCGGAGCCGGAGTCTCAGTTTGCGAGAACATCATCTTCAGCGGTCCATCTTTTTGAAAACTAAACCCGCGCTCAGCCGCCTCAAATTGGTCGGCATTCCATCCAAGATCAAACAATTCGCCATCTGCCTTCTGCCCCGCCAAGGCCAGATCGATATTTCGAAAGCTGCCGCAATAGTATTGAATATTACCCGCCTCCAATCGTTTCATTGCCAAATCAATCGCCGCCTGATCTAGGTCGATCGCCACAATCTTCACCTCCTTGCCAAATCGCGCTATCACCTCCGCGCTGTGTCCGCCACCACCCAATGTTGCATCCACAAACACTCCACCCGCGCGCAACTCCAAAGAATCGAGCGATTCTTTCAGAAGTACAGATTTGTGTAGGGTGGGTGTCATGTTTTTTATAGCACGCCGATCTGCCCGAGCTTTTCGGCGAGGCTGTTTGCTTCCTTTTCGACCTTGGCTTTGTACTCCATCCAGAGCGTGTCATTCCAGATTTCCACACGGTTCTGCACACCGATCAAAACGACTTCTTTTTTCAATTGCGCTTTTTCTTTCAAAAAATCTGGCACCAACACGCGACCGATCGAGTCTACATCCGCCTCCACTGCCCCACCGAGCATGTATCGATTGAAGCTTCGTGTGTCAGCTTGCAACATCGATGAACCGCCGAGCTTCTCCGAGATCGTCTCCCACTGCGTCGGCGTAAACACGAAGAGACAACCATCGAGGCCAGGAGTGATGATCACCCGCTTCCCCATTTCCTTACGAAACTTTACAGGCAAAGAGAGTCTGTTCTTGTCGTCTATGGTGTGCGTGTATTGGCCGATAAACATAGACGCGATGGGTGTTTATGAGTCGAGCGAATTATCCAATTTCATTTCCGAGAGAATCACCTTTTCTTTTTTCGCAATGAGGACTTTTTCGCGAGGCTTCACCGACAGAGTAGTAGAGAGGAAAGCGTACGAACTCTGGCCCGATCGAACCACAAAGATGTTTTTGTTGAGTTTCATGTTGTTTTTATTAATTTACCACTTTTTCCCACATGTATAGTATTTTATACCACTTCATCCCACTCTACAACAAAGTTATCCCCATGGCAGGTCGAAAAAGTCCTCTTTGCGGCACTCGGGGCTGTGTCATACTTATAGCCATGGACATCCGACACAAGTCCTTTGCTTGGAAGGCGACGGTTTGCTCGATTATCGCCCTCATTATGGTCATTTCCGCTGGTTGGGCTGTGTTGCGACAGGCTTCCACCGACTACAAGGACCGCGCCACCCTCTATGACGTCAAAGTCGGCGACCTCATTATCCCCGTAGAGATCGCCGATACTCCGGAAACCCTTGAAAAAGGCCTTTCCGGACGTTTTCACCTCCCAAAGAGGCAAGGGCTGCTCTTTTTGTTCCCCACTGCTGAAAAATACGCCTTCTGGATGCCGGACATGAATTTTCCGATTGACCTACTCTGGATCGACGCGGACAAGCGCATCGTGGGGATTGAAGAGTCGATGAAACCCGAAAAAAATCTGCAGGATCCCCGCTACTACACTCCGCCCGAGGCGGTGGGTTACGTGATCGAGCTGAATGCGGGCTTCGTAAAAAAACATGGTATCACGGTCGGACAAGAGGTGATTATCCCTGAAATTTCCACAGGTCACCGGGCTCTTTTCTGATATACTATCCTTCATGTTACGCAAATTGGTCGTCGGTCTCGGAGTCGAGTTCGGCCCGATCATTGTCTTCTTCCTGATAGCCGAGCAAGTGAGTTTCCTTCGTGCCACCTTGATTTTCGTGGTGCTCACGGTCATTTCTCTGGTCGTCGGCCTCTATGAACAAAAACGCATCGCTTGGTTTCCTCTCATTGCCGGCGGCTCGGTGGTCATCTTCGGCACGCTGACCCTCATTTTCGACAATCCATTCTTTTTGATCGCCAAGGACACCCTGTACAATGCCGCCTTCGCCATCGCCCTCTTCATTGGCCTCGCGCACGGCAAAGGCTGGCTGAAACCGATGTTCCAAAAGCTCATCGCCATGAATGACCGTGGCTGGCGCACTCTTTCCTGGCGTTGGGCGATCTTCTTTACTATTCTCGCTGTCACCAACGAACTTGCCCGCCTCAACCTCCCCACCGCCGGCTGGATCGTGTTCAAAGAGATCGCCACCAGCGCAACCATTATTTTTTCTATCTATCAATTCACGTTGTCAAAAAAAGAGCGGTTGCCAGATGCCACGCCGTGGGGGCTACGCAAAACCGAGAGTCGGTAGAAGCAAGCTGAACAAATTTTGTATAGAAAAATCCCCGACTACACAAAGTGCAGCCGAGGGTGTCAAGAAAGGAAACCGAAGAGAGCAAGGGATTAAGGAATCCGGAGTGGGCATTCAACCGTCTCGCGACCACCGATGCCAGTGATACGACGACCAGCGCGGGCCCGGGAGAAGCAGAACTCCGTGCAACCACGATTCCAGCCACCGTCAGCAACTTTGCCGTCGGGGAGCCTCGAGGCCGGAAAACGAGTGCCAGTTTTTTGTTCGAGGAAGCCCCCAGTGACTTTGTGATACGTGCCGAAGCCGATGATGTAGCCGCGCTGGTCGAGTAGAGTGCGCTTCGTAGCGACCATTTCGTCCGCAGACAGGTCCATCAGATCAGCCGTGGGTGTTTCGGAACGTGCGACGAAGCGGAGGGTAGGCTTCCCGGAAGCATTCGCATCCTCGTAGTCCATGAGATTCTCCTCTTCATACACCCTCTTGAGCTTAGGCTGGGATTTGAGGGCTTGCTCCACTGCTTGGCGATTGGAGATGGTGCCGGGGTCATAGACCGCGATGACCTCTTTCTCTTCCCACGGGAACGTCTCGGGCATCACAAACTGTGTGCGCAAGTCGGGACGATGGCCGAAGTATTGCTCGGCAAAATCTTCAGCTTCCTTGATAGCCGCGAGGGCGTTGGTGTCGGTGAAGGGGAAGGAGGGACGAGGCGGAGGTTGGGCAGGAATTGCTGGCAAGAATGCACCTTTCACGGTGTTTCCTTTTTGTTCTGATTTTTAAAGAACAGTCTGGATCTTGGCAACGTGCCGCAATCTCTGTTCGAGAAATACTATACTGTATTTTTACAAGGATGTAAATAGACTGACGCCTTACTCCCCTTTTGGCTTCAAGGTCGGAAACAAAATAACTTCCTTAATATTTTTCATCCCGGTGAGAAGCATCGTGAGTCGATCAATACCAACACCGACACCGCCGGCCGGAGGCATACCGTATTCCATAGCCTCGAGATATTCTTCGTCATTCGGCTGCGCCTCATCATCCCCCGCCTTCGCGTTCTTCTCCTGATCCATAAAACGAGACTTCTGGTCGATCGGGTCGTTGAGCTCAGAAAAAGCCTTCACAAGCTCCATACCGCCCGCCACGAGCTGAAAAGCATTCACCAATGCCGGATTCTCCTCTGAACGCTTCGCGAGTGGCAGAAAGGCCACTGGGTAGTCGACGATAAAGGTCGGCTGGACGATCTTCGGTCGGCAAGCTTTTTTATAAATATTGTCGATGATTTTCTCGAGAGGGTCCTTTGGATCTACCTTCACTTTGCATTCTGCAGCCTTGGCCCGAGCTTGCTCGAGAGTGAGAGTCTCTGGGTGTGCAATGCCTGCATATTTTCCAAGAAGATCGGCGTACGACATGCGCGCGAATGGCTTCGCAAAATCGATAGTTTCTTCATCAAAGACCACCGACAAACTACCACATGCCTTCTCCACTACATTTCGAAGCAAAGATTCAGCAAATACCATCTGCTGGGACGCATCGCTGTACGCCTCGTAGTATTCGAGCATGGTGAACTCTGGGTTGTGGGTAGTGTCGATGCCTTCATTGCGAAAATTTCGGCCAATCTCGTACACTTTCGGAAAGCCACCAACGAGCAACTTCTTCAAATACAACTCTGGTGCAATACGCAAAAAGAGGTCAGTGTCCAAAGCCTTGTGATGCGTGACGAAGGGAGTAGCGTTGGTGCCGCCGGCGAGGGGCTGCAACGCAGGAGTCTCCACTTCCAAATAGCCGGCGGCATCGAGCGAGCGTCGGATCTCAGAAACAATCTTGGCACGAGCAACAAAACGGGCACGGACCGATTCGTCCATCAAGGTGTCGAGATAGCGATGACGAAAACGCTCATCAATGTCCTGCAAACCATGCCACTTTTCTGGCAAAGGTCTTAAACTCTTCGAGAGCATACGCCAGCTAGCCACGGCCACAGTTTTTTCTCCGCGCTTGGTCACAAACAAACCGCCGGCTAGCTCGATGAAGTCGCCAATGTCGACAGTCTGACCAAACAAATCAAACACCTCAGCACTCACAGTACCCGCTTCAGCAACCTCGGCAGCCTTTTTGATCAGCCCCTGAAACTTTCCCGTGCCATCATTGAGTGTGATAAACACCAACGCGCCCTGCGGACGCAGAGACATTACGCGACCAGCGACAGAAACCGCCGGCTTCTTTGCCAATTCATCAAATTGAGAAACCGCTTCAGCAAGCGTCGCATCACGCTTGGTTGAAATCGGGTACGGATTCAGTCCTTTCTCACGCAAGAGTGCGAGTTTCTGCAGACGAACAGCGCGGATTTCTTCTTGAGATGCCATGGGCGAATTGTATCATGTGCCGCGCTGTCGATATAGGCAGCGCGTGGACAGCTTACGCGATATCAACAATCTTGTACGTCATCTTGCCCTTTGGAGAGAGGAAAGAAAAAGCTTCACCCTTGCGCTTGCCAGCCATGGCTTCGCCAATCGGCGAGTGGAGAGAGATCTTGCCGAGACCGATGTTGGCCTCCTCAGAACCCACCACCTGAAACTTGTGCCCACCCTTCGTGCCTTCCTGCTGCACGGTGACGGTCGAACCAATACCAACCGCTTCGGTGTGGTGAAGCTCGACAATCTCTGCATGACCAATGATCGCCTCGAGACGGTTGATACGATCTTCTACGGCCGCTTGGTTGTCGCGCGCTTCGTGGTATTCAGCATTTTCCGAGAGATCACCGAGCGCTTTGGCATATTCCAAATCCTCCGCGACTTCCTTGCGCTTCACCTTCTTCAAGTGGTCGAGCTCCTTCACGAGCTCTTCGTACCGCTCTTTCGACAAATACTCTTTTTGATCAGTCATGTGGTGAAAAAATAAATAAGTGACACAATCTTACGCTTTTATCATTCCGAAGTCAAAGAGGTCATTTCCGGCCTTGTTGCGCCTAGCCATTGGAGAAAGTGGTAGGCCGCCGAAGTGGCGCCGACCGTGTTGGTGCGCGGACCACGCTCCATCACAAAGACCACGGCATAACGAGGCTCTTTGTATGGAAAAAAGCCTGTAAACCAAGAATTGGTGAACTTTTTCTGAGTACCGATTTCCGCACTACCAGTCTTCCCTGCCACCTGCACGTCTGGGAAGTTCAGCGAGGTTGCCGTGCCCACAGTCACCGTCATGCGCATCCCTTCTTTCACAATGCGAAAGACATCTTTAGGGACATCGAGATGCTTGAAGGTGTTGTTGCCGGCCGTGCCATCCTTAAGCAACGTAACGTTGGGCACCACACCATCATTGGCGATGGTCGCTACGCCCACCAGCATCTGTAGCGGGGTGACGAGAGTGCCGTACTGGCCAATAGAGGTGTGATAGGTATTACCGATCGTCCACTCTTCTTCATTGAAATTCTCACGTTTCCATTCCGGATTCGGCACGACACCTTTCTTGCCCAATAGCAAGCCGTCGCCAGTGGTATCGCCGAAGCCGAACAGGCGCAGGTACTTCTCGATCTTGGTGATACCCAGCCCCTTCTGTTCTTTGTAGCCGCCGCCAACTTCGTAGAAATAAATATCGGAAGATAAAGCAATGGCCATACGCATATCGGTCCAGCCGTTAGCGCGCCAGTCTTTGAAGACAGTTTGCTGGGAAGAGTCGTAAATATTCTGCAGAGAGATTGAGCCGGTACTCAGGATCTGGGTACTAGGATCGATGATCTTCTCCTGCAAAGCGGCGATGGCCAGAAATGGCTTTACTGTAGAGCCGGGCGCATAGAGACCGTCGGTAAAGCGATCAAGGAATGGGTTGTCTGTGTCTGCAAAAAGCGCGTTGATCTGCTTCACATCCTTGCCCTCAGTGAGGACGTTGCTACCATAAGAAGGATAGCTCGTCATCGCAACAATCTCGCCGGTCTTCACGTCGAGCAGACCCGCAGCACCTCCCTTGTAGTCGGCAGTTTCCACCACAGACCTTACCGCTTCGTACATATGTTGCTGAATACCTGCATCGATCGATAGTGCCAACGGTAGGCCGGCCCGTGGCAGCTGGATCGTGTTTTCTGATTGCACTTTTCCCAACGCATCGGTCTCGCTCAATTTTACGCCGTTCTCGCCAGAAAGGAGGTCATCGTAATGGGCCTCAACCCCATCCTTGGCATCATACCGTTTTGAATAATAGTAGCCACTCGCATCCTTCGACGGGTATTTCACGTAGCCAAGTACGTGCGAGAAAGCCGGGGAATCGATGTATTGGCGGAGGGCGAAATCGGTGTTGCTTGGATTCGAGGCATTCCAGGCGAGCGCGACACCGTCTCGATCGGTAATAGCGCCACGCTCGGCAAACACAGTGGTCTTGCGGAGACGGTTATTCTCGCTTTTCGCCAAATAAGCAGCACCTTGCGACACCTGTAGCTGATACGCCCGTGCCGTATACCCAATCCCAAAAAGCACGAACATACTTGCTAAAAAAATGAGTGTACCGACTGGAATCGGGTGTTCAATGCGACCTTCGAATTGCTGTGTATCAAGCTCTGAGAGATTTTTTGAGTCAAGAAAAATCTCGTCGGGAAACACTTCCCGGCCCTGAGAGATGCGCCGCGCCATGCGGCGTTGCTTCGTAAACAACCTGAACATGCCAACCATTGTACCATTATCGCAACTGCCGTTTCACCAATGAAAGTATGATAAACAATCCGATGCTGAATAAAAAGTATGTGTATGAAGATACGGAGAACGTCTGGTGTGAAGCATAAAGAGTATCGATCATGAGGCCGACAAGAATCAGTTCTACAAATTCGGAAAATGAAAAAAATGCCACTGTGGCAAGGATCAGCGAGGCCCACCATGGAAACCAGCAGATTGCTGCGACAAGGCAGACATCAAAAGCAAGGCGTTGCCAGAGTGTGTTATTTTTCTCTTTGGACATAGAGGAAATGGGTTTGAGAGGCGTTATACGGACTTCGTACGCGCGCGATCTGGAGCGATTTGGCAACATCTGTCTCAATGGTACCCACCAGACCAAGCACAAGGGCTGGAGTCCCGGGCACCATGATCAGATCGCCCTCTTTCACTCCGCTCTCGTGCGGCAATTTCACGATGAAATTGCCGCCACCCTGCCCTGTCGCTTTGGTGAAAAAACGCTTTTCACCGGTATATACCGTGACCTCTTCATTTGGATGCGAATACAGCTGGACCAAGGCTGTCGATAGATACACCTCTGAAATGTAGCCAGCGGCCGTGGTTGAGGAAAAATATACTAATGCATTTCGCTTCACTCCGAGATCAACCCCGGCATCGATGATCACTGTATCGTACGCCGATACACCTGGAGCACTCAATGTGGCGACGAGGAGTACATCGCGCTGATTATCTCGTCCGAAAGCGGTTTTTAACTCATCATTTTCTGCCTGGAGCGTTCGATTCAAAAGGATTGCCTCAGCCTGCTCTTGCACTTTTTGGTTGAGTTGAGCATTTTCGTTTAGCAGATCAGTCTTCGAGCGCATATTCGTGAGGGCAGAATCTGCTGTACCCATCACGTACTCTTGAACATACCAAAATGGCCGAGCGAGCAGAGTGAGAAAGTCCTTGAAGGGTGTCTTGGAAAAGGTCGCCGACAACGCAACAACAAAAAGGAACGCAGCAACAATACCGAACAGACGTTTCGGCCCAGGTCGAAAATGTCGGCCACTACCGAGACTAGTTTTGCGGAGGAAGCTCATCTTCGTTTTGGATCAACACTCCTTCGTAGAGTGCGAGGTTCTCTAGGATAATACCCGTACCGCGCGCCACGGCCGTAAGCGGATCTTCGGCGATGTGTACCGGAATGTTGATGTGCTGATGGATGAGTTCTCCGATGCCTCGAAGGAGCGCGCCGCCACCTACCACATGCACACCCCGATGCATGACATCGGAAACTATTTCCGGCGGAGTGGTCTCGAGCACCTCTTTCACCGACTCTACGAGGTTGTCGATAGACTGTGAAATCGCTTCACGCACATCACCATCGGTAATCACCACTTCGCGCGGCAAGCCGGTCACCAGGTCTCGACCTTTTACCGAAGACTCAAGCGGTGCATCTCCTGGGATCACCGAGCCGATCTGGATCTTGATCTGCTCCGCCGTCTTTTCGCCAATCAAAATTTTGAATTCGCCGCGGATGTAGCTAATGATGTCATTGTTGAGTTTGTCGCCTGCAATCTTCAGGGTCTTCGCGCGCACGATACCCCCAAGCGAAATCACGGCGATGTCGGTGGTGCCGCCGCCGATGTCGATGATCATGCTGCCGACAGGGTCATTCACCGGCAGACGAATACCGATCGCCGCCGCCATTGGCTCCTCCACGATATACACCTCGCGCGCGCCGCTGTTCTTGGTAGCGTCGCGCACGGCCCGCGTTTCCACGTTGGTGATGCCATACGGCACACCCACCACCACACGCGGGCCGAGGAGCTTTTTCTTTGACTGTTGAGCTTTGTTGATAAGATACGAAATCATCTCCTCTGTCACTTCGAAATCCGAGACCACGCCATCTACGAGCGGCTTCACGGCCTTGATATGCGCGGGAGTGCGACCGAGCATTTGTTTGGCCTGCGTACCTACTGCCACCACCTGGCCGGTCTTTTCATTCACCGCGACCACCGAAGGCTCGTTGATGATAATCCCCTGCCCGCTCATATACACGAGCGTGTTGGCAGTACCGAGATCGATGCCGATATCGTGCGAGAGGAAATGATTCAGTTTTTTAACAATTTTTTTCATTCTTTCTTTAGGTTCGGTCGGTGTGTCGAGTCTGGCTTCAGGAATTCCGTTATTTTGCTAGACGTTTCAGGAGTTCGGCTTGCGCGATCTTCTCTACCGGACGCTCACCGGCGGCGTTGGCTCGGCGCGGTTTGTATTCGACGACGCCTTCCGCCAAGGTCTTCTCGCTGATGACCACTCGATGCGGCAAACCCAGCAGGTCTGAATCGGCAAATTTCTCTCCCGGTCGTGCGTCGCGATCGTCATACAAAACGTCAATCCCTTTTTCGGTGAGCGCATTGTACAGCTTTGTCGCTTCGTCCGCCACTCTTCCCGCCTTGTCGGCGATCGCGATGAGATGCACGCGGAACGGCGCCACAGAGTCTGGCCACACAATACCGTCGGCGTCAGCGAGGACTTCTACGATGGTGCCCATCAGTCGTGTTGGGCCAATACCATAGCTTCCCATCACCACATTTTGCTTCTCGCCTTTCTCATTCAAAAAGCGGAGCTCGAGTGGCTCAGAGAAACGCGTACCGAGATTAAAAATATTCCCCACCTCTACTGCTTTTTTCTCGACAAGCACCTCGCGCTTCAGACCAAGATCAGCGAGCACCTCATCGGTGAGTACTTCTTTGTTCACCGCAATGCCCGACTTCTCATCGACATAGATAAAATCCTCGCCCGCATCAGTCACAGTCTGGAACTCGTGCGAATATTTTGCGAAGGAGCCGCCGGAAGCAAATGTGAGGAAGGTACGCTCACCGAGACCCATACGTCGAAACACATTCGTGTATGCCTGCTTCGTTTTTTCATAGAAAGCGGTGTGCTCTTTTTCATCTCGAGAGAATGAATATAGATCCTTCATCAAAAACTCACGGCCGCGCATAATGCCGCTCTTTGCACGGATTTCATTACGAAACTTGGTCTGTATTTGATATGGATACACTGGCAAGTCACGGAATGACTGCACAAAATTTTTCATCAACATGGTGAGCGGCTCTTCGTGAGTGAAACCGAGACCAAGCTCGGTGTCGTTCTTCAATTTCGTCTTGAACCAAATATCCACCACTTTGTCGTCCCAACGATTCGTCTTTTGCCACAATCCTTTTTCCTGCAGCGTCGAAAGGAGCACTTCCTGGCCACCGATCGCGTTCATTTCTTCACGGATAATCTGGTTGATACGGCCGAGTGTCAAAACACCGAGCGGGAGCAGCGAATATACCCCGGCAAGCTCTTTATTGATGTACCCCGCACGGATCAACAGCTGCGCATTACGCGAAACCTCGTCTTTTGGGGCTTCTTTGCGCGTTTTCGAGAAGAGTTGTGATTGCTTCATGTCCTGAATAATACAGGAAATACGCCGTGTCTGCGAGCTTGACTTTACATTATATATATGCTACTATGCTAGGCAAACGTCAGTAAGGGGGTACCGTGTACCGCACCCGTTGACATCGGTCAAATACCAACAAAACCGCGGCTAGAAACCGCACTGCAGAAAGACAACCGTTATGATCCTCGAATTCCTCCTCGGTGTGGCCGCCTTCGGCCTCTTCGTCGGCAGCATTGCCGCCTTCGTCGTCTTCATCAAGATCGGCAAGAAGGCCAAGACCGCCGGCGTGATCTCCACCCCACTCATCATGGGTGGCCAAGTTATCGGCATCGCTATCCTGGTGATGCTGAACTTCCTCCTGATCAGCAAGATCACGGACCGCACTGAAACGCGCCGCGATTTCGCCGCCGTCGGCCACGAGGTGAATAGCCTCAAGGCCGACAACACGGCGATCAGGGCGGAGCAAGAAACGTTGAAGCCCTTGGCCACCAACGCCGCCGCCCTGCTCAACATGGGCACCCGTGTGGAGCTCGCTGATGCCAAGGCCGACAGGGCATTGGAACAGCTCAGTAACCTCAGCGACGCATACGTCGCTGGACTGAACAAGCTGTCCACGAACATCAGCGACCGAATCGACCAGCGCCTCATGGCGTTGCGTATCGCGCTCCAACGCGAGCACGCCGCGTCGATGACGCAGCCGACACTGAACGACGGCCGGATTATCAACCCGAACTTCGTGCCACAGCTACCTCCGCCTCCTGCACCCACCGCCGTCGCGCCCCAACCGCCCCAGCCCTACGTGGCTGCCGGCGTCACGGTGCCCCCCGGCTACTCTGTCCAGCGAGACGATTCGTCGGAGCTGGCAAAAGTGGAGCGTCGCCTGGCCCAGCTTGAAAAGGCCCGCCAGGATGCGAAGCAGGCGCAAAAGAGCGCGAAGGCAACCCAAAAGGTTGCCGCGGCGGCCGCCGACAAAGGCAGCCAAGCCGAACAAGTCGCACTCCTCGCGATGAAGCAGGTCACCGAGCTCAACACCCGTCAAGGCAAAATGGACGATCGGCTCTCAGACATATCCAAGGCGATCGACAAGCTCTTGGTGTTCATGATCTCGACGAACGTCTCCTTGCCCGCCTTGACGGACACCAATCCGCCGGCGGCGCAAGTGCAGCCTGCACAGCCCGCGGTGCCGGCACCAACGGCGCAGACCCCGCCTCTCGCTCCCGCCTTGGCGCCCCAACCGGCGCCAGCAGTGAGCGCAGTGCAGCCGCCGACGAACAACCTGGTCTCCTTCACGCTGACCAACGCGTTCGCTATCGGTCGCAGCTTGTTCCAAGTCCAACGCTGGCCTTGGGAAAAGGGTGGGATGATCGTCTATGAAGTCACCGGGTGGATCAAACCCAGCGACAACATGGTGACGGCCCGCCAGATCGTCCAAGCGACGACCGAGCGGTTCCATAACAAGAACGGCGTGTGGTTCGCAGGTAAGGACTCGGGCAATGCCGAGATCAACAACAAGTTCGTGTTCGAGTTCGGCGAAGCCCTCAAGGCTGTCCGCAAGGGCAACCAGGGCTGGGACCATCTCGACATCGACCCCGTCTTTCGGACCAATCCGAACGGCGGCGCGATCAGCACGAACAGCGTGACTCGCACCAACACACGGCAGGCCAAGGTCAACACCTCCCTGCCAGCGCCCTGAACGGCGACATCAACGCAAAACACAACTCCCCTGGACGCTCACGCGGCCGGGGGATTCTTTTTTATCCCACTACCAATTTCACAATATCGTTGTACGCGATGACAATCATCAACAGGATCAGAAGGACGAAGCCGAGGCCGTTGAGCCAATTGGCAATGATCGGCTTGATTGGCCGGCGGATGATCGCCTCGATGCAGACAAACAAAATACGACCACCATCAAGCGCCGGAAACGGCACGAGATTGAGCAAGGCGAGATTAATCGAGATAAATGCAGTGAAGGACAGTACGTACGCAAATCCCAGAGTGCGCGCCTCGCCGACTTGGCTGGCAATCCCCACCGGCCCACTCACCTGATCCATATCAGCTTGACCGGTGAACACCTGTCCCAAGAAATGCACGATCTGCTGTGCAGTCACGACAACAATGTCTTTGGTGAAAAACAAACCCTCCCACAGCGCACGATGCCATGGCAATTTCAATACTCCGACTTCGTCCATCACGATGCCGATGGCGGCGCGCCCCTGATCAGCGGAGGTATGAGGCGTCACTTCGAGAAACGCGTTCCCTGTGGAAGTCTGAGTTTGTCCAAGACGCTTCACGAGTACAGAAATCGGCTCGTCCGGATGTTGGGCGATCATACGCCGCACACTCGTCGGTGTCACGCCGCTACCGCGCAAAATCTCCTTTGGTGTGTGACCGTCAATGCCGACGACATTGCCCGGGACTTCCGGATTTACCTCAAGGTACACGAGGACATCTTCGGGTAAGAAGCCGGCCGCGGCGGCCGGCGACCCAGGTGCCACCTCGCGAACGACCACCTCCTGGTCGCGTACTGCATCGGCATACCGATCTCCCACAGATACCGGCAAGCCGATCATGAACCCGCCAGAGATGAGTAGCCACGCAAATACAATGTTGGAAGCGATACCTGCAATAAGCACCAGCACCTGCGCGTACTTTGGCTTGCTCACCAAGCTGCGTTTTTTCTCCGGACCTTTCAGCGAGGCCTCATCGGGATTCTCGCCAAAGATTTTCACGTAGCCTCCAAGCGGCAGCAAGTTGAGCGAATACGTGGTCTCGGAGTTTTTCGGCTTCCATTTAAACAAGCGCGGCGGAAAGCCAAGAGCAAATTCATCCACACGAATTCCAAAGGCCTTGGCCATGAGAAAATGCCCCAACTCGTGCACAAACACCAGCGCTCCGAGGATGAGAATGAAAATAATGATCGTCATTTAGCTCTGAATTTCTGCCTCCTTTTTCGCGCGGATCTCGTCGAATTTCTTGTTGGCTTCGTCGACAAGCTTCTGCACCTCTTTTAACATACGCTTCGCCTCATCCTCCTGCATCGTGCCAGCCTTCTGCTGCCCCTCGAGATCCTTCACCACTGGCTCGCGCTCTTTACGCAAAGAAATTCGCGCCTCTTCGAGCTTCTCTTTCGCCAATTTAATAAGGGCAGTACGACGCTCTTCGGTGAGAGCCGGGAACGATGCTCGCACACCCTTCTCATCGGTACGGATCGACAAGCCCAAGCCGGAAGCGACCAATGCCTTCTCGATCTCTTTAATGAGCGATGCGTCCCACGGCGCGACTCGCAGCGACTTCGAATCCTCGATCGCAATGCTCGCCACTTGCGAAACCGGCATCATTGAGCCATATGATTCCACCATCACATTGTCGAGCACAGCAGGGCTCGCCTGACCAGTACGGATAGCAGTGTATTCCTTGCGAAGCCAATCTTCGGTGTGCTTGATCTTGTCTTTAAACGGAGCGAAATTGTATGCCATAGTGGAGCAATCATAACAAAATTTAAACGGTCGCGCAAAAAGAAAAGCCCGAGCAACACGTGGTCGCTGGGGCTTGAGTGAGACTTCCTTCTCACGGAGGATGGAGAGTTACTTCCAGTCAGGTGGGTAGCCGGGGTTGCCCGCGGAGCGCCATCGCTGAAGGTCACCGACGGGATCTCGACGATTATCTGTCGTCGATGACTGCGGGGTGGGAGGCTGATTCAGTGGAGTGAGTTCGAGTCGCACGCTATGCTCGTCGAGCTGCTTGAGCCCGCCCGTGCTGGCCTCGACGACAAACGACGCCATCTTGACCACCCCAAACAAATTGTCCAGGAACTGAACACCTGTGCGGCGCCAATTGACGCGCGAGGTGACCGTGGCGTTCTTGTCGTGGAAGCCAATCTTCCGCGCCGTGAGCCGGTAGGGCCCGCCGCGCTTCGAGAGCCTGATCGCGGCGTATGAATTCGGCGAGAGAAGAACGTCGTTGAGGTAGATCCTCGCGTTCTTTTCGTCCACCGACACATAGAGAGTTTCGCTGCCGCCCTCGGACATCGTGACGCAGCCGGTGAAGGGTGCGACGACGAAGGCGAGGAGGATGAGAGCGAGGAACCCGCGGCGAAAGAGGCCGCGGCCGATACCGACAAGGTTCAATTTCATAATTACAAAGTGCCACACACAACCGCCACAGAGAGCCGACCGAACAACGGCCGATTAGGTGAAACCCCCTGTTTTAGGCTGAGCCGCCAAGATTTCAAGGTTTGGCGAACTTGCTTTATTCTCGCACAAATGAAGCTATTTGTCAATAGCTTGGCCATGCCGCCGGATGTGGGCAGATGAACAACAAAAAAGCCCTCTGTTGAGGCTCTTTTGAGTACGTGCGGATTTTTCATACTTTTCTCATACTTTCGTATGACAAATCCGCACGTATGAAACTTCACTGTCAGACACCCTGCCAATTCGACTGGCCACCTTGATCACTTCAAGGTCAGAGCGAGATATTCGAGAATCATCTTCACGCTCGCCGAACGATCATTGAGGTACCCACGCATCTCGAGCAAAGCCTCAAGATCCTTGCGGTGCACCTGCGTCTCTTGAGTACTTTTTGAGAGGTTCTTTAGAAGTGCGTCAACGAGGGCCCGCGCACCGCGTTTGTCTTTTTCTTCGGCAATCGTCTTCACTAGTGCCATCCGCTTCCCTTTTGATGAGGCAAGGAATTGTTCCGCAATTTTTACTGCGTCTTTCTCTTCGGTCGACCCGTCGGCATCAACCCTGTGCGAACCGGCAGGCATGATCACGAGTCGCGAACGCAACGTCGGCAACAACACCTCAACAGATGGCATCAGCAGAAAAAAGTGTGTATCGGGTGTCGGCTCCTCAAGCACTTTGAGCAACGCATTCTGCGCTTCATGTGTGATCGTGTCAGTGTAGATTACGAACACTTTCTTCGCACCAACATTAGCTGCGGAGCGCTGTTGCATCTCTTTGATCGTGCGAGCTTCATCAATTCCTAGCGACTCAAATTGTCCATGCCAAAAATCTGGGTTGCCGTGGGTCGGAATATTCAGATGCTCTTCAAGGAAAATAAAAAAACGTGCAAGATCATTCGAGCCATGAAGGCAGTAGGCGTGATGAAGCGTCTCGAGGTGGATGTGAGCGAGGAGATACTGGCTCATGTATGTATAAAAATTAGCGCAGATTACCGCTTTGTAATAATCGATTTCTTGTAGGTGTCGAGGTGTTCGAGGGCGATGCCGGTGCCTTTCGCCACACAGTACAAAGCATCTTTCGCAAGCACAGCTTTCACACCGGTGCGGCGATACACGAGCTCGGGGAAATTGCGGAGCATGCTCGAGCCGCCGGTCATCGTGATGCCGTTGTCGATGATGTCGGCCGAAAGCTCCGGCGGGGTCTCCTGCAATACATCTTTGATCGCCTTGATCATGTCGCGGAGTTCCTTGCCAATCGCTTTCACGATCTCGTTCGTCTTCACCTCGGCAGTGCGCGGCAGACCAGTAATAAAATCACGGCCCTTCACCACCATCACCAGCTCTTCATCGAGAGGCACCGCTGAACCAATATTGATTTTGATATCTTCGGACATTTTGTCGCCGATCGAAAGGTTGAAGGTCTTCTTCACATAGTCGGCGATAGCGGCGTCGATACGATTACCTGCACACTTCACTGAAGTCGAAGACACGATGCCGCCAAGCGAGATCACTGCCACGTCGGTGGTACCACCTCCAATATCCACCACCATATGCCCGCGAGCTTCATAAATAGGAATGCCGGCGCCAATCGCCGCGAGGATCGGCTCCTTCACGACGTACGCATTTTTGGCGCCGGCCTTGATCGCCGCTTCGATCACCGCTCGCCGTTCAGTCGAGGTCACGCCCGCCGGCACGGAGATCATCACTTCCGGTTTGAGCAGATTCCACTTCCCCAACGCTTTGTTCATGTAGTAGCGCAGCATCGCCTCGGTCACGCGATAGTCCGCGATCACGCCGTCCTTCATCGGACGATACGCGATGATATTGTCGGGTGTGCGACCGATCATCGCCTTCGCTTCGAGACCCACCGCGAGAATGCGATTGTCCTGCTCGGACACGGCCACCACCGAGGGCTCATTCAACACAATTCCCTTCCCAGGCAAAAAAACGAGCGTGTTCGCCGTGCCAAGGTCAATACCGATTTTCTTCGTGAAAAGCGCCATAATGTGCCGTTATCATACGCCGAGCAGCCGTATTCGGCAACTTGACGCTTTTTTGTCGTAGGATATGATTGCAAGTGACAGAACCTGCTCGAAGGAGCGTTTCGCTGTCATTTCAAATATGCCTTGGCCACCTTCAAGTGAGGGTGTGCCCCCTCCGCTGAAATAACTGTGCGGAGCCAAATCCGAAAACGCCTCAGAGCAAATCTCTGAGGCGTTTTCGTATCGCCTCGACCTCTTCCGCAGCCAATTGGAACAACTTCTTTTTGAGACGACGGGAGTCGACCGAACGGAGGTGTTCAAATACGACAAAACTAGGCGGCTCACCGACACGTGTAATTTCGTGATGCGTTAGATATTTTGGACGTTGGCGTGTAAGTGGCAGTATCCAACACAACCTTTGATTGCATCTTTTGATAATCAGAACTGGACGTAGAAAAGCTGGGGGTGGTCCATCTTGCTCACGGCCGATGTTCACACCGAGATAGGCCAACCACACCTCACCCTGAACAAACGCATTCCCCTTGAAATCAGAGTGAATTCGTATCTGCAGCGCATTCCATGCGTCGAAATCTTTCTTGTATCCTATTTCAGTATGTTTCCGATCGTTTTCCACCCAATAAGCCTAGCAAAAGGGTGATAGAGAAACTGCTAAAAAGTGCTAAAGGAACAATCAAAAAAGAATCAAGAAAAAATGAAGACGTGGGACTATTTCTCCCGTCGAATAGTGGCGCCGAGCGCAGCGAGGCGCTCTTCGAGCTTCTCGTACCCGCGATCGATGTAGTAAGCATTCTGGATTACCGAAGTGCCTTTCGCCACCAAAGCCGCCATCACCACCGCAAAGCCGGCGCGAATGTCGTGTGCCTGTAACGGTTCATCTTTGCCGAGCGCAAGCAGCATTTTTGTTTCGCCATTTTTTTGAGTCGCATCTTCGCCACCAAACCCTCGCACCAACACCTCTCGCGGATTCATTTCGGTGATATCGGCGCCCATACGGATGAGGTCCTGCACATATTTAAATCGTCCTTCATAGATCGTCTCAAACATAATCCCCTCGCCTGCCGTGTGCGCAAGAAACGCCACCATCTGCGGCTGTAGGTCGGTCGGAAACCCTGGATACTCATGAGTCCGCACACTGAAGCTGGAAACATTGGCCCATTTCGTCTTCGCATTAGCTGTAATATAAATTGAGTCTTTGCCGATCACCAGAAGCACGCCGGCATTCTGCAAAGCCGAAGTGACCGACTCAAGATGAAGCGGGTTGCAACGCTCGATGAGCAAATCATCTGCACACAGCGCACCAAGCAACAAGAAACTTCCCGCCTCAATGCGATCAGGGATCGTGTGATACTTTTTGCCATCGGCATTCAAAAGACCTACGCCAACAATGGTCATGGTCGGCGAACCAATTCCCGAAATCTTCGCACCGCACTGCACCAAAAATTCAGCGAGACTCACGATCTCCGGCTCCATCGCACAATTTTTCAAAACGGTCGTACCTTTCGCCAATACCGAGGCCATCATCAAAGTTTCAGTGCCACCCACGGTCTGCAACGCAAAGAAGATCTCCGCGCCGACAAGATTTTTCTCTTGACCGACATCGATTGTGTAATGATCACCGCTCACCACCACCTTCGCGCCGAGCTTTTTGTAGGCATCAATATACAGGTCGATCGGCCGCGCACCGATCACGCAACCGCCAGGAACATTGAAAGATACCTTGCCGAAACGTGCGAGCAGCGGGCCAGTGAGCATCACCGAGCCTCGCATTGCTTTGGTAGTCTCGTGGTCAAGATCGGTGGAAACAATCGTCGAAGCATTGATGCGAATTTCTTTTTTTGCCGCGTCCATCGACACCTCTGCACCGGCCAAGTGCAACAAATGTGCGAGTTTTTTCACATCCTCGGTATCCGGCGCGTTCGCAATCACCAATTCATCGGCAAACAGCACACTCGCCGCCATGGCCTTGAGTACGGCATTTTTGGCGCCATTAATCTGCACCTTCCCTTTCAGCGACTTTTTTCCTGCCAATCCCTCGATAATCAAGCAATCTCTATGCATCACACGATTGTAAGGCGGAACTTCCTTTTTGTCGATGCAACAGCTACTATAGGTATGTGCAGATCATCCATGTTATCCCCTTCGCCAAAGGCCTTGGCCGAGAGACGCTTTCCTATTTCAGCGCAGAGCCAATCGTCCTCGGCTCGATCGTCACGGTGCCGATCAACAAACGTGCCGTCTCTGGTATGGTCGTCTCCTGCGAGAGCGCCGAACATTTAAAATCGGAGATCAAATCCGCCTCTTTTGAGTTGAAAAAACTCTCCTCGACCAAAAGTGCACCCTTCTTCCTCCCGGAATTCATCGAAGCTGCCAAACGTGCGGGAACCTATTTCGCCACTACTACCGGCGCCGTCCTCAGCGCCACCATTCCAAAGGCACTTACCGAAAACCCCTCTGACTTCCCCGTCACACACACCGACCGTCGTCAGCAGCCGCTCCACGAAGCCTTCATCTTGCAGACTGACGAGGAAGAACGTTTCGGCCATTACAAGAGCCTGATTCGCGAGACCTTCGCACGCAAAGGCTCGGTCTTTTTCTGCCTGCCCACCATCCACGACATTCACGCTGTCGCCAAAAAGCTCGAAAAAGGTATCGAGGAATACACGTTCATTCTCCACGGCTCTCTCAGCAAAAAAGAGTTGGTGCAACGCTGCAAAGCTCTGCTCGCCATCGATCACCCGGTACTGATCATCGCCACCGGGCCATTTTTATCGCTTCCACGCAAAGATATTGGTGCCATCATCGTGGAGAAAGAGAGTTCACGTTCATATAAAACCCAACAGCGGCCATACCTCGATATCCGTACCTTTGCGGAATACGTCGCCAAGCAGCTGCGTTCGAAAATCATCTTTGGCGATATCTTTTTGCAGACCGAGACTGTCCACCGCTACCAAAACGGCGAATTCCAAGAATTATATCCAATCAAATTTCGCTCCCTCACTACCAGCGAATATTTCGTCGCCGACCTCCGCCGATACAAAACCGAAGTGCCAGCCAATGGTGTTGCGAAAAAATATCAGATCATTAGCGATGAATTTGCCGAGCTCGTGCGCGCCAACCAGCGCAACAACGAACACCTCTTCGTCTTCGTCGCCCGCAAAGGTCTGTCACCCACCACCATCTGCGGCGACTGCGGCACTATCGTGGTGTGTCGTGAGTGCCGGAGCCCTGTGGTCTTGCACGCTTCGAAAAATGGCCCGTTCTTTTTGTGCCACAAATGCGGCGAGCGACGTTCAGCCGAGGAGCGTTGCACCAATTGCGATAGCTGGAAGCTGGTGACGCTCGGTGCGGGAACAGAAAAAATCGAGGAGGAGATACGCAAGATCGTCCCTGACGCGCACATTTTCTCACTCAATCGGGATTCCATCACCACGCACAAGCAAGGCGCGAAGGTGGTCGCCGCGTTTTACGACACCCCTGGTAGCATTTTGATCGGCACGGAGATGGCGCTCTTGTATTTGGATGCTCCCGTCGAAAATAGCGCCATCGCTTCCATCGACTCTCTCTTCTCTATCCCCGATTTCAAGATCAGCGAAAAAGTGCTCAGCATTTTGCTTCACATTCGCTCTTGCACGCAGAAGATGCTCCTGCTGCAGACCCGTAACCCCGACCAACCACTCTTCGGCTACGCATTGAAAGGCAACATCCTCGACTTCTACCGCGAAGAGATCGCCTTGCGAAAAACATTTCACTACCCGCCCTTCAGCACGCTCATCAAGCTGTCGATCGAAGGCAAGAAGGACGACATTGTCGCCGAGATGAGCAGAGCGAAGACTGTGTTTGCCGATCAAGAAATGGACGTGTTTCCATCTTTTGTGAAGGGCAAGAATGGCACATCAATCCTTCATGCACTCATCAAGGTGCCAAAAAAAGAGTGGCCTAAACCGCAGCTCATCGAGCGTCTTCAGAGCCTGTCGCCACGTTGGACGATCAAGGTTGATCCGGATAGCTTGCTCTAGGAGGTACCAGGGAATGGCTCAGTTAGGGTAGTTTTTTGCCATCTACAACCTATTGACACCCTTGGATGGTGTGCTATACTAACACTGGCCCCGACAAAAACAGCCCCGGTTCCTCCCACAGCGTCTCTCGCCCACCCCGAGAGAAAGTGCCAAACGAGAAAACCGTCGTCCCAAGGTCTTTGACCAGCCTTGGACCAAGGTTGGACGGGGAGCTGGGCATCCCGCTCTCTCCCCGTCCCGCCCCAGCTGTCACTGCTCTTTCCGCAACAGGTACGCTGATCACTCTTCCCGACTGATCGCATACCACCCCCAGCGCACACCCTTGAGGTTGCGCTGGTTTTTTTTGACAAAATCGGCTAGTATGTGGCAATGAAGCCGATACTCCAAAAGGAGGCTCCTGTCCTCCGCCAACATGCCAAACCGGTGCCTCTGAAGGACATCGGCGGTGCTCGTCTGAACGCGATCCTGAAGGACATGCGCGAGGCTCTCGCCAAAGAAGCCGATGGCGTGGGTCTCGCCGCCCCGCAGATCGGAGTGCCGCTGCGCATGTTCGTTATCTCCGAACTCGTGTTCTCCTCACTCCGCGAGAAAGGAGGTACCGATGAAAAAGGAGATACCGGGGCCGCTCGACAGCTTGTATATATCAATCCGGAGATTATCGCGACCTCGAAAGACAAAAAGCAAATGGAGGAAGGGTGCTTGAGCGTTCGGCCGTTGTTTGGCAAGGTGCGCCGCGCGTCAAAGGCCACGATCCGAGCATACGACGAGCACGGCAACGCCTTTGAGCGCGGCGCCAGCGGACTTTTGGCCCAGATCTTCCAACACGAAGTCGACCATCTCGATGGCATCCTTTTCATCGACAAAGCGAAAGACATCCGAGAAATGCCCGTACCGGAGCAGATCCAGACACATGAGCACTGATCCAAAATTGCATATCGCTTTTTTCGGTACGCCAGAATTCGCCGTCGATATTTTGAATGAATTAGAAAAAGTCGGGCTCTCGCCGGCACTCGTGGTCACCAACCCAGACAAACCAAAAGGCCGCAAGCTTGTCCTCACTCCCCCGCCTACGAAAGTGTGGGCCGAGAAGCGTGGCGTCAGGGTCGCTCAGCCCGACACCCTGCGAGATGGCAAGCTGCTTCAAGAATTACGTAAAGAGCGATGGGACCTTTTCATCGTTGCTGCATACGGCAAGATCATCCCAAAGGAATACGTCGACCTGCCGCTTCATCGCACGTTGAACGTACATCCGTCGCTATTACCAAAATTCCGTGGTGCTTCACCGATCCAATCAGCCGTGATCGCGGACGAAAGGCATACCGGTGTGTCTATTATGATGCTCGATGAGGAGATGGACCATGGGCCAATCCTCGGCCAAGAAGAACATGTTGTGAAGGAATGGCCAAAAGTGGATGAACTCGAACGCGCGCTCGCGCAAAAGGGCGGAGCCCTGCTCGCGCGCCTCATCCCGCAATGGATCGACCGCACCATCGAAGCCGTACCCCAGGAGCACCATCTTGCAACCTATACCAAAAAGATTTCAAAGATCGACGGCCTGATCAACCTCGAAACTATCGCCGCCGACCCCTTCGCCGCCTTTCGAAAAATCCAAGCCTATGCCGGCTGGCCAGGTGCGTATTTTATGGAACCCGAAAACAAGCGTGTCATTATCAGTGACGCGACTTTTGAAAACAACGAGCTCACCATCCACAAAGTGATCCCCGAGGGCAAAAAGGAAATGACGTACGCGACCTATCGAACGCAAAAAGCCTAGCGACTAACCTCGCCAAGGAAAACCCTTAAGCATATCCTTGATCTTCTGTCCGCCACGTCGCAATCGGCTCTGTTGCTTTCCCTTCTTTGAGACGATACTGCGAGTGATTTCGTCTTTCACTGCATCAATCGCCGCGTACAGATCCGCGTGTAATTCTTCTGCGCGCAAATGCATGTCGCCGGCGTGAAGATTTACTTCAGCGCGAAACTGCGACTCACCCGCCTTGTGGTGATGGGTAGTGACTTCAATTTCAACATCCGCCCGCGCCGCATCTCGGTGCGCTTCATCGATAAGCTTTTCCACATTACCTATCTTCTTCTCGACGTATTGGAGGATGGCCGGAGTGAGCGTGGTGTTCGTCGCTTTGGTAGTGATACGCATGTGGGTGTGTGGTTAGTGAGTATGGCCGACGTTGTACTGCAGGGCTCTTACCTCTCTATTTTAGCAGATTCGGCAACGCGACTCAATCTCTTTCAATCACCAACATCGACACTCAAGATTTTTGAGGGCGAATGATGTCCAGAGATGATCCTGACCTTCCCTACCGGCAACTTGAAATGTCGGGCGACTAGCTCGAGCACTCGGCCATTCGCCAAGTTACGCTCCGCCGCCTCGCGCACCGAAATCTCAAAATGATCGCGGGTCTTCCGCATAAACCTCTCCTCTTTGGCGCTGGCTTTTACCCGGATTTTTACATACATCGCCTTCCCATTTTATCATTTTCTTGACCAAAAGCGTGCTTTCAAATATACTTATCCCAGCGTTTGGAGGGTTCGCCCTCTCACGGCACTAAGCTGTAACCAAACGCGAACAAAGGACACCGCCAAAATGCGGTGTTTTTTGTTTTCATACTTAAAGGTCTTTTAGCAAATCCTTATCGTGCAACGCGCGCTCTTTCGTATTCGAGTTGGTACCCCAGACAGGAATGATGCTCCAGAAAAACTTTTCTCCATCTTCCACCTGCTTCACCAATATCTTTATCCTGAATTGTTCAATGATTGCAATGAATTCGTAATAACTCACCAACTTAAGAACCGTGTCGGTCCTGCTGTGAATTTTCACCCTCTCAAATACATTAGTGCGCAAAAGACCCTGGAGCGTACCGGATGCTCCGAGTATTTTAGGGACAAACGCAATGAGTTTAAAGCGCATGTACTGATCCTCAAGACTCCGAGCTTTGCCTCTTTGCTTAAATTTCAAGTGCCCGATACCCTGAGCATTGAAAGAGACCTTCTCCTTGAAGTACGGACAGTACACCTGCCCTATGTTTTGATAGAACAACTCTCCTTTCTCTTTGACCGATTCGAATTTGGACACATCGACCATGGGAGACAATTGTATCGAAGTGGAATGGCAAAAAGCCAGCATTTTCTTTAGAACTTTTTTATCCCGCCCTCGACAGAACGACCACTTCACTTTTCCACGGTTTCTGATAAGATAGCTCGCAGAAGGTCTTTTTGATGCACTCAGTAGCGCGATATTCCGGGATAGCTCAGCGGTAGAGCAATCGCCTGTTAAGCGATTGGTCGTTGGTTCGATCCCAACTCCCGGAGCATTTTAAAAGCCATGAATTTCAAGAGGTGTTTGACGTACATAGAACTTGTTGCGAACTTTTGAGACGACTTTGACAGAATCCTTATCCCAAAATGCTATACTTTTTAACATGCTAGATTTTCTTAAGCACCTCAGATTGAATTATCAGTTTTTTATTCTCTCAGGGCCATTTTTGCTGGGCGGCTTATTTTCCCCTAGAACAACCATTTTGCAATTTTTGATCCAGTTCATCTCAATCCACGGACTCTTATTTGGAGGCGTCACTGCATATAATTCCTACTACGACAAGGATACTGGCCCAATCGGAGGATTGGAACACCCACCGATAATGAAAAAGTGGATGCTCTATGCATCTTGGGGACTTCAAGGCGCTGGTCTTCTTATTGCTTTGGTGAGTGGCTGGGTATTTAGCATTCTTTATGTAATCAGTGTCCTATTTTTCTGGCTATACAGCAGCCCACATACCCGCTGGAAAGGCAGCCCCACTATGAGTTTCGTAGCCATCGGAATAGCAACGGTAGTATGTTCTTTTGGTTTTGGGTATATTTCTTTTGGTGGTCAGATTTTTAACTACAACCTACTAATAGCAGCATTCGGTGCCACCTGTCTTGTCCTAAGTATGTATCCGTTATCACAGCTATATCAGATCGAGGCAGACAAAAAACGTGGGGATACCACATTTGCTGTTAAATACGGCCTGAAAGGGGTTAGGACTTCTTTTATTGCGTTTTTTGATTTAGGCGGATTACTTTTGTCATACTCTTTTTTAAAAATTTCAAATTCTGTTAGTGTGATTTCTCTTTTAGTGGAAGTCTGCGTTGGGTTATATGTATATACCGTATTAAAGAAGGTGTCTTCAGACGAGAGTGCTTATAAAAAAATTATGAAGACAAAATACATCAGTGGAATGGCCTTCTCGATAATGATCTTGACACTTTTCTTTTTCACATAAATAGACTCAGAGACCTTGGCGAGACGTTAACATGTGCACTCTGTGAACATATAGGCAGGTACACAGAGGTTCAACTATCCCGAACCACCTCTGCGCCACCAAAAAATGACCTGCCTTAAAATCGCCTACCCCTCGCCAGCTCATTGCGCTATACTTCTTTCATCATGCGCGAGATTGAGATTAAGCTGCGAGTGCCTGACCTCGAGCCCATAGAGGCTAAGCTGAGGGCACTTGGCTGTGCCATCTCTGCCCCACTCACCCAGACCGACATCAATTTTATTCATCGGGATGATGTGAGGTGGTTCGAGCCATTAGACAGCGAATGGGTGTATCCACGTCTCCGTATCCAAAGCCAAACAGACACAAATGGAAACAAGGAAACCGAGACGCTCATATTCACGATCAAAAAACCTCTCAGGAACGAGAGCGACTGCCGTGAACACGAGCTTCACGTGGATGACCCTGAGGAAGTACGTGGAATGATGGATATGTTTGGTTACAAAGAGGGTGTCACCGTAAAGAAGGTTCGTCGTACCACCTCACTCCAAGACTACGCTTTTACTCTCGACGCCGTCGAAAAGCTCGGAAACTTCATTGAGATAGAGCGAGTCATCACCGACCAGGAAGCCGCGCAGCAGGGCGCCGAGAAAATTCAAGAGGAAATGACGGCCTTTGCTGAAAAAATGTTTGGGCTCAAGCGCATCCAAGTCGTCCTTCAAGGTTACGATATCCAGATGTATTACGCGCAGAAATAATTTTATAGAAAAAACCGGCCGACAATGACGTCGGACGGTGTTGCGCCTGCAATTTTGCAGACACAACGAGTGCGACTCAGGCTGTGACGCCTTCACGCGCCTCTGTGGCGGGTGCAAGCAACTTCTCCAGCTCATCGAGCTTCTTGCGAAGGAAGCCGGCAGTCTGGCGAAGCTGTTTGGTGACAGCGATGTCCACCAAGATTTTCAAGGCCGCCACCGACAGCAGTCCCTGCATGGCCATCTGGACGACCTGATGAGTGTTGTTGTGCACCCGGAGACCAATGATGGCTACCTGGTCAATCTCGAACTGGGCCAAGGGCCGCCCTGCCATATGCGAAGCGTGAAGCGCCAAGTCATACGACCCGCTTTCGACGCGAGTCGCGAGCATCTGTTCAAGCTCGCTGGCCGTAAAATCACGCTGGAAGACGTCGAGCACCTTCCGAGCATCCACATAGTCGGTGCGGAGGAGTGAGGCCACCAAGACGAAGTTGAGTTCTTCGTAGGTCAGCTGACGGTTTTGGCCGGCGGCCAAGGCGGTCGCCAAGTCGTAGGTGCAGCGTTCGCAGGTGGCAGACACGGGGTGTCCGCAAGGGTTTTGGTTCATGGGGTGTTCTTTCCGAATTGGTGCCAGAATGCCGTCTGGGCCGGAGAAGCTTGTTTCAAGGTTCCGGCGTCAAACTACACTATAACGTGGGTTGCTGTCAATAGTCACGTGGCGAATTCACCTTTACACAACTTGACCTCGCCAAGCAAAAACGCTAGTCTGAACCAAGCGTAGTCAGCCAAACCACCAAACGAAAGGCCCACCGATGAACCTCACAGTTGCAAGTCTCCGCCTCTACCCAATCAAGTCCTGTCAGGGCGTATTGACCGACTTTCTCAACCTTGGACTTTCTGGCCCTTTCATGGACCGAAGCTATGTCCTAACGGATGAGAACGGGCTATTCCTCTCCCAGCGAACAGTGCCGGAAATGGCCATGATTCGTGCATCTGTCGGCCGCAGTCCGGAAAGCGGTTTCGCTCTTCAAGTCTCGGCGCCTAACATGTGTCGCTACTTCATCCCTGTTTCGCATGGAGAATCCGTCTTGCTTCCCGAATTCAAAAGGCGCACCGTCACGATCCACAAGGATCAATGCGAGGCAGTGGACCTGGGAGACACCCACGCACGATGGTTCTCGACCTTCCTCGGTCGATCATGCCGCCTAGTGAGACAAAATTCCAAGCAACCACGTCTTCGCACGCCGAGTTCGGTCGGACACGAGATTCAGGTCAGCTTCGCCGACGGCTATCCGCTCCTCGTCACCACAGTCGCCTCGCTCGCAGACCTCAATCGCCGCATTCATGAGAGAGGTGCCGAGCCAGTGCCGATGGACCGCTTCCGTCCCAATATTGTTTTGGATGGTTGTGATGCCTACGACGAAGATCTTTGGCCCAGGCTGAGGATCGGCGATGTTGTGCTCACAGCGGCAAACAAGTGCGTGCGCTGTGTTGTGACCACAGCAGACCAGCTCACCGGCAAGCGCGGCCACGAACCACTTCGAACTCTCGCCACCTACCGCAAGGGCACTGACGGAGGGGTGGAATTCGGCCGCAACTTCATTGTGACAAAGCCTGGCATGGTCAATGTCGGCCAAAGCGCTGAAGTGCTCACTTGACCCAATGACTTGCAACAACAGTTCACCGCCGCAGGAGAGGCTCCTGCGGCGGTTTTTATATCCCTGATGTTTGCTATACTTCCCTTATGAAAACACCTCAATCTGCTGGACTGCTATTTAGTGTGACCTGCCTCTTCATCCTCCTCGCCGGCACCAACGCCGCACATGCCACCGTCGGCGGACCAACTTTCGTCTACGACTTCACCTACAACCCGGCAAACGAATCGGTGTACTACGTAAAAAATTCCGAAAGTGGCCGAGGCTGCCCACCGGAGTTATTGAAAATATCTTTGGCTACAGGCAATTCGCAAGTCGCCTATTCCTGCGACGAAGGCGAGAGGCTCATTGTGCCTGCAAACGGCTACAGCATCTCCCCCGTCAACGCCAAGATCGCCTCGCTCACCAACGGCTTCAAGCCACTCACACCGATACACCTGAAGAAAAATGATCTTTCTGTCGACGTCCGTTTTGTGAATTACGAAAACATCAGTCCGGAGGTGAGCGAGATTCTGAAGGCCAATTTTATCGCTTCGGTCTCTCAGGCCGGCAAGAAGCTTGTCGAATTCCCCATCGTCGGTTGCAAGGAAACACAGCCATTCACTCTCGCTGGCTACGCAATCCCTGGTTTTGAGAAAAAGATCGTCCTCCTCCTTTCTGCGAAGGGCGATTGTTGGGAAGGCGGCTATATTAACGAAAACCTCCATGTTGTCGGCGGAGTCACAGTACTCGACAGAGCATCGGTCGTGGATTTCGCCAAAGACAACTCACCACTGATCGCGGCCAATGGTACCATTGAGGTGTTTGCGGCTGACAACAAAGTCGTTGCGTCCACAACGACAAATACCGCTTCTCAAAACGCCGGAAGCGCACTCAATTTTGGCATACTCCTCGTAGGTGCTGTCATCATTGGCCTCGTAGTCGGTGTCATCTTGGGAAAGATTCGTAAATAACCAGAAACACTAGGAACCTGGGAGCCGGAGCGGCTATTTCTGCCGGACGATTCGCCACATCTTCACCAGCAGGATCAATACGAGTTGAATCGCAATATTCGCCACGATCAAGCTGAGTGCGGCCAGGCCAATGTTCATCAGAAAGTTGGATTGCACAAAGAAAAGCAGTATGAGCAGTGGCCATATATTTTTGATATCTTGCGGCGACGGCCCAAGCATTGCTCCCGCATTGAGGCACAGCAGGATCATCACCCAGCTCTGCCAATGGAATGGATTGAGTTGCGTCAGTTGGGCGAAGACGTCTCCCGTTGCTATAAAATATCCGTCGAGCAAAAAGTGATTTATCGCATAGAGGAAAGCAAGCCCGCCAGCGATCGGCGCGGCCGAGATGAGCAACGCTCCCAGTATCGGCAGTCTTGACGGCCGATGGATGACATGCGGCTGATACGAAAACACCTTGAACTCCTCGATCTTCGCCCCCGTCGCCAGGCACAGGAGCGCATGTGACGACTCGTGCACAAACGCACCAATATAGTACAAAGCGTGGGTGAGGCGATAATTCAAAAACTGCCAATTCAGCCAATTACTCGCGTAGCCGAGTACGACAATGAGGACGATGACTAGGCCAAGGCTAAGTGACATATGTAATAAGGATAGCACGCATCTTTTATTTCTCCTGTTCCCTACTGCGTGACCCGAACAGTATCCGCCTTCACCACCAATTCGCTCTGCCCTGCTTCAAACATGCCATTCACCGCCACCACATCGCCCACCTGAATATCTCCGATCGCGAGCCGGCTACCCTTTTGATCCAAAAAGCTAGTGCCGAAGTGGCGAGGGCCGTAATAGGTTTCATTTGTGCGGATCGTCCACGACATTTTCACGGTATTCCAGGAGGTGCTTATTTTGATGTTTGTGCCGGAGACAGATTCGACGTGGGCGCCCTGAATATACACCATGCCGTTGTTGGCAACGTGGATTTCCAAAATTGGAGCTTTCTTGACCTGAGATACCCGTGCCGGCTGTACAGTGACCTGATCTGTCTCCAATCCCTGAGCCTGCGCGATTTCGACGCGTGGTGGCACCAGGCTGAAAGAAAGCGAGAGAATACCGATCGCAAAGACCGAAAAAGAGACGCTCAAGAGGGTTTTGAGGTACGGTCGAGCATTCAACAATGAATGTATTTCGCTCTGGGGTTTCATACCCATACAGACGCTGGGGCGAGGAGAATATTACAGTGAGTAAAGACTCACTGGTTTATCGGAATTTGCATTATGCATTTTTTGCATATTGCTTTTTTCTTCAATCTCACCATCCTTGAAAAGGTTATTGATATGCCTAGATACTACAGACTGATCAATGTTAAATAGCCTGACGATTTGCGCCTGCGTCGCCCAGACCGTCTCATGGGGAAAATCGCCACGCAGCTCGATGGCCCCGTCTTTCGCCTGGTAGATGAGTGCTTTCTGATTTTCTTTTGTATTTTTTGATATCATCTTTGTTGCAATAGTATACAAGAGCCAATTGTTAAAACGCAAGCAAAAAACTCATACGGATTTTATCTCAAAGCGATATGCGCCGTATTTTTCGATAGAAATTTCATCAAAATTGAGTGGGCGGGCACTGACGACGAGGCCCGAAACCTGTGCAATAAAAACCTTGCAAAACCTCTGTTTTTGAGTAGTATGAAAGTCGGCAGCATCCTGTTGATGCTTTGCTTTTTGCCACAACGGCAGCCAAGAAACGCGACCTTGAGAAAGGAACCTCCCCCTATGGCACTCGGAACACTTGGTGAGATCATAGAAAGTGGTCTGCAACGAAAACTGAACGGTCGCTGGCAATCGAGAGACCAGGCCCCCTGGAGATCCCTGAGGTATGTCGGGGTGGAAGACGGGAACGGCCAGACAAACGGTCATGGCCTGAAAAATGGCCGGCCTCAGGAAAAAGATCCTTTGAAGAAACTGCTCGAGAGCCTCGACCAAGAAGAACGTGCTGTTCTGTTTGACATCTGCAGAGGAGAGGTCCACCCGGCGATCAGGAATACCGACCGGAAAAGTCCTCCGATCGTGGAAACGCAATGCGCGAGCCTCAACCGGAAGATCCGGAAGCTCGTGCCAAACTTTCCTGGCACGACAGGTAGGCTGATCCGCATTGGTCTCGCACTCGGTGTGACAAGGGTCCGCACGATCACCGCTCGCGGGGGTGCACGACTGACCCCCGTTGTCCAATTGAGTGACGGGGAATTCCAACTCCTCTTGCTCGTCGGCCGAGGTTCCGACAACAAGGAAATTGCGGAGGCGCTGAACATCCCCATCGGCAGGGTCGAAGACCGGAGAAAGAAATTGACACGGCGGCTTTCTCGCGAGGCTTTCGAAAAAATCGACGGGCTCGAACGAGATGTCGTCATGGATACGACGGAGATCATTCACCTCTGTCTGCATGAACGACTGGTCAAACCCTTCACCTTCGACCCTTGGCTGAAGGCGCAAACTGGCCGATAGCCGAAGTCGGTGCATTGCGCTGCACTGCACGGCAATCCCTCCCATCACCGCACGAGTCTGGCACACTGCTGGACCACGGCGGTTTTTTATTCAACTATCTGAACACATGTTCACCGTTGATCAATCGAGGAGTGAATGTGAAATCGAATCCATGGTATCACCTGGCGCTGGGCTGAATGTTACAGAAGTGATTCCTGGAAACTGGAGCAAGGTCTTTTCTACCAACGGTTTAATTTTCGCAAGACTCACAGATACGCCGGCCCATCCATCGAGGTCCATTCCAAGTAATATGTATGCTGTACCATTCACCAATTTAAAGTAAACAACTCGCGACCCTTGAAAACCTCCCTGTGTATCTATTACCTCGGCAACAGCCTGTACACTCGCCTTCATTATATCTGTATCCTTTGGAACAGTGACAGTGACCTGCTTTTTAACAAAGGGCCACGAACCTGAGGGATTGGGCTTGCCGTCGAAGATATACTCATTCATCGCCTTTTCATACGCATCCATATCCCTGGGAACCATAATATTCACACTCATTTCAGTCGTCGTTTTAGTGGAAGGATGGCTCAATTTAAAGGTAGAAACAATGTCCTTTAAATCAACCTTTGGCTTCGCTGGTCTCGGATCTGATACTGGATTCATTTCATATGTGTACAGAACTTCGATGACCAAGTCCGCAGTTTCATTTACAAAGAAGTAACCATAGGAACCAACATCTGGATATGTTTTATTTTCAACATAACACCATTCCGTACCATTTATTTTGATCGAATCCTTATTCACCAGGTTTGCCTCAGTCCCTTTGGTATAAGTAACGCATTTATTTGAACTGATATCATACGCATACACTTTTTTATCACCCGATGCAAAAGAGTATTTATCGAGATTATAGACACCGATAGTTACACTTAGAGCGTGGCCACTTTCTTCAGGCAACATGACTCCCGAGACTCGTGCACTGTACAGTGCACCTTGTGCGGTCCGATCTGCAAATTCTCCGAAAAAAGAAGGGATCTTTAGCTCAAAGCCATACTTCTCATTTCTGTACGTTTTCCAATCTGCGGTTGTGCTTGGCAATATTGGAGTCGCGATCAATTTCCCTTGAGTATCGAGTGTGTAACTGACGGTGACAGGCTCACTCGCGTTTTGCTGAACACCTGGCGCGTTACGAAGTGCATCTGGCACCACCACGACTTTGAGAAAGGCCTTAATTCGCATGCATACTTTAAAGTCCACGACCGTGAGATCGGAGCAGACCTAGTACAGGACACATTTTTGAAAACATGGAAGTATCTCGCCAAGGGGGGCAAGATCGATGTCATGAAGTCTTTCCTCTATCACGTTCTCAACCACCTCATTATCGACCAGTATCGAAAAAATAAAGCCTCGTCACTCGACGATCTTCTCGAAAAAGGTTTTGAGCCCGCAGCACCCGACTCTGAGCGTCTCATCAACACATTGGACGGCAAGCGAGCGATCGCCTTGATCCAGCTTTTGCCGGTGAAATACCAGAAAATCATGCGCATGCGCTTTGTGCAAGATTTGTCACTCGAAGAAATGGCGACTCTCACCGGACAATCGAGAAATGCCATGGCCGTGCAGGTGCATCGCGGAATCGAAAAGATGAAAATCCTCCATAGCGGCGCCTAGATTTTTCGTTCGGCAAACACAACAAGTCGCTGAGAATATGTCTGCTTCAAGACATCCCAAACTCCTGTACAAGTGATGAGATTGAGGTGCGCTTTTCCGTCATCTGAGACAAACACCTCGGGGATAGTCTCGTCCGAGCCATAGATTCGAATTGAGCGCACAACAAACTCCGTCATTCGACCATTTCCGTCTTCGGTAGAAATGAGGTCACCTTTTTGCATGAGAGACAGGTTATCAAACACTGCCGGCAGATTATTATTCCAGCCAAAATGTCCGGTGATGACTGCACTTCCCTTTTCTCCTGGGCGAGGACCGAGTTTGTGCCAAGCGACATTCGCTGAATCTTTTGGAATGCCCAGTGCACTTCCAGAAGTGAGGCCGACAGCTTCGATGGGAGCATCAACATGTATACTTGGTATTTTGATTTGAACGGGAATTCCGATAGACACATCAGAATAAGCGGCAGCTCGAGGGGCTGTCTCGAAAAAACTCATGAAGAAAGGTGTCCAAAGAATGCTAGATACGAGAAACAAACCAAACAATGTGTATGGGATCAGTTGCACAGAGGAGACAGAAATGGTGTTCGTATCTTGCACACCACTGAAGCCGAATGCCGTACTCCTCTATTACAGTTCGAAACTAGTTCTTTGGACCCACGCCTGCCGCAGGAAGGGTTGGGGTGTTCACTGTTGAGTCCACAGCACCAGGAGTCGTGACTACGTCTGAATCTGTCATATCAATGACATTTTCATCACTCACTATAGGGGTGGTAGACGCGGTCTCCATTGAAGTGTCGCTCTTTGACTTTGAGCTGGTTGCCCAGATAAGGCCAAGAACAACGATAATAACGACGAAAATCCAGATAGCGTTTTTGTTTGTGTCTTGCATAATGGGATGATTATACGCCTCAAAAAGCATCCCGTATAGTTCACGCCTGCCTGGTTTCGTTCTGTAGTATTTTAGTACTTTCGCACCACTCCGCGCACAATAGCAGCCACCTTGAGGTCGTATTCTGGATACATCGCCTTCATGGTGCGATTGGCTGGCTCAAGATATGTTTTACCACCGCGCTTGCGAAAATATTTCATCGTCCAACCACCATCGATCTCGGCGATCACAATATCACCATCCTTCGGCTCACCACGTCGCTCGACGATTACTAGATCGCCCTCTTTAATCCCCTCTTCGATCATTGAATCGCCTTTCACTTCCAAAACAAAGGTCTTGCTGCGTTCACCGACCAGATAATCATCGAGACTCATGGTATCTGAAAGCGTGTCTGCGTTGGTTGGAATACCAGCCTCCACCAATCCAAGAAACGGCACCTCACTGAAGAGACTGTTCGGCACGAGGCGGCCGGTAGCATCCTTCTGCACGATCCCCTCCTCCACCAGACGATTCACCAATTTATACACCGCGTTCTTCGATTTGAAACCGACAAGTGCCATGATCTCGGCATAGGCCGGCATGCGCTTGTGGCGTTCGTAGAAGGCGATGATCTTTTGTTTGTACTGCGGATACATGGTAGTCGCAATTGCAATACCCAATTATAGTACAAAACTGGTAACCGTTCGCATCGATCGGGAGAGCCAGCCCCATTGAGACCCCGCGAGCTGCGTACGTTCAAGGCGAGTGAGCTGAGCGAGCAGCTGGCGGTGACGGAGCGATTCTCGGCGGTAGGATCGACCGTAGACAATCTTCTGGTCGATAATAGCGTTGAGGAGGCCGATCTCTGAGCGGATCATCTTTTGCGCTTGTTTGTTGGTGGTCATGGGGGTGTGTTTGGATATTGATATGTTTGATAAAGTCTCTTCGTTGGTATGGATATAGTATAGGTGAACATCCGTTCACCTGTCAAAGCCCTCGCTGTGGATAACTCCATTTCTCGTCGAGAAAACCTCTCTTTATTGACACTTTGTCATCATAGGAATACTCTTACCTGCGGCAGACAACCCTCAACCTAAAGGAGTCTCATGACCCCCGAACTGACGGAAGGAAACTGGGCCGTGGAGTTGGCAGAATTGAAACGGCAAGGAAAGATTTCGGCCTTCGCCCAAGCTCAGCTGACTGAGCTGATTCACACCGGCGGGAAAAATGGCATCTCCATGCCGGAAGATGTCTTCAAGAAACTGACGGCCGAAGTATTCACGATCAAGTTCCCTGCCGTTCGAAGGAAGTTCATCCTTACTTACAAAGCTGGCCGGGCCTACTTTTCGGAAACCGAGTGGTAGGCAAAACCGACTCAACCCCACGACAACACTTGCATACAAGTGAGGGGATGAGTCGGTTCTTTTTTTCCAACAATTCAGCTACTTCGAGTTCGAAGCCTTGAGTGAACTGAGCACGATCTGCAACTCCCTCAGCATCTTCTCGTCACTAAATTCCGCTACCCGCGACTTCCCGGCCGTTGAAAGCTGTCGAGCGAGATGGTCATCCTTCAAAACTCTCTCAATCGTATCCGCGAGTGAGCGCACATCGCCTTGTGGCACAAACAATCCATTCTTGCCATCGGCGATAAGCTCAACATTACCCCCGACTGGAGTCGTAATGATCGGTACACCCATCGCCATCGCCTCAAGTAACAAATGCGAGAAACCTTCATAGGCCGTGTTGAGAGCGAAGACGTTTGCTGAAGCGAGATATTGCAAAACCGTCCCGTGATCCACCTTGCCCAAAAACGTGACGGGTGCTTTCAGCTCCGACGCCCTTTGTGCCAATGTCGCACGGTCCGGACCATCGCCGAGAATGTAGAGACGCAGGTCCGAATACGACTTCTGCCCGGATGTCGTAATGTGTCCTGCGAGATTGGCGACAGCCTCGATCAGCGTATCAAACCCTTTCCATGGCACGAGGCGGCCAACACTCACTACAGAGTGAGCGCCGAGATTTAGTTGCTTCGCCGGAACCTTTGCCACACTCGACAATTCGAAACCATTGTAAATCACGGTGATTTTTTCTGCCGGCACACCCCACGCAGAGACGATGCGTTTCAAATATTCGCTTGGCACGATGATTTTGTCGGCGGCAAGCGCAACTCCCAATTGAATCTGCTTGAGCTTGCGGACAGCAAGCGGATAATCCGAACCGAGCGAGAAATGATCGAGCGTATCAGTTACACCATACCGCTGGCTGCCTTGCTCCCACGCGTAGTCGCCGACGATTTTGAGTAAAAACGGTTTTCGAAGCAGGTGTGCCACCCATTTAGCCGGCAACCCAACCGAAACCGGGTCCTGAGCATAGATAACATCGGCCTGCAGTGCGGCCGTGAATAGCTTCGCGAAATACAACGCATGTCGAACACCCTTCGGCCAATGCAAGACCGAACCAAAATTGACTACCTTTACCGTGTGACCGAAATCGGGCAGACGATCGGCCAACAACTTCGAATACGTCGCCGGGCCGCCGGATTGTGGCGGAAAAATGCCGGTCGCGATCACCACATGAAGTCCCCCATCCTTTGCTTCCATGTTCGGTAGTATAGCATTTTGTCCACAGTCTAGGCCACATTTCCCTTGGCAAAGCGGTGATTTTACCCTATGATTCTTTTCTGTGAATAAAGTCATCTTCATCCTTCTCGCGCCGATCTATATCCCTATGGCACTTTTGATGCACCACACCTTTGAGTGGTGGGGCGGTCTGTGGTCGTAATATTCTCAAAACCTTCTCGCAATCCACAGCGCGCGAGCGGCGAGCGCGCTATACTAGCTTAATGAATCCAAAACACATCCATCTCTCATCACTTATCGGACGACTCGCACTTTTTATCGTCTACTTCTGGTTCGGTGCCCTCAAGCTGTTTGACCTCAGTCCCGCCAATCCGCTGGTCGCCGGTCTGCTCCACGCCACAATGCCGTTCTGGTCTTTTGATAATTTTATTATTTGGTTTGCCCTCTTTGAAATGCTCATCGGCCTCCTCTTTTTGATTCCGCGTTGCGAAAAAATCGCCTTCTGGCTTTTTGTAATTCATATGGCCACCACCGTGATGCCACTCTTCTTTATTCCAGCGATGACCTGGCAGGGCTTTCTCACGCCAACACTCGAAGGCCAATACATCATCAAAAATGTTGTTCTTGTTGCTCTCGCTCTCTTTGTCTACTCGGCCAATGAATACGGACCGACCCACAAACTAAAAGGACTCCGCGACTAGATTTTCCGCGCGTCTCTCACTGAAAATTCGCCAATACTCGTGCGCCGCAGTGCACTCATCGTCACCAGCGCGCCAATGCGCCGGCCAAACTCCTCTCCTAGTGAGCGGATATAGGTACCACTAGACACACCGAGCTCCACTCGCACTCGCGGACCATTGGCGGTATTTTCCCATCCCAAAAATCGTACGGACTCGACCGTCATTTCTTTCATCGGTGGCTTGATCTCTTCTGCCGTCTGCCCCGCGCGAGCCAATTCGTACAACTTTTTCCCACCGCGCTTAATCGCCGAGTAGATCGGTACCGGCAAGTGCAGCGCGCCCTTCATCCCAACCAACACCGCCTCGATATGCTCTGCCGTAATGCCAGCACCAAATGTCGCCACCTGCTCGGTCGACCACTGCTCCAATACCCGCCCGTCCGTATCTCCGCTATCGGTCCGCATACCGACCACGAATTCTGCTTCGTACACTTTCGACAGCCCGAGCAGTTCCGCCAAACGCTTCGTCCCACCATCAATACCAATGATCATCAACCCTGTCGCCAAAGGATCGAGAGTACCGGCATGCCCCATTTTTCGGCCAGCGTAGGCGGATTCTCTCTGCAATCGGCGAATCACGTCAAAAGAGCTGATACCGGCTGGCTTGTCGACCAACATTAGCTCCGCCGGAGGATTTTTCGGTGCTTCTCCCATATGCTTGGCATTCTATGTAATAATAGAAGGAAACTCAACAGCTCTTTGTCTATTTGAGTTTCTTGGAAAGGACCTTACCTCATGAGCACTCCGACCGACACCCCGTATCAGGTGGTGGAGATGGAGCGGACGCGTGGCCAAGGTCCGGGAGAAGTCATTCTCTTTGGGCTTTTGGCACCGACGACCACACCACCCACCACGCACGAAACAACACAGCCCAGCACCACCCAGACACCCACGCCAATCTTCTGCCTCTGTTTCCGAAAAACTGGCTGGGATTTCATCATGGATGGCCACTACAAGGCAGAAACCATCCATAAAGTCGCCAGCAACGGCGCACAGATGGGCCTGCGAGATCTGATCAGGCTCGCCAAAGCACACGCCTCCGCCAAATACCCCAATGGATAATTGGGACAGCTCGCCTCGTCCGACCACGGCTTCCACAGCCCAGTTTGACAAAAGCGAGCTTTTTTGTTAAAAATAAGCCTCATCCGGCCCCGCCTAGCCTATTGGGGCCCTTTTTAATCAAATGGAAATTCGCAACATCGCCATCATCGCCCACGTGGACCATGGTAAGACCACCCTCACCGACGCTCTATTGAAACAAAATGGAGCGGCTGAAGAAGGTGCCAGCATGGACTCCAACGCTCTCGAACTAGAGCGCGGCATTACTATTTACGCGAAAAACACTTCCCTCTACTACAAGGACACCAAGATCAACATCGTGGACACCCCGGGTCACGCCGACTTCGGTTCCGAAGTGGAGCGTGTGTTGCGATCCATCGACACGGTGCTGCTCGTGGTAGACGCGCAGGAAGGTCCAATGCCGCAGACTCGTTTCGTACTCAAGAAGTCTCTCGAATTGGGACTCAAGCCGATCGTCGTGCTCAACAAGATCGACAAGCCGGCCGCTCGACCCGCAGAAGCGCACGAAGAAATCCTCGAGCTCTTCATGGAGCTCGGCGCCAACGACCAGCAGCTCGATTTCACCACCGTCTACGCGATCGGCCGCCAGGGTATCGCGAAAATGAAGCTCACCGACGAAAGTGCCGACCTCACCCCGCTTTTGGATACTATTTTGAAGCTTGTCCCTTCAGCCAACGGCACCGACCAGGCCACTCACGACGCGCTCGAAGCCAAGCCACTCCGCATGCAGGCGTTTAACCTCGCATACGACAACTTTCTCGGACGTATGGCGATCGGCCGCATCCAGGAAGGTAGCGTGAAGATGGCGCAGCAGGTGTTCATTAAGAAGGACGGGGCGGAAACCGTCACTGGAAAGATCACCAAGATTTTCACCTTCGAAGGTACCGCTCGAAAGGAGGTGCAAGAGGCATTCGCAGGCGACATCGCGATGATCGCCGGTCTTCCTTCGATCTACATCGGCGAGACCATCTGCGGTGCGGCTGATGCCACCCCGTTGCCGACCATCAAGATCGACGAACCGACTATTTCCCTCAATTTTTTGGTCAACGACTCACCTTTCGCCGGCCGCGAAGGCAAATTTGTCACCAGCCGACAGATCCGTGAGCGACTCGAAAAAGAGCTCGAAGTGAACGTCGGTCTCAAGGTGGATTTCGCCGCCAACGACTTTTTCAAGGTGTACGGCCGAGGCGAGCTTCACATTTCTATTTTGCTTGAAAATATGCGACGCGAAGGCTACGAAGTGCAGATCTCTCAGCCGCAGGTCATTGTGAAGGAAGAGGGTGGCAAGAAGCTCGAGCCGTTTGAGGAAGTGATCATCGATGTGAAGCCGGAAGTGACGGGTGCGATCATTAAGACACTTTCGGAGCGACGTGGCATGATGACACAGATGAAGGAAGGCGATGGCACGACTCGTATCGTCTTCGAAATGCCGACTCGAGGTCTGCTTGGCTATCGCGGACAGTTTGTGGTGGACACTCGAGGCGAAGGTATTATGTCTTCCCGATTCTTGGAGTTCCGACCATGGGCCGGCGAAGTGCAGCGCACTTCTTTTGGCTCAATGGTGTCTATGGAAAACGGCAAGGCGATCGCCTATTCTCTCGAAAAATTGCAGGAACGTGGTTCGCTATACATCGAACCGGGCGACGAGCTGTACGAGGGTATGGTCGTGGGTAATGTCACCAAGGGTGAGGACATGGCGGTGAATCCTGTGAAAGCCAAGCAGCTCACCAACATGCGACAGAAGAGTTCCGACGGCTTGGTGTTGCTCACGCCGCCCCTGAAACTCAATATTGAACGCGGCATGGAAATCATGGCCGAGGACGACTATCTCGAGATCACCCCTACCAAAACCCGCCTCCGCAAGCGCTTCTTGAAAGAAGGCGATCGGTTGAAGTCGCAGAAGCAGGGGTAGTGTCGGTCAAAAACCGCGAGGAGGCGGCGGTTTTTGTTTCGCATAATAGTTACGCCAAAATCCAACTCCTTCGTCTTCATCGTGACCTGGATCATCCGGCCCGTCGCCGATATACCACTCGGGGTGTTCTTTCATTTCTCGAGCAAATGACTCAGAAAAAGCTCTGTTCGTCTTTTTCTTTTCAACAGTTTTGAGTTTCCGCGCGTGGTCCCACACAACGATAATGTTTTCGAACATTGCGCTCATTGTAGTTGAAATTTCTCGCTCGTCTTTGGCAACACGAACCTTTTCTAGCAAATTATTCGACAGGGATAGTGTGATTCTTTTTCTCATAGTATTTGAACTAGACAGCCGAAAAGTAGCGGTTGAGATTAGTAATAAAACATCCGAGAGGGTGTCTGCCGATGTTTTTTAGTAGATGCGGATTTCTCATACTTTCTCATACAAATTCATACAAAGTATGAGAAATCCGCATCTACTGTTTTTTGCCTCACCACCCCCGCTGAACCCATACTCTAGCAAAGCATCGGTAGAGAAACTGCTAAGAAAGGTTCAAGAAATGCCTAATTTTTGTTAAAGAGATACTCAATTTTTGTTCAATTTTGTATGAAGATGTGCCCAAACAAAAAACCGCCCGTCTTGTCTGGGCGGTTTTTTGTTTCTCAAGAAAAAAGTATGCTACTTCGTCTCGTCACAACCGCAGGTGCTAGCACAACCAGCACAACACTTCGCTTCAAGCTTCGCCAACGGAGCTGGAACATACTTGCCAGCGCCAGTGAAAGCCACCGCCAACGCTGTCAACAAAAGAGTGAGCTGGTACTCGTAGCCACCGGTCATTGCTGAATATCCGCTCTTTGCGTGGACAGTCGCAATTGCTACCACCATCACCACAGTTAGGAGGACCCCCGCTGTTCGCACGAAAATGCCGAGCAAGACCACAATGCCGCCAACAAACTCAACCAAGCCAACAAACCAGGCCATGAAAGCTGGAGCAAAGATGCCCATGCTCGCAAATGCCTGCACATACATACCATGATCGGCAAGCTTGGCATATCCGTGAACAATAAACGGAATCGCCACCGCCACTCGGAGCACGAGGAGGCCCGCGTCCTCATTTCGAAACCACACTGCGACTTTTGAGATAAAATTCATATCGATTTTATTTTGCTGATATTCGCTGATAACAGGAGTAGTATCCCACACTTGCGCCAAACAAAAAAGCCCCCTTGCGGGAGCTTTTTTGTCTCTTGTTAGAAGCTTCGTCGATCGCCGCCGCCGAATGATCGCATTGGGCGATCAGTTCGAGGAGCCATCGGACGTGCCTCATTGACGGTGAGAGTTCGACCGTCGAGCTGCTGGCCGTGGAACATGTTGATCGCCGCATCCGCTTCCGCGTCATTTGGCATTTCAACGAATCCAAAACCTCGGCTCTTTCCGGTCATTTTGTCGATGATGATCGTAGTAGAGCTCACCATGCCAGCCTTAGAGAATGCCTCTTTGAGACCGTCCTGGGTAGTTCCGTACGAAAGACCACCGATGTACAACTTCTTTGCCATTGGGTACTTTTGAATGAAATCTAATACGTGTAGACGACCTTCCCAAAAGCTCCAAAATGCGCGTTGCGCTTGAAAACACTGAGAAATCTACAACAAAAGAAGTATAGCACAGGCGAGTCGGAAAGTCAAGTTTTACGATAAAAACGATGCGGCGTCAAGGGTTTTGGAGAGGTGAAACGGGTCTGGCTACGCCGATAGCAAAAAATCACCCACCTGCGTGCGTTTGATCGAAAAAGCGATGGCGCCAGTGCCAAGACGTTTCCCTATTTCCTGCGCCAGTGAGCGGATATAGGTGCCGCTTGAACAGTGGATACGGAGCGATAACACCTGAAAATTTCGATCATGATTCGTCTGGAAAAACTGCCGCCACCTTACTGCGATCTCCGGCTGCCGAAAATCGCCCTTCACGAGCGCGATCCTTTCGAGGATCTGCTGCTCTAGCTCGTCGGCTGTCACGATGCGTTCACCCAGCACCTCGATCTGATAGATCTCGACCTCCCTGCTCGGCATCTCACCTTCAGTTGGCAACTCGCCAGCACGCGCCAGCTCGAACAACGGCCGACCCTTGTGCGGCTTCGAAGAATACGCCGGGTACACCTGTATGCGTTTACCTAAAAATGTTCTCAAGACCGTCTCAAATTGTTCTAAAGAAGTGTTCGAGGACTGTTGAGAGGTTGCGGCCAGCGCGGAATCCTGCACCATTCCCAACACATCATGCGTATCCGTCTCCACTCCGAGCAAAAATTCTGTCTCATACACTTTGTCCAAACCAAGATATTTTTCCTTCTGTTTACACTCTTCGCCCGCGAGCACCACGAGCAGGCCTTCAGCCATTGGATCAAGTCGGCCAGCGTAGGTAAATGGCATAGAGCGAGCATCGGCAAAAGCAACCTTGCCCACAGCAGCTCTTTCAGCGCAAAAACGCTCGAGACATTTGAGCGGCGTTTCGCCGAGCTTTTTGTTGATGAGGAAAGGCATGTGCGTTCTGCGACTTTGTTGACAAAACTCCAAAAATGTTTAGTGTTGATGCTGGCTCAGAAAATTGCTCGGACTACAACGGTTCGTCAACCCAATATAGCACATGAAAACCTACCTCTGGCTCTCCCTCATCGCCTCTGTCCTCTACGGCATCGCCAATCCCCTCATGGGTATCGGCCAGCGCCTCGGCCTCACCACCAGTAGCACCATTTTCAGTAGCTCGCTCGGTGGCCTAATCATCGGCATCGTCTACTGGTGGAACCACCGCGACGTGCCCCTGCCGTCTCTGCAAGCCTGCTCCGTTGGAGTCATGGTCGGCGCGATCTGGACTATCGCGATGCTGCTCTGGACCCGCGCACTTGCCCCCGACATGCAGTCTACGGCTTCCACGATCTTCCTCATCGTCGGCACCAACCCTTTCATCGCCGTGCTCATCAGCGCCACGATCTTCAAGGAATGGGACAAGGTGGTGCTGTGGAAATTCTGCGCTGGTGGCGGCCTCATCGCTGCGGGGCTCTACCTCATCACTACCTGCAAGAAGGTCTCGGCGAGCTGATCATTGCCACAAACTGAGTCACTCAAAAACCTCCCGACAAATTCAAATGCCGCGCCTGAAAGGACGCGGCATTTCTCTTTTGCCAATCTTCTTTTCTAAGCTTGCAAAAATCTCCCCGATTATTTATACTTTAGGGGTAAAGAAGGGTCATCTGAAGACTGGAAAATCTCTCCCCAGCGCTCTCTTCACTGAGAGGCACGCATGCGAGGACCGGGAGTCTCGCCAGAACTAAAAACAGTTGGAAACTTGTGTTCCAGCTTTTTTAGTTCATCGGGGTTGGTCAGCGGTACCAAGTAGCGTGCCGAGTTCCGCCAACACCTTCTTACTTTTGCAATGTCTCAACATGCCGAGATAGGAAGCGAGTGAATTGCAAAAACGATCCTCAGAAATCTTTCCACTCTTCACCTCAGCCGCGAGTCCAACGATCTTTTTGAACATCCTGTTTCTGGTTTTCGTCCGCAACACGCGATAGCGCGGCAAGCTCACATACCCGAGAAAATCCGTTCCCTGGAGCAGCTTGCGTATCGTGACCTTGTTCGGATGCAATGAAAGTTTCAGATGCTCCTGCAAAAATTGGCCGATTTCCCGAGTCCAACCCTCGAGCTCCTCGCGCGACGACGATAGCAATACAAAATCGTCGCAGTATCGTATATAGTATTGCGCGCGCAGGAAATGCTTCACAAATTGATCGAGTTTGTTGAGGTAGATATTCGCAAAAATCTGGCTCGTGACATTTCCGAGCGGCAGCCCTTTGCCAGGTGAAGCCTCAAAAGAGCGGATGATCTTTTCGAGAAGTCTGAGCAGGTGTGGAGTGCCCGACGCGCGGCCGCCAAGCTTCCGCCCCAGCAGTTCCAACAAAATGTCGTGATCAATGGAGTCGAAAAATTTCCGCACGTCACACTTCAACACAAAAGCTGCATGGCAATGATTGGCACTTACTTTTTTCGCAAACACCCCAAACCGCTCGACACCCCGATGCGTACCTTTCAGATCGCGAGAGGCGTATGAATCATGGATAAAATGCTTGTCGAACAGCGGATACAGCGTCTGATACACAGCTTGATACAGCACCCTGTCGCCGACGCTCGCCTTATGGATTCGTCGGAGCTTCGGATCCTGCACCAAAAAAGCCTGATACGGGTCAGGACGCCACTCTCCCGAGACCAGCCGACGATGCAGAGAAAAGAGATTGTCTTCCAAATGGAGCTCAAATAGGGTAACATCCTTCTTTGACCGCTTCCCTTTTGAAAACCGGCGCCAAGCCGAAAAAAGACTTCTTAGCGATACGATGTCGTCAAATATTACATCACGAAAATCAAAACCATGAATACCCCCCCCCCGCTACTACCAAAACCGCTCCCAGTGATACCACTTTGCCCATCATCCGTGCTATTCGCCTGTTGCATAAGGACTTGTATTGTAGCGCAGAAAAATTATCGAAGCGAGACAAACTCGGTATCCATGCACAGATAGAAAAGCAGTCTCTCGCCTGCCTTGCGCTCGCTGTAGAAGCGGCTTTCCGGCCGCGGCAAGAAAAACAAAGCGCGCTGGAGGAGCTGCGATTGCAAGTCGAGATATTGAAACACCTTGTCCGAACTGAACATGAACTGCAAATCATCCCCGAGAAAACGTATTTTCGATTCTACGAGCAACTCATCGAGATTTCGAAAATGACCAACGGCTGGCTGACATATGCGATCCAAACAGGCGCACTGCCGAGCCAGACACAAAAAGAGCCTAGTGGCTCTTTGTTGTGAGAAACTTCCTCGCGACCACCGATGTTGGAGTTGCGATTGTCGGCGTTGTTCCAGTTGAAGTTGACCTTCGAGTTGTCCGGATTCCAGTTGCCATTCGCCACCTTGCCGTCGGGGAGCCTTATTGCCCACATTCGTCCGTATCACCGGAGTCCTTTTGCAAAAACTCCTGAGTTGAGAATGCGTGCGGCAGAGCATGCGTAATATAAACGTGAGCAAGCAGTTTCTATTGTTAGGCAAATTGTTGTCAGACATTTTTCACAGATTGAAAATATCGGACCAATTTAACAGCCTGCAAAAAGTATAGCGTAAACGAGCTGCTTTTGTCACATTGTCGCATAGAAAAACCCCCGACCTGCCATAGCAAGCCGAGGGGTGAAGAGGAGAAGTCGAAGGAAACAAGGGGCTCAAGGAGTTGCAAGGGCACAATTGACTGCCTCGCGACCACCGATGTCGGAGCCGCGATAGCCGGCGTAGTCCCAGTCGAAGCGGACCTTCGAGTAGCCCGGAAACCAGTAGCCACTCGCCACCCCGCCGTCGGGGAGCCTCGATGTTGGGAACCGGGTCCACGTCTTCGGGTCGAGGAAGTGGCCGGTCACCTTGTGATACATGCCGAAGGCGATGATGTAACCGCGCAGATCGAGGAAGACGCGCCCTGTGGCCACCATCTCGTCTGCGGTGAGATTCATCGTGTCCGGTGTCGGCTGCGTCGAGCGTTCAACGAAGCGAAGAGTGGGCTTGCCGGAAGCTTTCGCGTCCTTGTAGTCCATCAGGTCCCGCTCCTCATACACACTCTTAAGCTTGGGCTGGGCCTTGAGGGCCTGCTCCACTGCTTGGCGATGGGTCAAAGTGCCGGGATCATAGACCGCGATCACAATTTTCCAGGGCAAAACCTTCGGCATCGTGAACTGCTTGCGCAAGTCGGGGCGATGGCCGAAGTGTTTCTCGGCAAAGTCCTCGGCTTCCTCGATCGCCTTGAGGGCGTTCGTGTCAGCAAAGGCGAAGGAGGGACGCGGGGGAGGTTCTGTCTGAGTCGCACCTTCTTGGGTGGCTGTCGCGGTAAAGCGAGAGCCGTTCCGGAGAATCCCGGGAAGCTCATCAAGATTGGCTTCGTAATGCTCAAGCTCTCTGAGCGTGAACACTTTCGGCAGATTGAGTGCCAATTTCATACCGAGAGCGATGGCGCGCACTGTGAGCGCGACATCATTTGCATCCGACAAGGGTGTACCTTTCACGGTGTTTCCTTTTTGTTCTGATTTCCAAAGAACAGTCTAGATTTTGGCGACATGCCGCAATCCCTGTTCGAGATGTATTATATCACCTTATAGTACTATGTGTCAATGCTCCAGAAAACTTCGTAAAATAAGGCTGATTTGCTACAATATCCTCACTATGTCTACACCGAAAAAACCTCTGTCCACCGACCCATACAAGGGCGTCCGCGACTTCTATCCGGCCGAGATGGCGGTGCAGAATCATATCTTCGGCACCATGCGCCGCGTAGTGGAGCGTTTCGGCTACACTGAATACGGCGCATCTGTCCTCGAACCGGCCGAGCTCTACAAAGCCAAGTCCGGCGAGGAGATCGTCAACGAGCAGACCTACACTTTCATCGACCGCGGCGAACGCGAGGTCACTCTCCGCCCTGAAATGACTCCGACCGTGGCCCGCATGATCGCCGCCGAGCGCAAAGTGCTCAGCTTCCCGCTCCGTTGGTATTCGATCCCCAATCTTTTTCGATACGAACAGCCACAGAAGGGCCGTCTCCGCGAACACTGGCAGCTCAACGTCGATATTTTTGGCGTAAAAACCGTGCAAGCCGAAGTCGAGGTAATCTCGATCGCCTCTGCCCTGCTCCGCGAATTCGGCTTGAAGGATGTTGATTTTGAAATTTTGATCAACAGCCGCAAAGTGATGAACTACATTCTCAGCGACGTCTTTGGTCTCGACGCGGAGACCGCTCGCGCCGTCTCCAAACTCATCGACCGCAAGGAGAAAATGCCGGCCAGCGATTTTGCTGCGAAGATTGAAGCTTTGATCGGAATCAAACACGATCACGAGAAGACTCAAAAGTTTTTGGCCTTGCTCAATTCGCAGAATTTTGACGAATTTATCTCGCACCTGCCGGAAAGCGCGCGGGCCGCGGCCAAGGGACACGAGGCTTTCATCGAAATACAAACACTGCTCGGAAAGCTCGAGTTGCTCGGTATCACCAATGCCCGCTTCAGCCAGACGTTGATGCGCGGCTTCGACTATTACACCGGCATCGTATTTGAAGTATTCGATACCAGCCCAGAGAATCGCCGATCCGTCTTCGGCGGCGGTCGCTACGACGACCTCCTTGATATTTTTGGCGCCGAAAAAGTGGCTGCTTTCGGCTTTGGTGCCGGCGATGTCGTGCTCCGCGACCTTCTCGAATCTCGCAACTTGCTCCCGGGTGCCGCAAAAAGTGCAGATTTGTATTTGGCGGTGATGGGCGTCACCGGCACCGCCTCGCTCGACGACAGCGCGCAAGAGATCGCCCAGGAGCTCCGCGCGGCGGGTGTGAGCGTGGCCGTCGACTATTCCGGCCGCAAAATTGGTGACCAGATCAAGTATGCCGACAAGCAAAACATTCCTTTTGTGATCGTGATTGGCGAGGAGGAAATAAAGACCGGCGTGTTCAAGCTCAAAAATCTGAAGAGTGGTGAGGAGAAGACGGTGAAGATCGAAGAGATTTCGAAGTTGGTAAAATAGCCTTGTTTTTCAACGTATTTTGTCAGTACCCGCTGAGGGTATTGACATTTTATGTAATAGGTGCTATAGTATACAGGTCAGTGCAGTTCTTCCCAACAAAGCAATCCCCCGTCACCCCACTTTCGGGATGACAGAAAGGACTTATGAACGTCCAGAAGAGCTCATCGAAAGCGTTCCCGCTAGTAGATGAAAGCGTCTGGAGCTAGTACACCAACAGCACCGGCTAAGCTGTCTGTTCCAAAAAACAGGCAGCGAACGGGAGAGAAAACCCGTCGGATATCCCCGGGTATCCAAACAGCGCGCCACCTTCACCGGAGGCGCGCTTTTTTCTTTTCTATCTTGTTTTGCAATTTGAGGCAACAAAAAACCAGCCCCTTGCGAGACCAGTCTTGAATTGAAGGTGCTGTTGCACCTATGCACCGAAACGGGCTGAGCTCACCGCCGGCGGCGTGCCATGGATCGGCGAACCGTTTCGAAATCATGATCGCGAATCTGCCGAAGCAGGCGCTCATGTGCGAAAGTTCCGTGGAGAAGCTTTGCGGCGATTTCCCTGCCGTATTCGGCAAAACCCGTCTCTCTGGTGATCTTCGCCCGAGTGAGGATCACCATTGGGATCGGCGAAGATTCCGCAGCGCGCCGTTTTTTAGCGAGTTTGTATGGATACTCCTCGACGGTGAGATCAACACCGACACGTTTCATGCCATTCACCAAGAAGGCACAGTCCGCGTGATGTCGGCGATCAAAAGCGAGGCCGACGGCGACATACAGCTCCAACGCGTTGCGCCAAGCCTCGTTTGGCAGCTCCGCAGCCACCGCCTGAAACAGCGCCTGTCCAGCAAGTGTCTTCGGTTTTTTGGTATCCCAATCAAAGCGCGACACTTGCACACGTAGCACCTCTTGCCATGCCGGCTCAAAAGGAATGTCCGGGATTGGACCGCCCAAATCAACCGCCTTGTCTCCAAGGAGGAATTGTTCGAATTTCCTCCCGCTCCGAATCCTTGCCATTTCAGCCACGACCTCTTTTGTCAAACAACTATCCAGACACGCCATTTGATGCCCTTTCGTTTGTTGGTTTACCGCTGGGAATAAGCGTACTCTCTTATGTCCGAAAAGCAAGGCGCCAAAATGAAAAGCAGCCGGACGCTAGGTCCGGCTGCAGGGGGGGGTACATGGTGAAAGATTGGGTTCCTAGGAAGCCCCAGCCAAGCTTCTTGCCGTATACCAGCACTTCTGGGGCGGTGATGGTGGCGACAACGAGAGTTCGTGCTTCATCCTTTCAGCGATCCTTTCGCTAAATGCGTTGAAGCCTCCGACAACGGCAATCTCATTTCTCGGGATCAATACGATCGGCAATTGGCACCGAGCGATTATTGCATCCTTCAGATCGAGCTTGTCTACTCGCCACTCAGTGGTGATGTCTAACCCCACGAAACGACGCCCGCAAGCAAACACTGCGTCCATGTGATGATGCCAATCGAGACTAATGCCCGTAGCAACGTAGAGTCTCAACCGCTTCTTATCCCGCATGCGGTCAAAGTGTTTGGCGACAGAATGGAACAGGATACGACTCGCAAGAGGCACAGGCGATGACGCATTCCAACCAAATCTGGTTTCTTGCGCCTGTAACATTTCAAAGAAGGCCTCTAGCAGTGGAAGTTTTTTTGGTTCACTACTGCCCACCTTTGCGGCATCTCCAAAAAAGAAAGTTTCCAATTCGCGGCCACCGTGGATGCCCAACAAAACATCGACCAGTAGCTTCTCTTGATCAGGGGTCATTACCTCCGTCGTGAACTCAGTCGTCATAATGAATTTTCCGCTTGAAATTGTTGAACCACCGAATGCAGCAAGGACAATCGTCAAAGAACGATTTCATCAAAAAGTATCATATCACGATATGATGCCTTATGTCAATTCTATCGCTCGCCTCACTCCCCTGTTAGAATTACCCTCATGCGCAAAATTATTTTTGATATTGAAACGAAAGATACGTTCCTGGAAGTCGGCAGCAATGACCCCACCGCGCTCCACATTTCCGTCGTCGGCGTGTACGATTCCGAGACTGATACCTACACCGCATATCTCGAAGAGGATTTGAAAAAACTCTGGCCGGTCATCGAAAAAGCCGACATGCTCATCGGCTTCAATTCCGACCATTTCGACATTCCCCTGCTCAACAAATATTATTCCGGCGATCTCGGAAAAATAAAAAGCCTCGACCTCATGGCCGAGGTTAAGATCGCGCTCGGCCGCCGCATCAAGCTCGACACATTGGCGGAAGCATCGCTCGGCAAAAAGAAGATCGGCCACGGTCTCGAGGCTATAGAATGGTGGCGCAAGGGGGAGAAGGACAAGGTGATCAAATACTGTCTCGAAGACGTGAAGATCACCAAGGAGCTCTACGAATACATGCTCAAAAACGGTGGCGTAAAATATCTCGAGGGCAAAGAGGTGAAAGGCATCAAAATCGACACCTCAAAATGGAACTCGCTCGAAGCGAGTGGTATGACCCATACGTTGCCGTTCTAGATCCCTGCAAGAGTCACGGCTCCATACAACACAGCAATACCGAGGACGCTCATGAAGGTTGTCCACTTGGTCGGATGTGCATGGTGACTTTCCGGTAGAAGGTCGCTGGCGCCGATATACAAAAAGAAGCCGCAGAAGAGCGCGAGAACGAGGCCGAGTGTCGAGCTTTCGAGGGTGAAAAAGCTCGCAGCAATAATACCGAGCACCGGCGCGGACGCGTCGAGCGCCAACCATTTGAACGCTTGCGCTTTGGTACCGCCGTTTTTCAAAATAAGACCTACAGTGTTGATACCATCGGAGAAATCGTGGACGAGAACGGCGATGGCGACCACCAAGCCCGCGGCTGCGGACACTTGGAAAGCGAGGCCGATCGCGATGCCGTCAAGAAAGCTGTGGAAAGACAAACTCCCTGCCCCCAGCCAGCCGCGGGCGACTTTCGCTGCCGGCGCGTGCTCTTCATTGGCACAATGATCATCTTCAACATGCACATGTGGCACGATCAATCGGTCGAGGAGCATATACAGCACGAAGCCTATGGCAACTGCAGTGGTGACGGTCGATGCGGAAAAAGGTGCTGCCAGTTCCAGCGCCTCCGGCAGAAGATCGAAGAAAGCCACACCAATCACCGCGCCCGCGCTGAAGCCGAGCACCAAATGCAGCGTGTCCCGAAAGCGCAGGGCAAACAAGCCGCCAAGAAACGTCGCGGCGAAAGCGCCGATTGCAATGAAAATAAGTATCATGGGAATATCGTAGCATGGCATATGGTATAATCCCAGCCATGCAATCAAACAACACCCCACTCACTGTCCCATTAGCCATCATTATTGCTGGAGCCATCATCGCTGGCGGCATCATTGCCTCACGATATGTTTCGCCAGCCATCGCGCCTGCCGCCGGCACCCAAGCCCAGACGACGACCGTCACCCTGCCAGCCGTCTCTGCCGCAGACCACATCATCGGCCAGACCAATGCCGACATTGTCCTTGTCGAATATTCCGACACCGAGTGTCCATTCTGCAAGGTCTTCCACGGCACCATGCACACTTTGATCAGCGAATATGGACCGAAAAATCAGCTCGCTTGGGTGTATCGACATCTGCCTTTGTACAGACCAGATGCGCAAGGTCGCGCCCTCCACTCGAAAGCCGGCAAAGAATCAGAGGCGACCGAATGTGCTTTTGACCAAGGTGGCAACGACGCCTTCTGGAAATTTATCGATGTGTTGTACCAAAAGACAAAATCCAACAATACCCTCGACCTGGCACAGCTCCCTGTCATGGCAAAAAGCGTCGGCTTGAATGTTGCAGAGTTCAATTCCTGCCTCTCTTCTGGTAAATATACTGAGGCGATCTCCAAAAGCTACGACGAAGCCTTCATCGCCGGCGCCCAAGGCACCCCGTACAACATCCTCATCTTGAAAAAACCACTCAGCGAGAAGGCTCGACAGCAGGTGCTCAACGACATCGTGAAAACGGTGGCGAAGCAGTCTCCAGGCAGCACCATCCCTGCTGACCTCGTGGGCTTTTCAGACGACGGCACAAAAATTACTTTCAGCGGCGCGCTACCTCTAGAAATGATGCGGGTGCTAATCGAAGCAATTATCTAACCATCCTCGCCAATCGGCACCACTCGCAGTCCTCACTTTCACATCGAGCATTCACGAGAGCGCCGGATTGAACCGATTCCACAAGCTTCGCAATTTCTCCTTTCACTCGCGCGACATCGCCCACACCAATTGGCAAAGTCACCGTCTGACATCGACCCTTATCGTCGGGTTTGATAAACACGAGTGCTGGCTCGATCCGTTTGCCATGGTACTTGCTCTGGGCCGACAAGAGAATGTAATAGAAGACAAGTTGGCGGAAATAGTTGCCGCTACTGTCGGATTTCGTCTCGCCCTTAATCGCCGCCTCACTTTTCGCTTGGCTCGTTTTGTAGTCGAAGACGCGCACGACATCGCCCTCAGCAGAACCACTCATATCGATGACAGCATCCATTTTTCCGTGCAGTCGGATACCTGCCTCTTGCGCCTCAAACCACGTCTCAGTGAACACTTCGCCACGCAAGGCAAAATGTGGCGCCAGTGCGACCGCCACTTCCGGCGCGGTTTCTTTCAACTCCTCACGAATCGCCTCTTTTTCAAATGACGGCAAGAGCGACTGGTCCAAATACTCGCCGGTCGCCAAGAGAATTTCAGCCTCGATTTTTTTGGTCGAAACTCCTCCGGACACGGCACTCGCGCCATCGCCCTCTTCTCGATTTTTCGCCCGCACCAAATGCCACACGCGATCCATCGCCAAATGCATCGCACTCCCCCCTTCAGACTTTGCCGACGGTGGCTCCGGCACCTTGATGATGCTCTTGTACAAAAATTGCTGAGGACACTCCAAAAAGTGGTTGAGGGCGGTCACTGATAAACCCTTTTCGAACAAAATCGTCTTTGCGTATGCGGCAAGCTCTTCATTGCGTCGTTCTTTGCCGCGAGTTTTTGCGAGCACAAAAGCGTCGTCCGAAATCGCAGGGATCTCAGTGCGAGAAACGTTTGTGCTTTCTGGCCCATCCACCAACTCCTCTACAAAACCCAATGGCGTGAAAGCCTTGCCGGAGCCATCTTCGAGCGGCGTAATAATAGTGACACGCTTGCGAGCGCGCGTGAGTGCCACATAGAAAAGGCGGCGGGCATCGCGGAGTTCGTCGCCCTCGTTTTTCACTTGGCCTGGCAGTAAGAAAGACGCCGAGCGCAGACGCGTGAGCCACGATTCATTCACCGCATACGGCAAAAATACTTCATCATATTCCAAACCCTTCGAACCATGCGCGGTCATGATGCGCACCGGCGCATCGGGCGTGCCGGAAAGGATCTTCACGCTGCGCGTCTCCGCAGTGGCGCGATATGAAAGCAACGCCTCGATGAGCCTGCGTGGGTCATCGGCATAGGCACGATCGCGAGCTGCCAGCTCAGTCGCCAAAGCAACAATTCCCCGCCACACTTCTGTATTGGCCGGACTCTTTGCTATCACCGGCAGCAGACCGCTTTGTCCTGTCGCGTACACCAAAAACGCCAGTCCGCCACGTTGGGTCATTTCTTCCCGCACGGTCGCCACGAGCGGTAGCGCACTAAGCACTTCGGCCGTCTTGCCGCTTTTCACCAAGCGAATCATCTCAGATGCACGTGCAAATTCCATGCCCCACAAGCCTGAAGCCAGAGTCACGGCCAAGGCCTCCGTCTGCGACGGGTCATGCAAAAAATGAATCAGATCAAAAAAGAGCGCACCGATCGGGTGCAAGAAAATATTGATCCCGCGCTCCGATGCCGCATGCACACCATGCGCTTCGCACAATGTCGCCAACCGCTCCACATCACGATTGCGTCGCACGATGATGGCTGCGGTTTTTTCGTCACAGTCTTTCGCGCTTATCGCGACAAATTCCTTGAGCCTCTCCACCAGTGCCATGTCGGCCGCCGTCGAATTCCCTGCCGTCACTACTTCGATCGGCCGCGCAGCTTCTTCACCGCCGGCGCGCAACTTCACTCGCAGCAACGGATGCTCCCCGTCGGCATAGTTGTTTTCGATGAGGGAAAAGCTCGCGTCCAAAATATGCTGGTGTGAACGATAGTTTTCCTCGAGCGAAATCACCTGCATGTTTTTCCACGCATTTTGAAATTGCAGGAAATTTTGCACCGACGCGCCCTGGAAACGATAGATCGCCTGCTTCTCATCGCCCACCACAAAGAGATTCGGCGAATCGAAAAAGTCGGCAATGGCGCGGATGATCGCGTTCTGCGAGTCGTTGGTGTCTTGATGCTCGTCCACCAACAGATACAAGTATTTTTCCTGGATCAGCGATCGGAGCAGTTCGTCGGTGCGGATCGCCTGGAGCAACTCAAAGATGAGGTCATCGAAGTCGATCTTTCGCGCCGCTGCCGCACCACTATTTCCGGCAGCCCGCTTTTTCGCCTCGTACGCTTCGTACACATCGGCGAGCAATAGGGTTTTTTCCGCCTTCTCGATCTGCTTTCGAGCATCGGCTTTGAGTTGGCCCTTGGTTGCACCACGAGTCGAAAGCGAGTCGGGGTCAGCCGCGATTCGCTCCGCTTCACTTCGCGCAAAATCCCGCACCATCTCCGGTGTCAGTGCCTCACGCTTCGCATCGCTGATCGCCTTCAAAATGCCACCCACGTAGTGGTCCGGCTCGCCAAGTGGACGAATCAACTTGTATTTTTTATCTTTCAAAATACCGCGCACGAGTTCTTGTGCTTCGATATCGGTCATCTGCTGCGCGCGGGCGATGTGTACGAAATGCTCCTGGAACTCTGCGATGACTGCCGCGGCAAACCCGTGAAAGGTGTAGATGCGCACCTCGTCGGCGCGCGTGCCGATCACTTCGCGCAATTTGAGCCGCATCGCCTTCACGCCGGCGTCGGTGAAGGTAATAGCCAAAATCCCCGACGCCGGCGTATCTGTGAGCCGCAAAATATTCGCGATACGCAGCGTCAAAATAGTGGTCTTGCCGGTACCCGGCCCCGCAATCACCATTACTGGCCCATCGATCGTATCCACCGCCTTCTTCTGCGCCGGGTTCAGGTTCTTGTATTTTGTATGAAATAATTCTTCTGACATGCAATGTGTTTATTTACGTCTATTTCTTCTTTTTATCCAAAATCTTCTTCATCTCCTTATCAAAATCGCTTTCATACAGCCTATCTTGGACGATCCTATATTTTTCAAATTCTTCTTCAGCTAAAGCCGCGGCGATCTTGTGGCTCACGACGCCATTGTCAAGCAATATTTCTCTTTCATTGAACTGCAGAAAGGCGTTGAGTTTTTCTACCCAATCTCTCATGTGCATTGCTACTCCTCTTTTCGCTTGCGACTCGGCATAATCAAGATACATTGTCACAATACGATTGAGCCCATCCAATTCTGTATGGTCGAGATAGTTTTTTGCAACAATCACGTCCATCTTCCGAATCGGACCAGTCGGACCATGTTTCCATGCGGTTAAACCAAGATGCGGTTTTGTGCTATCTACCCTTTCATGAACAATCTCTGCGGCCGTCTTTCCGTTTATGGCAAAATGGAGCTTGTTCTGCACCGTAGCGAAAAATTTCCTCGTACATTCTTCGTTCGGATCATAATCAATAGCAGTCGCATAAATATCAGAAATCTTTTGATAGAACCTACGTTCACTAGAACGAATATCTCGAATGCGAGCAAGTTGATCTTCGAAATAATCGCCACCGAAAGTAGCGTCTGGATTTTTGAGCCTATGATCATCCATCACAAACCCCTTGATCATATACTCCTTGAGTATACTCGTTGCCCACATACGAAAATGGGTCGCTCTTTTACTGTTCACCCGATAGCCGACAGCGATGATGGCGTCGAGGTTGTAGTGTTTCGTCTTGTACTTTTTACCATCACTGGCAGTTATCGAGAATTCCTCGATAACTGCCTCGGGGAAAAGTTCTCCGTCATCAAAGATATTTTTTAAATGCAGTGAAACATTGTCCACGGAACAATCAAAAATCTCCGACAGCGTCTTCTGTGTTAGCCAGATAGTCTCATTGTGCAGGAATATCTCCACGCTCACCTTGCCATTTGGCGCCGTGTACAATAAGAATTCTGCGTGACCAGACTTCTGGGTCACCTTTGGTTGTCCAAGTTTCTTTTTCATCCCTCCCATTATACCATTTTCGGAAGAGGGCAATTGCAAGGAAAAATGCAAGCAAAACAAAAACACTTTTTTGAGACATCGCGCAGGCCGACGGGCCGAGCGCGAAGCAAAATCCCAGCAGGGATTTATGCTGTTCTCAAAAAAGTGTTTTTGTTTTGCTCTTTAGTAATTCTTCAACTGATTGATCTTCTCGTGCTGTCGAATCTTCTCATGCGCCTTCGCCTCGATCTGTCGGATACGCTCGCGAGTGACGCCGAACTTCTGGCCCACCTCCTCGAGGGTGTGAGTAATACCGTCCACCAAGCCGTGTCGCATTTCCAAAATCTCGCGCTCCTTTTCAGACAAATCGCTCAAAATCTCTTTCACCTGGTCGGACAAAATACGTCGTGAAGACTCTTCGGCTGGCGAGAGGATCTTGTCATCCGGCAAAAAGTCGCCAAGCACAGACTTCTCATCACCGTCATCACCAACAGGGCTTTCAAGCGAAACAGTGTCCTGGTCAATCTTCTCGATCTGATACACCTTCTCGACATCGAGTCCCATTTCTACGGCAATCTCCTCTGGCAATGGATCACGTCCAAGGTCCTGAGACAATCGTCGCACCACCTGCTTGTATTTCGCGATCGTCTCCACCATGTGCACCGGCACGCGGATAGTACGAGACTGGTCGGCGAGCGCACGAGTGATCGCCTGACGGATCCACCAGGTTGCGTATGTTGAAAACTTGTATCCCTTGGTCCAATCAAACTTGTCGACAGCCTTGAAGAGACCGAGGTTGCCTTCCTGGATAAGGTCGAGCAAAGTGAGGTCCGGAGAACGGCCGACATACTTCTTCGCAATAGAAACCACCAATCGGAGGTTCGCACGTGCGAGCAAATTCTTCGCTTCAATGTCGCCCTTCTCGATGCGTCGCGCGAGCTCTTTCTCTTCGGTCGCCGGAATGAGCGGGTACTGGCCGATCTCCTTCAAATACATTTGAATCGAGTCGTATGAAGACTCCGACTTGCCGCCGTAGCTATGCTTCTTCTCGACGATCAAATCTTCGTTCTTGATATCGAGCATGCCGCCACCTTCGAGCACGTCGATGCCGGAAGTGCTGAGCTTGCCATACAATTCATCGAGAAAAGTGATGTCGTCTTCGATATGTGGAAACTCCTTCAAAATCTCGTCATAGGTCACGAAACCGCGATCCTTGCCCTTGGCCATGAGCCGAAGGGTACGAATCTCGAAATCTTGGGCCTTTTTGGCCCCACGGAGCTTTGGAGCGGGCTTGGCCGTGACTTTGACCGCTTTCTTGGAAACAACCTTCTTAGGGGCCTTTTTAGGCGTTTTTGATGCCTTTTTGAGCTTCTTTTGATTGGTTTTTGATTGTTTCTTCATAGGGTGTTGATTTTATCTCACTTTTTTAAGCTTGGCAAGCACGCCCACCAGCTGGTCTACTTTCGGCCCGTCACCATCCCGTTGGGCCTTATGAAGCTCGGAGAGCAGCTTCGCACAGAGCTCGTTGCTGCACTCTGTTACAAAATTCTCGAGCAATTCTTTCACTTCCTCAGCCAATTTCTCCGATTTGTCATACGAAAGCTCCGCCTCGACGATCAATTCCTCTGTCTCTTTTTGAAATTCCGCCATAACAGCGGCGAGTATCTTTTCCGCATCCAGACCATTATCAGGAACAGCCGATTGAATCGTCTGGAGTGCACTTGAGAGTTTCTTGATCATTTCTTCATTTCCAAACACTCTCGCCGGCAAAGTATTCTGCCACAGTACAATACTCGCGAGTCGACGCTCGATGTGTTTTCGGCGTGTCGCATTCTGCACGAAGTCGGCATAGGTGCTACCAGTGGTCGATGAACCAGATGTTGCGGATGAAGCAGCCGAAGCGCCTGCACTTTTTTGCGCAGTCTGGGTGGCGGAGACGGACACTGACACCGGCAACACTTTTTCCAATCGCTTCAGGTCTTCCCAGATCGCCTCTTCCTTGATGCCTGTTTTTTTGTAGATCATCGACACGAAATGCGAACGCTCCATCGAGCTCTGCATGCGGACGATGAACGGCAGCACTTTGGCGCCGACTTCTTTGGCAAGGGCACGTGGGTCGAGCTGCTGCGAAAGCAGATGATTGGTGACAAACTCCACAACATGGATCGCCTTCTTCTCCACCGTCTCGCGCCACTGCTCTGGATGGTTCAAAATGAAAAGGGCCGGATCCTCCCCCTTTGGCAATTCCGCCACGCGCACTTCCATGCCAAGGCCAATCGCCATCTCGGCGCCGCGCAGTGCGGCACGCACGCCGGCGCCGTCCGGATCGAAACTCATCACCACCCGTTCCGACAATCGCCGCAACATCTCCAAATGCTGCAACGTGAGCGCTGTCCCCGACACCGCCACCGTATTCGTAAATCCCACCTGTTGCGACATCAACATATCCATCTGCCCTTCCACCAAAATCGAATACCCCTTCTCGCGAATCCCCTGCTTCGCCTTGTGAAAACCGTACAACATTTCCGACTTTTTGAAGAGTTCAGTTTCTGGACTGTTCAAATACTTCGCACTCTTCCCATCGTCGGGACCAAAGATACGTCCAGAAAAACCGATCACTCGCCCCGAGCTATCAAACAGCGGAAACATGATGCGCCCGCGGAAACGGTCATAGTGGCCAGTGCCGCCCACCGATCCATCTTTCGGCTCTCGCGCCTTAGTCAATCCAACCTTCTCCATATCTTGCTCGGTGAAGCGCTTCGACTTTAGATAATCCGATAGAATCTGCCACGCATCCGGAGCGTAGCCGATACGCCACTCTTTTATCGTATCTTTAGTGAGTCCGCGGCCAGTGAGATACTCCACCACAGCCTTGTATTGTGCGTTCTCGTACAGCGTACGCTGGAAAAAGATCGTCGCCGACTCCAAACACAGAAAGAGTCGCTGCCGCTCGCTGCGCATTTTTGGGTCCTCCTTCGTGAGCTCCACACCTGCCTTCTGCGCGAGCACTTTCAACGCACCGACAAAATCCAACCCCTCAAACTCCTGTACGAAGGTGAAGATGTCACCCTTTGCCCCGCAACCGAAGCAGTAGTAGCTGCTGCGCGCCGGCGAGAGGAAAAACGACGGTGTTTTTTCATTATGAAAAGGACAGCGGGCCTTGTAATTGCCGCCAGCCTTCTCCAATTTGAGATACGCCCCGACCACATCGGCGATGCCGAGGCGCTCCTTGATCTGCTCTACCTGTGAAGACATTAGGGGTATTCTATCATGAAGTAAAAGTGTCGGTATTTCGAGACCTATACGTGACTATTACGACGAGCGAGGAGCGCGTGGATGTTTCCGAACATACACAGCGTCCGAGTCGAAGTCGTAACAAAGGGTAGATACTTCACGGCAAAGCCGTGCGCAAAAGAACACACCCAAAAAGGTGTGTTCTTTTGCGTCAGCGCGCATGCGCTGAAAGTATAATACCCTTTATTTCTCCTCCACCTCCGCCTCGCTCTTCACCGTCACCGCGACAGCGGCTGGGGCGATGGTGTCCACCTGGTACACCGGAGTCGCGTCGGCTGCCGCCTTGGCAGTGATCGCCGCCTTTGGGCTGGCTGCAAAGCCAGAACCCGCAGGGATCAATCGGCCGATGATAACATTCTCCTTCAAACCAGCGAGATGGTCTTCTGTACCACGGATCGCTGAGTTGATGAGTACTCGAGTAGTGTGCTGGAAGGAAGCGGCTGAAAGGAAGCTTCGTCGGGTCAATGAAATCTCAGTGATACCCATGACAACCGCCTCGCCCTTCGCCTCATCCTTGCCCGCCGCCTTCACGCGAGTATTCTCTTCTGCGAAGTATGCTGAGCTGACCACATCTCCTGAAGAGAGCTTGGTGTCGCCGCCGTGCTTCACCTTTCGGCGAGAGAACATCTGGCGCACGATCACTTCGATGTGCTTTCGAGAGACTGGCTCACCCTGCAATTCGTACAACTTTGAAACTTCATTGATGATGTACTGCTCGGTCTTCTCGTGGCCGGCATACTTGAAGAGCTCGTCAATATCCGCAGAACCGTCGGTGAGGAGCTGACCCTTCACCACCTTGTCGCCCACCTTCACCAACGGGGTTCGTCGGAAGCTTGCGACATATTCGTTTTCCGCCTTCTTCTTGGTCTTCGATTTGTCGTGTATTTCAGGAATGACCGTGAAAACCTTTTCCTTGCCCAAATCCTTGATCTCAGTGACCATGCCGTCTACACGGTTCACCACCGCAGGATTCTTTGGAGAACGCTTCTCGAAGATTTCCTCGACTCGAGGCAAACCGGCAGTGATGTCTCCGCCTGCTGATGCGGCTCCTCCGGCGTGGAAGGTACGCATCGTGAGCTGAGTACCAGGCTCACCGATCGCCTGCGCTGCCACAGTACCGACAGCTTCACCGAGCTGTACGAGCTCGCCTCGGCCGACGTCGTTACCATAACACTGCGCACAGACACCGTAGAGCGCCTTGCAAGCCAAAGGTGAACGAACCTTCACTTCAGTGATACCAGAAGCTTCCATCTTGTCGGCATCTTCTTTGTTCAAAAGATGACCGCGCTTGAAGAGTACTTTCCCAGTAGCATTCAATACATCTTCTGCCAACACTCGGCCCTTGGTGCTCTTCGCGAGAGCGACTTCCATACCAGACGCAGTCTCTTTCCTGATCACCATGCCTTCCTTTGATCCGCAATCTGCTTCTGCCACAATGACATCCTGAGATACATCGAAGAGCTTTCGAGTGAGGTATCCGGCCTTCGCAGTGTTCAATGCGGTGTCAGTGAGACCCTTTCGAGAACCGTGAGTGGTGATGAAGTATTCTACTGGAGAGAGACCCTGCTTGTTCGAGCTCAAAATCGGGAACTCAATGGTCGCACCGGATGCACTCTGAATGAGACCCTTCATACCTGCCATCTGCGTGATCTGACCAAGAGAACCTCGGGCACCGGAGTTCACCATGTCGTGAACAGAACCGTCCTTTGGCAAGCTCGCTGGGATGAGCTTTTCCACTTCGATCTTCGCACCAAGCCACACCTCGATGATCTTTTCGGTCTTCTCTTCTTTCGACAAGAAGCCCATATCGTAATTCTTCTGCACTTCATCGGCGAGCAGCTTTGAAGCGTCAATGATCGCATGCTTGCCTTCTGGTTCCTGCACATCGTCGATACCCCAAGTAACACCTGAATAGGTCGCGTACTTGAATCCGAACGTCTTCACTGCGTCGAGGATCGGTGCGACATTCTTCATGCCGTACTTGTTGATCAAATCATCGCCGATAGTGGCCATGAACTTTCGAGTGATCTCCTTGTTGATGAATGCGTAATCCGCTGGGAGCACTTCGTTGAAAAGCACTCGGCCGACAGTCGTCTCAAACATTTTGCCCTCGAGCTTCGCGTACTTTGCGTTTTCTGGCGCGATAAGCTTGATCTTCGCTCGCAAGTCGAGCTCGCCGAAGTCGTGAGCAGTGATCGCTTCTGCAGGAGTGCCGAAGTAGCTACCCTCACCCTTGGCCCCCTTGATCTCTTTGGTGATCCAGAAACAGCCGAGAATAATATCGAGGAGCTTTGCAGTCACGGTCGGCTCACCAGAACCTGGCTTGAGAATATTTTTATCAGAAGCCATGATCTCTCGTGCTTCTGCCTGCGCTTCTTCACCGAGCGGTACGTGGACCGCCATCTGGTCTCCGTCGAAGTCCGCGTTGAAAGCGGTACACACGAGTGGATGCACCTGGATCGCATTGCCCTCGATGAGGATTGGCATAAAGGCCTGAATACCGAGTCGGTGCAAGGTTGGAGCACGATTCAAAAGAACGTACTTACCCTTGATCACCTCTTCGAGGATCGCCCAGACTTCTGGAATATCTTCGTCGATGAGTCGTCCCGCACCGCGGATGTTGTATGCCAACTCGCGTTCGAGGAGCTTCGAAATCACAAATGGTCGGAAGAGTTCCAATGCCATGTGCTTTGGGAGTCCGCACTGACTAAGCTTGAGGTCTGGACCGACAACGATCACCGATCGTCCTGAATAGTCCACGCGCTTTCCGAGGAGGTTTGCACGGAAGAGACCTCGCTTACCCTTCAAATTGTCGGCGAGAGACTTGAGCGGTCGTCGCTGTGCCTGTGTGAGCGCACCAGCACTCGCACTACCGTGTCGGATCGAGCTATCGATCAGAGCGTCCACAGCCTCCTGCAAAATACGCTTTTCGTTTCGCAAGATCACATCCGGAGCATTGATCTCGATGAGCTTCTTGAGACGATTGTTTCGGTTGATGACGCGTCGATAGAGGTCGTTCACATCAGAAGTCGCGTATCGTCCGCCGTCCAATGGGACCATCGGTCGAAGTGCTGGAGGGATCACCGGGATGGTAGTAAGGAACATCCACTCAGGTCGAATACCCGAAGAGATCATCGCCTTCACGGTGCTGAGTCGCTTGCTGATCTTCTCCTTGTCGAGAGAGCTTGCCTTCTCGAGCGCGGTTTCGAGCTTGACCTGGAGCTTTTGAAGGTCGAGAGTCTTGAGGATTTCGTAGATCGCTTCGGCGCCAATCTTCGCCTCGAAGAGCGTGCCGTACTTCACTGAATAGTTGTGGTATGACACTTCGTCGAGCACGACACCAGCCTGCACGTTTTCGATCTCCTTCTTCGCGTTGGTCAACAGTTCCTTTATCGCCTCCTTTGACTTCTCATCCTGAAGATTCTTCACCTTCGACTTGTATTCTGAGTCGAGATCTTTGAGCAGGTTTGATCGCTCATCTTCGTTCACCGAAGTAATAATGTAGCCAGCGAAGTAGATGACCTTTTCGAGATCTGCTGTCGGCATACCCATGAGCAAGCCAATGCGAGACGGCATGCTGCGAAGGAACCAAATGTGTGATACTGGCGACGCAAGCTCAATGTGGCCCATGCGCTCTCGTCGTACGATGCTGCGGGTGATTTCCACTCCGCACTTCTCACAGACAATGCCCTTGTAGCGAATACCTCGATACTTTCCACAGTAACACTCGTAGTCCTTGTCTGGTCCGAAGATTTTTTCATCAAAGAGTCCACTCTTTTCTGAACGCTGAGTTCGGTAGTTGATGGTCTCTGGCTTGGTGACTTCACCGTATGACCACTCGCGGATGCGGTCTGGGGATGCAACCTTCAAGACGATCGAGCTGAAGTCGTTGAACGCTGCCTTTGCCTTGTTGTTTGTTGGTGTAAATTCTTTCATGGTGATGTGAGTTATTTAGTATCCCCATTAAGGCCATCGCCCCGTTTCATGTCGACATCCAGTGCCAAACCTCGAAGGTTGTTCAAGAGCACGTTAAATGAAGCCGGTACGTTGGTCTGCTGAATACGCTGACCCTTCACAATAGCGTCGAAGGCTGCGGATCGGCCGACAATGTCGTCGGACTTGATCGTCAATACTTCTCGCAATGTGTGAGCGGCACCATGACCAAGGAGCGCCCAGACTTCCATTTCTCCAAATCGCTGTCCGCCGGCCTGAGCCTTTCCACCCAATGGCTGCTGAGTGATGAGCGAGTAGGGTCCGATAGATCGCATGTGGATCTTGTCTTCCACCATGTGGTGCAACTTCAAGATGTACATGTAGCCGACTGCGACATTCTGCTGGAACGCTTCGCCGGTGCGGCCATCAAACAGCTTCATCTTGCCGTCTGCCGCGAAGCCTGCCTTCACGAGCTCATTCTTGATCTCCGCGTCGGTCGCGCCTGCAAAAGGAGGCACGATCGCCTGGTAGTTCAAAGTGTTTGCTGCGAGACCCAAGTGCAACTCGAGAATCTGTCCGAGGTTCATACGAGAAGGCACACCGAGCGGTGTCAAAATAATATCGATTGGGGTACCGTCTGCCATGTATGGCATATCCTCTACTGGGAGCACCTTTGAGATAACACCCTTGTTACCGTGTCGTCCCGCGAGCTTGTCGCCCACTGATACGGCTCGGAGCTGTGCGATCTCTACATGGATTCGCTTGATGATGCCAGACTCGAGCTTGTCGCCCTTCTCTCGTGAGAAGATCTTTACGGAAATAATACGACCTCGCTTGCCGCCTTCCATTCGCTTCGATGTATCCTTCACATCTCGTGCCTTCTCGCCGAAGAGGCTCTTGAGGAGTCGCTCTTCTGGAGTAAGCTGGGTTTCACCCTTTGGGGTGATCTTGCCGACGAGAATGTCGCCAGATCGCACTTCCGCACCGATGCGGACAATACCGTCTTCATCGAGGTTTTTGAGCTTCGCCTCGCCGACGTTTGGAATATCCGGAGTGGTCACTTCGGGTCCGAGCTTGGTGTCGCGTACGTTGATGACAAACTCTTCGATATGGATCGAGGTAAACTTGCTGTCCTTCACCAATCGCTCAGAGAGAATGATCGCGTCTTCGTAGTTTGAACCAGACCAAGAGAGGAAGCCGACGAGGATGTTCTGTCCGAGCGCCACCTGGCCATTATCGGAAGAAGACGTATCCGCGAGGACATCGCCCTTCTTCACTTTCTGTCCGAGGTTCACGATTGGTCGCTGGTGGAAAGCAGTGAAGCCGTTGGTTCGTGAAAAGGCCACGAGGTTCCAGGTCTTCTCCTTGCCCTTTGCATTCTTGAGAGAGATTTTAGTTGAATCAACTGCGGTGATAGTACCGTCTTCATCAGCAATGATGAGTCGGCCAGAGTCTCGCGCTGCCACCTCTTCAATACCCGTCGCTACGAGCGGCGCATCTGGTACCAAACAAGGCACGGCCTGCTTCTGCATGTTCGAACCCATGAGTGCACGGTTCGCGTCGTCATGGTTGACGAACGGAATCATCGAGGTCGCGATCGAGAACGGCTGTCCAGTGCCGACGTCCACGAAGTGCACGTTGTTCTTTGGCACGAAGCTTGGGATACCGTTGTTGCGAACCTCCACCACGTCGTCGGTGATGCTACCCTGCGCGTCATAGTTGATCGCGGCGTGAGAAATGTTGTAGTTCTCTTCTTCGAGCGCGTTGAGGTATCGCACTTCTTTGGTGATCTTGCCGTTCTTCACCACTGCATACGGTGCTTCGATCATACCGAAGTCGTTGATGCGCGCGTAGGTTGAGAGGCGCAAGATAAGACCGATGTTGGGACCTTCAGGAGTGTGGATCGGACAGAGTCGGCCATAGTGAGAAGGATGCACGTCTCGCACTTCGAAGCCGGCTCGCTCTCGGGTGAGACCGCCGGGTCCGAGCGCAGACAAGGTGCGCAAGTGTTCGAGCTCCTGGAGCACGTTTTCCTGCTGCATAAACTGTGACAGCTGGTTGGTCGTGAAAAATTCCTTGATTCGAGCCTGAAGCGGCTTCGGAGAAATGAAGTTCAAAGGCTGAGTGATGTCTGGCTCAACAGTCGACATTCGGTCCTGAATGTTGCGCTTGATCTGGGACATACCAACTCGGATCTTCTGCTGAATGAGCTCGCCAACATAGCGCACTCGTCGTGAACCGAGGTGATCGATGTCATCGGCGGTTGCGTTCGGGGTGTTGTTCAAATAGATGACATGCTTGATGATTGTCACGACATCGTCCAAGTTGATAGTGCGTCGCTCGAGAGCCTTGTCTTCCATGCTCTTCTCGAAGCGCTTGTTGAATCGGAAACGGCCCACCTTGTGGAGGTCGTATCGCTCTGCGCTAAAAATAGACTTGATGAATTCCTTCGCGTTGTCGACAGTACCCATGTCGCCATCTCGGAGCTTCTTGTGGATCTCCACGTACGCTTCATCCATAGTCTTCGCATGATCCTTCGCCAAAGACACGTCAATATGCTGCTTTGAGAAAGCGGTACCCGCAAAGAGCGCCTGGATATCGCCGTCGGTCTGCGCGCCGAGCACTCGCAAGAGAGATGCGACGCCGAACTTGCGCTTTCGATCGATGCGGACATAGAGAGAACCGTCTGCATCAGTTTCGATTTCAATCCACGCACCTCGTGCAGGGATAATCTTTGCGCCGAAGAGTGTCTTCCCCTTCACTTCCTGATCAGTGAAGAACACGCCGAACGAACGCGCCAGCTGTGGCACGATGACTCGCTCGATACCTCCAATGATGAAGGTACCGTGATTGGTCATGATCGGAAAATCCGCCATGAAGATCTCCTGCTCCTTTACAGAGCCGAGCATTTTGTTCTTGAGACGAACGGTCGCCTTCAAGGTCGCTTCGTACGACAGCTTGTTGTGCTTTGCGTAGTGCTCGTCGTACTTTGGCTCAGCGAGGCTGAAACCGGTGAAGTCGAGCTCAAACTTTTTGTTCGCGTAATCCTTGATCGATGAAAACTCGCCGAAAACTTCCTTGAGGCCGTTCTCCACAAGCCACTGAAAGGACTTGGTCTGCGCCTCTACGAGACTCGGAACCGCGATGAGCGATTCGCGATATTTTGAGAAGTGCTTCTTCTCGCGCTTGCCCACCGACATCTTTGCCGCCGGGTCTTCAATGCGTGGTGCCTCTGTGTGTACTGACATCGTATGAAAATGCTAGTCGCGTTAATAATGGTTCATCAATCATCGAATACCACGATGCGCACGCCCCTCTCGACAAAAACAAAACGCAAAAAGACCTCGGATGAGGCTTCTCTCTGTTTTCTTTATCGATAGAATGTATGCAAGCTGGGATTCAATGATTAACCTCTCTAAACCCCCTAAACGAGCCGTAACTCACTCTTGCGTTAGGTAAAGGGTACCTTACAGTACCTCGGAAAAGAAGTCAAGGCTGGACCAGTGACCTGTCATACGGGCATGTTCAACCTAAAATTAGATTGTATTGTGGATAACTTCAACTATATTCAAAATACCGTTATTGTTAGCTGTTTTTAAAATTCGCCACAATACATAGCCTGATAAAAAGTTATTACCTTGTATCGTCCCAACTAAGCGACCGTATAGACGCCCCTTTTGACCCTTCTTAAAAACCCCGCCGTAATCATTTCCATTAATGCAACCCTGACCCACACTTTTGATTTTCCGCTCAAAATCCCGTAAATTTCTTGGGTAGTGAATTCCAGATTCTTTTTCGCATAGTCTAATATGATGTCCTTTGAGGTGTCTACGCTTGCGTGGGTGCTTGAGAAATTACTTATATATTTATTTGATTTTCGAAGTAAGTGTTCTTTTATTTTTAAGAAAATTCCGCCGCGACCAGTTTTAGTGATCAAATTTTGCACCAAGAAATATTCCTCGTTGGAAACATCTCTTAATAAGATGTTTTTTCCTGAGTTTATTTTATCTAGAATAACGACCTGCTCTTGTGTCAAATCCTTTGCAGTAAACATAAAGCGGGCAAAAGCCGCGTCCGATACTTTTCCGCTCAACAAAAAATCTACTCGTGGATTCGCACTAGCATTATCGGAACGCAGTTTTATACTTAGACCTTTTTTGATTTGTATACCAAAGGCCTTCCTTAATCCACCACCCTCTTTTTCCATTAGATGCATTTTTTTCAGAAAGTCAGCCAAAGCCGGATTAAGATACTCGGGCCTTCTATTTTCTGATAAAACCTTATTAAGATCTGCTCTAAATTTCCCAGGATTTCTGACCTCGAGACTGACCGGAGTTTGCAACACCTCTACCCATAGGCCAATACCCCAATCTCTATGAGCCACAGCATTCACAACGATTTCTTCAATAACTTTAGGATCGTACTGGGAGACGTCATTTCTGAACAAATCCACATCTTGAAGAGTTGTATTAAAAATATTTATCTTGTTTAAAATATTTTGGATACCAAAAATGAGCGGCAGATTTTCGTCTTCAATAGGCAACCTCTGTTCAATACCATTAAGATCATCTTTATACATCCACGTTATTTTGTCTCTGCCACCAAAGACTCTTCTACGAACGTCCTCTTTTCCTATAAACAAAAGACATGTATGGTTGGGAACACTATCATCTCCTAAAAGAGACAGACTGTTTAAAAAACGTATGTCATCTAATGTTTTGTGAGCATTCCCTTTCAAGTCGAAATACTTTTCTTTTAAAAAGCCTAGCGCTTTCTTATCAATCCAATCAAGCGAAGAGTCTTCTGGTACCTGGGCACTCCAGTCGTATCGGGCTGAGTAGTTGTATCTCTCGGCTATTTCTTTTGAAGATAGCTTCTGATTAGAACTGCCCTGACGCACATAACAAACACCTTTGTAGGTGTGACAGTGATAACTGCTTTTTCTGACGACTATCTTTATTATAGAAAAGCCACCGACATCTTCTTTTTGGACGGAGAAGCAGTCGTGGAGACGCGGATCAAAAGCCTGATTGAGATCACTTATCTTTCTAAAAGAAGAGTCTGCTATGTCTATTTTACGCAAAGAGCCGTCATCTCCAACGCCTATACATATGCAACCGCCCTTAGTATTGGCGAATGCGACAATAGTCTTCGCGATATCTTCGATATCTCCAAGTGTTTCCTTGTATTCAACTGTCTCGGATTCCGGAATATTCAGGTTCACATGCCTATTTTAGCACAATCAATTTGTTGGGGTATTTATAAAATATTTTATGCCTAAAAGAAAAAGCCCCCGATGCAGGCGTACCTGCACAAGGGTCTTTTTCATAGTTACATCAGTATTATAGCACTTTACGAAAAGATTGCAATTTCATGAATAAACCCTCTCTCTTTGGTATTTAACTCTTACAGATTACTCATCTTTCTCAAAATCTCAACTCTCTTAATGGCCGCTTCCTTGCCATACGTATCTTTCATGTAGTGAATCGCGCCTAGACTGAGAAAAACCGCCATTTTATGTATCTTTGCTACGGAAAAATGGTACTCCTCATCGGGTAGATGTGCCAGCATCGGCTCAACAAATTCCTTACCGAGCCAAAAATAGGGCCTCACCAAATCGAAAAGCGGATCACCGATTTGCATTTCTCCCCAATCGATAACACCCGATACCCTTCTTTTTGTTTCATCAAAACGCAGATTGGAACGATTCACGTCCCCATGAAGAAAGGTCTTCTCGTAGATGAAGTTTCTTTCATCAGCAAGAAAATCGTCTACTACTTTCTCAAAATAACGAACTTCGTCCTGAGTAAATAAATCAGCTATTGCAGGCAGAGCCTTTTTCCTCACTCTCTCTACCCTTTTTCGGCTATCAACATCTCGCACCCCGGCTTCCAACGCAAGTTCGATTGGGATGGAATGAACCTCGTCAAAAAATTCTTTCAAATCCGCCTGGACACCGGCCAGCTCTTCTGAAGTCAGCGACGCAATGACTCGACGCGAAAAACCTCCTCCTTGAATACATTTATATCCGGAGAATCCGAGACCTTTCATATCGAGTGCTACATATTCAAAATCGGGTATTGGCAACGTGACATATTCCTTCAGAATAGGGAGCATTACCATTTCCCTCTTTAAATTTTCTGCTGCCACCGGTGTCTGAGCAAAGCGAAATACGTATTCATCGTTCACCAAAAACGTCCAGCTGTGGGTACCCTCGCCGAGCGGTACAATATTTTCCGTTTTAATATTCGGAAAATATTCATTGATTGATACGGCAACCTGTTTCAAATCGACTCGCTCAAAAGCGCTTTTCTCCTCATCGAGAACCGCCGGCTGCTGAGGAGCAGTTTCCATGGCGGTTATTTAACCGTCACCTTCCTCATCACCACCGCGTCGACAGGCTTGTCATTGGCGCCTACTTGAACCTTGCCAATAGCATCGACAACATCCTGTCCGGAGATCACGCGGCCGAAGATAGTGTAGCTGTGAGGGAGCTGAGTGTCCTTGAGCATGATGAAGAACTGACTGCCGTTCGTGTTTGGACCGGCGTTTGCCATCGCCACCATACCCTTCTGATAGCCGAGTTTGTATGAAGGGGTGCTTGGATTGAGCTCGTCTGCAAATTGGTAACCCGGACCACCCATACCAGTGCCAGTCGGATCGCCGCCCTGGATCATGAAACCGTCGATGACTCGGTGGAAGATGACGCCATCATAAAAGCCCTTCTGTGCGAGTGTCGCAAAATTCTCGACAGTCTTTGGCGCGTCCGAAGGAAACATCTCAAAGACAATGGTGCCCTTGTTGGTTTCGATAGTGACGGTTTTTGCTGAAGTCGGAGTGGTCGCTGAAGTTGGCATAGTGTTGGTGGTTACGGTTGAAGTGGCTTGAGTGTTTTGAGTAATAGGCGTCGGCACGGTCGGTGCCTTGTTTGGCGCAAGAGTCAAATAAGCGATGAGGACTGCCACGAGAGCGACCGCAATCGCAACATTGGTGTTTGTATTTCGGTTTTCCATGCCGAAAAGTATATCATACTAAGCCCGGCGCTTGGCAAGCTGCGCTTTCTTCCACTCCTCGATCTTCGCCTGATGGCCCGAAAGCAATACCGGCGGCACTTGATACTTTTTCTTTTTGTAAGTAAAAACTTCCGGTCGGGTGTACACGTCTGGGCTAGCGTTGCGGGCTTCTTCGCGCGAGTCAAAGTTGCCGAGCACGCCGGGCACCTGGCGTGCGATACAGTCAATGAGAATCATTGCTGGCAATTCCCCACCGGTGAGTACAAATGGTCCGACAGAGATTTCCTGAAACGGAAATACTTCCTGCACGCGAGCATCGATGCCTTCGTAACGGCCACAGACGATGACGATGTCTCTAGCAGTGACTGAAATATCATGAGCGACCTCCGTAGTGAATTGAGCACCAGACGGAGTGAGCCAAATGAAGGCAGGCTTTGTCGCCCCCTTCATCTTTCGTCCAATAGCTTTATCGATCGCCTTGATCACCGGCAACGCCTCGATCACCATACCCGGTCCGCCGCCATATGGCTTGTCGTCCACGCGGCGTTCGGCGTAGGTCTGCTTGCGATTCTTTGGTTGCACGGCGAAATCACGCGGATTGTAGAATTTCACCACGATCTTTTTGTCTTCAATCGCACGCTTCAAAATCGACTCGGCGAGATACGAGTCGAAAGCCTGCGGGAAGAGAGTAACGATGTGGAATGTGACAGAGGTTTTCGTGGTCATGACGTTTCTTGAGGATGTTCCTCAGTGAGGATTGATTAAAACACATTTTTCTGCAGAAAACAAGTATGGCAAGGACTCGAGGTGGGCTTGCTAATGATTTCGGGTAGGTGCGGATTTGTCATACGAAAGTATGAGGAAAGTATGAGAAATCCGCAGGTACTCAAAAACGTCGCGGCGCCCCTCTCCCTCGGACATTCTTTGGACAAAAACAAAAACCACCCCTTCGGCGGTTTTTGTTTTCTCATTTCCTGTCTTTTTCGCGCGTTCGCAACTTAAATCTTCAAATCCGCCATTGCCTCATCGACGGTCTTCGATGGTCGCTCGGAGCGCATGCCACCTTCCGGTTCGTTGATCTTCAAATTTACGCGGGCGTTATTCTTCATACCGACGACTCGCAACAAAGTACGAATCGCCTTTGCGGTGTTGCCCATGCGGCCGATAATCTTGCCCATATCCGCTGGGTTTACGGTGAGAGTCAGGAGAACACCCATTTCGTCTACGGTTCGCACTATCTTTACATCGTTCGGATTGTCTACCAGCGCCTTGATCGAATACTCGAGAAATTGCGCATCATGTTCTACTTGCATAGTTCGGAATGTTAGGAGTAACGACTTCTATTGTAGTATGCACAAAAAGATGCGTCAAACGCACCTGTGTACGAGAAAACGGCTCTATTACGCCTTTGGAGCTTCTGCTACAGGAGCAGCTGTCTCAACTGGAGCCGCGGCTGCTGCTGGCGCCTCCTTTACTGCGGCTGCCGGGGCAGCCTTCGCCTCTGCCTTCGGCTCTTCCTTCTTCACGACTTTGACCGGGTTGACGTTCTTCTTCTTGCCGGTGAGGATCTTTTTGCCGATGAGGTAGTTGTGCACATTGTCAGTGACCTGCGCGCCCTTTGAGATCCAGTGCTTTACGCGCTCTGCATCAATGGTGTCGGCGCCGCCCTTTCGGTAGTCGAAAGAACCAAGCACTTCCAAAAACTTGCCGCTGCGGGTGGCATTCTGAGAATCGGTGACGACGAATCGGAATGATGGATTGTTGACTCGTCCCACGCGCTGCATTCGTATTTTTAGCATGTCGGCCATTCTAACAGAAGTCCACAGAATGGTCAAATACGGCCGCGGCGGCACAGTGAAAAGAAAAAGGCGCCGGGGATTTCCCAGCGCCTTGTGTAATTGACTCAATGGCGGAGCTTCACCTTCGGCCACACGCGCGGGGGGATGCCAAGCTCTGGCAGGTCGAGGATCGCGACGGAGACCACTTGGTCCCCACGGAGTAAAGCTTCGAGCTCTGCAGTCTGCCGAGTGAAGGCTTCGGAGAATTTCTTCACTTTGCCACCCTCGACGACCCGGAAACGGTTCGCACCGGTCTTGGTGACCGGAGTCATTTTGTCCACCACCACTGTCTTGGACGAATCGTCGTTGAAGGCCCTCGCTCTGATGAGGGCAGCCTCCAGCGTCGAATACTGTTCGAAGGTGATGCCGAACGGAAACGGCTCGAGATCCTCGAGCAGGCCCGGACGGAAGCGCGGACGACGTTCGAGGAATTCATCAAACTGGAGTGACAGCCAGCGGTCGTCGTGCGACCACAGTTGTTCCCTGGTGACGAAACCCGAAACATACATCGGGCGAAGAAACGACTCAGCGAGAGCGTGTTCCCAGGCCAGGCAGATCGGGTTGCAATACAACCAGCGGAACAAGAGCATGCGGAGGCGGAGGAAGGCCGCGAGACCAGCCGAATCTTCGAAGACCAACTGACCCTCGCGAATCCGGGCAGACTCCCAAATCCGGCAGACCTCAGGATGTTTAATGATCATCCCCTCGATAGCCAGGAAGCCATCCGGATACCAGAGCGGCAAGTTTTCTCTCACCGCAGCTAGGTAGTGATCGGCATCGAGCCCGACGTAACCGAGCTTGTCGGCAGCATCGTTCATGTCGCCAAGCACACCCTGTCCGGCCACCGTCGAGACAATGAGCTCGCCGGGAAGATTCCAACATTTGAGGAATATCTGGAAATCGGGCCTTTGGAGAAGTCTCGCGAAGTGCAGATCCTCGTCGAATGCTTCACGATCCAGAGCGTGCGTCATGTCGCCACCAGCAGCGGTCAGAGTGTCGTGGCCGACAGCAGAAACCGTCGCCGGAGCAACCTGCTCATGGAGAAGGTTGGACGCCATGAGCGTCATGAAGCCTGCCACGCGCCGGCAGTGTGCGACTCGGGTGTGCGAGAAGCGCTTGCGCATCGGCTGAGCCTGGGCACTGGGAGACGGGATGCTCGAGACCGGGACACGCAGAGTCGAGAGCTGGGCAATACCGCCGAGGCGTCTGAAATCAAAGACTTCTTCGGATGCGGCGAACAAAGATCCGTGGGGAACGCAGAAGCGGACGCCACCAGCACCAGAGTGCTCGATGACGGTCTCTTCCGAACCGTTAATGGCGTGCCGACGGCGGATCTCTTGGACCACCGTTGGCGGAATCTTTCTCACCCAAGCCGGTTCGCGGTGATGTTGGCCGTGGATGTGGCCATAATGACTGAGGAGTCCACCGAACAAAACATCGGGTGAACGGTCGCCTTTCAGTTGGGCGTGGGCAGTGACTTCAGCAAACCATTCTGAACTGCAGGCGTCCGGCAATGCACGCATACCACGCATCAGAAACTGGTGCGGTGGCGGGAGGCAAATCATGCTTCCCACCGGCGTCGGCCGTTTGGCCGACGAGAGGCTTTCAGCTGTGAGTAGCATATTCTTCGTATGGGGGTTGAGGGTTGGTCTCCAAAACGTGGGTTGTGGAGAACTGTGCTGACCTAAAAATGCCACTTTCGAGGCGGAATGTCAAACTCCTGGAGACCAGCGCAAAGTGGCCAATCTCTATTTTTTCTGCTATATTCATTGAACATTCCTCTATGAAATCTTCAACAACTCCTGCCGACCTCTATCGCGGCACCGTCTCTGTCAGCTCGAAGGGCGTCGGATATCTCTCGGTCGAGGGTGCACCCGAAGACGCCGACGATATCGAAATCCAGCCAGACCGCCTCCACACCGCCATGCACGGCGATGAGGTGGAAGTGAAGTCTGCAGCGAAAGACCCGCGCTCCCCTCGCCCACAAGGTGAAGTCACAAAGATTGTTCAGCGAGCGAAGACTCGTTTTGTTGGCGTGGTGGAAATCGAAAAGGGCAAACATTTTTTGATCCCAGACGATCGGCGCATGTATCGAGATTTTGAAATTGTGGAAGGAAAATCCGGCACAAAAAACGTCGCCTTGAAAGACCTCGCAGCAGACATGAAAGTGATGGTGGAAATGACTGAATGGACTGAGGGTAAAAATCCGCAGGCCGTGGCGTTGAGCGTCATCGGCAAGAAAGGCAACAACGACGCCGAAATGTATTCGATCGTGCTGGAAAAAGGTTTTGACACTGTGTTTCCGAAAGAAGTCGAGGCCGAGGCAGACGAGATTGAGCGCACGCAGAAGCCGATCCCGCCGGCCGAAATTGCCAAGCGCCGCGACATGTGTGATACCCTCACCTTCACCATCGACCCGCACGATGCGAAGGACTTCGACGACGCCATCTCTTTCAAAAAAGTTGCTGCGCAAAACGGCGAAGAACTCTTTGAGATCGGTGTACACATCGCCGACGTCTCGCACTATGTCCGACCTGGTAGCGCACTCGACAAAGAGGCCACGAAGCGTGCTTGTTCTGTATACATGGTGGACCGCACTATTCCAATGCTCCCCGAAGTGCTGTCGAACGATCTCTGTAGTTTGAATGCACACGAAGACAAGGCAGCCTTTTCATCGATATTTGTGATGAACGCCACCGGCAAAGTGCAGGAGCGCTGGTTCGGCCGCACTGTGATCAATTCAAATCATCGATACACCTACGAGAGTGCTCAGACGGTGATAGTGGGAGAGAAGGGTCCAGGCGATCAGTACGCAAAAGAACTCACGACCCTCAACGGCATCGCGAAGAAGCTCAACGCCCAGCGCTTTGCGGACGGCTCAATTGATTTTGAAAAAGACGAAGTGAAATTCGAGCTCGAGCCGGGCACCGGCAAACCACTCCGCGTCATTCTAAAAAAGCGTTTTGATGCACACAAGCTCGTCGAGGAATTCATGTTGCTTGCCAATCGCGAGGTCGCGCTTTTTGTACACACTATCGACAGCAAAAAAGAAACCAAGCGCCCTACTCTTTTGTACCGCATCCACGACCTGCCAGATCCGGAAAAGCTTGCCGATCTTGCGGAATTTATCAAGGCACTCGGCTACGAGCTCGAGTCGCATGATGGCCGGATCACTTCCAAGGCGATCAAGAAAATGCTCAATTCCGTGACCGGTACGCCGCACGAGTCACTCATTCGTACCGCCACCATCCGCTCAATGGCGAAGGCAATCTACTCGACCCAGAATATTGGACATTTCGGTCTCGCCTTTAAACACTATGCGCATTTCACCTCGCCGATCCGTCGATACCCGGACGTGTTGGTGCATCGCGTGCTTCAGCATTATCTCGATGGACACATGATCCCTGAACACGAGATCGCCACCTACGAGCGTGCCGCAGCAAAGTCTAGTGAACGCGAAGTGATCGCAGCAGAAGCTGAGCGTTCTTCGATCAAATACAAGCAGGTGGAATACATGCAAGACAAGGTTGGCCAGACGTTTGATGGCACAATCACCGGTGTCACTGAATGGGGTATCTATATCGAGGAAAATACGACCAAATGCGAAGGCATGGCCAAAATCCGCGACCTCGGCGACGACTTCTATTCGTTGGACAAGAAAAACTACCGGCTCGTTGGCGACAAGACCAAGAAGATGTACACTCTCGGCGATATCGTGAAGTTCAAGATCATTGCTGCTGATATGGAGCGGAAGGCGCTTGACTACGTGATTGTGAAGTAGCCTTTTCTAATCTCAATTACTTCGCCACCTTCACCGCTTCTTCAAAGGCAATAGAGAGGAGCTTAGAAATACCGTCGCTGCCCATAGTGACGCCGTACACGACGCCGGCGCGGGACATGGTCTCACGATTGTGAGTGATGAGGATGAGCTGAGAATATTTTGAAAGATTTTCGATCATGTCTCCGTACTTGCGGGAGTTGGCTTCGTCGAGTGCGGCGTCGGTTTCGTCGAGGATGATAAATGGCGGCGGGTTGACCTGAGACATCGCGAAGAGGAGCGCGATCGAAGTGAGCGCTCGTTCCCCGCCGGAGAGCATCATGAGGCCTTTGGTCTTTTTGTGCGGTAGGCTCACCTGGATCTCAATTCCCTCTTTCAGCTTTTCCGGTTCGCCATCTTCGGTCGCACCCATTTCAGATTCAGACATTTCGTCCCCGCCATCGTCGCCTGTGAGCAAGCTGAGCGCGGAGCGGCGCTTTTTCTTCTCCTCTTTCACGAGTGCAAGCGAAGCAGTGCCGCCGCCAAACATGAGCGCAAAGAAATTTTGGAATTGCGTATTGATCTTGTCGATACCAGTGCGGAATTCGCTGTTGAGTTTTTCATCCAGCTCTTTGATGAGTGTCGTGAGCGAAGCCGCAGACTTGTGCAGGTCTTCGATCTCGCGAGCTAGGAAAGCGTCGCGCTCCTCGGACTCGCGAAATTCTTTCATCACTTCGTCGCCACCCGCACCGCCGGATTCCTCCAGGCGAATCTTGATCTTTTCGATGGCCCGGCGGCGCTCCACCTGCATGGTACGAACCTCGCCAAGCGCGGCCGCGATCTCTTCCGTAGTCGAGAGCAGCGCGGCGTAATCGATTGCAGCGCGGCCCACCAACATACCAGCCTCGCCCATTTCCCGCTTCAAGTCTTCAGCCTCGATGAGTACACGCTCCTCCACTGCACGGAGACTCGACAATTTGCCATTGAGCTCACTCTGTCGAGCCATGATCTTCAAGATGGTCTTCTCAGCCTCAAGGCCACCTTCTTTTTCTTTTTCGATCTCGCTCTTCAGGCGGAGATATTCATCGTTCAGGGCATGCTCGGCATCGCGCGCCGCCGCGGCGCGCTTCTCGACATCGGACTTTTCCATACGCAATCGTGCAAGCTCTTTCTGCAATTCCTCCTTCTGTGATTCACCCACATCGCCACGATTGCTGGAAATGAAGCCTGCAAACACTTCGCGGATCTTCGCCAACACCGCACGGAAATTTCCCTCATTCACCTGAGCAATTTCGGTCTCGATACTCTGCACGAGCGTGCGCACATCGCGCAGATATACCGTCTTGTTTTCCTCCACGGCCGAAGCCTGGTCAATGCGGCGGATAGCGCGCTCGACGCCGGCGATCTCGCCTTCCAATCGGCCGAGCTCGCGATTCAACACCTCACGCTGTGCGCGTTCGCCTTTCAGCTTCGCCTCCACATCCAACAGTTCGCCACTGCGGCCACTTTCTTTCTGTGAAGCTTCGAGGGTCTTCTTGGCATGCGCCAATTCAGCTTCAAGCGTCTTCATCTCCGCCAACGGCGCGTGCCGCTCCTTCTCCAACAACTCCTTCTGGTGCTTCACATACGATTCCTCGCGCTTGAAATATTCCTTGTACAATTGCACCAATGACAACTTCATCTCACGCGCTTTCTCGAGCTTCTCCACCTGCTTGCGCAAAAATTTCAGATGCGGCGCGATCTCTCGGCGCAAAGACTCCACCGATTTGATATTCTCTTCGGTCTTCTCCAACTTGCGGAGCGACTCCTGCTTCTTGTATTGATATATTTTGAGACCAAGCGCATCCTCGATCATCTCGCGTCGCTCAAACATGTTGGTGTTGAGCACGCGATCCGCCTCGCCTTGAGAAATGATGTGATGCCCGGTGGCGCCTACATGTGCAGTGGCGAGAAGCTCGATGACGTCGCGGAGACGCACGAGCGAACCGTTGATGAAATATTCGTTCGAAGAGTCGCGGTGCACCACGCGCTCAATGGTCACCTCGTCGAAGTCGAGATTCATCGCGCGGCGAGTATTGTCGAACACTACCTTCACTGAGCCGCGATTCAGCTTTGACGCCTTGTTGGAACCATTGAAAATGAGGTCCTCGCCGCGCTTCCCGCGTAGCGACTTTATCGACTGCTCGCCCAGCACAAAACGAAACGCCTCGGCCACGTTGGACTTGCCCGACCCATTCGGCCCTACGATCGCCGTGATCGGCGTATTAAAATGCAAGTCGCTCTTCTTCGCGAACGACTTGAACCCCGCAATCTCCAGACCTTTCAGCATACCCAACATCATATCATTTTGGATTAAGCGGCAAAAGGCAGTAAAAAACCGCAGCTCCAGACCCCTGGAAACTGCGGCGCGAACCGAGCGCGACGCTTAGCCGCGAAATGCGCATTTCATCATGACGCCCCCAGCCAAGACCTCGACGCGTTCGAAATGCTTGCACACGAACTTGATTTCGTTTGCGGCGTGCTGAATCATGTGCGGAAAGAACCGACAGACCAGGACCCAGCCGAGATCTGGGAAGCGCTTGACCACCTTCGTCAACCCGGCCTGGGTCAACCCCTGCATGTGCAAACGCTCCCCACCGCCGTGCGGATTTACCGGTGCGAGCTGCTCAACGAAAGTAAATGTTCCGTCGTGACCGAAGACCAGACAAGCAATCGGCGAAAAACTCTCGGCTCCATGATGATAGCCGTCATGAGCGGGGATCAAAACTTCCATCCCAGTCAGCGGATCATCGGCGTGGAATAAATCCGTTGACTGAGCCAGCGAGGGAAATCTTTTCAACAAGATGTGGCTCACTTTCGGAGTCCGGGCTGGCAGCATCGGCTGAAAACGGTCGAACTGCAGCGAGAACTCGCGGGCCAGCTCGAAAGCAACCTTGGCCACGGTCTTCGGACTCAGTTTCATGACTGGCACCTGTTTCGCGCCGAGCAGGTAGTCGGCGGTGGACGGCTGCAGGACGGGTGTGGTCCTGTCAATGATGTCCTTCGCCACCGCCTTCGTCAAACGAAAGGGTTTCGATGTGTCAACGACTTTTTTCTTCATGTTGTTTCTGGGTAGATGGTTTTCCGACTCTGGCAAAACCTTACCACGCAGATAACACTTATGTCAAAGTAGGCAAGGACCTGAGCTACCACCCCCTCACCTTCACCCCCTCCTTCGCGGCTTCTTGCTCGGCTTCCTGCTTGGACTTCCCTTCGCCTTGTGCGATCTTTTTGTCGCGGATGAACAAGCCAACAGTGAAAGACTTGTCGTGGTCTGGACCGTCCTCGCGGATCACTTTGTACAGCGGGGTCACACCATCCACCTCCTGCGCCTTCTCTTGGAACAAACTCTTCGCGTCAATCCACGCCTTCTTTTCAACAATGTCGTCGATCAAATACAAAACGTTCTTAGACAAAAATTTCTCAGTCACTTCGTACCCTTGGTCGAGATAAATCGCGCCGATGAGCGCTTCGATGGTATTGGCCAAAATATACTGGCGCGCCTTACCCTTGTCCTTGCTCTCGCCATGTGACAACAGCAAAAACTTCTCCATCTGGAGCTTCGCGGCAACATCGGCGAGATTGATCGCATTCACAAGTGATGAACGATATGCAGTGAGCTCGCCTTCGTTGCTCTGCGGATACTTTTTATACAAATACACGGTGGAGATGAGCTCGAGCACGGCGTCGCCTAAAAATTCGAGGCGCTCATTGTGCTCGGACTGCGACCCCTTGTTCTCATTGATGAAAGAACGATGCACAAAAGCCTGGCGCAGAAGCGCTTTGTCTGTAAAAGTGACGCCAATGATGTGTTCAAATACGGAGAAGTCCATTTTAGTAAAAATTGCGTTTAGTGTTCCTTGATCGTTTCTTTATTTCGTCTTCACTTCCTCTTTCGTCGCACCGGCGCCGATCAGCAAATTCACCCCCTTGGTGACAATCGGCAAAATATCATTGTACAAATTGAGATCAAGAATCTCGGAGAGATGGAACCATCGCGCATCGTCGAGACCGCCAGACTTCGCGAGCTTCACGGGCACAAACGGCGACTCAGCCATGAAGTACAGTACCTGTTTGCGAAGCTTGCCCTTCTCTGGATCGGAAGCGATGTATTCGTTGCGACCCAATTCCTGCTGAATCTCCACTTCGAGCGTCATTTCCTCCATCGCCACACGCTTGATCGCCTGCTGGTCGGTCTCGCCTTCTTTGTAATGACCCTTCGAGAGGGTCCAGCGGCCGAAGATGTCGTGCACCATGGCGAGATAGATCTCGTCACCTTTACGCGCATACACTACTGCACCGCCAAGCTTCTCAATTGGGTAATCCTTTGGGTCAACAACCTTCTTCTTGGCCTTTGGCGCGCTATCTTTGCCGGGCTCGCCGAGCTCCTTGTATACCGAACCGAGCACGCCGTTGATGAATTTGCCGCTATTCTCGCCGCCGAAAGTTTTCGCGAGTTCGATCGACTCGTTGATCGCCACTTTCGCCGGCACTTCCTCGCGGTCCGCAAACAAAAGCTCATAGAGGCCGAGACGAAGAATGTTTCGGTCGACTATGGAAATCTTGTCTATTGGCCACTCGGGCGCAGCTTTCTGAATAATATCGTCAAGCTCGGGACGCTTCTTGAGAATACTCTCCGCGAGCGCGGTGAGAAAGGAATAGTCAGTCAAACCAGGGGCAAACTCTTTGGCATCGCGGACGAGAATGTCCTTAATCTCAGCGTCAGGGCGATGAGCAAAATCCCATTCAAAGAGGGCTTGCATCACTACCGATCGAGCTAGATGTCTGTTTGCCATTTGTGTGCTTGGTTTGTGTTAAGAGCTGAACCGACGACCTCCCTATTGTACCCTATTTCTTGGCTGGAAGCTGCTTCGCCTGAACCTTCTTTGCCTGCTTTACCGCGGTACCCGCAACGTCGAGGATCTGCATCCCTCGGTAATTGCCGGTTTCGAGACACACTCGGTGTCGCTGATGAGGAATACCGGTCTTTGCATCAATAGAAATCCGCGGTCCCGTGAGGGCGTGATGGGATCGGCGATTGCCGGTGTGAGACCGATTGGCGCGCATTCGTACTACCATAGTGCCTAATAGTATACACGATATGGGTATTTTGGCAACTACCTAGCTGACAATCGGGACTATCGAGTACCTGAAATGCCGAAACCGAGCCGAGAGGCGCGTTCGGTATCCTTCTTTGAGGCATGTCCAGCAGAAAAGAGTACGGACCCGTCGGAATAGACAAAATATCGATTGAATCCGTGAGCACCGTATATCGTAAAGAGTGATACTGGGGCGCCTTCTCCTGTCTTTCCTTTACTCCAAGACTCAATTGCTTTCAGCGCAGAAGCTGCAGTCTGACCTTCCGCCTTCTCGCCCAAAAGCCAACCTTCGCCTTCGAGATAGCTCATCGCCCTGAGGGTATCTTCATAGTGCGTAAGAAGATTTTTCGGAATTTTGCTTTCCATTTTCTCCTGCTGCCTCTCGATTTCATCCGCGGCCTTCTTTTTCCGCTCTCTCAACAATTCCTCTTCAAGATCTTCAATCTCTGAACTACCGCCTGGAGATTCTCGACGTAACCATGCCAACTTACATTCACTATCCCCCTCCATCTTATGCTGACGCTCTCGGTCAAGCCTCAACCATTCGTCATATCCAAGCGAAACATCTCCAGAATGAAGAGTTGCGAATGTTTCCTCTGCCCACTGCTTCGCTTCGGGAGAAACTTCGTATCGAGCGTCAGGGGTGGAATTCGAGCGGAGAGATTCGTTTGGTTGCATGATAATAAGTATATAACAAAAAAGAAGGCCCTCACTAGCACATGGCGAGCGAGGGCTTGGGAACAGAGACGGAAGAGGTGACGACTCAGCAGCGGGGCTTCACCGGCTCCATGAGGTAAACGCCCTTGCCGGGTTCCCAGCCGAGGGCGGTTATGAGAGCCTTCAGTTTCGGGATCTCGCCAGAGTTCAGGCAGGTGAGTTCTGGTGTTGAACCCCGCATCGTCCTGCCATTGAAGTAGATCACCGGCCTCATGACACCTAGACCTCGAAGTCTGAATCTTGGCTTGATGCAGAGATCACCGACAGGAACCAAATCTCCATGGATATTACCGATCTCGAAACCGAGAGAAAGTTCGTGATTACAAATCTCACGGCCGCCACTGACACAGAACCGGACAGCGAAGTCATACACTCGAGCAGTCGTCTTTACCGGAAGGGATTTCAGTTCAAGCAAATCAATCTGATTGATGCGAGGGCGAGTAGTGAAATTCACCAGGGAACGGAGCGTAAATTCGACGGTCCGAAGAGCGGCGAGGTCGTAAGCGTCAAAGACGAGTTTGACTTTTTTGAAAGAGGTGGTCATGTCTAAGGTCTTTCTATATATCCGAGGGATCATTCCCTCGAATCGTCGCTTTTCCAAGCGACTACTGGAGACAATCTAATCACGAAAGAGTGAGCTTTGTCAAGAAGGCGCGTCGATGCAGTGGACAGGGGCCGTACTTGCGGATGACAGCCCGGTGCTTGGTGGTACCGTAACCCTTGTGGACATCGAAGCCGTAGAGGGGGTATTTTTTGTGGAGTGCGATCATCTTTTGGTCGCGGAGATGCTTTGCGACGATAGAGGCGAGGCCGATCGAGACTTCGGAAGTATCGCCCTTGATGATCGTTTTTTGGCGCGTGAAGTTGGCGGGCGCTTTCAGTCCTCCATCAAGACGGATGTCGCATTGGGCGGGCGCGAGCTTGGCTGTGCGAACCACTGCACGTAGCGATGTGTCGAGCGCCTTGCGGATAGCAAAAGAAAGTCCTTTGGTATCAATGATTTTTTCGCTCACGAACGTTACTTTGAAATCGAGGTGACCGCTTTTTTGCGCCGCGCGGATGCGAGCGTACCATATCGCCCGTTCGGAGGGCTTTATCTGCTTGGAGTCGAAGGTTTTGCGGCGAAATTCTTTTGGTAGCGTTTTTTTTAGCACGAGCGCACCCACCGCCACCGGCCCAGCCAGCGGTCCACGACCAACTTCGTCGATGCCGATGACGTAGCGATTGTTCGCACGAGGCTTCATACCTACTACTATACCTTTATTTTGCAAGGGGTTTAAGCTAATGACAAATTTTATTTAATCTTTAACGGAAATTAGCTCTTTCTTTATCGTTTTTTAGCAGTTTCTCTATCACCACTTTTGTACAATTATGAGCGAACATGAATTGGTACTTCATGTCGTGGGCCTGCTGGTGGTTCCAGGTATCGCAACCTTACCAATTGCGCACGCGGGTTCGATCCCCGTCAGGTCCATCAAAATCTGCCCAGAGGGGCACTTGACCGAAATCGGTAAAATCGTTTATCATTACTGTATTGGTAAGGTTGCGGTTCCCAAGGACGCCCGTTCGGGGCGTTTTTGTTTTGACGTTTTTGTTTTGGCTTTTTGAACGACGCGGGTATATAATGACGGTACAATCAAACAGCGACCCTGCGCTCCCCACCAGGCAATTCATATGTCCACCCAGCCAAATAATTTTGTCCACCTAAACGTCCACAGCCACTATTCCCTATTGGCGGCGCTGCCAAAAATTCCGGACCTCATCGAGGCAGCCAAGGAAGACGGTATGACGGCGATCGCCCTCACCGACAATGGCAGCTTGTATGGTGCCATCGAATTTTACAAAGATTGCAAAAAGGCCGGCATCAAGCCGATCATCGGAGTGCACGCGTACATTGCGGCGCGCTCGCGCAAAGACAAGCAGGCCGGCGTGGACAATCGACGCACCCGCCTAATACTCCTGGCGAAGGACCACGCCGGCTACAAGAGCCTGGTGAAGCTGGTGACTATCTCCCACTTTGACGGCTTCTATTACAAGCCGCGGCTCGATCGCGAGCTCATCTCACAATACCCCGCCGGGCTGGTGTGTATCATCCCGTCCCTCGGAGGCGAAGTGGCGGCGGCATTGCGCGGCGCGGCGGGTCCAGAAGCACCGGAGGCACAGGAAAAAGCTCGCGAGATTATCGCTTTCTACAAAACCACCTACGGCGCAGAAAATGTCTTCCTCGAAATCACTCACCACACCGGTATTGAAGGACACGAGGCACTGATGGAACACATCATCGCCATCGCCAAAGCGACCAACACCCCACTCGTGGCCGCACACGATATTTATTATATCTCTCCCGACGACAAACAGGCGCGCAACACTTTGATGATGGTAAACAGTTCCGGTGACGGTGGCGATCGCGGTGGCAATGGCGGCCTCGGCGCCGACGACACCGACTTCTCTTTCATGACGACCAAGAAGATGGAGAAGTTGTTCAAAAAAGATGCTGCGATTGGCGCCGAAGCGCTCGCCAACACCGCCAAGATCGCAGCAATGTGCAACCTCGACCTCACCCTCGGCAAATGGCTGTTCCCGAACTACATCGTGGAGAGCGGGCGCTCATACGACGATGAGCTCAGGTTCCTTGCCTACGAAGGCATTAAGACACGCGACATCGCTGAGACACCAGAGATGTTCCAACGTCTCGAATACGAACTCAAGGTCATCAAGGACAAAGGCTACGCACAATATTTCCTCGTGGTGTCCGATCTGCTCCGTTTTGCGCATGAAAACAATATTCTCACCACGATTCGAGGTTCGGTTGCAGGATCACTCGTGACCTATCTCGCACACATCACAAATGTAGATCCGCTCGAATACAAGCTCCCCTTCGAACGATTCCTCAACCCTGAGCGACCCTCCGCGCCCGATATCGATATGGACTACGCCGACAACCGTCGCGACGAGGTGATCGAATATGCCCGCAAAAAATACGGTAAAGATCACGTCGCACAGATCGGCACATTCGGTACAATGATGGCGCGCGGAGCAGTACGAGATGTCGCCCGTGCGATGGGTTTCGGCTATGAAGTCGGCGACAAGATTTCCAAACTCATCCCGATGGGCGCCCAAGGCTTCCCAATGACCATCGACCGCGCACTCGACGAAGTGCCCGAGCTCAAAAAGCTGTACAAAGAAGACGATGACACGAAGCAGATTATCGAGATGGCGAAAAAGATCGAAGGCTGTGCCCGCCACATCTCCGTACATGCTGCTGGCGTGGTGATCGGCCCGCAACCCCTCACTGAATACGTACCCCTCCAGTACGATACCAAGGGCGAAGACAAAATCATCACTCAATACGACATGCATGGCGTCGGCGAAGATGGTATGGGCCTGCTTAAATTCGACTTCCTCGGTATCAAAAACCTTTCCATCCTCGCCGATGCGGTGGATCGTGTGAAAAAAATCGAAGGCGTCACTGTCGACATTGAGAACGTCGACGTCACTAACAAAAAAACATTTGAAATGCTCGCCCGCGGCGAGACCATCGGCCTCTTCCAGCTCAACGGCTCCGGCATGACGCGCTTCCTCAAAGATCTAAAGCCTTCGACCATCCACGACATCAATGCGATGGTGGCTTTGTACCGACCGGGTCCGATGGAAAAAATTCCAGACTATATCGAGCGCAAACACGACCATTCAAAGATTCGATACCTTGACCCGCGCCTAAAAGATATTTTGGACCGCTCGTACGGTGTGATCACCTACCAGGACGACGTCATGCTCACAGCGATCAAGCTCGGTGGCTACTCGTGGCTCGAGGCCGATAAGCTCCGAAAGGCGATGGGCAAAAAGATTCCGAAAGAAATGGAGGAGCAGAAGGGGAAACTCATCGCGGGTTTGGTAAAAAACGGGATGAAAGAGGACACAGCAAAGGAGCTCTGGACCCTCATTGAACCATTCGCCGCCTACGGTTTCAACAAATGCGTGACAGGCGACACACGAATTACCGACGCAAAAAGTGGTGCGATGTTCACCGTGAAAGAATTATATGAGAGCGACAAACACATCTCGCTCCATTCTTTGAATGAAACCAAAAAACTGGTACCTCAAAAAATATCAGCAGTGCTACAGAACGGTGTCAAAAATATATTCGAACTCAAGACCCGCACTGGCCGCAGCATTCGCGCAACCGACAACCACCCATTTTTGACATTTAATGGATGGAAAAATCTAGGAACACTAGAGATTGGCGAGCGAATTGCGATACCTAGGAAACTATCAGTTAAAAGTGGCTTAGAGATCCCAGCTTACCGAGCGGCGACGCTTGGCTATCTTATCGCTGAAGGAAATCTTTGTCATCCGCATGGACCTTACTACTACTCAACGCAGGAAGATGAAATCAGCGATTTTATTTTTCATGCACAACAGTTCGAGAACAGCAAGTTCACGATTGACCGAAGCAAACCGGCAGCATCTGTGTACTGTGGGCAGAAGAATCAGAGACTGGGGAACTCTCTTCAAAAATGGCTTATCCGCCTCGAGCTGACTGGGAAAAAAGCTACCGAAAAGTCAATTCCCAGAGAAGTCTTCCGGTGGAAAAAGGAAACTCAAGCACTCCTGCTTGGCAAAATGTGGCAGGGAGATGGCTGTGTGAGCCCACAAAACCAGCAAGTATTTTATTCCACCAGCTCAATTCAACTTGCCCGAGACGTGCAGCATCTTCTTGTTCGTTTTGAGATAACGAGCACTATTCATCGAAAAAAGTTCAACTATCGAGGCGGAATTAAAATAGGTTATAACGTAACAATCTGTCATCGAGAAAACCTGGCACGCTTTGGAGAAACGATCGGCACACATTTGATAGACAAGAAGAAACGACTGCTTATCGACCTGCTTCGTCAATGCAATTTGATCGCAACCATTGCTGCACGCGGAACGAAAGATGTCATCCCGGCCGCAGTGATGAATCTAGTAAGGTCTGTCATGTGTGAACAAAAGATAACTGTTCGTGAAGCGGCTTATCAGACAGGGCTTGCAGAGAGGTTATTTTCATATGATGCAAAAAAGATCGGCTACCAACGTGAAGTGTTGACACGGATGGGTAACGTACTAGCCTCTCCGGATATACTGAACCACTCGCAATCGGATATCTACTGGGACGAGGTCGTGTCGATCCTTCCTGCCGGAAAAGAAATGACGTACGACATCAGTATGCCCGTCCATCACAATTTTGTGGCGAACGATATCATCGTACACAACTCGCACGCAGCGTCATACGGCCGTGTCGCATACCAAACGGCATACATGAAGGCCAATTTCCCCGCCATCTATATGTCGGCCGTGCTCACCGCCGACTCCGGCGACGTTGAAAAAATCGGCGAAACGATCACCGAATGCAAACGTATGGGCATCCCTGTGTTGCCGCCGTCGGTGAATGAAAGCTTCAGCCAATTCACCATTGTGAAAGGTGCAGAGAAAAGCGAAAAAGATCGCATCCGTTTCGGGTTGGTGACGATCAAAAATTTCGGCCAAGGCGCGGCGACCGCGATCATCGAGGAGCGGAAGCGTGCCGGCCGATTCACTTCGCTCAGCAATTTTTTGGAGCGTGTGAAGGACAAAAATGTGAACAAGAAAACGCTCGAAGCGCTGATCAAGGCCGGAGCACTCGACGAGCTCGGCGAACGCGGCGTAATGCTCGCCAACATTGAGACCTTGCTCATGTACAACAAAGAATTGGCGAAAGCGTCGGCAAACCAAGACTCTCTGTTTGGCGGCCTTTCGGGTGCTGCGGCCGGCAGCGGTGCCACTCTGAAGCTCGCGCCCGTGCCGGCCGCTCCCATGACCGACCGCCTCGCGTGGGAAAAAGAGCTTCTCGGTCTCTACGTCTCCGGCCACCCGCTCGACAAATATCGCGACATCCTCGAGAAGCGCGATGTGAATGTGAAAAAGATTCGCGAGGAAGGCAAAGAAGGCACGATCGTGGTGGTCGCGGGCATCATCGAAGAGATGCGCCCTATCGCCACGAAGAAGGGCGAGCAAATGGTGTTCATGAAGATCGCCGACCTGTCCGGCTCGATGGAGGCGGTGGTGTTTCCCCGAACGCTCATCGAATTCAAATCCCTCATCGTGCTCGAAAAATGCATCGCGATCAAAGGAAAAGTCTCTCACCGCAACGGCGAAGTGAGCTTGCTAGTGGAGAAGGTGAAGGCCCTCGTATAGATCTCCGCAAAAAAATATAAAAAAACAGCTTGGCATGTCACCTGCCAAGCTGTATCGAGCTGTCTTCTTCAGAACAATGCGGTGTCATCAACCATCGGCCTGAGCAAGCCTTATAAGCGCCTCAGTGAAGGAGCCGAAGCGTCCACAGAAGGCCCCTACGCTTGCCGACAACTGACCCTGTTTGCGTAAGCGCTCAATGTCGCCGCAAGAAGGCCGTCGTCCCAAGATCATCTTAGCCTTCTGGAGCTGGCTGATAAGGTCGGCTTCCGAATACCGTTTCGGTTTTTTAGCCTTCTCTACCAGACCAGCTGCAAGGAGCGCATGACTCCAAGAACCAAAGGCTTGGCGAAAGACGTTAGGGCTGGCTGTTTTGTGGTCCGCGGACGCTTGTATAACATCGTCTACGGATGGAGTTCTTCCATTCTCAGTGTGCAAGGCTTGAAGCTGTTTAATGAGTGCAGGCTTCCCTAAACCGACATACTTTGTTGGCTTTGCATCAATCTTCTCAAGTGCGGCCCCTAGGGAACCGAAATGACTCCGGAACACCGGTTCGCACGAACACCTACCGGCCTTTGAACCAGCAGCGATATCCTTTTGAGTCGGCGATCGGCCGAGCTCGTCTCTCAAGACTCGTAATTGCTCAAGAAGGATTTCGTCGGACACGTTGAGCATCTGATTTACGGCAAGTCCCGCGGCCAGAAGTGCATTAGAGAAATTACCGAATTCGTTACTCAACGCAGCACCGCTCGGCATTTCTTTGTTGCCCTGCACTTCAACCTGTGTCGGCGAGCGGCCGAGCTTCGCAGCGAAACCCTTGAGCAGTGCGACCATCTCGTCTCGTGTGTATCCTTCAGTAATTCGACGAACAAGCTCGGTAATCTGAACTGCTTTTTCCTGGAAGTGAACATGGTCCACATTCAACAGAAACGGTTCGGTCTGCCTTCTCACTGCTAGCTTCTCGGCTTTTGGACCGGTCGGCGGCCTTGCCAAGAAGTGTTGACGTCTAGTCGCAACATCCTGCCAAAGGGTGTAGATGGTCTTCACTCGTTCGCAGTTGCCGACGAAGTCGAGCACCAGCACACCTGTCTTTCCCTCGCTGAGCCGCAAGCCACGGCCGAGTTGTTGAAACAGCACAATCGGCGATGACGTAGAGCGCAGGAACACAAGGACATTCGCTTTCGGAATATCGATGCCCTCGTTAAACACATCAACGACCAATAATGTCGGAATCACTCCTTGACGAAACATCTCGAGACGAATGACTCGCTCTCTGAAAGACACCTTCGAATGGATCGCTATACTGTTCGGCATGAGCCGGGACAAGCGGTCGCAATACTCGATGGACTCACAGAAGACAATCGATCTTGGATCGATGACTGCTCGGATATGTTTCTGAATCAGCGAAATGATCTCTTCGTCACGTTTAGCGACAAAGACCTTTCGGTTGAGCATTGCCAAACTGAGGCGGTGGCCGGGTGCTTCGATGACCCGCTTGAGCTGAATCTCGTCCGTCAGAAGTCGGTAATCGACTGGAGCGAGCAATCCCTGAGCGAGCGCCTCTTCAAGAGGTAAGTAGAAGACTTCCCGGCCAAACACTTTTCGAATATCCTGGCCGTCGGTGCGATTGGGTGTCGCTGTCATTCCGAGTAGGAATTTCGGCTTCCAATACTCAACGACGTCCAGATACGTGTCGGCACTGGTCCGATGACTTTCATCAATGATGACGTAATCGAACTCATCAGGACGAAAGCTCTTTCTCTGCTTCCGCATCGTCTGTAGTGAAGCGAAAAGGAAATCGACTTTGTCGAGGTCTTTTTTCGTCCCATGATAGAAACCAAAGGAGCATTCGTTACCGTGAATCACCTCGAAAGTGGTTCGAGCCTGCTGAAGAATGTTGTTCTGATGGCAGAGGTAGAGCACCCTGGCCTTAGGATGCATCTTCCGAAAGCGGAGACAATCGAATGCTCCTGTGACAGTTTTACCGAGACCGCTGGCCATGACCACGAGGGCTGCCACAGCGCCTTTTTGTCGAGCGCGCTGGATGGCTTTGAGGCCATCTTCCTGATACCAATAGGGCTGGATCATAGGGACTCTCTTGGGTTGAGGGTTGATTGAGTTGGCTGAAATGTTAAATAGCTGAACCAAATTCGATAGTAAAATAAAAAATGTATAATGTCAATGTTTGTGGCAATAAAGAACCCCTTGCGGCACGAAGCCGCAAGGGGTTGGAGTTACACGATTACTTCCACCTCAACAGAGGTGGTCGGATGACAAAGGACGCAGCGAGCACCTTCGAGGCGTTGTCGGACACTGGCTTGCCAGTAGCGGCCGCAATCAAAACAAAGCCACCACAACGGATCTGGCGATCTTACCAAAGCTTCTTCGACCGGAATACGGTTGCGAGAGGCATACTCTTCTGCCAAATGAGGATGTTCGATGATGATGTTTGTTTGCGGTGCTGAAGGTTTTTGACCTTGACCAACCGAGACGATCTTAGGCACACAGTTTGCACACCTTAGGCCGTACCGTGTTCGCATGTCAGCACTTGTCTGCCAGCTTTTCCCGCAAGATCCACAGATCCACCACCGAAGCGGACGACTGTGACAACCGACGTGTTCAGGCGACAACATGTTGACGTCGGAATATTCGGCAGCGATCTCAGGAAACTTCAGTGCCAGATTGTTCTGGTATTGCGGCATTTGTCCTGCGCAAGCAGGGCAACCATCACCACGATGCACACGACTACGGGCTCTGCCCCGCCATTCAAACTGGCAGGTCCGACACTGCCACCAGAATACTTCCGGCGAAGTTGCCTTTATCTGCCAGGAAGCAAGTGGGTTCTTTATGGAATACTCTCTAGCAAGTGCCGGCTGCAACACCAGCAAACTATTGTCTTCCGTGACTCGGTCTGCACAGGCGGGGCAACTCTTACCAGACAGACGCAATGCTGCGCTCATCTTGTATTCGTGTTTGCAGACATCGCAGACCCACCACACTTCTCGCCAGGTCTTGGCAGAGAGATGGGATGCGGCCAACGCGTTGCGAGGCGAATATTCGTTGAATAAGAGTTCGTTGTCCGAGATCCGGTTTGGACGGACACGCTTCACGATATCGAGAACCTCGAGAGTCTTCTCGTCGAAGGAGATCCCGAGACCACCGAAGTTCGTCTTTTCGACACCTGCAATGTCCTTGACCGATCGCGGACCCAACGGCTTAGACAGCCGGGTCCTCTCACGTCTTTGAGTGACATCTGATAATTCCTTGAGCATCATGATCCGTTTGCAGTTGCCGACGAAATCAAGCACCCTGACTTTTTCCTTGCCCTCGTAGCGGCGAAGTCCCCTTCCCAGTTGCTGGAAGAAAATCGTGAGCGATGCCGTCGAGCGCAAGAAGACGATCAGATTTGCCTGTGGAATATCGACACCCTCGTTGAAGCAGTCGACAGTGACCACAGTCTGAACCAAACCAAGACGGAAGAGCTCGAGACGCACCATTCGTTCCTTGGCAGACACCTTCGAGTGGATGGTTACGCTTTCAGGCAGCAGTTTGGAGATCCTGTCGGCGTGGGCTATCGAGTTTGCAAAGACGATCGTCCTCGGTTCCGTAAGTTCCTTCGCGTGACGAAGAATGACGGAAGCGACTTCCCTATCCTGTTTGGGAACGAATACCTGCTCGTCGAGATCGTCGACAGTCAATCCGTCCCTGGTCTTTACGTCTCCGACAGAAATATCATCCGTCACAAGTCGATAATCGACCGGGGTGAGCAAGCCTCTGCTAAGCGCCTCTTCCAAAGGGAGGTAATAGACCTCGTTACCATAGACACTTCGAATACTTAATCCGTCACGGCGATCTGGCGTTGCTGTCAGACCCAAGAGAAATTTTGGCGTGAAGAACTGGACAGCACTGAGATAGGTCGGCGCAGGAGTATGATGGCTCTCATCGACGACTACGTAATCGAACTCATTGGGCCTGAACACATCCCTGCCATGCTTTAGAACTGTCCGAAGCGATGCAAAGACACAGTCTGCCTGATGAATCCTCTTTTCATGACCATTGAAGAGACCGAAGCGATAGTCTGGACCGAGGACACTTTGAAATGTCGCACTCGCCTGATGAAGAATCTCGTTTTGATGACAGAGATATAACAAGCGACCGCGTCCCTGATCGGCAAACCATTTTTGGACATCGAATGCCGAGGTTACAGTCTTACCGAGACCGCTTGCCATTACCACGAGAGCTTTGTTGGCCCCCGCAGCGCGTGCTTCGGAAATCTTTCCGCAACACTCCGCCTGATACTCGAACGGCGAGAACATAGAGGGTTCCTTTCTGGTTGGAGCTTCTGATGATGTGGCTGAAATTTACAAAAAGCTCTGCTCACTTTTTAGCACATTATGGCAATGCATGTCAAATATTAGACAATATAAAATTATTGTGGTAATTTGAAAAAAGTACAACAGCGACCTTTACCAATTGAACATATGGCAACACCCAACGAAACCGTGTCCCCTTTCTTGAGGGGTGGCACTTTGCAAGATTGTCAATTCAGCTCCGGAGCACAGCAGACGCTTCGTGAGGCTTCTCAGCGAGGTTCAATCTCGCCTTCCGAAATCGCTTCCTTATTCCCGGTTGCCTTCCTTAGGAATCGGGATAAATTCACACAGGCCTTCGCGGCACTCATTGAGATCCTCAAGAGCGCCGATATCAAGGTGGAAGTCTCAGTAACCCACACCCACGTGCACCAACATGTGCACACCCACATCCATGAGGGACAAAATCCCGACTCACTGCTCTCAAAGCTAGGCTTGAAACTGCCGGCAGACATTAGCGGCGACATGCCAGTCAAAAAACGGAAAACCCGTTCGAATGATATGGTTCTCCGACCGACGCACGGAAAAAACGAGGAATTTGGCAACCTTCCCACAGAAAACGCTGAGCTGGAGAGAGAAGAGGAGATAGACCAGGAACCCGACGGTGCTGTCTTGGATGAGGTCGAAGAGTCTGAAATGGATGGTGACGAAGAGGCTGTCCCGATCAAGGGCGTCAAAGATGAACGAAACTCCTACTACAGAGCCGTTGAATCTTACCCGCTCATCCCCCATCAGGAGATGCTGGAATTCGCTCGAAAATTCCAGGAGGAGAAAGACCAAGGTGCCTTTGAAATCATGGTCTGCCACAACATGAGACTTGTTCTCAAGATTGCCTCGCACTACCAAGGACGAGGGGTCGACTTCGACGATCTCGTGCAAGCCGGCAATATCGGCCTAATGAGGGCCGTCGAGAAATTCGACTACCGTCGCGGCAACCACTTCTCTACCTATGCTACGTGGTGGATACGGAACTACATAACGAGAGTCACCACGGAGACAGCTCCGATGATCAGACTACCGCAACATGTGGTGGACGGTAGAGTAAAAGTATGGAAAGCGATCGAGGCATTGACCGCGGAACTGCACCGCACCCCAACCATCGAGGAGATCGCGGAGAAGTCCGGCCTAGCTCCGAAACACGTCCAGAAACTTGTCAGCGCCGGCACCTCGGCGATCGCCTCACTTGAAAGTGTCGTGGGTAATTCTGCAAGAGGCGGAAGGGAAATAGTGTTTGGCGACATTCTCAAAAACGAAAGCGCCGTTCCTCCGGACATGTTTCTGGAGATGAAGGAGTCGCGAGAAGAAGCGCAAGCTTCAATTCAGCGGCTGTTTACAGCACTCGACCAACTCCCTTTGTCGATACGAGATCGAGAGTCTTTCATAGCCTACTATGGTCTCGACGGCACATCGGAAGGCGTGACCTTGGAGGACCTCGGCCAGCGATACGGCGTCAGCAGAGAAAGGATTCGCTTTAGGATCGCCGAGACAATAAAGGCGCTCCGAGAAGTTGGAATTGAGGCGAGAGATGAACAGATCATGGCCGCAGTGAGTCGAGTCGACGAATTCGACAAGCTCGTCGGCGAACAAATGCCCCTCAATAGCCTGGCCGACCTACCTGCACTAGCCACATGGCAGGCTCACGAAGAAGCAACCAAACCTCTTGGCCCCGAAGAAGTCGAGTCTGTCGAAATGGAGACGAACATCCCTCGGGCGATAATCCAAAAAGCAGAAGTCCTGTTGCCGATAGAGAGGATGGAAAAGATCCTCGCGGTAGTCAGTAAGGCTTACGGAACAACCCCAGAGAAGATAAGAGCCGAGGGGAGGGGGAAAGCTACGATCGCCTGGGCTCGTCACATCGCCGCCTACCTGCTCAGGGAAGATCTGAAAATGCACTGGACAGAAATCGGAGCCTTCCTTGGCGGAAGAGACCATACGACGATCATCAATAGCCATAAGGTGATCACGCTACACGTCACCAGGGGTGGAAACATCCTTACAGACCTCGCTTCGATTCGAACCCTGATCGAGGTTCCGACCAAAGGCTGACCCGAGGTCAGCCGCACCAAAAACAACGCACCGCGCCGGAGACATCTCCGGCGCGGTTTTTATTTGTCAGCATCAAAAGTAGTTGACTAAACAGCCCAAAATATCTTATAGTAGCTAGCGAAGGGCATCAAGCAACCGCAAGGCACACTTCATGCCTGGGTCTCTCTTTGCAGAGGCCATGGTCAGCTCAGAGGGTGTCGCCACCTTCCTTTTGACCGGAAGACAGCGACGCTTCGCGCTTGCCGCGAGCCATGAAGGAGTCTGAGTCCGTCGAGTACGGACAAAGACGGGAGGGACACTCGCAAGGGTGCCCTCTTTTTTCATTGATTTTGCCAACAACGAATGGGTGTAGTATACTTTCACCCATAGAGATTGTTGCGGCTACCAACCGCAATTGCCCAAAAGCAAGGCATGCAGCCCTAATCTGTCGGCCCAAAAGCCAGAGTGCCTGTGCAAACGCAAGTAAAGCGCAGGAAGCCCGGTGGAACCACGAGGAAAACGCACGGCGTATAAGCCAGTTTCCCCGCCCGAGCAAATGAATGATTTTTTCGTTCATTTGCTCGGGCGTTTTCCGTTCCGCGTCATCGTTTAACCACTTAATCATTTCTTTATGAAAACCTCCCTCGAACACAAGCGCCACACGATCGCCCACCTGCTCGCCGCGGCAGTGGAGCAGCTCTACCCGGGTACCAAAAACACCATTGGCCCCGCAGTCGACAACGGATTCTATTACGACTTCGAGTTTGGAAAGATTCCAGAACACGCGAAGGCGAATGCCGGTGAGGGAGCGCCAGCGACACTCATCCATAAGGACAAGTCTGTCGTCTCCGAAAAAGATCTGCCGAAGATCGAAAAAAAGATGCGCGAAATCCTCGGACATTGGGAAGCCTTCACCCATATCGAAGTCTCCCCCGCCGACGCACGAAAAGTGTTTGCCAATAATCCGTACAAACTCGAGCTCATCGAGGAGATTGTCGCCAAGAAAGAAAAGATCACCCTCTATACCTGCGGCCCGAAGGATGCCATCGGCGGCGAGAGCGGCAATGATGACGAACACGGCAAATACGTGTTCACCGACCTCTGTCGCGGCGGCCATGCGGAAGATCCGTCGAAAGAAATTCCGGTAAATAGCTTCCGACTCACACACCTCGCCGGCGCCTATTGGCGAGGGAGCGAGAAGAACACTATGCTCACCCGTATCTATGGCTACGCTTTTGATACCAAAGAAGCCCTTGATCACTACGAAACCATGCTCGAGGAAGCGAAGAAGCGTGACCACAAGAAGCTTGGCAAGGAGCTCGACCTTTTCACTTTTTCCGATCTTGTCGGCGCCGGCCTGCCTCTTTGGACACCAAAAGGTACGATGCTCCGCGACACACTCGACAATTTCGTCTGGGAACTCCGCAGCAAATATGGTTACGAGCGTGTCGATATTCCACACATCACTAAAAAAGATTTGTATGAAAAAAGCGGCCATTGGGCAAAATTCAAAGATGAGCTGTTCAAAATAGACACTCGTGAGCACCATGAATTTGTGATGAAGCCGATGAACTGTCCGCATCATACCCAGATCTACGCCCGCAAATCCTGGAGCTATCGCGAGCTCCCTCAGCGATACGCCTCGACAACGAAAGTGTACCGCGATGAACAATCCGGTGAACTTTCTGGCCTCTCTCGCGTGCGTTGCATCACTCAGGACGACGCACACGTGTTCTGCCAAGGCTCGCAAGTGAAGCAGGAAATGGGCAATATTTGGGATATCATTCAGACCTTCTACGGAGCGGTCGGCTTCGTACTCACGCCTCGCCTGTCCCTCCACGACCCGAAACAGATGGAGAAATATCTCGGCACCGCAGCAACATGGGCAAAGACGGAAAACGAACTACGCGACCTCGTGAAGCAAAAAGGTGCAACTGCATACGAAGCACTCGGGGAAGCCGCTTTCTACGGACCAAAGGTGGACTTCATGGCCAAAGATTCTCTGGGACGCGAGTGGCAGGTGGCCACGATCCAGCTCGACATGAACATGCCGGAGCGTTTTGAACTCGAATGTACCAACGAAAAAGGTGAGCGCGAACAGATCGTGATGATCCATGCCGCGATCATGGGCTCGATCGAACGATATCTCTCCGTACTCATCGAACACTTCGCCGGCAGCTTCCCTCTTTGGCTTTCGCCAACACAGGTGAAAGTGATCCCGATCGGCGATGGGCACCATGCCGCAGCAGCCGAAACACACGCAGCGCTCGTAGCTGCAGGCATCCGTTCCGACCTCGCGCTGGGCAATGAAGGTTTCGGTAAAAAGGTGCGTCAAGCCAAGACTGAGCGCGTGCCGTATTTCATCATCATCGGCGACAAGGACCTTGCCGCAGGCGCCGTGACGATCGAAAGCCGCGACAAAGGCAATCTCGGTCAGATGAAAACCGCCGATGTTGTGAAGAAATTGGCGGAGGAGATTAAGAGGAAAGCCTAACGCACAAAAATATATGAGTCAATTTGAAAGATTCGACGGTGAAGAGTTGATGAGTCCGCGAGAGATTGAATTGGCGTATCAACAAGCCCTGAAAGTACTATCTTCGCCTATTCAGCTCCGGGATTTCCCCAACTACCGAGATTGGGAAAAAGATCAAGCACACGTAGAGTACCTGAAAAAGCAATTCGAGGTAGCGAATAGAAACATGACAGCGGCAGAGCGAGAAGCACAGCATCTTGGAAAGATTTTCGAGGCGATTCTGTTCGAGCAGATCGAGCAAAGTAATTGGCTTGGAGAAAATGCTACGACAATTCAACCCGCAGACTATGACGACTTTGTGAACGGCGTAGACTGCATCGTAGAAATTGAAGAGAGTGAGACCGCCACTTCCCACCTAGCGCTCGCCATGGACGTCACGGTAAGCGGACGCTTTGGCGATAAGTTTAAGGATATCAAAGGATCGATCGATGCGGGGGAGCTTACAAAAATAAAATACTTCGCCACAGACGCCGGCAACTTCAAGGGCGAAAAGAGTCTTGTTCCGCATGTCGTAGTCGCAGTAGATCGTCCGACCTTGTTCAGCATGATCAAGGCGTGGACAAAAAAGGATCGGAAGGCTCTGGCAGAACATCCGGCTCAGGTGAAGATTTTGGAGGAAATTCGTCTCCAACTCAAGGCGTACGGAGAGTATGCAGCGTCTGTCGGGCAACAAAAATTAGCCGACGTGTATGGACACTCTCTTGCTATTGCCGAGAAGATTATTGCCGAAAAAAATATTACCGCAGACCAGCTAAGAGAAGCACATCGGGACGACTTCCTCGATGCGATTCAGTTTAATGCACAACACCTAAAAGACCGGAGATAGTCCTTTTGTGACGCGATCGAGAATTAGTTTGCCTTCCGAAACACGAAATACCACGAACCGCCAAAAGATACGGCGACGAGGCCAAGCAAGAAGAGGATAGAGGCAATGTAGTCCTCGATGCCAGTATATGGCACCTGATTCAAGTATACAAAAGCAGCGGAAGCAAGGGTCGAGGACGGCACCTGTCGGGTATCAGACAAGACGACTGTTGGAGGATTCGCACCACCGCCGCAACCGCCGCTACATCCGCCTCCCCCGCCGCCAGTGGTGACTGGAGTACTAGTGATAGTCGCAGTCGTACTCACCGTCACGGTCTGCGCACCGGAGGTGACGATCACCGTACCAGTAACAGTGCCTGGAGTGTAGTAGGTATGAGAAACGGTCTGAGTGGTGCCGGACAAGCTGTCGGTACCGGACCATGAATAGACGTAGCCGCCGACGCCGCCAGCTGGAGTGACGGTCCATGAAATAGTGCCGCCGATACCGGTGCTCGAAGGATTCGCGGCGATAGTCGCGGTCAAAGCAACTGGGCTTGGGTTGTTGGCCACAGTCGTTGCCGCACAAGCGACGGTGAGTGTCTGTGCACCAGAAGTGACAGTGACCGATGCGGCTTTTGAGCCGACGATCGAGTAGACCATAGAAGCCGTCGCGCCAGTGCCAGTGAGGCCGTCGGTGCCGGTCCATGCATAGGTGTACGCGCCAGTGCCACCAGTCGGAGCTGCACTCATAGACCAAGTGACAGTATTGCCGGTGAGTGGTGATGCGGGAGCAGAAGCACAAGAGCCGAGAACGAGCGGTGTCGGACCGCCAGCAGGCACGACGACAGGCGCCGCGAGCGTGGTGAAGCTGTTGATTGGTCCGCGTTCAGTAAAAATAGAATTCTTGCCGACGGTTCGGTAGTAGTAAGTGGTGCTTGGAGTAAGATTCACCAAAGTAAAATCAGTATCAGAAGGCACAGGTATCGCCAAGGTACCGGTGGTAAAACCAAGACCAGCAGTTGGGCCCCATTCGAAAAATGACCACGTCTCAGGAGAACCGTTTGGGTTCACGTAGCCGTGAATATGTGCAGACTCATGGGTAATGTCGCTTGAACCCTTGGTCTCGACGACTGGGTCCATTGGGATGTTTACAAAAATATCGATTGGATCTGGAAAGGTCGGCACACCAAAGCCGGATGGATTGAAAAAATCAACCACATTATCGAACCCGAAGGCCTGCGCTTTTGTTGGCGAAGCTGAAAAAACGAGGATGGCCAGCATAGCCACGAGAAAAGCGCTAAAAAGGGTGCGGGGTGTTCGGAGAGTATTCATATGATTGATAGCCGTTGGTTTCATCACAATATTTCGTATTTCAGTATCCTACCACGAATACTATATCTTGTCTAGTCTAGCGGCGGAAGTGCCATTTTCTTGATAAATCGCGCCTGCACCACCACTCGATCGTCCTTTGTACCAAAAGCGTTGCAGGTCGCGAGGGTGAGCATGCGGACATCACTCTCGAGATCGATGTACGCTTCGGAATCTTTCAGGAAGGAGACGCGCACGACTTTGTAGACATAGCGCGCGTCGGTGCTGTCGACATACACCTCGTCCCCTTCTACCAATTTCTCTACGCCATCGAAGGTATGGTACGCACGATTCTTGATCACTCGCGAATACGCGCTGTGACCCATCAAAAAGACATTTTTCGACTCACCAAGCAGGCCCGAGGTCGGATACCGCACTGCGCCCTCCATGAGCGCCGAGTCGAGGACGGCTACATTGGTGCTCGTCGGATTTTTCACCACCACACTCACACCAATTTTGGGGATCGACACATGCAGCGGCGTCTCTTTCACGACACCACGGTCGTACTGGACCGCCGGCTCCTCTTTTGTCACCAGTGCTGCCTCGACAGGCACAGAAGTGATCGGGGACGTACTCAAAGTAGTACTTGTCGAAAATGAAAATAGGCTGTTGATAGCGATCGGATTCGGCTGTACGGCCTGCTGGATATCGTGCGGCAATAGGCCAAAAACGCCCAAGATAGAGCCGAAAATGAAGAAAAAGAGAATAGCCACGCTGATCGCGAGATAGTGCTTGCCGACAGAGATCTGTTCTTTTGCCATAGCCCGACCATTCTAGCGCACATCGAGATACTTGACAAGTAGCAAGCTATGATATATAATGCCCCCACTATGGAAAACAAGGAAATTCACCCGAAAATCGCGAAGATCAAGCAGATCCACGAGTCTTCTATGAAGAGCTTGTCGATCATTGGCCTCATCGCGATTTTGGCAGTCATCAGCTTCGGTCTCGTGAAAGCGACCCCGGCGATTATCCGCGGTATCGCAGCAGCGGCCGTCTCTCTTTCATCTGTCTTCATCCCTGCAGAGAAGCTCGTCGCAGTGAGCGATGTCTACACAATTGACTCTGGTGACACCTTTACTCTCAAGTGGGCACTCGAGACCTCAAACACTGCTTCTGTCGGCGGCTCATACACCATCAGCTACCCTTGTGTTGACGGCGTCCACCTCGAAGCCGTAGGCCGTGGCTCCAACGATATTATTTTCTGTAACACTGTTTTCCATTTCCTCAACAACGACAACTCTCTCGCACTCATTGGCTTTTCGACCAAGGGCGCGACCGTCAACCTCCCTATCACCGTCTATTTCACTCGCAACGAAGAGTCTTCTCCTTCGACTCGCGCAAACGTGACGATCACCATCACCGGTGAGACGAGTGCAGACGCCATCAAGCCTCCAGTACAGCCAATTGCGGAAACACCAGTCAACACCAATGTACCGAGTGGTGCAAGCAATCTCGGCGGCTCACAGGTCGTCCAGATCCCAGGCACCGGCGGCATCGCACAGAATGGCGTGAGCAACCCAAACGGCAACATCGACTTGACCGCGACTATTTTGGAAACCGGTTACATCAACACCACGACTCTCGCTTTCGTCGCAGCCAAAGAAGTGAAGCCCGACCAACGAGCCGCGATTCGATTTGAAATCGTTAACCTCGGCAGCAAGCGCGCATCCGATTGGACCTTCGCCGCTGTCCTCCCTACCTTCCCCGGCTACATCTTCCAGTCCAACACGCAGCAGGCTTTGAACCCTGGCGACCGTGTGCAGTTCACTCTTGGCTTCGACAGTATTTTGAAGAAGGCCGAAAACGAATTCATCATCAACGTCGACCCAATCGGCAGCGTGCAGGAAACCAACAAGACGAACAATATCATCAAGGGGAAGATTTACGTGAATTTGAGCAACTAACAGGTAAGCAGAAGAAAACCACTCATCGTTTTTCAGGACACGGGATAAATCTCTTCTGAGATTTTCCCTCCTGCTCGACCTCTACAGGTCTGCGCAGAGGTCCTTCAAAACGATGAGTGGTTTTCTTTTGTATACATCTTGTTAACTCAGATTTAACCCTCATTTCTATACAAAAAGAATCCCCCAACACCGTAGTGCCAGGGGAAGCGTGAGGGAACCGAGGATCTTAAAGTCCGAATAGTCGAAGTGTCCAAGGGCCCTAGGGCGAGTTGCGGAGGAGGAGCCTGTCGTCGGTATGCCACTTGCGGTCGTTGTCGAGCCCGTGGACGCCAGCAACCCACTGGCCGTCGCTGCTGCGGTCGGCGCAGAGCACGACAACCTCGTCGTATTTCTGTTTATTTTCATCTTTAAGCTTCTTGCCAGTCCGTGCGAAGGCAAAGCTGGCGTAGCCGTTCACGAGGAGGATGTCTTTGCCGTTCTGGGTCGCAATGATCTGATCGTTCCACTGAGCTGGATTGATGTCAAGGTTCTGGGCGACGATGGCTCGGGAGAGGTCGTGGATGGACTCGGTAGCGTTCCCTGTCACCCACTGCGCCATTTGCTTGGACGTCATGACCCTGGGGGTCGCGACAGTGCGGGCGGTATCGCCGGGACACCTTGATGAGTATGCAGTGAAGCAGCGGTCGAAATCACCATCACGGTGACCGTATTTCACACCACGGCCGTCAATGAAGAGGTCCGCTATCCGATGAGGTTCATGTTCGCCGAGCGGGATGTCGGAGTGGAGGGTGCAGTCAGTAACAGAAGGTAAGACTGATCGATCAGTCACCTCTTTTGCTCCCTCAACAATCCCCCACCCTTCCGAAACCCACTGGAGACTCTTGTTCACACGGCCAGGGTTGAGCGAACCTTCCTTCAACCTTCGCTGCAAATCAGCGAGCCGACTCAAGAATGTCAATGCCTCTTCCAGACTCGGCACACCTTTCGTATTCGACTTTTTGACAACAAGCGTCGTCATAACATTTGTCTTTCGTTTGTGTCCGTCTCAACCCAGATACCGATCGGGCCGACAGACTGTTTGCATACCGCACCTAAGCCGTGTTCATTGCTCGCCATAAAATGGTCCGCCACAGCTCCTGTTTTTAATACTGCCACAAATACTCGTAATTCGTCAAATCCGCGGAGTGCGACATTGGTAGCAGGAAGAGCACGCGAGGCCATTTTTCAGAACACGCCATAAATCTTTGCTAAGATTTTGGCTCCTCTCGCCACCGTCGTGGCTGCGAGAGGTTCTTCGAAATGGCCTCGCGTGCTCTTGCTAAATATCGATATTCGCCGACCGCGCGTTCGACTGAATAAACGACTTTCGTGCCGGCACATCGGTACCCATCAACATATCAAACACCTTGTCCGCCTCGGAGGCGTCTTCGATGCGCACCTGCTTCAAAATACGTCGAGCAGGATCCATGGTGGTCTCCCAGAGCTCGTCGGAGTTCATTTCTCCGAGACCCTTGTATCGCTGGATGGTGATCTTTGGGCCCTTTGGTTTGTCGCCCGCTGCACCTGCCTTTCCGCCGTTCGCAGCCACCTCAGCAGCTTCCGCCGCCTCGGCCTCAGCAATCCCCTCAGGCGATTCGTCGTTGCCGTCGAGCGACTGCAATTCCTCGACATTTTCCTTGCCGATCACTTTCGCTTTTTCCTGATCGCTGTACGCGTAGAAAATCTCCTTGCCTTTCTTGATCTTGTAGAGCGGCGGTTGAGCGATGTAAATATAGCCACCATCGAGCAACGGTTTGAAGTATCGATAGAGCAAAGTCAAAATGAGTGTGCGGATGTGTGCACCGTCCACGTCGGCATCAGTGGCGATGATGACCTTGTGATAACGGAGCTTGGTGATATCAAAGGTGTCGCCGATCGCGGTACCCATGGCCACGACGAGATTTTTGATCTGCTCGGAGCCGAGCATGCGGTCGAGACGTGCGCGTTCGATGTTCAAAATCTTGCCTCGCAACGGCAACACCGCCTGAGTACGGCGGTCGCGACCCATCTTCGCCGTACCGCCCGCGGAATCTCCCTCCACAATGAAGATTTCGGAGTCTTCGGCACTGGTACCACTCTGACAGTCGGCGAGCTTGCCCGGAAGAGTCATACCATCCAAAGCACCCTTACGGAGAATGGAATCCTTGGCTGCCTTGGCGGCTTTTCGCGCTCTGAGGGCCAAAATCACCTTCTGGACGATCGATCGGGCATCATCAGGATTTTCCTCGAGGAAGGCACCGAACGCCTCGCCAAACACGCTTTCGACGGCCCCGCGGGCCTCCACGCTGCCCAATTTGCCCTTGGTCTGGCCTTCAAATTGGATCTCTCGCATCTTCACGGAGATCACGGCAGTGAGACCTTCGATGACGTCTTCGCCAGTGAAGTTGTCCTCGCTTTCTTTGATCAAATTGTTCTTGCGGCCGTAGGTGTTGAGCGAGCGGGTGAGCGCAGTCTTGAAACCTGTAATATGCGTACCGCCCTCGGCGTTGTAGATGTTGTTGGCAAACGGCATAATGCGCGATGAGATATCGTCGACATACTGCAATGCCACTTCCACCGACTCCACACCTTCCGCGCGCTTTTCTTTTTCAACATAAAATACATTTCGATGAATCGGCTTCTGGAGCTGGTTCGAAAACTTCACCAGCGACATGAGGCCGCCTTCGAAATAGAAGGTCTGGGATGGCGCGTCGAGACCAAGCTCACGGACATAGAAAGCGGAGTCGAGTGCTTCGTCGAGAACATCTGAATCCGGATGGTTGCGGGCGTCGATGACGCAGATGCGCAAGCCGCGTACAAGGTACGCCTGCTGACGCATGTGGCCAATGATTCGGCTGACATCGAAGGCCTGCTCGCCGAAGATGATCGGGTCCGGCTGGAAAGTGACAATAGTGCCGTGGAGCTTTGAGCTCGCGACCTTCTTCACCGCGCCTTTTTTCTTGCCCTGCGAATACTCCTGCATGAATTTGCCACCATCCTGATGTACCTCCACGCGGCACATCACGGAAAGCGCATTCACCACGGAAGCTCCCACGCCGTGCAGACCGCCGGAGACTTTGTAGCCGCCTTCGCCGCCGAATTTACCACCGGCATGGAGCACTGTCATGACGGTTTCAAGTGCCGACACTTTGGTCGCCTTGTGAATGCCGGTCGGAATGCCTCGACCGTTGTCTACCACGCGCACACGCTCGAGACCGAGCTTTTCGCCGTTCTTGCCTTTTGGCGCTGGCAGAAGGGCGACTTCGATGTCATTGGCAAAACCACCCATCGCTTCGTCGCGAGAGTTGTCGAAGATTTCCGTGATGAGATGGTGAAAACCGTCCGGCCCAGTAGTGCCGATATACATGCCCGGGCGCTTTCGTACCGGTTCGAGCCCTTCGAGGACGGTAATAGAATCCGCCCCGTACTCAGCCTCTTTTGCTCCCTTGGCCGCCTTTTTCTCTTCTGGATCTTTAGCCATAATGTTGTTGTTTGTACTATGTATTATATCAAATCGGAGCGCCAAAAACTAGCCAAAAAACGCCCGAAAGTGTGGTCTTCTGTGGATAAATAGCCTTATTTTCCAAGGGTTTTTGTGCCCTTGCTTCCATCTTTATTATTTGCTATATTTGAAGCCTCGGGTTTGACGCCAGAAAGCATCGCGCCTACCGGCTGGCTTGCAGCTCCTTCGGGAGAAGTTGCAAATGAAGGCATTTGGGCCCTTCCATTCCTATCTAAAAAATCTCCTTTTTCAAGGAGGTTTTTTAGTTTTTGACTCTTCCCTCCAATATTCTCGTAGTGGGTCACTATATAGAAGCCATTGTCACGATTGGCAGCAATTCTCAGAAAGCCCTCGTCTGTGGTCGGGTAGATGAGATTGATCTTGTCTCGGTTGCCCCTCACATTCCGCATCACATACCGCCAATCATTCGCGTTAATGAGCAAATTTTCTGGCAAAAATGTTCCGTGGTCTTTAATAATCTTATTTGCAATATCGTGACTAAAGAGAGCGAACGAGGCTTTTGGTCAACCGAGACAAAACTAGGGACCACAGCGATACTTTCCACTCGACTCTTCCCTTTTAGAACATCATCGATGTTTTTCAACAACATTCTCTCTCGTGGAACCAACTTTCTCAGAAGAACGTTTTTGAACGAACTCTTTCCGGTCGTATTTTCCTGCTTGGGTATATCTTTGGACATGTTGCCCTAAATATACAAAACCAGCGATAGAGAAACTACTAAAAAAGGTTCAAGAAATGCCTAATTTTCGGTAAAGAAATAATGAAGAAGTTCTAAAATTACCGCACCGTCCACCCATTCGCCTTCACCGCTTCGTGGAGCGCGGTCATGTGCGCGTTCACTTCTTCATCGGAGAGCGTCTTTTCGTATGACTGGAAGATCATGCGGTACGCGAGCGAGAGTTTGCCGTCTTTTTCGAATCGATCGAAGCAGTCAGGGCCTTTCACCACGAGGTTACCAGCGATCTTCTTGAGCAAGTCGGCGATGGCGGTGCGAACAGCCGCCTCATCCGTACCAGCCGGAACAAACAGTGCGATATCGCGTGTGATGAACGGATACGCTGAGAACGGCTTGTATTTAGTGTCGATAGCGCGAGTAAAGCCGAGGTCGGTGTAGGAGGCTGGCGCAGGGAGTGTCGTGATGAGCGAGGTGAGATTCAGCTCGAGCAGCGCACCGCCAGTAGCAGCCACCTGGACTTTGGCCGCAGGGAGCGTGATACTGAGCCCACCAGCAATCGCCTCAAGCGCATTATTCAAAACATCCTCGCTCTTCTTCCCTTTCACTTTCTTCACCATTTGTGCGGCGAGGCCGAGAGAGGTGGTTTCAGCGGCGGCGCTAAAAACAGTGCCGATTTCGAAAATAGCAACTGTCTCGAGGCCAAGCAAGTCGGCGTTGCGAACATTCATCTCAAGCGACTTCGCCATGCCGTCGGCGAGATTGGTGCGAAGCTTGCCTTTATCAGCAGCCAGCGACTTTGCCACCTCAAAATCACCCTTGGCGGCCAGAGCATAGCCGTACACCTCAGAGAAGCCTTGGGCGATGAGTACATTCTTTATCTTTTCGCAATAATAAAAAGTCTTGTTGGCAGTTGCGAGCGGACGCTTCGCTGGCGCGGTGTACGGAATCTTGTCGTAGCCGTAGAGGCGGCCGACTTCTTCGGCGATATCGGCAGGAATCCGCAAGTCGAGACGTTCATACGGGATGGTGAGGGTGAATGTGTCACCTTTTACGCCTTTCGCGCCGCCAGAAATCACAGCGTTGAGTTCAAGCCGATTGAGCAAGTCGACGACTATGCCTGTAGGAATGGCAACGCCAAACATCGCATTGATCTGTTCGACCGAAACCTCCATTTTGACCAGCTCGGGAAGCTCACCGTGAATGTCGGTCACCGGTCCGACTTTTGCACTCTTTGACTGTTCCAAAATGAGCGCGGTGAGCCAATACATGGCGTCGGCTGCGAGGTGCGGTGTGATCTCATTTTCAAAACGTCTCGAAGATTCATTGCGGATGCCGATCTTGGTGCTGGTCTTGCGCACGGACACAGGATCAAAACACGCTGCCTCGAGGATGAGGTTCTTTGTCTCGCTGGTGACAGCGGCTCGCGAACCGCCTTTCACTCCAGCCACCGCCAGCACACCGGCATCATCGGCGATCACGAGCATCTCCGGAGACAATTCAATCTCCTTCCCCGCCCCGGCACTGCCGTCGAGTGTGGTCATTTTTTCGTTGGCCTTGGCAAGACGAATCGTGATCGGACCCTTCACTTTGTCGGCATCAAAAGCGTGGAGCGGCTGGCCCATGTCGAACATCACCGTGTTGGTCGCATCGACGACGGTGTTAATGGAGCGCTGGCCGATCGCTTCGAGCCAGAATCGTGGCCAGTCGGGCGTCTTGCCGACAGTGATATTTTCGACGTAGCGGGTGACATATCGAGCGCAGAGCTTCGACTCGAGATTCTTTACCTCAACTTTCCGAGTCGAAGTTTCGGCAAATGGCTGCCTGTTGAGCGGCTTGCGCGCCAAGCCGGCAAGCGCAGAAACTTCGCCCGAGGCCCCTCGATGACAGAGTGCGTAATGAGCTCGGTCGGGCAAGACTTTTACGTCGATGACGGTGTCGGTGAGCTTTCCCTGCGCATCAAGCACTTTCTCAATCCCCTCCACCTCAAAAGCGCCGAACGTGAACAGCTCAGCAAGCTTTTCCGCTGTCGGAAGCGGCTTTTCGAAATAGCATTGGAGCCAGTTGTGGGAGACTTTCATTGACATATTATTTCTTAAAACTTACCTTATCATCCGCATCAAGGTGGTCAAAAAGGACTGAGGTCTCCTTCGGGAGATTGAGGCGGGCAAACTGCTCCTCGAGCCACTCGCGATTTTCCGGATTGTCGAGGTAGGCATTGATGCTCGCCCGCCCTGACCACTGCATGATCTCGGCGTCGCTTTTTGAACCACCGTTGGCGCGAACCCAGGCTTCGATCTCGTCGTCGGAATGTCCTTCAGCAATGTAGGCTTTGAGCTGGTCGCCAGTAATCCCCTTCCAGTCGAGGAGCGATCGGTCGAGCTCGCAATCAAACTCGTATTCGCCGGCCTTCCCTGCGAGCGTCGCACGACACTTGTCGATACAACGCGCCAAAATGACAAAATGTCCGAGCCGTACGCGCGGGCTGCGGGGCGGTTCTTTCGTGAGGTCGAGGTCGATTTTATACGAGGTGGTCATTGGGGGTCATTTTAGCATATTCCGCTCATACTGTGCGACTTTTTCGCACAGGTAGTAAGTGTTGCCATGGCTCAACAGTCCCAAGTACGACCGAACTGTCGCCAATGAATCTGCTGCGGCCAGGCGCTTGAACATCCTCCGTTTTGTCACCGAACGCAAAACTCTGTGGTGCGGAAAATGCACCCAACCCAGAAAATCGACACCTGACGCAAGTGTTTTGATTGAAACCTTGCCTGGATGAAGCGAAAGCTTTAGTTCATGTTCCAAAAAATCAGACATGTCCCGCAACTGGCGCTCAAGCACTTTTTTCTGTTCGTGAAAGATGACGAAATCATCCGCATATCGAATGTAATACTTTACCTTGAGTCGATGCTTCACAAATTGATCAAATTCATTCATATAAATATTCACCAGAAGCTGCGAGGTGAGATTGCCGAGCGGCAGCCCCTTGCCTGGCGCAGTACTCTGAAAACCATCGACCACTCTTTCGATCAACCAGACAACATCCGGGTCGGCAATATACTTTTTTAGTATATCAATAAGGATGAAATGATCGATGGAAGCGAAGAATTTCCGAACATCGCATTTCAACACCCAGCAGGTGCGAGTATGGTTGAGTGAGACTTTTCTTCCAAAAGTCCGAAATTGGTCTAATGCCAGATGAACGCCTTTCATAATTCGACAAGAATACGAATCGCTGATAAACGTTCGATCAAAAAATGGGTAGAGTTTTCGACACAGAGCGTGGTGCAACAAGCGATCTCGCACCAACGCCTTATGAATACTGCGCGGCTTCGGGTCGGTAATAGCGAATGCCTTGTAGGGAGAGTGAACGTATGTTTTGGCAACCAACTCTGCCCGAAGGTTCAAGATATTTTCCATCAGTTGAAGAGAGAAAAGCTGCACGTCTCTCTTCTGTTTTTTATCCCTCGAAAATTCGCGCCAGGCAAGGAGCAGATTTTCGAGGGATGTGATATCTTCGTAGGCATGAACCAACTGAATGCGCATACTAGAAAGTCTACCCCCCCCGACAATTTTGCCAGTGCTACAACACCTAAAAGAGAGTTATTTTCTGTGGTTTTCCTATAGCAGTAATCTTCCGAAGCCTGTTCGACTGGGCATCGGAGCAAAGATAGAAGATTCCTTTACCGAGGCCTTGAAATCGATTTATCGAGCCACTTACGCTCATGGGGAAGAAAAAATCCGCTGGATACTCATGGCTCAAGAACACCTGGATCTTATAAAATTCTTTTTATATATCGGATGGGAAATGAAAATTATCGAGGACAAGAAATTTATCGTGCTCAATGAAAAGTTGGTCGCGGAGAGCCAGATGCTGTACGGCTGGATCTGTTCCGTGAAACAAAAACTCCCGCGGTAAGCGGGAGAAAAGGAAGAATAGCGAAGGAGCAGCCTATTACCGGCATTCCACTCGTTGTCGTTGTCGAGCCTGTTGACGTTGGCATTCCACTGGCCGTTGTCGTTGCGGTTGGCGTAGAGCATCTGTACCTCGCCCCATCCATGACACTGCCCATTGAATGCTCTCCGGGCTGAATTGTATGCCGAGACGATTTCTCGCCAGAGCGAGGCACCAACTATTTCTTTTTTTGAATGTTGCAGAATTCGCCACACCAAGCTTGCGCCGAGCATGCCAGCAAATTCTTGATGATAAGTATATAAAAGAAGGATAAAAATGTAAAAAAGAATCCCCTAACACCGTAGTGCCAGGGGAAGCGTGAAAGAACCGAAGGGACAAAGTGTCCGAGGGTCCTAGGGCGAGTTGCGAAGGAGCAGCCCAGCACCGGCATTCCACCCGTCGTCGTTGTAGAGCCTGTAGACGTTGGCAACCCACCGGCCGCTGCCGTCGCGGCCGGCGTAGAGCATCACCACCTCGTCGTATTCCTTGCCTTTCTCATCCTTTAACTTTTTCCCGCTTCTCGCGAAAGCGAAGTTAGCTCGGCCATCGGTGAGGAGGACGTCCTCGCCCTTCTGGGAAGCAGCGATGGCGTCATCCCATTGGGCTGGAGTGATGTCGAGCTTCTTCGCGGTGATGGCACGGGTGAGATCGGGAATGGACTCGGTAGCGAGACCAGTAGCCAATTGGGTCATCTGCCTGAACTTCATGACACAGGAAGTCTCGACGAGTTCGGCAGTGCCGGCTGAACACTCCGGAGAGTTCTCGGCAAACCAGTTATCGAAATCGCCATCGCGGTAGTAGAAGATGACGCCGTCACGGTTCCGGAACAACTTCGACATCGGTCGGGCCTTGTGGTTGCCGAGGGGGATGCCTTTGCGGACAGAGATGAGGGTGGCAGATTGTTCGGCAGGCACCACCTTCGGAGTAGCGACCGGGTAGTTGTTCACGAACTCGCAGAAACAAGCAGCGAGACCGTCGGTATCCTTGATGGCAACCTGGATGCGCTCGTGACTCAATTGGGCCGGCTTGACGGTAGTCAGCAACTGGGCCAGAAGTTGGTTCAGCTGCTTTTGGGTCGATGTCTTCATGTGTATTTGCGCGGTTACAGCGTCTTCCCATATCAATAGTGTCCTACCGTACCAGATCCAAACGGATCTGTAATACGGAAGGGATCGCTCGACAAGAAGTCGGTTCGCCACAGCGGAGAAAGGCTCAGTGGTCGTGTCCGCTGGCCGGACGTACACTGAAGCCGCTCTTTGCTGTGGCGAAACTCGCAATTTCGTGTCAAAGACCGAGATTCGGCACTTGATATATTATACACCATTTTAGGCTATTTTGTCAATAGCAAAAAGACCCCTATTTAGGGCCTTCCTTAGCCATACTGGGTGCGATATCTAGAACTGATTCACAAGCCGCAAATCCGCCGTGTACAGTGCGCGGATATCGTCGATACCGTAGCGGAGCATGACGAGGCGGTCGATGCCGCCGCCGAAAGCGAAGCCCGACCATTGCTGCGGGTCGATGCCGGCGGCGGTCAACACATTCGGGTGCAGGAGGCCCGCCCCCATCACCTCGAGCCACTTGTCCTTCCAGCGAATATCGATCTCCACGCCCGGCTCGACGAACGGAAAGAAGCTCGGACGGAAGCGTAGCTCGACATCTTCGCCAAGCAGGCGCTTGAAGAAATACGTCAGCGTGTTTTTGAGATCAGCCAGCGACACCTGCTTGTCCACCATCACGCCATCGAGCTGAAAGAATTGCGCTTCGTGGGTGACATCGGTAGCTTCGTTGCGAAATACCTTACCCGGAGCGATAAGGCGCAGCGGTGCAACTTTCGCCAGGTCGTCTTTGTGCTGCTCGAGCATGCGGAGCGTCACCGAGGTCGCGTGGGTACGCAAAAGCAAGCGCTCGCCGCTCGCACTTTTCTGCTTCAGCCAAAAGGTATCCTGCATGTCGCGCGCCGGATGATCTTTCGGCACATTGAGTGCGTCAAAGTTGTAGAACTCAGTCTCAAGCTCCGGCCCCACCGCCACATCAAAACCAATCTCCGCGAAGATTGTCTGGATCTCGCGAATCACCTGGGTGAGCGGATGGAGGTGGCCTTTTTGTTGTTCTTTCACGGACGTTTTTACACTTTCAGACATTGTTCGGTAATTCTAGCCTGAAAAAGAGGTCGACACAACTTTTTGAAAATCGCTGATCGGCAGTGAGGGTGGTGGCGTGGCTTTTTGAGTACCCACGGATTTTTCATACTTTTCTCATACTTTTGTATGAAGAATCCGCAGATACTCTTTTTTACGGCAACACCCACCGCACGTAGCAGCACTCGCCCGCCCACTACATCTCCTCCCCAAACGAAATAAGTGCAATGGCAACGATGCCGACAATCACGCCGGCGATCTGTACAGAATTGAGCTTTTCACCATACATCACCAACCCAACCAATGTCGCAGCAACAGCTGAGCCGACCGAAAAAAGGATCGCCCCGCGTGTAAGACCTGACCCATTATTAATCGCGGACAGCCAAAATATATTGGCAACCATATATGAAACAAGTGCAAGCGACCAAAATAGTGCGGTTTGTTTGAGCGAATATTCCTTCGCAAAGATGTCTGCGACGACCTCAAAAGCAATGAGCAGACTGATACCAATGATCCAGTGCATATGTGTGGAGCCACCTGTCAGATTTGAACTGACGCGATCCCGTTTACAAAACGGGTGCTCTACCAACTGAGCTAAGGTGGCGTT